>Ga0153924_1000002_pt1 | contig 447899 bp, 397 predicted proteins | sample TSNJ008MetaG_FD_104709 | JGI IMG/M metagenome (GOLD analysis project Ga0153924, IMG submission 104709) | Attine ant fungus gardens microbial communities from New Jersey, USA - TSNJ008 MetaG | ecosystem: Host-associated > Fungi > Mycelium > Unclassified | place: USA: New Jersey, Wharton State... | reverse complement strand
TGAGACCGGCCGGCCGTTTCTTTCAGCCTGTGTGGCTGATGAGAACTACTTTGCCGGGCCCACATCAAGAACCAGCCCTGCAAACCCACAACAGTTCCTCAGGAAAACCTCAAGACTCCCGCAGACTGCCCAGACAATTTGGCAGAGCACTTTGGCCAGGCCTGGACGTAGGCTAATGCTGTGAGTCAACCGCTTGTGAGCCCACCCCTGGATGAGGGCCCTTTTTATCACGGAACAAAAGCTGACCTTCGAATCGGTGATCTCCTCAGCCCGGGTTTCAGGTCAAACTATCGTCCGGAGGTGGTGATGAACCACATCTACTTCACGGCGCTCCGGGATGGCGCGGGCCTGGCTGCGGAGCTGGCTACTGGTGATGGAGAACCCCGGGTCTACCTCGTGGAGCCAACCGGCTCGTACGAGGATGATCCGAACGTGACGGACAAGAAATTTCCCGGCAATCCCACCCGGTCGTTCCGCAGCACTTCCCCGCTCAAGGTGATAGGGGAGGTGCTGGACTGGACCCGGCTGACTCCCGAGGCACTGCATCAGTGGCGCACCCGCCTGGCGGCAATCGCCGCGGACCAGCGCGGCGAGATCATCAACTAGATCGAGGAGTTTCAGCCGCTCGCAAATGATTGGCGGTTCTGTGTAGCACCCGTGCAGGTTCAGCGGCCATTGTTTTTGGAGACCTGGCATGTATATCGTTAGCTATCGTTCAGTATCGTTCGCAACCATACCGAGGTGAGCCTGATGCACAATTCATTCCCTGCAAACGGATTTATGGGAAACAACCTGGACGGCATGTGGCAGGCCGTTGAGGAGTTCCGGTCACGTTTTGAAAAACGCTCCGGCACCCGCGCTGGCCGGGGTGAGTTGAGGTCGGCAATTCTGGCCTTGCTTGCAGAGCGCCCCATGCACGGCTATCAGATCATCCGTGAAATCGAGGAGCGCAGCAGTGGGAGCTGGAAGCCGAGCGCCGGCTCGGTGTACCCAACGCTTCAGTTGCTTGCTGACGAGGGCTTTGTCAGCACCGAGGAATCCAATGGGCGCAAAATCTACTCCCTTACCGAGGCGGGCCGTGAGGACGTGGCAAGCGCTGAAACTGCCGCTCCGTGGGATTCGGCCGGCAGCACACCGGGGTTTGGTGCACTCCCCAAAGCTGGCGTGGAGCTTGCGCAGGCCGCGGCTCAGGTGGGACGGACCGGGACGCCAAAGCAAGTGCAAGAGGCAGTAACGGTGCTGGAGGAAGCTCGGCGCCGGCTGTATTCGATCCTCGCCCAGGACTGAAGGGAGTGACGTCGCCTCGACGCGACCGGACGGATCCCATGGCCGGGGAAGCGCGTGCCCGCTACCGGCGTATTCTCAGGTTTGCTGCATGGCACTTGTTGGTGACCTGGTGGTTCGAGCTGTTCCTGCCACGGGTGGGCCTGCGCAGACTCACTGAGCGCAACCGTTCGCAGAGGATGCGGCGCTTTGCCCGGAGGTTCCACGGGCTTGCGGTGGATCTGGGCGGCCTGATGATCAAAGTGGGACAGTTCATGTCTTCCAGGCTGGACGTCCTCCCACCGGAGATCACCGCTGAACTGGAGGGCCTCCAAGACGAAGTGCCGCCCGTTCCGTTCCCCGCCATCAGGGTCCTCGCGGAGGCGGAGCTGGGTGCACCGCTGGAATCAGTGTTTGCTTCCATCGAGGAGGTACCCATAGCGGCTGCATCCTTGGGGCAGGCGCACCGGGCTAAGCTCTTGCCTGGCACTGCCGAGGACACGGGGCTAAGCAGCGTGGTTTTCAAGGTGCAAAGGCCAGGCATCGACACGATCGTGGACGTCGATTTGGCCGCGCTGAGGCGAGTTGGAGGGTGGCTGAGCCGTATTCGGATTGTCTCAAACAGGGCTGACGTCCCTGCCCTCATCAAGGAGTTCGCGCAAACCAGCCTAGAGGAGATCGACTACCTCAACGAGGCAGCAAATTCAGAGCGTTTTGCTGCCGACTTCGCCGATGATGACCGGGTGACGGTGCCGGGGATCGTTTGGGAACGGACAACACGCCGGGTGCTCACTTTGGAAGACGTCACGGCAATCAAGATCACGGATGCAGACTCGCTCAGGATGGCGGGGATCGACCCTGCCTCCGTTGCCCCCGTTTTCGCGTCCGTGATGTTCGAACAGCTGTTCACAACGGGCTTCTTCCATGCCGATCCTCACCCTGGCAACATTTTTGTCACGCCCGATCCCCGTTCAGCGGAACGTCCTTGGAAGCTCACGTTCATAGATTTCGGCATGATGGGTGAGGTTCCGCCGAAAACCAGGAGCGGACTGCGCAAGCTCCTGATTGCCGCGGCCTCGCGGGACGGAAAGGGCCTGGTAGCAGCCATCAGCGACGTCGGTGTTCTCATGCGTTCGGCTGACACTGCCGAGTTGGAGCGGGCCATGACGCAGCTCTTCGCACGCTTTGGCGGCATGGGGTTTGCCGAACTCCGCGACGTGGACCCGCGGGAGTTCCGTGATTTTGGAGCCGAGTTCGGCAGTGTCATCAGGTCTCTTCCGTTCCAGCTACCCGAGAATTTCCTGCTCATCATTCGGGCGATGTCGCTGACGTCAGGGGTGTGCAGTTCCTTGGACGCCCGGTTCAACTTGTGGGATTCGGTGGAGCCATACGCGGCGCAGCTGCTGCGGGATGAGCGCGGCAACCTTGTTTCAGACATCGCGGGACAGGCGTTCGACGCCGCGGCGGTTGCCTTGCGCTTGCCCAAAAGGCTGGACGGCCTGGTTACCCGGTTTGAGGACGGAACACTGCAAGTATCCAACCGTCGTCTGGAGCGGCAGATGTCCCGGCTCATCCTCCTGGCCCGGCGGGCAATAGCTGCAGTGATCTTTGCGGCGCTGCTGGTTGCGGGGTCTGTGATTCGGGCCGATGACCTGGTGCTTGGCAACGTAGTGATGATTGCGTCCGTGGTCCCACTGCTTTATGGTCTGTGGCCCGGCCGCGGCAACAGTTGAACAACGCCCTCCGTGTTCGTCGTCGTAGAATTGCGCTGTGACTCAGACCCCCGCACCCCAACCCGAGGCCTCCGGCGCGTTGTCCGGACCCATCCTGGTGGGCGTGATGCCCGGGCAGCACCCAGTGGTGGTAGAGCACGCTGCGAGGCTAGCCGCGGGTGCCGGTTTGGCTCTCGTTTGCGCCTATGCCGATGCCACGGTGTACCCGGTGGATGGAACAACCGGTGGGCCTGCAGCGCCCATAGACCCGGACGGTGTTGACGGAGCGCAGGGCATACCAGACGGATTGGCTGCCTCGCTTGCGGAGCAACTGGCCGGCCGCGATGTTCAATGGTCCATGGTTCCTCTTGCCGGAGAGCCCGCGCACGCCTTGGCTCGCGAGGCCGGGAACATTGGCGCTTCCATGATTGTGGTGGGCACACGTGAGCATAAGTGGACTGCGGCCCTCAAGGAGATGACGGCCGGGTCCGTGGCCCGGCACTTGTTGCATCGTCAGGACCTCCCGGTCCTTGTTGTCCCCGTGAACCCCAGGGTCCCGGATCACGATGACCGCGACTGAGGCAAAGAGACCCATCCATCTTCACTGGGGTTTTATAGGATTGGTAGCTGCCGGGGGTGTCTTCGGAGCACTTGCACGGTACGGCCTGGGGCAGGTGATACTCGCGCCGGATGCGTGGCCGTTGCCTACCTTGGTCATCAATCTTTCAGGCGCCCTGGCGCTTGGGGCCATGCTGGAGGGGCTCTCCCGCAGAGGGCCCGACGCCGGCACTCGCCGGGTTCTGCGCCTCGCCTTGGGTACGGGGTTCCTTGGGGCTTATACGACGTACAGCACCTTGGCTTTGGACGCGGTGCACCTGTTTTCAGCAGGTGCGGCGGCGGGAGCCGCCGGGTATCTGGCTGCCAGTTTGATCGGCGGAGCGGCATTCACCACTGCAGGCATCTGGTTGGCCGCGTGGCAGCACCGCCGGGTCACTGGGCTTCAGCCGTGACGGTTGTCCTGCTTGCACTTGCCGGAGGTATCGGTGCAGCGGTGAGGTTTGTGGTGGACGGCCTGATCCGGCAGCGGATCAAGACGGCTCTTCCGTGGGGAACCATCCTGATCAATGTCACCGGTTCTTTTGCGCTCGGTTTCCTTGCAGGCCTGGTGATGCGTGGCCAGGCGCCGGAGTCCGTCATCCTGGTCCTCGGGACAGGCTTCCTGGGCGGATACACAACTTTTAGTACCGCGAGCCTGGAGACCATCCGGTTGATTCAAAGTGGCAGGACTGGCCTTGCACTGATCAACGGGGTGGGATCCATGGCGGCCAGTGTTGTTTCTGCCGGAGCGGGAATGGGACTCAGCCTGCTGCTGCCGTGACCCCTCTCGGTTCCGGGTAGTGGCCAACCTCACCAACAGAACTGCCGTGGCCCGCCTGTAGGATCGAGCCATGGCTAAGAAGACATTCAATGAGCTGTTGTCCGCCCAGGTGGCTAATGAGTTTGCTGCCTCCCAGCAATACATCGCGGTGGCCGTGTATTTTGATGGCGAAGACCTGCCGCAGCTGGCTCGTCACTTCTATCGCCAGTCACTGGAAGAACGCAACCACGCCATGATGATGGTCCAGTACATGCTGGACCGCAACGTGCATGTCGAGATTCCCGGCATCGCCCCGGTGCGTAACACTTTCAGCAATGCAAGGGAACCCATCGCGCTGGCCTTGGAGCAGGAAAAGGAAGTCACCCGGAACATCGAAGAGATGTTCCGTGTTGCCCGGGCAGAGGGCGATGCCTTGGGCGAGCAATTCATGCTGTGGTTCCTGAAGGAGCAGGTTGAGGAAGTTGCCTCCATGACTACGCTGCTGAACATTACCGAACGTGCAGAGAACCTCTTCGACATCGAGAACTATGTAGCTCGCGAAACGGTAGGGGACAGCGGAAACGACTCCAGCGCCCCGTCCGCTGCCGGCGGTGTCATCTAGACTGCCTGCCGCGGGGCACGCTTGACGAGGCCGTTGGAAGCTTAGCTTCCGGCGGCCTCTTCGCGTCCCACGGTTTCCTCAAGAAAGGAGCGGCTCAGCAAAGATAAGCGGCTGGCGATGCGCGCAAGGTCCACGGGAAATACGCTTGCGCTTTCTGCAATGTCCTTGTCTGCAATGTCCCTGTTTGGAATGTCCCAGTCCAGTGGCCCGGCACCGATCAGGAACAACGTGATGTCCTGGTCATGAAGCACATCCACCATGTTGCTGAAGCGCTGCCAGGCAGGAGCTGTTGCCGACTCGCTGTGGATGGGCGAGGGAACGTCGTCAATAACCCAGGTCGTGAATGAGCCGGCCAGTGCCAGGAAGTCGGACGTTGAGGTCAACCCGCCGCAGAGCTCCGCAAAGGAGGCCCACAGAACATCAGGATCGGAGTTCTTGATAACAATCGGCTGGGTTGTCGGCTGCAGGACACGGCCTTGGGCCGCCGATGGCCGGAAGAGGCCAAAGCGTCCCAACTGTTCTGCGGTACCGGGGGAGATGATGCACCCTGCCCTGAAGGCGTAATGACCTTTGCCGGGGCGGGTTCCTGCCAGTGGGTAGCGCCGAAAATCCGTGTCGCCGTTGATCTCCACCACCTCCATCATGTCCTTGATGGCCTCGATGGTGGGCAGGAAATGCTCGTGCCACAAAGGATTGGGCAGTAGGTCATCAGGAGAGTAGTTGGAGGTGACCACCAGGGCAATCCGGCGCTGGGCGGCGGTCCGGAGCAGCCGGGAAATGAACATGCCGTCACCGATGTCGTGGACATGGAATTCGTCAAAGAACAGCACCTCAACACCGTCCAGCAGGGCCTCAACCGACTGCTGGATCGCTGTGCCTTTTGCCTGCTCAGCGTCGTGGGTGCCGTTGTGTAGTGTGCGGAAAAAATCATGGAAGTGGACACGACGCTTCGGTGCCTGAAGCCTTCCGTAGAAACTGTCCATCAACCAGGTTTTGCCACGACCAACAGGTCCGTGCAGGTAGAGGCTCCGTGGCGGCTTTCGCGTTGGCGTCCGACGGCGGCCGGTCACCTGTGCGCCGAAAGTTGCCAACCGCTCAGCTGCTTCGCGCTGACTGTGCTCAAGCTCAAAACCTGACCGTTCGGCGTCGTGCACTATGCCCTCAAGCAGGGTCCTCGCGGTGTCCCGCTGATGTTGGGGGCGTCTTGGGGACAGCCTCACAACCAGCCTTTGCGCTTGAAAATGAGGTACATGAGCAAGGCAGCTCCCACCATGAGCCCCACAGCCATGGGGTAGCCGTAGGCCCAATGCAGTTCGGGCATGTGGTCAAAGTTCATTCCGTAGACGCCAGCTACGAAGGACGGCGCGAACAGGATGGCGGCCCACGACGAGATCTTCTTGACCTGTTCGTTCTGGGCAGCGCTGGCCTCATTCTGCCGGTTGGCGGTCAGCGTGCCATCGAGCGTGAGGGCGTTTTGGAGCAGGTCCCTGAATGAATTTGCCCTTGAGATGACTCGTTGAACGTGGTCCTCTACGTCGCGCAATGAGCGTTGCAGCTCGATGTCCACTCCGTACTTTTCGAAGCCCTTTTCCAAAAGGACCATCATTTCCGGAAGGGGGTGGATGGCCCGTTGGAACTGAATCACTTCACGAGCGAGCTCGTAAATGCGGCGGGAGACGGCGCTGTCGCCGCTGAAGAGTTGGTCCTCGATCTCGTCGATGTCGTTTTCGAGCCCGGCAATCACCGGTGCGTAGTCATCCACCACCTGGTCCACTAAGGCGTAGAGCACTGCCTCGGGTCCGTGGCAGAGGAGATCAGGGCGCTCTTCCAACCGTTTCCGGACCCGCGCAACTCCACCAGTCTCCGCGTGCCGGATGGTCACAACAAAGTTTGGTCCGGTGAAAACGTGGAGTTCACCGAATTCCACCGTTTCGGTTTCGTCCAGGTACCGGGCGGGGCGCAGGACTGTGAACAGGCTGTGGTCGTAGCGTTCGAGTTTGGGGCGCTGGTGGGCGGAGACTGCGTCTTCCACAGCGAGTTCGTGTAGGCCGAACTCGGCTGCGACGGACGCCATCTCTTCCTTGGTGGGCCGGTACAAACCGATCCAGGCCATGCCTCCATGCTCGGCGAGAGTCTCAAAGGTCTGTTCGAGGCTGTACGGAGTGGCAGTGCGGACGCCGTCTACATATACGGCGTTATCAATGATGGTCACGTGGTGAACGCTACTGCATGGCCCCGATGATGGCTCCCGCGATGGTCATTGCCACGAGGTCGTGGCCGGAATCGATCACGGTTACAGCCGAGGGGCGGCCGGCGAAGCCGTTGTGAATGACATGGCCGCCCGCACGGAAAACCAGGGCAAGGATCAGTGCGAAGAAGCCTCCGGCAACAAAGGTGTTCAGGTCAAGGGCGCTGATGAGGATGGCGAGGAGGATGCTGGTAACCGCAGCCGCCAGCATCATGGGAACCCAGATGCCTGCTCCGCCCTCTATGTTCTTGAGGTCTTCTTCGGTTTTGCCGATTGCCTGCATCCACCTGCGGCCAAGCACTGCGGGCATGTACCAAACGAAGCCGATCACCATGCTTGAAACGAAGGCCAGAAGTACGGCGAGCCAGTTGATGTCGGAGATGTGTGAAAGCCAATCCATGCCTAAAAGCCTAGTGCGTTCAGGCCCCGGGACCGGCGCCGGAGGCCTCCTGCCTGGACCGTGTTGGGGTTGCGGCCATCCTGCCGATGAGCGGCTCCGTCCGGTAGGGGATATGGGTGTGCAAGGCCAGCACGGTTTCAGTCCTGATGACGCCTTTGGTTCGAAGAACCGAGCGCAGTGCCGACTGCAGGTTGTGGGTATCGGTGGCCACAACGCGGCACCACAGATCACCGCGGCCTGAGATTTCATGGACCTCCAAAACCTGGGGGATGATGCGCAAGGCGCCAATCACGCCGTCGAGCTCCCTGTGGGTGACCTCGATCGTGACAAAAGCGACGACGTCGTACCCCACCTTTTCCAGGTCAACTTCCCGGCCTGCTGCCTGCAGCACACCGGAACGCAGAAGGCGTTTGATCCTGCTTTGGGCGGTATTGCGGGCGATCCCCAGTTCCTCGCTGAGTTCAGCTATTTGGATACGTGGATCTTTGATGAGTTCGAGGAGGATCTTCAGATCCATAGGGTCAAGGGTGTTCAAATGGTCACTCCAGCTCACTTGGCCTGCATTACTTTGAGTATTTTGATCAATTCTTGCATTTCCATGGCTCTTTGAGATCAGCGCTCCTGCATTCTGTTGCCATCAATAGTTAGCCCGGGTTGCCCTTCCCACAAGGAAACATCCAGCCCGGCCACCGAGCCCGAAGGCACAGAAAATGACTGTCTTGAGCGAACTCCGCATGCGTCCGGTTACCGCCGAACGCTGGGGATGGGATGCCTCCACCACTGCCAGGCTGGTCCTGGCAGGGGTCGTGATCTTTACGCTGCTGGTTGGCGCCAACCTCGCCACCCCGTTGTATTCCTTGCTCCAAGCAAGGCTCGGCATGTCCTCGCTGGGCGTCACGGTCGCCTTCTCCAGCTATGTCCTGGCTTTGGTCGCGGTGCTGATGGTGGCAGGTCACTGGTCAGACCACATTGGGCGAAGGGCTGCGTTGGTGCTTGCTGTCCTGGTGGGTTTGATCGGCGGAGTCATCTTCGCCAATGCCGACTCGCTGGTGACGTTGTCCCTGGGCAGAGCGCTGCAGGGTGTAGCCGTCGGACTGGCCACCGGAGCCAGCTCGGCAGCGCTTCGAGAACTGCTTCCCCAGAGACCGGACTGGGCGTCCCGCTTTACCCTGCTTTCCTCCGCCGGCGGCGTGGCCGCCGGCCCGGCAATCGGTGGGCTCTTGTCGCTCTTGCCGGACCCGACGCGAACCCCTTACTACATCCACTCGGCGGTGTTGATAGCAGCCCTCATTCCGCTCTGGCTCCTCAAAGCCCGGCCTGCGATCGCTCCGGCGGCAGGGCCCCGGCCCCTCAAAGTCCTGGCCCCGCGGAGACCATCCATATCCCGGGATGCGCGCGGAGCTTTCTGGATGGCCGCGGGCACAGGGTTCCTCAGTTTCGCGGTGTTCGGCTTCTGCCTGTCCTTGGCGCCGGGATATTTCGCCGGAGTGGTCCATGCCGATTCCCGGCCCCTCATCGGTCTGCTTGCCGGTATCACTCTTGGCGCCTCCGCCCTAAGCCAACTGTTGGGTGCCCGCGGGCGTTTCGTTGTTCCTGTGTCCCTTGGCGTGCTGGGCGTTTCAGTTGTGCTGGTGGGGGCCGCGGCGGCATGGAACAGCCCGTGGCTTCTGGTGGCTGCCAGCATCACGGCCGGTGCGGGCCAAGGCATTGCCTTCAGGCAGGTATTCAACGAAGTAGCAGGAAAAGTGGAAGCGGCAAGGCACGCCCAGGTGATCAGCACCGTTTACGTCATCACCTATTTGGGCAGTGCTGTTCCGGTGATTGGGCTGGGGCTTGCTGTCACGGCGCTCGGCCTGCAGACCGCCGTCGTACTTTTCACCGCCCTATGCGGGATTGCAGCACTGGCACTCGCTGGAGTGGCACTCAGAGGTGCACTGAATTCCTGAACTGAGCTGACTTCCTAACGTGGGCTGAGTTCCTAAGCCGCTCTTCAACCGGGCCGGTGGCTTATTCCGGCAGCGGTCCCCGGTTTCCGGGAATGTGCTGGAACACCATGGTGGTTTCGGTATGACCCACCACGGGATCGGTAGCGAGGTTGTCCAGGAGCCAGTTACGGAGGTCATCGGTGTTGGCAACCGCAATGTGAAGTAGGTAGTCCACTGACCCGGTGGTGTGGAACGTGGAAATAACAGCCGGAAGCTTGGGCACCCGCGCAGTAAAGCGGTCAATTTGGTCGCGGTCGTGGGCACGGAGGCGAACGGCAATGAGGGCCTGAACGGACCGGCCAATAGCCGGCAGGCTCAAAACGGCTTCGAAGCCCTCAATGATTCCGCGTTCGGACAACGCCCTGGTACGCATCAGGGCAGTTGAGGGCGCTATCCCCACGAGCTCGGCCAACTGCTTGTTGGAGATCCGGGCGTCGTCTACCAACGCCGCAAGAATCCGCTCATCGATCGCATCCAGCGGCTCTGCGCTGCCGGTACTTGACCGAACATTCTTCGTGGGGCTGCTCACGGATCCTCCTGAAATTGCCTTTCATCCATCCTATGCGGTCAATTCTTCAGGTGACTATTGCTTGGAGGGACTCCGCTGGTCCAGTCGGCGCGCAAGCCTTTGCAATGGCTCGCTAAGAAGCATCAGGAGTAGGGGAAGGTTTCCGGCGGTGGGCGCCGCCACGGCGATGAGGAGGGCGGCCAGGAAGAGGCCGGAAACAATGAGTCCGGCACGGATTCCATCACGGGATTCGGTGGGGTCCATGCTGTGAAGCTCCGGGTTGCGGCGCAAGTGCACCCGTGCAAGGACCAGCATGAGGCTGGTGGCGAAGAGCGTCCCTATGTACACCAACGGTTGGGCCCAGTCTGCAGGCATCTGGGTGGACAGGGCTGTGGCCACAGGCATCCAGACGATGGTGAACATCCACATCACCGTCAACCACAACAAGCCGTTATCTATCTTGTGGACGTGACTGAAAAGCCGATGGTGGTGCCGCCAGAACACTGCTATCAGGACAAAACTCAGAACGAAACCGAGCAAAGCGAAGCGTTCTTCGGCCAGCCATTCCGCGGTGGTCCCGCCATGGTCTCCGAGTTCCCCGACGCTCTCCATCAGGGGCAGGATCAACAAGGTCAGGGCAATGGCCACCACGGCGTCCGTAAATGCCTGCAAGCGCTCCGGCGATGACAGTTCCCGGCTTTTGCTGACCTGTGTCATGCCTCCGATTGTAGGGCTAGCGCGGCGGGCATCAAGGGGACCGGCGCGGGGGACGATGCACCACCAAGGTGACTACCGCCGTCGTGCATGACAAAGTGATCACGCTCAGCGCCAAAGCCGGCCAGCCAAATGCTTGAAAGGCGAGGCCCCCGGCCCAACCTATGACGCTGGAGCCGAGGTAATAGGAGAGGTTGTAAAGGGACGCTGCCTGGGCGCGGCCGGTGGAGGCGATTGCTCCGGTCCACCCTGAACCCACACTATGGGCAGCGAAGAATCCGCCCGTGAAAATTACCAGCCCCGCCAGAATCGCAGCCAGATTCTGCAGCAAGGTCATGGCCAGGCCCGCGGACATGATGGCTATGCCTGTCACCAGCACGTTCCGCCTGCCAAACCTGGTAGTCAGGCCGGCTGCCCAGCGCGAGCTGACCGTGCCGGACAGATATGCCAAAAAGATCAGGCTCACAACCGTGGCGGGCAACGCGAATGGTTCTGCATGCAGACGGAAGCCAAGGTAGTTGTAGACCGCAACGAAGCCTCCCATGAGCAGGAAAGCCTGCAAATACAGAGCTAGCAATTTCGGGTTGCTGGAGTGGCCGCCCAGAGTTCGGAGGGCGCCGCGAAGTCCCGTGGCCGGGGCGGGACTGAAGCGACGTTGTTTGGGAACGATCACCAGGAACAAAACAGCAGAGATTGTGGCCAGGAGGGACACGGCCAAGGCCGCGGCCCGCCAACCCCACAACTCGCCGACGGGCCCGGCCACCAACCGCCCAGCCAATCCGCCCAAGGTGGTTCCTGCAACATAAGTGCCTGCGGCAAGGGCTGTGTGGACTTTGGTGACTTCCTCGTTGAGGTAGGCGATGGCAATGGCTGGTATGCCGCCCAATGCCATGCCTTCCAAGGTCCGCATTCCCAGCAACACCGGCACCGTGGGAGCAAGGGGCACCAGCAACCCCAGCAAGGTGGCAATGGCGATGCCGATTGCCATGGCGCGGACCCGGCCAATCCGGTCAGCCAAAAATGACCATGGGAGGACGGTGGCCGCAAGGCCTACCGTGGCGAGGGAGATGCTCAAGGCAGCTTCGGCAGCGGTGATTCCCAGGTCCGTAGCCATCAGCGGGAGTACCGCTTGGGTGGAGTACAGCTGGGCAAACGTGGCGACGCCGGCCAAGGCCAATGCGGCCAAGACCCGGCTATAGCCGCGCGATCCTTTGACGTGTCCATCCCAGGACCCGGTGCCGGTCAATGCGGTTGCTTTGCTCACCGAGCCAGATTAGGGCGGAGTGACCCCGAGGTTCCAATGCATAGGTCGCCTATCATTGATGCAATATTGCATGAATAAACAGGCAACGGGAGGGACCCTGTGGAGCCGGATCATCAGCAACTCGTCCAACTCCTTCCGTTGTTGCCCGTCCTCGCCGAGCTGGGCCGCACGGAACACATGACAGAAACCGCGGAGATCCTTGGAGTTCCGCAGTCAACTGTGAGCCGGGCTGTGGCCAGGGCAAGCGCCATAGTTGGTATGGACCTTCTCATCCGCGATGGCAGGGGGATCAGGCTGACGCCAGCCGCCCGAACCCTGTTGCCGTACATCGAGGCCGCCCTGCAGGATTTTCAGGCCGGCTTGGACAGGGTCAGACACGAATCGGACGTGGTGCGGGGGAGGATTGGGGTTTCCTTCCAACACACCTTCGGCGAGGCGACGCTGCCCTTGCTCATCAGTGCCTTTAGGGGCCGCCATCCCCATGCGGTGTTCGAGCTCTGGCAGGGGCCGCGGGACGATTGCCTGACGCAGTTGGCGAACGGAGAGATGGACTTTGCCCTCACAGCCCCCATAGCTCCGGAAGGGCGGGGCATTCACGCCATGCCGCTCTACCGCGAACCGCTTCGGGCCGTTGTGCACTACCGGCACCCCTTGGCAGGACGGTCCAGCGTGCACCTTTCGGAGCTCCGGCACGAGCCTTACATCACCCTCCCCGAAGGAGTGGGGCTGCGGGCGCTGGGAGAGGCGCTCCTGCGCGAAGCCGGCTTCCGTCCCCGGATTGCCTTCGAGGTCCAAGAGTCCACTTCGGCCCGCGGGCTGGTCTCCGCCGGGCTGGGGTTCAGCATTCTGCCCCCGGCAGGTCCCGGCTCAGGAACGGGCCAGTTCCTTCCCGAGGCCGAACTCGGACTCGTTGAACTAGCCATAGAGTCGGATTTGGCATTCAGGCAGATCGGGCTCGCCTGGCGTGAGCGAAGCTTTGAGCCGGACGCTGTGAGGTTATTCCGCGACCTCGTGTCCAATGAGGGTGGGGAGTTACTGGCTGAACTCGTTAGAGCCCGTTCAGGAACTCCCTGACAATACTCGTCGCGGAGCCCAACCTGGCTTGCTGCCATCCTGTTCCCGCCCACAAATTGAGGCGATGGGGATCGCCGGCAGCGGACGCTGCAGCCCGGACCGGGCTGGTGAGATGGTGGATTGCAGGGTAGCCGTCCGGAGCGTCCCCGTGATCGCGGACAAACTCGTTCACCAGTGAACGTGCCCACCGTCCCGTAAAGGCCCGGGTCATAGCCGTGTCTGTAAACCCCGGATCGCCCAGAGCGTCCTTATGGACCTGCCTGGCGCCGCTCTCATCCGTACGAACCAAAGCAGTGCCCACCTGCGCGGCCACCGCCCCCGTTTCCAACACTTCACGGAGGCCGGCGTTGTCCATGATTGCACCTGCTGCAATGAGTGGAAGTTCGACGACGCCACGCACCTGGGCCACCAGTTCCGCCGTCGTGGTGGCTGCTGGTGATCTCTTGCCCGCCGGGAGGAAAGCAGCGGAGTGCGCACCCGCGGAGCCGTGCTGGACAACCAAGGCGTCCGGTCCTTGCTCAGCGGCGGCGACCGCCTCCTGAACACTAGTGACGCTGGAGATGACTCGTGTGCCCTTCTTCTGCAGGCCTTGGACCACTGACTTTCGCGGAAGGCCGAACGCGAAGCTGACAAACTCCACGGGGTCCGTCAGCAGGGCCTCGATCTTGTCCTGCCACGCGTCGTCATCATCGAACCGGAGAGCGGGCAGCGTCACACCGTAACGTTCCGCCTCAGGTTCCAATGTGGCGCGATAGGCCTCGAGAAGGGCGCGTTCTTCCCGGCCCGGGTTGAGTTGGCGTGGATCCGGTACGAAAACGTTCATCCCGAAAGGGACGTTGAGGGCACGCACGGCACCGATCTCGGCCATCATGGCGGCCGGACTTTTGTAACCTGCGGCCAGGAAGCCCAACCCACCACCGTTATGGACCGCCTGAACCAGGGCCGGGGTGGACGTTCCTCCGGCCATGGGCGCTGCAATCAACGGTGTACCAAACAAGGAAACAGGCATGAGTAGTTTCTCCTTTTGACGCTCCAAGCTAGTCTTTCACGGTGAACAATGCAGACGCTTCCCCTCCTTCCCACGCCCAGCCGGTAACCGTGAGCGGCACCGTGATAGGACTCGACATCGGTGGGACAAAAACCCGAGGCGTGCGGTTTGAGAACGGATCGCCTGTTCGTGATGAAAGCGCCGGCAGCTCCAACGTCCAAAACGTCAGCCAGGAGCAGGCCGCGGCGAATTTGGCGGAGCTGTTCGGGAAAATCGGCGGCGGCCACATCGATCAGGTGTATGCCGGTGCCGGGGGGATCGACACCGAAGAAGACGCCCAGGCGCTCGCCGACCTCATAGCACCCCATGCCCCGGGTGCGCGTATCACCGTGGTGCACGATTCCCGACTTCTGCTGGCAGCCGGGGGAGCCAGTACAGGAGTCGCGGTTATTGCCGGCACCGGCTCGGCGGCCTGGGGCAAGAACCACGCCGGAGAGGAAGCCCGTGCGGGTGGCTGGGGCTACCTCCTGGGCGACGAAGGCAGCGGTTACTGGTTGGGGCGCGAAGCTGTCCGCCATAGCCTGCGCCGGATGAACCAAGGCTTGGAGCCGGATTTGCTGAGCCGCGCGCTCTTGGACTCCGTGGGTGTGGACGAGCCCGGCAAACTCATTGCCCTGTTCCATTCACCGGACACCGGCCGCCGTTACTGGGCACAACAGGCCCGGCTTGTAGTGGAAGCCGCTGACGCCGGAGACCACATCAGCACTGCGCTTGTTGAACAAGCAGGCCGTGACCTGGCTGACTTAGCTGAACAGGCGGTGCGCCAACTGGGGCTGGACGGTCCGGTGATTCTTGGCAGCGGGCTCGGCATGAACGTCCCCATGCTTCAGGAAGCATTCAAAGCCAAACTTGCCGGGAGCGGCATCATCGATGTGCGCATCCTCCAGCAGGACCCGGTTTTCGGTGTTCCCCGACTCGTGGCGGAACAGCGCCCGTGATGGAGTTTTTGTACAGCAGATGCCCTTAGAACCACCTCATCAGAGGGCACCTGCTGTACAGAAACGCTCAGCCGCGGGACTTAGCCGCGGGTGCGTGGGCGCAGTTTCACGCCGGGCAGCGGCGGGGCAGGAATGCGTCCTGCCTCAGGTCCCGCGTCCGGACCATGACCGGGCACAAACCCGAAGCGTGAGGTGGCGGCAGCGGCGTCGTCGAGCAATCCTTCCGCCTCCCACTCCGTGCGCGCCTTTTCCACTTCTTCATGGGTCCGGCCCACGAAGTTCCACCACATGAGCAGGTCCTCGCCGAACGGTTCGCCGCCAAGGAGCATGAAGCGCGTGTCCGGCTGAGCTTGAACTGCCAGGCTGGACCTGCCAGCGCCCAGGTAGGCCAGTGGTCCGGCTTCGATTTCCTGGCCATCAATCTCAACGTGGCCGTCAAGGACCAGAACAGCATGTTCAAAGTCCGGCCGCAGTGGCAGGTCAAGGGATCCCGTACCAGTGATGTCCGCCCCAACAATGGGGCTGAACATGGTGGCAGGGGAGCGCTCGCCGGCGAATTCGCCCACCATGACGGTGGCCCTGAAACCTTCGCCCACAGCTACCGGCAGGTCCTTGACCTGTTCAAAGGATGGCGCACGGTGCCTGTGCTCATCCGGTAGGGCAACCCACAATTGGAGCCCACGGGACATGGGAATTTCTTCTACCAGCGCACCTGTCCCGCCGTCGGCGCCGGTACCAAGGGCGCCGGTACCAAGAACAGAGGACTCGGAATGGGAGATCCCGTGGCCCGCGGTCATGATGTTCAGTTCTCCTGGCTGCACAACAACATCGCTGCCCACGCTGTCCCGGTGGCGCACTGACCCTTCCATGGGCCACGTGACTGTCTGAAGCCCGCTATGCGGATGGGGAAGAACGCTCATGGCCACCCTGTCCGGCCCGAAGCTATCCAGGAAACACCACGCGCCCACCGTAGGCAGCCCCCGCTGGGGCAGGGTCCTCATGACGTTCATGGCGCGCACGCCACCCAGTGGCACTTCGCGCTCCGGCCACAGCTGCACGCAGGGACCCTGGCCTTCCGGCGCAGCGGGACAAACTTCCTGAGCCGGGGAAGTATCAAGATTGGTCATGCGATCATCACCTGTGCATAAATGTTGGAAATTGAGCTAATCTGTTCCACGTGAACAACGCCCTCTTGAGCTACCACGACGCTGTCCTTTACCGTTCCGGTGAACCGTATCGCATCCTGGCAGGAGCCATCCACTACTTCCGGGTCCACCCGGATTTGTGGCGGGACCGCTTGCGTCGACTCAAGGTAATGGGTGCCAATACGGTGGATACCTACGTTGCCTGGAACTTCCACCAGCCTCAGCGCGATCAAGCTCCGGACTTCAGCGGTTGGCGGGATGTGGGCCGGTTCATTGACCTTGCCGCCGAGGAAGGGCTGGAGGTCATCGTTCGGCCCGGGCCCTACATTTGCGCAGAGTGGGATAACGGCGGCTTCCCCGCCTGGTTGACGGGCATCCCTGGTATTGGACTGCGTTGCATGGATCCTGTGTTTACCTCTGCGATCGAGGAGTGGTTCGATCATCTGATGCCGATTATCGCCTCGCGCCAGGCCTCGGTGGGCGGCCCGGTGGTGGCGGTGCAGATCGAAAACGAATACGGCAGCTATGGCGACGACCATGAGTACATCAGGTGGAACCGGCGCATCCTGGAAGAGCGCGGAATAACTGAACTACTTTTCACGGCCGACGGCGGTACGGACTACTTCCTCGACGGCGGTTCAGTGGAGGGAACCTGGGCGACAGCCACGTTGGGGAGCCGTGGTGACGAAGCCATGGCGGTGTGGGAGCGACGCCGGCCGGGAGAGCCGTTCTTCAACGTCGAATTCTGGGGTGGCTGGTTTGATCACTGGGGCGAACACCATCACCGCCGCGACGCCGGGGATGCCGCGGCAGAGGCGCGCAAAATGCTTGATCCCGGTGGTTCGCTGTGCGTATATATGGCCCACGGCGGAACCAACTTCGGCCTCAGTTCCGGAAGTAACCACGATGGCACCAGGCTGCAGCCAACGGTCACCAGTTACGACTCCGATGCGCCGATTGCGGAGAATGGCGCCCTTACAGCGAAGTTCCATGCTTTTAGAGAAGAGTTCTTCCGGGCCCAGGGTGTTAAGGAGTTGCCTGAAATCCCTGATGAACTGTTGGCTCAGCCTCCCGTCCTCTCCGCGCAGTCCCTGCCGTTGATCCCTGGCGCGGAACTTCTGGAGCTCCTCAAGGGAGCCGGCAAGCCAGTAAGTAGCGTCAAACCGCTCAGTTTCGAACAGCTGGGACTGGACGCGGGTATGGTTCTGTACTCGGCGGAGGCCGTCCTTCCCGGCCGCGCGGAGGCTCCCACCGAGAGCACCCTGCGGATCTCGGGCTTGAATGACCGGGCCTATGTATGGGTTGACGGCGCCTTTGCCGGGGTCCTGGATGACCATTCGGCGCCAGAGGGTTTGACCGTGACCGGAACGGGGGTCCCGGCCACGCTGGACATCCTCGTGGAAAACCTTGGCCGCATCAATTACGGTCCACTGACGGGTCACGGAAAGGGAATTCTGGGTGGCGTCCTGGTCAACCAGCGCTACACCTTCCACTGGACCCAGACCCCTGCTGCGCTCGCGGAGTGGAGCCAGGAAACCCATGAGGGGCTGGCCGGCGCTGAGTTCGACGTCACGGAGCCGGCCGATACATACATCGCCCTGCCTGAATCCACCAAGGGCTTCGTCTGGATCAACGGCTTCCTCCTGGGCAGGTACTGGGAGAAGGGGCCGCAGGTGACGCTTTACGTACCAGCTCCCTTACTGAAGCCGGGCCGAAACAGCATTAAGGTGCTGGAACTCGGCCAGCCAGGCACCGTGGTGGAACTCCGCGAAAAGCCGGACCTTGGCCCTGTTGAGGCAGGACCCATCCAAGCTGCCGAACTTTCCTAGCAGGGACTCTCGGAGCAGGGACATTCGTGGCGCGGACCTCCCGGCAGGTTCCACCCAAGGATTTATGCTGGCTCAATGACCCTCCAGTTCGACACCCGTCCAGCCGCTTATGCCGTGATCATCCGCGAAGAGAAGATCCTGCTGGCGTATTGGAAGGAAGATGATAAGGAAGGCTGGACTTTACCCGGCGGGGGACTGGACTTTGCAGAACATCCCGTGGATGGCTGCCGGCGTGAGGTCTTTGAGGAAACCGGCTACGAGGCGCGCATTGAGCGGATGCTGGGCATTGACGTCGGCCATTGGCCAGGTGAGGTCCTCCCTGACGGTTCGGTGAGGGGTTTTGAAGCTCTTCGGCTGGTGTACGAGGCCACGGTGATTGGTGGAGAGCTGACCCACGAGGTGGATGGCAGCACTACACACGCGGCATGGATACCTCTCCAGGACACTCATAAACTCAACCGCGTCTCCATGGTGGATACCGCACTGCGGTTGTACCGGGAGCGCCCGGTTGACGGCCAGCTGGCCCCTGAGGCCTAGCCAAATACGCCGGACGTTGGCTACGCTGGACCTCGGCGCCGGCTATTCAACTGCCGGCCTCGATGCCGAGGAGGTGGACTTGATGATTGCAGCAATCTTGCGCGCCCCGCACTCAGCTGCGGCGCGCCGCCATCAGCCCACCAATCCTGTCCCGGCATCAGCCTGCCAAAGCTAGGCGGCCGGGCCTCATCAGAGGCACTTCATTGAAAAATTACGCTTCTTCAAGCGACCCTTCACTTCTCAACCACTATCAGCTTCAGGGACCCACCGAGTACGGTTTCACCGACAAAACCGCGGAGCTTTTCGCATCTCACACCGCCCCGGAAGGCCAGGAAACTGCCATTCCGGGCCGTGTGGTGCGCCTGGACCGGAACCGGGTGCTCGTAGCATCAACCGAAGGCCTCCTGCACCTGCCGTACCCCACGCACGGACTCGTCCCAGCCACGGGCGACTGGGTGTGGCTTGGCCGCAACAGCGCCGGCGAACCCGCCGTCGTCGAGGTTCTTCCCAGGCATTCGGCGCTAAGCCGCAAACGGGCGTTTGAAGCCTCCTCCGAAGAACAGATCCTGGGCAGCAATATAGACATTGTTGCCGTGGTGGTCCCTGTGGATCGGCCTCTAACCCATAACCGCCTGGAACGGACGTTGGTGGCCGCGTGGGATTCGGGAGCCACTCCATTGGTGGTCATCACTAAAGCCGACTTGGCACACCTCGCGGACGACGTCGTGGGCGAAGTCATCCTTCAAGCCGCCGGCGTGGACGTGGTCACCACCTCCGCCGAGCACGGAGACGGCCTCGAAGAACTGATGCAGCACATTCCACAGGGTGCAACGTTGGTTCTGCTGGGGCCTTCAGGTGCCGGAAAGTCGACCCTCATCAATGCGCTGGCAGGGCGGGCCGTCCAACAGACAGGTGCCGTGCGGGCCGGGGACGGCAAGGGCAAGCACACCACCACCTCCCGGGAGTTGGTGCCTTTGACCGGCGGTGCTGTCCTGATGGACACCCCAGGCGTCCGGGGATTCGGGCTCTTCGATGCCGATGAAGGGATGGAGGAAATGTTCGGCGACCTGGAGGAGCTGTTCTCCAAGTGCCGGTTCACAGACTGCGCCCATCAAGCGGAACCGGGATGCGCAGTACAAGAAGCGCTGGCCGAGGAAACCCTTGATCACAGGCGGTGGGCCAGTTACCTGAAGCTGCAACGCGAACTGGCGGCATTGGCCAGGAAACACGATGCCGCCGCCCGCCGCGCCTACCAGCGCGAATGGCACCAAAAGGTGATGTCGGCGGACCGGGGCCAGCGCGCTGCTGAGCGCTATAGGCACGATCAAGCGCAGGATCGGGCAGGGAAGGACGGCAGACGACGGAAGCGCTGAACATTGCCGATTCATTACAGAACTCGTGGCGGCGCTGACATCATCGCCGGTGCTGGCTACGCTGGGTGAAGATTGCTTTGCAGCCAAGTAATAAGAGTGCATATGATCATCAGGCTCTACCGATGTTCTCCACCACAGATAGGTAAGCCCGGGTATGGCCGAAGCCATGATTGAGTTCAAGAGCGTCACCAAGCAATACCAAGGCGGGCAACCGGCGGTGGATGCCCTGTCGATGTCCATCGACAAGGGCGCCATTACGGTGTTCGTCGGCCCGTCAGGGTGCGGCAAAACCACTTCCCTGCGCATGATCAACCGGATGGTGGAGCCCACCAGCGGAACCATCACCGTTGCCGGCGAGGACGTTTCACAGGTTCCCGCGGCCCAGCTGCGCCGATCCATGGGATACGTCATGCAGTCATCGGGGCTTCTGCCGCACCGCTCCGTGCTGGACAACATCGCCACGGTCCCGCGGCTCAACGGTGTTCCCAAAGCAGCGGCGCGGAAGCGCGCTGCGGAACTGCTCGACGTCGTCGGGCTGGCCTCTGTGCTTGGCAAGCGCTACCCGTCGCAACTCTCAGGAGGCCAGCAGCAGCGCGTCGGGGTCGCCCGGGCGCTCGCTGCTGATCCTCCGGTGCTGCTGATGGATGAGCCGTTCAGCGCTGTTGACCCTGTTGTCCGCGACGAACTGCAGCAGGAACTGCTTCGCCTGCAGCGGGAGCTGGCCAAAACCATCGTGTTTGTCACCCACGACATCGACGAAGCCACTGTCCTTGGCGACAAAGTGGCCGTCTTTGCCGTTGGGGGCAAGCTCGCGCAGTACTCCGCTCCGGAAGAGATTCTGCGTGCCCCTGCCAACGACTTTGTGGCCTCCTTCGTTGGCCGCGACCGCGGTTTCCGGCATCTGGCCTTCAACCCTGCGGACGCGGTAACCCTGCATCCGGTGACCATGGTGACTCCCTCGGATGGGCAGAACGCGGGCCGCCAATCCGGGGAGTGGGCGTTGGTGGTGGATGAGGATTCGCGTCCTTTGGGCTGGTCCTCACCCCGGGCCGGCGCCGGGTTGATCCCGGGAGGCTCTTTGTTCCGCAAGGGAGATACGCTGCGGCGCGCCTTGGACGCGGCGTTGTCCTCGCCGTCGGGCCTTGGCGTTGCGGTGGACGACGACGGCCGGGTGGCCGGAGTCCTCAAAGCGGCAGAAGTCCTGGCGCTGATCGAAGAAGTCCGCCACCACAGGGAGGATGCCACCTGATGGAGTGGTTCCTTGCCAACAGTGGAATGGTCCTGGGGCTGGCCGGTCAGCACATGGTGCTTGCCGTCATCCCCATGATTCTTGGCTTGCTGATTTCGGTTCCCCTGGCCCAGTTGGCCAGGCGCAACAGTGCGCTGAGGTCGGTGGTGGCCACGGCCACATCGTTGCTCTATACCATCCCGTCACTTGCCCTGTTCATTATTCTTCCCACCATCCTGGGCACGCGGATCCTTGATCCGCTGAACGTCGTGGTGGCGTTGACCATCTATGCGGTGGCTCTGCTGGTCCGTGCCGCCGTGGATGCCTTCGACTCTGTGGATGACGATCTCCGGAACGCTGCGGTGGCCATGGGTTTCAAGCCCCTGGCCCGCTTCTTCCAGGTGGACCTTCCCTTATCCCTGCCGGTGCTGTTCGCGGGTCTTCGAGTGGTGTCCGTCAGCAATATTTCCCTGGTGAGCGTGGCGGCACTGTTGGGAGTGGGAAACCTTGGAGTCCTGTTCACGGACGGGCTCCAGCGCACCTTCATCACCGAAGTTGTGGTGGGAATCATCGCCATCCTGGTGCTGGCCCTGCTCATGGACGCTGTTTTGGTGATCTTGGAACGGTTATTGACGCCGTGGACCCGGGCAGCAGGCGGAAAGTCGCCGCGCCCGGATGCCAACGCCCTGGCCACTGAGCCCAAGACCGGAACCGCTCAGCCGCCGGCGGCCTTGCGCCCTGAGCCGGGAGCGTCCGGATGAACATTTTCGCTGAAACCATCGCCTGGTTGACCAACCCAAAGAACTGGTCCGGGAGCGGGGGTATTCCCACCCGGTTGCTGGAGCATCTGCAGTACAGCGGGCTGGTGCTGCTGATCGCCGCTGCCATCGCAGTGCCTATCGGCCTCTACATCGGCCACACCGGCCGCGGCAGGGTGGTTGCGGTAGCCGTGGCCGGGGCTTTGCGTGCACTGCCGACCCTCGGGTTGTTGGTTCTTTTCGCATTGCTTGCCGGTAGCGGACTGATGCCGCCCGTGTGGGCGCTGGTCATCCTTACCGTGCCACCGCTGCTGGCTGGGACCTACGCCGGAATTTCCAGTGTTGATGGCACCGTGGTTGATGCGGCGCGGGCCATGGGAATGACCGAGCTCCAAATCCTCTTCCGGGTGGAACTGCCCAACGGATTGCAGGTGATGTTCGGCGGAATACGCACAGCGGTCCTGCAAGTCATCGCCACCGTCTCCGTTGTTGCCTACCTTCCGCTGGGAGGGCTGGGCCGGTACTTGTTCGACGGACTCGTGCTGCAGGATTTTCCCAGAATGCTCGGCGGCTCCCTGCTGATCGCCGGACTTGCCATCGCCGTTGACCTGGTCCTCGCCGGCGTGCAGAAACTTGTTATATCCCCCGGACTCACCCTCGACTCAAGCGGCCGCCAGAAGGCAGCCGATGATCTCACAGCCAAGGTTCCAGCCGCGGCTGCCGTTCAAGGAGGTACACCATGAAACACCCCGTCCCCATGACCCTTACGCGCCGTGGTCTCGGCGGCCTCGCCGCTGGAGTGGGTGTGGCCCTGGCACTGAGTGCTTGCGGCGGCAGCCCCCTTGCCACGCCTTCCACCTCAGCACCGAGCGGCTCCGCCGGCGGTGGCTCGCTGGTTGTTGGTTCGGCCGACTTCCCGGAGAGCCAGGTCATCGCAGAGATTTACGTGGGTGCGCTCAACGCCGCCGGTCTCACGGCCACTTCCAAGCCGAACATCGGCTCGCGTGAGATCTACTTCAAGGCTGTCCAGGACGGCTCGGTTGACCTCGTCCCGGACTACTCAGGCAACCTGCTGTCCTTCGTTGATACCGAGGCTTCCGAGGTGTCAGCTGAGGACGTCTACAAGGCACTGTCCAGCAAGCTCCCCGATGGGCTGGCGGTCCTGGAAGCCTCAAAGGCAGAGGACAAGGATGCCATGGTGGTTACCAAGGCCACCGCCGAGAAGTACCAGCTGAAGTCCATCGAAGACTTGGCCAAGGTATGCAAGGACTTCACCATGGCTGCTCCGGCCACCTTCGAGACCCGTTCCTACGGCTTCCCGGGGCTGAAGAAGAACTACAACTGCGAACTCAAGGGCCTGCAGCCGTTCAACGACGGCGGCGGCAACCTGACCCTGCAGGCGCTTTTGGAGGACAAGGTCCAGGTGGCTGACATCTACACCACCACTCCGTCCATCGTCGACAACGACCTGGTGGTCTTGGAAGATCCCAAGAACAACTTCAAGGCCCAGCAGGTCCTGCCCCTTTACAGCAAGGCCAAGATGACGGACAAGGCCAAGGAAGCGCTCAACAACGTTTCCAAGACCCTGACGACGGATGACCTGATTAACCTCAACCGTGCAGTGAGCGGCGATCAGAAGCAGAGCCCTAAGGATGCCGCAGCCGCATGGCTGAAGGACAAGGGCATCGTTAAGTAACGCCTGAATAGGACCGCGTACGACGGCGGTGACGGACCCGCGCGGGCCCGTCACCGCCGTCGTAGTTTGTGTGAGTCAAGTCTCAGCAGAAGTCCATCACCCATGTGGCATATTTGAGGGATGGCGAATTTCAAGCAGTCCACCAAGCTTCATAATGTCCTTTACGACATCCGTGGACCGATTCTTCAGGCCGCCCAGCAGATGGAGGCGGAGGGTCACCGGATCCTCAAACTGAATATCGGAAACCCGGCTCCTTTTGGTTTTGAAGCGCCTGACGCCATTTTGGTGGACATGATCCGGCACCTGCCCAATGCCCAGGGCTATAGCGATTCCCGTGGCATTTTCTCCGCCCGGACCGCGGTTTCCCAGTACTACCAAACACGCGGCATCCAGAACATCCACGTTGACGACATTTACCTCGGCAACGGAGTCAGCGAGCTCATCACCATGTCCCTCATGGCGCTTTTGGATGATGGCGACGAAGTACTGATCCCCACCCCGGACTACCCCCTGTGGACGGCCTCAGTGGCACTGGCCGGTGGGCGTCCCGTGCACTACCTCTGCGACGAAGAGTCCGGGTGGCAACCCGATCTTGAAGATATGGAAGCCAAGATCACGCCACGAACCAAGGGCATTGTGGTGATCAACCCCAACAACCCCACAGGCGCCGTGTACCCGGAGGAGACCCTCAAAAAGATTGTCGCGTTGGCCGAGAAGCACGGTTTGGTCCTCTTCGCCGATGAAATCTACGAGAAAATCCTGTACGAAGACGCCGTTCACGTGAACCTCGCCGGTCTCACCGGGGATGACGTCCTCTGCTTGACCTTCAGCGGGCTGTCCAAGGCCTACCGCGTCTGCGGTTACCGGGCGGGCTGGATGGCGATCTCCGGTCCCAAGAAGGAAGCTGCGGACTATCTCGAGGGCATCAACCTTCTGGCCAACATGCGCTTGTGCGCCAATGTCCCGGCACAGCACGCCATCCAAACCGCGCTGGGCGGCTACCAGAGCATCAATGATCTGATCCTTCCCGGCGGAAGGCTCCTGGAGCAGCGCAACAAGGCCTACGACCTCCTGAACGCCATACCCGGCGTCAGCACCCAACAGGCCAGGGGCGCGCTCTACCTGTTCCCGAAGCTGGATCCGGAGGTCTTCCATATCCGGGATGACGAGAAGTTCGTTTTGGACCTCTTGAAGGAACAAAAGATCTTGGTCTCCCATGGCCGGGCCTTCAACTGGGTTCGCCCTGACCACTTCCGGATGGTGACCCTGCCCAACGTCAAGGACATCGAAGAAGCCATTGGACGCATGGCGGACTTCCTGTCGAGGTACCCGGGCAACTAGCCTGAGGTCCATAGCCGCGCCACGGGGGCGCGGCCGGGCAGAAAGGCATGCCATGGCCGCAGCAGTTGAGTTCGCCAAGAGTCCGGCAGAAGTTCTCAGGGTGGGGCAGGGGTTTTCGCTGGCAAGCGTGGACCCTGAGTCCACCCCCGGCTACAAGGGTGCCAAAGCCGATGGCAAGGCATTGCTGGCAGCACAGGATGACCGGTTGACAGAGCTGCAGGAGAAGCTTTTCGCGGCCGGTAAGTTCGGGAGCCCCAAGCGGCTGTTGCTGATCCTCCAGGCCATGGACACCGCAGGCAAAGGCGGGATCGTCAGCCATGTTGTGGGTGCCATGGATCCCCAAGGTGTGCAGCTGACGGCTTTCAAGGCGCCCACGGACGAGGAAAAGTCTCACGATTTCTTGTGGAGGATCGAAAAACACGCCCCTGCTGCCGGAATGGTGGGAGTCTTTGACCGTTCACAGTACGAGGACGTCCTCATTCACCGTGTTCATGGTTGGGCAGATGCTGCTGAACTGAAGCGCCGCTACGCCGCGATTAACGATTTCGAATCGCGCTTGGCCAAGCAAGAAACCACCATCGTCAAGGTCATGCTGAATATCAGCAAGGATGAGCAGAAAGAGCGCCTGATCGCCAGGTTGGACGATCCCGCCAAACACTGGAAGTACAACCGCGGCGATCTTGCCGAACGTGCGTACTGGGATGACTACATGGACGCCTACAGTGTGGCCTTTGAGAAGACCTCAACGGAGACAGCACCGTGGCATGTGGTGCCGGCCAACAGGAAATGGTACGCACGCATCGCGGTCCAGCAACTCCTCCTGGACGCCCTGGAGGAGATGCAGTTGGAATGGCCTAAGGCCGACTACGACGTTGCCGAGGAGCGCGCCCTTGTAGTGGACTCGTAGCCCGTGGTGGAGTCTTCACTCGTAGTGGGGCCTTAGCCAGCCCGAGTGGGCCGTCAGTGGGTGCTGGTCCCGGCGTCGGTGCCCGCTTCCCGGGCAGTTGCCAAACGCTTGCGTGCGCCCTCGAGCCAGTCCTCGCAGCGCTTTGCCAGTGCCTCGCCACGCTCCCAGAGAGCCAGCGATTCCTCCAAGCTGGCACCTCCAGCTTCCAAGCGCCCCACCACTGCCACAAGTTGCTCGCGGGCTTCCTCGTAGCTCAGCCCGTCAAGGGAGTTCTGGTTGGAATCAGCACCGGCTGCTGATTGGTTGTTCTCGGTCATGGCGGTCCTTTGGGTTGTGCTTTCGTTCAGCGGTGTTTGTGCTTTGTTCAGCGGTGTTTGTGCTTTGTTCAGCGATGTTTGTGCTTAAGATCAGCGGCAGATCAGATATGAGCGAGCGGGCACGCTCGGTAAAACGTCTCAGCGTTCCATGAGCTGGGCCGATCCTGTGGAAACAGCCCGGAAGCGGCCCTCAGCTACCCGGATACTCATCGGTGTTCCATCCGGGGCTTCCTCGGGGCTGCTCACGACGTGATGACCGGCCTGGTCCTCGCCTAGCAGTTGAACAACCGCATATCCACGGTCCAGGGTCTTTTGTGGTGACAGGGCACGCACCTGCGAGCGTAGGTGATGGACTTGGTCCAATGCCCGAAGGACAGCGGAGCAGACGGCGGAATGGGTTCTGCGCTGGAGGCGGTGGATGTCCTCGGCCCGGGCGTCCACCATGGTGGCGGGAGCGGCGAGCACAGGCCGGGACCTGATGGCGTGGAGACGGTCTGTTTCCCGGTCCACCATGCGGCTGATACTTCGGCGGAGATGGTCGCGTGCCTGCCGGACCATGGCCAGTTCCTCCGCCACGTCCGGGACTATTCGCTTCGCGGCATCCGTGGGCGTGGATGCCCTGAGATCTGCGACATCGTCCAGGATTGGCCTGTCCGCCTCGTGGCCGATCGCACTCACAATTGGCGTCGTGGCTGCCGAAACAGCCCGGATGAGGTCCTCGTTGCTGAACGGCAGCAGATCCTCCAAGGCTCCGCCACCGCGGGCAAGAACAATGACATCAACGTGGGGGTCTGCGTCCAGTTTTTTCAACGCAGTGATGATCTGTGAAACGGCCGTATTGCCTTGAACAGCTACCTCACGGACGTCAAACTCCACAGCCGGCCAGCGCAACGCAGCATTGCGCATGACGTCCTTTTTGGCGTCGGAATCCCGCCCGGTAATGAGGCCGATCCGGTGGGGGAGAAGGGGAAGCTTCCGCTTCCGCGAGTCTGCGAACAAACCCTCTGCTGCCAGCGCTTGGCGCAGCCGTTCGATCCTTGCCAGCAGGTCTCCAAGTCCAACCGGCCTAATGTCCTTTACAGACATGTTCAGGCGCCCTGTCTTGACCCAGAAATCAGCCTTCACCAGTGCAACCACGCGGGAGCCGCGTTCCAGGGGGATCTTTTGCCGGTCCAGTACCGTTGACCAAACCGACGCCGGGAGGGAAATTTCCGCATCAACATCACGCAGGGTCAGAAATGCGTTACCGCCCCTGCGGTTAAGCTCAATGACCTGGCCTTCAATCCATGCAGCCGGCGCGCGCTCGATGTGTGCCTTGAGCTTGCGGGAGAGCAGTTGCAGCGGCCAGGGGTTGTCTGGGCTGGTCTCGGCGGCGGTCCCGGGCAGAGTTGATTCCGGCGTTGGTTCAGCGGACATCGGTGGTCCGCAACTGGTGTGGTCGCCGTGGTAGTACCTGCATTGTCCTAGTCCTCGCTCAGGGGTGCGGCTGTGGGAGCCAACCGGCCTTCCAACTCTATCCATAGCTTGGGCGGGGCCTCCGACATTTTTTATGCCATGTGGACAGTTCTAGGATGGTGGCAACGCCCCCGAACCAGAGGATGACCTTGCGTACTTTTGTTTCAGCATTGGGAGTGATCCTCGCCTTGGTGCTCACGGCAGTAGCCGTTCCTACAGCCTGGGTAGACCAAAACATCGTCAAGGAAGACGGATTTGTGCGCTTGGCAGGTGGGCTGGGCAATGATGCAGAGTTCCAGGCGCGCCTGGCCACCGCTGCTGTTGCCACCTTCGAGTCCTCGGTTGATCTACCAGGACCAATCCAGTCATTAGCCGCTGATGCCCTCCGCAGCGCGGCGGCCGGCATGCAATCCTGGAGCGACTATCCCCAAGCGTGGGAGGCGACGGTCCGCAACAGTCACAGGCTGAACTTCGGCGCAGTGAACCAAAGCGAGGAAACCGCTGGAACTACCGCCTTGGTCCTTGATATCGGCCCGATGATCAAGCTCATTGGAGATCACTTTGCAGAGGCCACCAGAATCAGGATTGATGTTCCATCGGAAAGCTTGATCACCCTGGGGCAGCCCTCTCATCGCCAATTGGTGGAGCGGGTAGCGGCCTTTGCGCCCTTATGGTGGGTCGCCGCACTAGGTGCTCTCATCTCACTTCTACTGGCATTGGTCGCCTCTCGAAAGCGTCCCTTGGTGCTTGTGTTCTTTGGGCTAGGAGGCTTGGCGCTTGCCGCTCTTTGGACAGCCGGCGCAAACCTTGCAGGGGGAGCCGTGGGCAATCTTTCCAGCGCCAATGGTGTGGCCGAACTGTTCAAGGAGGAATTCCTCACTGCAGCCAAGTCCAGCTTCGGGCAATGGACCCTGATTGCTGCGGTAGCAGCAGGTGCGGTGTTCGTTGTCGGCGTCGTGGCTTCCCTAGTGTCGGGGCGACGAGGGTCACGTTCGGCCCCCAGCTAAAGGCTGGCCCGGTAGCATGGAGGAATGACCAGCACAGCAGTTTCCATTCCTATGCCCACGGTGCCCCGACGACGCCGTTCTCCGGAAGAGGTTCAGGCCGCGGCGCCAGTCACTGGCCCTAAGAAGGTTCTGTTGGCGGCACCTCGCGGGTACTGCGCTGGGGTGGACCGGGCTGTTATTGCTGTTGAGAAGGCCTTGGAGCATTACGGACCTCCCGTCTACGTGCGCAAGCAGATCGTTCACAACGTCCACGTGGTCAGCTCCCTGGAGGAACAAGGAGCTATCTTCGTCGAGGAGACCGATGAGGTCCCCGAAGGTGCGCTGGTGATTTTCTCCGCGCATGGTGTTTCACCGGCAGTAGTGCAGTCTGCTGAGGATCGTGGGCTCCGCACCATCGATGCAACGTGTCCGCTGGTCACCAAAGTCCACAAGGAAGCCGTGCGCTTCGCCAAGGAAGACTACGACATCCTCCTGATTGGTCACGAAGGCCACGAGGAAGTCGAAGGAACGGCTGGCGAAGCCCCCGAGCACATCCAGATCATCAACGGACCGCATGAGGTAGACAAGGTCACCGTACGTGATCCGGAGAAGACCATTTGGCTTTCCCAGACCACCCTCAGCGTGGACGAGACCATGGAAACCGTGCGCCTTCTCAAGGACCGGTTCCCTACGTTGCAGGATCCGCCCAGCGATGACATCTGCTATGCCACTACCAACCGTCAGGTGGCCATCAAGAAGATTGCACCGCAGGCTGACCTCGTCATCGTGGTAGGTTCTGCAAACTCCTCCAACTCCGTGCGCTTGGTTGAGGTGGCACTCGAATATGGTGCCAAGAGCTCCTACCGCGTGGACTTTGCCAACGAGGTGGACGAGTCCTGGTTTGAAGGCGTTGCCACCGTCGGCGTCACGTCGGGAGCCTCAGTCCCGGAAGTGCTCGTTAAGGATGTTCTGCGGCTTCTGGCTGACTACGGTTACGGCGAGGTCCAGGAAGTGGTCACGGCGGAGGAAGACCTGCTTTTCTCGCTCCCCAAGGAACTTCGCGCCACGTTGAAGAAAGCCGGCGATGTGACGCGTGCCCTCGGCGGACGTGGAAGCCGCTCCGAGTCCTAGTTTTACCTCCGGCTTCGGATAGCGCCTCGGCGCATAACGAAGTGGCCCGCAGCGGCGCCTCCCTCGGTGGGAAAGCGCCCGCTGCGGGCCACTGTCGTTTGACCCTATTGATCAGGCAGCTGATTCCCTGTCCGCGCGTTCGTCGTCATCCACCGCGGAATCCTGCCGTCCGTGGTCGACCGTGGACAGTAGCTCCGGGGCTGCCAACGCGCGCGGTACAGCCTCGACGGAGATTGGCGCGGCCAAGCCGGCATCATCCATGGTGTTGAGCTTGCGGGCCGTGGGAAGCACCCTGGCCTCCAGCGTGCCAACCATGGCGTTGTACCGATCAACAGAGGTCTTTAAGGAGCTTCCAAGCTTGCTGACGTTCTCACCCAATGTGCCCATGCGTTCGTAGAGCTGCTTGGCGAGTTCGAACAGCTCATGGGCGCTGTCCGTGAGGACATCCTGCCGCCAGGTGAAGGCCACTGATTTGAGGACCGCCAACAAAGTGCCGGGTGACGCCAGAACCACGTTCCTGGACAAAGCATGTTCCAGCAGGCCGGGATCAGCTTCCAAAGCCGAGGCCAGAATGGACTCGGCAGGGAGGAAACAGATCACCAGTTCGGGGGAATTTCCCGGGATATCCCAGTACTTTTTGGCCGCCAATGCGTCGATGTGCGCCTTGAGTGCTTTTGCATGTTGCGCCAGCAGCGTCTTTGAATCACGGTGGATGGCAGGCCCTACCGATTCGCCGAAGGAACCCTCTCCATGGAGTTGTTCCTGCGCGGCAAGGTAGGAAGCCAAAGGTACCTTTGCGTCCACCACCAGTTGCTTGCCGCCGGGAAGCTGGACCACCAGGTCAGGCCGCAGCGTGGTGTCCTTCGTGCCGGAATGAACCTGCTCATGGAAATCCACATGCCGCAGCATTCCCGAGGCTTCCACCACCCGGCGGAGCTGAACTTCCCCCCACTGGCCGCGGGCACTGTTGGAGCGGAGCGCTGATGCCAGGGCATGGGTGGACCGCAACAGCTGCTCATCGGAGGAACGGGCGTCCTGCAATTGCTGGGCCAGCTGCCCGTACTGTTCCACACGGTCGCGCTCCAGGAGTGAGACCTGTTGCTGGACCGCTGTCAGTTTTTCCGCCACAGGTGCCAGCGCCCTCAGGACGCTGCCGTCGGAATTTCTCACCGCGCTCAGCTCACGGTTCTGTGTGAACAAAAGGCGCCTTTCGGCGTCGGCGGCTGCAAGCTGCGCCGTCACGTCCGAAAGCCGGGACGAGACGGCGTCGAAGTCTTCCTCCAAACCGGCACCCCGGCGTCGGAAGACAACATAGCCGGCCGCAAGGCCAACCGCAGCGCCGATCAGCAACATGAGAAGCGACAAAACCAATCCAAATCCATCCATACGGCAACCCTGTCACAGGGGTACGACAGTTTTAGCGAGGCCGTGGCCGAAAGGCGTGGGCAACGGTGCTGAACATACAAGGTCGTGGTTGCAACGGGTAGAATCAATGCTCGTGGCTCTTACTATTGGCATCGTCGGACTGCCCAACGTCGGCAAATCAACCCTATTCAACGCATTGACCCGCAATCAGGTGCTCGCTGCGAACTATCCGTTCGCAACGATTGAACCTAACGTTGGCGTCGTGAACCTGCCGGATCCGCGTCTGGCGAAGCTGGCGGAGATCTTCGGTTCGCAGAAGTTGCTTCCCGCTCCGGTGTCCTTCGTGGACATTGCAGGGATCGTTAAGGGCGCATCTGAGGGTGAAGGCCTGGGCAACAAATTCCTTGCCAACATCCGCGAGGCAGAGGCCATCGCTCAGGTGGTTCGAGTGTTCGACGATCCCGATGTCATCCACGTGGATGGCAAGGTTGATCCGCGCTCCGACATGGAAACCATCAACACCGAGCTGATCCTGGCCGACCTTCAGACCATCGAAAACGCCATCCCGCGTATCGAAAAAGAAGTCAAGATCAAAAAGCGCGAAGCAGCCGAGCTGGCCGCCATCAAGGCAGCCCAGGCAGTCCTGGAACGCGGCGACACCATCTTCTCCTCCATCAAGAGCGACAAGCTTGAGATGGAGCACCTCAAGGAACTCGGACTCCTGACCGCCAAGCCGTTCATCTACGTCTTCAATGCGGACGAAGGAATTCTGGGCGACCCGGCGAAACAAGAGGAACTGCGGGCACTCGTAGAGCCCGCGGACGCCGTCTTCCTTGATGCCAAGCTTGAATCGGACCTCGTTGAACTGGATGAGGAAGAAGCACGCGAGATGCTGGAAATGAATGGCCAGAGCGAGTCCGGCCTGGACCAGTTGGCCCGCGTCGGCTTCCACACACTCGGCCTGCAGACCTACCTCACGGCCGGTCCCAAGGAAACACGCGCTTGGACCATCCGCCAGGGTGACACCGCGCCCCAGGCGGCCGGGGTGATCCACTCCGACTTCCAGCGTGGCTTCATCAAGGCAGAAGTTGTCTCCTTCGACGACCTCATTGATGCCGGCTCCATGGCCGAGGCCAAGTCCCGCGGCAAGGTCCGGATCGAAGGCAAAGAGTATGTGATGGCCGACGGCGACGTGGTGGAGTTCCGCTTCAACGTTTAGCTCGGCAAAGCAGGGCAAGGAGTGGGTCAAGACCCTCTGTATGTCCAGCTCCGGAGGCGCGCCCCACAGGCCCTCTGGAGCTGGACCCCGATCACGTCCAGCGCTTTTTTGGGGGAACCGCAACATCGCCCTTACCGGCCGCTACGGATCCGGCCAATCCAGCGTGCTGGATGACTTTCAGAAGAAGCACGACAAAGACATTGTCACTGGAATGCTCTTCGGTCTTATTCTGACGGCTCTATGGGCAGTGCGCTGGTTCATCGGCGACCGGATCGTCTCGGAGGTCACGACTGCCGGCACGAAAATCGCCTTGGGCGCAGGCCCGACCACCTACTTTGACAGGAAGGCCGGGAACGAGCCCCTTCGGTTCATCTCCGCGATCAAGGACAGCCTGTTCGAGCAGCTCGGCGCTGAGCCCGAATCCAAAGACGAAAAAGACGAGGAGGGTAAGCCCAAGGAAGGCGAGGCCAAACCAGTGATAGCCAGGGTACCCCGGACTGCACTCTGTCCAATGCCAAACCCCGACACGACATTGCTGCCCAGGCCGTTCGCCGGGCGAACCAGACAAGTTTTTCGAAATCGTTAGACCCATTGTGCCGTTCATCTCGCACCGCAACGCCCGTGACCTCCGCGCATAGGAGCTGGTAAAACCGGGTCTCCCCGATAATTTCGTGTCACGTTGGCTCCTGGACTTGATCGCGCGACACACTACCGACATGCGTCTGATGAAGAACATCTGCAACGAGTTCGTGGTACTGCCGAGCCTCGCAGCGCACCAGGGTAGCGCTGACCCGTAGGAAATATTGAGAAATATTCTCTGAGTCGCATCATGAAATTACTGGTTGGGACACTTAAGCGAATTTGAATCCGAAATGGAGAATATGATGTCTTTTTCTTGCCAAGAATTAAAGCTGTCTTTATGACTGGATTTTTCAGGTTTCTGCATTTATGTTGTCGGGAGACACTGGGGACGTCGCAAAAGCTGACGAAACAGGCCGTGCTGAGACATCTCGGGTGCTCTAAGGATGGATGCCGGAGCTGGTGGTGAACTGCTCTGGGAAATTCGAAAATTAGCAGCTAAGGGAGTCACTATGAATATTCGTCGAAGCATTTCAGGATGCGTGCTCGCGCTTGGTCTCACGGCTGCCGGAGGTGGGGCTGCGCTTGCAGTCACCTTCTATCCAGCAGAAGGGGGAGTGTGGAACTACGGCGTCACAGGCGGCGTGCACCTGTACTCAGATTACTTTCAGCAAAACCTTTGCCATAGTTCGTCGACTCAGAACGACTGGGGATATTCGTCGTCGCCGAATGCCTTGGCGGGCACCTGGTCCAACAACTCTCAGCCGACGACGAGTTTCCAGAACAACCGCGCCTACTACGGCATCAACGGCTGCTAAGTGAGAGGCTGGCGCTGTGCCGTGTGCAGAGGCGGTATAGCGCCGGACGCAGGGTGAGATGATGTTGAGGATTTTAGTACGGTTCGCGGCGGTGGCTATTGCCGCCTTGATTGCTTTGGTTGCAGGGGTTTATGCGGCCGCGGCGGACCTGGATGGATTGCCGGATTCTGATTATGTTGTTTCAGTTCGTTTCGACGGAAGTCCGCTGTCCCGGGACCAGATAGTCAACAAGCTGGACACCTACGCTGATGCAACAGGTGTCGACATTGTGCGTGTGGCGAGTGCACCGGACGATTTCCTCAACAAGCGCGTTGCTTATTCCTTCGGGTCCGGAGAAATCCAGAACACAGATATTGACTGGTTCTCACCAACGATGAGCGGATCGATACGTAAATCCAACGATCTCGGCATCACGTCGCTAAATGGCGTTTACGGTCTCACTGGAAGTGATACGCAGGCAGCTTCGTTCCGAACCTGGTTGGGCAGCGAGCTAAAAGCTGACGCTGTGCTCACCAAGAAGACATTTGTTGGGTTGCTTACCTATGCTCTGCTCACGGTCGGGGCATGGGTGCCAATGTCCGCGGCCATTCTGTTGTTGGGGGCCACAATATTGTCTTGGTACGTGCTCCGGGCACGTGGCAGGGAGCTGCGCATCATGGCCGGTATGCGTTCATCACATGTTATGTTCGCAGACCTTCGTTCGCTCATGGGAGCACTGACACTGCCGGCACTGGGTACCTATTTGATTGCTGTGATTGTCGTGGTGATGGCGGGCTTTGGTCGGCTCGGGTACTTCGTCTCCACCGTTGCGGTGTTTACGGGTGCTCTAACAGCGTTCACAGTGGCCGTGGCTTTGCTCGTAGGGATGCTCACTCTCCCTTCAGTCCGAGACATCGCGTCACGCCGGCCGTCCGAGCGGGGTTCATGGGTAATCAGTGAGGTGCTGAAGATAGCGGCAGTAATGATCGTTGCTGCGATCTTGCCGACTGTTTCCGGAGTTGTGGCAGATGCGTCAGCGGCCACGTCGCAAGGAGCAGCGTGGGGTTCCATGGGTGACGGCGTCACACTACGCATCGCGAACCGGCCTGGTGAAGCCGAAGAAGCTGCGCTGGCGGGTTTGACTAGGGAGATGGTCGGTAACGGCGCCGCCATGTTTTCGATGTCCTTGAGTTCCGACACTGTGAATCTTGTCGATGAGGTGGCCGCCGAGGATTTGAAGTCAATGGGATACAACAGTGTTGTTCTCACCGACCAGGGCTATCTTGACACCGTCAACGCGGCCAGCGGTGCGTCGTGGGGTCCCATTACTGCTGTGCAGACAATAGAAGACCTTCCGGTATCCGTGAAGGGCAAATTGGTGTCCACCCTCAAGCTCTGGACCACGACTCGTCAAGGTCCGGACATTCGAATCTACGAAAACAACAGCGACATCGATATTTTGGTCTCGGGAAGTATGGCCGGCACCCTTGATGCGAGTCGACACCCGCTTATTCTAGTGGTGAAAGACGTTGCTCAGTTCGACAACTTTTTCCTGGCATCGGCAGTGAGTCGCGGCAATGTGGTGTTCACGGATCCCGATCACGTTGCCCAGCTAGTGAAGGAACGCGATATGGCTGAAGGCATACTCTCCATTGACCGGATAGCTGACTTGGGGCTTTACGATGCGCAATCGAAGCAGAGGAATGCCCAACTGGGAGCATCGGCGATAGCGCTTGCTGTGCTGGCGCTTACTATGTGTGTGGCTGTCACTGCCTGGATTTTCGCACTGTTGCGGCGTCGCCGCTGGTTCGTCCAGCGCACGGCCGGGAAATCCTGGAGATCCATTCTACTGCCGAGGCTACTTTGGGAGTCGATTGCGGCGACGATATTCGGGGTCGCAATGGCTTTGTCGTTTGCGGCGTTGGATCCTGCGAGTATTTGGATCTCCGGCTTCTCTCCGTTGGTTTATTTCGCGACCACTTGGTGTATTCATCACTGGGCAGCAATGACCACTTTCCGTACGACGCTGGCACGAAGAGGATAGAGCTGATGCGATTGCGCGCGGACAATGTTTCGGTTTTGATTGATGGAAAGCCTGTCTTGGATTCGGTTTCTGTGGACGCCAAGCCAGGACGCATGCTTGTTCTTGCCGGCAGCAGCGGCAGTGGTAAGACGACATTATTGAACGTGCTCGGCTTATTGGGCAGGGTCGGGGGCGGCCGAGTGTTTGCAGGCGACCATGATGCAACGAAATGGAGCGATTCCAAACGTCGAAAGTTCTGGAGTAATCACGTTGCCTTCGTTTTTCAGGATTACGGTCTAATAGAAGAAGCCAGTGTTGGCTACAACGTGACGGTCGGACGTCGAGGTCTCTTCGGTCTAACTCATTCCGACCGTGAACGACTGGATCATGTGCTCAAACACGTTCTCTTGTCTGGGCGGGACAAGGAGCAAGCGGCCAGGCTCAGCGGGGGCGAGAAGCAACGTGTTGGATTAGCGCGGGCAATGTTTCGCGGGGCTGACATCGTCCTGGCAGATGAACCAACAGCGTCGTTGGATCGCAGGAATCGTGAACTGGTGATCAATTTCCTGAAGGAAGAGGCCCGGCGCGGTGCCACGGTGGTTGTTGCTACCCACGACGAGGATCTTATGGCAGCTGGAGATGACGTGGTGTCATTGGGCCAGCATCCGCCCGCACGGCCTCCGGAACTGTCCGGGACTCTGCACGGCCGATCGCCCGATTCTTGGAGATCCGCGGAGTGACCGCGGACAACGGCTGGTCTGAGCTCATTCTCTTTGAGGCATGCCGATAGGGAATCCTCTGCTGGGAACCTTGTTCCTAATCAGGGAGAGTCGACCTGGGGCCGTTCTGCTAAAGAATGCGCGTTTCGAACGTGATCTAGGATCTACCCATGACGACTCTTGCGGGCGCGGTAGTTCTGGTGGTCGGAGCCAACGGTGGGCTCGGCTCGTGCATCGCCACTCATTTGGAGAGCCACGGCGCGATCGTTGTCCGTTCGTCAAAGTCTGCGGGCCACGATTTGCGCGTTCCTTCCGTGATCCGGGAGGTGCTGGAGGATGCAAACAAGCAGCACGGACGTCTCGATGGGTTGGTGATTGCGTCAGGGGTAGTCGCCTTCGGCGCTGCAGCTGACCTTCAACCATCCGTGGTGGATGAACTATTCGCTGTGAACACCACCAGCGCAATCCAGCTTATTGTCCAGAGCCAGCCCTACCTCGCGGCCTCGGCACAGGAAAGCCGGGAGCCCTTCGTGGTAACACTGAGCGGCCTTGTCGCTGAGACACCGGTGGCCGGTCTGGCAGCATACTCGGCGTCGAAAGCCGGGCTCGGGGCCTTCGTCGTCGCGGCGGCGCGCGAGTATCGTCGTGCCGGCATCCGCATCATCGACGCCCGCCCAGGCCACACCGCCACCGCGCTGTCGGAGCATCCGATCGCCGGGACGGCACCACAATTCGGGGCCGCCATGGATCCGGATCTCGTTGCGGCGCGGATTGTCGCAGCGATAGTAAAAGGCGAGAAGGATTTGCCCAGTTCCGCCTTCAAGACTCTGCCGGAATGACGCAACTGAGTTCCGGCCCGCGTCTGCGCCTCGTTCTGCCGCATCAGCTCTTTGACCAGCATTTTGAAGCGGCTGGCCACACCGTGTTCGTGCTCATCGAGCACAATTTGCTCTTCCGCCAATTCGCATTCCATTCACACAAGCTGGTTCTGCATCGCGCGTCGATGTCCCGGTTCGCCAGTCGCCTAAGGAAGCACGGCTATGAGGTGGAAGTCCTCCAAAGCAAGGCCGGAAGCAGCTCCCGCGACCAGCTCGCCGGACTTGTTAGAAACTTGGGCCCAGTCCAGGTGACCTGCTTCGACGTGGTCGATGACTGGCTGGAGCAGGAGCTGTTCGCAGGGCTCGCCGACGGCGGTTACCGAATGCGCCTCGAAGATGTGTTGGAGACACCGAACTTCCTGACCGACCGAGCGCAGATCGATGACTGGTTTTCCCAAAACCCCCACCGGATGCATGACTTCTATGTGTGGCAGCGCCGCCGGCTGAACATTCTTCTCGACGGCGGCGAACCCTTAGGCGGCAGGTGGTCCTTTGATACCGAAAACCGGAGGAAACTCCCGCGCGGGTACGTTCCTCCCACGGTGCATCGATTCGCTCACCATCCAGTCACTCAGGGCCAGGGGACCTTCGATATTGAAGAGCTGATGGAGACCGGAGAGCCAGAGCCAGACGTCAGCCACGAAGTGGAACTCGCGATTGCCTGGGTCACGGCAGAGTTTCCGGAAGCTCCGGGAGATCCCCAACTATTCGCTTGGCCAACCAGCGCTGATGAAGCCCGTAAGCATCTGCAGGAGTTCGTACGTGAGCGCCTGAACGACTTCGGACCCTACGAGGACGCAATATCCGCGACCCATCCGTTCATCGCCCACAGCCTGCTGACGCCTAGCTTGAACATCGGGCTTCTGGACCCGAGAGAAGTCATTCAGGCGATACTCGAGGGTCCCGATCGCAACACGCCGCTCGCCTCCGTAGAGGGGTTTGTCCGGCAGGTTATCGGCTGGCGCGAATACATGCGCGCCTCCTATCGAACCAACGGACGCCGGATGCGCATCTCCAACCACCTCAACCATCAGAATGCACTCGGGGAAGGCTGGTGGGATGGGACCACCGGATTGGTGCCTGTGGACCTGGTGATCTCGCGTGTGCTCTCCACCGGGTATGCCCACCACATCGAGCGGTTGATGGTGCTCGGCAACGCAATGTCCCTTCTCCGCATCCATCCCGATGAGGTCTACAAATGGTTCATGGAGATGTTTATCGATGCGTATGACTGGGTGATGGTTCCCAACGTCTACGCGATGAGCCAGTTCGCTGCGGGGGAGGAGATCACCACGAAGCCGTATGTCTCAGGCAGCAACTACCTGCGGAAAATGTCCGATCTGCCCGCGGGAGAGTGGATGCCGGATTGGGATGCTCTTTACTGGACGTACATCGAGGATCACCTAGCCGTTATCGCAACAAACCCGCGTATGCAGATGGTTGTCTCCCTGGTTAAGAAGATGGACCCGAAGACGCGGCGTGACCATAGACACCGCGCGGAAGCCCTATTGCATGCCGTGGAGTCGTCTCGATTAGTTCGGCCATTGCCAATGCCTTGACGGCATCACGGTCCCGGCTCAGGTTAGTCAGCACCGGTGAGCTGTGGAGTTCTGCTTTATTGCCCCTTTATCCACATAAGCCCTGAGGCTGGCCCAGTGCACCAAAAACGCCGGTGATACTTGGCGAATGGGAATCAGATACTACGCATATGCCTTCAACGGAGACGATACAAAGGACGCTCTCGCAGATCCGAGACTTGCATTATCGGCAGATCCACTGGCTGATTCGTGGGGTCTAACTTCTGCGGACGGGGTAATTTTTACCACCTCAGAACAAGCCGTCCCGGTGTGCGACTTGCTCTACTTGGATAAGGCGTGGCGTTATCTGCAGGCTTTTACTTCGCCACTAGGGGCTGGAGGGCACAGGAGACCTGCGTACAGCATGTTTGAGGGCGACGTAACCATGCACATTGATGGGTGGGAACCGTGGGTGAGGGTCCTGGTTCCGTCGGATATTGCGGCAATCGCCAAAGACCTTTCCGACCTCACTGACAATGAGTTGCGCAGCTGGCTGGAGGATTCCGTTCCTTCCGAGAGGGACACTGACGTCCTCTATGTCGTTGGCTATCTCCAGAAGGCCCGGGTTTTCGTCAGTGGGCTGGCTGCCGCAGGCCGCGGACTTGTCTACATGATTGGCTAGGGATGGGAGGTGAAAAATCATCCAAAAACACGGCCTGTCCTGCTGTCAGACAGCGTATGCTACCACCGGGTAACGTTTGACTTGAAATCCGCGGCGTTTTAGGCATGTGTAGGTTGCGGAACGGTTACAGTTTGGCCAGCATGTTCCAACATTCGGACGCAATGTGGGTAGGCTTACACTCACATGTAGGCAACGTCACAGTAGGAAACTGTGCCTGTGCCTGGGGGGAATCACGAATTTCCCCTGCTCAACTCCACGACTCATAGGAGGCGGAATGCGTTTCTCGCGCACTTCCAAAGCTCTAGGCGTAGCGGCGATCATCGCCCTCGCAGCGACCGGTTGCGGTGGCGGTGGCGGCAACGACTCCGGCACATCCGCGGGCGACCCGAACAAGGTCATCATTGCTGACGGCTCGGAGCCGCAGCGCCCGCTCATGCCGGCAGACATCAATGAAGTTGGCGGCGGCAAGATTGCCACGCTGATCTTCTCCGGCCTTGTCAGCTATGACCCGTCCGGTAAGCCGGTTAACGAGTTGGCGGAGTCCATTGAAGCGCCCGACGCGCAAAACTTCACCATCAAGCTCAAGAAGGACCAGAAGTTCACCAACGGTGACGCCATCACGGCGAAGACGTTCGTTGACTCCTGGAACTACGGTGCAGCAGCAAAGAACGCGCAGTTGAGCGCAACCTTCTTTGAGAGCATTAAGGGTTACGACGAAGCCAGTGCAGAGGGTTCCACTGTGGACACGATGTCGGGCCTGAAGGTTGTAGACGACACCACCTTCACCGTTGAACTCAAGCAGCCGGAGTCTGACTGGCCGCTCCGTCTCGGTTACACGGCGTTCATGCCGGTTCCGGCAGCAGCACTTGCCGACCCCAAGACCTACGGCGAAAAGCCGGTAGGCAACGGCCCGTACAAGATGGCGGAAAACGGTTGGCAGCACAACGTGCAGATCCAGCTCGTCCCGAACCCGGACTACAACGGTCCCCGCAAGGCCAAGAACGGTGGCGTGACGTTCAAGATCTTCCAGAACGATGACGCGGCCTACCAGGACCTCCTGGGCAACAACCTGGACATCCTCCAGACCATCCCGACCAGCGCTCTCCAGAACTTCAAGACCGATCTCCCCGATCGCTTCATCGAGAAGCCTTACGCCGGTAACCAGACCATTGCTATTCCGGAATACCTTCCGGAGTGGAGCGGTGAAGCCGGCAAGCTTCGTCGCCAGGCTATCTCCATGGCCATCAACCGGGACGAAATCACCAAGGTGATCTTCAGCGGCGGCCGCCAGCCGGCCAAGGACTTTACCGCACCCGTGCTGGACGGTTTCAGCGACAGCATCCCTGGCTCTGACAACCTGAAGTTCGACGCCACGAAGGCCAAGGAACTCTGGGCCAAGGCAGACGCCATGCAGAAGTGGGATCCGAACACGGTCTTCACCGTTGCCTACAACGCTGACAAGGGTGGCCACAAGGCTTGGGTCGAGGCTATGACCAACCAGCTGAAGAACAACCTTGGCATCAAGGCTGAGGGTCTTCCGTTCGCAACCTTCAAGGAAGCTCGCGACCTCGCGACCTCCGGCAAGCTCACCGGCGCAATCCGCGCTGGCTGGCAGGCAGACTACCCGTCGCTGTACAACTTCCTTGGCCCGATCTACAAGACCGGTGCAGGCTCCAACGATGCCCGCTACGCCAACCCCGCGTTCGACAAGGCAATCTCTGACGGACTGTCCGCCCCGAACGTTTCCGAGGGCAACAAGGCAATGAACAAGGCGCAGGAAATCCTGCTCCAGGACCTGCCTGCCATCCCGCTGTGGTACCAGGTATCGCAGGGCGGCTGGAGCACAGGCGTCACGAATGTTGACTACGGCTGGGACGGTGTCCCGCTGTACTACAACATCACTGGCAAGTAAATGATTAACGGCGGCGGGGGCGCTCAGTGAGCGCTGCCGCCGCCGTATCACGTTGCAAATGAAATGGCGCCCAACTTCGGTTGGGCGTCCTTGTGCAGGCTACTTTGCCCTTGGGCATGGAGCGTCTGCACATCAGACGAAAAGGTTCTTAGATGAACAACTCCGCTGCACCCTTGGACCGGGTGCCTGCCGATAGGGGTGTGGTGCTCCGATGACCACCTACATCCTCAAACGATTCCTCCAGCTCATTCCTGTATTCCTGGGAGCGACGCTCCTGGTCTACTTCCTGGTCTTCAGCCTTCCCGGCGATCCCATTGCTGCCCTGTTCGGCGACAAGCCCGTCAATGAAGCTGTGGCTGCGAAGCTTAGGGCTCAATACAACCTGGACCAGCCGTTCATTGTTCAATATCTGCTCTATCTGAAGAGCATCTTCACCTTTGATCTCGGCCAGGACTTCTCCGGCCGCCCCATTGCTGCTGTGCTTGGCGAAGTTTTTCCTGTTACCGCCAGGCTCGCAATCATGGCGTTGATTTTTGAAGCCGTCTTCGGCATTGCTTTCGGACTTGTTGCAGGCCTGCGTAAGGGCAAGTTGTTCGATGGCACCGTTTTGATCGCGTCGCTGATTGTCATTGGCATCCCGATCTTCGTTCTCGGCTTCCTTCTGCAGTTCTTCATCGGTGTGCAGTTGGGGTGGGCGAAACCCACTGTCAGCGCGGCGGCCACAGTGCAGGACCTTATCCTGCCCGCCATTGTGTTGGGCTTGGCCTCCTTCGCATACGTCCTGCGACTGACCAGGACAAGCGTTATTGAGAACATGAATGCCGACTACGTACGGACTGCGACGGCTAAGGGCCTGTCACGTTTCCGTGTGATCAACGTTCACATCCTTCGCAACTCCCTGATTCCCGTCATTACCTTCCTGGGTGCCGATCTTGGCGCGCTCATGGGCGGTGCGATTGTCACAGAAGGCATCTTCAACGTCCCTGGTGTGGGAAACAGGCTGTACCGGGCGGTGCTGTCCGGCGAGGGACCAACTGTGGTTTCGATTGTCACAGTGCTTGTCCTTGTCTACTGTGTCTCGAACCTGATTGTCGACCTTCTCTACGCCTGGCTTGACCCGAGGATCCGCTATGACTCCTGAAAATAACCTGACGGGGCAGGCTACTACCCCGCGTAAAATCGAGCACTTCGTTGCCGACCTCGAAGAAACGCCGCTGCAAGTCACAGACAAGGTAAAAGAAGATCAAGCGCCCTCCAGTCTTTGGGGCGAGGCGTGGAAGAACCTTCGCAAGCAGCCGCTCTTCATCATCTCGGCCATCATGATCCTGGCCGTCGTTGTTGTTTCGCTCTTTCCGGGTTTGTTCTCGCCCATCGATCCATCTGCCGAGGCCTGCCAATTGTCCAACTCCAACGGCGGGCCAGTCAGTGGGCACCCCCTTGGATTCAACAAGCAGGGCTGTGACGTCTACGCGAGGGTCATCTTCGGAACCCGTTCGTCAGTCACGGTAGGCCTGTTCACCACAATCGGTGTGGTCATCTTCGGTGGAACCGTAGGCGCGTTGGCTGGTTACTACGGCGGATGGGCTGATGCCTTGCTGGCTCGCCTGACCGACATCTTCTTCGCCTTGCCGCTCATCCTCGGCGCAATCGTCCTGATGCAGCTCCCGGTGTTCCGTGCCAACCGTACGGTGTGGACGCTAATTTTGATTCTGGTTACTTTTGGCTGGCCTCAGATCGCCCGCATCACACGAGGCGCCGTGATCGAGGTCAGGAATGCCGACTTCGTCATGGCAGCTCGATCCCTTGGGGTCTCACGCTTCCGTTCATTGCTGCGACACGTTTTGCCGAACTCCCTTGCTCCAATCATCGTGGTGGCAACCATTTCTCTGGGCACGTTCATCGTGGCTGAGTCCACGTTGTCCTTCCTTGGCATTGGCCTGCCTCCAAGCGTTATGTCGTGGGGCAATGACATCCAGGCCGCACAGGCGTCATTGCGGTCAAACCCGATGCCTTTGCTCTACCCGGCAATCGCATTGTCGATCACCGTTCTGAGCTTCATCATGCTCGGCGATGCGCTGCGTGATGCCCTCGACCCCAAGGCCCGCAAACGATGAAAGGCGAAGCCATGAACTCTTCAGTTCACATCAAGGAAGAAGTCGCTGGCTCCGAGCGTCCGCTGCTGGAGATCAAGAACCTCGCGATCAACTTCGCCACCAGCAATGGCGAAGTCAATGCCGTCAGGAACGCGCACCTTACCGTCATGCCCGGTGAGACTGTTGCGATCGTGGGGGAGTCGGGGTCCGGAAAATCGACATCGGCACTCGCCGCCATCGGCTTGCTCCCTGGCAATGGACGGGTTGCCGGCGGAGAGATCCTCTTCGACGGCGAGGACATTGCCCACGCCAGCGAGAAGCGGATGATCGAGCTCCGCGGTAACTCCATCGGAATGGTTCCGCAGGATCCCATGTCCAACCTCAACCCGGTGTGGAAGATCGGCTTCCAGGTCAAGGAGACCTTGAAGGCGAACGGGCTTCCTTCTGGTCCCGACGACGTAGCGAAGGTTCTGGCCGAGGCTGGGTTGCCAGATGCTGCCCGCAGAGCCAAGCAGTATCCCCACGAATTCTCGGGCGGTATGCGTCAGCGTGCACTTATTGCGATCGGGCTCTCGTGCCAGCCGCGTTTGCTGATCGCCGATGAGCCGACGTCGGCCCTGGACGTGACGGTCCAACGTCAGATCCTGGACCACCTGGACAAGATGACCACCGAACTCGGCACAGCCGTGCTGCTCATCACCCACGACCTCGGCCTCGCCGCCGAGCGTGCGGACAAGGTGGTTGTTATGTACAAGGGCCAGGTTGTGGAGTCCGGTCCGTCACTGGAACTGCTCCGAAACCCCCGGCACCCGTACACCCAGCGACTGGTTGCCTCGGCACCGTCGCTCGCGTCCCGCCGTATTCAGGTTGCCAAAGAGCAGGGCATCGAATCCGAGGACCTACTGGCTCCAACCGAACCGGTGGTAGTTGAGAAGGCCCTTCCCGAAGAGGTTCTTAGGGTGGAGGACCTGACCAAGGTCTTCAAGCTTCGCGGCGGAATCGGCAAAACCACGGACTTCACCGCCGTCGATGCTGTGTCCTTCGCAGTCAAGCGCGGAACAACAACCGCGATCGTAGGCGAGTCGGGTTCCGGTAAGTCCACCGTGGCGCAGATGGTCCTCAACCTGCTTGAGCCTACGTCGGGCAAGATCATTTTCGACGGTGTGGATACCTCCACGCTCAACAACCGGGACTTGTTCAAGTTCCGTCGCCGGGTGCAGCCCATCTTCCAGGATCCCTACGGCTCCCTGGACCCGATGTACAACATCTTCAGAACCATTGAAGAACCGTTGCGGACCCACAAGATCGGAACCAAGGCCAGTCGCGAGAAGAAGGTCCGGGAATTGTTGGATCAGGTGGCCCTGCCACAGTCCACCATGCGCAGGTACCCTAACGAACTCTCCGGCGGCCAGCGTCAGCGTATTGCCATTGCACGGGCTTTGGCCTTGGACCCGGAAGTCATCATTTGCGACGAAGCCGTATCGGCTCTGGACGTCCTCGTTCAGGCGCAGGTGTTGAACCTTCTGGCTGATCTGCAGGACAACCTCGGGTTGACGTACCTGTTCATCACCCACGATCTCGCAGTGGTGCGCCAGATCGCCGATCACGTCTGCGTTATGCAAAAGGGCAAGCTGGTGGAAACGGGCAGCACCGATGACGTCTTCGACAACCCCCGCGAGGCATATACCCGGGCGCTTCTGGATGCCATCCCGGGTGGATCACTGCTGTTGCCGCCTGAGGTGGCCTAACCGGCGTCGTATGTTTTAGTCGCCGCAGCAAAAGAGCCGGTGGTTCCGTGAAGGGAACCACCGGCTCTTTCGGTTAAATTCAGGTTGCGCGGCCCGCTCTGCGTGCCTTCTCGCCGCCAAAGCGCGTATAGCGGGCCACGCAAGGCTCGGTAAGAAGCGTGCAGGAGCTCGACGGCGGGGGCTACTTTGCCGGCTCGGCGTTGTCCGGGTGTGCCGTTAGGCCAAGGGCTGTGAACTCACGTGCCAGCACCGCACCCAGCTTTGCGTGTCCGGAAGGCTTCAAGTGGACGCCGTCCTGGAGGTCTCCGATCGCGTCGTAGCGGGTGAGCCAATCGCCGGCGCTGACGAACGGAATGGCATGCTTGGCTGCGATTCGTCCCAGGAGAGCATCTATCTCAGTGCGGCGTCCGCCGCCGTTGCTGGCGCCCTTGGCCAGGGTTCCAATCATGGCCAGCGTAGTTCCGGGGTAACGTTTTTTCAGCGCTGCGAGGAGCCGCTCTGCGTTGCTGCTGATCTGGGCATCAGTGGCATGTTGGGTGGCGTCGTTTCCGCCGCCCTGAATGACGATCAACGGTGGGTCTCCGAAAGGCATCACCCAGTCCCCGCGCTGTAACGCGTCGATGTAGTTGCCGGTCTTGCCGTTGCTGGCTACGAACCCCGTGCCGCCCATGCCCACTACATGCAGTTTGTAGCCCATGGCAGCAATGCCTTGCTGAGGCCAGGAGTCCTTCGGCATCGATTGGGAATCACCAATGAGGACCGCAGTGTGGCGAACATCTGCCAGGACCAGTTCGCTGCGGTTGTTCGCGGGGTTCTTGTACAACGTGCCCGCTGGCAGGTTGAGCGAGCTGGGGAGCGGGGCAACCCTCAATGGTTTGCCCGCGGCCATGGTCTGTGCGGGGCCGGGCACGGCATGTCCGGAGGGGGCCGTGATTGGTTCTGGGCTTGGTCCGCAGCCCACCAGGAGAACGCCTGCGGCGATCAATGGTGCGAGCATGCGGAACACGGCCGGAGTTTGTCGCATTATTGTTTCTCCACGTGGCACTGGTTCTGGAGCAATCATGAGGCACTGAGGCAGGAAAATCCAGCATCTTGACTTGCGTTTGCATAACATCACAGACGTGTGAGCGGGGCCACAATCCAGTGCCCGATAGCTTGCTTTTTAGGCTAGGAAATGCATTGCGTTTAGACTGGATGCAGGTGCCCTGTGTCCCGGGGTCTTTTCGCTGTGTGTTCCGATCAAGTCGATCAGGTATGCGCGCGGATACAAACAGCTGACTTCACCACTGAAACGAGTCATTAACGCATGTCTGAAACCATCACCAACACTGCGTCGCGGAGCGATCTGCGCAACGTCGCGATCGTCGCACACGTTGACCACGGTAAGACCACCCTGGTCGACGCCATGCTCAAGCAGACCAACTCCTTCGCTTCCCATGGTGAGGTTGAGGACCGTGTCATGGACTCCGGTGACCTGGAGCGCGAAAAGGGCATCACCATCCTCGCGAAGAACACCACGGTTGCCTACAACGGCCCGTCGTCCAACGGCGAGACCATCACCATCAACGTCATTGACACCCCCGGCCACGCTGACTTCGGTGGCGAGGTAGAGCGCGGCCTGTCGATGGTTGACGGCGTCGTCCTGCTGGTGGACTCTTCCGAGGGCCCGCTTCCCCAGACCCGCTTCGTGCTCCGCAAGGCCCTTGCTGCACACCTGCCGGTCATCCTCCTGGTCAACAAGACCGACCGTCCCGACGCCCGCATCGACGAAGTTGTCCACGAGTCCATGGACCTGCTCCTGGGCCTCGCCTCGGACCTCGCCGACGAAGTTCCGGACCTGGACCTGGACAAGGTTCTTGAAGTTCCGGTCGTCTACGCCGCTGCCAAGGTTGGCCGCGCGTCCTTGGACCAGCCGGACAACGGCTCTGCTCCGGAGAACGAGGACCTCGAGCCCCTCTTCAAGACCATCATTGAGCACATCCCTGCGCCTACGTACAACCCGGACGGCGTGCTGCAGGCTCACGTGACCAACTTGGACGCCTCGCCGTTCCTTGGCCGCCTTGCACTGCTCCGCATCTACAACGGCACGCTCCGCAAGGGCCAGACCGTTGCATGGGCTCGCGCAAACGGCGAGCTCAAGAACGTCAAGATCACCGAACTGCTGGCTACCAAGGCCCTGACCCGCGTCCCGGCTGAATCCGCCGGCCCGGGTGAAATCGTTGCCGTGGCAGGTATCGAGGAAATCACCATTGGTGAAACCCTCACGGATGCCGAGAACCCGCAGCCGTTGCCGCTGATCACCGTGGACGATCCTGCGATCTCCATGACGATCGGTATCAACACCTCGCCGCTGGCCGGCAAGGTCAAGGGTGCCAAGGTCACCGCCCGCCAGGTGAAGGATCGCCTGGACAAGGAACTGATCGGTAACGTCTCCATCAAGGTTCTCCCCACCGAGCGTCCCGACGCCTGGGAAGTCCAGGGCCGTGGTGAGCTCGCGCTGGCCATCCTGGTTGAGCAGATGCGCCGTGAAGGCTTCGAGCTGACCGTGGGCAAGCCGCAGGTTGTCACCAAGACCATCGACGGCAAGCTGCACGAGCCCATGGAACACATGACCATTGACGTTCCTGAGGAATACCTCGGCGCCGTCACGCAGCTCATGGCTGCCCGCAAGGGCCGCATGACCAACATGGCCAACCACGGTACCGGCTGGTGCCGCATGGAATTCATCGTTCCTGCGCGTGGCCTGATTGGTTTCCGTACCCGCTTCCTGACGGACACCCGCGGCGCCGGCATTGCTGCTTCCATCTCCGAAGGCTACGAGCCGTGGGCCGGCCCGATCGAATACCGTACCAACGGTTCCATGATCGCCGACCGCGCCGGTGTTGTTACGCCGTTCGCCATGATCAACCTGCAGGAGCGCGGTTCCTTCTTCGTGAAGCCCACGTCCGAGGTTTACGAAGGCATGATTGTTGGCGAGAACTCCCGCGCTGATGACATGGACGTCAACATCACCAAGGAAAAGAAGCTCACCAACATGCGTGCAGCTTCCTCCGATACCTTCGAGAACCTGACGCCGCCGCGCGACCTCACCCTCGAAGAGTCCCTCGAATTCGCTCGCGAAGACGAGTGCGTTGAGGTGACGCCGGATGCCATCCGTATCCGTAAGGTCATTCTGGACTCCAACGAACGCGCCAAGGCCAACCGCGCCCGCGCCAAGTCCTAGCCTTAGCTGACTGAAATAGTCAGGCATAGCTGAATGAAGAGAGGAGCCGCCGGTACGGTCCGTGGAATTTTCGCGGCCGTGCTGGCGGCTCTTTTCGTTGCCCTGGCAGGGACGGGACTGCACCGCCAGAGTGCGGTGTGGTTCGGCGTCGACCTCGCCTGGGGTGTTGCCGCAGCGCTACTGCTGCTGGCGTCCGTGCAGTTGTGGCTCGCTGCCTGGTCCCGCTCCGTGGTACCCGCCGCCGTGGCAGGCGTGGTGAGTTACGCCGTCGTCGGCGTCTTGTCCTCCGCCGACCCAGCCAAACAGATAATCCTGGGCGACGCCGTGGGCAACGTATGGGTTTTCGGCATTGGAGCAGTGACGTTAATCATGCTGCTGGTGATCAGCAGGCTGCCAGTCAGTCGGAAGCCGCGCGGACGGACTGCCGCCGCGGCGGCGGAGGCGGAACCTCTTTCGCCGCTATAACCACGTCCAGTGGAATGTCGACGTCGGATGTGCGGGTTCGAACGGTGCAGGCGCCCTCAGTGGTCCGCACCAGATAGCCCAAAGCGTCCGTCAAGCCACCTTCAATCCTGTATCTGACCACCACCCGAATTCCCGGTTCTGCATGGATGAGGAATTCCTGGGGCGGCAAGTTCGGGAGAGTCACCGTTTCATACTAAGACGCGGGCTAGGTTGGCGTCCGCGCACTGTTGGATAATAGGCTCGGAAGTTCAGTGCCCGGCGAGAAGCCGGCCGTAGTAACCCGGCCACCGCCGGGACAAACCGTGGAGAGGTCTGGGACGTGACGTACGTAATCGCGCAGCCGTGTGTGGATGTCAAGGACAAGGCATGTATTGAAGAATGCCCTGTTGACTGCATTTACGAAGGTGAGCGTTCCCTCTACATCCACCCCGATGAATGCGTGGACTGTGGCGCTTGTGAGCCGGTGTGCCCGGTTGAGGCCATCTACTACGAGGATGACACTCCGGAAGAGTGGGCCGACTACTACAAGGCCAATGTGGAGTTCTTTGACGATCTCGGGTCCCCGGGTGGCGCCGCCAAGATCGGCAACACGGGCAAGGACCACCCGTACATTGCTGCCCTGCCCCCGCAGAACCAAGACCACTAGGCGGTAGTTTCCTTGATTTCCGCGGCACCGGCTTTCGGCCTGAACCTGCCCGACTACCCTTGGGAGGCTATGGCGCCATATGTTGCCACGGCTTCCAAGCACCCTGGCGGGGCAGTAAACCTCTCAATCGGTACTCCGGTGGACCCCACACCTGCACTGATCCGCGAGGCGCTGTCCAACGCTGCTGATGCTCATGGGTATCCCACGGTTCACGGTACAGAAGCTTTGCGGCAGGCCGTGGTGGATTGGTTCGCTAGCCGCCGGGGCGTGCCCGGCCTGGATCCCAAGGACGTCATGCCCACGGTGGGTTCAAAGGAGCTGGTGGCGTGGTTGCCGTTCCTGCTGGGCCTCGGCTCCGGTGACGTGGTGGTGCGTCCCACCGTCGCGTACCCCACCTATGACATCGGCGCCTCCCTGGCGGGCGCCACGGCTGTGGCAGCAGATGATCTGGATGAACTGGATGCAGCCACCCGCGCGAAGGTCCGTTTGGTCTGGATCAACTCGCCCGGCAATCCCACGGGAAGCGTCCGGGATGTTGAGTCACTTCAGCGCATTGTGAGCCAGGCCCGCGAGCTCGGAGCGGTAGTGGCCTCGGATGAGTGCTACGCCGAGCTGGGCTGGGGCGAGTGGGATGCCCAACGTGGTGGCAAGGCGGTGCCCAGCATCCTTGATCCCCGCGTTACCGGCGGTTCCACTGATGGCTTGTTGAGCGTGTACTCCCTTAGCAAGCAGTCCAACCTTGCCGGGTACCGCGCAGCGTTCGTTGCCGGCGATTCCGCGATCATGGCCAATTTGGTCAACAGCCGCAAGCACGCCGGCATGATTGTTCCTTTCCCGGTCCAGGAAGCCATGCGTGTGGCTTTGGGCGATTCCGCCCACGTCCTGGCCCAGAAGGATCTGTACCGCGGGCGCCGGGAGAGGATTGTGCCGGCGCTGGAGAAGTTCGGACTGACCATCCACCAATCCAAGGCCGGGCTATACCTGTGGTCCACGGCCGGGGAAGCTACGTGGGACACGGTTGCACGGTTCGCTGACCTTGGCATTGTGGTGGGTCCGGGTGTTTTCTACGGCGAGGCTGGCAACGGCTTCATCCGGGTAGCCCTCACCGGCAGCGACGAGAGAATTGATGCCGCAGTGGAGAGGCTTGCCACAGCCCGATAACGAAGCTGTGACATGTGACACTTATAGCGTCATTCCGCCAGTAACCGGACGGTACGGATTAGTTCCGCAGGGTTACTGGCGGTAGCTTTTTAACTGACTATCAATGGTGGCCTTCTCTAAAGAAGCACTTCGGCCGTTGGAGCCCTGCAACAGTAGGGCCGAAGGCGGCGGCACCAGAAGGTGGTTGGACAAGCGTTCGATAGAGGCCCTGAGGCCTCATGAAGGGGACTCCATGACTGAGACCACTAGCGCGACACTGCGCCATGCCGGCGGCGAACTCGAACTGCCGCGCATCAAGGTTGTAGAAGGAAACGAAGGTTATGACGTTTCCAAGCTGCTGAAGCAGACGGGCGCAGTTGCCTATGACCCCGGCTTCATGAACACAGCGGCCACCACCTCGGCCATCACCTACATCGACGGCGACGCAGGCATCCTGCGTTACCGCGGTTACCCCATTGAGCAGCTCGCGCAGCACTCGAGCTTCCTCGAAGTTTCCTACCTGCTGATCTACGGCAACCTCCCCACTCCCACGGAGCTGGAAGAGTTTGACCAGAAGATCCGCCGCCACACCCTCCTGCACGAAGAGCTCAAGGGCTTCTTCGGCGGGTTCCCACGCGATGCCCACCCCATGCCGGTGCTGTCCTCGGCCGTATCAGCGCTGTCCACGTTCTACCAGGACTCGCTGGATCCCTTCAACGCGGAGCACGTGGAAGTTTCCACCATCCGCTTGATGGCCAAGCTGCCCGTCATTGCGGCTTACGCGCACAAGAAGTCCATCGGCCAGCCGATGCTTTACCCGGATAACTCCATGAACCTCGTGGAGAACTTCCTGCGCCTGAGCTTCGGCCTTCCCGCCGAGCAGTACGAGATGGACCCGGTAGTGGTCAAGGCTCTGGACCTCCTGCTCATCCTTCACGCTGACCACGAGCAGAACTGTTCCACGTCCACCGTGCGGCTCGTGGGCTCGTCCAATGCGAACCTTTTTGCTTCGGTTTCCGCAGGCATCAACGCGCTCTTCGGTCCCGCCCACGGTGGTGCCAACGAGGCCGTGCTGAAGATGCTCCGCCAGATCCAGGCCGACGGCATCAAGCCCGAGGATTACATGGAGAAGGTCAAGAACAAGGAAGACGGCGTCCGCCTCATGGGCTTCGGACACCGTGTTTACAAGAACTACGATCCCCGCGCCAAAATCATCAAGGCAACGGCACACGAGGTTCTTGGCAAGCTCGGCGGCAATGACGAACTGCTTGACATTGCCATGCGCCTGGAAGAGAAGGCGCTGGCTGATGACTACTTCATCCAGCGCAAGCTCTACCCGAACGTGGACTTCTACACCGGCCTCATCTACAAAGCCATGGGTTTCCCGGAGAAGATGTTCACCGTCCTCTTCGCCATTGGTCGCCTGCCGGGCTGGATTGCCCAGTGGCGCGAAATGATCAACGATCCCCAGACCAAGATCGGCCGTCCGCGGCAGCTCTACACAGGGGAACCGGAGCGCAACTACCCGGCCAACTAGTACAAAGCCAATAACGACGGCGGCCGCTCACCTCGTGCGAGGTGAGCGGCCGCCGTCGTTTGCTCCTCTGGAAATGCAACGCGGGGTCACTTATGGCCTATAAACCGGCCATGAGTGGGCCACAAGTGACCCCGCGTTGCTTCAGGAAGCGTTGTAGCCGTAGGGGTTGTTTTTCTGCCAGCGCCAGTGATCCTCGCACATCTGGTCCACGGTCTTGGTGGTGGACCAGCCAAGGTCTGCCAGTGCGGAGGAAGCGTCGGCCCAGAAGGCAGGAAGGTCGCCGGCGCGGCGGCCGGTGATCTCGTAAGGGATGGGCTCTCCCACGGCCTTCTCGAAGGAACGCAGGACCTCCAGTACGGAGGAGCCGCGGCCGGAGCCCAGGTTCCAACGGCGGACGCCTGCGCGCTCTGCGATGTAGTTCAGGGCTGCCACGTGGCCATCTGCCAAATCCACCACGTGAATGTAGTCGCGCTGGGCGGTGCCGTCGGGGGTGTCGTAGTCGCCGCCGAAGACCATGAGCTTCTCACGGCGTCCCACGGCCACTTGGGCAATGAAGGGAACGAGGTTGTTCGGAATGCCCTGGGGATCCTCACCGATCCGGCCGGACGGGTGGGCACCTACCGGATTGAAATAGCGCAGCAGTGCGATATGCCAGCGGTCATCGGCGTTGCCTAGGTCAGAGAGGATGTCCTCGATCTGTTCCTTGGTGCGGCCGTACGGGTTGTTGGCGCCGATTTCCATCTTCTCGATGTACGGGATGGGGTTGTGCTCGCCGTACACCGTGGCTGAGGAGCTAAAGACGATGGAGCGGACGTTGTGCTTATCCATGGCGCGGAGCAGGTTCAGGGTGCCCACAATGTTGTTGTAATAGTAGGCGAGGGGTTCCTGGACCGACTCTCCTACGGCCTTGAGCCCGGCGAAGTGAATCACGGCATCTATCTGGTGCTGGTCGAAAACAGCCTCAACTGCGGGTTCGTCCACCAGGTCCACCTTGTGGAAGGCTGCGGTTTTCCCTGTGAGCTCCGAGACGCGGCGGAGGGATTCTTCGCTGGAATTGACGAGGTTGTCCAGTACAACGACGTCGTGGCCGGCTTCCTGAAGGGACAGAACGGTGTGGGAACCGATGTAGCCGGTGCCTCCCGTGACAAGAATTTTCATGATCCCTACGCTATCGGAAATCCGAGCCACGCCGCTCTGTGTTGAGCGGTGTTGAAGCACGTTCGTGCTAAAAACAATTAGTGCCCAAAATTGTTGATGCCGAAGCCCGGCGCCAGGAAGTTGTCCAAGCCGTCTTCAGGATCATTGCAAGCGATGGCCTGGAACGGGCATCCCTCAGGGAAGTGGCTGAAGAAGCCGGGCTGGCAGTCGGTTCGGTGCGGCACTACTTCGCCAGCAGTGATGAACTTCTGGTCTTCTCTTTTGGCTCGGTCATCGATCGCATCGCAGGGCGTCTGGAAGCGGCCCTGACCTCCGTGGAGGACGCCCCGCCGGAAAGCTCCAGGCAACACCAGGCCGTACTGAATCTTCTGGGGCAGTTCCTGCCGTTGGACGAGGAACTGGCCGTGGACGCGTGCGTATGGATGGCGTTCCGGCACGCAGCCCGGATCAAACCTGTCCTGGCCGCCGAGGCCGAACGTAGCCACCGCACTGTAGCGGCCGTCGTCGGACGTCTCATCATGGCCCTGAGCCCCGGAGAAGCCGACGCTCAGCAAACCCTGGTCACTGAAGCGGAGAGACTCCTGGCTACCATGGACGGCTTGTGCATGCATGCGTTGTTGCAGCCGGAGTGGATGACTGCGGAAATGTGCACCGACGTCCTCACAGCGCACCTGAGCTCCCTGAAGGCCGGCATCCACTCCTAGAGGCCGCCGCGGAAGCGGCAAACTGCACAAGAGGCGCAACGCCATTACCGTCTGGAGTCATCGGGAATAGACTGGAACGTGTCGGGGACCTGCCAAGGGAGGAATTCGCATGCACGAGTCAGGCGGCCCGGGATGGCGCATCACCATGGATACGTCCGGGCCCATGCTCATCGCGCTATACCTCCGCGACGTAGCAGGACTCGATGGCGTGGGAAAGCCTGTTCTCTCCCATGCGGCCCCGAAAGTCCGGCACGCGGACCACAAACACCTCACCTCGGACGTCGGCGGCCTGCCGGCGCTCAAGACCGAATGGGAAGCATGGTGGGAGTCCTTGGTGAAGTCCTATCCCCATCCGGCCCCCGAGTTGTCGCCCCCGAGCTTCAAGGCCTTTGGCAACTCACCGGCCCTCCAACGCGTCCTGCAGGCACATTTTGGCTCTGCGCTGGGATGGGCCACGGATAGGATCGACGAGTACGCCACCCTAGAGGCCGCCCGCGAAGCCAACGGGGTAACGGAGGTTCTGAGCGAAATGGTGGAGGACAGGCTATTGGAGGTTGGCCGAAGTTCCCATGATTTCGAACTCACCATCATAGAACTGCCATTGAATGAGCCACGTGCTTGGTATCTGGAACCGAACACCATGATCATGAGCCATCAGCTGCTCTCCCAGCCGGACGTGTTCCGCAGCTACGTCCAACCCGTGGTGGAAATCCTCGCCTGACTCAGGTGGCGGGTGCTGAGACCGTGATGGTGACAGTCGGCGCGGGGGCGGCAGAGGGCTTCCAGCCGTCTCGTTTCTCCCGGTTCCACGTCTGGCCGGCCGCGTCCACCTGGGTAATGGAGAGTGTCTTGGCATTTGCCACAGCCCAATGAGCCACTGCCCAGGCTTGCGTTCCACTGATCTCCAGCTGAACCGAACGTCCCTGAACAGTGGCCGCTTGGGGGCCAAACGCCGTCGTGAGTTCATTAACGACGGCGGCAGGGTCACCAGCCGCTTCGGGCATCCGCAGTTCGCAATTCAAGGCGGCCTCGGAGTGACCGGTGAGTGCAGAAGCGAACGCCCTTCCCATGCCCTCATGCTGGGCGTAGGCACGGGGAAAGGCGGACCGTTGCACCGCCTGCGCAGCCTGGGTGATCTCCATGGATTCGTAGCCGGGAATCTTCACCAAGCCATCAAAGAAGGCGTTGGCTGCGTAGATGGGGTCCATGACTTGTTCCTCAGTACCCCATCCTTGGGATGGCCTCTGCTGGAACAGTCCACGGGAGTCAGGGCCGGCGTCGTCGCCATAATTGATGTTCCGCAGCCGTGATTCTTGCATGGCCGTGGCCAAGGCGATGGTGGCTGCCCGTGGTGGCAGCCCCCGTTGGACGGAGATCGCCGTGATGAGCGATGCGTTGGCGGCCTGATCCGTGGCAAGCTCATGGCTTTCGGGGCCGACCATGGCGAAGCAGCGCTCCGTGACCAGGGTCTCGGAGCGCTGCAGCACTGCAACTATTGCGTATATGGCACCTGCCACAAGGGCCAAGGCCAGCACCGCAACTATGGCCCGGCGGAACCAGCGCATGGTTTCTCTCCTGCTAGTTGGCGTGGAGGGCCTCGTTCAGCTCCACAGTCTGGCCCTTGCGCGGAAGAACTTCCACTCCGCCGGTGGTGGAGTTGCGGCGGAACAGCAAGTTGGGAACACCGGAGAGCTCCACGGCCTTGATGATCTGGCTGGTGTCCTCGCCGTTCTCATCCTTGGGACCCGGGACGCGAACACGGGTTCCAGCAGTAACGTACAGGCCGGCCTCCACAACGGAGTCATCGCCAATGCTGATGCCTACGCCTGAGTTGGCACCAAGGAGGACGCGCTCACCGAGTGCGATCTTTTCCTTGCCGCCACCGGAGAGGGTGCCCATGATGGAAGCTCCGCCGCCAACGTCCGTACCGTCACCGGCTACAACGCCGGCAGAGATCCGGCCTTCAACCATTGAAGTGCCCAGGGTTCCTGCGTTGAAGTTCACAAAACCTTCGTGCATCACCGTGGTGCCTTCGGCTAGGTGCGCACCCAAACGGACGCGGTCGGCGTCGGCAATTCGTACGCCGGTGGGCAGAACGTAGTCAACCATGCGTGGGAACTTGTCTACGCCGAAAACCACCACGTTGCCGCGCTTGCGCAAGCGGGCGCGGGTCAGCTCGAAGCCGTCCACTGGAGCCGGGCCGAAGTTGGTCCATGCAACGTTGGGCAGCTTGCCGAAGACACCGTCCAGGTTGATGCTGTTTGGCTTGACCAAGCGGTGCGAGAGGAGGTGGAGGCGGAGGTAGGCGTCGGCAGTATCTGCCGGGGCGGCGTCGAGGTCGATCTGGGCGAAGACCACCTTCTGCTCCGTGCCGCGATCGGCGTCTTTGCCGTCGTCGGCCAGAGCGGTGAGTGCAGGGTCAGCGTTCTCGACGTCACGCAATGTCTCAGCAGCAACACCAAGGGAGGGTGCCGGGTACCAGACGTCCAGCACGGTTGCTTCCCCGGCAGCCGAGGTGGCGATGGTGGCCAAGCCGAATCCGTAGGCTGATCGGTCGGTGGCAGGGGCGTCTGTGGACACAGCGGAGGAAGCAGTTTCAGTCATGGGCCAAGTCTATCCAGCGGGCCTACCTCGGTTAAAACCCGTCTCATGCCGCAGAAGTCGCATTTGCGGGCATTAGGCTGGACGGGTGACCCAGAACCCCGCTCCCGCCATCCTTGACCTGCGCCAGGACGTTGCCCTGCTGACGGCCGCGATCATTGACTTCAACAGCGTTTCCGGCAATGAGACTGAGCTCGCCGACGCCGTGGAGTCCGCACTCCGCGCCATCCCTGCCTACACTGTGGTCCGTGACGGTGACGCCATTATTGCGCGCACCGAACTTGGCCGTCCCGAGCGCGTCATCCTGGCCGGGCATCTGGACACGGTGCCCCTGCCTACCGTGGAGGGGTCCTTAGGCACGGTCCCGGCCACTTGGGAGTCCGGCATCCCGGGGGAGGGCGTGCTCTACGGTCGCGGCACTACCGACATGAAGGGCGGCGTCGCGGTGCAGCTGGCGCTTGCTGCAACGCTGTTCGACGACGGCCGGCAGCCTGACAAGGACGTCACGTTCGTCTTCTATGACCATGAGGAAGTAGAAGCGGTCAAGAGCGGCCTGGGAAGGTTGGTCCGCAACCACGGCGACCTCCTGGAGGGCGACTTCGCGATCCTGTTGGAGCCGACGCACGGCACCGTGGAGGGCGGCTGCAACGGAACCAGTCGCTTCGAAGCCACCACCATCGGCGAAACTGCGCACTCAGCCCGCGCTTGGATGGGCATCAACGCGATCCACGCTGCGGCCCCGATCCTTGAACGACTGGCCGCTTACGAGCCCCAAACAATAAACGTGGACGGCCTGGACTACCGCGAGAGCCTCAACGCGGTGAAGATCAACGGCGGGACCGCCGGCAACGTCATCCCGGACCGCTGCGTGGTGGAAATCAACTACCGCTTCGCGCCGGACAAGACCCCGGACCAGGCTGAGGCCGTGGTCAGGGAGCTTCTGGAAGGATTCGACGTCGTCCGTACGGACGCTGCTGCCGGCGCACGTCCGGGACTTAACCACCCGGCTGCTGCGTCCTTCGTTGCCGCAGTGGGAGCCGAGCCCAAGCCCAAATACGGTTGGACCGACGTCGCGCGCTTCAGTGAGCTGGGAATCCCGGCGGTGAACTTCGGTCCCGGTGATCCGTTGCTTGCCCACAAGGACAACGAACACGTGGACGCCGACGCTGTCCGTGAGTGCCTTCGGGCGCTGAGGACGTGGCTGGGCCAGTAGCCCGCTCTTTTCCCTACGCAGCATTAAAAACGGAAGAAGGTCCGCAGCTGGATAGCTGCGGACCTTCTTCATTGGTACGGGTTAGGCCTTGTTGGGGCCTTCCACTGAATCCTTGGCAACGGGATCGTTTCCGCCCACTACGAGGCCAGTCCGGAGACTCGGGGGAGCCACGCCGCCGGCGGCCTTCTTGGAACCGCGGCGCTCAATCAAGATGGCAATCCGTGAGACCGTCAGGTTGATGAGGATGTAGATGGCGGCACCGACGAAGAACGCCGGGAACAGGAAGTCCGGCCCCAGGAAGTCGGCCATGATCTGGATCTTCCGCAGAAGTTCCTCGTAGCCCACGATGTATCCCAGCGAGGTGTCCTTGAGCAGAACCACCAGCTGCGCGATCAACGAGGGCAGCATGCGGCGGACAGCCTGCGGGAACTCGATGGACATCCGTGACTGGAAGCTGCGCAGGCCGATGGCAAGGCCGGCTTCACGTTGACCCTTGGGCAGCGACTGAATGCCTGCACGGAGGATTTCGGCGAAGATTGCGGCGTTGTAGAGGGTCAGGCCCACAACAACAGCCTGGAACTGTCCGGTGGCGAAGACCAGCAGGATGAACAACATCATCAGCACCACGGGCATGCCGCGCAGGAACTCCAGTACCACTTGGGTAGGAATGCGGACCCAGGAGATCAGGGAGATTCTCAGGAGGCAGAGCGCAATACCCAGCGGGAACGCGATGATTGCAGCCACCGCGGCCGCGGCCAGCGTGGAAAGAATGCCTTGGCCAATCAGGCTCCAAACGTCAGGAGCCATGGGGCCGTAGAAGATCTCCCAGCGGTCGGCGTCGAAGATTCCCTGCTGAGCCAGTGTTATCACTGCGATCGCGAGGATGCCGAGGATGATCAGAACGCCTGCGGCAGAGCCGATGAGCGAATAGAGGCGGGCCTTGGGCCCGGGGACGTCGTAAAGGACCGAGGTCATCGGGCAATCGCCACCTTACGTTCAACATAGTGCGCCAGCAGGCCCAACGGCACCGTGATCAGGAGGTAGAAGAACGCCACCCCGAGCAGGATCCAGAGGACTTGGTCGCCGTAGTCGTTGGAGAGCTTACGGCCGTAGCCAAATAGCTCGAGGACGAAGAAAGCACCGGCCACTGACGAGTTCTTGACCAAGGCAATCAGGATGTTGATCAACGGGGGTATGACGGTGCGGACGGCCTGGGGAAGGACAATGAAGCCCAGGACCTGGGTGAAGGTCATGCCAATACTGCGGGCAGCTTCAGCTTGGCCCACCGGCACGCTGTTGACGCCGGAACGGACCGCTTCGGCGATGAAGGCTGCTGTGTAGCTGCTCAGCGCAATGATGGCGGCGACTTCGAATTGCTCGAACTTGACTCCCAGCCGGGGGAGAACAATGGCTGCGAAGAAGAAAATGATGGTCAGCGGGGTGTTACGTGCAACTTCAACATAGAACATGCTGAAACCGCGCAGTGCCGCCACGGGGGAAACCCTCATGGCCGCCAGGAGAGTGCCGACAATGAGGGCAATGATTCCTGAAATTACGGAGAGATACAGGGTTCGGAGAAATCCGTCCCAATATTCGGGGAGGCTTGCTATGACGGCGTCCATGGCTTCCTTTGGCTGCAGCTAATCAGGGAACAGGGTCCTGGAGTGGTCAGCTGCCGCCACCCTGTGGGGCGGCGGCAGCTGACGGATCCCGACTAGTAGCGGTTGATCGCAGGAAGTTCAGGAGTGGTCTTGATGACCTTGCCTGCAGTGGCTTCCCAAGCCTTCTTGTAGTCGCCGTCCTTCTGGAATGCCTCAAGCTGGTCATTGATCCAGTTACGGAAAACGGTGTCGTCCTTCTTCAGGCCGATGCCGTAGGGCTCCTTGGTGAAGGTCTCATCCGAAGCGAGCTTGAAGGCGTCCGGTTCCTTGTCAACGTAGCCGGCGAGGATCACGTTGTCGGTAGTTACTGCAACTACCTGCTTGTTGCGGAGCGGCTCAAGGCAAGCGGTGTACGTGGCCGCGGGGACAACCTCGGCACCGTACTTTTCAGCGATGGTCTTCGCCGGGGTTGAACCGGTGACGGAGCAAACCTTCTTGCCCTTGACATCCTCGGGCTTGGTGATGGAGTTGTCGTCCTTGTTCACCAGGAGCGCCTGGCCGGCTTCGTAGTAAGGACCTGCGAAGGAGACCTTTTCCTTACGGGCGTCGTTGATGGTGTAGGTAGCGATCACGAGGTCAACGCGGCCCTGCTCGATGAACGATTCACGGTTCTGGGAGACGGTCTCTACCCACTCGATCTTGTCCGGAGCAATGCCCAGCTTGGCGGCGATTGCCTTGCCCATTTCAACGTCGAAACCGACTGGCTTGCCGTCCAGGCCCTTCTGTCCAAACAGGGGCTGGTCAAACTTGGTACCGATGGTGATCTTCTGAGCCTTGTTCAGCTTCTCCATTGTGGTGCCGGCGTCGAAGCTGGCCGAGGCAACGGGAGTAGTGGTGGTGCTGCCACCGCCGCAAGCGCTCAGCGAGATGGCAAGCGCGGCCGATGCGGCCACCAGGAGAGACTTCCTCCGGGTAATAAGAGACTTCATGGTGTTCCTTTCATTGGGTGGCCGCCTTACGGCCGGGGGTGCGGGCAGTAAGGAGCTAGTGGGTCAAGAGCTTGGACAAGAAGTCCTTGGCACGGGTGCTCTTCGGGTTGGTGAAGAATTCCTCGGGTGTTGCGTCTTCCACGATCTGACCGTCAGCCATGAAGACCACACGGTCAGCAGCCTTGCGGGCAAAGCCCATCTCGTGGGTGACCACGATCATGGTCATGCCTTCCTTGGCCAACTGGATCATGACGTCCAACACTTCATTGATCATTTCCGGGTCCAACGCGGAAGTAGGCTCGTCGAACAGCATCACCTTCGGCTTCATTGCAAGCGCGCGGGCAATTGCCACACGCTGCTGCTGGCCGCCGGAGAGCTGGGCGGGAAGCTTGGGTGCCTGGTGCCCCACGCCAACGCGCTCCAGGAGGGCCATGGCCTCTTTGTCAGCCGTGCCCTTGGCTACCTTCTTGACCTTGATGGGACCCAGCGTGACGTTCTCAAGAATCGTCTTGTGGGCGAACAGGTTGAAGGACTGGAACACCATTCCGACGTCGGCACGCAAGTGTGCGAGGTCCTTGCCTTCTTCGGGAAGCTTCTTCCCGTCAATGGCGATGTCGCCGTCGTCGATGGTTTCCAAGCGGTTGATCGCACGGCAAAGAGTGGATTTACCGGAGCCGGAGGGCCCGATCACCACCACGACCTCACCCTTCTTAACCTGAAGGTTGATGTCTCTGAGGACATGCAATTGACCGTAGTGCTTATTGACGCCGTTCAGGGAGACGAGGGCATCGCCGGACGCTTGAGTAGTCATACGACGAATCTAGCGAACAAAGAAGCAAATATGACCACGGTCACGGCAAGTTCCTGAAGATCGTGACTGAACAGAAACCTGCCCCACAGCCATATACCAGACTGCAATGCAAGAAGCGGGTCGCTGCAACGGACCATGCCTTCATCCGCGTTAGCCTTGGGCAATGAGCATCAGCCAGCACCCCGTTCCCCACCCGGATGCCAACGGACGCGTTACGGGCACGCATGTGCCCCTCCCATCAGAGATCGCGCCCGCCAAGCACAAAGGCTCCCTGGAGCTCCGACGCAAACAAGCGGACACGGGAATGTCGGACCAGCATCTACTGGATACCAGCGGTGCCGGCCAGTTCATCCACACCGATCCGTGGCGTGTCCTGAGGATTCAGAGTGAATTCGTGGAGGGCTTCGGAGCCTTGGCCGATCTCGGGCCTGCGGTGAGCGTGTTCGGTTCGGCACGGACCAAGCCGGGAACCGAGTATTACGAGATGGCCGTGGAAGTAGGGCGCAAGCTCGCCGAGGCCGGCGTTGCGGTGATCACCGGCGGCGGACCTGGCTCCATGGAAGCTGCCAACAAAGGTGCAGTGGAAGGCAACGGAGTCTCCGTGGGCCTGGGCATCGAATTGCCCTTCGAACAGGGTCTTAACCAATGGGTGGACCTGGGCATCAACTTCCGGTATTTCTTTGCCCGCAAAACCATGTTCGTGAAGTACGCGCAGGGCTTTGTTGTCCTTCCCGGAGGCCTGGGCACACTCGATGAGTTGTTCGAGGCCATGGTGCTTGTCCAAACCCGCAAAGTGACCTCGTTCCCCATCGTGCTGCTCGGGGTTCGTTTTTGGGGACCAATGATCGAGTGGATCAGGGAGACCCTCGTGGCAGAAGGCATGGTCTCGGAAAAGGACCTTGATCTCATCCAGTTGGTGGATGACCCTGCCGATGCCGTTCACCGTGTTCTGCACGGGGCTCCTTTGCCCAGCCCAACAGGAGAGCAGCGCCCCGAGTAGCAGCGTGTTTCTGGCACGATGGACTTTGTGAGCTTTTTCCTGGTGTTTCTCGCGATAGTCCTGGTTGGTGCTGCCCTGTATCTCGGTGCAGGGATAGTCAAGGGCCGCTCGATTGGCTCAGGGCTCGAGCAGCCAGTGGCCAATTTGCCAGTAGTCCTGCTCCCGGACGATGCCAAGCCCGTAGACGTGGACTCCCTGCGTTTTGGGCTTGGCCTGCGTGGGTACCGGATGGATCAAGTGGATCAGGTCCTGGACGAACTCAGGAATCAGTTGCAGGCCAAGGACCGTGAGATCAAAAGGCTCGGTGAATTGGTTCAGGCACGTCGTGAGGACGGCGAAACCGGCCGGACCCTACAGTGAGCTCGCGGATCCCGGACACCAGGTCTCCGCGGCAGGGGCCTGCGGACCAGCTTTCCCTGGGGCTGAGGACCGCGGCCGCAAAAATGGGTGGTTGGCCTTGGTGGCTGCAGGTTTCCTTGATATTCGCCGCAGCCCGGCTGGTGAGTGCCTGCATCTTCATGGCCGCCGCCATTCACCAGGGAACAAACCCGTGGTTCCCGCCCGCCCCTGACTATTGGAATTTCATCACCATCTGGGATGGCCGCTGGTATCAGGAAGCGGCGGAAAAGGGCTACCCTTCCGTACTGCCCCTGGATGCAAGTGGTACGGTCCAGCAGAATGCCTGGGCTTTCTATGCGCTCTTCCCTTTCCTGGCCCGGGCACTGTCCGAAGTCACAGGAATAGGGATATTTCCGTCGCTGACCGCGATTGCCATGCTGGCGGGCTTGGGTGCGGCCTTGGTGATCTACAAACTGTTTCGCGAATTTGCGGGTACCCGTACAGCGTTGTGGGGCGTAGTTTTTGTTTCCACTTTTCCGGTGTCTCCAATCCTTCAGGTCCCATATGCAGAATCCCTGAATCTGTTGTTGTTGTCCGGCTCGTTGTTGTTGGTGGTGCGGCGCCGATACCTGTCCGCCATACCGGTAGTGCTTCTCATGTGTCTGTCCAGGCCAACGGGAGTTCCCTTCGCCGCCATGGTTGGCTTGCTGTTGCTCTGGCGTCTCTGGCAGCGGTTCCGGGCCTCCAGCGTCCGTTCAGCCGCCCCGGCAACAAGTGGCGGCCCTGAATCGACCAGCGGCTTGATTTCCCTTGGGGCGCTGGTGCTCGCTGCAGGCATTGGGGCCCTGGCGTGGCCGGCCATCGCATGGGCGACCACCGGTGATATGACCGCCTACACCCGGACTGAAACCGCTTGGCGTGGCCACGACTTGGTGCCCTTCAAGCCATGGTTTGATACAGGCCGGATGCTGTTCGGCCCTGTGCTGGGAGTGCTGGCCCCGTTCATCTTCACAGCACTCTTCGTGCTGGTGATGATGTCCAGACCAGTCCGGGCAATAGGTACCGAGCTCCGGCTCTGGTGCGCTTGCTATATGGGATACCTGTTGGTCTTCCTTCATCCGCAGACGAGTACGTTCAGAATGCTGCTGCCTCTTTTCCCGTTGGCTTTGGCAGTTGCGTTCCTCTCCAAATCCAAAGCGTACCGGGGGACCGTTGTGGTGATGTTCCTCCTGCTCCAGATCGTCTGGGTGGTATGGCTGTGGGCCTGGGCTCCATTGCCCGGCGGCGGGGACTATCCGCCCTGACGTGGAGGTTTGCATCACAAGCGGAGTATGTACAAAGTCCGGACAAAACCGCGATTGATTCGCTACGGACGGGTAATTACGGGATAATAGAGCAAGAGCAAGGACAAAGCACCGAAAAGTGCCCGGCCAAGGCGGCCTCCCAAGCGGTGCCGCCGGCTGCAATTGCGACGCGGATCCAGCCCGGCCGGGTTGGCGTGACTTGGGACAAATGGAGGGGATTTTCCTAATGGCGGCTATGAAACCACGTACCGGCGACGGCCCTATGGAAGTTACCAAAGAGGGACGCAGCTTGATCATGCGTGTGCCGCTCGAAGGCGGAGGTCGGCTGGTTGTCGAACTCAACGCTGCGGAAGCGGCCAACCTCAAGGAATGCCTCGTAGGCGTCACTGAATAGGCTTTTTTACGAGATTTATAAAAGCAGGGCCCGGCTGGCCGTTGACCAGCAGGAGCCCTGCTTCTTTTTAATCGGAGCTCTGGTGTTGGAGGGCGACACTGACGTCCGGCAAGCTACTTCTTAACGGCCACCAAGAGGCCGTCGCCGGTGGGCAGCATGGCCGAAGCCAGGCGTTCGTCATCGCGGATGGCCTTCACGATCTGCCGCAAAACCACGGTAGTTGCCTCACGCGCTGCCGGATTGGCCACCCGGTCCTTGTCCAAAGCATCGTTGATCACCAAAGTTCCCCCGGACTTCAGGAGGCGGATTGCCTGTTCCACGTATTTGGGGAAGTTTGGTTTGTCCGCATCGATGAAGACCAGATCATAGGCAGAGTCCGTCAGGCGGGGCAGTACATCGGCAGCGCGGCCTGAGATGGTGCGGGTACGGTTGGCAGGGCTACCGGACTCCACGTACGCTTCCCTGGCTGCCTTGAGGTGTTCGACGTCCACGTCGATGGTGGTCAATACAGCGTGAGGGCTAAGTCCGCGCAGCAAGCACACCCCGGACACTCCTGCGCCGGAGCCCACCTCCACCACAGTCTGGGCTTTGGAAGCGGCTGCGAGGACTGTCAGCACAGCGCCAACGCCAGGGCTGATGGGGGTGACACCCAGTTCGAAGGAACGCTCACGGGCGCGCAACAAGACGTCATCCTCAGCCGGCAGATCTTCTGCATAGGACCAGCTGCTTGACTTGTCGGCACTCATGAAGGGATTCGCTTTCCGCGGGTAGGGGTGTTTGTACCAAGACTACTGTGTCCGCACCAGTAAACCGGCTGTGGGTGAGCTGCCCGGTGCTGTGTCCGCCTCGGTTTTCAGCCTTGCGAAGAAAACACCGGCCAGTCAGGAAATTCCCAGACAAACTTGGGATGATAATGCTCCGGTCATCCATGAGGTGGGCGGCACCGAATATTCGGTGAACCATAGTTTGAGGGGAGTGGACGATGCCGGCATCGCATGCTGCGCCAGTCCAAACATCGGAAAGCCTTGAGGCCGTTACTGACTGGGTCATGCCCAGCTGGGAGGAAGTGGTTTCCAACCACTCCGCCAAGGTATATCGCCTTGCCTATCGCCTGACCGGAAACAAGTTCGACGCCGAGGACCTCACCCAGGAGGTTTTCGTCAGGGTTTTCCGTTCTCTCGAAAACTTCAAGCCCGGAACGTTGGATGGCTGGTTGCACCGCATCACCACCAACCTGTTCCTGGACGGTGCACGGCGCAGGAGCCGTATTCGCTTCGATGCGCTCGCCGAAGATGCTGAATCCCGTCTGCCGGGCCGTGAACCCGGTCCTGAGCAGAGCTTCGAGCACAACAACCTCGACCTTGATGTCCAGCGCGCCCTGGAGGAACTTCCGCCGGACTTCCGGGCCGCCGTCGTGCTGTGTGATCTTGAGGGTCTTTCTTATGACGAAGTAGCTGAGGCTCTGGGCGTGAAGCTGGGAACTGTCAGGTCCCGCATTCACCGCGGCAGGACCATGCTGCGCGAAAAGCTTGCCCACCGCGATCCCCGCCCGGCTGAGGCACGCAAGCCGCGGTTGAAGATGCCCCGCATCGCCAGCATCCTTTAGGTTGTAGATGCCTCGACGTCCCTTTGGTCCGGGAGTTGTGTCCCGGCGCAAATTGGCTGCCCTGCGCCATGTACGCTGCCCCGAGCACTTGCAGCGCTGCACAGAGTGCCGGGTGGCCCTTCGCCGCGAGCGGCAGTACCTTGAACGCCTCCGTGGCTCCTCCGTGCCCGAGGCCAGCCAGGACCTCGCTGCACGTCTCATCCAGCACACGGAACGTTTGGCCAATCAACCGGATCCGTCCGGATCAACTCCCTACTACTCGACGTTCGCGGAGCAGCGCCCACGGTTCAGGGGTCTTCGCCTTGCGGGCATCACCGCGGGCGTCCTGGCAGTCAGCGCTGGCGCGCTGGCTGTATCAGCGTACGTAGTAGCCGGCGATGCTGAGCCGCAGATACTTGCCGCCACAAGCGACGCCGGTTCGCTCAGTGGTGCCTGGACCTCCAGCCCCAGCGAAGCCATGGTGGGGCCGGCGTTTAGGGCAGGGAATGCGCTGAGCCTGAGCCCCTTGCAGTTGGAATCGCTACGGGAAGAAGGCTGGGCTTGCCCTGAGCTTGCGGCTATGGGCTTCCATGTAGTGTCCGCCCAAGCGATCAGGCACAACGGTAATCCTGCCGTGGAGATCAGGCTCGAGAACGACGGACACTACGCCACCATCGTGGAGGAACACCTGCCTGACAACGGCTCCGCGAGCGGGAGTTCCACCTCCGCGCGTCTTTCCGTCACGCAGGGGACCCCGTGGAAGGCTGTCTACACCATGCCTGCAGCGGTCATCAGCTATGCCTCCGACCTCCCGGCTGACGCTGCTGATGATGCAGTCCCTGAAATCGTCCGTGCCGGTGAGTCCATGGCCGTGCATGCGGCCCCTGGAGATCAGGAGCCATGGTACAAAAGGGTGCTGAGGGGGCTCCAGACACTACTCCGTCCTGCCGGTTTAGGAGCGGCACCAGAGACAAGGTAATCTTCGTAACGTGCTTGGAATCAACGGCCCGGAGTTCATACTCCTTCTGATCATCGGCGTACTCGTCATCGGTCCCAGCCGTTTGCCCGAATACACTCAAAAGCTCGCAAATCTCGTCAAGGAAGTGCGCCGGATGGCATCCGGCGCCCGTGAGCAAATCAAAGAAGAAGTCGGCATCGACATCGATGAGGTCGACTGGAAGAAATATGACCCCCGTCAATACGATCCCCGGCGGATCATTAAAGACGCGCTCCTTGACGACGACAAACCTGTTAGTGCCGGGGCGCCCGTGGCTGCTGCTGCCGCCGCCACGGAAATCAAGCCTAAAACTCCGGCGCGGGTCATCGAGCGGCTCGCTGAGGGCGAAGCTGCGCCCTACGACTCCGAAGCCACCTGAGGCACCTGAGCCACCTGCGGGGCTCAAACGGCCGGCTTTAGCCTTGCCAAATTAGCGCGGCTGAATTCCTAGCGGCATACCGGACAGCCCGCGTGGCCGGGTGGCCAGGGAAGCAGCAATTCCCTCCATGGCTTTTGCAACTGCAGTCTCGGGAGCTGCCAGAACCACGGGATTCCCGGCGTCGCCGCCTTCCCGCAAACGGATATCCAACGGAATCTGGCCAAGAAGCGGAACGTCCGTGCCTACGGCAGTGCTCAACCGCTCAGCCAGGATGGCGCCCCCGCCACTTCCGAACAACTCCATGCGCCCGCCGTCGGGCATGTCCAGGTAGGACATATTCTCAATGACGCCGGCCACCTTCTGACCGGTCTGGGTGGCGATAGTACCGGCACGTTCTGCCACATCAGCCGCTGCTGCCTGAGGTGTGGTGACCACCAGGATCTCGGCATTGGGCAGGAGTTGTGCCACGGAAATCGCAATGTCCCCGGTGCCTGGCGGGAGGTCCAGGAAGAGGGCGTCGAGGTCGCCGAAGTAGACATCGGTGAGGAACTGTTCAAGGGCCCTGTGCAGCATGGGACCGCGCCACGCCACGGGCTGGTTGCCTTCCACGAACATGCCGATGGAGATGACTTTGACGCCGTAGGCCACCGGCGGGAGGATCATGTCATCAACCTGGGTGGGCTTTTGGGTGATTCCCATGAGGGCCGGAACCGAGAAGCCGTGGACGTCGGCGTCTACGATTCCCACACGGAGACCTTGGGCGGCCAATGCGCAGGCCAGGTTGACGGTGACCGAGGACTTACCCACACCGCCCTTGCCGCTGGCTACGGCGTACACCTTGGTCAAGGAGCCGGGTTTGGTGAAGGGGATGCCGCGTTGTCCGCCTGGCCCACGGAGCTGTTCCTTGAGGGCTTCGCGCTGGGCCTGGGTCATGACTTTCAGTTCCACGTCCACCCCGGTGACGCCATCCACGCCGGTCAGGGCTTCAGTGGCGTCCTTGGTGATGGTCTCGCGCAGGGGACACCCGGCGATGGTCAGCAGAACTGCAACATGGACCAGGCCATCATTATCGGCGGACACAGACTCCACCATCCCAAGCTCGGTAATGGGGCGCCTGAGCTCGGGGTCGATGACGGTTGCCAAGGCAGCATGCAGCGCCTCGGCCGATGCGGTGCTCATGTGGTCAGGCTCGGCTTTCGGGGTTTTCGGGCAGTTTTTTGGCCGTTGAATGTTGCGGACCTGCGGCTCGCGCAGGGCGGACCTTCGGAATCTGCTGGGTACGGGGGCTGCGGGACTTGTCGCGTTTTTCCTTCAGTTTCTCCTTAGCCTTCTCGCCGGGAGACTCTGTACCATCACCTGCGGCTTCGCTCTCGCGGAGCTCCTCCTGGGCATCGATGATGTCCTCAAGCAGGCTTCTGAGCTCGGTCCGCACGTAGTCACGGGTTGCAACTTCGCGCAGGGCGATGCGGAGCGAGGCCAACTCCCTTGTCAGGTACTCAGTATCGGAGAGATTCCGTTCAGCACGCTGGCGGTCCTGCTGGAGCGAAACACGGTCGCGGTCGTCCTGCCTGTTCTGGGCCAGCAGCAACAAAGGCGCAGCATAGGAGGCTTGCAAGGACAGCATCAGTGTCAGCAGAGTGAAGCCCAACTCCATGCGGTCAAACTGCCACTCCGTGGGTGCGAACGAGTTCCATGCAAGCCAGAACACACAGAACACCGTCATGTAAACCAGGAACGTAGGGGTGCCCATGAACCGGGCGAAGCCTTCCGTTGCGTTCCCAAAGGCGTCAGGGTTCGGGGAGAACTTGGGCAGGATGCGTTGGCGTCCGCTCAGGGGAGTGTCAAGGCTGCTGCTGGAGCGTCCAGTGGTCTTGGGGGATCGGGTGGCGTTGTTCTCAGCCAATGCGGCCTCCAAGTTTCCTTATAGGGGCGTCGTCCTCGTGGGCGCGCCAGTCATCCGGCAACAGGTGATCCAGCACGTCATCAACAGTCACCGCCCCCACGAGGCGGCCGTCGTCGTCCACCACTGGAAGCGAGTTCAGGTTGTAAGTGGCCAGGGTCCGGGCTACCTCGGAGATGTGGGCCTGATCCGAGAGCGGCTCAAGGTTTTTGTCCACGAGGTTGCCCAAGGGTTCCGGCGGAGGGAAGCGCAGGAGCTGCTGTATGTGCACCACTCCCAGGAAACGTCCGGTGGGGGTTTCCAAGGGAGGGCGGGCTATGAAGATGGAGGAAGCCAACGCCGGGGAAAGTTCTTCACGCCGGACGTGGGCAAGAGCTTCTGCAACGGTGGCTTCCGGAGGCAGGATCACCGGAACCGGAGTCATGAGGCCGCCGGCAGTGTCTTCGTCATACTCCAGGAGGCGGCGGACGTCCTCTGCTTCCTGGGGTTCCATGAGCTGAAGCAGCTCTTCGGCCTGGGCTGAGGGAAGTTCGGCCAAGAGGTCCGCGGCGTCGTCGGGATCCATCTCTTCGAGGACGTCGGCGGCGCGTTCAACATCCAAGGCGGAGAGGATCTCCACCTGGTCGTCTTCCGGGAGTTCCTGGAGGACATCGGCAAGACGCTCATCCTGAAGCTCGCTGGCCACTTCAAACCGCCGTTTGTCGCTCATCTCCTGCAGCGCTTCAGCAAAGTCGGCGGGTTTTAGGTCCTCGTGCGTCGCAACGAACTGAGTAGCGGCTTGAGGCTCATTGTGGGCACCGGTCTGGGCATCGGCCCAATCGATGATCAGGGTCTCGTTCCGGCGCAGCCGCCCGAAGGGCGACAGGGAGTGGCCGCGGCGGACGAACAGCTTGCTGACAAACCAGTCCTTGGACCGGTGCTGGTCCATGGCGATGTCTTCGATCGTGGCGTCGCCACTGCCGTCGGCAAGGGTGACACGGCGGTCGAACATTTCAGCGACCACCAGGGTTTCGGCGCCACGCTGTTCGAATCGCCGCAGGTTCACCAGTCCGGTGCAAATGATCTGTGTCTGATCGATGGACGTTATGCGCGTCATGGGGACGAAGACCCGCTTCTTGCCCGGTACTTCAACCACAATGCCCACCACATGGGGAGCTCCACGGGTTCCACGGGAGAGCACCACGACGTCGCGCAACCGGCCAAGACGATCGCCCAGGGGGTCGAAGACGTCCAAACCGAGCAAGCGCGCGACGAAGACGCGTGAAGGATGTGTGCTCATGTTTACAGGCTACCGAGTCTGCTCTCTTTTAGCTGAATTCCAGCCGCTACACATGTCCATGAGACACAATGGGGCTATGTCAAACATTTTTGGTGGTCCCAAAGCCGTTGAGGAGTCCCGCAGTGTTCCCCAGGGGGACACGGTAGGTTCGTACACCTCGTATTTGGATGCCCAGAAGGCGGTGGACTACTTGGCGGACCAGCAGTTCCCGGTTCAGTTGGTATCGATCGTGGGCAACGACCTCAAAATGGTGGAGCGGGTGACAGGACGCCTGAGCTACCCGAGGGTTGCGTTGTCCGGTGCCCTGAGCGGCATGTGGTTCGGCCTCTTTGTTGGCGTCATGCTGTCCTTCTTCACTCCGGGCGGGGGACCGTTCTCCATCATCACCTCAGTACTGATGGGCGCGGCCTTCTTCATGTTGTTCGGCATCGTCACTTACGCCACACAGCGTGGAAAGCGTGACTTCACCTCCACCAGCCAGGTGGTAGCCACCAATTACGATGTCATTGTTGCTGTTGAAGCATCCCAGGAAGCCCGCCGCCTTCTTCACCAGTTGCCCATGAATTCTTCTCAGGCAGCCGCTCCGCAGGCAACGAACTACAACCAGCACAATGCGCCATTCCAGCAGCCCGGCCAAGCGCCTGACCGGCCGTCCACCTGGAATGACCCCTATGGCCAACGCAGCCCTGAGTCCAATGGCCCGAACGCGCAGAACGCCCATGAGGGACAGCATGCTGCGCCGGTGAACCAGCCCGTGCAGCCCTCCCCGCCGGCAGCTGTCCGTTACCCTGACCTCCCGGACGGCCGCCCGCAGTACGGCGTCCGCGTGACCGAGGGCCAGAACCCCGCCGCGGACAACGCGCAGCAAGAAAATGCTGAGGAGACACCCAAGCAGCAGTAGTTGCTTAGAGACATAAAGGAAGGCCACCGGATGAATCATCCGGTGGCCTTCCCTGTGTGTTTGGCGCTGAAAGTAGGGGCTAGCCCTGGGCTTCCTGGTAGATGCCCGCCATCCAGGACTCGACGTCGTCGGCCTTGCGAGGCAGCGCCGCGCTGAGGTTGACGGGGCCCTCGGCCGTCATGAGGATGTCGTCTTCAATGCGAACGCCAATCCCGCGGTATTCCTCGGGGATGGCGAGGTCTTCGTTCTTGAAGTAGAGGCCCGGCTCGATCGTGAAGACCATGCCCTCGGCGAGGACACCGTCCAGGTACAGTTCACGCTTGGCTTGTGCGCAGTCGTGCACGTCCAGGCCCAAGTGGTGGCTGGTACCGTGCGGCATCCAGCGGCGGTGCTGCTGGCCTTCGGGGCTGATGGCTTCCTCGACGGAAACGGGGAGCAAACCCCATTCGGCAAGGCGTTCGGCCAGCACTGTGGTTGCTGCGGTGTGGATGTCGCGGAACTTCACGCCCGGTTGTGCGGCGGCGAAGCCAGCATCAGCGGCATCGAGCACAGCTTCGTAGACCTTCCGCTGGACATCGGTGAAAGTTCCGGTGGCTGGCAAGGTGCGCGTGACGTCGGCGGTGTAGAGGGAGTCAGCTTCCACACCGGCGTCAAGGAGCAGCAGCTCACCGGCGTTGACGGTTCCGGAGTTACGGGTCCAGTGCAGAACGGTGGCGTTGTTGCCGGCCGCGGCGATGGTGTCGTAACCGAGTTCGTTGCCTTCCTCGCGGGCGCGGGCAAAGAAGGCTCCTTCCACTACACGCTCGCCGCGCTTGTGGGTCAGTGCGCGGGGAAGGGCCCGGACCACGTCAGCGAAGCCTTCCACCGTGGCGGCCACGGCGATCTTCATCTGCTCGATTTCCCACTGGTCCTTGATCAGGCGCAGCTCGGACAACGCTTCGCTGAGCTTTTCGTCCAAGGCATCGAGTTCACCGAGGTCCAGGTTTTCCGGGTCTTTGGCGGTGTTGTAGCGCGCAGTATCTACCAGAGCGTCAATGTTCTCGTCGGTCTTGCGGACCAGGCGGATGGAAATGCCGCCGATTTCCGGGGCTCCAACGTTCTTGGTGATAGCCATTTCGAGCTCTGAAATATGCGCCGTGGGGAGTCCAAGACGGGCTTCGAACTCGGCGAGCGTGGGACGGGCGCCAATCCAGAACTCGCCGGCGCGGGAGTCAGCGTAGAACTGCTCGGTATCGCGGCCGGCCAGCGGACGGAAGTAGAGGGTGGCAGTGTGGTGACCGCCGTCGTCGCCTTTTCCTTCAGCTACAGGCTCCAGGATCAGCACGGCGTCCGGCTCGTGGTCTACGCCCAGGCCTGTCAGGTGCGCGAAACCGGAGTGGGGCCGGAACCGGTAGTCACAGTCGTTGGAGCGGACCTTCAACGGACCGGCCGGGATAACAAGCCGTTCGCCTTTGAACAGTTCGGAAATAGCACGACGACGGCGTGCGGCGTGGTCTGCAACGGCGTCACGCGCAGGGGTCACCTGCGGGGCGGGCGCCCAGTTGCTGGCCATGAATGCCTTGAAGGCATCTGAGGTGGGCCGTTGCGAGCGGTTGTTGACACGCTCCTGCAGTGGCTGGGAGGACGAGTTTTGGGTGTTTTCAGCATCGTTCACCGTTACATCGTCCCACCAGTTCGGTGAGGAGGCCAACGGCGCAACCCTCCAAGCGGCCGCACATCCCATAGGCTGGGAAAGTGAGGATAGACCTGCATGCGCACTCGAACGTTTCCGACGGAACACAGACACCGGCCGGAGTGATCGTCTCAGCCGTTTCGGCCGGGCTGGACGCCGTGGCTTTGACCGATCACGATTCCACGGATGGCTGGGATCCTGCTGCTGCCGCTGCCCGGGAACACGGCATAGCTTTGGTCCCCGGAATGGAAATTTCCTGCCGGACCGAGCAAGGCATCAGCGTTCATCTCCTCAGTTACCTCCACGATCCCGCCCACGCTGGCCTGCTGGAGGAAATCACCAAATCCAAGGATGCCCGGCTCACGCGAGCAGAGCACATGGTTACCTTGTTGTCCGAGGATTATCCGCTGACCTGGGATGATGTGATCCACCATGTGGCTCCCGGCGCAACGGTGGGACGGCCCCATATTGCGGACGCCTTGGTAGCCGCCGGAGTGGTGTCGGATCGAACAGAAGCTTTTACCACCATCCTCACGTCACGCTCGAAGTACTTTGTTCAGCACTATGCTCCCAACCCTGCAGTCGCCGTCGAGCTTGTCCGCGCGGCTGGCGGCGTTCCTGTCTTCGCCCATCCGGTGGCATCATCAAGGGGACGGATCGTGGGGGAGCGCACCTACCGGGAGATGATTGACGCGGGGCTGTTGGGGCTGGAAGTTGAGCACCGTGACAACCCGGAGGAAGGCCGTACGTTCCTCCGGGCCCTGGCCGCCGAGCATGGGCTGCTCATGACGGGATCTTCTGATTACCACGGGGCAGGAAAGCCCAACCTTTTGGGCGAGAACACAACCTCGCCGGCTGTTTTGGCCCGGATTGAGGAACTGGCAACGGGCAGCACAGTCATCCGTTGAAGGATGGCCGCGGCTTGAAAGGTACGTACTGATGGATCTGCAACTGCTGGCCTCCGTGATCGTTACCCTGTTCGTGATCATGGATCCGCCGGGCACAGTCCCTATTTTTATGTCGCTGACGGCCCAGATGCAGGCCAAGGACCGGAACCGCTCCGCGTTCCAAGCCTTGCTGGTTGCCACGGGTGTGATTGTGGTGTTCGCAATCTTCGGGCAGTCCATCCTGAATTACATGCACATCTCGCTGGCAGCCTTGCAGGGTGCCGGAGGTTTGCTGCTGGTGCTGATCGCGCTGCAGCTCCTCACCGGGTCCACCAGCGGCGAGGAAAACGCGGCCAAGTACAAGAATGTGGCATTCGTGCCGCTGGGAACCCCGCTGATGGCGGGGCCCGGTGCGATTGTTGCCGTCATGGTGTTCGTGCAGCAGTCGAGCGATCTCTCCGAGTACCTGGCTGTGGGCCTGGGAATCGCCGTGGTGCTGGCTTCACTGTATTTGGCCATGCGTTTCGCAGGAGTTGTGCAGCGCGTCCTTGGCGAGAACGGGGTGGAACTTGTCACCCGCATCGCCGGTTTGTTGTTGTCAGCAATCGCCGTACAAATGATTGCGGACGCCGTTCAGGCTTTCGTCAAGGGTGCGGCCTGATCCACTGCGGTTTCCGGCAAGGGGCCTTTCTGCAGGAATTCGGCTTTGCTGCCCAGCCGTTTCCGCATCACCTCGATTGCCTGTTCATTCTGGTCTACGCACACGAACTTGCGCCCCAGCTTGGCCGCCACTGCGCCGAGGGTGCCTGAACCTGCAAAGAAATCGAGGCACCAGTCGCCTTCGCGGCTTGAGGCGGAGACGATCCTTCGAACCAGGCCTTCAGGCTTCTGGGTGGGGTAGCCGGTCTTTTCGCGGCCGGTGGGCGAAACAATCGTGTGCCACCAGACGTCAGTGGGCAGCTTGCCCAACTCCCGTTTGGCGGGCGTGACCAAGCCGGGCGCCATGTACGGTTCCCGGTCCACTTCGGCATTGTCGAAGTGATATTTGGTGGGGTTTTTGACGTACACCAAGATGTTGTCGTGCTTGGTGGGCCAGCGGTTTTTTGCTCGGGCGCCGTAGTCGTAAGCCCAGATGATCTCGTTGAGGAAGCACTCCCGGCCAAAGATCGCGTCCAGCATGACTTTGGCGTAATGGACTTCGCGGTAATCCAGGTGAAGGTACAGCGTGCCGTCGTCGGCCAGCAGGCGCCAGGCTTCCACCAGTTTGGGCTCCAGGAAGGACCAGTAGTCGCTGAAAGCGTCGTCGTAGCTGTGCAGTGCGCCCTTGATGGTGTCGTACGAGCGGCCCTTGAATCCCACCCGGTCACCGTCGCCATCGGCGTTGCGGACCATGCGGGTTTCCTGGCGTCGTTGAACCCGGCCGGTGTTGAAGGGCGGATCCACGTAGATCAGTGTGAAGGCGCCGTCCGGCAGCGTAGGGAGGAATTCCGCGTTGTCCGCGTGCATCACCAAGTTGCCGCCGTCCGGCGCCCAAACAGATTCAGTCATTGAGGTTTTTAGGCCTCTGTGCTGCCGGACCGGGCAGCTGCTGCTTCACCGGAAACCACTTCGCCGTTGCGGCGACGCGTGCGGGTTCGGCGCGTGCGTGCCGGCTTTTCGGAGGAGTCAGCGGTGGAGGCGGCGCCGTTTTCTGCTGCGGCTACTGTGGGTGCTGCGTCACCATCGGAAGTACGACGGCGGCGCGTACGGTTGCGGCCACCCTCGCCCTTGGATTCTTTGGACTCGGCGTCACCGGACCTGCCGGAACGTACGCGCCCGCCGTCGCGGCCGCCGTCGCGCTTGTTGTCACGTCCGCCATCGCGGCCGGAGCCGCCTGAGCGGGCGTTCTTCTTGCCGGTCTCGCCCAGGTCCTCAAGTACCTCGGCGTCGACGCCGGCCAGGACGCGCTTGTTACGCGGCAGGCGGCCTTTGGTGCCCTCGGGAATGTCCAGATCGGTGTACAGGTGCGGCGAGGAGGAGTACGTCTCAACGGGCTCGGGAACACTGAGTCCCAGCGCCTTGTTGATCAGGCCCCAGCGAGGCATGTCATCCCAGTCAACAAACGTGACGGCTGTGCCCTTGTTGCCCGCGCGACCGGTACGGCCCACACGGTGCAGGTAGATTTTTTCATCTTCCACGCACTGGTAGTTGATGACGTGGGTGACGTCATCGACGTCGATGCCACGTGCTGCCACGTCAGTTGCCACCAAGACGTCAACCTTGTTGTTGCGGAAAGCACGCAGGGCTTGCTCGCGGGCGCCCTGGCCGAGGTCGCCGTGAATGGCTGCTGCCGCGAAGCCGCGATCAACGAGTTCTTCGGCCACCTTGGCGGCGGTGCGCTTGGTTTTGGTGAAGATAATGGTCCGGCCACGTCCGCGTGCCTGCAGGATGCGGGCCACAACCTCGGTCTTATCCATGCTGTGCGCACGGTAGATGAGCTGACGGATATCGCGCTTGGTGAGGCCTTCATCATTGGGATCAGCTGCCCGGATGTGGGTGGGCTGGGTCATGTAACGGCGTGCCATGGCGATGACCGGGCCGGGCATCGTTGCCGAGAAAAGGAGGGTCTGCCGCACGGCAGGAGTGCCGGCAATCAGAGTCTCGACGTCGGGGAGGAAGCCCAGGTCCAGCATCTCGTCGGCTTCATCAAGAATGACCATCTTGACGTTCTTCAGGCTCAGGTGCTTTTGCTTGTAAAGGTCTATGAGCCGGCCAGGGGTGCCAACCACGATTTCGACACCCTTTTGCAGGGCATCAATCTGCGGCTCGTAAGCGCGGCCGCCATAGATCGTGGCGATGCGGGCGTTGCGCTTGCGCGAAGCGGTCTGGAGGTCGTTGGCAACCTGCACGGCGAGCTCACGCGTGGGAACGATCACCAGGGCCTGCGGGGCGCCCGGGACGGCGAGCTTCTCGTAGCCCGCATCATCCCGGCCGGCAACGCGTTGCAGCGCGGGAATGCCGAAGCCCAGCGTTTTGCCGGTACCCGTTTTGGCTTGGCCGATGATGTCGTGGCCGCTCAGGGCCACGGGCAGGGTCATGGCCTGGATGGGGAAGGGATGCGTGATGCCGGCGTCAGCCAAGGACTCAACGATGTCGGCACGGACGTTGAAGTCAGCGAAGGACTTCTCTTCGATCTCGTGGGGCGTCTCATCCGAGATGATCGTTTCCTCGGGTTCGATTGTTTCTGTTCCGGTGGAGTCCGTGAGGACTTCGTGGGTATGCAATTCACTCACAGGGAGTTTCCTTATTCATTTGGGCATTGGCGCTGCATGCTCAACGGTGGCGGAAGCCGTACCGGAGCACGAACGGGCGCGCAAGCAAGTCCAGTGGAAGCCGATCGCGGGCTATCTAAGTACTGGCACTGGTGACCAGTTGGTACATCTCAAGATCGCGTAGGGGCGGGCTTGTTGAGTTCAAAAATTAACTGAATCAACGACCGGGCATCCATTACTACATGCCCAGTCTATCCTCTGGGGGCCTGAAAGCCCGGATCGGCGCGTGAACGGCCTCACGGCAACAGCTCGAACCTGATCTCCCGGCTGGCGATATCGGCCTTGAGCAGCCGCACCCGGACCTTGGTTCCGGACTCCATTTCTCCGTCGCACCGGGCTGTCACGGCAGGCTCGGCTATCTGTATGACGCCATAGGGCCCGTTGCCGTTCCCGTTGCCGTTTCCCCGGGAGTTTCCGTTGGGAGGTTTGGAGCCGGAAATGACCACCGCGTCGAATTCCTGTCCTATGTGGTTTGTCAGCAGAGCCGCTTCAACAGTGTCCAGCGCCGCACGTTCGAGCCGCCCGGCCAACTGGTCTGAAGATGCCATGATCTCCGGCAACGTGGGGAGGGCTTCGCGCGCCCATTGCGGGATGTCGCGGTTGTTGCTCAGGGCTTCGCAGATCACCAGGACAAAGCGATCGATCAGGCGCCGCAAGGGTGCCGTGGTGTGTGCATAGGGGGCCCCAATAGCTGCCTGGGTGACCTCCGCCGGTACGTCACCATCAAACGGTGTGTAACCGGCGCCCCGGAACAGCGTGCCCGCGGAGTGCAGGATGGCCAGTTGGCGGGGATCTGAGGCATCCAGGGTCCTCAGGTACTCGCCGTAAGTGATCTGGCCGTCCCAGGGCTTGCCCAAGGCGGCGGTCTGCCGCTTGAAATGGAGCAGGGACCGCTCATCTGGTGCGGGCATGGTGCGCAGGATGCCCACTTTTCCATCGAGCATCAGCTGAGCGGCGGCCATGCCGGTCATGAGGGAGATTTGAGCATTCCAATCCTCAACCGGAAGTGAGGGGGCAGCCACAATCCTGTATCCGCCGCCGTCGGTTGCCTGGACAATTTCCTGTTCCGGCATGTTCAGGCTTGCGCCGCCGCGCTGCCGTTCCAATTCGACGCGCTTGATTCCCACTTCTTTGAGGAGGTGGAGAACGGCTGGGGCCGTGGCGTCGTCGATCTGCTGTTGGGCGCCCTTGTAGCTCAGCTTTGCTGTGCTGCGGACAGCGGCGCGCGTAACGGAGACGGACTGCACCACAGCTTCGGCATCAAGGTCGAAGTCCCAGACGAAGGCGCTGCAGTCCTGGTTGGCGAGCAAACTACCGGCATTCTCGCTAATGACTTCCGGATGCAGCGGGATCCGGCCATCAGGAGCGTAAAAGGTCTGCCCGCGTTGGCGCGTTTCGGCATCCAGGGCACCACCGGGAGCCACAAAAGACGGTACGTCGGCGATCGCATAAAGGACCTTGTAGCCATCCCCGGCCCGATCAATGAACAGAGCCTGGTCCAGGTCCGTCGAGGTAGCGGGATCGATGGTCACGAACGGTACATCGCGCAGGTCCTGCGCAGGCAACTCATGGGCCTCTACGGCGCGGCGTGCTTCTTCCACGGCCTCGGCCGGGTACTCCCCGGGAAGTTCCAGTTCCGTCCTGAGGGCGGCGAGGGCTGCGGCGAGCTGGTCCGACGAATCGTCGACGTTGGGCGATATCCGATGATGTGACACGAAAATCAGGGTAGCCCGAAATGGTGGGATAGTCGTGGATGATCCACGCGAAAGCCCGCTGCCCCGGCGGGGACAACGGGCTTTCGGTGTAGATCTCTGACCGAAGGGTCTTATGTGTTACTTGGTGGGCGTCAGCGTGAAGCTGGCTGCTTTGTCGCCGAAGTCGTTGTTGATGACCACTGTTGTGGGACCGTTTTTGATGTCAAAAGCAATGACACCCTGTTTTACGTCCCCGGCTGCGACGTCGCCGGAACTAAATCCACCCAGGCCGTCGTCAAGGAAGATCCGGTCACCCTCTTTACCGTCCGCGTCCAAGGCGTCGAATCCGCTGGGCGAGGCGAAGCTGGAACCGGCCGTGGTCTCCCATGAAACTTCCAGCAGGAGGAACCCACCGTTAAGCGGCTTCATGTAGGCCATTTCCGGGATTTCGGTGGTGTATCCGGTATTGAGGATAGTGATTTTTACGGAGTTGCCCTCGGACATCGTCACGTCGAATGAATTGCCGTCGGAGGAGGTGCCCTGGGACGGCAGGGGTGCCTCTTGAGAAGCAGAGGGGACAGCGGGGAACGGCGTGGACTGGCTCTGGACAGCTGCTGCCACCAGCGTGAAGGACAGTACCGCGGACACTATGCCAGCAATGACGCCTGCGAGCCACACCACGATGGTGATGATCCAGGCCTTCTTCTTATTTTCCGGGTAGCCCGCCAACGGACGTCCCTGGCTGTCCCGTGCGTTTCCGGTCAGAGTGATGATGAGGTCCACGATTGACCAGATGCCAAAGCCACCGCCAGTGAGCAGCTTGGCGATGCCGGTACCGATTTTTCCCAAGTAGAAGCGGTCCACACCGAGGCCGCCCAAGAGCAGGGCAAGAATCCAGGTTGTCATGAAGGACTTGGCCGGAAGCGCGCCACCCGGTGTCCCGTAGGGCAGCGAACCCGGTGCGGGCTCGAAGCCCGGCTGCGTTCCACCCTGGAACTGGCCGTCATAAGCGTAAGGCGCGGCGGGGGCCTGCGGAACTGATGGGCCGCCGTCGTTTTGCGGCGCAGGGGGATAGCTCGGATGACTCATGGAAAATCCTTCATTGTTCATTCGTCGAAAGCGAAGTGGGTGCGAGGAGGAGGACCTGCGCCATGCGTGGGCATGCGGCAGTCAACTCACTGCCAGCCAGCCTAGTAGGAACTGGGCTCAAAGCTGGAAAGTGCTCCCGTAAACCTCATGGCTTCCGGGGATAGGCTGGAGCCATGGGCCTTTCTCCGGACGCCGCAGCCGCCGCCGGGCAACTTTCTGCAGAGTTGCTCGGAGCCATGGCTTATGGGGAGTTGTCTGCTTTTGGACGGCTTTCCCTTGATTCACGATTCGCCCCCACGCTCCATGAGAGATCCGTTCTGGCGAAGATCGCGGTAGGTGCCTACGGCAATTTCGCCCTCCTCAGCGACCGGTTGGGGGAAATGGGCCTCGATCCCGAACGCGCCATGCTGCCCTTTGAGCGTTCGTTCGACCACTTCCATGAGCGCACCAAACCGGGGGACTGGTACGAGTCCATCATGAAGGCGTACGTGATCGACACTGTGTCATCAGACTTTTACAGGGCCGTGGCGATGTTCCTTGATCCAACAACTCAGCAATTTGTTGAACGGGTGGCTTCTCCTGACCAAGCCACGGAAGTCCTTCGCGTACTGCTCAGGCGGGCACTGTCCGATGACCCCCGGCTGGCCTCGCGCCTGGCGCTATGGGGCCGGCGCCTGGTAGGAGAGGCCCTGACCCAGGCGCAGCGTGTGGGCATGGATCACCCACTGCTGGGCCCGGTCCTGAAAAATGGCGGCGAGGCGCGTGCTGCGGTGAAGACCCTGACAACAGAGCTCGCCGGAAAGCATGGCCGCCGAATGACGGGCCTTGGCCTGACCGCCTAGCGGCCGTTACTGAGTCGACTCAGACGGTGTCCAGCGCCTGCAGCAGTGACTTCGCTGCCGCCGTCGGGTCCGTTGCTTCAGTAATGGCACGGACGACGACGATCCTGCTGGCGCCCGCAGCCAGCACCTGTTCAACGTTGCTGTGATCAATGCCGCCGATGGCGAACCAGGGAAGTGCCGACCCGTTGCCGGCACGTTTCTCAGCTTCTGCGGCATATGTGACCAAGCCGGTTCCGACGGCCGCACGGCCGGGTTTGGTGGGTGTTGCCCACACAGGACCAACACAGAAGTAGTCCAATCCCAAGGGGCCCTGCGACGTAGCCACTGCTGCATCGATTTGTTCTGGTGTGTGGGTGGACAGGCCAATGCCGGTGACGTTGGGCAAGAGGGTCCGGGCGGCTGTCAGGGGCAGGTCTTTCTGCCCAATGTGGAAGACGGGGGCCCCGGAAGTACTGGCAACATCGGCCCGGTCGTTGACGGCCCACAACCTTCCATGACGCTGCGCGACGCTGCGCAATACGGCCAACATTTCCAATTCCTCGGCCGCTTCCAGGCCCTTGTCACGGAGCTGGATGATGTCCACACCGCCCTCGAAAGCGGCATCCACAAAGTCTTCAAAATCTCCCTGCCGCTTCCGGGCGTCGGTGCAGAGGTACAGGCGGGCAGAGGCAAGGGTGTCAGGCTGGGTCATGGAAACCAGAGTAGTTCCTCTAAACTGGGCACGTACTGCGGGAGCCGCGACGAGTTGTCATATGACTGTCCGGCTGAGAGGGCTTCAGAGCCGACCGCTTGACCTGATCCGGCTAGTACCGGCGTAGGGAAGGAATCCAATGGCAGATTCGCGCGATACCCACCTTCAGGCTGACGTGGCTGTTATTGGCGCTGGCGTCATAGGCCTGGGCATAGCCCACGAAGCCCGAAGACGCGGCCGTTCAGTGGCCCTGATCGATCCTCATCCTGCCTCCGGCGCCACCTTTGCGGCGGCCGGAATGCTTGCTCCTGTCAGCGAACTGCATTACCAGGAGGAAGACCTCCTGGAACTGATGCTCGAGTCGTCCCGCCTCTGGCCATCCTTCGCGGAGGGTCTGCACGCCGGGGGAGGGGACAGTGGATACCGCACGACGCCGACCCTCGCCGCAGGCGCCGATGCCGCCGATCGCAGGGCGCTCGCAGACCTGAGGACCGTGCAGCTTGCCGCCGGCTTGGGTGTTGAGCCCCTGGCCCTCCGCGAAGCAAGGGAACGCGAACCGCTGCTCAGCCCACAAATCTCGTGCGCCTTCGACATCCCGGCAGATCACCAAGTGGATCCGCGGAAGTTGGCCGGATGCCTCCATGCCGGCCTGTCGCTGCACGCGCCGGGCAGCCCCACGTGGGTCCAGGAGGCAGATAGCGGCTTTGCCGTGGCATCCCGGGCCAACCGTTTGCTGTGGGAAGAGGACAGGGTCTCTGGGGTGGAACTCGATTCGGGTGTACAGGTCCGTGCCGGCGAAACGGTTGTTGCCAACGGTCTGGGAGCCCCCCAACTGTCCGGGCTTCCGGAAGGTCTGCACCTTCCGGTAAGGCCGGTTTATGGAGATATCCTCCGGCTTCGGGTCCCTGAATACCTCAGGCCTCTGCTGACCTCCACGGTCCGCGGAATGGTGAGGGGTGTTCCTGTTTACATCGTGCCCCGGGACGATGGCACCGTGGTGATCGGAGCGACACAACGCGAGGACGGACTATCGGCGTCCTCGAACGCAGTATCTGCCGGTGGTGTGTATCAGCTGCTGCGAGACGCCCAGGTGTTGGTACCCGCAGTGGCCGAGTTGGAACTCCTGGAAGCCACCGCCCGCGCCCGCCCCGGGACGCCGGACAACGCGCCCTTGCTTGGACGGGTCCACGGTCCCGCCAGCGACGTGGACGGCTTGGTGATCGCTACCGGATTCTTCCGCCACGGAGTCCTCCTGACACCCGTAGCCGCCAGGATCGTCGGAGAACTCATCGATGGCGCCACGGACCCGCGGTGGGCTCCCTTCCGCCCTGATCGTTTCAGTGCAACCCGGGGTCACTTATGGCCCATAAATACACCCGTAATGGGCCATAAGTGACCCCGCGTTGCTTTTACTTTGGAGGCAAGGAATCACATGAACATCAAACTCAACGGAGCTGATCACGCAGTCTCCGACGACGCATCCGTCAGCTCCCTGGTCACTGCCATCACCGGCCGCGTCCTGGACCCCCGCGGACAGGCGGCCGACGGCGGAAAGCTCGGAGTCGCCGTCGCCCGCAACTCCGAGGTGGTACCGCGCAGCCAATGGGCTGCGACGGCGCTCGCCGACGGAGACGAACTCGAACTCGTAACAGCAGTCCAAGGAGGCTAACCATGACAACAGCAGAAGTTGACGTTCACGCTGACGCCCTGATGATCGACGGCGTGGAGCTCGGTTCCCGCCTCATCATGGGTACTGGTGGGGCGCCAAGCCTGGACGGCCTGGGGGCCGCTCTTATAGCTTCCGGTACGGAACTCACCACAGTGGCAATGCGCCGTTATTCGCCAGCCGAGACGGGTTCGCTCTTCCAACTCCTGGTGGATCACAACATCCGTGTGCTGCCCAACACTGCAGGGTGTTTCACTGCCAAGGACGCCGTGATGACTGCGGAGCTGGCTCGGGAAGCCCTGGAGACTGACTGGGTGAAGTTGGAAGTCATTGCAGATGAACACACCCTCCTTCCGGACGCCGTGGAACTGGTGGACGCAACGGAACAACTGGTGAACCGCGGCTTCAAGGTTTTCGCCTATACGAATGATGATCCCGTTTTGTCGCTCAGGCTTGAAAACCTCGGGGCCAGCGCTGTCATGCCCTTGGGATCGCCGATCGGGACCGGTCTGGGCATCCTGAACCCGCACAATATTGAGTTGATAGTGTCCCGGGCCTCGGTGCCCGTGGTTCTTGACGCCGGGATTGGAACGGCCTCAGATGCTGCGCTGGCCATGGAACTGGGTTGCGACGCCGTCCTGCTGGCTACCGCTGTTACCCGGGCGCAGAACCCGATACAAATGGGCACGGCCTTCAAGCATGCTGTGATCGCAGGAAGGCTGGCACGGCAGGCTGGCAGAATTCCCCGAAGGGAGCATGCGTTGGCGTCCTCGGCCATGGAAGGCCGGGCAGAGTTCCTGTAAGCGGAACCGTTCCCAGGGTTTGAGTTCCAGGGCTTAAAAGAAGCAGTGACCGCCACCTGTGAGGTGACGGTCACTGCTGCTTTGTCTAACGATGTCTCATCGCCGACGTGGCCGCTAGAGACGCAAAGCCTTGGTAAGCGCGGCGGTATCGTGTTTGGTGCGCGTCCGCCCAAGGAAGACCACGGTGCCCGCCGCCACAGCCGTTCCCAGCACAATAGGCAGTACCCAAGGAATCCAGGTGGCGCCAGGTTGGTATCCCAATCCGGCGCTGATGAAGATGATCCAGCTCAGGGTGCCTACAGCTGCCGAGACTCCTGCCGGCAAGGCGATTCCGTACTTGCCGTGCCGCTTGTCGTTGGCCCACACGATGAAACCGGTGGCAACGGTGGCCAATACCACCACGACGAGAGAAAGCATCAAGACTCCTTAGCGGACGAGGATGGGTACCAAAAGCCTAGAGGGCGCCGAAGCCTACGCGGCGAACTTCCTCGGCGCCGATCTCCACATAGCCCAGCACGCTGCCGGGGACAATGATCTGGCGGCCCTTCTCGTCAGTGAGGCGAAGCTCGGTGCCTTTAGTCACGGCCTCGGCCACAATCCTGGCCACGGCGTCAGCATCCAAGGAGGATTCGAGCACGATCTCACGGCCAACGTTCTGAATGCCGATCTTTACTTCCACAGCAAGGCCTCCAAGCCAATCAAGTTGTAAGTCAGTCCTCTATTTGTAGCCTAGGACTCTTTGGGGAATCGACTGATTCCGCGCCAAGCTAAACGATAGATCAGATCACTGGCAACATCGAGGTCCAGGTTTCCGTCCGTTTCAAGCCAGTATCTGGCGCTGACCTGCGCCATTCCGGCCAAGCCCCGTCCCAGGAGCTGCGCCTCAAGAGGGGGGAGCTTAGTGTCCTCTGCAATGACGTGAGCCACGGCGTCCGCGAACGTTTTGTTGAATGTCTCCAAACGCGAGCTGACATCGGGGTCGTTGATCAGATCTGATTCGAACACCAGGCGATGGGCTTGGTCGTCATCTGCGATGAACCGGTAATAGGCGCGCATGACGGCTTTGACGCGTTCCTTGTTGTCCGTGGTGGAGTTCAAAGCGTTGAGCATCAACTGAGTCAGGGTGGCCAAGTGGCTGTCCAGCAGAGCCATGTAGAGCTCGCGCTTGGACGGGAAGTGCTGGTAAAGCACTGGTTTGCTCACATGCGCGGCTTCGGCGATTTCATCCATCGCCGCCCCGTGGAAGCCGTTGGAGACGAAAACTTCCAGTGCTGCATTCAACAACTGTGCCCGGCGCTCGTCGCGCGGCAGTCTTGGTGAACGCGTTGTACCTGCCCGTTCCTGCTTGGCCGGTGCCCCATCGTTTGCCCGTGTGCCGTCAGCCACAGTCTGCCGCCTTTCCTTTGCAGTTATGACTACTCTACCGGGGGGTAATATGACCGGGCGGCATCTGCAGGCATACATTGGGGTATGGCCTCAATTGTTGCTGCCCACACTGCTGCGCCCGCCGTCCTCCCGCCCCTGGTTGAACCAGCCGCCGATCTCTCGCCGGCCGAGGTGGAGCGTTACTCCCGGCACCTCATCATTCCTGAAATCGGCGCGGTGGGCCAACGCAGGCTTAAGAATGCCAAGGTCTTGGTCATCGGTGCAGGTGGCTTGGGTAGCCCGGCACTGCTCTACCTCGCCGCTGCCGGTGTGGGAACCCTGGGCATCGTGGACGACGACGCGGTGGATCTCAGCAACCTTCAACGCCAGGTCATCCATGGCGTGAAGGACGTCGGCACCCCCAAAATCGAGTCCGCACGCAACGCCATCGCTGAGCTCAACCCCTTGGTCAAGGTAGTCCTGCACAACGTACGGCTGGATGCCTCCAATGCGCTGGAGCTGTTCGCTCAGTACGACCTCATCCTGGATGGTGCGGATAACTTTGCCACCCGTTACTTGGTGAACGACGCCGCTGCCATCCTGGGCAAGCCCTACGTCTGGGGATCAATCTTCCGGTTCGATGGCCAAGTGAGCGTCTTCTGGGCCGAGCACGGGCCCACGTACAGGGATCTCTATCCCGAGGCCCCTCCCGCCGGTTCCGTGCCGTCCTGCGGCGAAGGCGGAGTTTTCGGCATGCTCTGCGCAGCGGTTGGATCGCTCATGGTGACCGAAGCCGTGAAGCTGATCACCGGCGTCGGACGTTCTTTGCTGGGCCGCGTGGCCCTCTTTGACGCCTTGGGCGGAAGCTGGCGTGAAATCAAAGTTTCCAAGGATCCGGAAGCCGAGCCCATCACCGAACTGACTGACTACGAGGCCTTCTGCGGCGTAACACCCCCGGTGGCCACGGATGCTGACCACACAGTCTCGGCCAAGGACCTCGCTGCGATGCTGGCGGAGCGGGAATTGGGGGAGCGGGACTTCGAACTAGTGGATGTCCGCGAATCGGGAGAGCACAGCATCGTCAGCATTGACGGTTCAATTCTCATTCCGCAGGGCCGTATTCTCTCCGGCGAGGCTTGGGTGGAACTGCCGCAGAACAAGGACATTGTGTTTCACTGCAAGGCCGGGACGCGCTCGGCGGCTGTGCTTGAGGCGGCACAAAAGGCCGGCTATACCCGGGTCAGCCATCTCGACGGCGGTATCCTCGCCTGGGTGCGCGACGTCGAACCAGGGAAGCCTGTGTACTGATCCTTGCTGGTCTGAACATTGCGCGTCTGACATTGCGGCCCTGATCATCGCGCGTCTGACATTGCGGCTCTGATCATTGCGGGTTGCCCGCCTTCTCTGGGAAGCTCAACCATGAGCGAAGACGTAACGGCTACCCCGCAGCAACCCATCGGCTCCGGTTTTGGGCACGGTTCAACCGCAGCCGAAGTCATTGAAGGCATTGACCTGACAGGCAAAAACGCAATCGTCACCGGAGGATACTCAGGGCTGGGCCTGGAGACTGTGCGGGCTTTGGTGTCCGCAGGCGCTGACGTGACCGTACCTGCCCGCCGACTCGAGCACGCCAAATCAGTTATTTCGGATGCCGGTCTTGGAAACGCAGTTCACGTAGAAGAGATGGACCTGGCTGACCAGGAAAGCGTCAAGGCTTTTGCCTCCCGCTACCTGGAAGGGCATTCAACCTTGGACATCCTCATCAACAACGCCGCCATCATGGCGAGCCCGGAACAACGGGTGGGTCCAGGCTGGGAAGCGCAGTTCGCCACCAACCATTTGGGACACTACACGCTAGTGAACGCCTTGTGGCCGGCTTTGGCAGCTGCCACTGACGCGCGGGTGGTCTCGCTGTCCTCCACCGGCCACAAGATCTCTCCGATTCGTTTTGATGACATCAACTTTGCCTCGGGCTATGACAAGTGGCAGGCGTACGGCCAGGCGAAAACCGCCAATTCCCTGTTTGCCCTGGAGCTGGACCGTCTGGGTAGGGACTCCGGAGTGAGGGCGTTTGCTGTCCATCCGGGCGGGATCATGACTGAGCTGCAGCGGCATTTGCCCAAAGAGGAGATGGTGGCCGCCGGGTGGATGGATGCCGAGGGGACAGTGCGGGAGGGATTCAAAACACCCGAGCAGGGCGCCGCAACCTCTGTGTGGGCGGCTACGTCCAAGGCCCTGGACGGCAAAGGGGGCGTCTACTGCGAAGACTGCGATATTGCCCGGCCCACGGACAAGGATTCGCCGCTTGCCCGTTATCAGGGAGTGGATGCCCACGCTGTCGACAGGGAGGCGGCGGCCAAACTATGGACGCTGTCTGCTGAGCTGACGGGTGTCAACGCCTTCGGCTAAAGGACGGTTCAGGCGCTTTCGGAGCGGAGTTGCTGGTGATCCACCGGGCACTCCGCTGCGGGGGCGGCCGGCCGGGGCTGTTCCACCTGGATACCGTAGAGGGCTTCCAACGCGGCAACGTAATCATCCTGCTGGCCTTTGGCTGCCAATTCGCGGGCCCGGACGGTGGGTACGTGCAGGAGCTGCTTGACCATGCGGCGAAGTGCGAACTCTACTTCTTCGGCTGCGGCTGTACAGCCGTGACGGGCGCGGACCTTTTCCATTTCAGCGTCGAGGACGTTCATGGTGTGACGGCGAAGCGCCACAATGGCCGTGTCCACGGACCGGGCTTCACGCTCGGACTCGAACGAGGTGGCGGCGCCGCTGACGATTGCGCTTGCCTGCGAGAGCGATTCTGCTTGCTCCTGGGGCGCAGCGAGCCGCACGGACTCAAGCGTGAGGAGTTCAACGCCGTCGAGTTCGCCCACGGCGGGATCAAAATCATGGGTGAGTGCGAGGTCGATCGCGATCAATGGCTTGCCTGAATTTGCCCGGACACGGGCGAGGTCTGCAGCTTCCACGCGATTATCCGAGCCACTGCAGCCAATCATGACGTCGGCCGCGGCAACAGCAGCGGGAAGGGTATCGGCGTCCAGTGCTGTGCCTCCGCGGGTGGCTACGAAGGCCTCGGCGCGGCCGGAAGAGGAGTAAACGGAAACATCAGTGCAGCCGCGCTCACGCAGGAGCGACATCGTGGCGCCGGCATAGGCGCCGGTCCCGAAGACCACAACTTTTTTGCTGGACCAATCGTGGTTCTCTGCGAGATCGGTGGCGAGGTCCAGCGCGACGGAAACGATTGATAGGCCCCGGGATCCCAGGGCTGTCTGCGCGCCTACGTCCTTGGCGGTCTTGGAAGCTGCCTGGAAAAGACGCACCAAGCCAGAACTGGCGGTGCCTTCCTGCTGAGCGGTGATCAACGCCCGGCGGACCTGCCCGGCGATTTCCCGTTCCCCCACCACTGCTGAATCCAGCCCGGCACTGACGGCGAAGAGATGCCTGGTGACATCCGGGCCGGTGTTGGTTGCGAAGGAGCGCGACACAAGTTGTTCGTTGAGGCCGCTGAGTTCGCTGATGTGTGAAACAACGGCGGAGCGGGCCGCTTCAAGGTCGGCTCCGTTGGCTGTTTCGCCATAGATCTCGTACCGGTTGCACGTGGCCAGGACCACGGCGCCTGAAACAACGGAAGAGTCCGTGAGGGCTGCCGAGGCAAGCTCAGAGGAACCGTTGCTCAACTGAGCGACAGTTTCGAGGTCGATGTCGGCGTGTGTAGCCACCAATGAGAAAAGAACCACAGCACCCCAATCATAGCTTTTTCGTAGCCCGGTAGAACAATACAGCGCCGTGGTAATCCCCACGATGAACGGTGATCCCCGCCACAACGGCACTTGCGGGGCGCAACGTGACAGCTTGTCGTTATCTTTTGGCCCGGATATTGGGCACAATCGAAGGCATGACTTCTAGCGCGGCAGCATCCAACAGTACGGCTTCGAACGCCCCGGCGGGAACCCTCGGCGCCAACCACCCGCTGAAGGACGGCCGTACCTCGGACTCGCCCCTGATCACGGCATATCGCGGTGGCACACCGTCCCGCAGGCCCGTCTGGTTTATGCGCCAGGCAGGCCGTTCCCTGCCGGAGTACCTGAAGGTGCGCGAGGGCGTCGCCATGCTGGACTCCTGCCTCCGGCCGGAACTCGCCGCCGAGATCACGCTGCAGCCTGTCCGGCGCCATGACGTCGATGCCGCCATCTTCTTCTCTGACATTGTTATCCCGTTGAAGCTCGCCGGCGTTGGTGTGGACATCGTTCCCGGGGTAGGCCCGGTCCTGGACAAGCCCGTGCGCACTGCCGAGGACGTTGCCGCCCTGCCTACCCTCACGTGGGAGGCCCTGGAACCCATCCGGGAAGCTGTCCGCCTGACGGTCGCCGAGCTCGGTACGACTCCGTTGATCGGCTTCGCGGGTGCGCCGTTCACCTTGGCGGCCTACATGGTGGAAGGAAAGCCTTCGCGAGACCACCTCGGGCCGCGGACCATGATGCATGCCGATCCTGAAACCTGGGCCGCGCTGGCTAACTGGGCTGCCGATACCTCCGGCATGTTCCTCCAGGCTCAACTTGAGGCAGGAGCCTCGGCGGCGCAGCTCTTTGATTCCTGGGCCGGATCCCTGGGCCTGGCTGACTACACCAAGTACGTGGCGCCGGCTTCCACCCGCGCATTGGACCATGTCCGCGGACTCGGAGCTCCCCTGATTCACTTTGGAACCGGAACCTCCGAACTGTTGGTTGCCATGCGGGATGTTGGAGTGGACGTTGTGGGCGTGGACTACCGGCTGCCTTTGGACGAGGCCAACCGGCGCCTGGGTGGCACTGTGCCGGTGCAAGGCAACATCGATCCCGCTCTTCTGTCCGCTCCGTGGGAGGTCCTCGAGGCCCATGTCCGGGAGGTCATCTCTGCCGGTTCCCATGCACCCGGCCACGTCGTGAATCTTGGCCATGGCGTTCCCCCCGAAACGGACCCCACTGTCCTGACGCGCGTTGTGGAACTTATCCACTCCATCCCAGCGAAGTAGCAACAATGCGAGGCGGGCACCCAACTCCCAAGCCTGATGCCGGAGCCAGCACCGAACAGGCAACCGCCTTGGTGGTTGGCGGCGGCATCTCGGGCCTGATTGCCGCCCGGGAGCTGGCCGGGGCCGGGTGGGCTGTTACCGTCCTCGAAGCGGGAGACGCTTGGGGCGGCTGCGTGGGACGGCACGTTGTTGCCGGATTGCAGCTGGACAGCGGGGCAGAGTCCTTTGCCACGAGGTCCACAGCCGTGGCCGATCTGGCCCGGGAGCTGGGACTTGGCGACAGAATCGTAGCTCCTCATGCGGGCGGTGCCTGGGTGCAACTTCCGGATGGCCCACAGGAGCTGCCCAAAACCGGCGTCCTGGGGATTCCAGCCAACCCCTGGGACCCTGAGGTCCGGCGGTCTTTGGGGCTCGCCGGAGCCGTCAGGGCTTCCATGGACCGGTGGCTGCCTGCCTCAGTTGGAACTTCCTCGGAGGTCACCAGTGTCTCGGCTTTGGTCCGTGCACGCATGGGCGCAAGGGTTTTGAAGCGGCTTGTTTCCCCAGTGGTGGGTGGCGTGCATTCGGCTGACCCCGCGCTGTTGGACGTGGACATGGTGGCGCCGGGCCTGCGCGCCGGGATCCGCACTCATGGTTCACTCGCTGCCGCTGTTTCGGCCCAACGCCGGGCAGCCAAGGCCGTCTCCGGCAGCGCGCCAGGGCTGGCCAAGGCGGGTTCCGCCGTCGCCGGTTTGAAGGGCGGCATGAACACCTTGGTGGGCGCCCTTGTAGCAAGCCTGCAGGAGCGTGGCGTTCAGCTGCTCTCGGGACGGCACGCTGACGACGTCGTGAAGACTGAAGAAGGGTGGCGGGTCACCGCTGGAGATTCAACCTTCGACGCCGGCCATCTGGTGGTTGCCCTGGACGGACCGGCTGCCGTGGGGCTGCTGGAGAAGTCCGTGCCTGGGCTGTCCAGCTTGCGTCCGGCGCCCGGACCATTGGTGAGCTTGGTGACCATGGTGGTGGACTTGCCGCAGCTCGATGGCAGGCCCCGTGGCACCGGGATCCTGGTGGCACCTGAAACCCCGGGAGTCAAGGCCAAAGCCCTAACGCATGCAACGGCGAAGTGGGATTGGTTGGCTGATGAAGCCGGACCTGGCACTCATGTATTGCGCCTCTCATATGGGCGGCGGGAAGTGGCGGGCGGGGGCGCCGACGTTGTCATGGATGACGAGTCGCTCCTTAAAGCCGCTGTGGAGGACGCCTCGACATTGCTGACTGTTCCTGTTTCGCCAACAGACATTGTTGATTGGGATGTGGTGCGGTGGGCGGGCGCCTTGCCGTTTGCCGCCGTCGGTCATAAACAGCGGGTAGCCCAGGTGCGGCAGCATTGTGCCTCATCGGATCGCCTCACCGTGGTGGGTGGTTGGTTGGCCGGGAACGGCTTGGCAGCCGTTGTAGCCGATACTCGGGCACAGATAGCCACGGTGCTCGCGGGCGAACCGACAGTTTTGTGATTTGCGTCACTTCTACGCCCTGTAGAACTATTCCATTTCGACTTAGCGGCTGGCACGGGGCAAACTTGAACCATGAGCCACACTTCTGCCGAATCTGTCACTAAAACTGTTGAAACCGAAGAGCAGTTCTACACTCTGTGGACGGTCTTCAAGCGCTCGGCCGACGTCCTGCGCAGCGGCGATGCTGCCCAGGAATTCGAAGCCCTCACGGAGAAACTCGCGGAGGGCGGAGTGATCCTCAGGGGTAGTTACGACGTCTCTGCCATGCGCTCGGATGCTGACATCATGGTGTGGCTCCACGGCCCCAAACCCGAGGACCTGCAGTCCGCGGTTCGCTCCATCCGCCGCAGCAAACTCTTTGCCGGCACGGACATCGTATGGTCCGCCATGGGCGTGCACCGCGAAGCTGAATTCTCCAAGAGCCACGTGCCTGCTTACGCGCGGGGAGTCGAACCCAGCACCTGGCTTTGCGTCTACCCGTTTGTGCGTTCCTACGAGTGGTACTTGCTGCCTACCGATGAGCGCGGCAAGATGCTCCGCGATCACGGGCTGCTGGGGCGTGAGTTCCCTCAGGTCATCTCCAACACGGTTTCTTCCTTTGCCTTGGGCGACTGGGAATGGATCCTTGGCCTCGAGGCCCCCGAGCTGGTGGACCTCGTGGACCTGATGCGCCACCTGCGTGCCACCGAGGCGCGCCACCACGTCCGCGAAGAAATTCCCTTCTACACCGGCCGCCGCGTATCGGCTGCCGAGATTGCCGAGGTCCTCGCATGACCGAGCTTGTTGTCTCCACGGAGACGAATACCGTTACTGAACGCGGACGCCAGGAACCCAAAAAGTATGATGCCGTGCTGCTGGCCTCCTTTGGCGGTCCTGAGGGCCAGGATGACGTCATTCCCTTCCTGCGCAACGTCACCCGCGGCCGCGGCATCCCGGACGAGCGCCTCGAAGAGGTGTCCCACCACTACCGCGCTTTCGGCGGGATCAGCCCCATCAACCAGCAGAACCGTGAGTTGAAAGCTGCCATCGAGGCGGAGCTGGACAGGCGCGGCATTGAGCTGCCCGTCTTGTGGGGAAACCGGAACTGGGACCCGTATATTGCCCCGGTCCTGCAGGACGCTTACGACGCCGGACACCGCCGGCTGCTGATGCTCACCACCAGCATCTACTCCTGTTACTCCAGCTGCCGCCAGTACCGCGAGGACATTGGTGTTGCGCTGACCGAGACAGGCTTGGACGGCAAACTTGCGGTGGATAAGATCCGCCAGTACTTCGACCACCCCGGCGTGGTGACACCATTCCTTGAGGGAACCGCCGCTGGTCTGGAAGAGATCCGTGGAAAGCTCGCCGCTGCCGGCGTTGCGGACCCGGATTCGAAGATCCGGGTGCTGTTCGCTACCCACTCCATCCCCACCAGGGATGCCGAGGCAGCAGGCAGGTCTGAGGATGAGCCGCGCGAATTCGCTGAAGGATCCGCCTACGCTGCCCAACACCTCGCCAACGCCAAGGCCATCATGGACACCGTGGCACCGGACGTTGCCTGGGATCTGGTGTACCAGTCCCGTTCCGGTGCGCCGCACATTCCCTGGCTTGAACCGGACATCAATGACCACCTTGAGGCGATCGCTCCCGAGGGCGTCCAAGGCGTGGTCATTGTTCCTTTGGGTTTCGTCAGCGACCATATGGAAGTTGCCTGGGACCTGGACACCGAAGCATTGGAAACCTGCCAGAACCTGAACATCGAGGCCACCCGTGTTCCCACGCCGGGTACCCACGCGGCTTTCGTGTCCGGCCTGGTTGACCTCATCTGCGAACGCACGGTGGAAAACAACATCGCCGAACGTCCTCACGTGACAGACCTGGGTCCTTGGTACGACGTCTGCCGGCCCAACTGCTGCGAGAACTTCCGCGGAGCCAAGCCCGTCATCTCTGAAGTGGGCGTTGGTATCGGCTCGGGCCATGACGCCTACCCCGCTGCGGAGGCCGCCAAGTGACCGTACGCATCGGCACCAGGGCGAGCAAGCTTGCCCTGACGCAGACGCAGCAAACCGCAGACCGCTTGGCCGCAGTTGGCGGCTTTCCGGTGGAGCTCGTCCACATCAAAACCGAGGGCGACGTCAAGACCGGCTCCCTCTCGCAGATGGGCGGCACGGGCGTGTTTGTTGCTGCACTCAGGGATGCCCTCCTCGCTGAGTCCTGTGATGTTGCCGTGCACTCCCTTAAGGACCTTCCCACCGGGGCAGCACTTGGCCTGAGCATTGCCGCAACACCCAAACGGGTGGACGTTCGCGACGTTCTTTGTGCGCGGGACGGCCTGACGCTTGCCGAGCTGCCTGAGGGCGCCAGGGTGGGAACGGGTTCGCCCCGACGTGCCGCGCAGCTCCGGGCCGCCCGTCCGGACATTGAGGTACTCGATATCCGCGGAAACGTGGACACACGCCTCGGCCGCGTCCCGGGTTTGCCGGGAAACGTGACCGATGAAGTGGTCCCGGGCAAGTCCTGTGATCTTGACGCCGTGGTGCTGGCTGCTGCTGGCTTGGAACGCATCGACCGCCTGGACGCCGTCAGCGAGTTCTTTGAATCAGATGTCATGCTCCCCGCTCCCGGGCAAGGGGCACTGGCCATCGAGTGCCGGACTGCCGATGCACCACGGCTGGCCGGTTCCACCGAGGGGTCCAACGGTGTACTGGCCCAAGCTCTCGCCGCACTTAACGACGACGACACCCGCCTCGCCGTGACAGCCGAACGTGCCGTCCTGGCTCGGCTTGAAGCCGGTTGCGCTGCTCCCGTCGGTGCGTACGCCTTCCGCAAAGGAAGCATGCTGCACCTTGAAGCAGTGGTCTGCGCTGTAGATGGGACCAAGACAGTTCGGGAGAAGAAAGCCACCGACGGTCTCACGGACGTCGGAGCTACCTTGCTCGGCATCGAAGTGGCAGAGCTCTTGCTCGCTGCCGGCGCCGCGGAGATCGCGGACCTTGCCGCATCCTGATCAGCACGAAGCGAACGGGTTAGCCGGTCGGCGCATCCTGATCACCAGGAGCGCCGACCGCGCCCGGCCACTCGCCGCCCTCCTCAGCAGCCTTGGAGCCGAGCCTCTGGTTCTTCCAGTCATTGATTTTGAGCAAGCTGCGGACCAAGCTCCCCTTGACGCAGCTTTGGACCGATTGCTTGCCGGCGGTTTCGACTGGTTGGTGATCAGCAGCATCACCACCGTCCGGGTCCTGTTGGAGAAGGCTGCCCAGCGCGGGAAGTCGGTCGCAGAGCTAGTCCCATCAGGGACAAAAGTAGCCACCATTGGACCCTCGTCCAAGGCAGTCCTTGAATCCGTTGGCCTCACCGTGGCGTTGGCACCCGTGGACCTCCAATCAGCGGAAGGCCTCGTGGCGGTGTGGGAGCCCAACCATCACCGGATACTCCTGCCGCAAGCCGATATCGCGGCAGCGGGACTCCGCGAAGGATTGGCAGCCAAGGGGGAGGACGTCACCACCGTCGTCGCCTACCAAACTGTCGATTACCCAGCCCGCGCAGAAGCCCGCCTGACAACGGAACTTCCATCCGGCGTCGTGATTTCCGCAGCCGACGCTCCGGTTACCCTCAGCCATGAGGAAACGCGGGCCGCCTTGGACGCCGGAAGCATGGACGCCATGGTGGCCGCTTCTCCCAGCGCTGCGCGCCGCATAGCTGCAACGCTGCTGCCCCTGGGCGCTTGCCGGCTGATCGCCATTGGACGCCCGACGGCGGCAGAGGCTTCCAGGCTCGGCCTCGCCGTGGCAGCCACCGCCAAAGAGCCAACCCCGGACGGCATTGTGGCCGCCTTGGAATCTGTTTTTGCCAACGAAGGGAATTCGCCATGAGCTTTCCGAACCATCGTCCCCGCCGCCTGCGCACGACTCCGGCCATGCGCAGGCTCACAGCCGAAAACCGCCTGGCTCCGGCTGACCTGATCCTGCCGGCGTTCATCCGGGAAGGCCTCACGGAGCCCAGTCCCATCAGTTCCATGCCCGGCGTCGTCCAACACACCACGGAGTCCCTCAAGCGTGCTGCGGCCGAAGCCGTGGAGCTGGGCGTGGGCGGAATCATGCTCTTTGGGGTGCCCGCTGTCCGTGACGCCCAGGGCACCGCTTCGCTGGATCCGGACGGTGTCCTGAACAAGGCCATCCGCGACGTCAAGGCAGAGGTTGGCGATGACCTGGTGATCATGGGCGACGTCTGCCTCGATGAATTCACGGACCACGGCCACTGCGGCGTCCTCGATTCGGACGGTTATGTAGACAACGACGCAACGCTGGAAATCTATGGCCGCATGGCTGTTGCCCAGGCGGACGCCGGAGCGCATGTGTTGGGGCCATCGGGAATGATGGACGGCCAGATCGCGGTCATCCGTCAAGCATTGGAAGAATCCGGACACAAGAACACGGCAGTCCTGGCCTATGCGGCCAAGTACGCCTCGGCGTTCTACGGCCCCTTCCGTGAGGCCGTGGATTCCCAGCTCAAGGGCGACCGCCGGACCTACCAGATGGACGCAGCCAACCGCCGTGAGGCCATCCTGGAGGTGGAACTGGACCTCGAAGAAGGCGCGGATATGGTCATGGTCAAGCCTGCCATGAGCTACCTGGACATCCTGGCCGACGTCGCCGCCATGAGCCCCGTGCCGGTATCGGCCTACCAAATCTCCGGCGAGTACGCCATGATCGAAGCGGCCGCCGCGAACGGCTGGATCGACAGGCGCGGGGCCATCACCGAATCAGTCCTCGGCATCAAACGTGCCGGTGCCGATACCGTCCTGACCTACTGGGCCTCCGAACTGGCAGGCTGGCTGAAGGAGTCCTGATGACCTCTGTCCCCACTGAGTCCGCCATCGCCGGGGAATCACCGGCACCGGCGGACCCCACCGCTCCCGTTGCCTCCAACGAGATCCTGCTGGGCCTGAACACCTTCGGCGACGCCGGGGTGGACGCCGACGGGCAACCCAAGGAGCATGCGCGGGTCCTGCGTGAGCTGCTACAGGAAGCAAAGCTGGCTGACGCCGTCGGAATCCATGCGTTCGGTGTTGGCGAACACCACCGCCGCGACTTCGCAGTATCAGCGCCCGAGGTGTTCCTCGCAGCCGCCGCCGCAGTCACCTCACGGATTCGCCTGGGATCGGCCGTCACAGTTCTCAGTTCCGATGATCCCATCCGCGTCTTCCAGCGTTTCGCCACGGTGGACGCGTTGTCCAACGGCAGGGCAGAGGTCATGCTGGGCAGGGGTTCCTTCGTGGAGTCGTTCCCGCTGTTCGGCCTGGACCTGGCGGACTACGAGGTCCTGTTCGAGGAGAAGCTGGAACTCTTCGACAAGGTGCGCGCGCAAAAACCGGTTCATTGGGAAGGGCGCACGCGGCCCAATGTCAACGGGCTTCAGGTCTATCCGAAACTGCAGCACCACCTGCTGCCTGCATGGATTGGTGTGGGCGGCACACCCGAATCAGTGCTCCGCTGTGCGGAGTACGGCTACCCGATTATCTTCGCCATTATTGGGGGAGAGCCCCGGCGCTTCGCCCCGCTAGTCAACCTGTACCGGGAAGCGATGGCCAAGTACGGGCATCCGATGCGCCAGATCGCGACGCACTCTCCGGGATTCATTGCGGACACCGACGAAGCTGCCCGTGAGGAGCTCTTTCCACACTGGCTGGAGCAGCGCAACAGGATCGGTGCCGAGCGCGGCTGGGGCCCTGGAACCCGGGGCGAGTTCGACGCCATGTGTGGCCCCGAGGGTGCCCTCTACGTTGGTTCCCCGGAGACCGTTGCGCAGAAGATCGCCCTGCTCAAGCGCAACCTCGGAGTGGACCGCTTCGACCTCAAATACAGCAACGGAACGTTGCCGCATCAATCAATGATGCGCTGCATTGAGCTTTACGGCACCGAGGTGGCCCCGAGGGTCGCTGAGCTGTTGGCTGCAGGCTGAACCGCACCTGAATCACTGAAAGAATAGGAACCATGACTTCAAACACCCCCGTGTCCGATCAACTGTTCGACCGCGCCCGGTCCCTGATGCCCGGCGGCGTGAACTCGCCGGTGCGGGCTTTCGGTTCGGTGGGCGGGACCCCGAAGTTCATGGTTTCGGCCAAGGGCGCATACCTGACGGATGCTGACGGTAAGGAATACGTGGACCTCGTCTGCTCCTGGGGGCCGGCGTTGTTGGGACACGCGCACCCCGCCGTACTCGACGCCGTTCATGCAGCTGTGGATCGTGGCCTTTCCTTCGGAGCTTCCACACCTGATGAAGCCAATCTGGCTGAAATCGTCAAGGACCGGGTGTCCGCCGTCGAACGCCTGCGGATGGTGTCCACCGGAACCGAAGCCACCATGACCGCTGTTCGCTTGGCCCGCGGCTTCACCGGACGCAACTTGATCATCAAGTTTGCCGGTTGCTACCACGGGCACTTGGATGGTCTGCTGGCAGCGGCAGGTTCCGGTGTTGCAACGTTGGCGCTGCCTGGCTCGGCGGGCGTCACCGAAGCCACTGCTGCCGAAACCTTGGTCCTGCCGTACAACGATCTCGCCGCGGTTGAAGCAGCCTTCGCGGCACACGGGCAGAACATTGCTGCTGTGATCACCGAGGCTGCGCCGGCCAACATGGGAGTTGTCACTCCGGGGGAGGGCTTCAACGCAGGCCTTTCCCGCATCACCAAGGAACACGGCGCGCTCCTCATCGTGGACGAAGTCCTCACCGGTTTCCGCACCGGCTACGCCGGCTACTGGGGCCTGACCGGCCGCCAGGAAGGCTGGGCTCCGGACCTGCTCACTTTCGGCAAGGTCATCGGCGGCGGAATGCCGACGGCGGCACTTGGCGGCCGTGCCGACGTCATGGACTACCTCGCACCTCTTGGCCCCGTTTACCAGGCCGGTACGCTGTCCGGAAACCCTGTTGCCATGGCCGCCGGCGTTGCCACGCTGACCAATGCAACTCCAGAGGTCTACGCCTACGTTGATGCCCGCTCGCTTGAGCTCTCAGCGGCCCTTTCTTCTGCCCTTGATGACGCCGGGGTGGACCACTCCATCCAGCGGGCAGGCAATCTGTTCTCTGTGGCGTTTGGTACCTCTGCCCAGGGCGTGCACAACTACGACGACGCCCAGCGGCAGGAAAGCTTCCGCTACGCACCGTTCTTCCACTCCATGCTGGAATCCGGTGTCTACCTCCCGCCGTCCGTCTTTGAAGCCTGGTTCCTCTCAGCTGCCCACGACGACGCAGCCATGAACAAGATCATTGAGGCACTCCCCGAAGCCGCGAAGGCCGCAGCGAACGCTTCTGCTTAGCCCCGAATGATGCCCCGGCCCAACTGTTTGAGACGGTTGGGCCGGGGCATCGCTGTTCTTCCTCCCGGGGTAGGCTCGTAGGTGGAAACCCACCCCCAACGAATTCACGGTTTACCATGCGCAAATCCCCATCCGTTGCATCGATGAGCGTCAGCGTCACCATGGCAGGAGTGCTCTTGTTCGGCGCTGCCGCGTGTTCCAGTGGCACAGACAACTCCGGAGCGTCCTCTGCGGAGGCAGAACCTTCGGTTCCCCCCACGTCCTCAGCAACTCCCTCGAATACCCCGGTACGTGGCACTGGGCCTGCATCCCCCACGCCAGGGGCCGCTCCGCCATCCTCCGCGGCGCCGGCGCCGGCGCCCAGCACCCCGTCCGCTGTGGAGCAGCAGCTTGCTTCGCTTAGCCTTGAGCAGCGTGTAGGACAACTCTTCATGGTGGCTGCGAAGGCTACCGGTGCCGAGCCTGCAACCATGGAAGCGCTAACCAAGTACCATGCGGGCAACGTCTACCTCAGCGGGCGAAGCAGTGCCGGAACTGCTGCTACGGCGGGCATTGTGACTTCCTTGACCAGCACGGTTTCTGCTGCCACGTCCGGCGGGGTGCCCCTGTTTGTTGCTACCGACCAAGAGGGCGGGTTCGTCCAAGTCCTTTCCGGCCCGGGGTTCTCCACCATTCCGACCGCCTTGACCCAAGCGTCCTCCGGCCCCGCAAGGCTCCGTTCGGATGCTGCCGTGTGGGGAAAGGAACTTCGAAGTGCGGGCGTCAACGTGAATCTGGCACCTGTCCTGGATACGGTGACCAGCCCGGAGTTTGCTCCCAGCAATGCCCCTATTGGGCACTTTCAGCGCGAATACGGTTTTGACCCAGCCAATGTCTCGTCACTCGGTAACGCCTTTGCCGATGGCATGAAGGACGCCGGAGTTGCCCCGGTGGTAAAGCACTTCCCGGGCCTTGGGAGGGTTGTTCCCAACACGGACGTCAGCAAAGATGTCCGTGACACGGCCACCACACGGCAGGATCCTTCGCTGGTGCCTTTCCACACAGCCATCAAAGCGGGCACCCAATGGGTCATGGTCTCAAACGCCTACTACGACAAAATTGATCCAGCAAACATCGCGCCGTTCTCACCCGTAATCATGGACAGCATGCTGCGCGCTGACGCTGGTTTCAAAGGGATCGTCCTCTCTGACGATCTCTGCAGTGCCGAGCAATTGGATGCATGGTCCACGGCGGATCGGGCTTTGAACTTCTTCGGCGCTGGCGGAACCATGCTGGTCTGTGCTGATCCCGCCAGTATCCCGGCGATGCACCCAGCGGTGGTGCAGAAAGCACAGGGCGATCCTGCGTTCCGGGCCAAGGTCGATGCCGCCGCATTGACGGTCTTGCGGGTCAAAGCCGGACAATAGCGGGGCCAACAGGGACCAACTTAAAATGAGGAACCCCGCCTTCGCGTGAAGGCGGGGTTCCTCATACCAGGTGCAGTTCTTCTTGAAGAGTTCCTTAGAGAACGTCCGAAAGGAAACCTTGAAGACGGTCGGTTTGCGGGTTGGTGAACAATTGTTCCGGAGGGCCGGATTCAACCACTACTCCTGCGTCCATGAACGTCACAACATCTGAGACGTTGCGGGAGAAGCCCATTTCGTGAGTCACCACCACCATGGTCATTCCACCCTTAGCCAGATCCGTCATAAGGGCGAGGACGCCCTTGACGAGTTCAGGGTCCAAGGCGGAGGTAGCTTCGTCAAAGAACATCACTTCAGGCTTCATGGCCAGCGCACGGGCAATGGCCACGCGCTGCTGTTGGCCGCCTGAGAGGTTGGCCGGACGCGAGTCGGCCTTGTGCTTCAAACCCACCAGATCCAGCTGGGCCAGGGCTTCGTCGCGCGCTTCTTCCTTGGACATTCCGCGGAGTTTGCGCAGTGCGAGCGAGATGTTTTCGGCCACCGTCTTGTGCGGGAACAGGTTGAACTGCTGGAAGACCATGCCAATGCGACGGCGCAGCTCGTCAGGGTTTTCCTTGAGAACAGAGCGGCCATCCAAGAGGATGTCGCCCTGATCAGGTTCAATCAACCGATTCATGACACGAAGCAGTGTTGACTTGCCCGAGCCCGAAGGGCCGATCACGGAGGCCGTGGTGCCCTTCTCGACGTGCAGGTCGATGCCGCGCAGCACATGGTTACTGCCGAAGGAGAGGTGGATGTTCTTGGCTGTTAGCGTCCCTGATGCGAATTCACTCATGCCTGGGCTCCTTTTCCTACCACTGCCGCGGCTTCGTCCGGTTCCTTCTTCTCCGGGCGGCCGGAGCGCATGCGGGCATCAATCCAGTTCACGAAGTGCGTGAGGGGGATGGTCAGCGCCAAATAGAAAATAGCTGCAGCAACGTAGGGGGAGAGGTTGCCGGTGTTGGCTGCCGCATCCTTGCCGATTTGGAAAATTTCACGTTCGCTTGCCAGCAGGCCGAGCATGAACACCAGCGAGGATTCCTTGATCAACGCGATGAACTGATTGACCAGTGCCGGGAGCACACGCCGGATGCCCTGGGGTACCACCACGAGGCGCATGGAGGAGCCGTAGCTGAATCCCAGCGCACGGGTGGCTTCGAGCTGTCCCTTGTCCACGCTCTGGATACCCGAACGGAAAATCTCGCCGATGTACGCGCCGGACATCAAGGACAGTGCTGCGATGGCCATAGGGTACGGGCTGGTTGAGCCAGTGAGTTCACGAATGATCGGGCCGAACCCGAACCCGATTACCAGGATGGTCAGCACCGGTGGAAGCCCGCGGAGAATGTCCGTGTAGATGCGGGCTACCCACCGTGCTGCTGCGTTCCGGGATATCCCCATCAGCGCGAGCAGCATTCCAAGCGCTGTCCCGATGATGCCCGAAACGACAGCCAGAACAATGGTGTTGGGCAGGCCTACGGCGAACATCTTGGGAAGGACTTCGCCTATCGCCTCCCAGTCAAAGAAGCTTTCTGCCAGTTGATTGAGGATATCCATGGAACGCCTTGACTACTTGGTGGGGAGCTGGACGGCCTTGCTGCCCGGCTTCCAGCCCTGGGGGGTCTGCTCGGCGGCAGTGGGACGGTCCTTGTACCACTCAGCCGTGAGCTTGGCCCAGGTACCGTCAGCAATAACAGCGTCCAAACCGGAGTTCAAAGCGTCGATCAGCGGCTGGTTGTCCTTGTTCACGGCGTAAGCGGTGAAGTTCTGGGTGTTGACAACCTTCTCGGCGATCTTGGTGTTGTCGCCTTCCTTGACCTGGCCTTCGGCCTGCTGTGAAGGTGCAACCCAAGCGTCAATCTGGCCGTTCTTCACGTTGCCGTAAACAGTGTTGTAGTCCGGGAAGCGGACCGGCTCGATCTTCAGGGTGTTGGTCATGTAATCGTCCTGCACAGTGCCCTGGACAACTCCGATGCGCAGACCTTCCTTGATGTCGGCGAAGCCGGTCACCTTGGAATCGTTCTTGGTCACAACGGCCATGTAACCGAAGTCGTAACCGTTGGTGAACCCAACTGTCTTACGGCGGGCGTCGGTGGTGGAGATCGAGGAGGATCCGACGTCGAACTGTTTGTTGCCAACCTGCGAAAGCAGGGCGGAAAAGTCGGTGGACGCGAACTCAACCTTGAGGCCCAGCTTGTCGCCAATGGCACGCAGGAGCTCATTGTCGTAGCCGGTGAACTTGCCCGAAGGATCGATGAAGATGTTTGGCGGGGCATCAGAAAGGGTGCCGACGCGAAGTGTGCCGTCGGTGATGAGGCCCAGCTTGGATTTGTCGATCTTGTCCAGCGCCGTAACGTCCGCGGTGGTGAACGAGTCCAGCGACTTCTGGTCGCTCCCGGCCAGTGCATCGGTGGGCGAGCCGCTGGGCTCGGAGGTTCCTCCGCCGCAGGCTGCCAGGGAAATCACCAAGGCTGCGGCCACGGGGGCAACAGACAGCCACTTAGGGGCTTTGAATTTCATAAAGAAATCACTTTCATCGGGTCACGGAGACGTTTCACGGTGGGCGGGGAATATGGCAGCCGAGAGAAGGTTGGCTGCCTTAGCAGACTTCAACCCGCCAAACTTAATTATGTCACCAGGGCGCCAACGCACGGTGAATCGAAGAAATGATGCTCTTAGGGCCGTTTTATCGAACAAACTTCCTGTCGAGGCGCGCGAAGGTTCTGGACTATTCCGGCAAGGGCCCTGAGTAGAGAATCCGCGAGTTGTTGCACCCCGGTCATGGGTTCCCGAAGTTCTTGTGACTTGCGTCGCACAACGTCACCGTTTGCGGGCTTTACGGACTAAAAACCGCCCCGGCTCGCATCTTCGGGCGGAAGAACCGGCCACTCGCCCTCAATGACTGCAGTGGGCTTGCTCCGGCGCAAATACTGCTGGAAATCAGCGGCTTGCGACGCTGCCCAGTCTACTTGCAGCTGGTGGAGCGTGGACGCCGGCATCTGCAGCTTGGGAAATTTGCCCGCCATGGCATCCAGTACCCGCAAGGTAGCCAGAGCATCCGCTGCGGAAGTGTGGGCGTTGCTCAAGTCAACACCATATTCCTCGCACAAGGCGGTCAGGGTCCGCTTGCCCTTGCGGTAACGGTCCACCTGCTTATTCATGACATAGGGGTCCAGCACAGGGAACCGGCTTAGCTGTGGAACGCCGTACCGTGCGGATTCCGCGGCCAACACTGTGAAATCGTAGCTGGCGTTGAACGCGATGACGGGAGTGCCGTCATCGAACAATCCTTGGAGTACCCCGGCGACTTCCCGGGTGACCTCCGCTGCCGGGCGGCCCTCGGCACGAGCCTTTTCCGTGGAAATTCCGTGGACTTCACTGGCTTCAAGCGGGATCTCAACGCCGGGATCTGCCAGCCACTCGTGTTCTGCGATGAGCTCGCCGTGGGCATCAACAACTGTGATCGAGGCTGTGACGATCCGCGCCGACCGTGAGTTCTTCCCAGTGGTCTCGAGGTCGAATGCGGCACGGGAGAGGGTGTTCCAGGAGCTCATATCTTCAAGCTACCGGCTGGGTCCGACACTCTTTGGGCACGACACTCCTGCCGTTACGCTGAACACATGCGGATGGAGTACGTGACGGCGGTACTGGCTGTTGTAGACCTTGTTCCGTCCGGCTCGGCGGTTGCCTATGGGGACGTTGCCGAGCTTCTTGGCTCCGGTGGTCCGCGGCAGGTGGGTGCTGTCATGAGCCATTACGGTAGTTCGGTCGCCTGGTGGCGGGTGCTTCGCGCCAGTGGAGAGCCACCTCAGGGACATGAAGTGGACGCGCTGAAACACTACCTGGAGGAATCCACGCCGCTGCACGGAGCCTATGAGGCATTCGGGAGGACCGGTGTTGGACGGTGGCGCGTTGATCTGGCCAGTGCCCGCTGGGCGCCTACGGACTCGGACTTCGATCAACTTGATGTGATCTCTGACCAGTTGGAGCGTCAACTCCATAAATTGTCGGTACGCGATGATGAAATGACTGTGTGACCGCGAATCCTTCCAAAACCCGCCAAGCACCGGCAGACCTCCGGCTGCTCCCGCCGCGAGAGACCCACTACGCGGCCCCCGTTCTTTCTCCGGACCAACGCGCGGTGGTTTCCCTACGGCAAGGCAGCGGCCCGGTCCTGGTTCCCGGGGGCCCGGGTACAGGCAAGTCAACGGTCCTTGTGGAATCCGCCGTCCGCCGCGTCCGTGAAGACGCACTGAATCCGGAGCAAATCCTGATATTGGCCCCTGGACGTCACGCCGCGGCCGCTCTGCGGGACACCTTTACGGGCCGCCTCGACCGCAGTCTTAGTACGACGCCGGCACGCACCTGGGCCTCGTACGCCTTCGACGTCATTAGGCGGGCAAAGGCTGAAGGCATCCTGCCGCTGGCACGGCCGCCAAAGCTATTGTCCGGCCCGGAACAAGACCTCATCATCAAGGAACTGCTGGAAGGTCACTCCCGTCCGGGGTCTCAGCTGCCTTGGCCGGAGGATCTCACGGCTGCCCTGCCCACCCGGGGTTTCCGTCACGAGATCCGGCAATTGTTTGACCGCATCATCGAATCAGGGCGCACAGCAGATGACTTGGTGGGGCTTGCTTACGAATGTGGGCGGCCCGAATGGATGGCTGCGGCGCAGTTGTACAGCGAGTACAGAGATGTGTTGGACCTACGCATGCCTGAGGCTTTCGACCCCGCAGGCATCATCACCACAGCCCGCCAGATCTTCCAGGATTCACCGGACTTTTTGAGCGCCGAAAGGCAACGCCTCCAACTGATCCTTGTGGACGACTCCCAAGAATCGAATCCAGCAGTGTTCGAACTTCTCGCCGACATCGGGGAGGGCAAGGACGTTGTGGTGACCTACTCACCGGATACCGTCGTACAAGGATTCCGTGGCGCACGTCCGGACTTGGTCGCGGAGTTGCCTGCCCTTCTGGGCGGCCGGCAGGGAACCGTGGTCGAACGTCCGCTGTCCGTGACTCACAGACACTCCCCGGCAGTTGCTGAAGCCTGGACGCGGGTAGCAGGGCGCATTTCGCAACGTTCCGGCGGTCAGTTGGCCCGGCAGCTGGACCAACCGCATCAACCGGACGCCTCTTCTCCAGTGGCCGGCTTCGAAGGCCGCGTGGAGGGCCACGTCCTCCCATCCTCCGTGCATGAGCTGAGGTACGTGGCACAGCGCATTCTTGAAGCACAGTTGCGGGAATCGCGGGAGTTCAGTGACATCGCAGTGATTGTCCGCAACGGAGGGTTGATTTCCCAGTTGCAGCGTTATCTTAGCGGGCAGGGGATTCCGGTCCGCGTTCCCGTAGCGGACTCGGCTGTCCGCGACGAGGTGGCAGTGCGTCCCCTGCTGGAAGCCTTTGCCGTTGTGCTGGACCCGGAAAAGCTGACCCCCGAAACCGCTGTTTCGCTCCTGACGTCCCGGATCGGAGGAGCCACGGCAATTGAGCTGCGCAGGCTCCGGCAAGCCCTCCGTCGCGACGAACTCCTCGGTGGTGGCGGGCGCTCCAGTGACGCTTTGCTGGTCGAAGCCTTGCTCCAGCCCGGCGCTCTGGCCTCACTGGGCATAGAAGGCAGCTCTGCCCGCAGGCTAGCCCGCATGATCGCTGCCGGTACGGCTGCCGCAGCCCAGCCCGGCGCCAACGCGGAGTCTGTCCTGTGGGCACTCTGGCACGCCACAGGCCTGTCTTCCCGCTGGGCGGAGATGGCACTCGAAGGTGGAAATACAGGCGCCAGGGCGGACCGGGATCTTGATGCCATGATGGCGTTGTTCCACACGGCCGAGCGCTTCGTGGACCAACTACCGGGGTCTGGTCCGGAACAGTTCCTGGACTACTTGCTGAATCAGGAATTGCCCATGGACACGCTTGCCGCACGCGCCCAGCTGGAAGCGTGTGTGGAGATCATGACCCCCGCAAGTGCGGCCGGGCGGGAGTGGCCGGTAGTCATCGTAGCCGGGCTCCAGGAAGGCGTGTGGCCCAACACCCGCCTCCGTGGAGAGTTGCTGGGCAGCACGGTCTATGCCGACGCCGTAGAGCATGGAGTGGACTACGCCCTCAAACGTGGCCCGCTGAGCAGGTTGCGGGACATCCGTTACGACGAACTCAGGAGCTTTTCAACAGCAGTGTCGCGGGCCCGCGAAGTGTTGATTTGCACGGCCGTTTCATCTGAAGATGAGCAACCGTCGGCTTTCCTCGACTACGTAGCTCCCTTGGGTTCCGGCGAGTACAAACGCAGCTACACCCCGGTTGACCGTCCCATGACACTGAGGGCACTTGTCGCGGAGCTAAGGCAGCACGCCCAAATTGGCGACGAAGGCTCCGGAGATCACCGCACCGCTCAGGAGGCCGCCCGGATCTTGGCCAGGCTTGCCAGTACGGACCCACCGGTTGCCGGAGCCCACCCGGACACCTGGTGGGGCTTGGCCTCGTTGAGTTCCCAGGACCCGGTGGTGCCGCCCGGCGCTACAGTCTCTGTTTCCCCTTCCAAGGTAGAGACCGTGCACAAATCCCCGCTGGATTGGTTCGTCCAGGCCGCGGGCGGGGAGGCGGCCACTGACTTCGCACGAAGTCTGGGCACCCTGGTTCACAGCATTGCCCAGGAGTTGCCGGAGGCCTCCGGAGCCGAATACGTCTCTGAGCTGGTGCGCCGTTGGCCCACCCTTGGCATGAAGGACAACTGGGAAGGAAAGCTCGACTTCCAGCGGGCGGAACAGATGGTCAGGAAATTGGCCCAGTACGTCGTGGTCATGCGCCAGGAAGGACGGAGCTTGCTGGCAGTAGAGCACGACTTTGACGTTCAGCTCCCTGACGTCACTGTGGATGCCGTGGGCGGGAGTGGACCGGAGGCCCTCGAGGAGAAGGCCATGCGGCACGCGGTCCTTCGCGGCCAGGTGGATCGACTCGAGATAGATTCGGAGGGCAGGCTCGTTATTGTGGACCTCAAGACCGGCAAGCGGCAACCGGGAAAGGCCGAGGTTGCCCGGCACCCGCAGCTGGGTGCCTATCAGGCGGCGGTCCTCAGAGGGGCTTTCCAGGATGCCGGCACTCTCCAGGCGCTACCCGGCGATGGCTCGGCAGGGGGCTTCGTTCCCGGTGGGGCGGTGTTGGCCCAGCTTGGGACCAAGACTAAAAGCCCCGCCGTCCAGCAGCAGGATCCATTGGATCCCGCCGAGAACTGGGCCGAGGTCCTGGTGAATGAGGCGGCTGCGTTAATGGCCGGATCGACGTTCGAAGCACGGCACGACCCCGGCAAGGGAGGGCACGGCGGCCATGGATGCCGCCTACCCGATGTCTGCCCATTGTGTGCCAGAGGAAAGCAGGTCACCGAATGACAACCGAGCTTCTGGGCGGATTCATCCCCAGCGACCTTGGCTTGGACTCAGTGCCCGAGCCCCGGTTCTCACCGACTGAGCTGGCCACCATCCTTGGCGAGAAGAACCACCCCACGCCTGAGCAAGCGGCCATTATTGCCTCACCCCTCACCCCACGTTTGGTGATCGCAGGGGCCGGTTCAGGCAAGACAGCCACCATGGCGGACCGTGTGGTGTGGCTGGTGGCTAACGGGTGGGTGCGTCCGGAAGAAGTTCTTGGCGTGACATTCACCAGGAAGGCAGCCGGCGAGCTGGCCAGCCGCATACGGTCCAAGCTGGCCACCCTCCAACGAATCGCGGCGGAGGACGATGGCAGTATTGGTTTCCCCGAAGCGCTCCTGGGCTCTGAGGACCTCGAACCCAAAGTCTCCACCTACCATTCCTACGCGAGCGGCATCGTCTCGGACTATGGCTTGCGGTTGGGCATCGAACGTGACGTCGTCTTGCTCGGTGGGGCGCAATCGTGGCAATTGGCCAGTGAAGTGGTGGAAGCTTACGACGGCGACTACCAGCACTTCACCGCCGCAAAGTCCACACTCGTCAACGCCGTGATCCAGCTGGCTGGAGAGTGCGCCGAACACCTTCAGGATCCCGGGGACGTGCGGAGCTGGTTACTGGAACGCGTGGAGAACTTTGAGCAGTTGCCCTACGTAGCGGGGGCCAAGAAGAATTCCAGCCAGGCTGCGGGGGAGCTGGCGGCAATGCTCCGGACTCGTGCCAGCGTCGCTGACATGGTGGTCCGGTACCAGGATGCGAAACGTCAGCGCGGAGTCCTGGATTTCGGGGACCTGGTGGCGCTCGCAGCCCGCATAGCCAGTGACATTCCACTCGCCGCAGCCACTGAACGTGCCCGGTACAAAGTAGTTCTCCTGGACGAGTTTCAGGACACATCCCACGCCCAGCTTGTCCTGTTTTCACGTCTTTTTGGCCGCGGTCATGCGGTCACCGCTGTGGGTGACCCTAACCAGTCAATTTATGGGTTCCGTGGCGCTTCAGCAGGCCAACTCTTCCACTTTGTGCAGGAGTTTCCCGTGTACAGCTCTGACGCCCTCACCGGCCAGGAGTCCTTCTCGGTTGCGCCAACCTCGTACCTGACCACGGCCTGGCGGAATGGGCGCAACATCCTCCAGGCGGCGAACACCATTGCATCGCCCTTGAACAGGGCGGCGGCCTCGGACGGGCCGGCAGGGGAGAGGCAGACGGCGGGAAGCGTCACAGTCCCGGCGCTGGTTCCCAGCCCCGTGGCGGTGGACGGAACAGTGGTGATCGCCCGGTTCGGCACGGATGAAGACGAAGCCGCTGTCATAGCCCGTGACGTTCGCCGGTACCGGAAGACTGTTTTCGAGGTGGACAAGGACGGCAGTGCAGTGCAGCCCACCATGGCTGTGTTGTGCCGGCGACGCGCGCAGATGGAGTGCCTCCGCCGCGAGTTCGAGCTCCAGGGGATTCCCTACGAGATCGTTGGTCTTGGCGGGTTGTTGGACACCCCGGAAATCGTTGACCTGGTGGCCACTCTTCGAGTCCTTGCCGATCCGGGCCGTTCAGATGCCCTGATGAGGCTGTTGGCTGGAGCGCGGTGGCGTATTGGTCCGGCCGATTTGATGGCCTTCAGCGATTGGTCCCGCTTTTTGGCTCGTCGTCGGGCGGCCCCTGAGGCCAACCACGAGGATCTCGATGCCAACGAAGAACCCGCCAAGGCTGTGGTTGAGAGCGATATCACTGATGCCGCCAGTCTCGTAGAGGCCCTGGACTTCCTTCCTCGGCCAGGCTGGACTTCAGCCCATGGACGGAGCCTGAGCGATGCTGCGCATTCCCGGCTGACCAGGCTTGCTGCTGAACTGCGCTCCCTCAGGAGCTACATCGGAGACGACCTCACCACTCTCCTGGGTGAGGTGGAACGTGCCATGCTTCTGGACATCGAGGTCGCTGCCAAGCCCGGAATCAGCATCCACCAGGCACGCCGCAACCTGGACGCGTTCCAGGATGCCGCAGCAAACTTTTTGCAGACCTCGCAGCGGATCGATCTCCTTGCGTTCCTGTCCTGGCTGGAAGCTGCGGCTTCCGAGGAAGGCGGCTTGGACGTTGCCCCGGCGGAGGCCAACCGTGAGGCGGTGCAATTGTTGACGGTGCATGCCTCCAAAGGGCTGGAGTGGGACGTTGTATTTGTCCCGGGCCTCAACGCCGGCTCGTTTCCCAGCAACCGCGACTCCCGATGGAGCACTGGCGCGGCAGCACTGCCGTGGCCGTTGCGGGGTGATCGCGCGGACCTTCCGCAGTGGGACCTGGATCAGCCTGACCAAAAGGGCTGGCTTGATGCCGAGAAGGACTTTAAATCCGAGGTCCAGCATCACGGCGAGGCAGAAGAGCGGAGGCTCGCCTATGTTGCCTACACCCGGGCAAAGTTTGTCCTGTGGGTCTCCAGCGCCGCCTGGAATGGTTCCCGCTCAGGAATTGCCGGGATGTCCCCTTTCCTTTCCGAACTCGCACCGCTTGCCGGAGTTGCTGCAACGGGGGATGATGCCCACACCCAGGTAATGGGTACGGCCGTTGTCCATGCTGAGTCGGTGGCGGAGAAGGCATTGCCCGAGGAAAGCCCTTTGACCTCCATTCTCGAGGTTGCCCAATTTCCTTACGATCCCCTCGAAGGACCTTCCGATCCCCGAACTGGTGCCCGGCTGAGGCTGACTCCTGGCCGGCGGCTGTCTATGGATCATGCTGCGGCCATGGTCCGTCAGCACCTGGAAGAACCCGGCCAGGCAGCCTCGGATGACCTCTCAAGCGCCGCCGGGAAATGGTCGGAGGAGGCGGAACTGCTGCTGGACCGCCAACGCCAAATGAAGACTGTTCAAGACGTGCACTTGCCCAGCCACATTTCCGCATCGCTTTTTGTTGATTTGGGTGATGACCCCGCAGCCGTGGTGTCGCAACTGCGTAGGCCTGTTCCGCGTGAACCGGGCATTTCCGCCCGCAAAGGGACCGCTTTCCACTCTTGGGTGGAGGAGTACTTCGGGACAACAGGCATGTTGGACCTTGATGAAGTGCCGGGTTCGGACTCCCACATTGACCAGGCCTACGGCTTGGACGACATGGTGGCGGCGTTCAAACAGTCCGAGTGGGCTACGCGGGCTCCCGCATTCGTCGAAGTGCCTGTGGAGACCCGGATCGGCGACGTCGTGGTCCGTGGGCGGATCGATGCCGTGTTCCGCGATGCAGACGGCCGCTGGCAGCTCATTGACTGGAAGACCGGACGCCGCCCGGCGGGCCGTCAGCTTGCCACCCGAGCAGTCCAGCTTGCTGTGTACCGTCTCGCCTGGGCCCGGCTGAAGGAGGTTCCCCTCGAGGACGTCAGCGCAGCCTTTTACTATGTGGCCGATGACGCAGTGGTACGCCCGCATGATCTTGGCAGCGCTGAGCAGTTGGAACGGATTGTGGAGAAGGCTTTCAGGCGCGTGGACTAACACTCCGCTGCTGCTGCTGCAGCCGCGGGCCGCTCAAGTGTTCAAGACCGTTCTGCTGCGCGAAGGGGCGTCACATTGACCACGCTGATGGCAGCAGTTGAGGTGTCGTCGTAGCCTGGGGCGGCTTCGGTGTCCTCATCGCTGGAGCTCGCCGAGCCGGTCGCATCAGGAATGGCGGCAACACTGACGGCGGGTACGCCCATCGTGGGGTCTGAAGCCCTGAGCTCGGCGGCCTCATTCTCTGCGGCTTCCGCGGCCTCTTTGTCGCGCCGCATCTGTTCGTCGATGTCGTCGGCGAGCGACTGCAGCATCGACTCAGCTTCTGCGGTCATGCTCTGGTGTCCTGCCGCCACTGCCTTGACCAAATATTGTGCAAGGGCGAACTCGGCCAGCAGCGCCGCCCGGCGGATCAGGTGGGCATCCGGCGCATCGCGGCGCGCTTCGGTGTAGTTGCGTAGGACAGCCTCAACAAAGGATGCTTCGTTGGATGCCACCAGCCAGGCGAAGTCATCCGCCGGATCGCCAATCCGCAGGTCCGTCCAGCCGGTCAGGGCAGTGACAGTGTCGTCCTGCACCATCAAGTTGTCTTCATGGAGATCCCCGTGGACCACAGAAGGGTTGAAGCGCCAAAGAGCGACGTCTTCCAAGGCGTGCTCCCACCGGCGCAGCAGGGTGGCAGGGATTTTGCCGGTTGTGGCTGCTTGGTCCAACTCGTTGAGTTTGCGTTGCCGGAACTCATTGGCCGAGTAGCTGGGAAGATCTGCGTTGATGACCAAGGTCAGCGGCAAATCGTGGATGGCCGCCAGGGCGGTACCCACTTCCCGCGCTAGTTCAGGCGTGCCGGCTGAGAGCTCTTCAATCGAGAGTGTGGAACCTTGAAGGTGCGCATAGACGAAGGTGGTTAGAGCCCCTTGACGCACTGTGCCGGCGATGGTGGGCACGTGAAAAGGCAGCTCGGCACGGATGGCCGGCGCGAAGGCCCGCAGCACCATGAATTCTGTTTCCAGCCGCGTGCTGGCTTCGGGGTGGCGCGGTGAACGTACCCGCCAGCGTTTGCCTTCGGCATCCAGCAACAACGCTGAGTCAAAGTCAGCGTCGTCGTCGGGGGAATAGGCTGCGGCCGTCGGCGCCAGGCCGGGCACCGCCGCGGTTGCTATGGCGGCCAGTTCTAGCGGTGTTCTTCTCACGCTCTCCACGGTAGATTGAGTGCGGCCTGTGGCCATGATGCAGTGCGGCGAGTCTCCAGATCCGCAGCAAATGCGCAGGAATTATGGCGCTAAACCCGGCATTGGGATCCAAACAGCCTTTCCTCCCTCATAAAGTGTCCACAGCGGGAGGCCATCCCAAATGTTTTTTGTCGGTACGAGTCAGTACGGTAGAGACATGAGTTATACGGAGTCCCCGGCGCTTGCCAACCACTTGATGGAGACCGTTTTGCCTGTCCGCCCTGCAATGGTGGATCGCGGCTCGGGTATCCGCATGAAGCCGGGGATGCTGGAGGAACTGATCGCTTCCGGTTCGGCGAAGGCCATGGTCATTTCGCAGCGCAAGGCGCTGGTGACCGGTGACGGGTTGTGGTTTGGTGATGCTGCTCCGCTGTGGAATGCGCTGGGTGCCTCAGTAACTGGTCCTGTCACCGCCATTTATCTCGGTACTACGTTGACCTCGTCTGCTGTGCCGGAAGGCACCGCAATAGTTCTCTTTACCGTTGCGGAGCCCCCGGCTCCGGGCACGGTCACGGTGCCACTGGAAGCTGAGTGGGCGGGCTTTCGGGAAGTCGCGGCGCGCCTCGATGCTACGGACACCGCTCTGTTCATCGAGGCAAGTGCAATCTCAAACTGGCATGCAACCCACACCCATTGCCCGCAGTGCGGTACGCCTACTGATATCGAGGCAGGTGGTTGGGTTCGTCGCTGTCCCAAGGACAACTCGGAACACTATCCGCGGACTGATCCTGCCATCATTGTCACTGTTGTTGGCCCTGATGGTCGGCTCCTCCTCGGCGGCGGCGGGCCGCTGGATGCCAAGAACTACTCCACGCTCGCTGGGTTCGTGGAGCCCGGGGAGTCCTTGGAGCAGGCTGTCGTGAGGGAAATCGGAGAAGAAGTTGGTGTCCGGGTGACCGCCTGCCAGTACCTCGGCTCGCAGTCCTGGCCCTTCCCGGCCTCCCTCATGTTGGGTTTCACAGCCAAGACGGACGACGCCGTGGCGCGGCCCGATGGCGTGGAGGTGACGCGCGCGCGGTGGTTCAGTCGTGAGGAGCTGCAGGAAGCCGTCTTGAGTGGTGAAATCACCATTTCCACGCGGTTGTCCATTGCGCGTTCCTTGATCGAGCATTGGTATGGCGGCGTCATCGAAGACCTCCAGCCGTGACCGAAGGGATTTTCGAGTCTTCTGCATCTCTTGAGGAGCGTATCCTCGGAGGTTTGGATGAAGAGCAGCGTGAAGTAGCCAGCACTCTCATGGGACCCATGTGTGTTCTAGCCGGCGCCGGCACCGGTAAGACACGTGCCATCACTCATCGGATCGCCTACGGGGTTCACTCGGGCGTATACAGCCCTCAGCGGCTGCTGGCTGTGACCTTTACCGCCCGGGCCGCGGCCGAGATGCGCAGCAGGCTCCGTGACCTTGGGGTTGCCAACGTTCAAGCCCGTACTTTCCATGCTGCTGCTTTGAGGCAGCTGCAGTTTTTCTGGCCGCAGGCGATCGGGGGCACTTTGCCCAGCCTGCTGGACCACAAAGCCAACATGATTGCCGAGGCCTCCCGCAGGCTGCGTCTCAGCACTGATCGTGCATCCATCAGGGACCTGGCGGCCGAGATCGAGTGGGCTAAAGTCTCCATGCTGACCCCGGCGAACTACCTTGAAAATGCGCAGGACCGTGGAACTCCCGGAGGCTTCGACCTCACCGCGGTTTCGAGGGTGTTCCAAGCGTATGAGGACATCAAAACCGACCGGAACGTCATCGATTTCGAAGACGTCCTGCTCATCACTGTGGGTATCCTCCAGGAGGACCCCAAGGTCGCCGCCACAGTCCGGGAGCAATACCGTCACTTTGTAGTGGACGAGTACCAGGACGTCTCCCCGTTGCAGCAGCGGCTTCTGGATTTGTGGCTCGGTGGACGGAACGAGCTGTGTGTGGTGGGCGATGCCAGCCAAACCATCTACTCCTTTACAGGAGCTTCACCCAAGCACCTTCTGGGCTTCAAGGCGCAATTTCCTGAAGCCTCCGTTGTCAAGCTCATTCGCGACTACCGTTCCACCCCGCAAGTAGTCAAGTTGGCCAATGACCTCCTGGGGTCCCGGCGAAGCGGCGGCGCGGTGGCAGATGCTGCTTGGGCGTCGCCCCTCAAGCTCGTCGCCCAGCGCCCCGCCGGTCCGGAGCCGCGATTCATGGAGTGCCCGGATGACGAGGCTGAGGCAGCAGTCGTGGCTGGCAGGATTCAGGAACTGCTCAACACCGGGGTCAAAGCCAGTGAGATCGCTATTCTCTTCCGCACGAACGGCCAATCTGAGGCGTACGAGCAAGCTTTGGCCTCGGCTGGGATCGGCTATCAACTCCGCGGAGGCGAAAGGTTTTTTGCGCGCAAGGAGGTCCGGGATGCGATCCTCCAGCTGCGGGCGGCAACCCGAGCCGTAGTTGAGGGTCCGCAGGAACCACTAGGCCAGATCGTTCGCGACATCGTTGCGTCATTGGGCTACGCGGATGCTGCGCCTCACAGCGGGGGAGCACTGCGAGAGCGATGGGAATCGCTGGCAGCTCTGGTCGCACTGGCTGACGAGCTTGCCGTGAGCCGTGGAGAGTCTTTTACTTTGGCTGAGTTCGTCAACGAACTTCAGGAACGCTCGGTGGCGCAACACGCCCCAACCGTTCAAGGCGTCACTCTTGCTTCTCTCCATGCAGCGAAGGGCCTGGAATGGGATGCGGTATTTCTGGTGGGGCTTAGCGAGGGCCTCATGCCCATTTCGTTCGCTGATAGTCCAGAAGATGTGGATGAAGAACGCAGGCTGCTCTACGTCGGCATCACCCGTGCGCGGGAGCACCTGAACCTGTCCTGGTCAACAGCCCGGACACCGGGCGGAAGGGCCAATCGCAAGCCCTCCCGGTTCCTGGACGGACTTCGCCCTAATTCCGTGGCGTCAGCAAACGCACGCAGCAAGACAGGTCCCACGCGTAGGAAAGCTGCCGCACCGGCATCGTGCAAGGTGTGCGGAAGCATGCTGGCCAGTGGGGCCGAACGTAAGGTCGGCCGCTGTAACCAGTGTCCGCCCACGTATGAGGAACAGACCTTTGACGCTTTAAGGCAATGGCGGAGGGACGAGGCTCAATCGGCCGACGTGCCCGCATATGTTGTTTTCACTGATGCCACCTTGACGGCCATCGCCGAGGCCAAGCCTGCATCTCTCGAGGAACTGGCCGGTTTGGCTGGAATCGGCCCATCTAAGCTGGAACGCTATGGGGAAGCTGTTCTGGCTGTGCTTGCTGAGAGCAGCGAACTCTGATGGCCCCGCCGTTCGCGTCCAACGGCGGCGGCGCTCACCGCGACCTCCCGCACACCACTGACGACGGCGCTCCAGTGGTAGTGCGGCGATCTGCCAGACGGCGCCGCACTGTGGCCGCTTTCTGGGAGGACGGCAACGCGGTGATCGCCATCCCTGCCACATTTACCAAATCCCAAGAGCGGGAGTGGGTCCAGCGAATGCTGGCCAAGCTCAAAAAACAGGGGGAGCGGCAAACAGGCGCTGGCAGGCGTCGTCCGGACACGGATCAGGCACTCGCCAAACACGCCGAGGACCTCTCGCGAGCGTACCTGGGTGGGCGGGCCGTCCCAACATCGGTCCGGTGGGTATCCAACCAGAATTCCCGATGGGGTTCGGCAACTCCTGCGGATGGCACCATCAGGTTGTCCAACAAACTGCAGCCCATGCCGCAATGGGTCATTGACTACGTGCTGGTGCACGAGCTCGCCCATTTGCTGGTTGCCGGGCACAACGCCGCATTCTGGAAGCTGGTTGAGGCCTACCCGGAGACTCACCGGGCGAAGGCCTTTTTGGAAGGCGTCGCTTTCGCTACGTCACGCGGTATCCCGGCTGAGCCTGATGCGGATGATCCCAGCGATTCTGCCCCAGGCGAATCAGCCAGCGAGATTGCAGACTAAGACCCCCGGACTTAAACCATCAGCGAGCCCTCAACGGCAATGGCCGCCACGGACGTGGCGGCCATTGCTTTGTGTTCTGCTTGCTCTGTGTTCTGCGTGTTCGGTGTTCTGCTTGCTCAGCGCTGTTTCCTGCTCGGCAGAGACTACGCTTACTTGTTCGGTGCCTCGGGGTCGCTGTCATCGGATTCCGGTTCTGTGCCAAGCCCGTTCTCCGGAGTGTTGTCCGTGGCCTCAGGGCTGGATTCAGAGTCCGAGTTTTCGTAGCCCCCGCTCAAAAGCTTCTGCAGGGCGTCGTCAACTTCACTGTCACTAGCTTCGGCAAGCCGTCGGCGTTCGGAGAAGCCCTTCGGGTCATCAAGGTCCTCGCCCGTGGGCAGGAGGTCCGGGTGGTGCCAGATCGCATCCCGGCCGGCGATGCCGCGTTCTTCCTTGAGCGTTGCCCATAGGGTTGCCGCTTCCCGGAGCCTGCGGGGACGCAGTTCCAAGCCCACGAGTGAGGAGAAAGCGTGCTCGGCGGGTCCGCCGGTCGCACGGCGACGACGCACGGTTTCGCGCAGCGCGGTGGCGGAGGGCAAGACTTTGTCCGTGGCTTCGGCTGTGAGCTCGTCCACCCAGCCTTCCACCAGGGCAAGCGCTGTTTCGAGCTTTTCCAAGGCAGCCGTTTGGACCGGGGTGCGCTCCGGGGTGAAAACACCTTGGGACAGTGCTTCCTGAATCCCTTCGGGGTTGCTCGGGTCAAGGTCCCGGGCAAGGTCCTCTATGCGGGACATGTCGATATGGATGCCTCGGGCGTAGGCCTCAATGGCTCCCAGAAGATGGCCACGCAACCACGGAACCTGAACGAACAACCGTGCGTGGGCGGCTTCACGTACGGCAAGGAAGAGCCGAACGTCGTTCTCCGGGAGGCTGAGTCCTTCGCCGAATTTGGCTACATTGGCCGGCAACAAAGCCATTTCAAGGTCTGCCAGGGGGACGCCGATATCCGTGGAACTGACAACTTCCGCTGAAAGCGCGCCTATGGCCTGACCAAGTTGCATGCCGAAGATCGCTCCACCCATGTTTTGAAGCATGGATGAGGCGCCACCCATCATGGACTTCATTTCCTCGGGCATTTGTTGGGTGAGAGCGTTGGAGAGTGCGTTGGCGATGCTGTTGGCCACCGGCTCAGTGAGACGCTTCCACGTCCCCAGTGTTGCTTCAACCCATTCAGCCCTGGACCATGCCCGTCCGATCAAACCGGTTGCCGAGAGGTCGGTCACCGGGTCAAGCCAGAGCTCGGCCAACCTGAGAGCTTCGTCAATTTCTTTTGCCTGTTGGGCGTTGACGGAAGGATCGCTGCCGGCAGCTGCCACCCGACGGGCGTTCTCGTGGGCGAGCTGCCAATTCACGGGACCGTCAGATGTTGAACTCATCATCGCCTGAACCTGGGCGAACATCTGCTGGAGGAGTTGGGGATCATTGGGCAGGCCAGCTGCCTTGGCCAGTTCGGCGGGATCGATGTTGCCCATGCCCTGGCCGCCCATCAGGTTCTGGAGCATTTCTGCCAGTGGATCCTTGGGGGTGTCGTCGTCGTTTGACGGATTGTTGGGGTTGGAAGTCATGGTGCCGCCGATCGTCGAACTGGCTGGTGATCCCTTTCACCGTACCGCGCGGCCGGGAGGCTGTCTGCCCGGAAGAGGTCTAGTTCGCTGTAGGCAAAGCAGTCCTCCAAGGTCAGACCGCGTACTGTTGTTCTTTGGTATGTTGTCGTCGCCATTCGTGGCGGTAGGAGCCATGGATCCGGTTAGCAATGCCGGCATAGAGAGGCCTCAATGCTTAGTTCGCCCAGCCCCGAGGGCTCACCCATCCAGCGGAACCAGGACCGGAATCAAACTCACGACGCCGTTTCCGGCTCCGAGCCCACGTCGCCACCCCGCGACACCCGGTACATGATCATGGTGATTTCCGGGCTTGTTGCACTTGGCCTTGGCATTGGGGCGGCAGCGTTGCCGGTACCTTACGTCATCGAGTCAGCGGGTCCGACGTTTAATACCTTGGGCAAGGACGGCGACAAACCCGTCATTAGCATTTCGGGTAGAGAGTCATTCCCTGCAAACGGCAACTTGGACCTGACCACTGTGGTCATGACAGGTGGCCCGAAAACGCCGGCAACCATCTTTGACGTGTTCCGGGCCTGGGTTGATCCTTCCAAGGCCGTTTACCCGGAGGAACTCATCTATCCCAAGGGCACCACTGCTGAGCAGACGGTCCAACAGGGCGAAATTGCCATGGAAACATCTCAGGAGAACGCAATTGCCGCAGCTCTGCGTGAGCTTGAGTTTCCCTTTGAGCAGCGCCTGAACGTGGCCGGCCTGTCAGACCCTTCCCCGTCAGCGGGAAAGATCCAGGAGGGCGACCGCCTGGTGTCCATCAATGGCAAAGCAATAACCTCCATGAGCGTGGTGCAGGCGGAACTCGCCGCGGGAGCTGGTGCACCTGTGGAGGTGGTGGTGGATAGGAAGGGGACTGCCGTTACCGAAACGGTAACCCCCACCAAGAATCAGGCCGATCGATATGTTTTGGGCGTGCTGCTGGCCAGTGATTTCACGTTCCCGTTTGATGTCAGCATTTCCTTGGACAATGTGGGTGGTCCAAGCGCAGGAATGATGTTTGCCCTGGGGATCGTGGACAACCTCACCCCGGGGGACCTCACCGGCGGTAAGCACGTCGCTGGTACAGGAACCATCACGGCAGACGGCGCTGTGGGTCCTATTGGCGGCATTGCCCAAAAAATGATCGGGGCACGCCAAAAGGGGGCAACAATGTTCCTCGCACCGGCCTCCAACTGCGCCGACGTGGTGGGCCATATTCCGGACGGGCTTCAAGTGGTGAAGGTAGAAACCCTTGCCGACGCAACCTCTGCCGTGGAACGGCTCGGAGAAGGCCGGGACACGGGAAGCCTTCCCACCTGCACAAACAACTAGACTGACGGTGGAACTTAGCTTCACTGCCACTCGTGGCATAGATGACGGCCTCTGCCACCTCCCAGCGGCAGGGACTGTCAACACTCGCACTCCGACTGTTCACTGACACCAATGAGGTACAGAGTTTGTCCCGTCCCGCCAGCTCCAACCCGCCCGGAAGATCACCGCTGAGACGAGGTGCCCTGACGCCGACGCTCATAGTCGTCGCAGTGGTCGTCGTCGGGTTCATTTTCTTCGCCAATGTGTGGACTGACGTCCTGTGGTATCAGCAGCTTGGCTTCTTCGAAGTCTATCTCCGCGAAAATCTCGCGAGGATCATCACGTTCCTCATAGGTTTCGCCATGATGTTTGCCGCTGTTTACTTCGCCATCAGGATCGCCTACCGCTCCCGGCCCGTCTACGCTCAGGATGCTGAGGCCCGGGACAACCTCAACCGATACCAGGCACAGCTTGAACCTGTCCGCCGGGTTGTCATGATCGGCCTGCCCATCCTGTTCGGACTCTTTGCCGGCAGCGCGGCCGCAAGCCAGTGGCAGAAGGCTTTATTGTTCTTCAACCAAGAGCCCTTCGGACAGAACGATCCTCTGTTCAACATGGACATCAGCTTCTATCTGATGACTTTGCCTTTCCTCGGTTTCGTCACGGGTTTCCTGATCAGCATCGCTGTAGTTGCCGGTATTGCGGGCATCCTGACGCATTACCTTTACGGAAGCATCCGTCTCCTGGAGCGCGGTATCTACACAAGCCGTGCAGCACAGATCCACATCGCTGTCACAGGCGCGCTGTTCCTGGTTCTGCTGGGCGTCAACTTCTGGCTGGACAGGTACACCACTGTCCAAAGCAACTCCGGCCGTTGGGCAGGCGCCCTCTACACGGACGTTAATGCCGTTGTGCCCACCAAGGCGATACTTGCAGTTGCCGCGGGCCTGGTGGCCATCCTGTTCATCATCGCTGCGGTGATTGGCCGCTGGCGCCTCCCGGTAATCGGTACCGCAATGTTGGTCATCACGGCGATTCTGGCCGGCGGTGTGTACCCGTGGGTCATCCAGCAATTCCAGGTACGTCCGTCTGAGAACACCTTGGAAAAGGAGTTCATTGATAGAAATATCAAAATGACCCGGGCTGCTTATGGCTTGGACAAGATCGATGTGTCGGCCTACAACGCTACAACCACGGCCACGACCGGCGCTTTGGCCGCCGACGCCCAGACCACAGCGAACATCCGTCTCCTTGACCCGAATCTCATCTCCTCGGCATTTGCCCAGCTGGAGCAGTACCGCCCGTACTACCAGTTCCCGCAGACGCTCAATGTTGACCGCTACATGGTGGATGGCAAGGTCCAGGACACGGTTATTGCAGTTCGTGAATTGAACCCGGATGGCCTCAGCGCCAACCAGCAGACGTGGGTCAACAGGCACATCGTGTACACCCACGGCTATGGTGTTGTCGCGGCAAAGGGCAACAAGTTCACGGCAGACGGCAAACCCGATTTCCTTCAGTCCGGCATCCCGTCCAACGGCGTTCTCGGCAATGACACCTCTTACGAGCCGCGCATCTACTTCGGCGAGAACTCGCCCGAATACTCCATCGTCGGAGCACCGGACGGTGCCCCTAACCGCGAACAGGACCGGCCCGCAGGGCGCGAAGGTGGAGGCGAAACGCAGTACACCTTCACCGGCAACGGCGGACCAAATGTTGGAAACTGGCTCAACAGGATTCTGTACTCCATCAAGTTCCAGTCTTCGGATCTGTTGCTCTCAGACGGCGTTAACGCGGAATCCCAGATTCTCTACGAACGCAATCCGCGCGAACGTGTTGAGAAGCTCGCCCCGTATTTGACTGTTGACGGTAACGCCTACCCGGCAGTTGTTGATGGCCGGGTCAAGTGGATTGTTGACGGCTACACCACCAGCCAGTACTTCCCGTATTCGCAGCCGCAGCAGCTGCAGAACGCTACGGCCGATTCACAAACCAATGCAGGACGTACCGTTGCCCTGCCGAACAGTTCTGTGAACTATATCCGGAACTCGGTCAAGGCAACCGTGGATGCCTATGACGGCTCCGTGAACCTTTATGCCTGGGACGATCAGGATCCCATCCTGAAGGCCTGGCAGAAGGTTTTCCCCACTGTCATCAAGCCGTACTCGGAGATGTCGGGCGATCTCATGAGCCACGTTCGCTACCCCGAGGACCTGTTCAAGGTCCAGCGTGAACTGCTCGGCCGTTACCACGTGACTGATCCGGACAGCTTCTACCAGAACAACGACGCTTGGAGCGTTCCGAACGATCCCACTGTTTCGGAAGCCGTCAAGCAGCCGCCGTTCTACATGTCCCTGCAAATGCCGGACCAAGACAAGCCTGCGTTCCAGCTGACTTCGTCCTTCATTCCGCAGACGGTCAACGGAAGTGCCAGGAACATCCTGTACGGCTTCCTTGCCGCTGACTCGGACGCCGGAAACGTCAAGGGTGTGAAGGGGGACGCCTATGGAAAGTTGCGGCTCCTTGAGCTTCCTACCGATACCCAGGTTCCGGGGCCCGGACAGGCGCAAAACAAGTTCAACTCCGATCCCACCGTTTCCCAAGCCCTTAACCTCCTGCGGCAGGGTGCGTCAGATGTGTTGAACGGCAACCTGCTGACACTTCCTGTTGGCGGCGGTTTGCTGTACGTCCAGCCTGTGTACCTGAAATCCACCGGTGAGACCTCGTACCCCACGCTGCAGCGAGTCCTGGTGGCCTTCGGCGACAAGATCGGTTTTGCTCCCACCTTGGACGAAGCCTTGGACCAGCTGTTCGGTGGTGATTCCGGTGCTACTGCCGGCGACTCGGCCAACAACGGCCAGACGCCAACCACGCCTCCGGGAACCACCACGCCGCCTGCTGGGCCGACCGATGCCAAGGCTGACCTCAAGACTGCCCTGGACGACGCCAACAAGGCGATCCAGGACGGCCAGGCGGCTTTGGCTAAGGGTGACTTCGCCGGATACGGTACGCAGCAGACCAAATTGTCGGACGCGCTGAAGAGGGCCATTGACGCGCAGGGCCGTTTGGACGCCACCTCAGCGCCAACAGCCACTCCGGGAGCCACTCCGAGTGCGACGCCGTCTCCCACGCCAAGTGGCTAGTGAGTAACGGTTGAAAGGCCGGCGTCTGCTCCCTCGCGGGACCAGACGCCGGCCTTTTTGTTTGGGAGACGCAGATCACGTCGCCAGGATTTGGTCTGTCATTCACCGGACGGTAATGTTGTTCTTGCGACGCGGGGTGGAGCAGTTCGGTAGCTCGCTGGGCTCATAACCCAGAGGTCACAGGTTCAAATCCTGTCCCCGCAACTGGAGAAAAGGTCCGGATCAGTTTTTACTGATCCGGACCTTTTGTTTAACCAAAGCTCGGGCCGCTTCTTCCAGGGTTTGGCTACGATGCTCGCTTACGTCCCTCGGGCTTGACCCAGACCCCCATTCACACTCCTCGGGCTTGCGCCCGATGCTCACTCATATCCCTGGCAATGCGTCCGATGCTCGCTCACGTCCCTCGGGGTTGACTGTGGCACTTCCTCACATGCGGCAGCCCGCCATACGTGAGCGGCTCCTCCCGCGCGTGGCCGCCCAGTCCATCGCTACTTGTGCGGCTCTTGGGAGAGTGATCTGCGGCACCATGGGTTCCTTATGGTCACAACCACCCGGAAGGTGCGGTAGAGTTGTTCTTGCGACGCGGGGTGGAGCAGTTCGGTAGCTCGCTGGGCTCATAACCCAGAGGTCACAGGTTCAAATCCTGTCCCCGCAACTGGAGAAAAGATCCGGATCAGTATCTACTGATCCGGATCTTTTGTTTAACTTGTCCCGGTACTGCCGGTGCTAGCATCAAAGCCGGATTCGCAGGAAGCAATGGATGGGACGCTCAATGGTCGACGAAGACTATGGATTTGGCCTTAAGCGGGAAGTCCTTCAGAGGGACGGCCCGGTAGCCGTCTATCAGCAGGTAGCAGACGTTCTGACAGAAGAGGTCAGCAAACTCGAGCCCGGGGCCAGGGTGCCTACAGAAGAGACGCTGATGGAGGCTTACGGCATCAGCAGGACCACAGTCCGGAAAGCGATCGAGACTCTGGTAGTCAAAGGCCTGCTGGTGCGAAGGCAGGGTAAAGGCACTTTTGTGATGGCCCAGCGCCCGGTGAAAATGCTGAATCGTCTGGCGCCGTTCATGGAGACGTTCACCGCGGCCGGAATGAAGACGGTCAAGGGACTGATCGAATACAAGTGGATGGAGAAGGACCAGTCCGTGCCGGCCAAGCTGGTCTCGGACGACAACCTGGTCCTGGTGATCCGACGCTCGTACTCCAGCGCTGGGTGGCCCTATGCCATTGCGGAAATATTCATCCCTTCGCATATCGGCCGCCATATCAGCTTGGCGGATGCGGAGCGGAACTCCATCTACCAGGTCATCCAGGACCGGACACTCAAGCCACTCCATAGGGCCGAGATCACCGTAACCATGCACGCGCCGCCTGAGCACTTGGCGGATGCCCTGAACGTCCGCGGGTTCGCTATGGTGCCCCGCCTGGAACGGACCACACTGGGGGCGCACGGCGAGGTCCTGGAATGCACCGTGACGTACTTCCATCCCAAAGGATTCGAAATCCGTGCAGAGGTGGCAACCGATGCCAGTCCCGGCCAGCAACCGCCAGCTCTTTGAACGGGCTGTGCCGGCGTAATTGGAGAAATTGATGCTCCGCAAGAAAAACCGGGCCGGATCCCCATCAGGATCCGGCCCGGTTCTTGTGTCATTGTCCGGGCGACATTCCCGTCAGCCTACACAGGCTGTTGACTTCCTAGAGCTTGTCGAAGTCAGCTTCGTCCACAGTTGATCCGCTGGATGCTGGAGCTCCCGCACCAATGGCAGGCTTGGAGCCGCCTGATTTGAGGGCTGCGAGCCGAGCCTCGATCTCCGTCTGCTCTCCGAGGTCTTCGAGCTGGTTGAACTGCGCGTCGAGGCTGGAGCTGGCGAGTTCCTGCTGGCCCAGAACCTTGGCTTCTTCACGGCGGATCTTCTCTTCGAAGCGGCCCACCTCGCTGGTGGGATCCATGATGTCGATGCTCTTGAGGGCGTCGTGCACCTGGGACTGCGCGGCAGCGGTCTTGGACCGGGCAACCAACTCGTTGCGCTTTGCGGTGAGTTGGTTCAGTTTGTTCTTCATCTGGTCAAGACCGGTCTTGAGCTTGTCCACTACCTCAGTCTGGGAGGCGATACTCGGCTCTGCGGCCTTTGCCTCTGACTCCGCAGTCATTTGACGCTGAATGGCCACCTTGGCAAGGTTGTCGAACTTCTGCGCATCGACCGAGTCACCTGAAGCGCGGTACTCATCGGCTTTCCGGGATGCAGCGAGGGCCTTGTTGCCCCAGTCCTGCGCGTTCTTCACATCTTCGTTGTAGTCCGCCTGCAGCATCCGGAGATTGCCGATGGTCTGGGCCACGGCTGATTCGGCTTCGGCAATGTTGTTCGTGTAGTCGCGGACCATCTGGTCCAGCATCTTCTGCGGGTCCTCAGCCTGGTCCAGCAAGGCGTTGATGTTCGCCTTGGCGAGCTGTGAGATCCGACCGAAAATGGACTGCTTAACCATGGTGTTGCCTTTCGTCCTGCTCAGTGGTGACACTGAAATCAGTGATCAGTTGTTGTACCGCTTCTATACGGGGCAGTTGACCCCGCCTAGTCTGTATGGCTAAAAGTCGCCGCCGCCTCCGCCGTCGCCGCCCCAGCCGCCGCCGTCGAAACCACCACCGGAATCGCCGCCGCCGAAGAAACCCCCATTGCCGCCGTCGTTTCCGCCGCCCCAGCCGCCTCCACCGCCGCCTCCACCGTTGAGGATGGAATTGATGAGGATACCGCCGAGTATGGCGCCGCCGAGGCCGCCGCCTCCACCGCCTCCACCGAACATTCCGCCGCGTCCGTAGCCTTGATCCGCGTGTCCGAACTGGTCGACGTCGGACTGGGCCAGCTGCGCAGCCTGTGCAGCAAGCGAGTGCGCCTGCTGGGCGTAGGTGAGAGCTGTGACGGGATCGTTACGCGAGATGGAAAGCGCGTAGTCGAGGTTGCGCTGGGCCTCAGCCAACCTGGTGCGTGCCTCTGTGCCCACCCCGCCGCGACGCGCTGTGATGTAGTCCGAGGTGGCGCTGATCTGAGCTTGCGCAGCCATGATGGTTTGTTGGAGTGACGCCTGAGCTCGCCTTGCTTGCTCCTGCTGATCGCGGACGCCGGACAGAGACTGATCGAGCGCCTGATGAGCTGACTCCAAGCGGCTAAGCGTCGCGATGGGGTCGATCTTGCCGCCCTGGATCTCGTTCTTGACCTGTGCCAGGGCTGCTTCAACTCCGGCCACAGGTCCGGCAAGTTCCGGGTGTGCTCCGGACTGGATCATCGCCCGTGCTTGCGCAAGATCCTGGCTGGTTTCTGCCACGGCGCTTTCCAAGGAAGCCCGGGCTTCATCCAGGCTGCCAGCCGTCTTGGAGATGGCGTCGATCAACACATTGGTCTGGTGAAGACTTTCTTCGGCGGCGCGCACCGCCACCGCTGCCATGCTGTTGTCACCGCTTGCCAGCTTCTCTTGGGCGGCTGTGGCGGCGTTCTGGACGAATGCCAGGCGCTCCTTAGCCTGAAGAATGTTGTCCGAAACTTGAGTCAGAGCCGATTCAGCGTATTTAGCGCGCAAGCCTTCGAGTGACTGCTCGGCGTTGGCGATCTTGGCATCGGCGTCCCGGGCCCCGGCAGACACGGCAGCCAAGGCCTGCGGTGCGTTCTTTTCAAGCTCGCGGAGAGAGTCGAAGTCAGCTTTCTGATCTCGAAGTGAGGCAAGAGCGGCTTCCGAGCGGCGAATGATTTCGCCAAGCCAGCTTCGCTGCTGCTCTTCGGTGTCAGGAATGTGGTCATCAAGCTGCTGCTGAAGTTTGAAGGACTCCGTCATGTGACCCTTAGCTTCTTCCAAGGCCTTGCTGAAGTTGCCGATGGCCGAATCACCATACTGCGCTTGGGCAAATCCAAGTTCCTGTTCGCTGGACTTGATGGCGTCGTCCGCTTCAATCAACAGCGAGCCGCTCTTCTGGCGGAGCTCCGGAATGGTCAAACCCGCCAGCGGATCGAGCTGCTCGCCCTGGGGTCCGTAGCTGGCGCTGACGGCCTTGGTGCCGCTCTTCTTGCGGCGGTTTCGGAGATAGAGGTACGTTCCGGCGCCACCGGCTGCGACCACGCCGACTCCGACAAGGACGCCTACGCCGGCGTTTCCGTTCGGAACAGTTCCACTACCGCCGCCGGCAGCATCGCCGATGGCGGCTGCAGCATCGATCGCCGCTTGAGCGTAATTGCCGGCACGAAGCTGAGGATCGATTGCTTTGCTGGTGATCGTGTCGCGTTGGGCGTTGGTGATCTTGCTGTTGTTAGGTTTGCTCAGTTGGTACTGCCGCGTCTCTGTGGCAACCGCAAGGACCAAGGCATTGGGCCCGAGTTGTGCTTTCTCAGCAACCTCGGCTGCCCAAGCGACACGATCGGTCGGGTCCTCGAAGCGTTTGACGAACACAGCATGCAGCGTCATGGCATGATCCGTGCCCAATTTTTGGATCGCCTCTTGGACCTTGGCTTTGTCCCCTCCGAGGACGCCTGCCGAGTCCACTATCTTAGTTGTGGGATCGAGCGTCACCGGGCTTTCAGCCCAAGCCGAAGTGGCCGGGAGGGCCAACATTCCTGCCAGGCCGATCACGGCGAGTACGCGTTTAACTATTGACCGCATGTGCAACCCTTCAGCACGTCTGCGACTGGAACAAGGCGTACCAATCGTCACAGAATGCTCAGCGCCCCCACGCATGGTGTAAAGCCGCAGGTCGCTGTGGCAATTCCTCTTGATTCTATGGTGCACCCCCATGCCCGTCCACAGGGGTGAATATGCCACCAGCGAAATGTAGGAGAGCGTGGCTTTGTTGAAGCGTTGAGGGGGCCGGGGCAGGCCGGGACCGTCGTCCAAAGCCTTTTCAGGAAGCTCCCAGCGAACGTCCGCTTTTGTTCCAGATATTGGGTCCATAGTTGATGAAGACGAGGACGAAAGGAAGACCCATGACGGAGAACCCAGCGCAGGGCAATGCACCAGAGAACCGCGAGCCATCGGAGCCGCGGGATACCACGGGGGAACACGGCAACGCCGCTGCCTCCGGTCAGCAGCCGGCGTGGGCTTCCGGACACAGCGAAGAATCTGACAAGCCTGCTCAGCCCACCACGCCTCTGCCGGCCTTCCAACCTCCTGCAGGACCCCAGCAGACGCCCACCCAGCAGCCCCAAACGCAGCAGCAGCCCCAGTACTACGGTAATGCCCGGCCGCAGGACCCCGCGTATCAGCAGAATGATCCTGCTCATCGCCCGAACTACCCGCAGCACCAGCCGTTCTACGGCGGGTCCAACCCGGGACACAACGCTACGCCGCAGTTTCAGAATCAGCAGGGTTTCCAGAACTCCCAGAACCCGCAGGGCCACACCGGTCCTGGAATGCAGCACACTCCGGGGAGCTCCTCGGCTGTGGGTACCAAGCGCAAGCCGGCCTTCGGCGTTGGCACCCTTGTAGCCAGCATGCTCGCGGCGGGACTGATCGGTGGCGGTGTGGTGGCCGGTAGCAACGCACTTTGGGACAACCCAACTGCGGCCGCCTCTACCAGCGGACAGTCCAGCACCGTAATCGTGAACAACAAGGACGATGTCAACGTCATCACCGCGGCAGCAGCCAAGGCCTCGCCCAGCGTGGTGACCATCAAGGCAACCAGCGGCAACGAGGGCGGTACGGGCTCCGGCATCATCATCGATGACCAAGGCCACATCCTGACCAACACCCACGTGGTCACCTTGGACGGAGCGACGTCCAACGCGACGATCGAAGTCCGGACCAGCGATGGCAAGGTTCTCAAGGGCTCGGTGGTGGGAACGGATCCGTTGTCTGATTTGGCCGTTATCAAGGTGGACAATGCTTCGGGCTTGGTGCCCGCGACGCTGGGTGATTCTTCCAAGATCAACGTGGGGGACACCGCCGTCGCCATCGGTTCGCCGCTGGGCCTGACCGGAACGGTTACGGACGGAATTGTTTCGACCCTGAACCGGACCATCAGCGTGGCGTCGTCGGCAGCCCCGAAGGAGGGTACTGACAACTCGCAGGGCGGCGATCAGGGCTTCCAGTTCGCGCCTCCAGGTGGTGGTCAGAGTCAGTCCACGGCGAACGAGGGTTCCATCGCCATCAACGTGATCCAGACTGACGCGGCGATCAACCCTGGTAACTCCGGCGGTGCCTTGGTGAACAGCAAGGGCGAAATCATCGGCGTCAACGTCGCCATCGCTTCGGCTGGCAGTGGCACGTCCGATTCCTCCAGCGGCAACATCGGCGTGGGCTTCAGTATCCCGATCAACCATGCCAAGCGCGTAGCGCAGGAGATCATCGATACGGGCAAGGCCAGCCATGGACAGTTCGGTGTGTCAGTGCGGGCCAAGTCATCCACCGGCAGTGACTCGAGCTTCTCTGTTGGCGCGGAGGTAGCCTCGGTGACGTCGGGTTCGGCTGCTGCCAAGGCCGGACTCAAGGTGGGCGATGTCGTCACCAAGTTCGGCGACTATGCCGTGAGCGATCCCAACCAGCTGACCGCCGCTGTGCGCGAGCAGCCGGCCGGTGCCAAGGTCAAGGTCACCATTCAACGCGGGGGCCAGACTCAAGAGGTTGAGGTCACCCTGGACTCCGCGCAATCATAAAGCTGGGCATGTTCCACTAGCGCTCTAAGGAAAATTACGACGGCGGGCGGAACCTTAAAGGTCCCGCCCGCCGTTTTTGCGTCTCCGAGCCTCCGGTTCAAGCATCGTAAGTCCGGAAAGCATCGCGGTTAGCTGAAACAGGGCTTAACGCTGGGAGTGGTTTTCCGGGGGCAATATGCTTAGCTAGGACGAGCCCACGAGCTGGGCAAGTCACGGCCACGCTGCTGCGGTTGGCCGTCCACAAGCATGGAAGGCTGCTTCGAAGACAGTGGAAGAGACATTGAAGATTGTCGTTCTGGTCAAGCACGTCCCGGACGCCCAGTTTGACCGGCACATTACCGGACCTGGCAACACAACAGACCGTGATGAGAGCATCTTGTCCGAATTGGACGAATACGCCCTCGAGGCCGCCCTGCAGCTCGCTGAGGAGCGTGGCGGGCCCAAAGCCGGTAACGAGGTCATTGCTTTGAGCATGGGTCCCGCCGGCGCCGTCAATGCTGTGAAGAAGTCGCTCCAGATCGGCGCCTCCTCTGGCGTTCACCTCAGCGACGACGCTTTGGCAGGTTCGGATGCTGCTGCGACATCGCTGGCGCTTGCCGCCGCTATCCGCCATATTTCCGCTGATGGCCGCCCGGTGGACCTGGTCCTGACGGGTATGGCCTCCACCGATGGCGAGACGTCACTTATTCCGTCCCAGCTGGCCGAGCGTTTGTCTTTCCCCCAGGTCACTTTTGCTTCCAGCCTTGAGGTCAGGGGTGGCCAGGTCAGCGCCCGCCGCGATGCCGGCGCTTTCTCGGAGACCATCGAAGCGCAGTTGCCCGCAGTGGTGTCGGTGACGGACCAGATCAACGAACCCAGGTACCCAAACTTCAAGGGCATCCTGGCGGCCAAGAAGAAGAAGATCGCCTCCTTGTCCTTGGCAGACATCGGCGTGGACGCCTCGCAGGTGGGCCTGGCCGGCTCGTGGACAGTGGTGGAGTCCGCAGAGGCCCGCCCGCCGCGGACAGCTGGAACCATCATCACCGACGACGGCGACGCCGGCATCAAGCTGGTCGACTTCTTCGCCGCACAGAAGCTGCTTTAAGGGGATCCCAACCATGGCAAACGCACTTGTTTTCATTGATAATCCGGGAGCAGCGCTCAAGAAGAGCAGCTTGGAGCTCCTCACCATCGCCCGTTCGCTGGGGGAGACCGCCGTCGCGTTCACCGGGGAGCTGCACGACGACGTCGCCGCCACCTTGGGTGCCTACGGCGTCACCACGGTTTACCAGCCGTCGGTGAACGATCTGGAGAACTACCTGGTGGGCCCGAAGGCTGCCTATTTGGCCTCTGCTGTGGCAGCGTCCGGGGCGACTGCTGTGCTTGTGGACAACTCGCCCGAGGGCAAGGAAATCGCTGGCAGGCTGGGCATCAAACTCAACGCCGGAGTCATTACTGACGTGGTGGGGGTTGAGGCTGACGGCACTGCCCACAAGTCTGTTTTGGCGGGCTCCTACAACACCACCGCTAAGGCCACCACCGCGGTCACGGTGCTTTCGGTCAAGGCCAATAACGTCGAACCTGCGCCTGCGAACGCACCGGTCACCACGGCAACTGCCACTGTCGAGGTTCCCGCGGAGGCGCTGGCCAACTCCGCACGCATTGCGGCACGCGCCGAGAAGCCTGTTAGCGGGCGGCCTGACCTCAGCGAAGCCAGGATCGTCGTTGCCGGCGGACGCGGCGTTGACGGGGACTTCGGTCCGCTGGAAGAGCTCGCAGACGCCTTGGGTGCCGCAGTGGGCGCATCCCGCGCTGCCACTGACGCCGGCTGGATCGGCCATGATGCGCAGGTTGGACAGACCGGTGTCACGGTTTCGCCGCAGCTGTATATCTCTGCCGGCATTTCCGGAGCCATCCAGCAGAAGGCTGGTATGCAGACTTCCAAGGTCATCGTTGCCATCAACAAGGACGCCGAGTCGCCGGTGTTCGAGATCGCGGACTATGGCATCATCGGTGACCTCTTCAAGGTCCTCCCGCAGGCCACTGCCGAAATCAAGAAGCGGAAAGGCTGATCCTTTTGCCTACTGACGTCCCGTCAGCAAAGAGCCCGTTCGATGCCTCCACGGAGCGTGTCGAGCGGGTGCTTTGTTTTACTGCCCATCCTGACGACATCGATTTCGGTGCTGCGGGGACCATTGCCGCCTGGACTCAAGCAGGCGTACAGGTCAGCTACTGCATCATGACCGATGGCGATGCCGGTGGATTTGATCCCGTGGACCGGGAACGCATCATTGAGCTGCGGGCTGAGGAACAGAAGCGTGCAGCTGCGTTGGTGGGTGTCACTGACATTCACTACCTTCACGAGCGCGATGGATACCTTGAACCGACACACGGCGTCATCAAGCAGGTAGTGAAGCTGATCCGTGAAATCCATCCGGACATCGTGTTGACCATGCACCCGGAGAGGAACTGGAACCGGCTCCAGAAGAGTCACCCGGACCATTTGGCTGCGGGGGAGGCCGTGACTCGCGCTGTGTACCCGGCCGTGGAGAACCCCTTTGCCTACCCGGAGCTGGCTGAGGCAGGACTTGATGCCTATAAGCTGCCGTGGTTGTGGTTCATCTCCAGCCCGGATGCCCTTGAGAACCACTTTGTGGATGTCTCTGACCATGTGGGCGCAAAGCTCGGTGCCATCCGGGTGCATGCAAGCCAGCACCCGGACATTGAAGGTATGGACAGGGTGGTGCGGGGCATGATGCTCGCCAACGGAGAGCGTGCCGGGCTGCCTGCGGGGACCAGCGCGGAGGCATTCCACGTGGTGTCCGTCAACGGGTCCAGCACAATAGCTGGCTTCTGACGTTGCCGTGGTGTAACCCGTGTCATATGCTTGATCTCGGTTAAATCATATTTATTCGAGGAAGGCAGACTTTGAAGGCGAAGACTGCGCAGCAACCCGTGCTCGTGATTATGGGCGTGTCCGGTTCAGGTAAATCCACCGTAGCCGGCGTTCTCGCCGGGAAACTCGGGTGGGACCTAGCCGAAGGTGATGACCTGCACCCAGAGGCCAATGTGGCCAAAATGCAGTCAGGGCAGGCACTCAGCGATGAGGACCGATGGCCCTGGTTGGGCATCATTTCGGACTGGATTACAGGCCACGTTGACGCTGGAACACCGGCGATCATCACCTGCTCGGCTCTCAAGAAGAAGTACCGTGACGTTCTCCGCGGGGAAGGCGTTGTGTTTGTATTCCTTCAGGGAAGCAGGGACAAGATTTCGGATCGCCTTGCGTCCCGCCACGGCCACTTCATGCCGCCCTCACTCCTGGAATCCCAGTTCGATGCGCTGGAGGAGCCGACGGAGGACGAGAACTACATTTCCTTGTGCGTCTCTGCCTCCCCGGCCGAAGAAGCCGACGAAGTCATTGAACGGCTGGGCCTGCGGCCACTTGGCCTCGGTACCGAAGCAGCGACGTCGTGATGGTCCTGGAGACGGCGACGCAGGTACAAGTGACGCAAGTACAAGAATGGACTGCCCACGACACCCAACTCCTCGTGGTCGCAGCGTTGGGCATTGCGCTGATTGTGGTGCTGATCGCAAAACTGAAGCTACACCCGTTTTTGGCGCTTGTTCTCGGCTCGGCCTTTGTGGGCTTGGCCTCAGGTGTGGAACTGGCCAAGGTCATCACCAACTTCGAGGACGGCGTCGGGGGCGTCCTCAAGGAAGTGGGTCTGCTCATTGCGCTCGGTGCCATGCTCGGGAAGCTGCTGGCTGACTCCGGTGGTGCCAATCGGGTGGTGGACACGTTGTTGGCCAAGGCCAGCGGCAACAAGCTGGTCTGGATGATCACATTGGTGGCGGTCATCATTGGACTGCCGATGTTCTTCGAAATCGGGTTGGTCTTGCTGCTCCCGGTGATTGTGCTCGTCACGCAGCGTTCCAAGATGAAGCTGATGCGCATCGCGATTCCTGCGCTGGCAGGCCTGTCCGTCCTTCACGGATTGGTGCCACCGCATCCCGGCCCACTGATTGCGATCAGCGCAGTCAAAGCAGAACTGGGAACAACCCTCGGCTTGGGAATCCTTGTGGCCATCCCCACGGTCATCATTTGTGGTCCGCTCTTCTCCCGGTTGGCCGCCCGGTGGGTACCTGTTGATGCGCCCGCCGTGGCCGGCGGGATCGACACCCACCACAGGGCTGACCTCAGCGAGGTAAAGCGCCAACCGTCGTTCGTGGTGACGCTGCTGACCATAGTCTTCCCCGTGGTCCTCATGCTGCTCAAAGCCCTGGGCGGCATCATTTGGCCGAATCCCGAAACGGCGCCGGCCATCAGGATCTTCTTCGACTTCGTTGGCCAGCCTCTGGTGGCAATGACGCTGGCTGTCCTTCTGGCTATGGTGACGTTCGGCTACTCCGTGGGCTTCACTGGCGGCAGGATCACAGCCAAGTTGGGTGAGAGCTTGGGGCCGATTGCCGGGATCCTCCTCATTGTGGGAGCCGGCGGCGGTTTCAAGCAGACCCTGATCGGTGCCGGTGTTGGCGATGCTGTGAAGAAGTGGGCCGAGGGCGCTAACATGTCAGTCCTGGTCCTCGGCTTCATTGTTGCAGTTGCCCTGCGCCTGGCCACGGGATCGGCAACTGTTGCCACGGTGACGGCGGCAGGCATTGTGGCACCGCTCGCCAGCAGCTTGAGCCCTACACATGCAGCCCTGCTGGCTTTGGCAATCGGAGCAGGTTCCTTGTTCCTGTCCCACGTCAACGACGCCGGGTTCTGGCTGGTCAAGGAACTGTTCGGGCTGACCGTTGGCCAAACTTTCAAAACCTGGTCCGTGATGGAGACGCTGATCTCCGTGGTCGGATTCGGTTTCGTGATGCTTCTCTCGCTCGTCCTATAGCGGCTGCAGTCGCGAGGCAAGCACTCAAAACGTCCATAAACGCTCGACGGCGGCCGTCCCCTTTGGTGGGACGGCCGCCGTCGTGCTGTAAATCTCGAGTCGTGCTGTGAATCTTGAGTCGTGCTGTGAATCTTTAAGTGTCAGGCGCTGAGCCCGACCACCAGAACAGGGTCTGTGGTGGGAGCGCTTGATCCACCTGCGGGTTCCACCGTAATGGCCATGGAAGATGCAGAGGAGAGCCCCTTCACAACCGCTGGCTTGGAGAGCGCCTGAGCATCCATGGTGCCCTGGGATACGGGGGCTGAGCCGTCCTTGGGGAGGGTCCACAGCTGGTAGACCTTGCCCTCCGGGGCTGGTGCCACGCCATCCATCAGCACCACGAAGGAATCCTTGGCTGAAGATGCCGAGATGGTGGCTGTACCACCACCGGGAACGGCTGCAGATTTCTTCTGGACGTCCTGAGCCTGGAGCACTTGGTTCACGGGGTCGTTTTGCGTCGAAACGTACGTTCCCACTCCGATCCCACCCAGGGCAATAACGGCCGCTGCGGCCACGCCCACAATCCACTTGCGGGCCCCTGCTGCGCGCGTGCGCTCTTCGCGCTTAGCCCTGGCGGCCGCGAGGTCGTCGACGGCGGGACTCGTCACGGGCTCAACTGCCGGCGCAACCGGGGGCTGCTCTGCAGTGTCATGACTGATGCGGTCCATGATGCTCTGGAACAGGTGGGCCGGCGGCGCTTCCTCGGCAGTGAAGCTGGCTGCGAGGGTCTCGTGGGCCTCGCGGACCCGCTCCATAAATTCGGGGCCTTCGGGTGCGTTTTCGATGTAGCTGTCAATCATGGCCCGTTCGTCGTCGTTGACGGCGTTCAAGGCATAGATCTCAGCCAGCTCGAGGACCCGGCCCTCTGCAAGGTCAGTAGCGATGTCGTTGGCAAACATTCTGCGGATAAAGCCTCCACTGGTGTTTTCACTCATATCAGCCCACCCCCAGGCAGGTTTTCAGGCGAAGTAGCCCGTCACGAATGCGGGATTTGATGGTAGGGACTGCCGCACCGAGGTGCTCGGCGACTTCCCGGTACGTCAGTCCGCCGTAGTAGGCCAAGCGAACGGATTCCCGTTGAGTGTCCGTCAGCGTACCCAGGCAGCGACTCACGGCCTCGGCCTCCAGGTTGCTGTCCGCTTCTTCTGCCACTACATCCCGGTCAGGATCCTGGCTTGACGCTCCGTAGCGTGCTTCGCGGTCCGTGGCCGCTTGCACGGCGCGGACCCGGTCAATGGCACGACGGTGGGCGATGGTCATGAGCCAGGCAAGGGGGCTTCCTGCTGCGCGGTCAAATTTGGCAGCTCCCTGCCAGACCTGGATAAAGACTTCCTGCGTGGCGTCCTCGCTGAGGTCGGCGTCTATCAGCACTCGCTTGGCCATGCCAAAGACACGCCTTGACGTCAATTGGTAGAACTCGGCAAAGGCTTGCTGATCGCCGGCAGCCACGAGCTCGAGCAGTGAGGTCAGCTGCGCGTTCAGGTCTCTGGCCGTGTTGGTGGCTTCAAAGACCGGGGGGCCGGGATTGTTGGGGATGTCCATCACCGTCCAGCATATGTTGTCCCGTTTGAATCCGGCAGCACGGACATGCGGTGTCGCGTGCGTGACGGTGCAGCGGCTTGCCGGTATCACCCTGGTCTGCAGCACGCTCACGTAAGCTCCCTCAACGAATTTCCAAGGCAGGAGTTGCCCTGCATAAGGTATTCGGTGCCGCTATGCGTTTGGATGGGCTAGACCTTGGCGCCGGCAAAACCGTTCTGCCGCCAGGCTTCAAAAACGGCGATTGAAGCTGCATTTGCAAGGTTGAGCGAACGGAGGGAAGGCTTCATGGGAAGACGTACACGTGCGGTGACGTGAGGATCGTTCTTGAGCCAGGCAGGCAAGCCAACGGATTCGGGTCCGAACATCAGGACGTCGCCTTCGCGGTAACTGATGTCTGTGTAGGAAGTCTCGCCGTCAGAGGTATAGGCGAAAACCCTGTCCGGCGTGAGCGCGGCCCAGGCAGCGTCAATGTCCTTATGGACCGTAACTACGGCGAGATCGTGGTAATCGAGACCGGCACGGCGCAGTTTGGCATCGGAAAAGTCAAAGCCAAGGGGCTCCACCAAATGGAGCTCGGCCCCTGTGATGGCAGCCAAGCGGATGGCATTGCCGGTATTGCCCGGAATTTCTGGAGTGTGGAAAAGGATGCGGAACACTGTCCCATCTTAGTCAGCCTCTTGCAGGATAGAAGCCCGGGGAAGCTAGTGCATCCCGCGAAGCAGCCGCGCCAGGACCGGCACAACCACCGTATTGGGGGCCGGTCCTGAGCTGAGGAACTGCTTGAGCCCGCGGACAAGCCCGGCAGCGTTAACCACCTCTACGGCATTGTTGCTTGACTGCCCCTTGCCGTACTGGTCGATCACAGGTTCATGGAGATTACCGTCCGGGCTGTGCAGGACCACCCAACCGGTGACGTTGAGTTCGGGAAAAATTTCCTGCATGTGCCGGACAATGAGGGCGAGCTGAGGCGGTGCCACCGAACGTCCGCCGTTCCGCAACGAATGGCCGTCCCATGCATACGCACCCTTGGGTAGCAACATGGAACCGACCAACGCCAGCCGATACCCGGACAGGACGGCATGGTCGATGTGGCTGTTATCCGACGGCGAGCGCAGCCCATTGATCAGGCGCGCCGCGGGTATGGCATTCAGGACTTGCTTATTGATGAGTTGGACTGTGCGCAGTTCGCGTTGGATACGCGCCTCGGCACCGAAAATGCCCCGTTTCCGGGGTAGCCCGTGGACCTTCCTGGCAGCTTCCGCCGCCGAGATGAGCGGAACCTCGTTGGGGTCATCAAAGGCAGGGACATAGACCGCGGGGTCCCCTGCAGTGTTCCGCTGGGCTTGGGGCCGTTTGACGTTTGTGGTGGCAGAGGGGCTCGGCCCGGCGGCACCTGTGTAGTCGCCTGGCCTCGGCTGGCTTACCTCTGAGGCGCCGCGGGCGTACTTTCGGTCGTAGTCGGCCCTGCGTTGGGGATCAATGAGAGTTTCGTACGCGAGGGTCACTCGCCGGAACATCTCAGCTTCACCGCCGTGATCCGGGTGGGCCTTACGGGCAGCCTTGCGGTATGCCACTTTGATCTCTTTGTCCGTCGCGGTGACGGAGACGCGGAGAACCTGATAGTGCGAACTGCTGCCCTCGGCCAAGCACGGGCCCTTCTCTGTGGGGATGGTGGCGCTTCTGGAGATGCGCGCTACTGGCAAGTTTATCCAGCCACTATGTGAACGTCGGTAACGGGGCTTGTGGTTCCCGCTGGCATAATTCAGGCTGTGAAACCTCCGGGGCCGAGAACCTTTCCAGTGCGCCGATGAAAATCGCCGTTGCCATTAATCCCGCGGCCTCTTTTGGCCGTACGCGCAATGCCGGGCACCAGGCCGTAGAGTTCATCCGCGCCGCCGGCCGGGACGTCGTCGTGCTTGAAGCAGAAAACTATGGTGCCTTGAGGCGATTGGTGGACCAGTCGTTGGCTGCCGGAGTTAAGGCGTTGGTGGTTGTGGGCGGCGATGGCATGGTCCATTTGGGTGTCAACGCGCTCGCGGACCTTGACGTGCCCCTGGGAATCGTTCCTGCGGGAACAGGTAATGATGTGGCCCGGCTGCTGGGCTTGCCGCGGAATGACGTTGAAGCCGCGTGCCGCCGGTTGCTGCGGGCATTGGACGATGGGGGCCGGAGGATTGATGCCGGGCGGGTGACGGCGGCTGGTCGGAGCACTTACTTTGCCGGGGTCCTGTCTGCCGGATTTGATGCAGCGGTTAATGAGCGGGCAAACTCGTGGAGCTGGCCACGTGGGAAGAGCCGTTACAACCTTGCCATGCTCAGGGAGTTGGGATCTTTCCGTAAGATCACCTACACCGTTACCGCCGATGGCGTGACGTGGAATCAGCCGGCCTTGCTCATTTCCGTGGCCAACGGGCACTCGATCGGCGGGGGTATGAAGATCACCCCCGATGCACTTCCGGATGACGGGTGGTTGGACATGTTTGTGGTCAAGCCGTTGTCCAGGATTCAGTTTCTGGCTGTCTTTCCCAAGGTTTTCGCCGGGAAGCACACTGGTCATCCAGCGGTGGATATCAGACGTGTCCGCAAGGTGCGCCTGGAAGCCGAAGGTGTGGTGGCCTACGCCGACGGGGAGCGTGTTGCTGCGTTGCCCGTGGAGGTGGAGGTAGTTCCTGGCGGTTTGTGGGTTCTGGCCTAGAGTGCCAATGGAGTGTGCTGTGAAAGCCACGGCGCTATGGGCAGATAGACTCGGTCGCGGTGACGGGCCGCACGGGTCCGGCACCATCTTTCACACCAGGCGGCAAGGAGACAGAGTGGCGAGCAACGTTCGACGGCGACTGGCCGGCTTGGTTGCCAGCGGAGCCGCCGGTGTTTTGCTGGCTGGCTGCAGCGTCAACGTTCCTGATCCTTCCGTGCCCCAACCTTCACCATCGGTATCCACTCTTGCTACTCCCACCATCACTCCGGGCCATGACGCGGAAGCCGTGGCTGCCAAGGACCTGCCTTTGACGGCAGGGGGCACTTTGGCGCCGGGGGAACCTGTGACGGTTTCCACGCGGCTTGAAGAGGTTCCAGGCTGGTCCGTTGTTCACTCTGCACTGCAGGGCGAAAACAGGTACAAGAAGGCGGACGGTTGCACTCTCGCGGTCCGGGTCAGCGTGAACCAAGGACCACTGGTAGTCCCTGGTGATGACACCGCGTCAACCAAGGAATTGTTCACTTACCTTGGCGCCGGAGAACCGGACCGCCTAAAACCGGCCAATTTGCGGTGGGGAGAAACCGGGTCAGACAAACCGCCACACAGCGTGGAGTTCCTTAGCTTGGAATCTTCCGCGGCATCAGGAGCGAAGCCGGCACTGGTGATGGCCAGGCTTTTCAGCGCTCCCGCGTCCTCAGTGTATGTCTCGCTGGCATGCCCGGATAGCACCACCTTGGCCGCTGCGCGTGCAGAGGCCGTGGCTCAACTCGTGGTGGTCCCGCCGTCCTGATAACGCTGGCCGGGCCTCTGCGGGCAGCGTGCCTGTGGCTAAAGTAACAGTTCTTGTTTTTAGAGTTACCGTGGATGCATGGGTACCTTAGACCTCCCGTGGATCCGCAAACTCGCCGCTGTTGCGTCCTTGGGGGATGAGAACCGCCGCGCTCTGTATAAATACGTCTTGGGTGCGGGGAAAGCGGTGGGTCGTGATGAGGCTGCTGCCGCGCTGGAGCTGCCCCGAAGTACTGTGTCCTTTCATTTGGACCGCTTGGTACGCGAAGGACTCCTGGACGTGGAGTTCAGGAGGCCGCCTGGAAGAACGGGGCCGGGGTCAGGGCGGCCATCAAAGTTGTATCGCCAGGTGGTGGATGAGATCGGAGTCTCTTTCCCTGAGCGGCACTATGATCTCGCCGCCCAGATCCTGGCCGGAGCAATCAAGCGTGCGAAGGACAGTGGCGGCGCCGTTGACGCTGCCCTGGGTTCAGTTGCAGAAGAGAAAGGACGGGAGTTTGGGATGCCCGGTGACTTCCCCGGTGCACTCAAAGGCCTCGGATACGAACCTGCACCAGATGGTTCCGGGGGATACCTCTTACTCAACTGCCCGTTCCACCGGTTGTCGGCTGACCACCAGGAACTGGTGTGCTCCATGAACGGCTCGTTCCTCGCCGGCGCTGCAGGGGCTTCCGGGCTCAGCTCAAACTCCGTAACAGCTGATCCCGATCATGAACGCGGACATTGTTGTGCACGTATTCACGGTGACCAGCGGGACGCTTGAAAGTACGGCCGGGAACCGACGGCGGGCTGCAAGGGAATCAGGCATCGATAGAATTAGGCTGTGCCTGTATACCTCGATCATGCTGCCACCACGCCCCTGTCGGCAGAAGCGCTCGCTGTCATGACGCGCGAGTTGGCCCGCACGGGTAATCCTTCGTCGCTGCATGGCGCGGGTCGCCGCGCCAGGCGGACGGTGGAAGACGCCCGGGAGACGCTGGCCGCTGCGGCGGGGGCCCATCCTTCGGAGGTCATTTTCACATCCGGCGGTACCGAGGCAGACAACTTGGCAGTCAAGGGACTTTTTTGGGCCCGACGCGACGAGGACTCCCGCCGAACCCGGATCCTGTGTTCCGCCGTCGAGCATCACGCAGTCATGGATACCGTGGAATGGCTTGAAAAGCATGAAGGTGCCCATGTTGTGTGGCTTCCGGTGGATGGCGATGGCCGGGTCCGGCTCGATGCGGTCAAGCAGGAGATCGAGCGCGACCCCGCGTCAGTAGCTTTGATCACCACAATGTGGGCCAACAATGAAGTGGGCACCATCCAGCCGGTACGGGAGATTGTGGAGCTGGCTACGCCGCACGGCATCCCGGTTCATTCGGACGCTGTCCAGGCGTTCGGATCACTTCCTGTGGATTTCCGTGGATCGGGTCTCGCGGCGATGTCTGTCTCGGGGCACAAGCTTGGCGGTCCGGTAGGGGTTGGCGCCCTTTTCCTGGGTAGGGCAGTGAAACTGACCCCGGTCCAGCATGGTGGTGGCCAAGAGCGTGATGTTCGTTCGGGCACTTTGGATACTCCGGCAATTGCTGCCTTTGCCGCGGCCGCTGCGGCTGTCATTGCGCATCTTCCGGCTGAGCAGGAACGCCTTGCTGCTTTGCGGGACCGCCTGATCAGCGGCGTGCGCGAGGCGGTTCCGGAGGCTGTACTCAGGGGCACTCCGGGGGAGGGAAGGCTGCCGGGAAACGCTCACTTCACGTTCCCCGGATGCGAGGGCGACTCGCTACTCTTCCTTCTGGACCTGGCCGGCGTCGAATCCTCCACCGGTTCGGCATGCACCGCAGGTGTGCCCCGGCCCTCCCATGTGCTCCTGGCCATGGGCCTGGACGAGGACACAGCCCGCGGTGCCCAGCGCTTCACCCTTGGCCATGCTTCCACCGATGAGGATGTGGACGCACTCTTGAAGGCTCTTCCCGAAGCGTGCGTACGGGCACGGCAGGCGGGAATGGCCGGCCACGAATCCAGCATTCAAACAGCGGCCACCGTGGCGCGGCAAGGCTCCGGGCAGGCTTCATAAGGAGCTACTACGGCTCTTGGGATAGCAGCGCATCCAGCGGCACCTCCGGATCCTTGAGCGTCGCCTCGTTTACCGGCACTCGGGAGGTAATGAGGGCTTTAATGTCCTTCTGAACCCGGCTCTGGTTGACGCTCATCCCGGCAACCACCTTGCCTTGCCTTAGCCAGAATGCAATAAAGGTGGTGTCCTCCAGGCTGCCGCGGATCACCGGGGACGTCCCGGTAGCAAGCGAGGGAAAGCCTGAGTACTCCATGCTCAATTCGAACTGATCGGTATAGAAGTAGGGCACCACCTCCAGCCGGGCATCCAGCCCCATCATGGTTTGAGCGGCCACCTTTCCACCGTTGAGTGCGTTGGCCCAGTGTTCGCTGCGATGATGCTCACCTGTGAACGGGTGCAGCGCGTTGGCAACATCACCGGCAGCCAGGACATCCGGTGCGCTGGACCTCAGCCCGGCATCGACGAGTATCCCATTGTCCAGGGCAAGCCCCGCGGCCTCGCCCAGCGCTGTGTCCGGCACAACCCCCACCGCAATGATCACGACGTCGGCCGGCAGCGTTTCGCCGCTATTGGTGCGGACCGCCGTCGCCCTGCCGTTGTGTCCATCAATACCCGCAGCACTTGCCGGGAGGCGGAAAGTCACGCCGTGGGCTTCATGGGTCCGCTGGAAGAACCCTCCCAGTTCAGGGCCGATCGCAGCGCTGAGAGGAATGTCTTCGAGGCCCAGAAGGGTGACGTCGTTGCCGTAAGTCCGGGCTGCGGCGGCCAGTTCCATGCCGATCCAACCGGACCCGATCATCACCACCTTCCGTCCTCCACCTTGGAGGAGGTGCCGGAGCTTCAGGCTGTCATCAAGGGTCCGGAAGGTCATGACGCCCTCAAGTTCCGCCCCTGGAAGCGGGATCTTTCGGGGCAGGGCACCTGTTGCAAGGAGCAGCTTTGAGTAGCCGAGGCTTCGGCCGTTCTTGAGTGTCACCACGTGCGCGGCGGGGTCTATTCCGCTTGCAGGGCTGCCCAGCAACAGCTCGACATCGTGTTCCCCGTACCACTGATCCGGAACCACGAGGGCGGAATCCTGATCGGCTTTGCCGAGGAGAAGCTCCTTGGACAGTGGGGGACGGATGTACGGTGTTCGCTTCTCGGCGGCCACCAGGGTGACAGGTCCTTCGAAGCCCCCGGACCGGAGGGTCTTAGCGGCAGTGGCGGCGGCAAGGCCACCACCTACAATCACTATCTGTTGGTTTGCCATGTCAGCTCGATTCTAAAACCAATATTTTTGACTTTAGAAGCGTTGCGCTGGTTGGTCAAGGGTGCCGATCAAGGGGTTTTAGGGCAAACGGTCGCGCACGCTAGAATAGATGGGCACACCGGCTGTCCCCAGCCGGACATGGTGCTCCAACTCCCACAGACAGAAAGCCAGCATGCGAGTACTTGCAGCAATGAGCGGCGGAGTTGACTCCGCTGTGGCCGCAGCCCGGGCCGTCGAAGCCGGACACGATGTTGTGGGAGTCCATCTTGCTTTGTCGCGGATGCCCGGCACCCTGCGTACGGGAAGCCGGGGTTGTTGCACCATTGAAGACTCGCGCGATGCGTGGCGTGCCTGCGATGTCCTGGGCATTCCCTACTACGTATGGGACTTCTCCGAGCGCTTCAAGGAAGACGTCGTCCAGGACTTCATTGACGAGTATGCCGCCGGCAGGACGCCCAACCCGTGCATGCGCTGCAATGAGCGCATCAAATTTGCAGCTCTTCTGGAGAAGGCCATTGCACTGGGATTCGATGCCGTCTGCACAGGTCATTATGCCAAGGTCATAGAGGACGCCGACGGTAACCGGGAACTCCACCGTGCCGCAGACTGGGCCAAGGACCAGAGCTATGTCCTAGGTGTCCTCACCCACGAGCAGCTGAAGCACTCCATGTTCCCACTGGCGGACACGCCCTCCAAAGCCGAGGTTCGGGCCGAGGCGGAACGCCGGGGTTTGTCAGTGGCCAACAAGCCGGACAGCCATGACATCTGCTTCATTTCCGACGGTGATACGCGGGGGTGGCTGGCAGAAAAGATTGACATGACCACCGGGGACATCGTTGACGAGACCGGCGCCAAGGTTGGCGAACATCCGGGTGCCAACGCCTTTACCGTGGGACAGCGACGCGGACTGAAGCTGGGAACCCCCGCCTCGGACGGCAAGCCACGGTTTGTCCTGGAGATCCGTCCCAAGGAAAACAAAGTAGTTGTGGGGCCGGAAGCGTTGCTGGCGATCGATGAGATCAGGGGCATCAAGGTTTCGTGGGCCGGGCTGCCTATATCCGAGGTTGCGAGCGGCGCAGAGTTTGATTGCCATGCCCAGGTCCGGGCTCACGGCGATCCTGTGCCGGCTGTGGCCCGCGTGGAATCCGTTGCTGATGAGTCCGGCGTGGAGAGGGTTCAGTTGATCGTTACGTTGACCGATCCCCTGCGCGGAGTGGCTCCGGGGCAGACGGTTGTTTTGTATCAGGGAAGCCGCGTGCTTGGTCAGGCCACCATCGACGCCGCCCGCTCACTCCAACGGGAAGCCCTCTAGGAACCCGGAGCACTCACCGTCGAACCTACTGGAAAGTAAATTTTGTGTCTCGAATCACAAAATTTGGGGTTCGAGGGGTTCGAAGTCTGGTTGAATCGTGGAATCAAGAGTGCGCGCCGTCACAAATATCCCACGGCGGCGCGCCGAATCCATCGAACAGAAGGTTCACCAGATGGCAATGAACAAAAAGGCCCTGCACGGCGTCATCGCGCTGGCGGGCATTTCCGCGCTCGCCTTGACGGCATGCACGGGACCCTCCGGCGGCGGTTCATCATCCGCGCCGGCCGCTGCGGGCCCTATCGCTTACGGCACCACTGACAAAGTCACTTCATTGGATCCCGCAGGTTCCTATGACAACGGTTCATTTATGGTGATGAACCAGGTCTACTCGTTCCTGCTCAATTCCAAGCCCGGCGGCGCGGAACCGGTGCCGGATCTCGCCGAGTCTTCGTCCTTCACGGCGCCCTCCGAATACACGGTGAAGCTCAAGTCAGGTTTGAAGTGGGCCAATGGGCACACTTTGGACTCCAAGGACGTCAAGCACTCCTTTGATCGGCAGGTGGCCATCAATGACCCCGCCGGGCCGGCATCGCTGCTGACCAACATCGAGAGCGTCAGCGCCCCCGATGCCACCACGGTGGTGTTCAAGTTGAAGAACGCCAACGACCAGACCTTCAGCCAGATCCTTAGCAGCCCTGCCGCGCCGATCGTTGACGATGAAGTCTTCCCGGCCGACAAGATCCTCTCCGACGACGAGATCATCAAGGCGAACGCGTTCTACGGCCAGTACACGATTGACAGCTACAAGAAAAATGAACTTGTCAGCTTCAAGGCCTTCGCGGATTATCAGGGTGTCCTTGGCAAGCCGGCCAATGATGCCGCCACCATCAAGTACTACGCCAGCCCCACCAACCTGAAGTTGGAAATCCAGCAGGGAGCCATCGACGTCGCCTTCCGTAGCCTCAGCGCAACGGACATCGACGATCTCCGTAAGGACGACAAAGTCAAGGTCCTCACCGGTCCCGGCGGCGAGATCCGTTACGTCACCTTCAACTTCGACACCATGCCTTACGGAACCAAAGCACAAGGCGCTGATCCTGCCAAGGCACTGGCCGTTCGCCAGGCCGTGGCCAACCTGGTGGACCGTCAAGCCATAGCCGACCAGGTCTACAAGGGCACCTACCTGCCGCTGTACTCCAATGTCCCCAGCGGGTTCCTCGGAGCCAACGAATCCTTCAAGGACGCTTATGGTGATGGCGGCAAGCCAAGCCTGGACAAGGCCAAGAAGGTTCTTACGGACGCCGGCATCACCGAGCCCGTTGCCTTGAACCTTCAGTACAACCCTGACCACTACGGCGGATCCTCCGGAGACGAGTACGCCATGGTCAAGGAGCAACTGGAAAAGTCCGGACTCTTCAAGGTAAACCTGCAGTCCACTGAGTGGGTCACCTACAGCAAGGCAAGCCGGGCTGATGAATACCCGTTGTTCCAGTTCGGCTGGTTCCCGGACTTCAGCGATGCCGACAACTACCTCACCCCGTTCTTCCCCGAGGGCGGCTTCCTGAAGAACCACTACAACAACGCGACGGTCAACGAGCTCATCGGTAAGCAGCTCACCGAGGCTGATAAGACCAAGCGTGAATCCGATATCAAGGATGTCCAGAACGCGTTGGCCAAGGACATCTCCACGCTGCCCCTGCTCCAGGGCGCGCAGGTGGCGGTAACCGGTAGCGGCGTCAACGGAGTCGAGAAGACCCTGGATCCGTCGTTCAAGTTCCGCCTGGGTGTAATTTCCAAGTAACCGCACCATTGTGATGAGAAGGCAGGCGGGACACTGATCCGGTGTCCCGCCTCCTTTGCTGACCACTAAAAAGGCCGGCACGCATCAGACAACCCCGCGTAATCCACGGGCAGGAATGCAGGTAGCAAATGACAACACTTATAGAAGTCCCGGAAGCTGAGCCCGGCATCGTTGCTCCCAAGAGCAAGTCCAAAGCCGGGGGAGGACTGGGCAGATACATAGTGATCAGGTTCTTCCTGATCATTCCCACAGTTTTTATCCTGGTAACACTGGTCTTTTTCCTGATGAGGGTCATTGGAGATCCCATCACCGCAGCCCAAGGCGGCCGCCTGCCTCCGGACGTGCTGGCTCAACGCATCCACGATGCCGGGTACGACCGCCCGGTCCTTGTTCAGTACTTCGAGTACCTTGGCCAGTTGCTCACCGGTAATTTCGGTACCACCATCACCGACCGGCGCCCGGTGGTGGAAGTTCTGACCACGTTCGGCGCAGCTACGCTGGAACTCTCCATCAACGCGCTGATCGTTGCGCTTGCAGTGGGCATCCCGTTCGGGCTCATTGCAGCCCAGCACCGGGACAAGACACCCGACGCTTTGCTGAGGTTCTTCGCGATCCTCTGCTACGCAACCCCGGTCTTCTTTTCCGGTCTGCTACTGAAGCTCACGTTTTCCGTGTGGCTTGGCTGGTTCCCGGTGGCAGGCAGGGCCTCAACCCGCACGGAACTAACCATGAGCGGGCTGGCGGCCCCCTCCGGTATCTACTGGCTGGATGCGTTGCGCAGCGGCAACTTCACAGCGCTCGGTGATGTGGCCTCGCACGCAGTTCTCCCGGCAATTGCCCTCGGTCTGCTCACCGCCGGTGTCTTCCTTCGCCTGGTCCGCACCAACGTGATTGGAACGTTGGGGAAGGATTACATTGAGGCCGGGCGATCCCGGGGAGTCAGCGAGTTCCGCCTGGTGACAAAGCACGCCTATAAGCCTGCACTGATCCCCATCATCACAGTCATGGGCTTGCAGATTGCCCTGATGCTGGGCGGGGCCATCCTCACCGAAACCACCTTCGAGTGGAAGGGGTTGGGTTATCAGTTGGTCCAGTACCTCAATGCCCGTGACTTCGTGGCCGTCCAAGGAATCGTGGTGTTGCTGGCCATCATCGTGGCCGTCACCAACTTCTTAGTGGACATCATTGCCGCGCTCATCGACCCCCGAGTGAGGTACTGACCATGAGCACTCCTCAACTGACCCGACCCAAGCAACCTTTGTTCTCAAGGCTGCCCGTCATCAGCCATCTGAAGAAGAGCGTAGGACTTCAACGGGGCATGCTCATTGTGGGCGTTGTCCTGAGCGGGATCTTCGTACTGACCAGCATCCTTGCTCCGCTTCTTGCGCCCTACGGCTACTCCCAACTCAGCGACGATTCCGGCTCGTTTCCCACCCAGGCAGCACCCGGGGGTAAGCACCTGCTGGGAACGACGGTTGGAGGTTACGACGTCCTGTCCCGCGTGATTTGGGGCTCCCAGACGGCAGTGACTGTGATCATCGTGTCCGTGGCAATGTCCCTGTTCCTCGGCGTTATTCTTGGCCTCCTCAGCGGATACTTCGGCGGTTGGCTGGACAGGATTCTGGTGGTGGTAGCGGACGCCATCTATGCTTTCCCCACCCTGCTCCTTGCAATCGTGATTTCGATCGTGATCAGCCGCGGGCAGTCCAGCTTCTGGGGTGGCATCTTCTCCTGTGCGTTCTCCATCACAGTAGTGTTCGTGCCGCAGTATTTCCGCGTCATTCGTGCAGAAACCATCAGGCTCAAGGCGGAGCCTTTCGTGGAGTCGGCCAAGGTCCTTGGGGCGTCCAGCGTGCGGATCATCGGGCGGCACATCTTCAAGAACGCCACCCGTACCCTGCCGCTCATGTTTACCCTGAACGCCTCCGAAGCAATCCTCACCCTGGCCGGCCTGGGCTTCCTGGGCTTCGGCATTGAGCCCACGTCCGCAGCTGAATGGGGATTCGACCTCAACAAGGCCCTGGCTGATACCTCGTCCGGTATCTGGTGGACGGGAGTCTTCCCGGGCATCGCCATAGTGCTCACGGTTCTGGGGCTGACTTTGGTAGGCGAAAGCATCAACGACCTCAATGACCCCCGGATCCGCGGACGCAAACGAGCAGGCGGAAAACCCGTGCCAGGAACCCCGGCAGCACCAACAACGCCGTCTACCGCGGCAGAGGCAGGGAACTCATGACCACCAACCTCGGAAACGTCTCGGACCAGGTGGGAGCTGACCAGGATGTGCTCACTATCGACCGGCTCCAAGTCACCTTTGCCACCGATGGCGGGGACGTTCATGCAGTCAAAGATGTGAGCCTCAACGTTGCAGCCGGCGAGGTTGTAGCCATTGTGGGTGAATCGGGTTCCGGCAAAACCGTGACAGCCAAAACCATCCTTGGGCTGCTCCCCGAAACTGCCATCAGCTCCGGCGCCGTGGTGATCAACGGCAACAACGTGATCAGTGTCAGCCGGAACACCCTCCGGAAAATCCGTGGCCGCGACGTAGCCATGGTGTTTCAGGAGCCGTCCACGGCACTGAACCCGGTGTTCACCGTGGGCTGGCAAATTGCAGAAGGCATCCGGGCGCACGCCACTGACGGCAAACGAATTTCAGCCAAGGAGGCAAAGCAACGGGCAACCGAGGCACTGCGGAAGGTGGGTATCCCGGACCCCGAGACACGGGTTAACTATTACCCGCATCAGTTCTCCGGCGGCCAGAAGCAACGCGTTGTTATCGCAGCCGCACTCGCGCTGAACCCCGGGTTGATCGTGGCCGACGAGCCAACAACGGCCTTGGATGTCACCGTACAGGCAGAAATCCTTCAACTATTGCGCGATCTGAGGGACAACTACGGCACCTCGATCGTCCTGATTACCCACAACATGGGGGTGGTCGCGGACCTGGCGGATCGCGTTGTGGTCATGTACCAAGGCGATGTGGTGGAAGAGGCCCCTGCCAAAGTCCTCTTTGCTGAGCCCCGGGAGGAGTACACCAGGAAACTCCTGGCCGCGGTACCGCACCTGGGGCGGAACTCAGCATCGGAGGGTGCCCGGGGCCGGCTCCATCAGGACGGCAAAGTTCTGGTGGAAGCAAAAAACCTCACCATTGAATACCCCGGACGTTTCGGCCGGCACGGGTTCAAAGCCGTGGACGACGTCAGCTTTACCGTCTCTGAAAACGAGGTCTTCGGGCTGGTGGGCGAATCCGGTTCAGGAAAATCAACCATCGGACGGGCCATAGCCGGCCTGACCCGGGTCACCGGGGGGAGTTTGAAGGTGCTGGGGTATGAGATGTTGGACTTCAAGGAGCGCACCTTCCGTCCGCTTCGCAAGGAGATCGGCTTCGTGTTCCAGGACCCGGCGGCGTCCTTCAACCCGCACCTGACCATTGGCGAATGTGTAGCGGAACCGCTGCTTATACACACAAAGCCCGGAGCGGCCGAGGCGAGGAAAAAGGTAGGTGAGCTGCTCGAATCAGTCCAGTTGCCGGCGTCGTACGCGGAGCGTTACCCCCACGAGCTGTCCGGAGGACAGCGGCAACGCGCCTCCTTGGCGAGGTCCCTGGCACTGAACCCGCGCCTACTGATCGCCGACGAACCCACCTCCGCCCTTGATGTCTCGGTGCAGGCCAAGGTCCTGGACCTGTTCAAGGACATCCAGGAGCAGTACGGATTCGCCGCCCTCTTCATCAGCCACGACCTCGCGGTGGTGGACATGTTGGCTCACTGGGTTGGCGTGCTGTACAAAGGCCGGCTTGTGGAACAGGGGATTGGCAACCATGTGATGGGTTCCCCGCAGCACGATTACACCAAGAGGCTCATAGCCTCCCTGCCGGTCCCGGACCCTGATGAACAGGCACGACGGCGCGAAGCGCACCGCGCGCTGTTGGGTGGCTAGACCAGGGCGCTGAAAAGCACCAAAGCAGAGCAAAAGGTACGCCCCTTACTGAAGGGGCGTACCTTTTGCTTTGACGGTGAGCTCGACAGTGAGCTTGACGGTGAACTGGAGCTATTCGGAGACGATGCCTATGTTGAACATCTTTCCTTGCGGCTGCTGCATAAAGATCCGAAGCCAGAGAGGCAGCCACATCTCCATGCCACGGGCCGCGTCAAGGCCGCCGAGGTCCCTGATATGCCCGGGAGACCACCCGAATTCCTGCAATAGCCCGGACACCGTGGCTTTGGCACCCTGATCATTGCCAGCCATGAAAACGTCATGCGCGCCCGGGAGCCGTCCAGGGTCCACCATGACCGGTGCGCTGACCGTGTTCAAGGACTTCACCACCCGGGCACCGGGGTACGTCCGTTGTAGTGTCTCGGCGATGCTGTCCGTATTGCACACAGACAGGGTTGGCGGGAAACCGCCCGAAGAGTCCAAGGGGTTGGAGACGTCCAGCAGTACCTTACCGTTGAGATTCTCAGCGCCGGCTTCTGCCAGCGCGGCCAGGCTCACGGTCCCCGGAGTGGCATTGATAATCAGCTCGGCGAATCCTGCCGCCTGGGCGAAGGACCCTGCCCGGGCCAGTGGTCCTGCCTGCCCGGCCCACGCCTCGCCCTTGGGATTTCCCGATTCCCGGGAACCCATGCTGACCTCGTGCCCCAAGGCTGCAAGCTTCCCGGCGAGGGCATGCCCCACCATCCCCGTACCCAAAACAGCGATTTTCATGAAGGCTCCTTTGCCGGACAAGCACTGATGATGCCATTGTGCGCCGATACGGGCCTCGAGGATACAGTGCTGCCGTTCCGCCTCCGAGCGTGCGGGTCCGGTCCTTCAACAGCGAAGTAACACCCACGACGGGACCGGCGAGCACCATAGACTGGGGAGCATGACCGAGCAGAACAACGCCCTTCCCCATGACGCCGATTCCTTCAACCCGGCAGCGAGTTCCTTAGCCGGCCAAGTGGACCGTGCCGTCATGGATGAGCTGCTGTCCATCCGGTCCAGCATCGACAACATCGACGCAACACTTGTTTTCCTTCTCGCAGAACGCTTCAAGGCCACCCAAAAAGTAGGAATCCTGAAGGCCACCCACAAGCTTCCCGCCGGAGATCCAGGCCGTGAATCGGCCCAGATCGCCCGCCTGCGCCGGCTCGCCGAGGATGCGCACCTTGATCCGGCGTTCGCAGAGAAATTCCTCAACTTCATCATCAGTGAAGTGATCCGCCACCACGAGGCAATCGCCGAGGATCACCAGATCTCCAGCCAGCAGTCGTGACTGAAATGAAGAGCATCCGCGCCAGTGCCACTGCGCTGGGACCCTGGCCCGGTACTGATCCTGCTGAGGCAAGCAGAATAGTCCGCGGCGAACTGGGAGAGCCCCACCTGCCCTTCCTGCCTGAACTGCCGGAACGCGGTGTGGGCTCAGATGCAGTGGGCAGAACAGGTTCCCTCCTGGTGGACCTGGCACTGGACGTCCAACCGCACGGCTGGCGCTTGGTGGACAGGGCCGGCCAGGACGCACGGCGAGCCGCTTCGGCGCTCTCCACGGACATCAACATTTTGGCCGACATTGCCGGTGCTGAGGACATCTCGGCACCAGAGATCAAGGTCCAGATAATGGGGCCCATGAGCCTCGCCGCCAATCTCTACCTACACAGCGGTGAACGGGCGCTTCTGGACTATGGCGCCCGCAGAGACATTGCCGAGTCCTTGGCGGCTGGCGTCGGAGAGCACCTCAAGCGCGTTGCCGCTGCCGCCCCGGGCGCTGGCCTGGTGGTTCAGCTCGACGAGCCGGATATTGCCTCGGTCATGGCAGGGACCATACCCACGGCCAGTGGATACCGCACCTTGCGGTCCATTTCGGGTGAGGAGGTGACCGGGTCTTGGAAACTGGTCATCGAAACCCTGAAAGCTGCGGGCGTCGTGGAGACTGTGGTCTCCGTACCGGAAATCGAAGCTCCCATCGAACGCATCTTCGCCGCCGGCGCGGACGGTGTAGCCGTACCCCTGAAGGCCCTGACGTCCCGCCAGTGGGAGCAGCTCGCCGCTGCGGTGGAGGACGGGAAACGCGTGTGGGCCGGCGCGCTTTCCACCGTCAACCCCCGGGCGCAGCTGCCGCGTACGGCTGAGGTTGTTGAAAGTATTTGGAAGCCGTGGCGCCAGTTAGGCCTTCCCGCCTCCGGGCTGGCCGGACTGCGCGTCACCCCCTCAACTGGACTGGCGGACTTCAAGCCTTCAACGGCCAAGGATATTCTGAAGAAGCTCACCGACGTTGCTGACGGACTGGACCAGTTGGCCCAGGGCTGACGCCCCGCAGCTCAGAATCTTGCTTCCCAGCGGTCCGGTTCCGCATACCGGGGAAGAGTTGTACCGGGCGCTGCTCCAGGGAGATAGGGCGCCAGCCGGTAGTCGAAGCGTCCGGCATACACCAGCACAAGGCCGATTTGGGGCTGAATAACCTTGACCTGGATCCGGTGCTTGCCCTCGGCCGCATCCCACCACTGCTCCGCGTAGGCACGTGCGTCTAGGGCTGCGGGGAGCGGAATCCGAAGAGGACCTAGGAAAAGCCTGCTTGCCTTGGAAACGCCCCTCAGCCGGCCTTCCGCGGTGACGCTGACATCCAAATCCGTGACCAGACGGCGGTAACGCCCTATGTGGTCCACCAACCGCGCATTCCGGCCAGCAGCATCAGCCTGCCCCGTAACTTCAGCCTGCCCCGTACCTTCAGCATGCCCTGTACCTTCAGCCTGCCCTGTACCTTCAGCCTGCCCCGTACCTTCAGCATGCCCTCTAACTTCATCCGGCACAGCGCTGGTGGTGTCGTGGAATAGCCGCGTACCCGTAGGGAAGTAGATCTCCCGGCGTGCGGTCAAAGCCGGACGTCCAAAGGGATCCACATGGGCGTGGTTTTCGATGCGAAACGCAATTCCCTCCCCGTATTCGGGAAAGAACGCTTGCTCGCCTCCGCTCAACGCCATCAACGGTCGCAGCCACTTCTGCCGGCAACCAACAACGTCAAAGACTCCTTCGCCAATCCCGTAGGTACCTGATCCGGCTGCCAGCGAGAAGTAATCCTGCAGCTCAGGGGCGAGCCGGTGAAAATCTTCGCCGAGCGCCAGCTGGTAGATGGGTGTGTTCATGGATAGTCCTCCCCTAAAGCCGGCCGGCCGCTTTGAGCCGTATATAGGTATCAGCCAGCAGCGGCGGAACCTCGTGCGGTTCAGCGTCCACTACTTCGGCGCCGAGCTGCCTGAGCTGAACCATCACCGCCGAACGTTCCAGCAAGGCTCGTTCAGCTGCCGCTGCACGGAAGACCTGGCTGGCTGTGGTCCTCTCTTCCTTCATGCTCGAAAGCAGGGGATCCCGAACCGATGCCACCACCACAACGTGCTGGCGGGACAGCTGGGCCACAGTGGGGAGGAGCCCCTCTTCGGGGGCGCCGCCGTCGAGCGCCGTCAAAAGCACCACCATGGACCGGTGCGCCGAGACCGCACGCACCTGCGCGGGAACCTGCTGCCAATCCAGCTCGATCAGTTCAGCTTCCAAAGGAGCCATTGCCTGGACCAACTGACCCAGCAAATTGCCCTTTGATGCGGACTCCACCCGGGAGCGGAGCCTGCGATCGTAGGCAAGGAAATCCACACGATCACCTCCCCGCTCGGCCAGCACCGCCAGCAGCAGTGCCGCTTCGATGCCGGTATCGAGCCGGGGCTCATCTTCGATTCTTGCCGCCGCTGTGCGTGAAGTATCAAGAACGATGACCACCCGGCGGTCTCGCTCAGGGCGCCAGGTTCGCACCACCACAGAGGTGCGGCGCGCCGTGGCTCGCCAGTCGATGGACCGGACGTCATCACCCCGGACGTAGTCGCGTAGAGAATCGAACTCGGTACCTGCGCCGCGGATTTGAACAGCGGCCCTGCCGTCCAACTCCCGGAGCTTACGGAGCTTGGAAGGGAGGTGGCGTTTGGAGTGGAAAGGAGGGAGAACCCTGAGCTGCCCGGGCAGGGCTCGGGTACGCTGCCTCGCCGCCATGCCCAAAGGTCCCAGGGCACGGATGGTCACGTGCGGGCTTTTGAGGTCACCGCGGCGGCGAGGGACCAAGGTTACTGTCATGCGGCGACGTTCACCGGCCGGGATCACCATGGACTGAGAGGGCTTTAGCGCCCCCGCCGAGGGCTGCCACGCATCCCTGACCTCGGCCCTCAGCCTGCGCGCGGTGGGATTGGTGATTGTTACTACGGACTCTGCCCTGCCTTCAAGGGTCACGTTTCCCGGTTGGGCCCGGTCCAGGAGAAGCCGGGCCGGTGATACGGCCAGGAACAGGTCCACGGAGAGCATAAGGACCAGTCCCACGCCAACAAATACAAGGGTGCTCCACACAGGGAAGACGACCAAAGGCACCAGCCCGAGAAGGGCCAACACTACGAAACGACCCGTTATGGCCACTCAGGCCCCCTCGGCGCCACAGATCCCGAGATCAACGGGGGACCGGGACGGATGCGAGGATGCTGCCCAGGACATCGTCCACCATGATGCCGTCCATCTGTGCTTCCGGGCGCAGGCCCACCCGGTGCCTTAGGCAGGGCAGGGACAGTGCTTTGACGTCATCCGGGGTGACGAATGACCTCCCGGAAAGCCACGCCCATGCCTTTGATGTCTTGAGCAGGGCGGTTGCTCCACGGGGCGAAACGCCGAGTTGGAATGACGGCGCAGACCTGGTGGCACGCACCACGTCCACGATGTAAGCCAGGACCTCCGGCGCCACCGCAACGTGTGCGACCGCCGCCTGGGCGTTGGAAAGCTCGACGGCGCCAGCCACCGGCCGTACGCCGGCTGCGGAGAGATTACGGGGATCGAATCCGCTCGCGTGCCGGCGGATGACCTCGATTTCCTCATCCCGTCCGGGCAGCGGCATGGTCAGCTTGAGAAGGAAACGGTCCAGTTGCGCCTCGGGGAGGGGATAGGTGCCCTCATACTCCACAGGGTTCTGGGTTGCCGCAACGATGAACGGACTCGGAAGGGGCCGGGACACGCCATCGACCGAGACCTGGCGTTCTTCCATGGCTTCGAGCAGTGAAGCCTGGGTTTTCGGCGGAGTACGGTTGATTTCGTCCGCCAACATGATGTTGGTGAAAACCGGGCCCTCACGGAACGTGAACTCTGAGGTGTGAGAGTCGTAGACCAAAGATCCCGTAACGTCGCCGGGCATGAGGTCCGGCGTGAACTGAACACGCTTGGTGTCCAGGCTCAGCGCAGTGGACAAGGCCCGGACCAGAAGAGTTTTTGCCACACCCGGAACGCCCTCCAGGAGAACGTGGCCACCGCAGAGCAGGGCGATCAGCATGCCGGTCACCGTGGAGTCCTGGCCCACTACGGCTTTGCCTACTTCGGTCCGGACATTGAGCAAGGACTGCCGCGCCGGATCCTCCAAGGGGTGCCGTTGGCCATCCTGTGTTGGACCGTTGTCAGACCCGGCGCGCTGTTGGTTTGGGTTCTGCTGGCTTGGGCTCTGCTGGTTTGGGTTGGGCGCCGGCTCTTCACGCTGCATGGCGCCCGGCTGAGGCGACGTGTCGGCGTAGTGGCTGTTGCTGTCCGTATGGCTGCTCATCGGGCGATCGCTTCCTGTTCGATTCGTTCAATCTGTTGTGCCCACTGCACCAGTTGTCCCTCATTTTGCGGCATGAAGTCGATCAGGACGTGCCGAACCTCCGTGGCTGGCTGCTCAACGTGGTTGGCTGTTGTGTCCAGGATGGCTTCCTTGGTGGCATCGGGTCCAAGGTTGAAATGCTTGGCCAGCCGGGACAGGGCCCCTGCCCTCAGGTTCCGGGCGGCGCGCTCCACAGCACGTGAATCCTGATAAAGGCGAGCGCGTCCTTCAGCTGTTTCTGAGGCCTTAACCACCACGGGTAGGGGCTCGAAAACCAGTGGCCCCATGCGGCGGCCCCGCCAGAAAATGGCCAGCAAGGCAACCAAGCCCAACCACGGGCCCGCGAACGCGAGCCACCGAGGGGCGAGTTCGTTGAGGGTTGGGCTTGAATTCGAGGCAGGAATGTCTCCGACCCCTGGGATGTACCACACCAGGTTTGCGTTGTTCCCCAACGTCCTGAGGGTTAGTGCGGCGTTACCTTCCAGAGCCAGGTGCTCATTGTCCACAAGGTCCCTGCTACCCAGGACAATCACCTTTCCGTCGGCCGATGCGGCGTACAACCCAGGCCCTTTGCCGCTGGGGGCGTAGCAAACTGTGGGTCCTGAAAAAACAGAGCCTTGGGCAGCTACCGGACCCGCAGCCAGGGCGTCGTCCTGGCTGCAGCCGGGATTAATATTTTGTGTGGCTTCCGGAACTACGCCGCCGGGTCGGAATCCCTCGGCCAAACCATTGAGCGTGCGTAGGCGCGGGGTGACCACCACAACGCGGTCCGCTGCGTCCGTGATTTCCTCCAGCTGGGATCGGTCCAGGAACCCCTGCGCATCAAAGAGAAGGACAGTTGCTCCTTCCGCCGCTGACACCGCATCCAACGTGTCATCCAGAGAATCCGTCGGCGTCACGGCAACTCCATGCTGTCCCAGGATTTCCGCCGCTGCCATACCGCCGTCCGGTGCCGGGTTCCGTGCGGACAAGCGCCGTGAGTCAGTGGCCCCGGCTACGTTGCCGATGGCCAGGAAAATCACTAAACCTATGAGCACAGCCGCGAGGCCAACCCAGACGATGTGTTGCCGGAGCCAGTCTTTGGAGCGTCGCCCGGCCGATAGTCCGCCTGTTGGCGCAAGTGGCTCTGCTGCCGCAGTAGCGGTGCCTTCTCTGCCGCGTTCCGTCGTTGTCATCGAGGCACCGCGAAACCTGCAGCGGATTGCCCTGCGAAGTCCGGTTTCAACGCAAGAAGCTCAGCATCCAGTTGGCGGATGGACTCGTAATCAATGCGTGTTGCAGGGTGATCGCCATAGCGTACAGCGTCAAAAATCCCTGCGGCGGTGATCAACGTGGTTCGTGCCGTGCCAAAGACACCACCCAGTTGGGCAGCGGCTTCGTCTGCAGTCCTGCCGGCTCGAGCATCAATGATGTCCCGTTCTTCGGCGGAGCGGACAAGAGCACGGAACTGATCGACGACGGCGGCAGGCCAGTTACCGCCGTCGGCTGCTGTTGCCGCCCGTGTACGGTAACCCTCGGCGTCAATAGTGGTGTCGTCCCCATAAAGGTCTTCTGACGCCTTTGTCCGTCGCGCATTGAGCCTCGGGCGCACGAACACGATGGCAACGATGATGAGCACAACAGCGAGGACCACTATCAACGGAACGGCAAGGTTTGGCCCGGTCCCGGACCCTCCCTCGAAAGACGCGAGCCAGTCCATGAAGTCCCGCCACATTTGTTCAAGCCATCCGGGGGTTGCATCCGGGTACCGCGGGTTGGAGAGTTCCTCAATAGCCCATCGTCGTGCCTCGTCGCGGTCCGGTGTCACCGGCGGCTCCCTCAAAGGCAACGGCAAAACAATGTTGATCGCGGTACCTCTCATGCCTGAGGTTGCTGCCCTGGGGGAGTGGACGGAAAGTGTCCGGTGGTGGGAGGCCATGCGGCATTCCCGGGCACGGTGGATGGGCCGCCGGGGATCCCGTCAGGATCAGAACCTGTTTCCATCAACCGCATCAATTCAACGTCCAATCCGTCACGCCGCATGCGCAGGTCCATGTAGAGCAGACTGGAAACGGAGGCTTGGAAGGCGAATGTCACCGATCCCACCAACGCTCCTACCACCGTGGAAATGACGGTGGTCAGAATCAATGTCGATGTCATGGAATCAGAGTCCGGATGAGGAGTAACAACACCACCGACGGCGGCGGAGACCAAGGAAACCGGGATTTGGACGATCTGGGCGATGATGCCCACCATGATGGCCACCACCAAGGTGATGCCGAAAATGCGCCACCAGTTGTTCCGGGTGAGCTGCCACGAGCGGAGCAGGCCGTCATAGACGCCCCTGCCCTCAACCACTATGACCGCCGGGGCCAGCATGAGCTTCAAGCCAATCCAAACAAAGGCCACAATCGAACCCAGGCCCAAGGGCAGGACGATCAAAAGGGTGGCCGGTCCCATGGTGGTGAATAACAAGATGGCAATCCCGAACACCGCGGCGACGGCGAGGATCCCGCCTAAGGTCAGCAGCGCGGCGACCCCAATCAGCGGCAGTATCCGGGGACCGGCGAGTTTCCACATCTGTTTGAAGCCTGTCCGCCGGTTGAGAACCGAACGGGAGACGGGTACCACCAAGACGCCTTGGAGCACGGATCCCAGGAAGCCGATCAGCACCGAGATGCCAAGGGTACCTGCCATGAAGGCGAAAAACGGCCCCATGGCGTCGGCCAACTCTGCCTCGGAACTGACGGATTCAAAGGACGTGGTAAGTTCCACCATCCCTATCGTGGCCAGGCCTACCAGGACGGCTCCGAGAGCTTGGACGATCAGCGCGGAACCAAACATGGAGGCAGCATTACGGCGAATCGTCTGAAATGAGCCGTCCAGAATCTCACCGAACTGCAGCGGCCGAAGGGGAATGACTCCGGGCTTTGGGGGAGCTACATAGAAAGGCTGTCCGTAAGGAGATCCCGGTGGCCATCCCGCGGGAGGAAGTCCAGGGCCACGGTCACCGCTGCTCTGCGGCGCAGCCCACCCCGGGGGGCCACCCCACTGCGGTTGGCTGCCCCACTGTGGTTGGTTGCCCCACTGTGGCTGACCGCCCGACTGCGGTTGGTTGCCCCACTGTGGTTGGTTGCCCCACTGTGGCTGACCGCCCGACTGCGGTTGGTTGCCCCACTGTGGTTGGCTGCCCGACTGCGGTTGGTTGCCCCACGGTGGTTGGTTGCCCGACTGCGGCTGGCCGCCCGGCGGATTGTGGCCGTGCTCTGGCTGTGACACGATTTCCTCCCCATAAGATCCGGCCCGCCGACTCCCGACGTCCCCCACACGGACCTTCGCACCCAGCCTATAGTCCCGCCGTCGTCCCTCATAGCCTGCTGCTCGGAAGGAGCATCGGGCTAAGCCGTCATTGATGCGTGCAGTACGGTGGAAGTGCTCCGGGACGCCATGCCGTGCGCTGCGTTCAACAGGACAAAGACTTGGCGATAAGGGAATATATAACTATGAAGGCACGCATTCTGGTAGTTGACGACGACGAAGCACTTGCAGAGATGATTGGCATCGTCCTGCGCAATGATGGCTTCGAGCCGGTGTTCTGCGCAGACGGCGGCCAGGCTTTGGAGATCTTCCGCTCATCGAAGCCGGACCTCGTGCTCCTGGACCTGATGCTCCCGGGCTCTGACGGAATTGAGGTGTGCCGCCAAATCCGCGGCGAATCGGATGTTCCAATCGTCATGCTCACCGCAAAGTCTGATACTTCGGATGTGGTTCGCGGGCTTGAATCCGGTGCCGATGACTATGTGCCCAAGCCTTTCAAGCCTGCCGAGCTCGTGGCGCGGGTGCGTGCACGGTTGCGGCCGGGCGACCAGAAGGCCCCCGAAACCCTGCGTATCGCGGATGTCACCATCGACGTCGCGGGCCACCTTGTGACCCGTGGCGGAGAGCGGATCTCGCTCACACCCCTTGAATTCGATTTGCTGGTTGCCTTGGCACGCAAGCCTTGGCAGGTGTTCACACGTGAACTGTTGCTGGAACAGGTGTGGGGTTACCGCCACGCCGCTGACACGCGGCTGGTCAATGTCCACGTCCAGCGTCTGCGCTCCAAGATTGAACGTGATCCCGAAGCGCCCGAGGTCGTTTTGACGGTGCGTGGTGTCGGATATAAAGCAGGTTCCTGAGTCCCCTGTCGGCAAGACCGGCCAAGAGGGCAAAGACCCGGGGCTCACCACCCCCGGACCGGCCGGTGTCCAGCACGTGACCCCGGCATCATCGGAGACCCCTGTGCCGTCGGAAACCCCTGCGCCGTCGGAAACCCCTGCGCCGTCGGAAACCCCTGTGCCGTCGGAAACCCCTGTGCCGTCGGCCAGGCGGGCGCGGGGTCTCTCCTGGTTCCTGTCCCGGACGCGGATCTGGACACGCCGCGGTTTGATCCTGGTTCTTCGCGTTTCCCGGTTGGTGAGCCTCGGCATACGGCAGATCCGGCCGGGTCTTCGATTCCTTTGGCGTTCCTTGCTCCGGCGTTGGCGCCGGTCTTTGGAATTCCGTACTGTGCTGACCACGTTGTTGCTGGCAGTGACGTCGTTTGCAATCGTTGGCGCATATCTCTCCAACCAGATTGCCAACAATCTTTTCCAAGAGCGGCTGACCCAAGCGGAATCTGAGTCACGCTTTAACGTCAAGCAAGTCCAGGACACGTTCGACGGCGCTCAGGTCACCGACCAGTCGAGCGTGATCACCCTGGTTTATGACACCTTGACTGCTGTGGAAGGCCGCGGCTCGGTCATCCAGCGAAGGTATGTTTTCGAGGCGGCTCCGGAGCAAACAAAACCCCGTAACCGCTGGGTCGAGTCGCGGGCATCGGACCAGCTGACAGTTCGTGTCATTCCCCCGGAATTGCGCAAGGCCGTCCAAACCGGAGGCAAGCAGCAGTTTTGGGCCTCCACGCAGTTCCCGGTGGGGAACGAGGACAGGCCCGGCATCGCGGTGGGAAACATGGTCACCTTCAATGGAACGGCCTATGAGCTTTATCTGATCTATGACCTCAATTCGGCCCAACAAACACTGGACGAGATCCAAAACGTCCTATGGGCGGGCGGTGCGGCGTTGGTCCTCATGATTGGCGCGATCGCCTGGTATGTGACCCGCAACGTCGTCAGCCCCGTCAGCCATGCTGCCGTGGTGTCGGAGAAGCTGGCAGCGGGTCAGCTGCAGGAGCGCATGGTGGTCAAGGGGGAGGACGAGGTCGCAAGACTGGGTGCGTCCTTCAACCACATGGCGGCCAGCCTCCAGGAACAAATCACCCAGCTGGCCACTCTGTCCCAGATGCAACAACGCTTTGTTTCCGATGTGTCGCACGAACTGCGTACCCCGCTAACCACCGTACGCATGGCGGCCGAGGTCCTGTTTGATGCCAGGGAAGACTTCGATCCCATGAACAAGAGGTCGGCGGAATTGCTCTACCACCAAGTAGAGCGTTTTCAGTCGCTGCTTTCAGACTTGCTGGAAATCTCCCGGTTTGATGCCGGGGCCGCAGTCCTTGATGCCGAACCACAGGATATCTTCCAGGTGATCTCGCATGTGATGGAGGGGGCTGCACCTGTGGCGGTGGAGTATGGTTCCGAGGTGAGGCTGAACGCCCGCCAGAAGAGCATCGTCGTCGAGATGGATTCCCGGAGGATTGACCGCATTCTCCGCAACCTGTTGCTCAACGCCTTGGAACACGGCGAGGGAAGACCAGTCCATATTTCCGTTGCTGCAAACCATGATGCTGTGGCAGTTTCCGTACGGGACCACGGGATCGGGATGTCGCAGACCGAGGCCGCTAGGGTCTTCGACCGGTTCTGGCGGGCGGACCCCGCGCGGGCCCGGACAACTGGAGGAAGCGGCCTGGGATTGTCTATCGCTGCCGAGGACACCAAGTTGCACAACGGGTGGCTCCAAGCGTGGGGACGAAAAGGCTCCGGTTCAAATTTCCGGTTGACACTTCCGCTGCGTCAGGGCGGCACCATTGTGAAGTCTCCGCTTCAGCTGGAACCGGCAGATATTGAATTCCCCGGATCAGCGAGCCAACGGCAGATGCTGGTCCTGAACACGGAGCCCGGCAGCGTTCATCCTCCGTCGAAGGTCACTGACGGGCAACCCGCTATGCCTGGCGATAGGGGATCAGGGGAGGATTCGTGAGGACTCTGAGTTCAAAGCGTTGCAAAGCAGTAGTTGCCTTGTTTGCCGTACTGATGTTCCTGCTGGCTTCCTGTGCGCAAATTCCGCGTTCAGGACCAGTCGGCAAGAGCAAGGACGAGGGCGCCGGCAATCCCAACGCTCCGGTCTTTTTTCCTGCGGCGCCGCGGGCGGGTTCCAGCCCGGAGACTGTGATCGATGATTTCTATATGGCCGGCAGCGGTTACGAGGATGATTACCCTGTGGCGCGGCAGTTCCTCACCCAGGCGCAATCCGTTACCTGGAAGCCGGACAAGCGTGCCTTGATATTCCGCGGGGCACAAGTGATCAAGGCTGCAGGGGAGAACGAATACCTCTACGAGCTGGACCTGGCCTATTCGGTCGATGCTGATGGCGTTGCCACCCAATTCCCGCCTGGCACCAAGGAAACCATCCCCCTGACGCTGGAGCAGGTGGAAGGGGAATGGCGGATTTCCAAAGTCCCGGATGGGACCGCCATCGCGGAGGAAACGTTCAAGGTCATTTATGGGGCCAATCCCATCTACTTCTATGATCCAACGTTCACGTACGCAGTTCCGGATTACCGATGGTTTATCAAGAAGAACACGGTCAAATCCATGACCAGTGCTTTGCTTGCCGGGCCGGCCCCATACCTCCGAGGGGCGGTAGTCAGTGCCTTCCCATCGGGGATGAAGCTCGCTCGGGAGTCCGTGCCGGTTGTCTCCGGCGCAGCGCAGGTGGACCTCTCCGCGAAGGAGCTCTTTGACGCCTCCGCAGAGGACCGCCAGCGTATGCAGAACCAGTTGGCTTTGACCTTCCGTAGCCAACCCGATGTGATTAACGTTCAGCTTCGCGCAGACCAGGATCTGGTACGAGTCGATGACAACGGCTCTGTCCTGCCGCCAGTGTTGGACAAAAGTGTTCCTGCTCGCCAGATCGCTGTAAACAACGGGGATCTGGTCCGGTACGAGAACAATAGGGTCACGCCGCTACCGGACATCCAGTCGGTTGCCGGCCTGGGCCCGCACTCGCCTGCAGAATCGCCGGTCTCGCAGACCGTGGCTTTCCTCAACGGCGACAAAACCACTCTCTACTCCATCGAACCGGGACAGGCCGCGAGGCCATTGACCACCAGGAGCACTCTCACGGGTCCTTCTTTCAGTCCCAATGATTGGGTGTGGACAGCCGGTCCCGGCGCCACCGGCGCGGCCGAAGTGGTGGCGTACAAGCCCACGGGAACAGCACCCGGTGCCACGATTCCCAGCGTCACCATCACACCGCCCTGGCTCACGGGCCGCACGGTCAAGGATTTCAAGATCTCCCGTGAGGGGACCAGAGCGCTGGTGATCTCCGAGGCCAACGGTAAGACCGCTGTACAGATCACTGGCATAGTCCGCAACCAGGATGGCATCCCCAAGGACCTCACACTCCCGATCACGTTGATAAGCAACAGTGCCGCTGATCAAGGAGCCTGGGTCAACGGGTCCACGGTGGCTGTCATGGCCGGGTCGGCTACTTCCACGGTGGTTCCGGAGCTTCTGTCCCTGGCATCGGGGGAGCCGCAACAGCTTGCTCCTTGGGATGGATTGACCAGCCTCAGCGTAGGAAACGGTGCAGAGCAAATATACGGACAGTCTGCTGCCGGGATCTTTCAACGAGTTGGAAATGGCTGGGAGCTTCAGCTGAAAGGACCCACGGAGCCGGCTTTCCCGGGTTGACCCCTAGTATCCGGTGGCCGCTGCTACTTCTTTTCTTTATCCACATAGCCGGTTATGAGCCCTCTCAAAGCAGGACATGGGGGTCAGACTGCACAGGTGACCTTCTCCGCAGATACCCCGTGGTTCCGTGTCCGGCTGCCCCGCACCTTGGATCCCGATCTCAGGATTCCTGAACGTGGTGGCAGGCGTCGTGGTCAGGACTTACGACGGACTGGCCGTTTCGTCACGGCCGTCCAAGTAACCGTTGTAGACCTGCTGGCCGTGCTGATTCCGGTCGAATGTGTCTGCTGTGAGGCTGAGGATGCTGTCCTTTGCATTAGTTGCGCACGGAGAATACGTCAGCTGTGCAGAGAACCGTTTCGGGCTGAGCAGGAATCTCCTGCCCTGATGGACGTCAATGGAACGGCGCTAATGGGGGTGGTGGCGGCCGGGCCGTATCGGGATGAGCTGGCACGGTGCCTCCTCGCCTTTAAGCACCACGGCCAATGGCGGCTTGCCGGTGTCCTTGCGTCCTGCCTCAGCAACGCTGTGGCGTCGGCCATCGGTGGCCGCAGCGGCTACTGTCTGGTACCTGTTCCCAGCAGCGGCAAGGCGTATCGGCGTCGGGGATTCAGCCCGGTGCACCTCATGCTGATTTTCATCCGCCTGCGCGGGCTGCTGCCGCTCTGTCCAACTTTTGACGTGCTTCGGAAGTCGGAGTCGGGGACGCTGATGGCAGGCCCGGATGCACTCCAACGGATGGCCGGCCAGCTCGTTGAGCGAGTCGTCGATCGTGGCTCCGCAGAACCGGGACGTGGAGGCCAGAAAGGCTTGGGAAGAGGAGAACGCGCCCGCCGGGTACGTGGATCCATGAGAGTGCGCCACGGACGAGCCGGAGAACTGAGGGGCCGGAAGTGCATTCTCGTGGACGATGTACTCACTACCGGCGCCACGCTTGCCGAGGCGGCGCGGGCAGTCAGGGCGGCTGGTGGAGAGGTTTGCGGGGCCGTTGTGCTCGCGGCCACAAGGCCACCAGCCTACGCTTCCGAGGCAACCGTGGACGACCCCGCGCGTGTCATTAAGACTCAATCAAAAAATAAGTGGCTAAAGGATGAATAACCGGTGGCGATGAACTAACGTCGGTTGTGGGTACCAAGAAAAGATGTACCTGTCGATAGCGGCTCGGAAAGGGGCTCGACTGTCCGTCAGACTAGCCCCCAACAGCGCCGTTGTCGTGTCACCTGAGTTATTTGGAGGGCACCATGGAGTTCATGATCAGCGGACGAAATCTGACCGTTTCTGACCGCTTTCGCGAATATGCCGGCGAGAAAATCTCAAAGATTGAATCGCTGGGGGATAAGGTCCAGCGGGTTGATGCAAAGGTTTCCAAGGAAACCAACCCCAGGCAGACGCCTGGTGAGCTCACCGTTGAAGTAACTGTCTTGGGCCGTGGCCCCGTTATCCGTGCCGAGGCCACAGCCGCTGACAAATTTGCTGCCTTCGATCTCGCGTATAACAAGTTGCTGGAGAGGCTGCGTCGAGCTAAGGACCGCAAGAAGGTTCACCACGGGCGCCACACACCCAAGGCTGTTCGTGAAGCCACAGCTACGCTTGAGCCGGCCAGCGCCAGTGAGCCGCTATACGTAGAGGCAAGCAACCACCAGGAGTCTGCGCCGGCCGTTGACGAGCGTTCACCCTACGACATTGAAAACGACATTCCGGCAGGCGATTCACCTGTCCTGATCCGCCGGAAGGTGTTCCCTGCAGCATCTCTGACCCTCGATGACGCTGTAGACAACATGGAACTTGTTGGACACAATTTCTATCTGTTCCTGGACAAGGAAACCAACGCACCGTCGGTGGTGTACCGGCGCAGTGGCTGGACCTATGGTGTGATCACACTTGACTCCACCTGCGAGCCCGGAGAGGAAGCCGTGGAGGAGAAGATCCACGCTTACCGCTCGGATGACCAGGCAGCCACAGCTAAGTAAAGCTTCACCCTAGCTACGAAGGGACTTCAATGACCGCTTCGCTGAGCCTTTCACAGGCGCGGCGGATCGCATTGGCAGCTCAAGGATTGGCGAAGGTCCGGCCCATCGGCCCCGTAACATCACGGGCGATGGGCCGGACCTTTGCCCGGCTTCAGCTTGTCCAGATCGATTCTGTAAACGTTCTTGCAAGAAGCCACTTCCTACCCTTCTTTTCCAGGCTGGGCCCCTACGATCCACTCATTCTCCACTCGATGGCGGGCCGCAAGCCCCGCCGGATGATGGAGTATTGGGCGCACGAGGCAAGTTTTATCCGACCGGAGCATTTCCCGGACCTGCTGCTGTGGCAAAAGCGGGCATGGGTGGGGGCGCACCGTCTTGATTCCTCACTTCGGCAGGACATGGAAGACCGAATCCTCAAGGCCCTGACAGCAGGACCACCTATGACAGCATCCGAGCTGACAATGGAGCTGGGCCATGCCGAAGACCAGAGCCGGGATAATTGGGGCTGGAACTGGAACATCGTCAAGAGAGTTCTTGAGCACCTTTTCGAAGAGGGACGGATATCAGCGGCTTCACGGACCCCCCAATTCGAACGAAAATACACTCTTACTTCCCGGGTTATCCCTGCCACGATTGAAGTTCACAGCGACCCCGAAGCCTCGCTCGACCGACTGATGGATGCGGCCGCGCAGGCCCACGGCATAGGTACGGTGAGATGCTTCTCCGACTACTTCAGAACCCCCTTGAAAGCCGGCGCTGAGTCCGTGCAGCGACTGCTCCGGGCAGGCCGATTGGAACGGGTTTCAGTGAGGGGCTGGGATAGGGAAACCTTTGTCCATTGTGATGCCAAAATACTCCGCCAGGCCCAGGGCCGGGCGCTGCTGAGCCCCTTCGACTCCCTGGTGTTTGAAAGAAGGCGGCTGGAGGAACTGTTCGGATTCCACTACCGGATTGAGATCTACACCCCGGCCGCGAAGAGACGTTTTGGCTACTACGTCCTACCGTTCCTTCTCAGGGAAGGCCTCGTTGCCAGGGTGGACTTGAAAGCGGACAGGACATCCCGCCAGCTGTTGGTGCGCTCCGCTTTTGCTGAGCCGAACGCGCCGGTGGACACCGCCGTCGAGCTTGCCGCGGAATTGAGGCTCATGGCAACGTGGCTCGGCCTTTCCGACGTTGTGGTCTGGCCGGTAGGAGACCTTGCGGCAGCGTTGTCCGAAGCCGTGGCACGCGATGGTGTTGTCCCGGGAGCGGACCTCTAGCCGGCAGTCCGCTCAGAGGTGAACCCGGCAACGTGGCGCTGGTCTCTCCCGTAGACTGAAACAGCCAGAATTCGGCAGCATGAGACTGGGAGCAATTTCACGTGGCATCACTTATCGAAAAACTTCTCCGCACGGGTGACAAAAAGACACTCAAGACACTGCGGAACTATGCCGATTCCATCAATGCCCTGGAAGACACTTTCAAGTCCTTCTCGGACGCTGAAATCCGCGAGGAAACGGACCGACTGAGGTCCCGCCACCAAGACGGTGAAACCCTCGAAGCCCTCCTCCCGGAAGCTTTCGCCGCTGTTCGTGAAGCCTCCGCCAGAACGTTGGGTATGAGGCACTTCGATGTCCAGCTCATGGGTGGCGCTGCACTTCATCTGGGCAACATTGCGGAGATGAAAACCGGTGAAGGTAAAACCCTCGTTGCCACAGCTCCTGCCTACCTCAATGCACTATCAGGCAAGGGCGTCCACGTCGTCACCGTGAACGACTACCTCGCCGAGTACCAGTCCGAACTCATGGGCAGGGTCTACCGGTTCTTGGGGCTCACCAGCGGTTGCATCCTGTCCAACCAGGATCCCACCGTACGCCGGGAGCAGTACGCCGCTGATATTACCTACGGCACGAATAACGAATTCGGCTTCGATTATTTGCGCGACAACATGGCCTGGGACGCAAGTGAACTGGTCCAGCGCGGTCACAACTTCGCGATCGTGGATGAGGTTGACTCCATCCTGATCGATGAAGCACGTACGCCACTAATCATTTCCGGCCCCGCGCAAGGTGACACCAACCGGTGGTACAGCGAGTTCGCCAAGGTGGTTCTCCGTTTGCAGCCTGACGTTGACTACGAGGTCGACGAGAAGAAGCGAACCGTTGGCGTGCTGGAGGCCGGCATTGAAAAGGTAGAGGACTACCTCGGAATTCAGAACCTCTACGAATCCGCCAATACCCCGTTGATCGGCTTCCTCAACAACGCGATCAAGGCCAAAGAACTGTTCAAGCGGGACAAGGATTACGTGATCCTCGACGGCGAGGTCCTCATTGTTGACGAGCACACGGGCCGAATCCTCGCTGGACGCCGTTACAACGAAGGCATGCATCAGGCCATTGAGGCCAAGGAAAACGTCGAAATCAAGGCAGAGAACCAGACCCTCGCCACGGTGACGCTGCAAAACTACTTCCGTATGTATTCCAAGCTTGCAGGCATGACCGGTACGGCAGAGACCGAAGCCGCCGAGTTCATGAGCACCTATAAGCTCGGCGTGGTACCCATTCCCACCAACCGCGACATGCAGCGCATTGATCAGCCGGACCTTGTCTACAAGAACGAGGTAGTCAAGTTCGATGCCGTTGTTCAGGACATCGCCGAACGCCATGAGCATGGCCAGCCAGTCCTCGTGGGCACCACTAGTGTGGAAAAGAGTGAGTACCTCTCCAAGCTCTTGGCGAAAGAGGGCATACGCCATGAAGTCCTGAACGCCAAGAACCACGCGCGGGAAGCTTCCATCGTGGCGCAAGCCGGTCGAAAGGGTGCGGTCACGGTCGCGACGAATATGGCGGGCCGTGGTACGGACATCATGCTCGGTGGCAATGCTGAGTTCACCGCCATTGCCGAGCTCGCCAAGCGCGGGCTGGATCCTGAGGAAAACTCGGAAGAATACGAGGCAGCCTGGCCGGCGGCGCTTGCTGCAGCCAAACAGGCGGTCAAGGACGAGCACGAGGAAGTGCTGGATCTTGGTGGGCTGTACGTGCTTGGCACCGAGCGCCACGAATCCCGTCGTATCGACAACCAGCTACGCGGACGTTCAGGGCGTCAAGGTGATCCCGGTGAATCCCGGTTCTATCTTTCCCTCACGGATGACCTCATGAGGCTGTTCAACTCCGGAGCTGCCGAAAGGCTCATGAATAGCTCCGTGCCTGATGATGTGGCGCTGGAGTCCAAGCTCGTGTCCCGAGCAATCGCATCGGCTCAGGGACAAGTCGAAGGCCGGAACGCAGAGCAGCGTAAGAACGTCCTCAAATATGATGACGTCCTCAACCGTCAGCGTGAAGCCATCTATGGCGACCGCCGTCGAATCCTTGAAGGCGATGACCTCCACGAAAAGGTCCAGTTCTTCCTGGAAGACACCATCAACTCGCTCATTGATGCCGCTACGGCCGAGGGATCCGGTGATGACTGGGACTACAACCAACTGTGGGCCAACCTGAAGACGCTGTACCCGGCAACCGTTTCCGCCGAAGAAATCATCGAGGAAGCCGGCGGCAAGTCCAGGGTCACCGCTGAGTTCCTGAGGGAGGAAATCCTTTCCGACGCCCGCCTCGTTTACCAGGCGCGGGAGGAATCCATCGGATCCGAGAGCATGCGTGAGCTTGAGCGCCGCGTTGTGCTTTCGGTCATCGGACGCAAATGGCAGGAACACCTCTATGAGATGGACTATCTCAAGGAGGGAATCGGCCTCCGCGCCATGGCTCAACGTGACCCCTTGGTGGAATACCAACGCGAAGGGTTCGTCATGTTCCAGAGCATGATGGAAGCAATTCGTGAGGAAAGCATCGGCTTTATCTACAATTTGGAAGTCGAAGTGACTCCAGCCGAAGATGTGGTTGTGGCAGACGATTCTGCCTCCGGCGCACACACTGAGCATCACGATCCGCAAATACGTGCTGCGGGTCTTGAAGCCCCGGAAAAGCCAGCCCAGCTGCAGTACACTGCGCCAGGAGAAGATGGAGCGACCCAGACCCGCGTTGAGGGCCGGGCCTCGGGGCGCTCCGGCAATCCGGCCAAAGCGGCAGGCCAGGACCAGCGGAAACAGGCCAAGAAGAAGCGTCGCTAAACTTCCGCGGGAGCACGGTTTCTGAAGAGGGTGAAGCAGGACTATACAGTCCGGCTTCACCCTTTTTAGTGCAACGGGAACGTGGTGACGCTAACCAATTTCCAAGGCAGTAACCTGCCAAACTCCCTCCAGCCGTTCCAGCCTCATGGCGACGGCCCGGCAACGCAGTTCTTCTGCCACCACAATGCTTGCTTCGCAGATTGATTCGGAAATGGAACAGACCCGGACGGAGCGGACCATGGGGCTGCGATGCGGTTGGCCCGTACCGCGGCTCCTGGCGGCGTGTTTCCGTGTCAAGGCTGCACGATGCTGAAGGGATAGGTAGCACTCCGGATCCAGTGAGCGGGAGAGCTGGTGGACGGGGCGGGTGCCTGCTAGAACTTCCAATGCCGCCTGAGCGATACTCCTGGCAACAAGCCGGACGTCGATTTCCGGGCCGCCTTGGCCGGCTGAGGGTGTTGTTCGTTGTGAGCTCCGGCGGTTTGTTGCTCGGATGCTTGTCACAAGGGTCATAGTCATACCTCTGGCATTCACTACATGAGCTACGGCGTGGGGACGCTTTGCTCGATGGCTTCTGCTGGGATGACACTGAAACAGATTGATCCGGGCCGGTGTCCCTGAGTGGACGGGCCTCTTAGAGAATCAGGGCACAGGAATGCCCCGCGTTGCTAGTAAGGTGCTGGCGGCTGAAGGACCTGTCCCGGAAGCAGGGCGGTGGGATCGCTTCCGATAACGGCCCGATTGGCGGCGTACCACCGCGGCCATGTCAAGGCGACGTCGACATCAGTGGCCAACGGTCCAAGCCGGGAGGCTGCAATCGACCAGAGGGAGTCGCCATCCTTGACCACCACGGTCGCTTCTGATGGAGGTGTTGTTGACCGTGTGGATTGGCGGCTAAGCAGCCCTGGATCCACCACTTGGGGCTGCGGCTGCCACCGCGGATCATATGCCTTTGACGATGATGCGTGCGCTTCCGCGGCGCGTGGTGGTGTTGGACTTTTTTTCACCGAGGAAGATGGTGCCCAGGCCGGTTCCTGCGGCGCCGTGCTTTGTGAAGACGAGGTCTGCCAGGCTGGCTCCGGTGGCGGAGCACCTGCGTGGGCCATACTGCCGCCTAGAATATTCAAACTCAACACCGCCACGGCGATCCTCAGCATAAAGGCGGGGCTGAATTTTGAGAGGAAGTTGGCGCCGTTTCTGTTCCCGAATCTGTCCAATAGCGACGCTGCGAATGCGATGGCGAAGGTCAGCCCCCACCAGCAGAGAACCGAAAGGCCCACCGCGCTGGCGACGAGCCCGAGCAGATGGTCAAAAGTAAAGCTCTGATTGTGTTGTTCAGCAGCTTGCCACTGCTTAAGGAGTGCATTGCCCGCGAATGCCAGGGTCAGTCCCAAACCAAGAACAAATGCTGCCAGGGCGGAGTCACTCCGCAACGCCTTTGCCATCTCAAGCCCCCATGCTTCCAATGATGCAATTTGATGCTGTTTGATCTATTTGGAACATTCTGAACACACTTACTGTTCCTTGTCCAATAGCAATCCTGATGTACCTCATCGATTCGTCGGCCCTGCTTCCTGCAGCCTAGTCTGGCTACATGAGATGGGACTCTCTCTTCAGTGATTTGGAAGCACAATTCTCGGGAGGGCGCGCCCTCGACACCGAGGCGGAGATCACGGAGCGGGCACGGGCCGAGCTGGCTTCCATCGATCTGGGAGACCGCCTGCGGGGAGCACTCCAAGCGGAAGTCAGAGTTGTCCTGATCGATGGCCGGACTCTACAAGGGCGGCTGTGCCATGTGGGAAGCGAGTGGGTGGTCCTGGTTGAGCAGGCGCGGCAGTGGCTGCTGCCGTTCTCGTCCGTATTGACCTACCAGGGATTGGGCAGGATTGCGCTGAAACCTCAGTCGCGGCTACGGCAGTCTTTGGGAATGGCCTCAGCGCTGAGGGCACTTGCACTGGATCGCGCTGAAGTGGTGGTTCACCTCAAGGCGGCTGGAGGCCACGGAAATGAGCTGCATGGAGTTATGGACAGGGTTGGCCGCAACTACTTTGATCTTGCGGTTCTGCAGCACGGCGAAGTGCGTCGGGCAGGGAAGGTGGCAGCGGTGCTGACAATCCCTTTCGGGTCCTTGGCAGCGCTCTGCTCTGTCGGTTCAAAATCCCCCAGCAGCGGTATGGACTAAGACCGGCCCGTTTTGGCCTTGGCCTCTTCGATCATTCGGCCTGCTTCTGCGTAGCGGTCCTCTATATATTGCTCCAGCATCCGTTCCTCGATGCGCCACTGTCCCCGGCCGCCAACTTGTATGGCCTTCAGTTCGCCGCTGCGAACCAGGGCGTAGGCCTGTGGTGAATTTATTTGGAGCTGTTCTGCGACGTCCGCAAGAGTCAGGAATCGGGGCATGTCACCATTTTGCCACTCTTGCTGCCGTTTGGTGGAGTTATCCACAGTTTTGTCCACTTTGGGGCCGGTGGCTTTGGTTAGGTAAAAATGCGCCGGTAAGAATAAGGGGGCTGGTGCTACCACCATGCCTTAACTCATAACGCGGGAGTTGGAGAATGGGTCCACATGTCAGTGTTGCAGCTGCAAGGATGAGAAAGCCGTCATGGAAAGATCCCCGGCTTCTCATCGGCCTACTGTTGGTTCTGGGCTCCATCGCAGGCGTCAGCGCATTGCTTGGTACAGCTGATCGGACCACGCAAGTGTTCGCGGCCAGGAACGACATCGCTGTAGGCCAGACGGTCACGGAGTCCGACCTCGCTGTAGTGAAGGTCCGGCTGGATGATGTCGAGGCAGCCTATGTCACCGTAGAGAATGGGCTGGCCGCAGGCAAAGTTGCGCTGCAGCGGGTAGCGAAGGATCAATTAGTTCCGAAGCAAAGTCTTGGCTCGTCCGACGCTTTGGACCGGAAACCGGTAACCATCGCCTTGGAGGAGGAGCTTCCGGAGCAGGCTGTTCCAGGCGCCAGGGTAGACGTGTGGATCTCCATGCCCGGGTCCAACAGTGCTTTTGAAGAACCAGAGCTGCTTCTGCCAAGCGCGGAAATTGCGGAAATGACCGATGGTAATGCCACCTTCGGCTCAGCCAAAACCACAGTGGTGATGGTGCTGGTGACCGATGACCAGATGCCAAAGCTACTGGGAGCTCAAGCAAATAAGGCCAAAGTGTCAGTCGTCTGGAACCCCGCTGGGGTGATTCGATGAGCATTCCTGTTGTGACGGTCGGTCCGGCGCAAGAGACGGTGGTCGGTGGCCTGGAGAGGCTTCATGGCCCTGTGACCGTGGTTCGCCGCTGCTCGGAGCTGGCTGAACTCATTGCTGCCTGCCAGAGCGGGCTCGCGGTGGCCGCGGTCGTAGCGGAAGGTTGCGAGGAACTAACCACCACCCTGGTTGATCGACTCGGGGCAGTGGGTGTCTCGATCATTGCCCTCACGGATGACCCGGCTGAGGCCAAGAGGCTTTACTCCATCGGTGCTGTGCCGGCCTCGACGGGAATTGAGGCTTCCGAGCTGGCTGCCAAAATTTCCGAGGCAGTTGCTCGGGAGAGTCGGCTCAGCGGTTCCGTATCCGGGCGAGCCGCCGGATTCGCAGATCCGGCGGCAGACCTGCTGCTGATGCCCGCGGCTGACCACGTGCGTGATGAGACATTGGAGGGAAACGGGCAGGTTATGGCTGTCTGGGGGCCGATCGGTGCTCCGGGAAGGACGCTCTTGGCTGTCAACATCGCAGCGGAGTTGGCGTCGGAGGGCAAAAAGGTCATCTTGGTGGATGCTGATAGCTACGGTGCCAGCGTATCGGCGGTGCTTGGCCTCTTGGATGAGTCGGCAGGCTTGGCTCAGGCATGCCGGCTGGCAGACCAAGGCCTGCTTGATCTTGAGGCCTTGGGGGCCGCTGCCATTGATGTGTTCACCAAGGGCGGTACCTTCAGGGTACTGACGGGCACCACCAGGGCGGATCGATGGACCGAGCTCAGAGCCGGTGCGATGTCCAAGGTGCTTGATGCAGCCAGGCAGTTGGCAGATTACATTGTGGTGGACACGGGCTTCTGCTTGGAGTCAGATGAGGAGCTCAGCTTCGACACCTTGGCTCCACGGAGAAATGCTGCCACGCTGCGAAGCTTGGAAATGGCTGACGTTGTGTTCGCGGTAGGTGCCGCAGATGCGATCGGAGTGCCGCGTCTGGTCCGGGGTTTGGCTGAACTGGAAGCCGCCGTTCCGGATGTCTCTCCCCGAGTAGTGCTGAACAAGGTTAAACGCGCCGCAGTGGGCCACGCACCCAAGCAACAACTAGGTGATGCATGGGCGCGATACGGACCAGGGAGGGGTGTGGATGCCTACTTGCCCTCTGACGCGGCGGCGTGTGATGCCGCCCTGCTATCGGGCTCCGTCCTTCTGGAAATTGCTCCGGAATCGCCGCTGAGGATCGCGATCGCGGCCCTCGTCTGTGCACCTGTCCAGCAACAACGGAATTCCTTTGGCCGAACGATCAGCGCTTTGCACTCCCTAAAGCGCTAGGGTCAACATGTGGGCTGCAGAGTCGCAGCAATCAACATTTGATGGAGGCGTTTGTCGATGTCGTCAGGATCCAGCGTGGAGGATCGGTCCGATGCAGCAGTTGTCCGTGAAGGGTTCTTCGGTGATTACTATGAACACCTCGCAGAAGAGGACGCGCGGGCATACTCGCCCGAAGTCCTGATCGCCCGGGCAACAAAGCACAAGGACGTTGCCCAATCGCGCCGGCCAGGTAACGCCGTCGTCCAAATCGCCGGAGAGCCGGACCGGAGCGTCGTCTACATCGTTACTGATGACATGCCGTTCCTGGTTGACTCCGTAAACGCTGAACTCGTTCGTCAGAACTGCGCCATCCGTTTAGTGATGCACCCTCTGTTTGTGGTCAACCGCGATCGGCAAACCGGCGAGCTCACCAGGATTTCAAGGGTCCCCTCCAACGTAGGAATTTCCAGCGGCGACACCGCGGCACTTCCCAACGTTGCCCACCTTCTGGGCGATGGTGACAACGCCTCCCACATGGAGTCCTGGATCGCGGTCGAAATTGACCGGGTAAGCGATGATGCAAGGGAAGCGCTCATCTCTGGCCTTCAGCGCGTTCTGGGTGACGTCAGGGCTGCCGTTGAGGACTGGCCAAAGATGCGCAGCAAGGCTCTTGAGCTCGCTGAGGCATTGGGAGGGGTCACCCATCCCGAGCAAATAGCCGAACTCAGGCAAGCACAGGACCTTTTGCGCTGGCTGGACAACGGAAACTTCACTTTCCTGGGTTACCGGGAATACGACCTCGTCGATGAGAACGGCGAAGACGTTCTCCAGCTCCGTGAAGACAGCGGACTTGGCCTTCTCCGCGCAGGGGACACGACGCGTCAAGTCCAGCACCTCACAGACGCTGGCCGAAAGCGTGCAAGGGAAAAGCGTGCCTTGGTGATCACCAAAGCAAATTCGCGCTCCACCGTTCACCGGCCCGCTTATCTGGATTACATCGGCGTCAAGAGCTTTGATGCGCTGGGCAATGTTAATGGCGAACGACGATTCATAGGCTTGTTTGCCACGAGTGCCTATACCGGATCCGTGCGCAGCATCCCGATCGTGCGGGACAAAGTGGACGCTGTTCTTCGGAACGCCGGGTTCCCCATTGACTCCCACTCGGGCAAGGATCTCTTGGGAATCCTTGAGACATATCCCCGCGACGAACTCTTCCAGATCGAAATTGCAGATCTTGCCGCCACCGCCACCGGGATCCAGAGGCTCCAGGAACGGCGGCGCACCAAGCTGTTCCTGCGGCCCGATATCTACGGCCGGTTCATGTCCGCAGTGGTCTACCTGCCCCGTGACCGGTACACCACCAGTGTTCGCCTTCGGATCGAGCAGGAGCTTCGCGAAACTTTCCACGCCGAGAGCATCGACTACGAGGCCCGCATTACTGAATCGGCTTTGGCCCGCGTTTTCTTCAGGATCAGGCTCCCGCGTACGGCCGAACTGGCAGAAGTGGACGTCAAAGAGCTGGAACAACGGCTCATGCGCGCATCGCGGTCCTGGAGCGAAGGTATCACTGAGGTCCTCCGGGAACACCGCTCGTCCGCAGACGCTGATGTCCTGTCGGCTCTTTGGGCTGAGGCGTTCCCTGCGGGCTACCGCGTGGACTACGAAGTCGAAGACGCTCTTGAGGATATTGATCGCTTCGAGAAGTACGGCGCGGAGGCAGAGCGGGCTGGTCGGGTCACCAAACAGACCAGGCCCGGTGTTCACGTCTACCTACCAGAAGGTGCAGGGGAGGCCCTGGAAGAAGATGCCAGGGTCAAGCTCTACTTGATGGAACCCAAGAGTCTGAGCCAGATCCTTCCTTACTTCCACAATCTTGGCCTTGAGGTATTGGACGAGCGGCCCTTCGAAATTGAAACCTCGGATCATCGCGACTTCTTCCTCTACGACCTCGGACTTAAATACCCCGCTGGCGTGGACCCCTTGGCAACAGGCGACCTTCTGAGCGAGTCTTTCGGCGCAGCCATCACGGGCGCTGTCGAGTCGGATAACTTTGACCGCCTGGTGCTCCGCGAAGGTATTCATTGGCGTCAAGTGGTGGTGCTCCGCGCCTACGCGAAGTACATGCGGCAAATGGGCAACACCAACTCCTTCGGGTTCATCGCCGATACGCTTCTGGGTAATCCGGACGTTGCCCGTGGCCTTAATGAGCTCTTCGCAGCGCGCTTTGACCCGGCAGTTTCCGAGGTAGAACGGCCCGAACGCCAGGCTGCGGCGCGGGCGGCGCTCGCGGAGTCCATTGAGCAGGTAGCCACCTTGGATGCCGACCGCGTCCTGCGCACGTTCGTCAACCTCATTGAGTCCACTTTGCGGACCAATTACTACCAAAACAAGGATTACCTCAGCTTCAAGCTGGATCCCACATCCATTGAGGGTCTTCCGTTCCCGCGCCCTATTTACGAGATCTGGGTTTACTCCCCAAGGGTTGAAGGCGTGCATCTTCGCTTTGGGAAGGTAGCCCGCGGTGGACTGCGCTGGTCAGACCGCCGGGAGGACTTCCGGACCGAGATTCTGGGCCTGGTGAAGGCGCAGACCGTCAAGAATGCCGTCATCGTCCCAACGGGCGCCAAGGGAGGGTTCTTCGCCAAGAAACTTCCTAACCCCGCACTGGACAGAGCTGCATGGATGGCTGAGGGAATCGAAAGCTACAAGACCTTCATTCGAGGCCTGCTGGACATCACGGACAACCTCGTTACCTCCGCGGAGGGCGAAAGGCTCGTACCGCCGTCGGACGTTGTCCGACACGACGATGACGACTCGTACCTCGTGGTCGCAGCGGATAAAGGCACCGCCACATTCTCAGACACCGCCAACGGACTGGCCGCGGAATATAACTTCTGGCTTGGGGACGCCTTTGCCTCCGGCGGCTCGGTGGGCTACGACCATAAGGCCATGGGCATCACTGCGCGGGGAGCCTGGGAATCAGTCAAGAGGCACTTCAGCGAGCTTGACCTTGACACCCAGACTGAGGAATTCACCGTGGTTGGCGTCGGCGACATGTCCGGAGACGTCTTCGGTAATGGCATGCTGCTTTCCCGGCATATCCGCTTGCTGGCAGCTTTTGACCACCGCCACATCTTCCTTGATCCGTCCCCGGAAGCTGCCTCCTCATTTGCTGAACGGCAAAGGCTCTTCGAGCTTCCCCGGTCTTCCTGGGATGATTATGACCGATCCCTCATCAGTGAAGGCGGCGGCGTTTACCCACGCCAGGCCAAGACCATTCCCGTTTCGGAACAGGTGCGGAGGGCGTTGGGACTGCCGGAGGGAACCACCCAGCTAAGCCCGCCGGAACTTCTCCGCGCGATTCTTCTGGCTCCGGCGGACCTCCTCTACAACGGTGGCATCGGCACGTACGTCAAGGCCAGCACTGAAAATCATGCCGCTGTAGGCGACAAAGCCAATGACGCAATCCGCGTTGACGGCCGCGACCTTCGGGTCAAGGTTGTTGGCGAGGGTGGGAACCTGGGCCTGACGCAGCGAGGCCGCATTGAAGCGGCACTGCAAGGGGTCATCCTGAACACGGATGCGATCGACAACTCCGCCGGTGTGGACTGCTCTGACCACGAAGTCAACATCAAGATCTTCGTTGACCGCATGGTCGCCGCAGGGAAGCTTGATGCCGCTGAAAGAGCTGACTTCCTCGCCGATATGACCGATGAGGTGGGCCGGCTGGTCCTTCAGGACAACATCGACCAGAACATCCTGCTACTGAACGACCGCACGCGGGTGGCTGACTGGAGCCCCAGCTACGAACGGCTGATGGATTGGTTGGAGAAATCCGCCGATCTCAAGCGCGATCTTGAGGCACTCCCCAGCACGGAGACACTCCGATCCCGGTTGGAGCAAGGGCAGGGCCTGACATCGCCCGAGCTGGCCGTGCTGGCAGCCTATGCAAAGATCGAGCTCGCCGGAGCGTTGCGGGACAGCAACCTCGCCGATGATCCATGGTTCGCGGATACCCTCCGTGAATATTTCCCGAAGCAGCTGAGGGAGAAATTCGACGCCGAACTTGATACTCACCCCTTGCGGCGCGAGATCATTGCCACCGTGGTGGCCAATGACATCATCAACCTTGGTGGAATTACCTTCGCCTTCCGGGCCATAGAAGAGACGTCAGCCAACGAGGTAGCGGTTGCCAAGGCATTCGTTGCGTTGCGTGAAATCTATGATCTTGATCCGATGGTGGCCGAGCTGAATGCGCTTCCGGCGTCGTTCCCCACTGAGCACTGGAGTGAAGTCCACCTGGACATTCGACGTTTGCTCGACAGGGCGGTCCGTTGGGTGCTGGGACAGGGGATGGCCTCGCAGCCTATTGCCGACGTCGTGGATTCCTTCAAGCCCATGTTGGCTCCTCTGCGGGCCAAGCTTCTGGAATACCTCCGCGGTGAGGACAAAGTCCGAATCGCCGGTTGGTTGGACAAGGCCCGTAGCTGGGAACTCCCGGACCATCTGGCGCACAGGTGGGCGGAGCTGTTCGAGAGCTACGCACTCCTGGATATCGCACGAATTGCCCAGTCCCGGGATGAAGGCGTGGAAGACGTCGCGCACGTCTACTACACCGTGTTCAACCGCTTCCATGTGGATTCACTTCTGGAACGCATCAGTTCCTTGCCCCGCGATGACCGCTGGCAGGCTCTGGCACGTGCAGCCCTTCGGGACGACCTGTACTCCACCGTGGCGGATATGACGACGTCGGTCCTTGAGTCGACCGAGTCAGGCACCATGGCTGAAGATCGCCTTAAAGCGTGGGAGGGCCAAAATGCCGAGCAGTTGGGGCGTGCCAAGACCATGTTCGACGAGGTCAACGCCCTGGAAGCCGACGACATGGCTTCACTATCGGTAGCATTAAGGCTCTTGAGGTCAATCGTTCGACGCTAGGGTTAGTCCCGCGTCGCAAATGGAGGTGCAGTGGCAATCTTTACAGACCCCATCAGGGAACACGCTGATTTCGGGCCTGGAGATGCCGAATGGCTGCACCTCCTCGTCGGTGACTGGCAAATGGTCGCTGACTTGGCTTTCGCGGACCTGGCTCTGTGGTTTCCGCATCCGGAATTCGGCTACATTGCCCTCGCCCACGTTCGTCCGTCGACATCACATACGGTGTTTCACGCGGACTTCGTGGGCGAGGGCATCCGCTCGGATTTGCGTCCGCTGGTAGACAAAGCGTGGCACAGCCGATCGATCGAGCGCTCTAGCGAAACGAGCTGGAGCAGTGAGATGGCACTGCGGGTGGAGGCTGTGCCGATGGTACGGAACGGCCGAACACTTGCAGTAGTGACTTCCCACATGGACTTGTCCAGTTCGCGAATGCCGTCGAGGTTGGAACTGACATACCGTCAGTGTGCATACGACCTCCTCAGGATGGGCACGTTGGGTCTATGGCCCGACTTCGCCTCTCCGACGGGTTCCCGGCGGGGAGCGCCTCGAGTCGGTGACGGGCTCATCAGGCTCGATGCTGATGGGATCGTCCAATACGCCAGCCCCAATGGAGTCTCAGCCTTTCGCCGACTCGGTGAAGTGGAGTCGCTCGAAGGTCGATCGCTGGCGGAGGTGACAGCCGGGCTCTTGAAGGACCGGCGGATGGTTGATGAGACGCTGCCCCTGGTGGTGACCGGGCGCATGCCCTGGCGCAGCGAGATCGAGTCCAGGGGCGTTAGCCTGTCTCTTCGGGCCATACCCTTGCGGGATGAGCAGCACCGCTTCGGTGCTCTAGTGCTCTGCCGCGATGTCTCCGAACTCCGGCGTAGGGAAATGGAGCTTGTCACTAAAGACGCCACCATCCGCGAGATCCATCACCGCGTTAAAAACAACCTGCAGACAGTCGCCGCTCTTTTGCGTATGCAATCACGCCGAATGGTGAGCGACGAAGCTAAACAAGGCCTCGAACAGGCTATGCGGCGCGTGGCCACGATCGCGCTCGTTCACGAAACCCTTTCGCAAGGGCTGACGCAGAGCGTGGACTTTGACGAATTGATTGGTCGGCAGTTCAGGTTGTCCGCTGAGGTAGCCTCACCGTCCCAGCAGGTGCGGACGGAACGTTCGGGGATGTTTGGAGAACTGCCCAGCGATTTTGCTACGCCCCTGGCTTTGGTCATCAACGAACTGGTTACTAACGCCGTTGAGCACGGACTTGAAGGACGCACGGGGACCGTATGGTTGCTGGCCGACAGGGCTGAAGGCGAGGGGGACGACGAGTTCCTGACAGTGACCATTGCAGATGACGGCGTAGGCCTACCTGATGGTCAGTACACAGAGGGACTGGGTCTGCAGATTGTTAGGACCCTCGTCACCAGTGAACTCGGTGGTTCCATCCAATGGATTCCACGCGAAGGTGGCGGAACCGCCGTCGAGATCGTCCTGAACCTTGCCAGGACCTAGGCTCAACGGCTGCGCGATTGATCTTTCACGAACAGCAGCCACAGAAAAGGCCGCGGACCCTATGGTCCGCGGCCTTTTTGGTTCTTAGGCTAGGAAGCGCGGCGTGCGCGTGCCGCGCGGCGCTTGAGAGCGCGCCGTTCATCTTCACTCATGCCACCCCAGACGCCGGCGTCCTGCCCGGACTCCAGTGCCCATTGCAGGCAGGTGTCCACAACGGGGCAGCGGCGGCAGACGCTTTTGGCTTCCTCGATCTGCAGAAGTGCTGGTCCCGTATTGCCTACTGGGAAGAAGAGCTCCGGGTCCTTGTCGAGGCAGGCTGCGCGATTACGCCAATCCATGCTGATCAGTCACTCCATTCGTGAGAACTAGAAGAGCCTTTTGTGAAAACATTCACGAGAGGCTCCAAAGGAAAGGGGCCCGCATGGGCCCCCTTGGTCGTCTGAGTCAAGCGTTTCATGTTAACGCCTTGTAAACAAGGGGTGTTAGTGGTCGAAATGCTCGGAATCCGTGAGCGATGCATCACATCAGCCGCCAGTGCCCTCACTGCTAAATGACTATGTCCGGTAGTGTGCCAGTGTGTCAAGACCTCCCGTAAACCCAGCCCATCCCGCCTCCAGCCCCGACGACAACGATGATTCGGATGCGGCGCTCAACGTCGCTTCGAACAGAGGTGGATCAACCCCGCGGCCCTTGGGAATTGTGATCGTCTCAGTGGTTGCGCTGCTTGAAGCACTCGCGCTCCTTGGGGCGTCCGCATGGTATGCGTATGAACTGCTGAGCGGTGCTCCCGTGCTGACCTTCTGGGGAGCGGTGTTCACCCTTGGATTGCTGCTGGCCTTCTCGGCTTGGCTGTTCGCCGTTGGTCATTTCCTCTTCCGAGGCTACAGATGGACACGAGCCGCTGCGCTGGTGGCCCAGCTATTCGTCCTTACCATTGGCTTCCCCACGATCACCGGTGGGCTGATTCTGCCTGGACTCGCCATGCTGCTGCCGGCGTTTGCGGCGATTGTCATCCTCTTCCGGAAGGACGTGGTGACCTACGCGTCACGAACTGGAGGAACATCTGCCGCACTCTAAGGATGTTTGGCTATGACGCCCTGAAAAGGGAGGATCTCTGGCCCGTTGATGAGAAAACCTCGCCCTGGTGTTCGGTTCCTCTCAATGTCCAGTCTGACTCCGAAGAGGTCCCCATCATGGGGCGTAGCAGGCGCCAACACCAAGCCAATGCCCGAGGCTTGTGCTTCCCGGGCCAGGGGGACATCCCGTAGAAGGTACGGACCTGGTGTCACCGCCAGGATGATGCAGCGAACCCTTCCCGACAGATCAGTCAGGGCTTGTCGGCCATGGGCGTCCAGCTGATCGGCATCGTCCACAAGCAGGATGCTGTTGGGGGCTAGATGACCCGCTGCTGAGTCCTGCGCAACTGAAACCCAAAAGTCGCCCGACTCTGACAGCTTGGACGGGTAGATAAAGGGCACCGATGGGTTCAGGCTGGGAAGTGCTGCCAAGATGGAGCTTTTCCCGGAACGGGGCCTGCCAAGGATGGCGCTGACGCAAGGGTCCCGCAAAGGCAGGGCTACGGGGGCAGCATCATTGCCGCCAACACCGATCCACAATGGAGTCTGCAGAGTGTCGTCAGCGTCTACAGGTTCCGGTGTGCCGTCCGTCGGCCCTGATCTGGATCCGCCTTGCGGACTCTGTCCACGGAACACGGAGAGCAATGCTTTGAAGTCCTCGAGTCCAAGACGGTGGGGGAGCGGCCGCACCCGGAACGGTGGTTCGGCCGGCTTCATGACATCGAAGGGCCACACGGCGCTCGGTGGAGCTACGCGGAACTGAGCCACGGCCCCGTCTTCGGTGGCAAAATTTCCCATGACAACGGCTCTTCCGGGAAGTGGTTCCATGTCCGGGAGGCGCGGCCAGTGAAAACGCGACTCTTCCGTGGATCCTGACGGAAAATACGCGCGATTCTGTATTGCAGCAAAAAAGCGAGAACTAACGAGTTCACGTTCCCCGGATATGAGAACGGTGACGCCGAGGGAAGAGCCGTCCCTCACGATGTCCTGCATAATTCCCTCTGCAAATCCGAGTGGACCGTTGCGGAGTGCAGTTGCCCACGAGCACCACCCGGACACCATCAAAACCAGTGGTGAATGGCCTATCCCGATCATGCCGGAACTTCGTCGACGCTCCATCTCTGTGGCTAGTCCCTGCAAGACGCTCGTCGCAAGGTGCAGCTGGTGCAGGCCCACTGCGGCGCCGATCCGGGCCTCTTCTCCGAGGTGGCCGAGAGTCCCCGTGGCATCGAGAATGTAGATGTGGGGTTGAGGATTGTTGGTAGCCAGCATCGCGGACGTGGCCAGGAAACAGTCGCCCATGCCGCTGGACTCACTGCCTATCATGGCCAGGTGGCCGTCCTCTGACGGGGCCCAAACCAGTGATTCGACCACTTGGTGTGTCGGCCTGTCGACGACACCCAACGGTCCCACTGTCCAGCGGCCTTCCGCGCAGCTGCCAGCTGCTTCGGGAACCGGAAGCCGATCCTCCCAAAGGATCGAAGTGGGTAGTGGTAAAGCTATGGGACGCTTGGGGAGATGATGGCCAAGCAACTGCCAAGCCTCGCTAACTGTTGAAACCACGTGCTCGGGGCCGGTATCCGGAAGGGAGCCTTTCCTCCCGGTTATATGCCGGGAAGTTGGCCGCCCTATGGCCAGCAAAGCGGACTGAACGGGCGGAAAAGCGCTGCCAAGCCCCGTACCGGGTGCCGCAGCAGTGGGCGGGATTGCGACTGTGGCTGTTTGAAATTCTTCAGGGCTCCCTGAAGCTTTGGCGAGATAGGCGCGGCCCGGGGTATCCACAGGTATGAAGGCTGCAGCCTTCGAGTTGATGATGTCCACGGACTCTGCTTCCGTTTGAACCCGCATGGCGATACTGGAGGTCACATTCGCCCGGATATCTGCATTCAGGGCGCCCTGGGGTCGCTGGGTTGCCATCACCAAATGGATCCCCAAGGATCGCCCGATGGTGGCGATCCGCATGAGCTCATGGAGAGCAATTGGCGCGTCTTCGATCAGCATGCGGAACTCATCAATGACCAGGACGAGGTATGGGATCTTGGGAAGCGGGGGAGAGGACGCCCTCCGATAATGTTTGAGGTCTGATACGCCGGCGGCGGCGAATAGTTCCTCGCGGTATCGGATCTCTCCGCGTAGAGAGGCAAGAGCCCGCTCCAGGTGGTGCTTGCTGAGGTCTGTCAAAAGTCCCATGCAGTGTGGAAGCTGGGCCAATGGCTGCAAACCAGACCCACCCTTGAAATCAAAGAACACGAACGTTGCGTGATCCGGAGGGTGAATCAGCGCGATTGAAGACACAAGCGTCCTGAGGAGCTCGGACTTACCGGCGCCTGTAGTCCCGGCGATGAGAAGGTGCGGACCGTCGAGTGTGAAGTCAAAGGCTATTGGTCCTTCAGCACCGGCACCAAGGATCGCGGTTAAGCTGTCCTGTCCGGCTGCCTGAGTCCACCTGCGTAGGGTTCGTCGGTGCCCGCCGGGAAGCAGTTCAGCCAGCGAAGACTCGGACGGTACCTCGAGGTTGTCATGAGTTTCCTTGAGGTACGTGGCTCGACTCCTGCGACAGTAGGCGTCGAAAACTTCGGCAGGAACCAGATCCGGTACGAAGGACAGATTCTGTCCGTCTGCCTCCAAGTGACCCTCGGTGCCTGATCGCGAGAGTTTGATGACTGCCGCGGATCGCCGGGACGAATCGGAGCTTCGGAGTACTGGCCAGCCAGCGGATCGTGCAACTTTCAGGAGGGCAAGAACGGAGTCGGGGTCATTGAGTGAATGATCATCCACCAAAATAAGTCTGCCCATGGTTTGGCCGTTTGCTTGCTGCACGGCCGCCATCGCAGTGTCGAGGTTGCTGGTCAAAGTAACCCGCGGAAGGAATCGGGCACTCAAGGGCAGCCGGTCTTGGGGCCCTAGAACAATAACGGACGCCTGCGCGGCGCCAGGGAAACTGGTGAGTTGCATGAGAACAAAACGAAGTAGGGCATCTGTGTGGTGTCGCCGGCCACAAACGGCTACCTCAGGGTGACCGGGATCCAACGTCATAGCGGCCGCCCCGATGGACGGCGGATTGAAGGAAGGGTCGTCGGGAACGAGCTGAACGTTGGCCACTGCTTGCGTGACCCCAAGACGAAGCCATACGCCTGGCCCGGGAGCAGGGGAGCCGGGCGGCGTAGCCGAGGGAGGGGGGACTGCCTCGTTCTGCATGGCACTGTTCACAGGCGGCCGACCGCCCGGTGGGGGACCGAGAACAGACAAGACCAGCTCTGCCGCCGATGGCGAGCACAAACGCCTGCGTTCGACGTCGGCCTTTACAGCCCGCACTATGGCCAGCCTTGCCTCCAGGCGGTCTTTCCGCCCGGCCAACATCGGGACCAATAGGCTGATTGCGGAGATTGCAGTGAATGCCATATACATCCACATACCCGTGGCCAGTGAGAGGCCAATTCCCGCTAATAACGGCAACCCAGCCGCCAACACCAAGGTCAGCCGGTTGCCTTGACGACGGGTATGGCGGATTTCCAGTGGTTCTTTGACGGATAGCCCTGCATGTCCGGTGAGACGCGGGTATGGGCCGCTGGCCGTGATGACAGTGAACCGGGAATTGCCGCATCGTACGGTGACCTCGGGTGTCAGCAGAGCCCGGCTGGCGGGCCCTTTGTCTACGAAAACCGGGTTGGCTCTGCTGAGAGCCCTCAGCGCAATGGCTGTGCTGGATACTTCCAGAACGGCGTGCTCCCGAGACATTCCCGGATCCGGCACTGGAATGTCGGTCGAGGCCCTTCCGATCCGGTACCGTCCCCGCTGGATCCTGAAAATAGAGCCCGCTCCGGGGCCTGAGTGTGCGAGCAACATCAGTGAAGAGGGCGTGTCCCTATCTCTGCGGGATGTGGGAGCGTCGTCCACCAATACTGCGCCGGGTAGAAGGGGCGGTTTTCCCACAGTAAGAGTGATCAGAGGGTGCCCGCCGACTGTAATGGACCCTGTTCCCCTGGCCTCAGTGAGAAGCAGCTGCATGTGAGCGCCTGACGTGCCATCAGGTACGTCGATGCTGAGTTCCTCGGGCGGCGTTGCTTCGGCCGCGCCGGGGGCGCGAACTAACGTGCACTCCAAGGCCATGGGCTTGTCCTTTATATCTCTGCGACTATCCGTTGCGGAACTGATATACGTCACGCTATTGGCCGCGGGTGTTCAACGCAGGAGCCCAATTTGCCTATGTGGAGAACTTTCACGAGAACACCCGCCGAGCGGGCTTGACACTGCGGCTTGGTGTCTCAGCTAAGATGAATCTCGTTGTCGTGTGTGCTCAATGAGGAAGGACCTTCACCGGTGATAGTGGTTGCGGAGAGCGCAGATGTTTCAGACAAGGCGGAAATTGGTGATGGATCAAAGATTTGGCACCTGGCCCAAGTCCGCGAACAGGCCGAGTTGGGCGCCAATTGCATCGTAGGACGCGGAGCCTATATCGGCACCGGCGTCAAGATGGGGGACAACTGCAAAGTTCAGAATTATGCGCTTGTGTACGAGCCCGCGGTCCTCGAGGCCGGAGTATTCATCGGCCCGGCCGTTGTGCTGACAAACGATACTTATCCCCGGGCCGTCAGCCCGGATGGTGGCTTGAAGAGCGCTCACGATTGGGAACCCGTTGGTGTCACCATTCGTGAAGGTGCATCGATCGGCGCTCGCGCCGTCTGCGTCGCGCCCGTGACCATTGGACGATGGGCCACTGTGGCTGCCGGTGCTGTCGTCGCCAAAGACGTCCCTGATTTTGCCCTGATGGTCGGCGTCCCGGCCAAACGCCACGGTTGGGTCGGGAAGGCCGGATTCCCACTGCAGCGCGAAGGCGATGCCTGGGTGTGCCCGGAGACCGGCGCCAAATATGTTGAACAGAACGAGACCCTTCGAGAGGTAGAGGCATGAGCCCCGAATTCATTCCCCCCGCTAAACCCATCATCGGCGATGACGAGCGAAAGGCCGTAGAGGCAGTTCTGGCTTCCGGCCAACTGGCGCAGGGCTCGGAGGTCGCGTCCTTTGAGCAGGAGTTCTCAGAGGTATTGCTGGACGGGAGGGCAGCGGTTGCCGTTAACTCCGGTACGTCCGGACTTCACTTGGGCCTGTTGGCTGCGGGCATTGGCCCCGGCGACGAAGTGATTGTTCCATCGTTCACCTTCGCTGCCACCGCCAACTCGGTTGCACTGACTGGCGCGACTCCTGTTTTCGCTGACGTGGACCTGAACCATTACACCCTTGATCCCGTGTCAGTCGAGTCCAAGATCACCGACCGTACGGCCGCCATCATGCCGGTTCACCTTTATGGGCACCCTTTTGACGTGGACGGAATCGGCGCAGTCGCTTCCAAGCATGGGGTCAAGGTCTTCGAAGACGCAGCCCAAGCACATGGCGCGGCAGTCAACGGCCGAAAAGTGGGAACGTTCGGCGACTTCGCCATGTTCAGCCTGTACCCCACCAAAAACATGACCTCGGGCGAGGGCGGCATGGTCAGCACCGGTCTGGCGGACGTCGAACGCCGGCTGCGGCTGCTTCGCAACCAGGGCATGGAGCGTCAGTATGAGAATGAGCTTGTGGGCTTCAACGCCCGCATGACCAACATCCACGCTGCGATCGGTCGCGTCCAGCTGACCAAGATCAATGCTTGGACGAAGACCCGTCAGGAGAACGCTGCCTTCTTCGATGCCAATATCGAAGGAGTCGTCACGCCCAAGGTCTCTGAAGGCTACGAGCACGTTTATCACCAGTACACCATTCGCATCGCGGAGGACCGTGATGGATTCGCAAAGGCACTGCGTGAGGAATACAACGTGGGCTGTGGCGTGTACTACCCCATCCCGAACCACCGGTTGGCGCCCTTCCAGACCTCCGATGACCTGCCCGTCACAGAGGAAGCAGCGGCAAGCGTACTGTCGCTCCCGGTGCACCCGTCCTTGAGCCAGGATGATCTTGAGCGCATCGTTTCTGCGGTCAATGCCATCGCGAAGGCAGGAAGCTAGTGGCTAATTTGCGTGCAGGCCTCATCGGACTGGGGATGATGGGCCGCCACCACGCCCGCGTTATTCGCGAGCTTGACGGCGTTGACCTCGTAGCCGTGGCTGATTCCTTTGGAGATCCGCACAACGTGGCCGACGGACTGACTGTCTACAATTCCGTTGAAGAACTGATCAATCAGGGCATCGATATGGCGGTGGCGGCGGTGCCCACCATCCTCCATGAAGAGGTTGCCCTGCAGTTGGCCGAGGCAGGCGTCCACTGCTTGGTGGAGAAGCCGATTGCCAATGATTCCGAATCGGGCCGTCGTATCGCTGAGGCTTTCGAAACGAAGGGACTCATCGGTGCGGTTGGCCACATCGAGAGGTTCAATCCCTCCCTCCAGAGCTTGCGTGAACGGCTCGAGAACGGTGATTTGGGCGACGTTTACCAGATCAGTACCCGCCGACAAGGCCCTTTCCCTTCACGGATTGCCGATGTTGGCGTCGTCAAAGACCTCGCAACGCATGATATTGATCTCACGGCTTGGCTTGCACACAGCAACTTCGTCAACGTCGTAGCACACACCACCTCCCGCAGTGGTCGAGAGCACGAAGACATGGTTACGGCAATAGGCCACCTCAAGAGCGGCGTGGTAACAAATCACATCGTCAACTGGCTTTCGCCCATGAAGGAGCGAACCACAGTTGTTCTCGGTGAACGCGGCGCCTTTATTGCGGACACCATTTCCGCTGACCTCACCTTCGTTGAAAACGGTACTTTTCAAACGGATTGGGACTCCGTCGCGGCATTCCGTGGAGTATCGGAAGGATCGTCAACTCGCTTTGCCCTGGCGAAACGTGAACCCCTCAAGATGGAGCATGAAGCATTCCGCGATGCCGTGCTCGGCAAGTCACTGAACATCGTGACGATGGCCGAAGGCCTGGAGACCCTTCGGGTCGCGGAAGCCGTTCTGGATTCCGCGAAGTCCGGCTCGGTCATCACACTCTGAGCGGGCTCAAAGCCCATCGGACAAAGGGAGATTGGCAATTGGCCAGTCTCCCTTTGCCGTTTGGAGAGTTGCCCGGGGCGGGCCGGTACGGTCCTCCGATACAGGGAACCCCGGCCACGTCGGGTAGCCTTGACAGGTAGACGTGGGCATCTCTGTGCCCGCACGCCAATACACAGGAGAGTTTGTGAACGCTGATCTCGTCGTCGTCGGCTCGGGTTTCTTTGGCCTGACCATTGCAGAACGCGCCGCCACCGAGTTGGGGCTGAAGGTTGCGGTGCTCGATCGCCGTCATCACATTGGTGGAAACGCCTACAGCGAGAATGAGGTACAGACCGGAATCGAGGTGCACCGCTATGGTGCCCACCTCTTCCATACTTCAAATGAACGTGTGTGGGAATACGTGAACAGGTTTACGAAGTTCACGAGTTACCAGCACAAGGTTTACACCAGCCATAAGGGCGAGGTGTACCCCATGCCTATCAACTTGGGAACCATCAACCAGTTCTTCCGCTCGGCCATGAGCCCCACAGAGGCAAAGGCACTGATTGCCGAGCAGGCCGGCGAATTGGCGGGAACGGATCCCCAGAACCTTAACGACAAGGGCATCCAACTGATTGGCCGCCCCCTCTACGAGGCTTTCATCAAGCACTACACGGGAAAGCAGTGGCAGACAGACCCCAAGGATCTGCCCGCAGAGATCATCTCAAGGCTTCCGGTGCGTTACAACTATGACAACCGTTATTTCAACGACACCCACGAGGGTCTCCCTGTTGACGGTTACACGGCCTGGATTGAACGTATGGCGGATCACCCGAACATCGAGGTGGTTCTGAATACGGACTTCTTCGACGACGGCGAATTCAGCCGGTCTTCGGTCCTCGGCCAGGTACCGGTCATCTATACGGGCCCGGTTGACCGCTACTTCGACTACGCCGAGGGCGATCTGTCGTGGCGGACAATCGATCTTGAAGAAGAAGTCCTGCCGATCGAAGACTTCCAGGGCTGTTCAGTCATGAACTACCCGGATGCCGATGCTGCCTACACGCGCATCCACGAGTTCCGCCACTTCCACCCGGAGCGCGACTACACCAAGGATGCCACGGTCATCATGCGTGAGTTCTCACGCTTTGCTGAAAAGGGTGACGAGCCCTATTACCCCGTGAACACCTCAGATGACCGACAGAAGCTGCTGGCTTACCGAGATCTCGCAAAGGGCGAGAAATCCGTGCTGTTCGGTGGCCGCCTTGGAACGTACAAGTACCTCGATATGCACATGGCCATTGGTTCGGCCTTGTCCATGTACGACAACAAGATCAAGCCGCACTTCACCGGCGGCGCCAAACTTGAAAGCGGGGGAGTGGACGCATGACCGCCACTACAAACGAAAGCCAGGAGATCGCCATGACGGCCACTACTTCCGCTGGAAATCCGGCATCGACGGAGCAGAGCCTTCGGATTGTCCAGCGAGTAATTTTTCCCGCTAACCGGGACCTTGACACCCTTCCGCTGTACGTTGACCCTGACACCAACAAGGTCCAACGGAGCGACGGGAGCGCCGAGGTTCAAGCTGTCGGCATGACCCGGAAACTCCACCCGGAAGATATCCTGGGCCGCGGGTCCGTCCAGGTCCGCCGTGGTGAGCGCCTTTCCTTCGGCTCCTACTTCAACGCTTTCCCCGCCAGCTACTGGCGTAAGTGGACCATTGCCACCAAGACCGTGCTCCACATTGAAACCGAGGGTGAAGGAACGGTCATCGTGTACCGATCCAATGCCCGTGGTGCCGCGCAGCGTGTGGACTCGATCCTTGTAGAGGGCGCGTCAAGCGTCGATTTCGAGTTGCCGCTTGCTCCATTTGGTGATGGCGGCTGGTACTGGTTCGACCTCATTGCCGGCGGCGACGGCATGGCATTGAAGAGCGCGCACTGGGCCGTGCCCGATGAGGGCCGCCCGCAGGGCAAGGTCACCTTGGGTGTCACCACCTTCAACCGTGCCGACTACTGCCTCGAGACCATCAGGTCCATCGATGCGGATGCAGGTCTCCGTGAGATCCTCGCCGAGCTCATCATCGTGGACCAAGGCAACAAAAAGGTTGCCGATGAGGCAGGCTTTGACTCCGTGGCCGAGTCCATGGGCGAGCAGTTGCGCGTCATCAACCAGGGCAACCTGGGCGGTTCCGGTGGGTTCGCCCGCAACATGTACGAGATGCTCGTGTCAGACAAGAGCGATTACGTCATGCTGCTGGACGATGACATCGAGCTCGAAACAGAGGGTGTCATGCGCGCTGTCGCGTTCGCTGACCTCTGCCGGAAGCCCACGATCGTGGGTGGCCACATGTTCGACATGTACAACAAGTCTGTACTCCACGCCTATTCAGAGGTAGTGAATTTCTACCGCTTCCTCTGGGGCCCGGTTGAAGGTCTTGGCAACCACGACTTCTCTGCGGCCGGCCTCCGGTCCACCCCGCAGCTCCACAGGCGTTGGGACGCGGACTACAACGGCTGGTGGATGTGCCTCATTCCCAAGACCGTGGTGGAATCCATTGGCCTGTCCCTTCCTGTCTTCATCAAATGGGACGACGCCGAGTATTCCCTGCGTGCACGCGCGGCTGGATTCCCCACCGTTACGCTCCCGGGCGCAGCAGTGTGGCATGTCTCCTGGGCGGACAAGGACGATTCCGTTGACTGGCAGGCTTACTACCACGAGCGCAACAGGCTTATTGCCACGCTTCTCCACTCGCCGTTCCCCAAGGGTGGGCGTATCCTGCGCGAAAGCCTGAACGCCGACGTCAAGCACTTGGTATCCATGCAGTATTACCCCGAGCAGGCACGCATCATGGCACTTCGTGATGTCCTGGCGGGCCCAGGGAATCTCCACGATCAACTGCCCACCATGATGCCCAAGCTCCGCGCCATGCGTGATGAGTTCCAGGATTCCCAGATCAAGACGGATCCGTCTGCTTTCCCGGAAGTTTTCCGCAAGCGTCCGCCGAAGAAGCCCCAGTCCTACAAGCAGCCGGGTGCACTTGGCCTGCTTCCCTGGGCAGTGAAAACAGTCCTGAAGCAGGCGTTGGCACCGGTCCGGGATTCTGCCAAGTCCAACCCCGAAGCGCACGTCGCGCACCAGGACGGCAAGTGGTGGAGCCTGGCCCACCTGGACAGTGCTGTAGTTTCAAATGCCGATGGCACTGGTGCGTCATGGCACCTGCGTGATCCCCAGTTGGCGCGTCAACTGGTGGTTGAGTCCGCGAAGCTCCACGCGCAGCTGTTCTCGAACTGGGAGACCCTGAGGACCCAGTACCGTGAGGCCCTGCCGGAGATCACGTCCGTGGAATCCTGGCGGAAGACCTTCGAAGCCTCGGAGCCCACCAAGTAGCGATGTCGAACTCCACTGATACATATGCCGTTCCCGGAGTAGGCGCCGGGCTTCTTGACGTCTACCGTCGCAGGTATCTGCTCAAGCTGATCGTGCGCAAGGAACTCCGTGTCCGGTACCGTGGCTCGGTGCTGGGTCTGGCGTGGTCCTACGTCAAGCCGTTGGTTCAGTACGTGGTGCTGTTCTTTGCCCTGGGCATCGTGTTGCGTGTGGGGGACCAGATTCCCAACTACGCGCTCTACATGTTCTCCGGCGTTATTGTCATCAACTTTTTCTCCGAAGCGTTCTCCAATGCCACACGGTCGATCGTTTCGAACGCTGCGTTGGTGAAGAAGATCTATCTGCCTCGGGAGCTTTTTCCCGTGGCCTCGGTGTGGGTCGCGGCAGTACATTTCCTGCCGCAACTGATCGTGTTGCTGGCAGCAGCGTTGCTCAACGGTTGGCACCCTGATGTTTCGCAGCTGTTCGGTGCGTTGCTCGGGTTCGTCATCGTTGCGGTTACGGCCACGGGATTGGGACTGCTCGCCGGTGCCATCAATGTGTTTTTCCGGGACGCAGAGAACATCGTGGACATGCTCATGATGATTGTCACGTGGACATCCCCGGTCCTCTACGACTGGACCATGATCCGACGTTTGGCCGCACCTTGGGTATTGACCATTTACCAGCTCAACCCCATCACGGTTGCTGTGGAGCTGTTCCACTGGGCCTTCTGGTACCCGACTGTCAATCAGCCTGTCGAGTTGCCACCACACCTGCTGGTGACAGGTTTTATTGGTCTTGGCATGGCCGCATTGTTCCTAGTTATCGGCCAAATCGTCTTCCGGCGGCTTGAAGGCCACTTTGCGCAGGAGGTTTAGTTGAGCGCCGCAGTAATCGTCAAGGGGCTGAAAAAGACCTTCAACCTCCGCCATTCACATTCAATGAAGGAAACACTTGTGTGGCTCGTCAAGGGCCGCAAGGGTGAGCTGACCAAGAAATTTGACGCGCTTCATGATGTGAGCTTCGAAATCCAGCCGGGCGAGACGGTAGCCCTGCTGGGCTTCAATGGCTCCGGCAAGTCCACGCTGTTGAAACTCATCTCCGGCGTGATCCTCCCGGACCAGGGGACTGTTCGCACCAAGGGACGTGTGGCAGGTCTGATCGAAGTTGGCGCAGGCTTCCACCCGGATCTTTCGGGCCGTGAAAATGTTTACCTCAATGCTGCCATCCTCGGAATGTCCGAGCAGGAGATCGAGGAGAAGTTCGATGACATCGTGGCTTTCTCGGAGATAGAGCAGTTCATCGACACCGAGGTGAAGTTCTACTCATCGGGTATGTTCCTTCGCCTGGCATTCGCTGTTGCTGTTCATACCCAGCCGGATATCTTCCTGGTGGATGAGATCCTGGCCGTGGGCGACGAACCCTTCCAGCGAAAGTGCTTGGCCAAGATCAAGCAGCTCTCCGATGAGGGAAGAACCTTGGTGGTGGTCAGCCATGACCTGGACATGATTTCGCGTATCTGTGACCGTGGGGTTGTCCTGTCCTCGGGAACCGTGCAGTTCGAAGGCCCCGCGGATCAGGCAGTCGCCTGGCTTCGCGAACGCAACTAACTGACATCAATTGTAAGAGTCGTCTGTCAACGGATGGCTGGTAAAAGCATCTAAGAAAGGCGATCGTAGGGATGGGTATCGGCCCGCTGCTGTTGTGTGTACTCCTGATCGTTGTGTTGTGGTGGGGGCCAGGCTGGCTCCTGGGCGAGGCGCTGGGCGTGCGTCGGATTCTGCTGCCCGTGGTGGCTCCGCTTCTGGGCATGGGCGTGTTGACCGTTATTGGCGTCATGGGCAATGCCCTTGGCTTAAGCTGGCAGCTGCTGCCCGTGCTACTGGTTTTGGTGCTGTTGTCCGCGGTTCTTTTTGCCGCGCGGATGGCGCTCCAGCGGCGTTTCCCGGATAAGTTCGACAACCCTCCCGCTAAGAGCATTTTCGGGAAGCATCACTTCAAAGGGACCTGGTGGGTCATCGGCGCCGGTCTGGTGGCCGGCGGCGCCGTCGCCGCGGTGTCGTGGACCGTTGGTACTGAGGGCCTCCTGGGGATAAACCAGGACTGGGACATTCCCTGGCATGCCAACATGATCCGTTTGATCTCTGTTAATCACGAGTGGGATCCCAGCGTCGCGGGCAACTTCGCCTACTACGACACCAACATCGCCGAAGCCCCAATCCGGAGCTACCCCATCGCCTTCCACGCCGTGCTCTCGCTCTTCTGGCCCATGAGCGGCGTCAGCATCCCGGTGTTCCTGAACGTCTTTGTCTTGATGATGATGGGCATCCAGTTGCCCTTGAGCACTATGGCGCTGACCATGGTAGTTACCCGCCGCCCCCTTGCCGTGGCTGCCGCGGGTGCCGTGTCAGGCTGGTTCACCGTGTACCCCTATGACCTGCTGTGGCGCGGTCCGCTGATTCCTTTCTTTGCCGGCATGCTGCTGGTGGGTCCCTTTGTCTACCTTGCTGTCAAAGGCGCCGTGGACCGCCGGAAGTTCTGGATTCCTGGAATCGCCTTCGGCGCAGTGGGCCTGATAGCCGTTCACCCGTCCTTGGCCTTCGTGGTCCTCCCGATTCTGGTTTTCTGGATGCTCTCGGCGCTGATACGGCGCAAGGGAAGAATTCTGGGCATCACCATCTACTTGGCCGTGTCGGGTGTTTTGGCCGTTATTCTGGGGCTGCCCATCATTACCCAGATGTTGAAGGAATCCGAGCGGGTTTCCAAGCAGGTCTGGGCAGCCGACACAGACCGCAACGGCGCCATCCAGAACGTCATTTTCCTGAATCACGGTTCCATGGCCATGCCCATCCTGACGGCCATGGTGGCGTTGGGCTGCCTTGCACTGGTCTTGAGGATCCGCATGTGGTGGTACTTCGGTCCCGTCCTGGCGTTCGCTTTCCTGTCTGTTTACACCATGGGTACAGACAACCCCCGGTTCATGTCGTTGACTGCGCCCTTCTACGATGACCAGTGGCGGATTTTCGGCATCCTCGTCATGCTCCTCATTCCGCTTGCTGGCCTGGGTATTGCCCAAGTGGCAGAGGCGGTCGCCTGGCTGGTGGGAAGGGTCCGTGCGTCCCGATCCACCAACCGCGAGACAGATTCGTCGCGGAAGGGCAGCACCGTGCTGACGGCAGCCGTGGCGGCTGCTGTGCTTTTGGTCAGTGGCATCGCTGCCATCCCGTACTTCAAGCAGAACGCTCAGCGGATCAACATCAACACCAAGGTGGACGGCGCAACGCTCAGCAAATCCGAGGTTGACCTCCTGAGCACCATGGACAAATACGTGCCGCAGGACGCAACCGTGCTGAACGATTCCTGCGATGGTTCGGTGTGGATGTATGCGCTGGGGAACCGGATGCCCATGATCCGCCACTTCGAGATCCTCCCCACGAACCGGCAGCTGCTGGTCCTTCAGAAGTTGGGTGAGCTCGCCACCGACGATTCCGCGCGTGCCGCTGCTTCCGAGCTTGGCATCGAGTGGGTCTACATCGCTGACGGGCGCATCCGTGCGTGGGACGAGCCCAAGCCGGGCCTGACACAGCCGGATTCCATCCCTTACCTTAATCTCGTGGTGCGTGAAGGCAATGCCGCGCTGTACCAGATTGACTGGAACCAGCTCCCTGGTGGCAAACAAGCGTTCGACGCCGCATCCAAGGACCGTCTTCAGCTTGACGGTGTCTCCGGGATCCTTGAGAACACCAAGCCTGATGGCATTGCCCCGCTAGGAAGGATCTGCTGATCATGAAGGCTTTCATCGGAAAGTTCATGGCCTCGAGCCTGTTCAAATTCCTTGTGGTGGGCGGCTTGAGCTTCCTGGTTGACCTTGGCTTGCTTGCTCTGTGTTTCCAGGTCTTCGGCTGGCCCCTGTGGCTCGCAACCGGAGCAGGCTTCTGGGGCAGCTTCTTCTTCAACTACTTCCTGCAGCGCCATTTTGCCTTCAACGGTGGCGGTACTGCACTGGGCGGAGTTCTCAGGTACTCGGTCCTTCTGGCATTCAACACCGTGGCCGTCATGGGCATTGTGGAACTCTTCCAGTTCCTGGGGGCCGGATATGTAGTGGGTAAAGTGGTTGCGACGATTGTCACCATGGGGTGGAACTACTTCATCTACAAGCACTGGATCTTCCCGCAGCAAAAGCAAGTGAAGAACGCCACTGAACCTGTAAATGGCGAGCCTGACTCCGGCTTGCCGGCCCAAAAACTCACACCTAACAGCAGCGAAGGATAATCGATGTATCGAGGCGTTCGAATTGCCGCGGTAGTACCGGCCTATAAAGAAGAAAACCACATCGCGCAGGTCATCGAGACGATGCCCGACTTTGTCGATGACATTGTCATTGTTGACGACTGCAGCCCTGACGACACCTCTGGTGCGGCCCGCCGGGCCGACGACGGCCGGGTCACCTTGATCCGCCACGAGGTCAACCAGGGTGTAGGTGGCGCTGTCCTGACAGCACACAAGGCCGCCATGGAACTGGGCGCAGATATCAACGTCGTCATGGCCGGCGATGCGCAGATGGATCCCGATTACCTTCCCCAGCTGCTGGACCCGGTGGTCGAAGGCTACGGTTTCGCCAAAGCCAACAGGTTCTTCTCGGGCGAATCGTTTGCCGGTATGCCCGGTTACCGCATCTTCGGCAACATTGTCTTGTCCTTCATGACAAAGCTGGCTTCCGGTTACTGGCACATCTTCGATCCGCAGAATGGCTACACCGCCATCCGGACCGAGGTACTTCGCCGTCTTCCCATGAACAAGGTAGCCGCCCGCTACAGCTTCGAGAACGACCTCCTCATCCACCTGAACATCCTGGACGTGCCGATTGTGGACGTTCCCATTCCGGCCGTGTACGGCAATGAGGTGTCCAGCATCAAGCTCCGGAAGGTTATCCCGGAACTGCTGGCGATGCTCTTCGGTGGTTTCTGGCGCCGGGTGTGGTGGAAGTACATGGTGTGGTCCTTCTCCGCCGTGGCACTCCTCCTCATTGCCGGGATCGCTTTGATCGTCATGGGCCTGGTGGCCGGGATCTGGGTTCTGGCAGCCAGCGTGGGTTCGCCAACGGCAGGGTCGGTGATGCTTGCTGTGGTGCCGTTTGTGCTGGGCGTGCAGATGCTGCTGGTCTCGTTGCAACTGGACATACAAGCCAGTCCCAACAGGCCTTCCATGCACCCCATGAAGGAACGCACCTAGAAGGTCAAGCTCAGAAGACACGGGAGAGCCCGGACGCATCAAGCGTCCGGGCTCTCCCTTTGTGCAAGCCGTTCAGCTAGGGGAGGGAGGTAAATCCTCCCCAGCCCCAACCCACCTGGCTGCGGGATAGCCATCCGGAGGTTCCGTTACCCGGGTAGAGGAAGAGGTTGCCTCCCGAGTCCCTGGCAAGGACGTCGTTCTTACCGTCGCCGTTGAAATCACCCGGCCCCAATATGGCGGTCATTCCGCTCCAACCACTTCCCACTTGGACCCTGTTGAGCCACCCGCCGGTACCATTGCCGGGGTACAGCCAGAGGATCCCTGATGTGTCGCGGGCAAGGACATCGGTTTTGCCGTCGCCATTGAAATCGCCGGTGCTGAGGATTGCATTCATGGCGTTCCACCCGGCGCCCACTTGCACGCTGGACGTGAAGCCTCCGGAGCCGTTACCACGGTAGAGCCACAAGGCGCCCGCGGAATTCCTGGCCAGGAGGTCGGCCTTGCCGTCGCCGTCGAAGTCCCCTGGTGCGAGGATGAGCGTCATGCCCTGCCAAGCCGTTCCTGCTTGGACCCTGGTCTGCAATCCGCCGTTGCCATTGCCCGGATAGAGCCAGAGGACCCCGTTGGTGTCGCGTGCCAGGATATCGCTGCGACCGTCACCGTTGAAGTCCTTGGTGGGGATGATCGCATTCAGGGAGTTCCATCCGGTCCCAAGGGACTTCTGCGTCAGCCAACCACCGGTTCCATTGCCCGGGTACAGCCACAATGTGCCGCCGTTGTCCCTTGCCAATACGTCGTTCTTGGCATCGCCTGTGTAGTCCTTCCAGATGTTGGCCGGAGGGGCTGCCACCGTGTAGTTCTGCATCACGATGGCGGAACTGTTATTGGACGTATCCACGGCGAAGTACTTGAGCGTCATGGCTGCCGTCAGGGTGATCGGTGCCGTGTACTTGTTGCCGGCTATGGCCGTTGGATTTGTGCCGTTGGTGGTGAAGTAGATACTGGATCCCGGCTCGTTGGATGCGAGCGTGATCTGTTGATTCGCGGGGTAGCTGCCACCTGGTGGGGTTGCCGTAACCACTGGAGGGGTGGTGTCCAGTACCGTATAGGCGCGGGTTACCACTGCCGAGGCATTGCCGAAGGCATCCACAGCCACTGCCTTGACCGTGGTGTTCGCGGTCAGGGCGAACGCGGCGGTGTAGGCCTTGGTGGTACCGGTAGCCGATGTTGCCGGCGTGGTGCCGTCGGTGGTGTAGAAGATACTCCCTGCTTCACTCGATGACATGGTCACCTGTTGTCCCGACGCATAGCCGCCGGCTGCGGGGGACACCGTGAGGGTGGGGGCCACGTTGTCCACGACGTAACTTTGGGTGGTCACGGAGGAGGTGTTTCCTGCAGTGTCCCGGGCAAAGTATTTCAGTGTCATGGACGTCAACGGGATCGGACCTGAGTAGACAGGGCTGGCCGTTGTGGGAGTTGAACCGTCGGTTGTAACGAACACGGTGGCCGCTTCATTGACCGAAAGGGCAACGGTCTTGTTTGGCCCGTAGGTTCCGCCGACGGGGTCAGCCGTAACCACCGGCGCGGTGGTGTCGGCGGCGAAAACCGTGATGCTCCGCGACGCAGTGGCGGTGTTTCCTGCGTTGTCCCTGGCCTCCACGGTGAAGGTTGCAGGACCACTGGGAACGTCCGTGTACACCTTGGGAGAGGTGCATTCAGTGAAGGCGTTGGAGCCAAGCTTGCACCTGAAACCGGCTATATCCGGTGACGACGAGGCGAAAGTGAAGGAAGGCGAGATGCCCACCGTTGCACCTTCCGCTGGGTCACTGATGGCAACTTGCGGAGCCGTCAGATCGGCCGTGACTGTCACTGTTGCCACAGGGCTGATATTGCCTGCCATGTCCGTGGCCCTCACTCCGAGGACGTGCTGGCCCGCCGTCGTGAGGTTGTAAACGTAAGCGTTGCTGCAGGCTGTGAAGGTGGTAGTGGAATCGACCGAGCAGCTCAGCGTGGAGTCGGGATCGGAGGTTACCCCCAGTACCGGCTTCCCGTTGACGGTTGATCCGGCAAGCGGTGCGGTGATCACGGGTGCGGCAGGTGCCGTCAGGTCAACGGTGAAGGAGCGCGATACCGGGAGGCCCGAAGGTGCTGCCCGAACCGAGAACGTGTAAGCGCCGTTGGCCAAGGCTGCAACCGGCGTGAAGGTACCGCCCGTGCAAACCTGCCACACCGGCGTCGCGGTGCTCAGTTGCAGACTGCACTCCAGTGCTCCACCCGCAGGGGTGGAGGAGACAGTGAAGGTGGGGGTGGAATCGTTGGTGAACGCCGGGTTTGCCGCCTGGGTTCCGTTGGCTGCCGTCGGTCCACTGACGATGGAGGGGACCACGCCTCCCAATGTCAGTAACCTACCGCGTTCAGTGGGCTTGGCTGGATCCAACTGGCCCGGATCTTCCATGACCAGTACCTTGCCGTTCCGCATGGACAGGCCACCGATTTTGCTGAAGCCAAGGGCCCACTGGTTGTCCACAGTGTCGGTGCTCAGGTCGATGCGGGAGATGGTGTCCTTGCCGGCGTCGGCCGTGGTGGTTCCGCCACCGGTGCCGGTGTAGAGAACCAGGGGCGACTGCCAGTCGTAGTAGAGCGCGGTCGGTTTGCCGACGTTGTACAGCGGGCCTGGCACGTAGTTGGTGAGCACGCCGTCGTCTGGTGCGGTGAAGACTGTCAGGCCCGACGTCTCAGCTACGTAGACCACAACGTTTCCGGCGCTGTTCCGGTGGGTGGCTGCCAGGCCCAATGATTTCGAGTTCACCGAGGCAATTGATTCAATGCTCGGGTGCAGGGCTGTGGGGTCCACGATCTTGACGATGGAACGTGCATTCGCGAAGGACAGGTAAATGTTCCCGTCCGGACCATCGCTGACTGCGTTGGGCCGCAGATCGCTGTCAAAAATGGTCAACGAACCGTCGTATTCGAAGGTCGAGTTTCCCGTGTTCCAACGTGCGCGGACAACATCGGAACTTCCGACGGCGGCATCCGGAATGAAAGCGATTTCGTCACCGCTGCCGGCAGAGGCGGGTGACGGATCGATCATTGCCGGAGTGCCGGCAAGTGCGGGTCCGTCAGCGTGGCCGGAGAGTGTTCCGCCGAGGCAGGTGCCGGTCTCGATGGCTCCAGTGGTTGTTCCGCTGGTTTCGGTGACACGGCAGAAGCCCGCCCGGGCATCCGAGACCCACAGCCGACCCTTGGGGTCCACCACGGTTCCGGAGGCCTTGGTCAGACCGGTGGTCACTGTTTGGCGCGCTTGGTCGGCGAACGCCGGCCCTGCACTGAGTACACCAGTCAGAGCCGCCGTGGCCAGACTGGCGGTAGCAAGAACCGCTGTGACTTTGTGGCGTTTCCGGCCGTCACCCGCTGCATAGCTGACGGTTTTACGGGAGGTTGGATGAGAGGTTCTTGAGCGACCGGCGAAGGCAAGACATGCCAAACCAAGCTGAAGAACACTGCGATTGCGCGTGTCCACCGAGGGATCCCCACTTCATTCGGATGCTCCCCAGCTCCGCATGCATTGGTTATTCGCCCCACGCCGTTTCCGGCTGCGTCTTAGTACATCTTCCACCAATTCCCGGATTTGTCACTAGTGCATCTCATAAAAATGCCTCGTGGCCGGTATATGACGTGTCAACATGCTTGACCGTTGTGTGCTCGCCCCGCACGATGGTGGTGGAGGTTCGAATGCGCAAATCGTGGGCAATGGCAGTACCGCTGGTGGTCCTTTTGGTAGGGTGCACAGCACCCTCTCCACAGCCAACAACGGCTGGCCCCTCCGCGCAACCGAGCGTGAGCAGTACAGCGCCAGCCAGTCAGCCGCCGTCGGACATCACGTCCCAACCGGCTCAACCGAGCGAGCCGGAAGTGCCCACCCAGGGCCCGGCTGCGGAACGGGAGCTGTCCGGTGCTGACGAGCCCGGCAGGTACGCCTACCGCTGCAGCAGCTTGGACGCATCGCCGGAAGTCCAGCTCTCCAGCTTGGCCGAAGTATGGGCCGCTACCAACTACACGCGCATGGCTTCCTGTGATGTCAGCTTCCAGGGCGAACAGCCCTTTGAACCGACTCCCGCCGAACAGCAAGCAATTACGACGGCGGCACCCGGCGCCGCTTCTCCGGAGCAGGACCTCGCGGTGATGCTGGACGTCATGCGTCTCTGCACCAGGATCAGCGATGAAACCGGATCTGGAGGCTTCAAGGAAGCCGGGCGTGAAACGTTGAGTGCCGCCGCGGCCTTCTGTCCCGATGCTCCGCAGGCCAAGATCATTGCTGAATGGGCGGACGGCACCAGGACTGGTGCCGCGCAGTAGGGATTAGGTCGCCGGGGCGGGCTCAAGTGCACTCATCCGGCACCAAAAAAAGAAATGTAGTGACAAATTCAGGATTTAGGGCAAGATGTACTAAGACGCAGCCGGAAACGGCTTGGGGCGAATAACCAATGCATGCGGAGCTGGGGAGCATCCGAATGAAGTGGGGATCCCTCGGTGAACATGCGCAGGCGCAGTGTTCTTCAACTCGGTGTGGCATCTATTGCCTTGGCCGGCTGTTCAGGAACCAAAACAAATACATCCCAAGACTCGGCTTTGCAGATGGCCCCTGTTGTCGAGAAAGACAACAAAGTGGCCGTTGAGCGGCCTGAGCCCAAGATCCGGTACCAGTTTACGTGCACGGCTGCCGACGGCAGCTTGATCGGCAAATTCTCCAGCCTTGACGAGGTATGGGCGTCAACGCGCTACATGCACATTGCCGACTGCCAAGTGGCCTACGTGGGCCCTGGACCGCTGGTGCTGACTCCCGAAGAAGCTGCTGCCGTCAACGCCGCGGTCGCAGCGGGGGCTCCTCCCGGACAGCCCGCCGAGCTGTGCCTGCGGACCGTGAGGGCATGCACGCGCACAGATCATAGAACGCTTGCTGCTTCCTTGGCTGCCTACGGAGTTCCCGTGGTCAAAGGCGCCTTGACCCTGGCGCCTTTGGCCCCGCAAGCCGCGCTCTTCACGCGCTGGCTAAAGACCGCTTCGCCCAAGTGAATCTCCGCCCACTAAAAGGTCTTTTATCCACACATCTTTGCGGGTCCACATGGTGTAATGAAGATGGTCCCGCGTCTTGGTATTTCAACGTTTTCGGGAAACTGACTTTGCTGGAGCAAAGGACGATCACCCGTTGCGGACAATCGAGGAGTGATCTCTAATGGCGTTTCGAATTGGAACGGCAAGCGCTGATATAACGCCGTCGCTAAGCACTAATCCGTATATGGCCGGGTACGGTTCCACGGACGGTGGACGCGAGGCAACCAGTAGCTCACCGTTTGAACCCTTATACGCCCGGGCCATTGTGATTTGGGAGGACGCCAACCCCCACATCATCATCAGCCTGGATGTCTTGGCATTGCCACGGGCCATGCACCAACGGATCCGGGACCGGATCATAGATCTGGCCGGATGGTCCAGCAGCGACATCCTGATCCAGGCAACACATACCCACAACGGGCCCGCCTTGATCGATACTTTGCACCCGTTTATGGCCTACGGACTGGCTGATCTGGGGTTAATCCGTTCATACAGCGCCGACCTCGAAGACACCATTGTGGATCTGGCCCAGTCCGCCCTGGATGCTGACGAGACCGCGGTGACGTTTGACTACAAGGTCTCCAGCCAGAACTTCTCGGCCAACAGGGTGGGCCTCCCGTACACGGAGACCGCAGTGCCGATCCTGGTGGCGCGGAGGTCGAACGGTACACCCGCAGCGGTGATTTTCAGCTACGGTTGCCACCCCATCAGTGCAGGCCTGCGGACGCTGTTCGACGGGGATTTCGCGGCCGGCGCCTGCAACTACATCGAAAACCGCAACGCTGATTGCTTTGCCATGTTCATCCAAGGGCCAGCCGGTGACCAGGACCCCGGTGGCGTCAGGAGCTGGGAACTCCGCGACCAGCATGGCGATGCTCTGGGAGCCACCGTTAACAGCAACATGCAGTCTGCAGGCCGCGCACTCAGCGGTCCGTTGGTGACCCGATACCAGGAAGTCCAGCTTCCGCTGGACATCACACCGACGGCAGCAAACATGGCCTCGGTGCGTGCCGCCTACGTTGCCCGGCTGGCGAACCCCAACGGCCAACCGCAGTGGTACCAGCGCCATGCCCAGGTGATGATCGGGCGGATCGACAGCAATACCGTGGCCACATCCGTTCCATCACCATTCCAAGTGTGGATGTTCAATGGCAGCCCGCAGCTGAAGATCGCTATGATCGGCGGGGAATTGGTCAGTGGTTATGCGGCCTACTTCAGGAACCGCAATGGAGGTACCAACGGAATTATTGTCGGTGGCTATGCCAATGAATCCTGCTGCTACATTCCAAGCAACGAATTCTTTGGGGCTTCCATGCCTCTGGGCAGTTACGAGGGTGGTTGGGAGCCTGACTTCCCCGGAATTGCCGGCGGTTCAATGACGGTCTACGGTCACATTGCGCATTTCAAGGCGGGGACCAATGGGGTGGAAACCACGCTTATCAATGCTATGAATTCATTGCTGGCGTAATGCCAACACAACAAAAGGGTCAGCCAACTCCCGTTGGCTGACCCTTTTGTTTGTCCTTCCAGACGTTTCTTCCTACGGAGCGTCAGGAGCGAGGATGGTGAGACCGTTCCAGCCTGAGCCGATCCGTGTTGCCGTTCCCCAGGTCTTGTTCGCTCCAACGGGGTAGTACCTGAGCTCGCCAATTGTGGTCCTGGCAATGATGCCGGTGGAGCCTGCTCCGGCGAATCCGCGGACTGCGTTGAAGCTGGAAATGATATTCCAGCCGGTGCCTTCCAGGGTCGCCGCGCCGGCCAGGAAATTGCCGGTGCCGTTGGAGCGGTACAACTTCAAGTCGCCGGTGCTGGTTTTGGCCAGCAGGTCAGGATTCGAATCCTTGTCGAAGTCCATCTGGACAATGTCCATCCCTGTCCAGCCCGTACCGATGGATACCCCGTTGGAGACGGTTTTTCCCGAGGGGTTGTTGAAGTAATACATCCGGCCCGTCGAATCGTAGCCAACTATCCCCGGGTAGGAATCGGTTTTCTTCCATGTACCAACAGTCAGTGTCCAGCCCTTCCAGTTGCTGCCCAGGGAGATGGGTGTCCCAAAGCCCTTGCCGCTCTTGCCTGGATACACGTTCAACCGGCCATCGGACCATTGGGCCACGATGTCCAGATTCCCATCCCCGTTCCAGTCGGTCACAAATCCTGCCGAGAGTCCGCCCCAGCCGGTTCCCACCAGGTCCTGGGGCAACAGCGCAGTATTGCCTGTGCCGGGGTAGCGGTAGAGGTTGGCATCGGGGCGGACAGCCAGAAGATCTTCCGCATCGATGCCGAGGGTCGAATCGACATCCACTGCGGCCCCGCTGATGAGGGAAGCGTCGTTCCACCCCAAACCAACCAGGCTGCGGTCGCCCCAGTTTCCGGAGTTGGCGGGGTAGTAGTAGAGGTCCCCGTTAGCTGCCCGGGCGTGCAATCCCTGAGAATCAGCCCCGGAGAAGTTCGTCGAAGAACTCACCGCGGTAATTCCACCCCAGCCCGATCCGATCACGGTAGCCGGTTCGCCAAGGAAGCTTCCCACGCCGTTGGACCTAAACATCCTGAGGGTTCCGTCGGCAGTCCTTGTGACCATGTCCTGGTTGCCGTCACCATCAAAATCGATCTGGTTCAGCTGGTGTCCGCTGAAACCCGTGCCGATGAGGACGCCGTTTCCAAGGCCTCCACCTCCGGTGTTCGGGTAGCGGTAGAGGTTCCCTTGGTAATCCTGGCCTACGACGCCAGGGTACCCGTCCTTGAGGTTCCACCATCCAACAGTGAGGGACATTTCCCGCCATCCGGAACCTACTTGGATGGGGGAGTAGAAGCCACCGCCCGGAGCGCCCCTAAACACTTTCAAGGTGCCATCTGACCATTGGGAAAGGATGTCCTGGACGCCATCCTGGTTCCAGTCCACCACGTATATGGCAGATGCCCCGGACCAGCCTGAGCCGATCCCTACCGGTCCGGTGATCCGGCCCGCGCCGTTGGCCGGGAAGACATCCAAGCTACCTCCCGGGTTGGTGGCGAGGAGGTCGGCACCTGAGCGTATGGAGGGATTGGATGGGGACGACACTCCGCGCGCGAAAGTCCTGAGTTGGTCGTAGCTGCCATTGAAGATGTTCGAATCGCCCTCGAACGGCCCGGTGCTGCTGTATTGCCACATGGTGTAGTTGCCCCAGCTGGAGGGCAGGTTCCCGGGAGAGTTTGTGGGGTTGTTCCAGTACGACGCGATCCACAGCGGGTAGCTTCCGAACGTGGTGTTTCCTACGCAGCTGTTCCACCAATCGGTGGTGCTGTAGATGACCGGGAAACGGCCGGTAAGGGCTTTGACCGTATTGCCGAAATCGGCTGCCCACTGCCCGAGCTGGGCCTTGGACATGTCGTAGCACGTGTTGCCGAAATAGAAGCCGTTAATGGTGCGGCCGGCGTAGGGGTTGTACTCGAAGTCCAGAACGGGCGGGAGGGTGTACCCGTCGGCCGTCCACCCGCCGCCGTTTGCCACGAAGTATCTGGCCTGGTCCGCGCCCGAGGACCAGTTGGGAATTGCGAAGTGGTAGGCGCCCCTGACCATGCCTACGTCGCGCGAGCCGTTATATTGCTGTGCGTAGTTTTCGTTGAGGTAGTAGTTTCCCTCCGATGCCTTGACATACGCCCACCGGGAACCGAGGTTCCATTGGCTTTGCCAATTGACGTTCCCCTGGTGGGCACTGACGTCCTGGCCCGCTATGCCGATACTAGGGCGCCAGTGACCTGTATCTGCCGCCATGGGCACAACAGAACTCACTGATCCGCCAACACCCCTGGCCGCAGGGGGCGTGCCTGCGTTTTGTTGTTTTGCCGACAAAACTCTTGGCGATCGCTGGCCCATCTCGGCGCCACCGGCAGGAATAGCAGCACGCATGGCCGCTTTCATGGAATCGGCGTTGGGCGCCGTTCCAGGCGTCGACTGGGGGGTTGCCCGCAGCGATTCACCCTGTCCCAAGGCCTTCTCAGGGGAAGGGTCACCAACTGCGGGGGAAGGTTCGACGGCGGGCTGCGGCTGTTGCTCGCTGGGGACCGGCGCGGTGGTTGGCAGTTCGCTGCCGCTGGCCGCTGAACCGGAGTCATTTCCGGCAGGTCGGGGACCTTGTGCTGGCGGAGTTTCCTGAGTCACTGAAGGCGGAGCGGGCTGCGGCGCGCTTGGCTGTGCCCATGCGGGCGCTCCCAGGCAGCTTCCACCCACCAACGCGACAGTGAGCGCCATGGTTGCTCGTACCAGCGGGATCCGGGAGACCAGGACCGACGAATACTTTTTCATTTCACATCCGGCCCTGAACCGCGGGTCAGCGGCGCATGGTGTGGCTTGTCGACAAGCTCCGGGGCGGGCGCCTGCGATGAGACCAAAGGCCAGCTCCTAACGGGCTTTACCCTAACATTCCGGAACTGAAGTGACTAGGGGGATTGGCGGTACTGATGTGACAGATGAGAACAGTTATCCACATGCATTCTTAGGGCAACTTGAGGCGCCTAATCGGCTCGCCTAGCGTGAGGAACTCGAGATGCGCCTCTCGTTTCCGTGCTCGTGACCATCGGGGAAAGTTGTGGATGCAGTAAAAATCGTCGAGGGAGAAGTCCGGGAACTCATCCGGCGCCGTGGCCTGGACCCGCTGGAACAGACAAAGGACGTGCGGCTCCTTGTAGATGCTGCCGTCAATGATTACGACGAGCGGGCTCTCCTGGGTCCCTTGCCGTCGCTGGGACACTTGGAGGCCGCGCGGCAACAAATTTTCGATGCTGTGGCTGGATTTGGTCCCCTACAGCCTCTCCTGGATGATCCCGGCGTCGAAGAGGTCTGGATCAATGCCCCGCATGAAATCTATGTAGCCCGCAACGGTGAATCCGAGCTGACTTCCGTAAGCCTCACGGATCAGCAGGTACGGGACCTTGTTGAAAGGATGCTCAAGAGTTCGGGGCGCCGCGTAGATGTCTCATCCCCTTTCGTCGACGCGGCCCTCCCGGATGGGTCCAGGCTGCACGTGGCAATCCCGGACATCACCCGGAAGCACTGGTCTGTCAACATCCGGAAATTCATTGCAAGGGCAAGCCGGCTTGAGCACTTGGTGGAACTGGGCAGCCTCACGCCCCAGGCCGCCAGGTTCCTTGGTGCCTCTGTAGCCAGCGGGCTCAACATCCTGGTGTCAGGGGCCACCCAGGCTGGAAAAACCACCATGCTCAATTGCCTGGCCTCCAGCATTGGTTCCCGTGAACGCGTCATCACAGTTGAGGAGATCTTTGAACTCCAGCTGCCTCTGCGCGACGTTGTGGGATTGCAATGCCGTCAACCCAATCTCGAGGGTGAAGGTGAGATACCCCTGCGCCGGCTCGTCAAAGAGGCGCTTCGCATGCGTCCGGATCGCTTGATAGTGGGAGAGGTTCGCGAGGCGGAAAGTCTTGACATGCTCATTGCACTGAACTCCGGTTTGCCGGGTATGTGCACTGTTCACGCAAATTCTGCCCACGACGCAGTGACCAAGATCTGCACCCTCCCGCTCCTTGCCGGGGCGAACATCTCAAGTGCCTTCGTGGTGCCCACTGTCGCATCGTGCATCGACCTCGTAGTCCATTGCGGTCGGCATGCAACGGGCCGGCGGCAAGTAACCGAAATCCTGTCCCTCGGACGCAGGGTGGAGAACGGCATCATCGAGTCCTCCGGCGTTTTCGGAATGGTTGGCGGACAGCTCCAGCCCAGAGCCAACTCCATGCCGGCTGCGGACAAGTTCGCCCGTGCAGGCTTTGATGTCGCGGCCCTCTTGGAGTTGAACTGATGGCACCACTTTTGGGGATCGCGGGCGGACTGGGAGTGTTCCTTGTGTGGTGGTCCACGTGGGTCCAGCCACCCGGGGAACCTAAAAAGAAAAAGCCTCGACGTCTTGACCTTCTCCTCATGTCCGCAGGAATTGAGAAAGTCTCCGGCGCCGGACTCCTTGCCACCTGCGGTGGTTGTGGCCTTTTTGCGATGCTCTCCTTCTATGTACTCACCGGATCCCCACCTGTTGCCTTGTGTTTTGCAATCTTCGGTGCATGGGTCCCTTTTGCCACGGTACGTTGGCGGGCACGGAAGCGACGGAACGCGCTCCGGCAACTGTGGCCGGATGTCGTGGACCACTTGCGGTCTGCGATCCGCGCCGGCCTCGCCCTTCCGGAGGCTCTGATCCAGCTGGGACATAACGGCCCCGAGGAGTTGAGGGAGTTTTTCCTGGACTTCGGAAGCAATTACAGGGCTGCGGGCAATTTTGAGGCAGCGGTCAATAAGCTCAAGGAACGCCTCGCAGATCCTGTGGCAGACCGCATCATTGAGGCCCTGCGAATGACCCGCGAAGTGGGCGGGTCCGATCTCGGGCGAATGCTGGGCACCTTGTCCGGATTTCTCCGCGATAGCGCGCGGACACGAAGCGAACTTGAAGCCCGACAGTCCTGGACCATCAATGCGGCCCGGCTTGCCGTAGCCGCGCCGTGGATTGTCCTGGTGGTCATGGCTAGCAGGCCAGAAGCAATGCTGGCCTTCAACTCCGGTATCGGCACGATGGTGCTCCTGGGAGGACTCCTGGTCTCCGTTTTTTGCTATTCCGTGATGCTTCGCGTCGGAGCCCTGCCCGAGGACGAGCGGGTGTTTGGATGAACACCTCTACCGCCTTGGCCTTGCTCTGCGGTTTGTCTCTGGGGGCCGGATGGTGGCTCATTCTAGTAAGGCTGCCATTTATGCGTGTCATAAGGTTCGCCGAACGTATCGAACCGCAGCTGAAGTCGCAGAATCTTGAATCGCGCCTTCTCCAAGGACCCACTCATAACCTCACTCCATTCGGACCTCTGGAACGCATACTCCGGCCAATCCTCACAGACGCCATCTCCTCGATCTCGCGTTTCAACGTGGGCTCTACGGCCTTGGCGAAGCGGCTTGCCCGTGCAGGTTCAAGGAAATCAACACTGGACTTCCGGGCGGAGCAGCTTCTTTGGGCCGGAATCGCATTTGTGGTTGCCGTAGTTGTGGTGGTTACCGGTGCCAGTGCTGGACGCTTCAGCCCCACGGTGTCATGCATCGCGGTCATCGGCAGCGCACTGGGCGGCTACCTACTCCGCGACTATCTGCTGGGGCAAACCATTAAGAAGCGGGAATCCAGGATGTTGGCTGAGTTTCCCAGTCTCGCTGAACTCATGGCGCTCGCCGTCGCGGCAGGAGAGAGCGCCATGGGCGCTATGGACAGAGTGAGCCGGAGTTCCAATGGCGAGCTCTCAGGGGAGTTCGCCACGATTCTGGCAGACACACGTTCTGGTAAGCCGCTGACAGAAGCGCTACAGAGCTTTTCGGCGAGGGCCGAACTGCCACCCCTGGTCAGGTTTATTGACGGACTGGTGGTGGCCGTTGAACGCGGGACGCCCTTGGCGGAAGTCCTCAGGGCGCAGGCAGCGGATGTCCGCGATGCCGCCCAGCGCGAACTCATGGAGGCCGCAGGGCGGAAAGAAATTGCCATGATGGTCCCACTCGTCTTTGGCGTGCTGCCTCTGACCGTCGTTTTCGCTGCGTTCCCGGCCATAACGGCTTTGGAAATGAGCCTCTAACGACCCACACGATGCCAAACATTGCAGCCCCTTACCGGGCCACAGTAATCAGGAACTGTTAGAACACACCTTGGGGAAAATCATGAAAAGAATTGCTAGCAAACTGTCCGTTATGTCCATTCTGATGCTCTGCTCGTCCTCGCTGTTGGTGGACACAGCCAAGAGGGCGGTGCCTCCGCGGGCTGATCGCGAACGGGGTGATGTTCCTGGCTGGGTCATGATCACTTTAATGTCCGCGATCCTTGTGGCAGGCCTGCTCGCCATAGCCACGCCGGCGTTGAGTGACCTCTTCAACCAGGCAATGAGCAAGGTGGGTAAGTAGAGCGCGGGATGAGAAACCACTCTGTCGTCCGCCGCGGGCGATCTCCCCGTGAATCTGAGGAATGCGGAAACGAGGACGGATCCGCGGTTGTGGACTTCGTGCTGGTCGGTGCATTGCTCACCTTGTTCTTCATATCCCTGATTCAACTCATGCTGGTCCTTCATGTGCGGAACACCCTCATTGATGCTGCCGCATCCGGAGCGCGGTACGGGGCGTTGTCTGACCGAACGGCCCAGGATGCCCGGAACAGGACTGCTGAGTTGATCGGTGGCGCACTGAACGGTGACTTTGCCCGCGACGTCACTTCCTCTGAGATAACCGTTGATGGAGTCCGAACCTTGGAGATAACTGTCAGGGCACCACTACCGGTTGTTGGCCTGATCGGACCAAGGGAGAGCTTGGAGGTCAAGGGACATGCCGGCTTACTGGGTTGATGCATTCACGGCATTGATGATCGCTTTTCGGCGAAGGATGAGCCAGGCACTCTGCTTGCGGCCCAACGCGTGGGGAGCGCCGGGTACTGGCGGCACAAGCCCTGAAGCGCAGCGTGGCAGTGCAGTAGTGGAGTTCACTTTTCTAGCGGTGCTGCTCATGGTCCCTGTTGTCTACTTTGTTGTGACCGTGGGCCAGATTCAAGGCGGCTCGTTTGCGGTGGTGGGCGCAGCGGATCAGGCAGCGAAAGTCTTCGTGGCACACAAGGATCCCACCAGCGCGCGCATCGCCGCCGAACGCAGTGTATTGATTGCCCTCAAGGACTACGGTCATTCAGCCGAATCAGCCAGCATAACGATCGAGTGTGATGGCAAGGGCTGCTTATCCGCGGGTACAACCGTAACTGTGACGGTGCGTTTGGACATCGCTTTACCACTAGTGCCTTTTGGCGACTCGCTGGAATTGAATGCCGGCCGGGTCAGTGCGTCCGCATCGCAAATTGTGGGGCGGTACCAATGATGCCGGAATGCTCCCGAGCGGAGCCTCGGGAGGAGGCTGGACAGATAACAGTGCTCATAGTTGGCTTCGTCCTCTTGGCCCTTGTCCTGGCCTCTGTGGTGATGGCTGCGTCCACTGTCTACCTCGGGCACAAGAAGCTGCTGTCATTGGCAGACGGGGCTGCGCTCGCGGCTGCGGATACTTTCCTGGTTGGGGATATCGGGGAAGGCGCGGTGCCTTCTGCGGCCTTGGTGGACTCCAGAGTGCTGAGTGCGGTAGACAGCTATCTCCAAACTAGTGGCGCTTTCGTCCGGCAGGAGAACCTCACTGTTGCAAGGGGTACGGGTAGCGAAGCCGGCGGCACAGCGGTAGTGGTCCTGACCGCCGTCGTCCGCCCTCCCGTGGTCAGCTTTCTGCTGCCCGACGGGATCCTCATTGAGGCGAAGACAACTGCCCGATCCCGATTAATACAGTGAGGCCCGTTCTAGTGGACGCTGTTACGGCTGTAGTTCACGGTCCTTGGCATGGGCCGACAGGGAGAGCGAGGGATAGCGTACGCTGGGATGATCATGGCTGAAATTGATTTTCCCGCGGAAATCCGCGCACTTCGAGCAACGTACAGCTCAATCGAGAACGTCACCGATGTTGATGCCTTAAAGGCTGAGATCGCCGAGCTGAGCGAGCAGGCCGGTGCTCCCGACCTTTGGGACGACCCTGCTTCTGCGCAGGTGATCACCTCGCGTTTGTCGCACAGGCAGTCTGAAGTTGAGCGCCTCTCCAAGCTTGCTTCCCGGATTGACGATCTTGAGGTACTGGTGGAGCTTGGCCAGGACGAGGGCGATGAAGACTCCATGGCCGAAGCGGCCAAAGAACTGTCCTCCATCCGCAAAGCGTTGGCCGAGCTTGAAATAACCACCCTGTTGTCCGGGGAATATGACGAGCGCGAAGCTGTAGTCACCATCAGGGCAGGGGCCGGTGGCGTGGACGCGGCGGACTTCGCCGAAATGCTGATGAGGATGTACCTGCGGTGGGCAGAGCGTCATAACTATCCGACCACTGTCATGGACACCTCCTACGCCGAAGAAGCAGGCTTGAAATCGGCCACTTTCGAAGTGAAGGCCCCCTACGCGTTCGGCACTTTGAGCGTGGAAGCCGGCACGCACCGATTGGTCCGAATCAGTCCCTTTGACAATCAGGGACGCCGCCAGACGTCTTTCGCAGCGGTGGAAGTCATTCCCTTGATCGAGCAGACTGACTCCATTGAGATACCGGACAACGAGATCCGCGTGGACGTCTTCCGTTCCTCCGGCCCGGGCGGCCAGTCTGTGAACACTACTGACTCGGCAGTGCGGCTGACCCACATTCCTACGGGCATTGTGGTGTCAATGCAAAATGAAAAATCCCAGCTGCAGAACCGTGCAGCCGCCATGCGCGTGCTCCAGTCGAGATTGCTGCTTGTTAAGAAGGAACAGCAGGACGCAGAAAAGAAGGCGTTGGCTGGAGATGTCAAGGCGTCCTGGGGTGACCAGATGCGCTCCTATGTCCTCAATCCTTACCAAATGGTCAAGGACCTGCGAACAGAACATGAGGTGGGCAACACCTCGGCCGTTCTTGACGGCGATATTGACGACTTCATCGATGCCGGCATCCGCTGGCGGACGGGCAACAGGAACGCGGCTGCGAACTAAAGCGTGGAGGCTCGGCTTGGCCACATAGGCTTCGGATTCTGCGACACGCCTGTGAAAGCAGCGTAATCGCAGCAGACCCATGCGTATAGTCGAGTGGCCGGTGCTCTCACTTCCCCCATCGAAAGCCCGCGCTCCGGCTGTTGGACTGTGCGGCTACGTCATGTCCGGCGGGGTTCTAAAGGCCCATGATCAGATTTGAGAATGTCACCAAGGTCTACGAGCAGAATGCCCGGCCGGCGCTCGATTCCGTGAGCCTTGAAATCAACCGCGGCGAATTCACCTTTTTGGTGGGTGCCTCAGGCTCAGGCAAATCGACCTTCCTTCGATTGATTCTGAAGGAAGACAAAGCATCATCCGGTTCCGTGTATGTGGCGGGCCAGAACGTTGCGAACATCTCCAGTTGGCGTGTCCCCAAGCTTCGGCGCGGGATCGGCGTTGTGTTCCAGGATTTCCGTTTGTTGCCCCAGAAGAACGTCTTCGCAAATGTAGCGTTCGCCATGCAGGTGATTGGAAAGAGCCGCTCCATTATTCGGGAGACAGTGCCGGAGGTCTTGAAGACTGTTGGCCTGGAGGGCAAGGAACGCCGCATGCCACACGAACTGTCAGGTGGTGAGCAGCAGCGCGTGGCGATCGCCCGCGCCGTCGTGAATCGTCCCGGTATTCTGCTGGCGGACGAACCTACCGGAAACCTGGACCCCATCACGTCGATGGGAATCATGGGAGTCCTGGACAAAATCAATCAGAACGGCACCACGGTAGTCATGGCAACCCACGACGACGACATCGTCAATGAGATGCGCCGGCGCGTGGTGGAACTCAAGAACGGTAAGGTCATCCGCGACGAAGCCAAGGCCCTGTACACCTCCATGATTCCGGTGGTTGGCGAGTCGCGCCGGTTGCGGGATGCCAGCGGCGAGGAACTCGACCGCGCTCAGGGGGCACAGCTGTGAGGCTCTTATTCATTCTGGGCGAAATTGGAAGCGGCCTGCGCCGGAACCTTTCCATGGTCATTTCCGTAGTCCTTGTAACCTTTGTTTCCCTGACATTCGTTGGCGCCGCAGGAATGCTGCAGATGCAGATCAACCAGATGAAGGGCTTTTGGTACGACAAAGTCCAGGTTGCGGTTTTCCTCTGCAATGACGGTTCGACGGCGGTTGGCTGCGCTTCGGGTTCGGCCACCAAGGAGCAGCAGGCGAATATTCAGGCCATGCTTGAATCTCCAGCGGTCAAGCCTTACATCAACGATTTCCAGTTCGAGTCCCAAGCCGAGGCCTACACCCACTTCAAGGAACAGTTCTCCAATTCCCCCATTGTGGACTCGGTCTCCGAGGACCAGTTGCCGGCCTCTTTCCGGATCAACATGAAGAACCCGGAGAAGTACGAAATCATCAGCGAGACCTTTTCCTCGCAGCCTGGAGTTGAGACGGTCAGCGATCAGCGGCAGGTTCTGGAACGCATCTTCTCCTGGATGAACGGGGCGTCGGTCGCGGCAATAGGCGTGGCGGCGGTGATGATCTTCTGCGCGGTCTTGTTGATCACCACCACCATCCGGCTCTCAGCATTTAGCCGAAGGCGTGAGACGGGAATCATGCGACTGGTGGGAGCCTCAAAAATGGTGATCCAATTGCCGTTCATCCTCGAGGGCGTCATAGCTGCCGTTGTGGGAGCACTCCTGGCCTCCGTTACCCTCTGGCTTATGGCACACTTCTGGCTAAACGGTGATTTGTCGAGGCAGTTCCTGAATACGCCGTTTATTTCCTCCACCCAAGTGCTGGTGATTGCTCCGGTGCTCATTGCACTTGGTGCCGGGCTGGCTGGTATTTCTTCGCTGTTGACCCTCCGGCGTTACCTGAAGGTATAGCCGTGGCCTCGCTGAGAGAATCAACAGACATGCTGACAAGCGAAAAGGACTTCTGATGACCACGTTGGACCCGAACCCCCTGCGCCGGCGCTTCGCGTCAGGCCAAGCCCGGTTTGTGGGGGCCGTCCTTGCGGTGGGTTTGGCCGTCAGCCTGCTGTCGGGTGCTCCGGCGGCCACGGCGGACAGCCTGGAGGACCAGCAAGCTGCGCTGGAGGCAGAAGCTGCCCGGGTTCAGGCATCGCTGGAATTCGTTGACTCAAACATCGCAAAAGCGGCAGGCGACCTCGTGATCTATCAGGGCCGCCTCCCCGGCGCCCAGCAAGCTTTGCTGGAGGCCCAGGGCAGGGTGGCAACTGCGGTCAAGGAAGTCGAGGCCCTGGCGGCCAGGGTTGAGCTCGCACAGCAGAACAAGGCCAAAATCACCGAACAGCTTGAGAGTGATAAGCAGAAAATCACCGATACCAAGAAGCTGATCGGACAGATTGCCTCGCAGGCTTACAAGTCCGGTGGCGTTCCAACGAACATCGCGCTCCTGTTCGGTTCCAATGAAAACGGTAGCCTCACCGAGTCCATGGATTTGGCCGATCAAGCTATGCGCAGCCAGAACGCTGCGATGACCAAGCTGACTCAGCAGAACGCCACCAACGTCAATTCCCAAGCGCGTCTCGTTGCCGTAGAGGAAGAGATCCAGGACCTCAAGAGCAAGGCGGATGCCGCGCTTGAGCGCGAAAAGTCAGCCAGGGATGAAGCTGCCAGCAAAAAGGCTGAAGTGGACAAGCTGATCGAGGACACCACCCGCCTGAACGGACAACTTCAAGCTGCCAAGCCTGGCATCGAAGCCAACCTGGCACGGGTAAAGGCGGAACAGAGTACTGTCGCTGCCGAAATTGTTGAGCGTGACCGCAAGCTCAGGGAGGCATGGGAAGCCGAGCAGCGTCGAATCGCCGAGGCCGCCGCAGCTGCCGCCGCGGCTGCCGCTGCCGCCCAAGGTAAGCCAGCGCCTCCTGAGCCGCCCTACTCACCTCCGCCCGCAGGTTCGCCGTCAGCATTCGGCCTTCGCCACCCGTTCGCAAGTTACGTGCCCATTACTTCCGGGTTCGGTTGGCGTGCCACACCCCCGGGAACGATTGATTTCTACGGCACCGGTGGGTACATGCACACCGGCATCGACTTCGGAGCTCCGTGCGGCACTCCCGTGTACGCGGCGGCTGCCGGTGAAGTGTTCAACTCGGGGTGGAATTCTGCCGATGGTGGCGGGTGGCGCGTCAAGCTGTCCCACGGTGTGGTCCAAGGCAATTCCCTCACCACCATCTACTACCACAACAGCAGCATCGTGGTAGCAAACGGGCAGCAGGTGTCAGCAGGGCAACTCATTGCTTACTCGGGTAGCACGGGCAACTCAACGGGTTGCCACGCCCACTTCGAAACATGGCTCAACAGTGCCGCAGTTGACCCCATGACCCTTCTCTAGCGGCAGGATGGCGCGCGAAGGCTGCGTCGTGCTGGCGTACACTAGTTGAAATCCGCATCTAACAAGGAGTTCTACCGTGCCCAAGGAAAGTGGCCGTAAGGTAGTGGCCACCAATCGGAAGGCCCGGCATAACTACCATGTCCTGGACACCTATGAGGCAGGTATTGCCCTCATGGGGACAGAGGTAAAGTCCCTCCGCGAGGGGCATGCCTCCATGGTGGATGGTTTCTGTACGTTCTACAACGACGAACTGTGGATGGAGGGCATCCACATCCCTGAGTACCATCAGGGGAGCTGGACCAACCACGCCGCCCGTCGTCGTCGTAAGCTTTTGCTCCACCGCGAGGAACTGGACAAGATCTCCCAGAAGATCCGCGAGTCCGGCTTTACTGTGGTTCCCCTTCAGTTGTACTTCCTGGATGGTCGGGCCAAGGTGGAGATCGCGATTGCCCGTGGCAAGAAGGATTACGACAAGCGTCAGACCCTCCGCGAGCAGCAGGACAAGCGTGAATCACTGCGTGAGTTGCGGGAGCGCAACCGGCGCTAGAGAGCGCGTGTTCGGGGAATGATCTCCCCGAGGAATGCGTTAGTATAGGTAGTCCGGTAAGAGTCGGAAGAGCTTGCCGGGTTTGGTAACAAAATACGGGGATGATCGGTTTCGACGATGTTAGTCGCGACAGGTGAAGCGGGCCGAGGATGCAGAATTATCTCGTAAACGCTGTCTGCAAACCAATAAGTGCCGAATCTAAGCGCACTGACTTCGCTCTCGCTGCCTAAGCAGTAAGACAGTCCGTCAGCCCGGGGTTGCTATCGCCCCGGTTCCTGGCGTCATTTAGATAGCCACTGCTGTTTGCCTTCGTCATTGAGGTAAACGGGACTTCTAGATGACTGGGCCCGGATCAGCCACCTGTTCGCAGGATGGCTGGGGCCGAGAAAATCCGACGCGAACTGCGCCCGGAGAAGCCCTGACAAAACGACATCGGACGGGGGTTCAATTCCCCCCATCTCCACCCCGGAAAGCCCTCGGATCCTTGTGATCCGGGGGCTTTCTTTGTGTCTGCAACAGGTGCGTTCACCTTGGGCGTAGTGCATCACGGACTACCGGCGGCTGCTGGGCAGTTGAAGAGGTTAGACGCCTTGGCAGGTGACGTAGGCGCACCCAGGTGATAGCAGGAGGCATGCGATGACTACCAACCCGGCATGGGAAGAACCATCCGCAGACGGCAGGGAAGCCGTGGATGCTTACTCGGAGATTGTCATCGGCGTGGCTGAGTCGGTGACGCCGCACGTGGCGGCCCTTGAGATGACGGGCACGGACCGCCGAGGCCGGGTTCGGGGAGGCAGCGGATCAGCGGTGGTGTTCACCGGAGACGGCTACATGCTCACCAACGCCCATGTGGTGGCAGGCATAAGGTCCGGCCGGGCGGTCTTCGCGGATGGTAAGCATACGGAGGTGGAGCTGGTAGGCGCCGATCCCCTCTCCGACCTCGCCATTGTTCGTGGAGTGAAGTCCGCTCCTCCGCCAGCGCTATTGGGCAACGCGGAGACTTTGCGGGTGGGCCAGTTGGTGATTGCTGTGGGAAATCCCCTCGGCTTAGCAGGCTCCGTGACCGCAGGGGTGGTCAGTGGACTGGGCCGTTCCATACCCGTGAGGGCAGGGGAGCACAGGCGGGTGATTGAGGATGTCATTCAAACTGATGCTGCCCTCAATCCGGGAAACTCAGGTGGCGCGTTGGCCGATACGAGGGGACGCATCGTGGGGATCAACACGGCAGTAGCCGGCCTGGGACTGGGCCTGGCTATACCCATAAACCTCACTACGCAGCGCATCATCGCCTCGCTCCTGAAGGATGGTCGGGTGCACCGTGCTTACCTGGGCTTGGTGAGCACTCCGATTCCCCTGGACGCCAGCGCGGTGGTGCGGACGGGACAGAAGGAGGGCCTGCGTGTGGTGGAAGTGATCGCAGGTTCGCCGGCGGAGTCGGCCGGACTTCAGCCCGGAGACGTAGTGCTGCGGGCCTTGGACCGCGCGGTCTCCAGTGCTGAAAGTCTTCAGAAGCTGCTGTTTGCAGAGGCCATAGGCCGGCCTTTCCCGCTGACAGTGCTCCGGGACGGACAGACACTGAAGCTCACTGCCATCCCCTCCGAAATGAGCCAACCGGCTTAGTCGAAGGCCGTGTTCGCGCTAGTCCTTGCGAACGTCTACCACGCCTACGAAACGGCTGCCGACGCCTTCATATTCGCTTCGGACGTCACCAAGGAAGAGTTCGGGAAGCTCGCTGTTCCGATGGGTTCCACAGAAGACGAAGGAGAAGTCCGGCCACCATTTCTTGGGGCGGACGGCCTCGGTATAACCGCATACTGCGCAGGTCAGGTGGACCCAGACGGGACGCTTGCCGGTCCGGTTTGCCCGGGACTGGACCAGCCACGCCGGGGGGTTGTCCTGCATGTCCCGAAGGTCTGCCTCGGAGAGGCGGGACGGAATGCCGTGGCGTTGGGCCATTTCCATCGAAATATCCAGGGCCAGTGCGGCGTCACGTCTGCTAATCACCATTCAACGATACGGGACATTCCCGGCGTAGGCTGTGCACATGACTGACGCAGCGCCCCTGCTGCCGAGTACCCCGCTCCAGAAGCGCGTACTCGTGGTGGCAATAGTGGCTTCTTTCGTTGCAATCCTTGATGGATTTGTGGTGAATCTCGCGCTTCCGGCTATCGGCCGTGAACTGGGTGGAGGCCTGGTCATTCAGCAGTGGGTGGTGGATGCCTACTTGCTCACCTTGGGGGCGCTGATTCTGGTAGCGGGATCCTTGTCTGACCATTTCGGCAGGGCCCGGATCCTCGAATGGGGGCTTGCAGGTTTCGCCGTTACTTCGGTGTTGTGCGGGCTGGCATGGACCGGTGAAGTGCTGGTGATTTCCCGTGCCCTGCAAGGGATCGCAGGGGCCCTCCTGGTTCCGAGTTCGCTGGCAATGATCATCTCCTCGTTCTCAGGCCCGGCACAGTCCAAAGCCATTGGCCAGTGGTCCGGGTGGACCAGTGCTGCAGCGATTGTGGGTCCATTGATCGGTGGCGTGGCCGTGGACCTTCTGTCCTGGCGGGTCATCTTCTTCATCAATGTCATCCCCGCCGTTGCCATCTGGCCCATGCTTGCGGGGCTGCGGGCATCGGACGCAGCCCGGGACAAGAGCAAGAGAATTGACTACCTGGGAGCTTTCCTGGCCATGGTTGGCTTGGGCGGAGCGGTGTTTGCGTTCATTGAACAGGGACGGATGGGCTGGAGCAGCCCTCAAGTGTGGATCCCTCTGTTGCTGGGCGTAGCGGCAATGGTGTTGTTCCTGATCCATGAGGGCCGGACCGCTGAGCCCATGCTGCCGCTCAGGCTGTTCACCATAGGCAACTTTGCCTGGGGGAATCTTGCCACGCTGGCTATTTATGCCGGGATTTCGCTGGGTTTCTTCGTTCTGGGCATCTACCTCCAGCAGGTGGGTGGCATGAAAGCAACTTTGGCGGGCATGGCTCTTCTTCCCAGCACAGTGATCCTGATGTTGGGTGCGTCGTACTTCGGTGGGCTCGCAGGGAAGTACGGCCCACGGTGGTTCATGACGATCGGCCCGTTGCTGTGCGGGGCAGGCTTCCTGATGTCGCTGAGTGTTCAGGAGCCTCTGAACTACTGGACGCAGGTGCTGCCGGGACAGATAGTGTTTGGCTTGGGGCTGGCCACCTTGGTGGCGCCGCTTACCGCTGCAATCCTCGGCGCAGTCCCGCCGGCGGAGGCAGGGATTGGCTCGGCTGTGAATAACGCAGTAGCCAGGATCGCTGGTCTGATTTCCATTGCTTTTGCCGGGGTTATTGTGGGACCGGTCTTCACACGCGAAGGCCTCTATAACGCCTTGCTGGTGACAGCGGGACTCTTCGTGTTCGGTGCGCTGGCATCGGCTGTGGGGATCCGGAATCCCGTGCGTGCTGGCGCGGCGGCCGCTCTTAGCGAGCCTGATGCAGCATCCGACGACGGCGGTGCGGCCGGCCAGCGTAACTGACCTTTTGCCACACCCCGGTCACCTGGCGGGAAGAACGCATCCTTCGTGGGTTTCGGCGCTTTGGACCCAAAGAGCCGAAGTGACTTCGTCTGCGAGGTCGAATTCCCGGCCCTGGGCTCCGCTTCCGATGCGCACCACCAGGGCGCCACCGAAGGGCTTCCGGCCCATCACTTTTACGGGGGCGTCCAAAGTGATCTCTTCGGCGGCAAGATACCGTAGGAGCTCGGGATTGTCGTCACTGATCCGGGTGATGCGCCCGGAGTGGCCTTGATCCAGCTCAATCATTTGGTAAGCATGTGGCATCTCAACCGATCCATCGGCGGACGGAATGGGGTCTCCGTGCGGGTCCCGTACTGGATGGCCGAGTTTGGCGGACATGCGCTCAATAAAGGTGTCTGAGACCGCGTGTTCAAGCATCTCGGCTTCGTCGTGGACTTCGTCCCAGCTGTAGCCGAGTTCTTCCACCAGGTAGGTCTCTATGAGGCGGTGCCTGCGGACCATGGATAGCGCAAGTCGCATGCCTTCGGGGGTCAGCCGGATGGCGCTATAGGGTTGGTGGTCAACCAAGCCCTGGTCCTTGAGTTTGCGCACCATCTCGGACACTGAGGAGTTAGCTACTCCCAAGCGCTGGGCGAGCTGGGATGACGTAATGGGTTTGTCCTGCCACTCCGTGTAGGAGTAGATGACCTTGACGTAGTCCTCAATAGAGGAGGAGGGCGTACTGGTCTTCACAACCCAAGCCTACCGTGGTGTGGGATCCTGAACTTTGAATGCCCGCCAGGTTTGCGTCATGTAGGGCAGTCCGAGGGGTTTACCGGGGGTATGGCCAAGGTGGTCGTAGAGATACCACGTCAGGTTCGCCATGACCTTGGTCCGGGTGGCGTCGTTGGCGCGGAGGTAGTAGCTGCGGGACTTGGTCAGGTCCATGATGTCTTCCGGCGTCAGGGCGTCCTCCCACGTGGTCAAGTGGCTCTCCAAACCGCCGAATTCAGGGCCGATGACTGGCCGGAAACCGGGCTTGTGCACATCGCCGGCATGCATGATGCGGGAAAGGCGGTGTACCCACGGCACTGACGTGTCCAGCTGGTTCCAAATCAGCCCCACAACTCCTTGGGGCCGCAGGATGCGGGCGATCTCCGTGCTCGCTGCGAAGGGCTCGCACCAATGCCAGGCTTGGGCAACGCTGACGACGTCGAATGCTGAGTCCGTCAGCCCTGTTGCCTCTGCCGTGCCCTCCATCGCCTTGACATGGGGGTGGGTGTTCCGCAGTTGCTCCAGCATGTCCGTGGAAGGATCGACGGCGGCCACCTCAAGTCCGCGTTCGATCAGGAGCGCAGTGAATTTTCCGGTGCCCGCGCCGAGGTCTGCCGCGGTATGTGCACCTGCGGGAACGAGCCAGTCAACCGAATCCATGGGATACCCCGGACGCACACGGTGGTAGTGCTCTCCGCCGTCCTGGAAGCTGAGGCCGAGTTCGAGTCTGCGGGTGGCATGAAGCTTGGGACCCCGGGGCCCGGCTGGCCCGGGGATACCGGCCGCGTTGCTTGCAGCGCCCTGAGAGGACAAGGACACGCAGAACTCCTTCAGAGCGTCGCCAAAAAGTACCCTACGAATCTACCGCATTGTCCTAGCTACCACTCTTGCCGGCCGCGCTGACCATGAGTCGACCTGCACGGCCCTCCAGCTGACGGGAGGCTTGCTAGTCCACCGTGCAGGGGGCTGCGCCGGCCGTACCAGGAGTGTTCGGCGCCCATTCGGGGTAGCTGCGGTGGTCGTTGGCCGGAACCCAGCGGCCCTCGTCCACCACGTAGTCCCAGCCAAGCCCGTTGCGCTTGAGTCCTTCAATGCCCGCCAGCAGCCGGGCGGCATCTTCCAGCCGTGAGCCCACGCCGAAGCTGGCACGCAGGGATCCTGAGGGCAGCCCCAGGCGTTTGAGGAGAGGGTGCGCGCAGAAGCGTCCATCACGCAGGCCAACCCCGTGCTCGGCGGCGAGATAAGCGGCAACGAGTCCGGCGTCGAATCCTTCTACGGAGAAGTTCACCACGCCGATGGTGTCCACCGAGTCAGCGAAGATGTTGTGCACTGTCACGCCGTCGATTGCTTCCAAGCCGCGGACCAAATAGGACCGAATGGCTGCTTCGTGGGCATGCCAGGCGTCCTGGTCCAGCCCTGCCAGTACTTGAGTGGCGCGTGCAAGCGTCGCGGCACCAAGTACGTTGGGCGAGCCGCCCTCATGCCGGGCAGGGCCGGCTGCCCAGCTGACAGAATCCAAACGGGCTTCGCGGACGGCGCCTCCTCCGGCCAGATGCGGAGTACCGGCGTCGAGCCAGTCCGGACGGCCAACCACTACGCCCGCGCCGAACGGGGCGTACAGCTTATGTCCTGAGAAGACCACGTAGTCCAGGTCATCCTCGGTGATGTTGATCCGGCGGTGAGGTGCGAGCTGGGCGGCGTCCACCACGATCCGTGCGCCGAATTCGTGGGCGAGCGAAGCCAACCGTGCCACGGGCAGGATTTCACCGGTAACGTTCGAAGCCCCGGTCACTGCCAGCAGACTGACTCCACCCTGCGTAAGCTCGGCACGGAGCTTGTCCAGCGTTTCGGCCAGGGTTGGCGCCGCCACGACGCTGCGGTGGGGGACACCCTGCCAAGGCAGCAAGTTGGCGTGGTGCTCAATGTCCAGGTACAAGACCTCGCCGGTGTACTGGCCGTTTACTTGAGGGAGGCACCCGGCCAGGAGGTTCAGGGAGTCGGTGGTGTTCCGGGTGAAGATCACCGAATCGTCAGGCCTGCCGCCTACGAAATCGCGCACGATGTTCCGTGAATTCTCGTACACCGAGGTGCTGATCTGGGACGCATAACCTGCTCCCCGGTGAACGCTGGCGTAGTAGGGGAGGACCTCGTTGAGGTGGGCCGAAACGATGGTCAGTGCTGGTGCCGATGCCCCGTAGTCAAGGTTGGCGTAGCGGACATGGCCACCTTGGATCAGTGGTGCTTGCAGTTCAGCGCCGGTGACAGCGGCAAGCGGACGTGCTGCAGCGGCTGTCTCAGCAATGGATGCTTCAACGGCTGAACCGGCAAAAACATCGGTGGTGGTGTTTGAGTTGAACGTGACAGTGCTCATGGGACCTCACTCAAGAGGGACCCCCACAGGGGGATCCGCGCTTGCCGCATCCGTTCCGGACCGGCCGGGTCGTCACCCGGGGCACCCCACCGCGAATGGAGGGTTGCCGGCCAGCAAACCGGGGTTTAGCGCTGGCACTCGTGACCTGTAAAAAGGCTAAGGCACGGCCGGTGCCCTTCCAAAGTGGCTGACTATTGTTAAGCCGTTTATTACGCGCGACTGGCTATTGCCCCTTTAGCCGAAGAAAAAACGGCGGGAAGCCCCAAAAGGGGTCTCCCGCCGTCGGAAATTCCGCTAGACCGTGATTTCTAGGGTTGGACACTCTGGAGAAGGTCGTCCAACCCCGGGTTGAGCCGCTTGAGGACCTCCGAATGCAGGATCGAGTTAGTGGCGAGGGCATTCCCGCCAAACGGGCCGTCTTCGCCTTCCAGGGAAGTAAAGCGGCCTCCGGCCTCCGTGACTATGGGGACAAGGGCAGCCATGTCGTAAAGGTTCAACTCAGGCTCGCAGGCGATGTCCACCGCGCCCTCGGCCACGAGGCAGTAGGACCAGAAATCACCGTACGCGCGTGTGCGCCAAACGTCTTCGGTCAGTCCCAGGAATTCATCCAGGTTCCCGCGTTGCTTCCAGCCCGAAAGGCTGGAATATGACATGGAAGCGTCAGCAAGGCGTGAAACGTTGGACACCTTGAGCCGCGTTGCCGAAGCCAGGGAACGGCCCATATAGGCCCCCATGTCCTTGGCAGCCCACCAGCGTTTGCCCAGTGCGGGCGCACTGACGACGCCCACTACAGGTTCGCCTTCATCGACGAGCGCTATGAGTGTTGCCCACACCGGAACGCCGCGGACAAAGTTCTTGGTTCCGTCAATGGGGTCGATGATCCAACGGCGCGAACCGTGACCGCTGCTGCCGAATTCCTCGCCGAGGACCGCGTCGCGCGGACGTGAACGGGACAATTGGCCGCGGATAGCTTCCTCAGCGGCCTTATCAGCATCCGTGACAGGTGTGAGGTCAGGCTTGGTCTCGATCTGCAGGTCCAGTGCTTTGAAGCGATCCATGGTCTGGGCATCGACTGAATCAGCGAGGACGTGGGCAAGGCGCAGGTCGTCGTTGTAGGTGGAAACGGGTTGGGTCATGCCACCAAACTATCCTGAATCACCCGCCGCGGTGGGGAGGTGAAGCCGGCAACGATCAGTTGACGGTGCCCAGTTCCTTGGTCTCTTTCGCTTCGAGCCTGGGGTCTGCTCCCAGCAGGCGGCGCAAGGAGGCCAGCCGTGCCACGCCCGATGGGCCGGCATGGCCATCATTTACCCACGCATCAAGCCCGCAGTTGGTGGCGTTGGCGCCGTGCTTGCACCCGCGGTCACAGGTCTCCGTGCCGGGCTCAAGGTCCGGGAATGAATGCAAAATGCGGTCGGGGTCCACATGCGCCAAACCGAAGGAGCGAATGCCTGGGGTGTCAATGATCCAGCTGCCCGAAGGAGCATCGTCAAGTTTAAGTGCTAGGGCCGAGGAGGAGGTGTGCCTGCCCCTGCCGGTCACCGCATTGACGCCTCCCGTGGCGCGCTCTGCACCCGTCAGGGCATTGACCATAGTGGATTTGCCCACGCCGGAGTGGCCGAGCATCACGGTGACTTTCCCACCCAGATGTGAGTGCAACTGGGATACGGCTTCCTTGTCCAAGCGGGCGGAAAGCCCGTCATCGGAGCGGGCATCTATGCCTCCGGCGTCGGAATCAGCCGTGCGGCTGATAATGACGGGAAAGTCCAGGCTCAGGTAGTTGGCAAGGAGTTCGGCGGGATCCTTGACATCAGCCTTGGTGATGAGCAGCAACGGTTCGATCCCGGCGTCGTAGGCTGCAACCAGTGCACGATCAATGAATCCGGTGCGCGGTTCGGGGTTGGCCGCCGCAACAACCACCACGAGCTGATCGGCATTGGCTACCACCACCCGCTCAATGGGGTCGGTGTCGTCCGCACTGCGGCGGAGCAACGTCTTCCTCTCCTCCACGCGAACAAGCCGGGCCAAGGTGTCCGGAGAACCTGACACGTCGCCAACCAAAGCTACGAAGTCTCCGGGAACCACGGGATTTCGGCGCAGTTCACGGGCTCGGGCAGCAATAACGATCCGCTCGTCCGCGGAATCTTCGTCAACTATTGCCCTGTACCGTCCGCGGTCCACGGTGATGATCCTGCCAATCACGGCGTCATCGTGGCTGGGGCGGTCCTTGGTGCGGGGCCTGGATCCTTTTTTGCTGGGACGGATCCGGACATCGGATTCGTCCCAGGAGCGTGCGTCACGGCCCATGGTCAGTTGCTGGCCTCGTCCTGATCAGCATTTCCAGGCTGGTTCAGCATGGCCCACCACATGTGCGGGAACCCTGGCATGGTCTTGGACGTGGTGGCAATATCTTCCACCTGGACACCCTCGACGGCGAGCCCGAGGATCGCTCCGGCGGTGGCCATGCGGTGGTCGGCGTAACTGTGCACCACACCTGCGTGCAGGGCAGCAGGGCGGATCACCAAGCCGTCGGCGGTTTCCTCGGCGTCGCCCCCGAGGCCGTTGATCTCGGCAACCAGTGCGGCCAGCCGGTCCGTTTCATGCCCCCGGAGGTGGGCTATGCCCGTCAGCCGCGAGGGGCCGGTTGCCAAGGCGCACAGTGCGGCAACGGTGGGTGCGAGTTCGCTCGTTTCGTCAAAGTCAGCACCCTTGATTTCATCCCCGCCGGTCACGGTCAGGGTTCCGTCCGCGAGGGTTACCTCTGCTCCCATGTCAGCCAGGATTCTCCGCCATTGGTCTCCTACCTGCGTGGTGCCGGCTGGCCAATTGGGAATGCGGACAGTGCCCTTGGTGGCCAGCGCCGCGGCAAGGAAGGGCCCTGCATTGGAGAGGTCCTGCTCGATCCGCTGGTCAAAAGCCCGGATGGGGCCGGGGGAGACCCGCCAGTGGTTGGGCACGGAATCGTCCACGTGGACGCCCACGCTGCGGAGGACTTCCACGGTCATGGTGATGTGGTCCAGGCTGGGAACCGGTTTGCCCACGTGCTCTAGGTGGAGGCCCTCGACGAACCTGGCACCTACCAGCAGCAGAGCGGAAACGAACTGCGATGAAGCGCTGGCGTCAATCACCAAGTGCCCGCCCCGGACCTCACCTGTTCCTTCCACAGCGAAGGGAAGGGACGACGGCGCCCTGCCGCCCTCTGCTGCCACCGGGACTCCGAGGGCGATCAAGGCTTCGATGATGGTGCCCATGGGCCGGTTGCGGGCGTGGGGGTCGCCGTCGAAGACTGTGACGCCGTTACGCAGCGCGGCCAATGGTGGAACGAACCGCATGACAGTTCCGGCAAGCCCACAGTCTATGGCCGTCTCCGCGCCGGATGCCGCCGGATCCAGGGGGCTGATTTCAAGGTCCGGACCGAAGTGGCCGTCACCGGCTACCTCGGTGACAGTGGCCCCGAGCTGCCGGAGGGCTTGGATCATCAGTGCTGAGTCGCGTGAGTGAAGCGGAGCGCGCAAACGTGAGGGACCATCCGCCAAAGCCGCCAACACCAGGAACCTATTGGTGAGCGATTTTGAACCGGGGACCGTAACTGTTGCGTTCACCGGCCCCTGCGCAAAAGGGGCCGGCCACAACGGCAACGGGGTGGCGGTCTTGTTTGATTCGGTGTGTGCGGCGGCGGTACCGGTCATGCTTCCTTATGCTCCAACTGCGTTGTCAACGGCCTTGCGAACTGCTTTATCTGCACGCTTGATCTTTTTGCCGGTTACCTTCTTGGCATCGGCGGCCAAGTGCTCTGCCCGCCAGGCGATGCTGGGACGGCCCGCGGTGTCAACCGCTGCCAGAAGGACACCGCCGGTGAGGGAAATGTTCTTCAGCAACCGGGCCTTGCGGGCGCTACGGCCCTCCTTGGTGCTGATATCGGCAGAACGCCACTCAACGTAGGAGTTCAGAGCCGAGGTCACAGCGAGGACCGTGGCGGCAAAGCGTGAGAGCTTACCGAGTCCGAGGAGTGCTCCTGCTCCCAACTGTGCCCCGCCCAGCACGCGCGCAAGCGTCTTTTCATCCGCCTTGAAAGGCAGGGATTCGGAGGCGCGCCGAAGGACGGGAGAAAGTTGCTTCGCAGTGTCGTCCGCGTTCCTGAGCTTGTCCAGCCCTGCGACGACGAAGCTGGACGCGAGCATGGGACGTGCGAGAAAACGGATAACAGACATGTCTTGCCTCCTGGTGGCTTGCCACATTGGTTCGATAAGAGTCGTGTTCAAAGGGTGCAGTCTGCTCTAGTCTTACACTTTTGCGGAATATTTACCCGGCAGCGACCGTTGTGAACATCAGGTGCGGTGGAGACCGGACTGCGGCATGGTGTTTGCCGCCTGTTGAACGGAGTTGGTTTTTTGACTTTGGTTAAGGACCGGTTGCTTGTGCCGGAGCCTGGATATGGAATGCAGCCGGATTCCCGGCAGCTGACAGTAGACTTGGCAACGATGAGCACCACTGAACCGGCCGCAGCGGCCATGTACCAGGCAGCCGGCGCGGATGACGACGCGACGGCGATTACCGACGTCGATCCTGCTTCAGAGACTCCAGAACAGCGGCGGGCGCGCTTCGAGCGCGACGCCATGCAGTACGTGGACCAACTGTATTCGGCAGCCATGAGGATGGCGCGAAATCCATCCGATGCCGAGGATCTGGTCCAAGAGGCTTACACCAAGGCGTTTTCGGCTTTCCACCAGTACAAGCCGGGAACCAACCTGAAGGCCTGGCTGTACCGAATCCTGACGAATACCTACATCAACCTCTACCGGAAGCGGCAGCGTGAGCCGTTGCAGTCCAACTCGGACACGATTGAGGACTGGCAACTGGCCAAGGCTGAATCGCATACTTCAGCCGGCCTGCGGTCCGCCGAGACTGAGGCGCTGGACCACCTCCCGGATTCAGACGTGAAGAACGCTTTGCAGTCGATCCCCGAGGAATTCCGGCTGGCAGTGTACTTCGCAGATGTTGAAGGATACGCGTACAAACAAATTTCAGAAATTATGAACACCCCGATCGGCACGGTGATGTCACGGTTGCACCGCGGCAGGAAGATGCTGCGGGATATGTTGGCGGACTATGCCGCCGAACGGGGCTTCAGGGCCCAAACCGATGATCAGGCCTCGGCCGGAAGCAACAATCAGGAGAAAGAGAAATGAGCGACTGCCAGGGATTGGGCGATTGCGACGATACGCGAATGCAGCGGATCTACGAGTACCTCGACGGTGCATTGACCCGCGAGGATCTGACCGAGATCAAGCAGCACCTGGATACGTGCGAGGAGTGTGCCGAGCAGTATGACCTCGAGTGCCTCATCCGCACCATGGTTAAGCGCTCCTGCACCGAATCCGCGCCGGAGAACCTGAAAAACTCCATACTGGACAAGATCCACGCCATTAAGCCCGTGGACGCCTGATCCCGGAAGGGGCAGGGTAGGGGTCCTCCAGGGATTCGACTTTTCCAGCCTTAACGTCGAAGGCCCCGGAAACCGCATGGTTTCCGGGGCCTTCGCTTTTAAGCCTGTAACGCTAAGCCGGTGGCTTAGGTGTTGGGACGCTTGCCGTGGTTCGCGCCGCCGCGCTTACGGTCACGACGCTTACGTGCACGCTTGCTCATAGCTGGCCTCCTTCAAGGATTGATACTCAATAAAGCTGCCCTCCAGTTTCGCACATCCTAGTGCTGCGCCGCGAACCGGGGAGGCGCAGTGATGCTTGTATTCATCCGGGGTGGTCAATTCTGCAAGGAATTCCTGATTGATATCCGCGCTTGGTCCAGTACCGTGCGGATGGTTTCAAGCGTTAATGGAGTCAATGGCTGCGAGGTGCCGTGTTGCCGCAATTCGACGCGGACGTCGTCCCGAAAGCTTTGAACCAACAATTCCGCTTCCTTGAGAACGCGCTGACTCTCGGGTGCGTGCCCGGCGGCCTTGCTCCTGAAAGCAGCAGAAGAAGCGCTGGTGCGGGCGGCCTCGGCAGTGGCTGCAAGATCTGCCCGAAGCCCGCGCATATTGGTGCGGATGTCCTCACGCAGGTTGTCGGCCAGCCGTCTCACGGAAGCGGATATGGTGTCTTCGACGTCGGCCAGTTCCTGCCTGCGGCCGTCCAGCTCGGCACGGCCGGCTTCGGTGATGAAGTACTTGGTGCGGCGCCCTTCGGTTTCCGTGGCAACGAGGCCTTCTTCCTCCAGCTTGCCCAGGCGCGGGTAGATGGTGCCGGCGCTGGGGGAGTAGGTGCCGCCGAAGCGCTCACCCAGCGCCTTAATGAGCTCGTAGCCGTGCTTCGGGCCTGTCTCCAGCAGGGCGAGCAGGTAGAGGCGCAGGGCTCCGTGCGCGAAGACCGGTGGCATTAGAGGCCCGCTTCCCCGGACGCTGCTTGGCTGTTGTCCGGTGCCGATCCATGCATGATGAAAGTCTTGCCGGATATGGTGTTGGTCCGCAGGAGCATGAGCCGTTCATCGGGGCCCACAATGGTGTGGACGTTGTTCCCGGGCTGGGCGTACATCTGGTCATCAATTACCACTGTTCCGCTGGCCGACTTCGCCACGACGTCCAGCCCAAGATCGTGCGGTAGCCGGATGGTGAGGTCGCCGGAGACCGAGTTGGCCCCAAGATCGTTGGTGTAGTCCTGAAGATCAAAACTGAGGTCGCCGCTGACAGTGTTTGCTCGGACGTTCTTGAACTTGCCCGAAGCGGTAACTTCACCGGAGACGCTCTTGGCGGTCAGGACGCCGTCGTGGTTTCTGGCAATAACCTCACCGCTGACTGTGTTCACGTGCAGTTCACCGCTGGTTCCGTCCGCGAGAACTGAGCCGGAGACGGTGTTCAGCCGGGTGAGGCCGGTGGTGCCGGAGACCATGCCGTCGCCACTGACGGTCCCGGCTTCCACGTCGACGCCGGATGGCAGGGCAACGCTGATGATCACCGAGTTTGTGCTCGTGTTGTTGACGGTGCCCATCAGATTGCGAAACCAGCCCTGCGGTCCCTGCAGTTGGTGGCGTACTTCCAACCTACCGTCCACCAGGGTGACGGTGAGGGGATCGCCCGTGACTTCGCTGATTTCAAGGCGGACGAATGGTTCGTGATGCGTCACGACGTCGAAGCGTCCTTTGACGATGCCCAGCTTGAGAGAGCGGACATTCTCTACATCTATGGTTTGCGGGCCGGTTATGGTCCAGAGTTCCTCTGACACGATCCCTCCAAGTTGCGATATATCGCGTTGATAAGACACACGATATATCGCGACTATGGGAAAGGCAATGGTTGGGGCGGGATCAGGGCGCTGGGTACAACTGATCTATGAGAGCGCGTGCAATGGTGGTGGCGGGGTCGCGGCCATCAGCAGCCGGGGCCAGATTGGTCCACACCACCAAGGTGACGGCATTGACGGGATCGTGCCCCATGAAGGTATTGAAGCCTGGCAATTCGCCGGTGTGCCCGTACAGCATGCCAAACTTAGCAATACCCAGGCCATAGGAGGCACCGCCGGGTTTGTCCGGATTTGTGGGCATGACGCTTTCAAGCCGCTTTTGCTGGAGTCCGGGCTTCAGGAGCCGTCCGTCCACCAGTGCTTCGCCCAATACCTTGAGGTCGGCAGCAGTGGAGATCCCTGATCCAGCCGCCCACGCCCAGGACGGATTGACGTCGGTGACATCATTCGGGGCCAGGGTGCCGGCCGCAGCGTCCTTCTGCATGTCCTCCGGTAATGCCGGATTGGTCATGGTCAGGACGTTGTCCCCGTAGAAATAGCCTTGCGGGTGAGGATCCGGAACCGCGTTTGAAGAAGCCTCGGGAAACACAGTCCCAGTCAGCCCCAGCGGCTCAAAGATGCGCTCCTTGAACAGGGTGGCAAGTGGCTTGCCTTCAATCTTTTCAGCGATCAGGCCCAGCAGGACCGTGTTGGTGTTGGAATAGTGGAACCCTTGGCCCGGGGCGAAGTAGGGCGGGTGGGGGAGGGCCAAAGCCACCAGCTCCTCGGGTTGCCAGACTCTTTGCGGCTCTTTATCCATGGCCGTATTGAGCTCGAGGGTCTCGGTGTAGTTGAACAAACCGCTACGCATGGTCAGCATCTGTTCCAGCGTGATGGCGTCCCCGTTTGGGACATCGGGGCGGAACTTGGACACAGGATCAGTGAGCGCCAGCTTGCCTTCCTGCACCAGTTGCAGGATGACGGTGGTGGTCCAGGTCTTCGTGACCGAACCCACCCTGATGTGGTCCTGGGGGGTTACCGCACGGTCAGTGCCGCGGGTACCAGTGCCGTAAGAAGCAGTCAGCGATCCACTAGGAGTCTGCAACAGCACCACAGCACCGGGAACCAACAGCTCTTTGGCCGTCCGCTCGAACTCCGCGCGCAGGGCGTCCGCCTCGAATGGCCTCAGCGATGCTGAGGCCGATGATGCCACCGTGGACGGCCCCGCCGCTGGCCCGGACGTTGATGATGCAGCGGAGGGGGAAGTAGACGGAGCCGGCGGCCCGGAACTGCAGGAGACCGTAGTAGCAAGAGCTGCGGCGGTGACCGCTGTTAGTGCTGCTCTGACAGAAACCTGCATGTTCCGCGTCATGGCTACTCCGGTTGAGCGATATTAAGCCACTGGAACCAGCCGCGGTGCAGGACCAGCCACGCAATCAATCCGTAGCCTGCCTGGCCCGGTGTTCCCCCATTGGCTGCGAGGTCCGTCCTCCACTGCTCATGATTTAGCAAGGGAGAGAAGGTGTCAACGTAATGGTGGTTGCGTCTTGTGGTGACATCGGCAAAGGCGGTGTTCAACTCTGCCAGCCGCTTGTTCCGGGCAGGATCCAGCGTGGGCGGCGGACCCACCACAAACACCTCAACGCTGCTGTGCGAGGCGCCATCAAGGATGTTAGCCAGATTCAAGCGGCTGCGTGCCGTGGACAGCCCAAACTCCAGATCACGCCCGGAGAGGCCAATGACCAGCCGGTTTTCGTGGTGATCGCTGAAACGTCGCCCGGCTTCATCCTGCCAGCGGGCAGCAAGGCCCTCGGTCCCTTCCATGGGGCAGGGGAGCGGGAAACTTTCCACCACGACAGAATCCTGGGGTGTGCGGGCCAGCACTCTTCCGAGCCAACCCAAGGCGCGGGGATCCCCCAGGCCCGCGAGCAGTTCATCTCCTACAGCTGCGATGCGCAGCTTCCTGTCTTCCACGGTTACCTCTTCACACTCGTTACGGTCCTTGCACGGTTTTGCCTGATCATCGGCCGGTTTGGAACCGGGTACCTGTCCCATTAAACAGAACTGCCCGGCCTAAGGCGCGCTCATCGCTCCTTAGGCCGGGCAGTTTCGCTTACTTGCGTCCGAAGGCCTGCTTGATCAGGGAGTCCTGTTCAGCGGCGTGGCGCTTCATGGAACCGGCAGCGGTGGAAGCCGACGCCGGACGCGACACAAGGCGGAGCTTGCGGTCAAGCTCCGGTGCCAGGTTCAGGCCCATGAACGGCCAAGGACCCTGGTTGGCGGGCTCGTCCTGCGCCCACACGATGTCAGCGTTCGGGTACTTGGCGAGCTCTGCGTCAATCTCAGCCTTAGGCAGCGGGTACAGCTGCTCTACGCGGATGATTGCCGTTGAGGTATCGCCTGACTTCTGACGGTTGGACAGAAGGTCGTAGTACAAGCGACCGGAGACCAGGATGACCCGATCCACATTTGCCGGCTGTACTTCCGGATCACCGATGACCGGCTTGAAGCCGCCGGTGGTGAAGTCTTCAACAGCAGAAGCAGCACCCTTAAGGCGAAGCAGCTGCTTGGGGGTGAAGATGATCAACGGCTTCCGCGGGCGGCTGTAAGCCTGGCGGCGCAGCAGGTGGAAGTGCGAGGCAGCCGTCGTGGGGTTGGCCACGATCATGTTGTCCTCGGCGCACATCTGCAGGAAGCGCTCAATACGTGCGGAGGAGTGGTCCGGCCCCTGGCCCTCATAGCCGTGCGGCAGCATGAGTACCAGTGAAGAGCGCTGGCCCCACTTCTGTTCAGCCGAGGAAATGAACTCGTCAATGATGGTCTGTGCACCATTGACGAAGTCACCGAACTGGGCTTCCCAGAGGACCAATGCATCCGGGCGCTCCACGGAGTAACCGTATTCAAAGCCCATGGCAGCGTATTCGGACAACAATGAGTCGTAGATCCACAGCTTGGCCTGGTCATCCGAAAGGTTGCCCAACGGCAGCCATTCGTTTCCGTTGGCGCGGTCGTGGAATACGGCATGGCGCTGAACGAACGTGCCACGGCGGGAGTCCTGACCGGCCAGGCGTACGGGTACGCCTTCCATGATCAACGAGCCAAAGGCCGCGATTTCGCCAAAGCCCCAGTCGATGCCGCCTTCACGGGACATCTGTTCACGCTTCTCCAAAAGCTGCTTGAGCTTGGAGTGGACCGTAAAGCCTTCCGGAATCTCCAGGTGGGCCTTGCCGATGCGGGCCAGGGTTTCAGTGGAAATCGCGGTGGAAGCCGGCGAGTTCGTGCCGAAATCGGACTGCTGCGCAATGGGCCGCTCAATGTCAGAGACAGCAGCCGAGTCCGCCGTGATGATCGGAATCGGTGACGTCTGGGCGGCGTGGGTCTCAGCGAAGACGCGTTCCAGGCGTTCCTGGTAATCGCGGAGCAACTGCTCTGCTTCTTCCTCGGTGATGTCGCCACGGCCAATGAGCGACTCGGTGTACAGCTTACGAACGGAACGCTTGGCTTCGATCAGGTTGTACATGAGCGGCTGGGTCATCGAGGGGTCATCGCCCTCGTTGTGGCCACGGCGGCGGTAGCAGACCATGTCGATGACAACGTCCTTGTGGAAACGCTGACGGAACTCGTAGGCAAGCTGCGCCACGCGTACCACGGCCTCGGGGTCATCACCGTTGACGTGGAATACCGGCGCCTGGATCATCTTGGCAACATCCGTGGAGTACGTGGACGAGCGCGATGAGGACGGCGCAGTGGTGAAGCCAACCTGGTTGTTGACGATCACGTGGATGGTACCGCCCGTGCGGTAGCCACGCAGCTGGGAGAGGTTGAGGGTTTCAGCCACAACACCTTGCCCTGCGAACGCGGCGTCACCGTGAACCATGATGGGCAGGACAGGGAAGGATTCGCCCTGGTCCAGGCGATCCTGCTTGGCCCGAACGATGCCCTCAAGGACGGAGTCCACGGCTTCGAGGTGGGACGGGTTGGCGGCGAGGTAGACCTTGGTCTGCTTGCCGTTGTCAGAGGTGAACGTTCCCTCCGTGCCGAGGTGGTACTTGACGTCACCGGAACCCTGGACGGAGCGCGGGTCCTGGGTGCCCTCAAATTCGCGGAAGACCTGGGCGTAGGTCTTACCGGCGATGTTGGTGAGCACATTGAGACGGCCACGGTGGGCCATGCCAATGGCAACTTCATCCAGGCCGTCGTCGGCAGCGTCCGAGATGACGGCGTCCAGCAGCGGAATCAAGGATTCGCCACCCTCGAGCGAGAAGCGCTTCTGGCCAACGAACTTGGTCTGCAGGAAGGTCTCGAAGGCCTCAGCAGCGTTGAGCTTGGAGACGATGCGCAACTGCTCTTCGCGGCTCGGCTTGGAGTACGGGTGCTCCAGCTGGTCCTGGAACCACTTACGTTCTGCAGGTTCCTGGATGTGCATGTACTCGATGCCCGTCGTGCGGCAGTAAGCATCGCGCAGCACACCGAGGATGTCGCGGAACTTGAGCTGCGGCTTGCCACCGAAACCACCGGTGGGCCACTCGCGGTCCAGATCCCACAGCGTCAGCCCATACGTCAAAACATCGAGGTCAGGGTGCTTGCGCTGAACGTATTCCAGAGGATCGGTGTCCGCCATCAGGTGGCCACGAACGCGGTAGGAGTGGATCAGCTGCTGGATGCGGGCAACTTTGTTGATCTCATCGGCCGGATCCACCTGGAGGTCGGGGCTCCAGCGGACGGGCTCGTAAGGGATACGCAGGGCTTCGAAGATTTCGTCGTAGAAGTTCTGCGCACCGAGGAGGAGCTGGTGGACGAGCTTCAGGAATTCGCCGCTGCCTGCACCCTGGATAACCCGGTGGTCATAGGTGGACGTCAGCGTGAGGATCTTGCTGATGGCGTTCTGGGCGATGATCTTTTCGCTGGCGCCTTGGAATTCGGCCGGGTAGTCAAGGGCGCCGACGCCGATGATGGCAGCCTGGCCCTTGGAAAGGCGGGGCACAGAGTGAACCGTGCCGATGCCGCCCGGGTTGGTCAGGGAGACCGTGGTGCCGGCGTGGTCATCAGCAGTGAGCTTGCCGTTGCGGGCACGCTTGATCAGGTCCTCGTAGGTGTGCCAGAACTCAGCGAAGTCCATGGTCTCGGCCTTCTTGATGTTGGGAACCATCAGGAGGCGGGTGCCATCGGGCTTGGGCATGTCAATGGCGATGCCGAAGTTCACGTGAGCCGGCTGTACTGCGCTCGGCTTGCCGTCGATCTCGTCGTAGTAGACGTTCATCGAGGGGAACTGGGAGAGCGCGCGGACAACGGCGTAACCGATGAGGTGCGTGAAGGAGACCTTGCCGCCACGGGCGCGGGCGAGGTTGGAGTTGATGACCACGCGGTTATCAATCAGCAACTTGGCAGGAACTGCCCGGACGCTCGTGGCCGTGGGCACTTCCAGGCTGGTCACCATGTTGGTGGCGATGGCCTTGGCCGGGCCGCGGAGGACGGATACGACGTCTTCCTCCGGTGCAGTTGGAGCTTTGTTGCTCTTGGGAAGCTGCGCTGGAATCGGCTGGGACGGGGCTCCGGCGGCGGGCTTCTTTGCTCCGTCCCGGGCAACCGTGGCCGGTGCCTTCTTTGCCGGGGCGGGGGCCGCCGGGGCCGTCGGTTCCGGGGCAGGCGCGGCTGCAGGAGCGGGCGGCGTCGGTGCCGGCGCCGCTGCAGCCGGAGCTACCACGGGAAGTACTTGTGTAGTGGGATTGGCAGCCGAAGCGGCTGCGGAGGATCCGTTGGAAGAAGTGCCGTCACCGGAAGCAAAGGACTCGAAGAGCGGCCACCACTTGGCGTCGACCGAATTCTTGTCCTGTTGGTACCGCTCGTACAGTTCGTCAACGAGCCACTCGTTTCCGCCAAATTCCTCTGGTAGACGGTGGCTGGGCTGCTCTGGCACTTGAAATACGCCTCTTCCATGAGTGTTGTTTTCCCGCTGGCCGCAGATGCTCTCCACAATGACGGGCCAGGGTCCGGGTCCCGCGAACTCAGACCCATGTCAGTCTAGTTAGCATCCTTGGTTAACTGCCAATAGTGGTGACCTAAATCATGTTGCGGCTGACTTAATGGCCATGTCCTCGTTCTTGAAAGTGCCCATGGCGCATGTGGGGTCCGTCGAGGCGTCACTGGCCGGCGGACTGTAGACTGAACTTCTTATGGACAGTAAATCTAGGTGCCGGCCTGGGAACTGTCGGGGGAGCCACACTGGCAACTCCGCACAGCCTGCCCGCCGAGCCGGCAATACCCGTTCACATGCCCATCACGCGCCGGCGCCCACTGCCGGTGGTGCTGCGGACCGCGCGTCCGCGGGACCCGACCAGCCTCCGCCGGGGCGAAACCCCGCGCCGAAGGCAATCCCAGCATTGCACATGCCCACTCTTGGAGTGATGCGCTAAGTGGAATGGCTTCTTCTCCTTGCCGGCTTTGCCTTGATACTTGGCACCGGTTTCTTTGTCGCAGTTGAGTTTTCCTTGGTTGCTTTGGATCAGGCCAGCGTTCAGCGTGCTGTAGATAACGGCGACCATGCTGCTGCTCCGTTGCTGAAATGCCTCAAATCGCTCTCGACGCAGCTTTCCAGTTGCCAACTGGGCATCACCCTGACCACGCTGTTGACGGGTTTCGTCATGGAACCCTCGGTGGGTCAGTTACTGGTGGGCCCTTTGGGAATATTGGGCCTGGCTCCCGAAGTAGCCCACTCGGTGGCGCTCGTTGTTGCCATGGCTTTCGCCACGCTCCTGTCCATGCTCCTGGGCGAGCTGGTCCCCAAAAACATGGCCATAGCCCTTGCGTTCCCTTTGGGTAAGCGCCTTGCACGCCCCCAACTGATGTTCACGGCAGTTTTCAAGCCGGCAATCGTGGTTCTCAATGGTTTTTCTAACAAGGTGCTGAACCTGTTCGGCCTTGAAGCCAAAGAAGAGATCTCGGGTGCGCGGACCCCTGCGGAACTCGCCTCCTTGGTGCGACGCTCGGCCGAGTTGGGGACTTTGGATGCCGGCACTGCAAACTTTGTTGCCCGCACGCTCAACTTTTCCGGCCGCACTGCTGCGGACGTCATGACGCCACGTATCCGCATGGAAACGATCGACGCCGACCAACCGGTTTCGGACGTCCTGGACGCCGCGCGGCGAACCGGCTATTCCAGGTTCCCTGTTATTGGCGACTCCACTGATGACATCCGCGGCGTGGTTCATGTCAAGAAAGCCGTTGCTGTTCCTGCGGAGCGTCGGGCGAAGCTTGAGGCCGGCGCCATCATGACGGACGTGCTGCAGGTCCCGGAGACGATCCACTTGGACGCACTCTTGTCCGAATTGCGGGAAGGCAACCTTCAACTAGCCGTGGTGCTCGATGAATATGGTGGAACCGCGGGCATCACCACACTTGAGGACCTTGTGGAAGAAATCGTCGGGGAAGTCGCTGACGAGCACGACAAGGTCCGGCCAGGGGTGCTGCAGAGCGCGTCCGGCGACTGGTACTTTCCGGGCCTGCTCAGGCCCGACGAGGTCTCGGAGCAGATCCCCAATCTCACGGTCCCGGATGAATCTGCTTACGAGACAGTGGGCGGCTATGTCATGAGCCAGTTGGGGCGCATAGCCAAAACGGGCGACGTCGTTGAAACCGACGGCGGAACTCTCACCGTGACAAGGATGGACGGCCGACGGATCGACAGGATCTGTTTCCATCACATCGAGCCGGACACGTCGTCAGAAGAGAACGCCCAAATCCCGCGCCATGAGGCAGGTGCCCGATGAGTGACTGGGTTGGAATTGTTTGGCTCGTGGTGCTCTTGATCGGTAACGCCTTTTTTGTCGGTGCCGAATTCGCGGTCATGTCAGCACGCCGCAGCCAGATTGAACCGTTGGCCGAAGCCGGGTCCAAGCGTGCGCAAACCACACTGCGTGCCATGGAAAACGTCTCGCTCATGCTGGCCTGTGCCCAATTGGGTATCACCGTGTGTTCGCTCTTGATTCTTCAGGTTGCCGAGCCCGCTATCCACCACTTGTTGGCTGAGCCCCTTGAGCTGGTTGGTGTTCCTGTGGAGCTGGCAGACATCATTGCCTTTGCCATCGCACTGCTGTTTGTCACGTTCCTGCACGTCACTTTCGGCGAAATGGTGCCCAAGAACATCTCGGTATCCGTAGCGGATAAGGCGGCTTTGGTGTTGGCGCCGCCGCTGATGTTCATTGCCCGGGTGGTGAACCCGATTATCTGGACTTTGAACTGGCTGGCCAATCACATTCTGCGTTTGATGAAGATTGAACCCAAGGATGAGGTGTCCTCGTCCTTCACGCTTGAGGAAGTTCAGTCGATTGTCCAGGAGTCCACCCGCCACGGCTTGGTGGACGATGAAGCCGGGCTGCTGAGCGGTGCGTTGGAATTCTCGGAGCACACGGCGTCGCACATCATGGTTCCCTTGGAGAAGTTGGTGGTACTCAAGACCGCATCCACTCCCGTGGAGTTGGAAAAGGCGGTCAGCCGTACTGGCTTCTCCCGTTTTCCGATGATTGACGACGACGGCGAACTCGCCGGATACCTGCACGTGAAGGACATCTTGTCCATCCCGGACGAGGGCAGGAGGCATCCCATTGCCGAAGGCCGAATCCGTTCACTGGCAAACCTCGCGCCCGATGATGAGATTGAGCAGGCAATGTCCGTCATGCAACGCACTGGTTCGCATTTGGCCCGGGTGGTGGGTGCGGGCGGAGAAACGCAGGGTGTGCTGTTCCTGGAGGATGTCATCGAGCAGTTGGTGGGTGAGATCCGCGATGCCACCCAGGCAACCGGTATCCGGCGGTATGGCGGCCAGCAAGTGCAGTAGACGGTAGCAGCAGGGCGCTGGCGTTACCCGTGACCGGGTAACGCCAGCCCCATCCTAAATAGGAATGATTCCTAATTAGCGATACACTGCAAGGGTCAGCAATTGTTTTTGATTCTCATTTTGAGTAGATCCGAGGTCTTCGTGCGTCGTTCCGCCACCCGTCTGTCAGTGGCTGCATCAGCAGTTCTTTCCGCTCTGCTTTTGTCCTCCTGTGCAAGTACTGCCGGAGCGAACGAGTCTCCTTCCGGAGCCATTGAGGTGGTTACGTCCACCAACGTCTACGGCGATGTGGTCAAGGCGATCGGCGGCGACAAGGTCAAGGTGAGCTCGATTATCACCAAGACCAGCCAGGACCCGCACTCGTACGAGGCAAGCGCCCAAGACAAACTGGTGATTTCCAAGGCCAAGCTCGTGGTGGAGAACGGCGGAGGGTATGACGAATTCCTCCACAAGATTGCAGATGAGACGAAGGTTGGCCACGAGAACATGGTCAGCGCTGTGGAAATTTCCGGCCTTGCTCCTGAAGAAGCGCCCAGTCAAGAAGCACACAGTCAAGAAGCTCACAGCGAAGCGGGCCACACACATGACCACGGAGACTTCAACGAGCACGTCTGGTACAGCCTGGACGCCATGGCTAAGCTCGCCGACGCCGTAGCGGCCAAGCTCGGAAGCCTGGATGCGGCGTCTGCTTCGAGTTTCACAGCCAACGCGGACGCATTCAAAGCCAAGCTCGCTGAACTCAACGGACGGCTCGCCACCCTTAAAACGGAAAATGACCACGCACCGGTTGCCGTCACTGAGCCGGTGCCCCTGTACCTCCTTGAAGCCGCAGGGTTGGAAAACAAGACGCCTGAGGCCTACAGCGCGGCCATTGAAGAAGAGACTGACGTCCCCGCAGCTGTGTTGAAGGAGACCACGGACCTCGTCAGCGCCAAATCTGTGCGGTTCCTTGCATACAACGAGCAGACCGAAGGCCCCCAGACTGAGGCCGTAAAGCGCGCTGCGGAAGCGGCCGGCGTGCTTGTTGTGAATTTCACTGAGACTTTGCCGGATGGAAAAGATTACATCCAGTGGATGACGGACAACGTAGATGCTGTTTCTTCTGCTGTGAAGAAGTAGAGTCCCGGGACTCGTCGTGAGGTGAGGGGTCCCGCCGGCGTCCTAAGATGTTCAGGATGGCTGCGGGGCCTTTTGCCTGCCACCGCCCCGGTGGCCGATGCCAGCAGTACAACAACTGTGCTCCGTGGAGCGCTTGGATCGAGGATAACTTTTGACACCGGTAGTGAGCCTCCGTGGAGCCAGCCTGCAGTTCGGCAAGAGGACACTCTGGCGGGATTTGGATCTGGATATCCATCCCGGTGAGTTTTTTGCCGTCCTTGGCCCTAACGGCAGCGGTAAGACGAGTTTTTTGAAAGTCTTGCTCGGGCTGCAGGGCCTGCACTCGGGAACTGTGTCCCTGGGTGGGCATCCCGTGGAACGTGGAAGCAAGCAGATCGGCTATATACCCCAGCAAAAGTCGTTTGCTCCCGACACCCCGCTGCGCGCCCGCGATCTGGTGGGGCTGGGAATTGATGGACACCGCTGGGGACTGCGGTTTGCCTCAGGCAAGGTCAACCAGAGGATTGATCAGCTCTTGGAACAAGTGGGCGCGTCGGACTACGCCAAAGTGCCTGTAGGCCAACTCTCCGGTGGTGAACAGCAACGTCTGAGGGTGGCGCAGGCCCTGGCTACCGAGCCGCAGGTTCTCCTCTGCGACGAGCCCCTGCTTTCCCTGGACCTGCACCATCAGCAGGGCGTGAGTTCCCTGATCAACAAGCAATGCCACGAGCGGAACAGTGCGGTGGTATTCGTGACTCACGAAATCAACCCCGTGATCGACTACGTGGACCGCGTGCTCTACCTTGCCGGTGGAAAATTCCGCGTTGGCACTCCACAGGAAGTCATGACCACCGAAGTCCTCTCCGAGTTGTATGGCAGCCATGTGGAAGTCATCCACGCCAATGGAAGGATTGTTGTAGTGGGGCTTCCCGATGCCACAACTCACTTCCATGATGAAGCACATGCAACCACCGGGGAGGAGTTCTAGATGGACCTTGAGAGCATTCTGCAGACCATTTTCAACTTCGAGAACTATGGAGAGTTGCTGGTCCTGGTTCAGAATTCCATCTGGGCGGGTGCCGTCCTGGGTCTCCTTGGCGGCCTAGTGGGCACCTTCGTCATGAAGCGTGACCTCGCCTTCGCGGTTCATGGAATCTCCGAGTTGTCGTTCGCCGGGGCAGCCTTCGCCCTGCTGATTGGTGCTGACATCATCTTCGGTTCCCTCATTGGCTCCGTTGCGGCGGCTGTGCTCCTGGGTTTCATGGGTGTTAGGGCGCGGGACAAGAACTCGATTATTGGCGTGATCATGCCGTTCGGCCTGGGCCTGGGCATTCTGTTCCTGGCACTCTATGAGGGCCGGGCAGCAAATAAGTTCGGTTTGCTCACCGGCCAGATCGTTTCCGTTGACGCAGTTCAGCTCCAAGTCCTTGCCGGCACGGCTGTGGTGGTGATGCTTGCGCTGGCTGCGATATGGCGTCCGCTGAGCTTCGCCAGCGTGGACCCGGAGATGGCTGAGGCCAGGGGGGTTCCGGTCCGTGGCTTGGCCATCGGGTTCATGGTCCTGCTGGGTGTCAGCGTGGCCTTGTCCATCCAGATTGTGGGCGCCTTGTTGGTTCTCGCCCTGTTGATCACACCTGCGGCAGCTGCGTTAAGGGTGACGACTTCGCCGCGTCTGGTAGTGCTGCTTAGCGTCGTCTTCGCAGTAACGGCTACGGTGGGCGGAATCCTGCTTGCCCTCGGGAGCCGGCTCCCCATCAGCCCTTACGTCACCACGCTGTCCTTCCTGATCTACGTGGTGTGCAGGATGATCGGCCGTGTCCGAACCAGCAAAGGCCTCAATGGCCGGGTGTCGCGAGACCAGCCTGCGGGAGCCCTTTAGAGCTTTCCGGCGGCCTTCTTAGCGGTGCACTCCGGGCATAGGCCGAAGATTTCCACAGTGTGGGCCACTTCGGTGAAGCCGTGCTCTGTGGCAGTACGTGCGGCCCAGGTTTCGACGGCGGGCGCCTCCACCTCTTCAGCCTTGCCACAGTTGCGGCACAGCAAGTGGTGGTGGTGTCCGGTAACGGCGCAGCGGCGATAGACGGCCTCGCCGTCGCCGTTTCGCAGGACGTCAATTAGACCGTCGTCAGCCAACGACTGGAGGATGCGGTAAGCCGTGGCAAGTGAAACGGAAATCCCCTTGTTTTGCAGCAGGCGGTAGAGCTCCTGGGTGCTGACGAAGTCATCCAATTCGTCCAAGGCAGCGCTGACGGCCAAGCGTTGCTTGGTGACGCGCTGCTCTTTGACGCCGCTGGTGGCCGGCAATGTGCTGCCGGTCGTGGCGGAATTGGTGCCCTGTGGCATTGAATGACTCACTTCCCTGGGGATGCTGGCAAACCCCAATTTTACCAGCCGGGGAGGGTTGGAAACTGTCAGTGGGCGCCCATAGGCTGTCTCCATGAAGCTCACCAAGTTCACCCATGCTTGTGTCCGTTTGGAGAAAGAGGGAAAGGTCCTGGTGATCGACCCCGGGGCGTTCTCCGAGTCCGGGGAAGCATTGAGCGGTGCACACGCCGTGCTGGTCACGCACGAGCATAACGACCATATCGATCACCAGGCCGTGCTGGCGGCCCTACGGAGCAACAACGAACTGCAGGTCCATGCTCCTGCGGGGGTAGCTGCTGCCCTGAAGGAAAACGCTGATGTTGCCGGGCAGGTCCATGTTGCGGAGCCGGGCTCGGGTTTTGAGGCGGCAGGTTTCAGCATCCGGACCTTCGGTGGTCAGCACGCCCTCATCCATGCACAGATCCCCGTGGTAGCTAACATCGGCTATCTGGTAGATGAGAACGTCTTCCACCCGGGGGACTCCTTCGTGGTGCCTGACGGAATCGAGGTCAAGACCTTGCTGGTTCCCATCCATGCCCCCTGGTCCAAGGTGGGTGAGGTAGTGGACTTCGTTATCGCGGTCCGGGCTCCCCGCGCATTTCCGGTCCATGACGCACTGCTCAATGACCTGGGAAGAGGCCTTGTTGAGGGCCATGTGACCCGAATCGGCGCCCGCTATGGAACACGTTACGAGCATCTTGACCCTCATGACTCCGTAGAGGTTTAGCCCGCCCACACCCCTGTCCGGTGGAACTGCTCCAGGACTGCCTCGTACGGCGCCGGGTCCAGGCCCTTGGCCGCCAGCCACCCGGCGTCGTTGTAGCTGCCCTCGTAGCGGTTGCCGGCGTCGCACATCAATGACACAACGCTTCCCTTGCGGCCCTCGGCCACCATCGCCGCAATCAGCTGCCAGACGCCCCACAGATTTGTTCCGGTAGAGGGCCCGGCATGCAGGCCTGCAAGTTTGCGCAGATGCCGCATCGCGGCCACCGAGGCGGCGTCCGGCACTTGAATCATGTGATCGATGACCGCCGGAACAAAGCTTGGCTCGGACCGTGGCCTGCCGATTCCTTCTATCCTGGAGGGCAGCCCCGTGGCCGCAGCTGCGTTGCCATCACGCCATGCCGGGAAGAAGGCTGAGTTCTCCGGGTCAACTACGGCCAGCCGGGTGTTATGCCGGTTGTACCGGAGGTAGCGGCCAATGGTGGCACTGGTGCCGCCGGTGCCCGCGCCCACCACAATCCATTCCGGAACCGGGTGCTCTTCCAGGGAGAGTTGTTCGAAGATGGATTCGGCAATGTTGTTGTTCCCGCGCCAATCCGTGGCCCGTTCGGCGTAGGTGAATTGATCCATGTAGTAGCCACCCGACGTTTTTGCTGTCTCTTCGGCCACGGCGTAGACCTCCGAGGCATGATCAACCAGCAAGCACGCGCCGCCGAATTCTTCGATCAGTGCGATCTTTTCCGGACTGGTGGTTTTGGTCATCACCGCAATGAAGGGCAACCCGATCAGCCGGGCAAAGTAGGCCTCGGAGACGGCCGTGCTTCCGCTGGAGGCTTCCACAATGGTGGTGCCCTCGGTGATCCAGCCGTTGACCAATCCATAAAGGAACAAGGATCTGGCCAGGCGGTGCTTGAGGCTGCCCGAGCGGTGGGTTGATTCGTCCTTGAGGTAGAGCTGGACTCCCCAGTGTTCCGGCAGTGGAACCGCGTACAGGTGGGTGTCTGCCGAACGGTTATTCTCGGCCTCGATTTTTCGGATGGCTTCGTTGGCCCATGCCCTGTCCTGAATACACGAATTGCTCACCGGATAAGCCTAATGTCTTCGAGGATGAGCCTAGGCTGGAATCCGGAAGCTGCCGGTAGCGGAAACCATGCAGCAGGAATGAAGGAGCCATGATGGCCACGTTGATAACTGCCTCAGCACTGCACCAGCGAATCGAAACGGGGGAGCGGACCGTCCTCCTGGACGTCCGGTGGGTCCTGGGCCGGACGGATGGCCACAATGAATACAAGAGCGCCCATGTGCCAGGCGCGGTGTTCGTGGATCTGCCCACCCAACTGGCTGACCATGCGCAGCCGGGGCTGGGACGTCATCCTTTGCCGGGCCGCGAAGACTTCCAGGAATCGGCGCGAGGTTGGGGCATCAACGACGGCGATACCGTGGTGGCCTACGACGATAGTGGCAGCATGGCGGCGGCGCGGGTTTGGTGGATGTTGCGCAATGCCGGCTTTGACTCTGTTTACCTGCTCGACGGCGGTTTGGCCGCCTGGCGCGCGGCCGGTTACCCGGTGGAATCCGGCGAGGTGAGTCCCGCCGTCGGCAACGTCACCTTGGGTGAGGGCCGCATGCCGGCAATCACGGAACGTGAGGCAGGACTGTGGCACCGTAACGGGGTGCTGTTGGACGCCCGGGCAGGGGAGCGGTACCGCGGGGAGGTGGAACCGGTTGACCCCAGGGCCGGGCATATCCCTGGCGGCGTGAGCGCGCCAACTACGGCGAATCTTACAGCTGATGGATTGTTCCTTTCCAAGGAGGAACTCAGGCAACGCTTTGAACAGCTTGGCGTGGATGATTCATCCGACGTGGCCGTCTACTGCGGATCCGGTGTGACAGCTTCCCACGAGATTGCTGCCCTGGAGATTGCTGGCTACCGGGCTGCCCTGTATCCGGGTTCGTTTTCGCAGTGGTCCAACAACCCTGCCAATGACGTAGCGGTTGGCAACGAGCCGGTGGAGGCCCGGGCGTCCGGCCCGAGTGGCACGAGCACTGCCTCCGGGAGTAGCGTCGGATCATGACTCCCGGACGCCCTGTGCCCCCGCCCCTCGCCAAGCCCGTCACTATGGACACCAGTCAGGAGTGGCCAGGAACGCTGGCTGCGGCCTATGGTGCCACGTCGCCGGACAGTGGTCTGGTACCGCTGACTGTTGCGCGCCGGGCTCCAACGGCCGATGACGTTGAAATAGCCGTGGAATTCTGCGGGCTGTGCCATTCGGACGTCCACGCGACGCGCGGCGAATGGCGGGTTCCTCCTTACCCGTTGGTTCCGGGCCACGAAATCGTAGGCCGCGTTACCCGGGTGGGATCGGCAGTTCAGGACTTTGCGCCCGGCGACCGCGTTGGTGTGGGCTGCATGGTGGACTCCTGCCGCGAGTGTGAGAGCTGCCTTGAAGGACTGGAACAGTACTGCGAACGTGGCAATGTGGGGACTTACGGCGTGGCAGATCCGCGGCATGAGGACCAAATTACCCAAGGCGGGTACTCGACGTCGGTTGTTGTAGACAGGCGATTCGTCCTTCGGGTTCCGGACTCACTGGATCCGGCAGCGGCGGCTCCGCTGCTGTGCGCCGGGATCACTACCTACTCTCCACTGCGCTACTTTGAGGTTGAAGAAGGCGATTCCGTGGGGGTTGTGGGCTTGGGAGGCTTGGGGCATATGGCTGTCAAGATTGCCAAGGCCATGGGCGCGGAGGTCACCGTGTTTACTACCTCCGAATCGAAATTCGAGGCCGCCAGGGAACTGGGTGCTGACCACGTGGTTCTCTCCAAGGACGCTGATGCCATGGAGGCTGCCAACCGGAGCATCGATGTCATCATCGACACCGTCGCAGCCCCGCATGACCTCAACCCCTATTTCCGCACCCTGCGACTGGAAGGAGCCCTCTTCCAGTTGGGGCTTCCCGCCGATGACATGCCGCCGGTCAACCCGGGTCTGCTCATCCGCAGGCGACTCGCCTATGCGGGCTCACTGATCGGTGGCATCGAGGAAACACAGGAGATGTTGGACTTCTGTGCCGAACACGGGGTGGTGAGCGATATTGAGTTGGTGGACGCCGGGCAACTCAACGAAGCATACGACCGCATGGTGGCCGGCGATGTGAAATACCGCTTCGTGCTGGACACGGCAACACTTCAGGAACCATCCGAAAGGGCAGACGCATGAGCACACTGTTCACCAAGATCATCAATGGAGAGATCCCCGGGCGCTTTATTTGGAAAGACGAGGACGTGGTGGCGTTCCTGACCATCTCGCCCATCACCCAAGGACACACCCTGGTGGTGCCCCGTGAAGAGGTGGATTCCTGGACGCAGGCAAGCCCAGAGTTGCTGGCCAAAGTCATGGATGTGGCCCAGAACATCGGCAAGGTGCAGGAGTCGCTCTTTGACGCAAAACGGGTTGGTGTTTTGATGGAAGGCTTCGAAGTGGACCATCTGCACGTCCATGTATGGCCCGCGTATTCAACAGCAGACTTCGAAATTCACAATGTGGACCACAACCCGGATGCCGCGGTCATGGATGCCACAGCGGTGAGGCTTCGTGCGGCACTCCGCGATGCCGGACACGGTGATTCTGTTCCTGAAGACTAAAGTCTGCAGCAGCAATTGATCCGCGCTTGAGTTAACCCGGCGGTGCTTTTGGGCACCGCCGGGTTTCTTCATCACCGCTCCTGCTAAGCGGGCGCCAGTGCTTGGTTTAGCGCGGTGCGGATGCGTTTCTCCGATACGGAGTAGGCCGTGCCCAGTTCAACTGCAAACAGGCTCACCCGTAATTCTTCGATCATCCAGCGCACGCGTGTTAATTCTGTGCCAGCGCGGCGGCCTGGGAGCAGGGCGGACACGGCGTCGTCGTAGTCGTCCTCCAACGCCTGAACGACCGCCATGTTCATGCCGTCCCGTTGGACGTTGCCAGGAAGCTTTTCCAACCGCTTTTCGATCCCCTGAAGGTACCGCGGCAATTGGCTGAGTTGAGCGTAGCCCGTCTGTGCTACAAAGCCTGGGAACACCAATTGCTCCAGCTGGCTCTTCATGTCGTTGAGGGCACTGATCAAATGCAGGCTGGCATTGGACTTAATCTGTTTCTGGATGCGGCGAGTACTTGCCAAAACGCGCTCGACGACGGCCGTCACCGTGAACACGGTGTCGATCAGTTCTGCCCGGACAACCTCGTACAACGCATCAAAGTCTTCCTTGTTCCACGGCAAATCCTGGGGGACCAGTTTGTCGATCGCTGCCAGGGCGCAGTCTGCGATCAGTGCGCTGACGGAACCATGCGGGTTCTGGCTGAACGTCAGTTTCTCGGTGTTGCTCAGGTGCTCCAGTACGTAGCGGTCCGGCGGCGGGATCCGCAATGCAAGTAGCCTGATGACGCCGCCACGCATGGCGCTTTCCTGCTCCGGCCGGGTCTGGAAAACCCGGAGCGCTACGGATTTCCCGTCATCAACCACAGCGGGGAAGCCGGTGACGTCATGACCCTTGACTGTCCGGGTAACTTGGCGTTCCACGGTCCCGAAATCCCAAGTGGTGATGCCGCTACGTTCAGCGAGAACCCCGTGATCAGCCTTGGCTTCCCCGGACGCAAGAGTTCTGCCGTTGGACGACTCGGGGGTGGCAGGTCCGTTGGCACCCTTGGCGCCCTTACCCCGCAAGGTCGTTGCGGGGGTGGCGCCGAGTGATTCGGCGATTGCCCGGCGGGTAGCTGGTGCGAGCTTCTCCTGGAGTTCGGCAAGGTCCTTTCCTTCGTCCAATGCCTTGCCGCTGCTGTCCACTACTTTGAAGCTAACCCGCAGGTGAGGCGGTACCGCACCCCAATTCCAGGAGCCGGGCGGGATGACATGCCCGCGAAGCCGGCGAAGGACCAGTTCCAAAGATGCTTCAAGCTCATCCGCTGCGGGATCGAAATCAGTCTCCAAAGCAGCCGTTGCTTGACGGGCAACGTCAGGGGCGGGGACGAAGTTTTTCCGAATCTGCTTGGGCAGGGATTTGATGAGGGCTGTGACCAGCTCTACCCGCTGGCCCGGGATCTGCCAGCGGAAGGGGGCGTCGTCCAACTGGTTGAGGAACAGCACCGGAACTTCGGCGGTGACACCGTCCGAGGGGTGAGGAGCGGAGCCGGGCGCCACGGGGTGGAACTCGTAGCTCAACGGCAGCTCGAAGCCCTTGTGCATCCAGCTCTTGGGATAGGCGGAGTCATCCAGCGCGTCAGCGTCTTCGCTGATGAGCAGTGATTGATCGAAGTCCAGGAGGTTGGGATCAGCCTGGCGGGCATCCTTCCACCACTTATCGAAGTGCCTCTCGGAAACCACTTCCTTGCCCACGCGCGCGTCGTAGAACTCAAAGAGCGTTTGGTCATCCACCAGAATGTCCCGGCGCCGCATGCGGGTTTCGAGTTCCTCGATTTCCTGCAGCAGTGCGCGGTTCCGGTGGAAGAACTTGTGGTGCGTCTTCCACTCGCCCTCCACCAACGCGTGGCGGATGAACAATTCCCTCGACAACTCCGGATCCACACGCCCGTAATTGATCCGACGGCCCGGGATGATGGGGACGCCGTAGAGGGTCACTTTCTCATGGGCCATGACTGCACCCTGACGCGACGACCAATGCGGTTCGCTGTAGGAACGCTTCACCAGGTCCGGAGCCACCTGCTCAGCCCACAGGGGATCGAACTTGGCTGCGACGCGTGCCCAGAGACGGCTTGTTTCCACAAGCTCGGCGGCCATGACGAAGGTGGGTGATTTTTTGAACAGTGCTGAACCGGGGAAGATCGCGAAGCGGCTGCCACGGGCACCGGCGTATTCACGCTTGCGTTCATCCAGGAGTCCAATGTGGCTTAGCAGCCCGGACAACAGGCTGATGTGGATGCCCTCGTAGTTGCCCACGGGATCAGCTTCGCGCTTGTTATCCAGCGCGATGCCAAGTGGTTTGGCCATCTGGCGCAGCTGGGTGAAAAGGTCCTGCCATTCACGGACCCGCAGGTAGTTGATGAACTCGTTACGGCACAGCTTCCGGAACTGGGTGGAGGAGAGCTCCCGCTGCTTTTCCTGGATGTAGTTCCACAGGTTGAGGAAGCCGGTGAAATCGGAAAGTTCATCACGGAAACGGGCATGCTTCTCCGCTGCCAGCTGCTGTTTGTCGGTGGGCCGTTCCCTGGGGTCCTGGATAGTAAGGGCCGCAGCAAGGATCATGACTTCACGGACGCAACCGCGCTTGCCGGCCTCCACAATCATCCGTCCCAACCTGGGATCTACCGGCAGCTGGGCAAGTTTCTGCCCGACGGCGGTCAGTCCGCTGCCACTGCGGCCGTTGCCTCCGGCGTTACCGGACTTGGGAGAGGTCAAGGCGCCGAGTTCGCGCAGAAGCGTGACGCCGTCGTTGATTGCCCGGGATTCCGGTGGTTCCACAAAGGGGAAGTTTTCAACATCTTTCGGTCCACGGGCCACACCCATGGCGGTCATCTGCAGAATGACCGCGGCAAGGTTGGTCCGGAGGATCTCCGGGTCCGTGAACAGTGGACGCGACTCGAAGTCTTCTTCGGAGTACAAACGAATGGCAATGCCCTCGGACACGCGGCCGCAGCGACCTGAACGCTGGTTGGCCGAGGCCTGGGAGACGCGTTCAATGGGAAGCCGCTGAACTTTGGTCCGGTGCGAGTACCGGGAAATGCGTGCTGTTCCGGTGTCTATGACGTATTTGATGCCGGGCACAGTCAGAGACGTTTCGGCAACGTTGGTGGCCAGGATGATGCGACGTTTGCCGCCAGGATTGAATACCCTGTGCTGTTCCTGCAGGCTCAGCCGGGCGAAGAGTGGCAAGACCTCGGTCCCTGTAAGCCGCCTGTTCGTCTGGATGCGGCCGTTGATGGCTTCCGCGGCATCCCTGATTTCGCGTTCACCGGAGAAGAAAATGAGGATGTCCCCGGGTGCTTCCTTGGCCAACTCATCCACGGCGTCGCACACAGCATCCAGGGGATCGCGGTCCTCTTCAAGTTCGTCATCCGAGGCCTCATCCTCCCCGCCGGCGGGCTGGGACAAGGGCCGGTACCGAATTTCCACTGGATACGTTCGCCCGGAGACTTCAATGATCGGCGCGGGACGGTCCTCGCTGCCAAAGTGCTCGGCGAAGCGCTGGGGATCGATGGTAGCGGAGGTGATGATCACTTTGAGATCAGGGCGCTGGGGGAGGATGCGCTTGAGATAGCCCAGGATGAAGTCGATGTTGAGGCTGCGCTCGTGGGCCTCGTCGATGATGATGGTGCTGTATTTCCGCAGCAGTTTGTCCCGCTGAATCTCGGCCAGCAGAATGCCGTCCGTCATCAGCTTGATCTTGGTGGACGCACCCACCTCGCCGGTGAACCGAACCTGGAAGCCCACTTCCTGCCCGATCTCTACGTCCAGCTCGGATGCGATGCGCTCAGCTACAGTGCGTGCTGCCAAGCGGCGCGGCTGAGTGTGCCCGATCAGTCCCTTGTCTCCAAGGCCAAGCTCGAGGCACATCTTGGGGATCTGCGTGGTCTTACCCGAGCCGGTCTCGCCGGCAATGATGGTCACCTGGTTTGCGGCTATGGCCGCCATCAGATCCTCGCGGCGCTCGGATACGGGCAGCTCTGCGGGATAGGAAATATGAAGTGTCATGGCTGTTGCCAGTCTACTGTGGCTGGGGTCCGGCGTCCGCTGTGTCCGTCATGGAGCCGGCTGCGGCGCTCAACCGATGCGAAAGCTCTACGGCGTAGGACTTGAATGCGGCAGGTTCAAGGATCTCGAAGTCCATGTCCAGGGAGGCCAAGTACGCTGCAGCTGCGGCGAGATTGTCCCACCCGGACCTCAAGATAGTGGCTCCGGCGCCGTCGGCCGCCAGAGTGGCGTACTGCGGATTAACGACGGCGGACACGTCCGCGAGTGGCGCGCGGAGCCGCACCACGACGTCGAACTTGTAGGGCGATCGGGTAATGGATTGCTGGACATAGGCCGCAAGGTCCTCCGCAGGCAGCGGCCGGGGTGCATATTTCCTGCGTTCGGTTGGCAGGGAGGCGAGGCGATCTGCGCGGAAGGTCCGCCAGTCTTCCCGCTCCACATCCCATGCCACCAGATACCAGCGCCGGCCTGTGTCCACCAAGCGGTACGGCTCCACGAGGCGGCGCGTAGCTGCGCCATCGGACGTGACGTAGTCAAAGGTGATTTGGCGTTGGTCCGCGATGGCGGCTGAAACCACGGTCAGCTGTTGCGGATCAACCGTAGCCGCGTTGCTGGGCAGGGTGGTCACGGCTGCCTTGAGCATCGCGAACTTGGGGCGCAGTCGGGACGGCAGGACCTGTTCCAGCTTTGCCAGGGCCCGCACGGACGCTTCGCCAATTCCGGCAACTGGCCCCGCTGCCACTGAGTTCAAACCCAGGGCTACTGCCAGGGCTTCATTATCATCGAGCAGCAGCGGCGGCAGTTGTGCGCCGGCTCCGAGTTGGTAACCACCCGCAATCCCGGGCGATGCGTGGATGGGATATCCCAGGTTGCGCAGCTTGTGGACGTCTCGGCGGACGGTCCGCTCGGTCACGCCCATTCGGTCTGCCAGGGCCGGTCCTGTCCATTCACGGCGCATCTGCAGTAGGGATAGCAGTTGGAGGAGCCTCGCCGAGGTTTGGATCATGCAAGTGAATCTAGTCCACTGGCCACCCTGTAAGTGTTCGCCCTCGGCATCGGCCGCCGTGGTGTCTTAGTAAATGCGGGGATTCCAATATGGGGTGCTCGGGGTCTCGAAGGCGCTCCAAGCCTCTTTGGACGTGATGGGCGGGTTGTGTCCGCGACCATCCCTGAGCAGGGCTGAAACGGTGGCTGCAACAGAGATGAGGAGGACTATGAGGAGGATGATTCCGAAGATTTCCATGCCTCCAGCTTGCTCTCAGGGAGGGTTGGGAAACAGTGGCAGAAATGCCCCATTTAGATAATTTTCTGCCACACTGGTCTTATGTTGAAATCAGTCGCTGTGATCGTTGTTCCCAACTTCTCGATCTTCGAATTTGGCACGGCATTCGAGGTTTTCGGCATTGACCGATCAGACCGGGGTGCCGGGGTTCCAGCCTTCGATTTCCGGGTGGTTGCCCCGGAGCCGGGTGATGTCCGCATGAAGTCCGGGCTTTCCCTCCACGTCAGCCTCGGCCTCGAAGCGGCTGCCGATGCTGACCTCGTGATCATGACGCCTTTCGGCCGTGACCAGGAACTCCCCGAATCCGTGTTGGACGCCCTGCGCGATGCTCACGCAAGAGGCGCATGGGTGATGTCCATCTGCTCCGGTGCTTACGCTTTGGCGCGAGCCGGTTTGCTGGACGGACGCAGGTGCACCACTCACTGGCACTATTCTCAGGACCTATCCAGCCGCTACCCCTCCGCAATCGTGGATGAGAACGTCCTTTATGTCCAGGACGGAACCATCATCACCAGCGCCGGGACTGCCGCCGGAATAGATGCCTGCCTGCACCTGGTCCGCGAGGAGTTGGGGGCCAACGTAGCTGCGGCAATAGCGCGCGACATGGTGGTACCCCCTCACCGCGACGGCGGCCAGGCCCAGTTCATTGACAGGCCCATGCCCCGGTGTGGCTCGGCCCCAATGGAAGCGCTGTTGCGATGGATGGTGGAACACCTGGACCAAGAGCACAGTGTGAATGACCTGGCCGCTCGCCTGCACATGTCTGCCAGAACATTTGCCCGCAGATTCCGCGCCGAAACCGGAGCCACGCCGGCGGCATGGCTGAACTCACAGCGCGTGCTGCGCGCACAGGAACTGCTGGAAACCACTGAATTGAACATCGACGAGATCGCCCGTGAAGCCGGTTTTGGGCATTCAGTGTTGCTCCGCCACCATTTCACCAAGGTGTTGGACACCAGCCCTCAGAGTTATCGGCGTGCCTTCCGAGGGCAGTTGGCAGAAGCGATCTGACACAACTGGGGCGAAGGTTGTTGTTCTGCGGCCCGGGGGGTCAGCGCCGGCTAATCAGTGTGGGCTATCAGCGCGGGCGGGTTTAGAGCGTTGGAGGGATGGCGTGGACCGGATTAACGGCGGCCGCCCAGCCAACCTTGCGACTCAGCTCCTTCAGCCTTGGCGCATTCCACCAGTTCTTGCCAGGGGCCGGTGACAGCGCGGTCGGGGAGGGTGGCACGGCGCTGGCCCGCCCTGATGGAGTACATGAAGCGGTCCGGCTCGTTTGCCGTACGGTCCTGGCCCTTGGCTTCGTCCCACGGGCAAGCTTCCACAATCGGCACCCACCGGTCCTTGTCATCGGGGGATACCGCGTCAACCCTCCAGACGCGCGTCATCGCTGCGATTCCCCCACTGCGTTGGACGGTGATCTTCATGGCCGGCTGCTTCTCGTTCGATCGATCCTTGAGTCAGCCAACGGGCAAGACCAGGGAATTATCCGGCCCCGCCACTTGACTAAACCTTGACCTTCACAGTCTCCCACGCCTTCAGGACGGCGTCATGCTCTGCTGAACCGGAACCGAAAAGTTCGGCGGCGGTGGCTGCGGTGGTCTTGGCAAATTTTCCAAAGGTGCACGTTGCAGGAAGATTCCCGCCGGTCAGTGTGCCGTACCAGATCTGGCCCGGCGCTTCCCACGCGTTTCCACCAAGTTCGGTGGCCACCACATAAAAAGCCTTGTTGGGAATGCCCGAGTTGATGTGCACGCCGCCGTTGTCAGCGCTGGTCCGGACGTAGGTATCCATGGAATCCGGCTGGGGATCCTTGCCAAGGACATCGTCGTCATAGGCGGTGCCCGGGGCCTTCATGGACCGCAGGGCAGCACCTTGGACCTGGTCCGTGAAGAGGCCCTCGCCGATCAGCCAACTGGCTTGGGCAGCAGACTCCTTTTTCACGTACTGCTCCACCAGGACGCCAAACACGTCAGACATGGATTCATTGAGGGCTCCGGCCTGATTGCGGTAGGCAAGGTTGGCCGTGTATTGGGTCACTCCGTGAGCCAGTTCGTGGCCAATGACGCTCAGGGACTTGGTGAAGCGCTGGAATATCTGTCCGTCGCCGTCACCGAAAACCATCTGGGAGCCATCCCAAAAGGCGTTGTCGTAAAGCTTGCCGTAATGGACAGTTGCATCCAACGCCAGTCCGGCATCATCAATGGAATCCCTGCCGAAAATTTCGCTGTACAAACGGTGGGTGCCCCCGAGGCCGTCGTACGCCTCATCGGCTGTCACATCGCCGGTAGGGGCGGCCCCCTCCTTTCGGACCACACGCCCAGGCAAAGTCTCTGAGGACTCAGCATCGAAAATGGTCCGTTTCGGCGGGCCGGGCTTTGCCTGACGGGCGCTTGGGGGTGCCGGCGGGAGGGGTGTCGTCCGGATGGCCTGCAGGTTCTTGATGTGCAAGAGGGATTCTTTGGCTGCCCGGGCTACGACCAGGAGCCGGGGCTCGTTCTGAGCGGCCAATTTTCGAAGCATGTACGGCGGAACGATCGAGCACATCACGGCAAACCCCTTTGGCTATATGTTTGACCAACTGGATTCAGCCTAGGAGCAGGCACGGACATTTTTACGATCCGGGATCGGCAAGCCCCGAACTGATAGCAAGCCCCGAACTGGTCGCGGATGACAGCCCACAAAAATACCCCGCCAGATAGACTGGCGGGGTATTAGTTGTGCCCTCGATAGGATTCGAACCTACGGCCTTCTGCTCCGGAGGCAGACGCTCTATCCCCTGAGCTACGAGGGCATCCAGGGATCCCTCCGTTGCCGGTGGGACGTCCTAGAGCTTAGCAGCCACTGCGCCGCAAATGAAAACCCGGCGCGGCGGCGGCGAGCCTTGCCGGCCCTGCGTCAATCAGTAGCCCGCGAATGAGTCCACGTGCACCTTCCGGGCTCCCGCTCCGCGTGCTGCAGCCCGCAAGGAATCCACACTGGAAGGAGAGCCGGAGACGAAGACTTCCCGATCCCCGATGTCCGGAACCAGATCCTTCAGGCGCGAGGCATCGATCCTGGAGGTGCCGGCGTCGATCATGAACGCAGGGGGAGCGGAGCCGTCCGCGAGCCGGGCTATGACCTTGGCCCCGGAAGCTTCCAGTTGTTCAACACCAGCCAGTTCGTCCGGGCCCTTCGCCAAGTACAGCACCACGGTGTCACGCGCGGCGTCCATAGCCGCCAACTGCGACAGGAAAGGAGTGATTCCGATTCCCGCAGCGACGAGCAGGACCGGTTTCCCGGCGTCGTGAGGCAGCACAAAGTCACCACCCACCGCTGTGGCTGAAAGGGTGTCCCCTGGCCGAAGTGCCAACAAGGCTTTTTTCGCAGTAGAGAGCGGCTCAACAGTGCCTACGCCGAACGTGACTTCCTCCGCACCTGGCGGGCTGGTGATGCTGAAGACGCGGCGACGCCCCTTACCATCAGAGCCCGTGTGCGGGAGATTCAGTTCCATGAACTGACCGGCCGCAAAACGAACGGGCCTCACAGGTTCGAACCTGAACTCAGTACTTGCCGGAGTCAGGGGGCGTGAGCCCTTGAACGTTAGTTGCACGCCGCCTCGCTGACCCAGGAAGAAGGCGATGAGGTTGCCCAGCAGCAACGCCAGCTCGGGGGAGTTGGCCACGAAACCAAAGTTGTACGGAACTGCGAAAACAACACCTACGACGGCGGCAAGTCCCAGCTGCTGCCAGCGGCGGGGAGGAAGGGTGAGGGGCTCCGAAAGCATGAAACCAACGAAGAACAGCAGTGGCCGTTGCGCCAGGGATTGCCACAGGGCCTGACCCAGTGTCATGTTGCGGCCCAGCAGCTCCACGGCGATGATGCCCGCTGCCACTACCAGGAAAACCGTGGCCATCAGCATCTTCCGGGTGCGGTAAAGAACCAACAGCACGCCGGGTACCAGAAGCCAAAGCATCGAGGGCGTGGCAGCCCACCACGTGGCGATGTTCAGCCCCGTCAAGCCTGTAATGAACGCTCCCATGGCGGCGGGGTTGAAGATGTGGCGTCCCCGCCAGGCGAGAGCGTACTTGGAAGCGCTGGCCAACACGCAAGCCAAGGCCACCCCGGCCATATCCATCGCACCAAAGGCGGGCCAAAACAGGAAGTACAGCAGCAGGCCGGTGATCAGGGAAGACTCTGTGTGCGGTTTCACCCCGAAGAGCAAGGCAAGCAAGCGGTTGGATCCGTACGTCACCCCAAGGCAAAGCACCAAGTGAACTGCCATCTCAGGCAGGCCGAAAGTCAGCCACCCCAGCACGTTCAGGACCATGCTGTAGGCAACCAGCACACCCAGCACCCAAAGGATCAATCGGTACATGGTGAAGCGGCCCAACCAAGTGTCCACGCGGGACTTAGCAGCAATCATGTGAACAGTCTCCCCTCAAAACGGTCCGAAAAGGCGGCAGCACCACTCGAGGACACCGTAAGCCACGAGAAATCGAATTCTTCCTCCAGGCGGCTTGGCTCAACCATGAACAGCGCTGTGGCCAGCGCGTCCGCCTCCAGCGCGCTCGCAGCCATGGTCCACGTGGCCACCGTGGTTTCTATTGGCCTGCCCGTAGTCCCGTCCAGGACGTGATGGAGACCATCCCCCCACGCGCGGCGGTTCGAGGCCGAGGCACACAGTGCAGAGTTCTCCAACTCCACTGTGCCTATGGCCTGCCTCGGGTTGTAGGGGTGTTCCAAAGCAACGGTGACCGGATGGTTGCCTGCATGCAGCATGTCGCCGCTTCCGTCCACCAGGTAATCGGTGTAATCCCGCCTTCGCAGAATAGCGCCCAGCAAATCAACAAGTTGACCCTTGCCGGCTGCCCCGACGTCCAGGACCAGCGGTTGCTTTGCTCTCAGATCCCGGCCGGACCACTCCAGGACGTCCTCCCATCGGGGAGGCGCGATGGGAGCGCCGGAAGGGATCAATGCGTAAGCGGCGTCGTACCCCAGTTGCTCCAGACTGCTGCCGATCAACGGGGTCATGGCACCCTTGCTGATGCGATACAGCGCGGAGTACACCTTATGGAGGGCCACGGCGTGCCCGGGCAAGGTGAGCCTGCCCGGAGCTTGGGACACGCCGGCGACCAAGGAATCGTGCCTGAACCGGGACCACGTCCGGTCATACTCTGCAACAGTCTTCAGGATCTCTTCGCGCACAGCAGGAGTCACGTCCGTGGGGGTGGAAATCTCCCACTGCGTGCCGATTCCTTCGAACCGAAAGGTGCTCCAGCCAGGGTGCGGCATGGAGGCTACTTTGCTTGGGACTTGATCTGCTCCACGGCTTCGTTGAAGCCACCGGAGGTTAGCGAGGAACCAGCCACCTTGGAGACGTTGAGTTCATCAATGTCCTTGCCCACGATTTGAGCTGCGATGCCACTGGCAAACTCACCTTGGAACTTCTTGGTATTGGGGTTTGAGGGGTGGGTGGTGATGTTGACTGCAGTGACCTTGTCAGCTGCCAACGTCAGTTCAACCCCTACCGTTTCCTGGCCATTAGGTGAGGTGTAGGTGCCGTCTGAGCTGTAAGTACCGTCCTTATAGGTGGACGTTCCGGATGCTGATGACGACGTACCTGCAGCCGTTGGAGTGCCGGTTGCGGCCTGGCCGCCCTCCTGGGTTGCGGGGGTCTGGGTAGAAGGTGCGTCGCTTGTAGGTGCACATGCTGCGGCCGTTCCAATGATGGACAGGCCGGCGAAACCAACGTAGAGGCTCTTGCGGAGTGGCGTAGTCATTGTTTTGCTCGTTTCAACTGGGACGTCTCGACAGGGCCGGTATTCGTCAATGGTCATATCTCGTCAGGGTTTTGGAGTTACGGTCTTTACCGGGATGACCTCCGAGGCCACCTCCTACGTATTCACAACGTTGAAATCAGCGTAATGGTTCAGGCTGTGCGGCCAAGCAGTCATTCCTGTGCGCCGGTTGTGTCCGGATTATCCACATACGGGACCTCCAATTCCGCTACTTTGCAGGCCCCCGGTAGGCTAGACGAGTGACTCCCGAAGAACTCTCTGATGCCATATCCGCCTGCCTTAAGGACGCCGTCTCCAGCGGCGAAATCACCTTGACGGAATCTGCTGTGCCCGAATCCGTGCGAGTGGAGCGCCCCAAGAACCGGGACCACGGAGACTGGGCCACCAATATCGCGCTGCAACTCTCCAAGCAGGCGGGCATGAACCCACGGGAATTCGCGGCTATTCTCAGCAACCACCTGCAGGATATTCCCGGCGTTTCCGGCGTGGAAATCGCCGGTCCGGGCTTCTTGAACATCACTGTGGATGCCGCCACGGCCGGCGCCCTCGCCAAGGCCATTGTTGAAGCCGGCACCACTTACGGAACCAACCAGGCGCTCGCGGGCCGCGTGGTGAACATGGAGTTTGTTTCGGCAAACCCCACCGGTCCGTTGCACATCGGGCACACCCGCTGGGCGGCCCTGGGCGACGCCATTGCCCGGGTTCTGCGGGCTTCCGGTGCAGATGTCACGGCCGAGTACTACATCAATGACGCCGGCGCGCAGATGAACGTATTTGCCAACTCTGTCCTCTCCCGTCTTCACGGACGGGGTGTTCCCGAGGGCGGTTACCCGGGTGAATACATCCGTGAACTCGGCGACGAAGTCCTCAAGGCCCACCCCGGCATCCGGGAACTGACTGATGAGGCAGCTTTGCCGGTGATCCGCGCTGCGGCTTACGAGGCCCAGATGGCGGACATCAAGACCACCTTGGCCGATTTCGGGGTGGAGTTCGATGTCTTCTTCTCGGAGAAGGAATTGCATGACGCCGGTGCGATTGAATCCGCGGTCGCCCGCCTGCGGGAGCAGGGTCATGTGTTTGACGACGGCGGTGCCGTTTGGTTGCGCACCACGGACTTCGGTGACGACAAGGACCGCGTCATGATCCGCGCAAACGGCGAACCAACCTATTTTGCTGCCGATGCCGCGTATTACCTCTCCAAGAAGGACCGCGGGTTCACCGAGAAGATCTACCTGTTGGGCGCGGACCACCACGGCTACATCAACCGCCTGAAGGCCATTGCGGCGTGCGCCGGGGATGACCCCGAGGTCAACATCGAGGTGCTGATCGGCCAGTTGGTATCGGTCAACGGTGCCAAGCTGTCCAAGCGCGCCGGAAACATCATTGAGCTCAAGGACCTGATCTCATGGCTCGGCAAGGACGCTGTACGGTACTCGCTGGCCCGCTTCCCGGCCGATTCGCCGCTGACGCTGGATCCGGAACTGTTGAAGAAGCACAGCAACGAGAACCCTGTGTTCTACGTTCAGTACGCCCACGCGCGTTCCCGGGGTACGGCGCGCAACGCAGCCGAGGCAGGAGTGGATCGCTCCGTCTTTGACGCTTCCCTCCTGGACCATGCAACTGAAAACGAGCTGCTCTCCTACTTGGGTAGCTACCCGTCGATCGTCGCAAAGGCTGCCGAACTGCGTGAACCGCACCGGATCGCCCGTCACCTCGAGGTGATTGCGGGTGCTTACCACCGCTGGTATGACGCTTGCCGTGTCTCCCCCCAGGGCGAAGAACCTGTGGAAGACGTCAACCGCACCCGTCTTTGGCTGAACGACGCCACGAGTCAGGTGCTCGCCAATGGACTCGAACTGCTTGGCGTTTCCGCGCCGGAACGGATGTAGGGCAATGACTACAGCTGCTGATCACGCATCTCCGCTTGCTCCGGAATGGCTGGCTGTTCCCGCTGATCTCAACGCACTGCAGGAACCCATGTGGGCCGCCGGGGTGGAAAAGAACGACGCCGGTGAAGTCACCATAGACGGTATCTCCGTCAGTGAACTCAAGGAACAGTTCGGAACTCCGTTGTTTGTCATGAGCGAATCTGACTTCCGCTCACGTGCAAGGGCGTTCAAGGACGCGTTCGATGCGGCCTTTGCTGATATCTGCGGGGGAGTGGACGTCTACTACGCAGGAAAATCCTTCCTGTGCACTGCTGTGGCCAGTTGGGTAGCAGAAGAGGGCCTCCGTTTGGATACGTGTTCCGGCGGTGAACTCGCTGTTGCTGCCCGGGCAGGAATCGAGGGTTCCAACCTCGGCTTGCACGGCAACAACAAGTCCGATGCCGAGATCAACCGAGCCCTGGACATGAAGCTCGGCAGGATCGTAGTGGACAGCCTGGACGAACTCGAGCGAGTTGCCAAGATAGCTTCCAGCCGGGGCGAGGTCGCCAAAGTGATGCTGCGCCTGACCCCCGGCGTTCACGCGCACACGCATGAGTTCATCGCCACCGCACACGAGGACCAGAAGTTCGGTCTTTCCATGGCCGGGGACTCCACGGAGGAAGCCGGCCTGTCCGCTGCCGAGGAAGCAGTGGCTGCAGCGACGTACTACGCGAGCGTGGAGCTCCTGGGGCTGCACTGCCACATCGGCTCGCAGATCTTCGAACCCGACGGCTTTGCCCTTGCAGCGGAGAAGCTGCTGAGCTTCCTTGCCGCGATGCAGGCCAAATACTCCATCACCATGCCGGAGCTGGACCTCGGTGGCGGGTATGGAATCGCCTATACGCCGGTGGATACTCCCCGGCCGCCAGCCGAAATCGCGCAGGCGATGGCCGCCGTCGTGCGTTCCAAATGCGCCGAGCTGGACATCACTCCGCCGCGCATTTCCATTGAACCAGGACGCGCGATCGTGGGCAGCACAACCTTCACGTTGTACGAAGTCGGCACCCTTAAAACCGTCCGGGTTGACGTCGCTGACGGCGAGGACGGCCCAGAGAACGTTACGTATCCGCGGCGCTATGTGTCGGTGGACGGTGGAATGAGCGACAACGCGCGCCCGGTGCTTTACGACGCGGATTATTCGGCAATTTTGGCGTCCAGGGATTCGGACGCGGCCCCGCAGCTGTCCCGAGTAGTGGGCAAACATTGCGAGAGCGGCGACATAGTTGTTAGAGATGTATATCTGCCCGCGGATGTGGCAGCCGGTGATTTGCTCGCAGTACCGGGTACCGGCGCCTACTGCTGGGCCCTTTCCAGCAACTACAACTACCTGGCCCGGCCTGGCGTTGTCGCTGTACGCGACGGAGCCGCCCGGATGATTGTCCGCGGGGAAACCGAAGAAGATCTCTTGAACCGCGACATGGGAGTGGCGAATGTCTGAAGTGCGAACCTTGAAGGTGGCCCTGCTGGGCTGTGGCAACGTTGGGGCCCAGGTTGCGCGGATTCTGATTGACGACGCCGAGGCCCTTGCTGCCCGTAGCGGTGCAAGGCTGGAACTTTCCGGCATCGCCGTGCGCAACGTTGAATCCCCGCGTGATGTGGAACTTCCCCGTGAACTTTTCACCACCGACGCTGACACCTTGGTCAAGGACGCTGACCTCGTCATTGAACTTATGGGTGGCATCGAGCCGGCGCGTTCGTTGATCCTGACAGCTATCCAGAATGGCGCGTGCGTTGTCACCGGCAACAAGGCACTGCTCGCCCAGGACGGCCCCACGTTGTATGAAGAGGCTGACAAGGCCGGAGTTCAGCTCTCCTACGAGGCAGCAGTCGCCGGAGCCATCCCCATCCTGCGCCCTATCCGCGACAGCCTGTCCGGTGACCGCATCACCCGCGTTCTGGGCATTGTCAATGGCACCACAAACTTCATCCTTGACCAGATGGACACCACTGGCGCGCAGTTCTCCGACGCTTTGGCCGAAGCCCAACGGCTGGGATACGCCGAAGCTGATCCCACGGCAGATGTGGAAGGCCACGACGCCGCTGCGAAGGCGGCGATCCTTGCGTCATTGTCCTTCCACACCCGTTTCTCCCTTGATGATGTCTATTGCGAAGGAATCACCAAGGTCAGCGCCGAGGACATCGCCTCGGCCAAGGAAGCCGGGTTTGTGATCAAACTGCTGGCGATCGCCGAGAAAATCGACTCCGCGGAAAACGGCAGTGGCATCTCTGTCCGTGTCCACCCCACCCTCCTGCCGCGCGAACACCCTCTCGCAGCCGTGCGAGGTGCATTCAATGCCGTCTTCATCGAGGCCGAGAACGCCGGTGAACTGATGTTCTACGGCCAAGGCGCTGGTGGAACCCCTACGGCGTCAGCCGTGCTGGGCGACCTCGTGTCCGCTGCCCGCCGTTTGGTACTGGGTGGTCCGGGGCGAACGGAGACCACCACCGGCCATGTCCCGGCACTGGCCATTGATGCTTCCACCACGAGCTACTACATCGGCCTGGATGTGGCTGACCAAGCCGGCGTGCTGGCTCGGATTGCGCACATCTTTGCCGAAAACGGCGTTTCAATCGAGACCATGCGCCAAACGATTCACCGCGTCTCTGCGTCGAACGTGGAGTCAGCCGAGCTGAAAATAGTGACGCATCGCGCGTCTGAAGCTGCACTCGCAGCAACCGTCGAGGCTGTTAAGGGCCTGGACGTCATCAATTCTGTAACATCCGTACTGCGGGTAGAAGGGGTCTAAGTGGCTCACCAATGGCGCGGAGTAATCCGCGAATACGCTGATCGTTTGCCTGTAACGGAAGCCACCAAGGTCATCACCCTGGGCGAGGGCGGCACGCCGCTGGTCCATGCGCAGAAGCTTTCCGAACTTACCGGGTCCGAGGTTTACCTCAAAGTCGAAGGCATGAACCCCACAGGCTCCTTCAAGGACCGTGGCATGACCATGGCCATGACGGCCGCCGTAGAGGCTGGCGCCAAGGCCGTTGTTTGCGCCTCCACGGGCAACACGTCCGCGTCAGCTGCTGCCTACGCTACCGCCGCCGGCCTTAAGTGCGCGGTGCTGGTGCCTGAAGGCAAGATCTCCATGGGCAAGTTGAGCCAAGCCATCGCGCACGGTGCCACGCTGCTCCAAGTTGATGGCAACTTTGATAACTGCCTGGACATCGCCAGGAAACTGGGCGAGTCCTACCCGGTGTTTTTGGTGAACTCCGTGAACCCGGCGCGCATCCAGGGACAGAAGACCGGTGCCTTCGAAGTTGTGGACAGCCTCGGGGATGCCCCGGACATCCATGTACTGCCTGTGGGCAACGCCGGCAATATCACTGCGTACTGGAAGGGCTACAAGGAATACTCCGCTCCCTTCGAGACCGCCAATGGCACGCTTCCGGCCGTATCCACCAAGACTCCGGTCATGTGGGGCTTCCAAGCTGCAGGTGCCGCGCCGTTCGTTGCCGGCCACCCCATCACGGAGCCGGATACGATCGCTACCGCCATCCGCATCGGCAACCCGGCATCGTGGGATACCGCTGTAGCGGCCCGTGACGAATCCGGTGGCCTGATCGAGGCTGTTACTGATGAAGAGATCCTGGATGCCCACCGCTGGCTGTCCGCCAAAGAAGGTGTCTTCGTTGAACCCGGCTCCGCTGCCGGTGTTGCGGGCTTGATCAAGAAGCATGCCGCGGGTGAAGTCCCGTCCGGCAAAACGATCGTCATCACGGTCACCGGACACGGACTCAAGGACCCCCAGTGGGCCCTCCGTACCGAAGATGGCAGCGATGTCCAGCCCGTTAAAGTGCCGAACGACGTCGTTACCGTTGCCTCAGAACTGGGACTGGAAGAAAACTAAGAGTGGAATCAACGCAGCCCACCGCGACCGATCGTGCACTCGTCGCGGCAGGCCAGCGGGTGACCGTCAAGGTCCCCGGAACGAGTGCCAACCTGGGTCCCGGTTACGACAGCCTCGGCTTGGCCCTGTCCATTTACGACACCTTGACGGTGGAAACGAACAGCACCGGAGAGCTCGAGTTTGAGCTCTCCGGTGAGGGCGCCGAAACCCTTCCCCGGGATGCCAGCCACTTGGTCGTTCGCGCCATCGACCTCGCCTTGGAGCGTTTGGGTCACCAACGGTCCGGTCTAAAAATCATTGCCGATAACGTCAACCCGCACGGTAGGGGACTCGGTTCTTCAGCCTCGGCCGTGGTGGCGGCCGTTACCGCCGCGAACGCCCTGGTTCCTGCAGAAGCGCGCCAGGACCGTGACTGGATACTGCAGCTGACCAGCGAGATGGAAGGGCACCCTGACAACGTCGCACCCGCGATTTTCGGCGGACTGGCGCTGTCATGGCAGGACAGCGAGCAGTACAGCAGCACGCGTGCGGACGTGGCGAGCTCTGTTATCCCCGTGGTGGCTGTTCCTGACTACGAGCTTGCTACCGAAACTGCCCGGGGTCTACTCCCCGCGTCAGTGGGCCACCATGCGGCAGCCATGAATTCCGGGCGCGCAGCGTTGTTGATTCATGCGCTGACAGCAGATCCCGCCTTGCTGCTGCCTGGCACCGAGGACTATCTCCACCAGAGCTACCGTGCACAAGCCATGCGTCCCAGCGCAGATCTCCTCGCAGTCTTGCGGGAGGCGGGCCATGCGGCAGTTGTCTCCGGTGCTGGTCCCACCGTGATGGTGCTGGCAAATGGTGCCGAGCAGGCGTCGGCGGTTGTTGAATTTATTGAGGGTTTTACTGCGGTCAACACACCCGACGTCGGTTGGCGCGTGATGACGCTGGCTGTGGACGTTCAAGGTGCTAGAGTGGAAGTGCACCGCCAGTAAAGCCGCGGGCAGTTCCCTGATTTTGGATCTCGGTGTTTAGCCGTACCCTTTCGTCAACTGTGCCAACGTTGGTGGTGCCGTCTCTTTCCGGCCTGTCTCAGGTGCCGCAGAAATCTCTCTGTTCCCTGAACGCTACGCCGGCTGCCCGGGCAACTGGATCCAGTGATGACGATCAGTATCCGGCCCTGTTGGCCACAATCCACCAGGCACGGCCCAATCACCGGCTGCAGATCTGAACTGCAGCCCAGAACAAATCATCGCGTCCAGCTCTCGCTCTGGACGCCGTCGAGGGGGAAGGATCCTTCGTGACAGAAACCACTGAGCTGGCTTCAGCTGTGGACACAACATCTTCTGCTGCTGATTCGTCAACTGCAGCAACCACCAAGAGCAGCGGCCTCGCAGGCCTTAAGCTCGCCCAGCTTCAGGCTCTTGCGAGCCAGTTGGGCATTTCCGGGGGATCCCGTATGCGCAAGGGGGACTTGGTAACGGCCATTTCGGCACATCGTGCCGGGACGTCCACCACCAAAGCGCCTGCCAAGGCCACGGCGAAGGCAGCTGCGGTCAAGGAAACTCCGGCCGCGGAGCCGAAGGCCGTCAAGGAAAACAGCGCTCCTGCTGATTCCGTGGCCGCTGACGCTCCCGCCCAGGAAGCACCTCGAGGCCGGGGTCGAGGCCGCAGCCGCCGCGCCACCAGCGACGGAGTCGTAGCAGCTGTTGAAGCAGCGGCTCCCGCTGAGCCCGCAGCCGCTCCGGTTGTTGAAGCTCCGGCAGTGGCAGAGGCAGGCGAAGCGGTTACAGAGCGTCGCCAGCCCCGCACCCGCAACCGGCGCCGTGGCGAAGCTGCCGCAGCGCCCGCGGAGGCCGTAGAAGCACCGGCTGCAGAGCAAGCTGCTGATCGCACGGAACAGCGTGAACAGCGCACTGACCGTAACGAGCAGCGTGAGCAGCGCACTGACCGCAACGAGCAGCGTGAGCAGCGCACAGATCGTAACGAACAGCGCGAACAGTCCGATTCGGGCGATCAGCAACGCGAACGCCGCGAGAACAACCGTGGTCGCCGGGACGATGCCAACGACGGCGAAGACACCGGCAACCGCCGGAACCGACGCAATCGTCGCGACCGTAACGAGCAGTCTGACCGGAATGACCGCAATGACCGTCGTGGCGGCCAGGACAGCCGTGACGGCAACAGCCGCAGCGACCGTTTCCGTGACCGCAACGAACGTCGTCGTGGCCGTGCGCAGGGACCGGACGTTGACGACGTCGAAGTAACCGAAGACGACGTCCTGCTGCCCGTTGCCGGCATCCTGGACGTCTTGGAGAACTACGCGTTCATCCGCACGTCCGGCTACCTTCCGGGCGCAAACGACGTTTACGTCTCCTTGGCACAGGTCAAGAAGTACAACCTGCGCAAGGGCGACGCCGTTGTTGGCGCCATTCGCGCACCGCGCGATGGTGAAGACCGCAGCCAGCAGTCCGTCCGTCAGAAGTTCAACGCGCTGGTTCGCGTCACTTCGGTCAACGGCAAGACTCCGGAAGAGCTCAAGGACCGCGTCGAGTTCGCCAAGCTCGTCCCGCTGTACCCGTCCGAGCGCCTGCGCCTGGAAACGGACCCCAAAAAGATCGGCCCGCGCGTCATTGACCTTGTGGCTCCGATCGGCAAGGGTCAGCGTGGCCTGATTGTCTCCCCGCCCAAGGCTGGTAAGACTCTCATCCTGCAGTCGATCGCCAACGCCATCACCACCAACAATCCTGAGGTCCACCTCATGATGGTGCTCGTTGACGAACGCCCTGAAGAAGTCACGGACATGCAGCGCACGGTTAAGGGCGAGGTCATTGCCTCCACCTTCGACCGTCCCGCGGATGACCACACCACCGTTGCCGAGCTCTCCATCGAACGTGCCAAGCGCCTCGTGGAAATGGGCATGGACGTAGTGGTTCTTCTTGACTCCATGACCCGTCTGGGCCGCGCTTACAACCTGGCAGCACCGGCCTCCGGCCGCATCCTGTCCGGTGGCGTTGACTCTGCAGCGCTGTACCCGCCCAAGCGGTTCTTCGGTGCTGCCCGCAACATCGAAAACGGCGGCTCGCTGACCATCCTGGCAACGGCCCTCGTGGAGACCGGGTCCAAGATGGACGAAGTGATCTTCGAGGAATTCAAGGGCACCGGCAACATGGAGCTCCGCCTGTCCCGCCAGTTGGCGGACAAGCGCATCTTCCCGGCTGTGGACGTCAACGCGTCCGGCACCCGCCGCGAAGAGAACCTGCTCTCGCCTGAAGAGGTCAAGATCATGTGGAAGCTGCGCCGTGTACTCTCCGGTCTGGAGCAGCAGCAAAGCCTTGAGCTGCTGACCAACAAGATCCGGGAGACGCAGAGCAACGTCGAGTTCCTCATGCAGGTACAGAAGACGACGCTTGGAGCGAAGTCGGACAACGACAAATAGCGTTATCTGGGGTGGGGCCGTCGAGTAATTTTGCCGGCCCCGCCCCTTCGCGTTGCTGCTGACGTACTGCGTACGTCAGCAGCAACGCTACGACAGGCCCGATGCCACTCCCGGGCCGGCAAAATTACTCGACGGCGGTCAGGTCACCTTGGGCGTTGCCGTCACCTTCGCTGGCCGGCTTATTTGAGCGGTTGGTCGTTAAATCACCAATCGTCGCAACTAGACTTGTCTGCGAGTCGAAAGAGGTTTGAAAATGTTTGAGTCCGTACAGGGATTGCTGGATGAGCATGCTGCAATTCAGGCGCAGTTGAGCGATCCTGCTGTTTATGCCGATCAGTCTGCGGCCAGGAAGTTGGGGCGGCGCTCTGCCCAGCTTCAGGGGATCGTGGAGGCGTACAACAAGTGGCGCGGGCTCAATGATGACTTGGAAGCTGCCAAGGAGATGGCTGACGAGGATCCGGAGTTCGCTGCTGAGGTTGTGCAGTTGGAGGAGCAGATTCCCGCAGCCCAGGAACGGCTTCGCCGCCTGCTGATCCCGCGCGATCCTGATGACGCCCGCAACGTGATCCTTGAAGTGAAGGGTGGCGAGGGCGGTGATGAAGCTGCGTTGTTCGCCGGTGACCTTTTGCGGATGTACATGCGGTACGCCGAATCCCGCGGATGGAAGACTGAAATGATCTCCGCCACCGAGTCCGATCTTGGTGGCTATAAGGACGTTGCCGTCGCCATCAAGGGCAACTCCAACGACCCCGCACAGGGCGTCTTTGCCCGCCTGAAATTCGAGGGCGGCGTACACCGCGTTCAGCGCGTACCCGTGACGGAGTCGCAAGGCCGCATCCACACCTCGGCCGCCGGCGTGCTGGTGCTCCCCGAAGTCGACGAACCTGAAGAACTTGAGATCAACCAAAATGACCTCAAGATCGATGTCTACCGTTCATCAGGTCCGGGTGGCCAGTCCGTGAACACCACTGACTCCGCGGTCCGCATCACCCACTTGCCTACGGGCATTGTTGTGGCCATGCAGAACGAGAAGTCCCAGCTCCAGAACCGTGAGGCCGGCATGCGCGTTCTTCGTGCACGGCTCCTGGCCCACCAGCAGGAGCAGATCGACGCCGCCAACTCGGAACAGCGCAAGTCGCAGATCCGCACCATGGACCGTTCGGAGCGTATCCGTACGTACAACTTCCCGGAAAATCGCATCGCGGATCACCGGACGGGTTACAAGGCCTACAACCTTGACGCTGTCATGAACGGTGACCTTGAACCAGTCATCCAGTCAGCGATTGAAGCCGATGAGCAGGCACGGCTGGACGCCATCGGCGAGTAGCCGTTGGTCCTGAGCCCGCCGATTCCCAGCAAACCAGAGTAGATCCATGACGTTTTACCAAGGCCAGAGCCTCGCGGACGCTGTTCGCGAGGCCACCGCCGTCCTGACCGACGCCGGTGTTCCCACGCCACGTGTGGATGCCGAATTGCTGGCCGACCATTTGCTGGGAGTGGGCCTCGGAAGACTCCGTGCACTGCTTCTCGGTGACACTCCTGCACCGGAAGGCTATGGAGAGCTGGTGGAAGAGCGCGCCGGACGCGTCCCCCTTCAGCACATCACCGGCGTCGCGTATTTCCGGTACCTGGAGTTGCGCGTTGGTCCGGGGGTCTTCATTCCCCGGCCCGAAACTGAATCAGTGGTCCAGTTGGTGATTGACCATCTTGCGGGAGTGCGCAGCCCCAAGGTGGTGGACCTCGGTACGGGGTCCGGTGCGATCGCAGGCTCCATCGCCTACGAGGTTCCCGGTGCTGAAGTACACGCCGTGGAATACAGCACCTTTGCCCATGCTTGGGCAGCCCGGAATCTGGAACCACTTGGCGTGGTACTTATTGAAGGCGACCTTCGGGATGCCCTTCCCGAACACAACGGAACCTTCGACGTCGTCGTATCCAACCCGCCGTACATTCCGGCTGAAGCTATTCCCACGGAACCCGAAGTTGCACTCCATGATCCGCCTGAGGCTCTTTATGGCGGGGGAGCGGACGGCATGGTACTTCCGACGGCGGCCGCAGCCTCAGCGGCCCGCCTCCTGAAACCCGGCGGATACTTTGTGATGGAACACGCGGAAGTCCAAGCTGCATGGATTGCCGGCATGCTGGAGAGGGCCGGCCATTGGCGAAGCATCACCACGCACTACGACTTGAACGGTAAGGAACGTGCCACCAGTGCGTTGCTGGCAAGCCCCTCTCCGGATGAGTGAAAGAATAGCGCTGTGACCACAACCTATAACTGCACTTCCGATGACCAGCGCACTGAAGGTCTTCAGCATGCCCAGCGCGCCATCAGCGAGAAGAAGTGCGTCGTGATGCCAACGGACACCGTTTACGGTATCGCCGCAGATGCTTTCTCGCCGCTGGCCGTGACCATGTTGTTGGCCTCAAAAGGGCGCAGCCGGCAAATGCCGCCGCCGGTCTTGATTCCGCGAGTCAACGCCTTGGACGGGCTGGCTACTGACGTGCCTGCAGACGCCAGGGCACTTGCACAGGCGTTTTGGCCTGGCGGGCTGACATTGATACTGCACGCTCAGCCGTCCTTGGACTGGGACCTCGGCGACACCAAGGGCAGTGTGGCCCTCAGGATGCCCGATGACCAGGTCGCTTTGGATCTCCTGGGGCTCACTGGTCCTTTGGCCGTTTCCTCTGCAAACAGGACAGGCCAGCCAGCAGCACAGACAGCCTCGGAAGCACGTCTGCAGTTGGCTGAATCGGTTGAGGTTTACCTCGAAGCCGGATTCCGTCCGATTAAGGGCACTGCTGCCTTGCCTTCGACGATTGTTGATGCCACATCCTCTCCTTTCCGGGTAGTGCGGCAGGGAGCTATTGAGTTGGAACGGCTCCGCGAGATCGTTCCCTCGATGCTGGGTGTAGGGGAAACCATTCCCGCGGAGGCCCCCGCCCCGATCGAAACACCGGCAGTGGATGAGGCCCAGTCGGAAGAGGCGACGGCGGTAGACGCGTCGGACGCTGCTGTGGCCCAGTCGGAAGAGGCGACGGCGGTAGACGCGCCGGCCGCTAGTGAAGATGTCACCGATCACACGGTCAAGCCCGCGACCTCCAGCGAAGCCACGTCCGAATGATTCCGGAGCGCCAACGCGTCCCCGTCTTCGACGTCGACGCAACTCCGATGCGCGTCAATGAGGTTGTCGATGCCCTGGGCGGTTTGATCGCTGCTGGAACAACCGCAACCGTTTTGGGACACAATCTTCACAGCATCACCTTGCTTCACTCGCGCCAGGATGTGCGCTCTTTGTATGAGAACAGCGCCGTTGTCCTTCTGGACGGCGCACCGGTAGCCATGCTGTGGGGGCTCGCGCACAAACGTCAGCTCCAGCCCTTGGGGGAGGGAACCATGGCTTATCGCCTGGGTTCCATGGATTGGATTCCGGAGCTAGGTAAGGTCAAAGACCTGGAGCGCATAGCTGTTGTTGGCGCTGGAAGGACTGCCAATACAAAGGCAGTGGCGCGGTTGCGCTCCATCATTCCCGGTGCAATCGTGGACGGTATGCCCGGCGAGGGGTGGGACGCTGGCCTGGAGAACAGGGTGGTGGACTGGCTGACGGCCTTCCGTCCGCAACTGGTCCTCATGGGACTGGGTATGCCCCTTCAGGAGAACGTCCTTCACCGCAGGCTCCACCATCTGCCACCCGCCGTTTATTGTGCTGTGGGCGGTGCAATCGAACAGGTTGCGGGTGTCCAAAAGCTGGCACCGCGCTGGTTGGGACGCTTGGGACTTGAGTGGGCTTGGCGGCTTGCCCTTCACCCGGGCCGCGTGGCCTACAGAGTTTTCGTTGAACCTTGGAAGCTGGCAGGCCTGCTGGTCAGTCGTCGCTTCCAACCATCCAAGACCAAAGGCGAGTAAATGACGTCACACCCCGTCGTGGTCGCAGTCGTAGTGACCTTCAACCGGCGTGAACTCCTCCAAACCACCCTCAGCGGCATCGCCGCAGGCACTCAGGTGCCGGACGCCGTCGTCATTGTGGACAATGCGTCCACTGACGGAACCGCAGAGTTCCTTCGGAACTACCAAAGTCCCATCACCACGGATGTGGTCACGTTGAACACCAACGTGGGAGGCGCGGGTGGCTTCGTCGTCGGCATGGAACGGGCCGTCCTCGACCACGGGGCAGACCACGTGTGGATCATGGACGATGACACCGAGCCGCAGCCGAAGGCTTTGCAGGAAGCCTTGGACGTCTCCGAGTCCTACCTCAAGGACACGGGGAAGGCGCCGGCGTTTATTGCCAGCAGAGTGGTGTGGACCGATGGCCGCGATCATCCCATGAACCGTATGAGGCCACGGATTGGCGCCCGTGAGGAACAGCGCAATGCTGCGGCCCGGCTGGGAGCCACGCAAATCCGTAGTGCCTCGTTCGTCTCGGTTCTGATTCGAGCCGAAGAGATCAGAAAGCATGGACTACCCCTTGCGGACTACTTCATTTGGAATGATGACCTCGAGTACACCGCCAGGATTTCCCGCAATGGGACAGCACTGACCACCAATGCATCAGTGGCCAACCACCACACCAAGGTCTTTGGTGATGCCGGAGCGGACCCGGGGCCGCGCTTCTACTACGAAGTCCGGAACAAGATATGGGTCTACACTCGCTCGAACGCTCTGGCGCCGTGGGAAAAAGTCTTGTTTACGGGAGCTTCGCTGCGCAACTGGGTCCGCACGATTGCGGCCTCTCCGAATCGCAAGGTGCTCGCCGCCGGGCTTCTGAAGGGCCTGCGTCACAGCCTGAAATCCCCGCGCTCCAACGCGCAGGTTCTGAACGGAATCTACGAATTGCGCGAGGTACGAGAGCCGGCCAGCTAGCATTGCTGCCCGAATCCCAGCCGAACACGCTGGGTCTTCCGGGCTGCGTCACCGGGGGGTCACGGCCATTGGCATTAGTATCGTGACTAGAGTCCACAGAAATCCCGCAACATTCGGCACAGCCGGTGCAGGCATGGCGACGGAGTAGTTCCATTTATCCAAAGACAGATTTCCCCACCTTGAGCTGCGCACAACCTGACGGCAATCAGTTCCGCTGGCTGCGGTTGTTGGGGCATTGTTCCCGTTCGGTGAGCAGCCTGCTTTCCGGGGCCGCCGCATGATCATGTACATGCTGATGGCCCTCACGGCGGCCATTGTTTCCTACGCTGGAACGTGGGGTGCCCGTGTGGTGGGAAACAAGCTGCGGTTGTTCCAGCCCATTCGCAGCCGCGATATGCACTCGGCGCTCATTTCCAAGCTCGGCGGACTTGGCATTTTTGTGGGCTTCTTCGCCGCGCTGGTGGTGGCCAGCAATTCTTTCTTCGTCAAGGACATCTTCAGGCACAACGATGCCCCGTGGGGGATTTTGGCTGGGGCCGTGGTGATTGTGGCCGTAGGAGTGGCTGACGACATCCTGGATATCCGGTGGTGGATCAAACTTTTGGGCCAGGCCGGAGCTGCGCTGATCGTGGCGATCTGGGGCGTCCGGATGTCCGTTGTCCCCTTCATCCCCGAGCCGATCTTCCTTGAATCCGAAGTGGTTCAAATCGTGTTGACTGCCGGACTCATTGTGACAACCATGAATGCGGTCAACTTCATCGATGGCTTGGATGGGTTGGCGGCAGGTGTTGCCATCATCGGAGGCGGCGCCTTCTTCCTCACCGCGTATTGGGTCCACCGCAACAATCCGTCCACGGACAATTCAGATCTCGCAACGCTCCTGATGGCAATCCTTGTGGGCAGTTGCATCGGCTTCCTGCCCCACAACTGGTTTCCCGCCAAAATCTTCATGGGCGACTCCGGGGCCATGCTCATTGGATTGCTCATGGCCTCGGCAGGCGTGGTGGCCACCGGACAGATCGGCTCCGGTCTCTACGATCGCGCCAACGGTATCCCCACCATCGTCCCCATCTTGCTCCCGTTCGCGGTGCTCTCCCTTCCCCTCCTTGATCTGGGGATGGCTGTTGTCCGGAGAACAGCCAGGGGTCAATCGCCGTGGTCCGCTGACCGCGGGCACCTTCACCACAAGTTGGTGGACCTTGGTTACTCGCACCGCAGCGCCGTGGTGATGCTTTATGTTTGGACGTGCATTCTGGCCTTCGGCGGTGTGGCCTTTGCGGTCTTCCCCTGGCAGATCGTGCTGATCGTCCTCATAGCTGCAGCGCTGGTGATGGCCGCCGTGACGGCGTGGCCTTACTTCACCCGGAATTCCACCCGGCCGGGAGAGTAGTTATGACGAACCGGTTATGGTCACAGTTCTATCTCATGTAGAATTCTTACTGCGGACAGTCACTCGCCCGTAACCCCACTTTGAGAATATGGCACCTGTGCCACGAGGATTGGTATCCCCATGACATCCAACGCTGAAACCGGACGCCCATCCGGTAAACGTGGTGTTGGAATTTCTGGTGAGACAAGCAACCTCTGGCTACGGCTGCTCTACTTCAGTGCCGCTGCAGCACTGGCGGCCACGGCAGTCACCTGTGTGATCGCAGCCCTCATGAATGGTGGGCAAGCCGCGCTATCTGTAGCGCTCGGAGCCATGCTGGTCATGGTTTTCTTTGGAATCAGTCTCCTGATCGGTCATTTTGTCGGTCGAAGCAACCCTTCCGGCGCAATCGGACTTTTCGTTGCGACTTACTTCATCAAGGTCATCGGGTTCGCTGTCGTGCTTTTTGTCCTTGGCGCGCCGGACTGGCTCAACGGCCGGTGGTTCGTCATAGGGGCGGTAGTTTCGGTCGTCATTTGGCAGGCGGCGGAAATCTACGCTTTCAGCAAGGCCCGCCTCCAGATCTACAACGATCCTGCCGGGCCGAAGGGCGGCCCTGATGTCTCCGCGTAAGCGCTACTCGCGCCCCTCAGTCGGTGCTCAGCAACCTGCCAATCGCCCTGATTCGGCTGAAGCCGGAAATGACGGCGGATACAACGCCGGCATTGCCGTCTTCAGCTACATCATTGGCGGGATCATTGTCTGGAGTTTGATAGGCTGGGGTCTGGATAATCTGTGGGGGACCCGCTGGATTGTGCTCCTTGGCGCTCTGCTGGGAGCCGCAGGAGGGTTCTATCTTTCCCATATGCACGGCCTCACCAGGCAAAGCTCCAACTCTCCTGGTGAGAGCAAAGCAGACAGCGGTCCGTCCATGGACGGGGACAGTAATGCCAAATAATTTCACATGGATTAAGACTGCGTCCACCGCGTTCATAATCCAACCAATGCCCAATGATGGACACAGCAGAGAGGAAACGCGTTGATCGCGCTTGCGCTCCCCGCCCAGGATTCGGGGTCATTCACCCCACCCGGAATCGACGAAATGCACCTGCCGGCAATCCTGCCTTGGGGTGCGCACGATGGCTTCTCCAAGCAGATGTTGCTGGTGATCCTTTCGGTCGTCATTATCGCTACATTCTTCATCCTCGCTGCACGTAAGCAGCAGCTGGTTCCCGGCAAGCTGCAGTTCGCAGGAGAGATGGCTTACGGCTTTGTCCGTAACAGCATCGCCAAGGACATCATCGGCGGCAAGGACTTCATCAAGTACGTCCCGCTGCTTTTCAGCCTGTTCTTCTTCATTCTGGTGAACAACATTTATGGCGCCATCCCGGTGATTCAGCTTCCGAGCTTCTCCCACGTTGGCGGAGCCTATGTGCTGGCCGGCATCGTGTACTTCACCTGGATCATCATCGGCATCAAGAAGAACGGCATAAAGTACTTCAAACTTGCCACCGTTCCTTCCGGTGTGCCGTGGTACATCCTGCCGATCGTTGTACCGATCGAAATTATCTCCAACTTCCTGGTCCGCCCCGTCACGCACAGCCTTCGTCTGTTTGCGACCATGCTGGCAGGCCACTTGATCGTCATGCTCGCCGGATCCGGTATCGAGTACCTGGTTATGCAGGAGAATGTGCTCTTGAAGGGCACCTCTGTTCTGGTGCTCGTAGGTGCCATCGCCATGTACATGCTTGAAGCACTGATCATGGCCCTGCAGGCCTACGTGTTCACCCTGCTTACTGCGATTTACATCGAAGGCGCCCTGCACGCCGACAGCCACTAGGCACAAAAAACTTCCCCTGATGGGGATTGAAGTAAACCAAACAACCTGCCACATGGGTGGCATCTTGAAAGGAAAAAAATGGAAGGCAATCTCAACCTCGTAGGTTACGGTCTGTCCGCAATCGGCGGTGGTATCGGTGTGGGTCTGGTATTCGCGGCTTACATCAACGGTGTTGCTCGTCAGCCGGAAGCTCAGCGCGTGCTGCAGCCGATCGCGTTCCTTGGTCTGGCACTGACCGAAGCTCTCGCCATCCTCGGCCTCGTCTTCGCTTTCGTTCTCTAGTCCTCGGATTCAGAACAAAGCGAATTCCGCAACCGAGTAGATAGGACGGGTGAAATATGAATCAGCTGATCATCTCAGCCGCCACTGAAGGCGAAGAGGCCGCCAACCCTCTCGTTCCCAATGTTTGGGAAATGGGCGTCGTCCTCGTCGGCTTTGCGGTCCTCCTGTACATCGTGGTCAAGTTCATTGTCCCGATGTTCGAGAAGACTTTCGCAGAGCGCGCCGAAGCAATTGAAGGTGGCATTGCAAAGGCCGAAGCAGCCCAAGCGGAAGCTTCTGCAGCTCTTGAAGAGTACAAGCAGCAGCTCACCGATGCCCGGGCCGAAGCCAACCGTATCCGCGAAGAAGCACGCGCCGAAGGCGCCCAGATCCTTGCGGACTTGAAGGCCAAGGCTGCGGCAGAGTCCGCACGCATCACCGAGCAGGCACACGCCGCCATCGAATCTGAGCGCCAGGCAGCAGTTGTCTCGCTTCGTTCCGAGGTAGGCACCCTGGCCACCACGCTGGCGGGCCGCATCGTCGGGGAAGCACTCACCGATGACCAGCGTGCCGCACGCGTTGTGGACCGTTTCCTGGCAGATCTGGAGACCCAGAGCGCAGGTGCAGCTAAGTAATGGCAGGTATATCGAGCGAATCGCTGACCACAGCACTGGCGCAGTTGGAAACCAAGCTTCCCTTCGCTTCGCTGCAGTTGGCTAAGGACCTCTTCGGAATCCTGGGAACGGTGGACAGCTCGGCTGGCTTGCGCCGCGCCCTGACTGACCCGTCCCGTTCCGGTGACGAGAAGTCGGCGCTGGTCAAGCAGCTGGTTGGCGGGAAAGTCTCCGCTGATGCTGCTGAGATTGCAGGCGGATTGGCCGGCTCGCGCTGGGCATCAGCACGCGATATCGGCGATGCACTCGAGACGCTTGCCGCCACGGTTGTTATTGCCGTAGCTGAAAACAAGTCGGCCGTTTCTGCCTCCGGTATCACGGGGCTGGAAGAGCTGGAAAACGATCTGTTTGCCTTCAACCAGGCCGTCGCCTCCAGCCACGAAGTACAACGTGCTCTGTCTGAGCCGCAGGCATCTCCCGCGGCGAAGATTGCACTGGCCGAGAAACTTGTTCCTGGCAGCAGCGAGGAAGCAAAGGTTCTCATCAGCCAAGCAGTTACGCAGCCGCGCGGTGTCAAGCCGAGCAAGCTCGTCGAGTCATTCGCCAAGCTTGCAGCCAAGCGTCAGCAGCGCTGGATTGCAACTGTCAGCGTTACCCGTCCGTTGACGGAAACGCAGGCCAGCCGTCTGCAGGCCGGGCTGGATGCCCTGTACGGCCGCGAACTGAAGGTCAACGTCAATGTTGACCCCGCACTGATCGGTGGAATCCGCGTCCAGGTAGGTGACGAAGTGCTCGACGCTTCGGTTATTGCCCGCCTGACCGAACTCCGCCGCCAGCTCGCTGGCTAGCGAAGACAAAGCACAACTTAACTGATATAAAACCCGGTCATCGTGAGCAACGATGATCACGAAAACAGGAGAGCAGGGACTGCAGATGGCCGAATTGACCATCAACGCCGACGACGTCCGTAATGCGTTGAACGAGTTCGCGGCGTCCTACGAACCCGGTAACGCAGAGCGCGTAGAGGTTGGTCGTGTGACCACCGCAAGTGACGGCATCGCCCGTGTTGAGGGTCTTCCCTCGGTCATGGCGAACGAGCTGCTTCGCTTCGAAGATGGCACGCTGGGCCTGGCCCAGAACCTTGACGTCCGCGAGATCGGTGTCATTATCCTCGGTGACTTCACCGGCATCGAAGAAGGCCAGGAAGTTCACCGCACCGGTGAAATCCTGTCCGTTCCGGTTGGCGACGCCTTCCTGGGTCGCGTTGTTGACCCGCTGGGCCAGCCGATCGATGACCTTGGCGAGATCAAGGCCGAAGGCACCCGTGCGCTGGAACTCCAGGCCCCGGGCGTTACCGAACGCAAGTCGGTTCACGAACCGATGCAGACCGGCCTCAAGGCTATCGACGCCATGATCCCGATCGGCCGTGGCCAGCGTCAGCTGATCATCGGTGACCGCCAGACCGGCAAGACTGCCATCGCCGTTGACACCATCATCAACCAGAAGGCCAACTGGGCTTCGGGCGATGTCACCAAGCAGGTTCGCTGCGTATACGTCGGTGTTGGCCAGAAGGCTTCCACCATCGCAGCTGTCCGTCAGACCCTTGAAGACCACGGCGCACTGGAGTACACCACCATCGTGGCGTCCCCGGCATCTGACCCCGCTGGCTTCAAGTACTTGGCTCCGTATGCTGGCTCGGCCATCGGCCAGCACTGGATGTACGGCGGCAAGCACGTTCTGGTGATCTTCGATGACCTGTCCAAGCAGGCCGAAGCCTACCGCGCCGTGTCCCTGCTGCTGCGTCGTCCGCCGGGACGCGAAGCTTACCCGGGTGACGTCTTCTACTTGCACTCCCGCCTGCTGGAGCGTTGTGCCAAGCTCTCCGACGAGCTCGGTGCAGGTTCGATGACGGGTCTTCCGATCGTCGAAACCAAGGCAAACGACGTCTCTGCCTACATCCCCACCAACGTGATCTCCATTACCGATGGCCAGATCTTCCTCCAGTCGGATCTCTTCAACGCCAACCAGCGCCCCGCTGTTGACGTTGGTGTGTCCGTCTCCCGCGTCGGTGGTGCTGCACAGGTCAAGTCCATGAAGAAGGTCTCCGGTACCTTGAAGCTGGACCTGGCCCAGTACCGCGACATGCAGGCATTCGCCATGTTCGCCTCGGACCTGGATGCTGCTTCGCGTCAGCAGCTGACCCGTGGTGCACGCCTGATGGAACTGCTGAAGCAGGGCCAGTACTCACCGTTCCCGGTTGAGAACCAGGTTGTCTCCATTTGGGCCGGCACCAACGGTTACCTGGACGACGTTCCGGTTGAGGACATCAGCCGCTTCGAGTCCGAGTTCCTGGAGCACCTGACGCACAAGTCCTCCATCCTGACCACGCTGGCACAGACCAACGTTCTGGATGACGACACCGCTGCAGCTTTGAAGGAAGCCATTGTTTCCTTCAAGAAGGGCTTCTTCGGCGAGGGCGACAACCACTTGGTTGGCGCTGGCCACGAGGAGCACGCAGCGATCTCCGGCGGCGACGTCGACCAGGAAAAGATCGTCAAGCAGAAGCGCTAGTTCCGATAACCTGCTCTGCCGGGGTCCGAAAGGGCCCCGGCAGGGCAGCACATCGGGAACTTAGGAAAGGATAAGTATGGGAGCCCAGATTCGGGTCTACCGTCAGAAGATCAGCTCGACGACGTCGATGCGCAAGATCTTCAAGGCGATGGAACTGATCGCTACCTCGCGCATCGGTAAGGCCCGCGCCCGCGTAGCAGCTTCACTGCCTTACGCGAACGCGATTACCCGCGCCGTTTCTGCTGTCGCAACTCAGAGCGAAATCGACCACCCGCTGACCACCGAGCCGGAGCAGATCCGCCGCGCCGCAGTCCTGATCATCACATCAGACCGCGGCCTTGCAGGATCCTACTCCGCTAGCGTGCTCAAGCAGGCTGAAGGTCTCACCGAGCTTCTTCACGCAGAAGGCAAGGAAGTCAAGGCGTACCTGGTTGGCCGCAAGGCACAGGCGTACTTCGATTTCCGCAACCGTTCCTACGCACGCGTATGGACCGGGGGCACGGACGCACCGGAATTCGAAACCGCGCAGGAAGTCGGAGCTGCACTTCTTGAAGACTTCTCCACTGACTTTGAAGAGGGCGGCGTGGACGAGATCCACGTTGTCTACACCCGCTTCAAGTCCATGGTGACGCAGGAGCCTACGGTTATCCGTCTGCTCCCGCTGGAGGTCGTCGAAGAGGAAGCAGCCTCGGAATCCGAGCTGTTGCCGTTGTACGAGTTTGAGCCTGAAACGGAGCAGGTGCTTGACGCACTGCTGCCGCGTTACATCGAGTCCCGTATCTTCGCAGCCATGCTGCAGGCCGCAGCTTCCGAGCTCGCCGCCCGCCAGCGCGCTATGAAGTCGGCCGGTGACAACGCAACCGATTTGATCAAGAAGTACACGCGCCTTCGCAACACGGCCCGCCAGGCCGAGATTACGCAGGAGCTTTCCGAGATCGTAGCCGGCGCAGACGCACTAGCGTCCTAGCCAGCAACGGATTCGGTTCAAAGCAGCACCTGCACCAAACAGATAAACTTAACCCCACGCCATCTACTGAGTGAAGTGAGAGAGATGACTGCCACTGCTACCGAACACGTAGCTACGGCCGGTGCCACCGGCCGCATTGCCCGTGTTATTGGCCCGGTTGTCGACGTCGAATTCCCGGCTGACGCAATCCCCTCGATTTACAACGCTCTGACCACTGAGATCACACTCAACGGCCAGACAAAAACCATCACGTTCGAGACCTCCCAGCACCTGGGCGACAACCTCGTTCGCGCCATCTCCCTGCAGGCAACCGACGGCCTTGTCCGCGGTACCACCGTGCAGGACTCCGGCGCACCGATCTCCGTGCCCGTGGGCGACGGCGTCAAGGGCCACATCTTCAACGTTCTCGGCAAGCCGCTGGACGTCGAAGAGTCCGAGATCAAGGCTGACGCTTACTGGCCGATCCACCGCAAGGCTCCGTCCTTCGCTTCCCTCGAGGGCTCCACGGAGATGCTCGAGACCGGCATCAAGGTCATCGACCTTCTCACCCCCTACATCAAGGGTGGAAAGATCGGCCTCTTCGGCGGCGCCGGCGTTGGCAAGACCGTTCTGATCCAGGAAATGATCACCCGTGTTGCCCGCAACTTCGGTGGTACTTCCGTCTTCGCCGGTGTTGGCGAGCGTACCCGTGAAGGTAACGACCTCTGGGTTGAAATGGAAGAGGCAGGCGTTCTTAAGGACACCGCCCTTGTATTCGGCCAGATGGACGAGCCGCCGGGAACGCGTCTTCGCGTGGCGCTGTCCGCACTGACCATGGCGGAGTACTTCCGCGATGTTCAGAACCAGGACGTGTTGCTCTTCATCGACAACATCTTCCGCTTCACGCAGGCAGGTTCGGAAGTTTCCACGCTGCTCGGCCGTATGCCCTCCGCTGTGGGCTACCAGCCGAACCTTGCCGATGAGATGGGCCTCCTCCAGGAGCGCATCACCTCGACCAAGGGTCACTCCATCACGTCGATGCAGGCTATCTACGTGCCGGCTGATGACTACACCGACCCGGCTCCGGCAACGACCTTCGCACACCTCGACGCGACCACGGAACTTTCCCGTGAAATCGCTTCCCGTGGTCTGTACCCGGCCGTTGACCCGCTGACGTCCACTTCCCGTATCCTGGACCCCCAGTACATCGGCAAGGATCACTACAACACGGCTGTCCGTGTGAAGCAGATCCTGCAGAAGAACAAGGAACTCCAGGACATCATCGCCATCCTCGGTGTTGACGAGTTGTCTGAAGAGGACAAGATCGTCGTGTCGCGTGCACGTCGTATCCAGCAGTTCCTCTCGCAGAACACTTACACCGCCAAGCAGTTCACCGGCGTCGAGGGCTCCACCGTCTCCATCAAGGACACTGTTGAAGGCTTCACGGCCATCTGCGACGGCGAGCTTGACCACATCGCAGAGCAGGCGTTCTTCAACGTCGGCGGCCTGGATGACGTCGAGCGTAACTGGGCCAAGATCCAGGAACAGACCAAGTAGTATGGCTGAGCTCGAGGTTGAGGTTGTCGCGGCGGATCACTTCGTGTGGTCCGGTGCGGCCAAGATGGTGAAGGCCCGCACCAGTGATGGTGAAATCGGAATCCTGCCGGGCCACTCGCCCCTTCTGGCCATCATGGCCGCGGGCGAGTTGGCAATCCAGCCGGTTTCCGGTGATCGCATTGCTGTGGTCGTTGATGGCGGGTTCTTCTCCGTCGACAACGATCGCGTAGTGATTGTTGCTGACAACGCCAAATTGGGCGAAGCGGCTACAGCGGGGATCCGATAGCACGACCTTGATGGACGATTCCCTTATTCCGTTCATCGCCCTGGCAACAGCGTTTACGTTGCTGATCATTTCACTGTGCCTTTTCGGGGTGCGTCGCTTCAACTTGCGGCGCGCCCTGGGCACGGTTGACGCCTCCATTTGCATGGCTGGAAACAGCTGGCAGATGGGGGTTTGTCGTTATCAGGACAATGAGCTTGAGTGGTTCCGCTTGATGTCGCTCAGCGTTGTTCCCAAGCACAAATTCACACGCAGCTCCCTCGAACTGCTGGGTCGCCGCAAACCAACCGAAGACGAACTGGTGAGGGTTCAACCTGGTGTGGTTGTTGTTGAACTGCAGTATGAAGGCAGCAAGTTCATGTTGGCCATGAACTTTGATGCTTATGCCGGCTTGTCGTCCTGGCTCGAGGCCGGGCCGGTCATCGGCGTTGGCACCTGGCGTTAGGCGCCATGGACTTTCTTTCGGACGTGAGCCTGGTTGATGGGCCTTTCCTTTGGTTCAGCATCCTCTCTGGTGCGGCCGGCGGGGCCTACCTCCTGTGGCGCCGACGCCGTTCCTGGCCTATGTTTGTCCTCGCCAGCTTAGTAGTGGCTGCTGGGTTAGTGACGCTGGTCCACTGGATACTGGTAGATCTAGTGTCCGCGTTCTCGGAGAACCTCCCTTTCCAGACCGTGGCCTGGGCGGTCCCGGCCGTTGCTGCCCTTCTCCTGTGCATTGCGCGTTTTCCACGTAGCTCGTGGCGCGGCCGCTCGCTCAGTGTGGCAGCGATGCTTGGGGTTCTCCTCTTGTGCGTGGTGCAGATCAATCTGTATTTCGGGTTGAATAACACCATCTCGGACTTGCTGGGCACAGCGGTAGCGCGTATTCAGCCACTGGAGGCCAAGCTCAAACGTGCCCCGGATCAGAAGCCCGGTCCCGCGGTGTCTGCGTGGAAGGCCCCCGACTCCATGCCCGGATACGGAATCCTGCGCAAAGCTGAAATCCCTGGAACGGTTTCGGGCTTCAGCGCCCGGGACGCCTACATCTACTTGCCTCCGGCGTATCAGACCTCGCCGCGTCCCGCCCTCCCTGTTCTTGTTCTTTTCGCCGGTCAACCCGGTGGCCCGGCCGATTGGCTCTCCGGTGGTCAGCTCCGTTCCGTTCTGGACCGCTTCGCTGAGGCTCATCGGGGTTTGGCCCCAGTAACTGTTGTGGTTGATCCCAACGGATCAGCCAATGCCAACACCATGTGCATGGATAGCAAGATTGCTTCCGTGGATACCTATCTTTCGGAGGACGTTCCTACGTGGATAAGTAGCAATCTGGACGTCACTCAGGATCACAAGCAATGGGCTGTTGGCGGGTTTTCTTTTGGTGGCACCTGCGCCATGCAGATGGGAACGAACCATCCGGACCTGTTCGCGTCCATCCTTCCTTTCGCTGCGGAACGGGAACCGGCATTGGCAAAGGACAGGAACAAAACCATTTCGGACTCCTTCGACGGTGACGTAGAAGCGTTTGAGTCCAAAACTCCGCTGGTGCTGATGGAGCAACGCAATTTTTCCGGCAGTGGTGTGTACCTCGTTTCGGGGGAGGCGGACCATGAGTTCACCAATTACATGCATGAACTGGCTGAGGCGGCACGGAACGCAGGTTTTGAAACCGAAGAACATTCGATTCCCCAAGCCGGCCACTCGTGGGACGCGGTGATACGCGGCATGCCTGGCGGACTTGATTTTCTGGCCACCCGATGGGGGATGGAACGGTGAGCCTTGCCCTTAAAGGCTTTGTCCAGCCAGCCCTGCGCCAAGCGGGTCGGCATCTGAGATCAACGCCATTCACCACGGCTGTTCTTACCCTTTTTGTGGGCTTGTCCTTAGTCTTCGGGACATTTTTGGCGGGTCCGCCACAGCAGTCGCTAGCCTTTGCCAGTGTTTCGTTGCACGGACTGAGGTCGGGGGAGTGGTGGTCCATCTGGACCTCACTGTTCTTCACCACCAATCCATTGGCTTACACCACTGCCGTGCTGATGATTTTGTTCCTCCTTGGCTTGGCAGAGCGGCGTCTGGGCTCGTTCAAAGCGGCGGCTGTCTTGTTCGGTGGCCAGTTCGCCTGTGTTTCTGCGTTTTTCCTGACCACCCAGATAGCACAGTATCTTGGTGATGGTTGGCTCTCGGGCATGGCTGATGTCCGCTTGATCGGTCCCTACGGGGCAGTCCTCGCTACCGTTTTGGCTGCCAGTGCCTTTCTATCCACTTTGTGGCAGCGGCGGCTTCGGACGGTGGTGCTCGCAATTTCCTTGCTGCTGCTCCTCTACGTAGGGCACGCGGAAACTGTGGTGGGTTTTCTGGGCGCGCTGGTTGGCTTGCTCCTGGGATGGTGGTTGCAGAGCCGCCAAGGCCATCTGCATCTGCACAGGTCCACGAGCAGGGAGGTCCGGAACCTTCTGGCATTGACCATGGCAATCTTCGCGGTGGGTCCTATTGTGACCGCCGCGGCCAAGAGTCCTTCCGGGCCGTTGGCAATGCTGCGGGACGTCATCCTGAACCCGCTGCCCACCTTGAGCCAACTGGAAAGCAATTGCGGCGGGACCATTGACGTCTCCTGCTTGGACACTGCGCCCCAGGGCTACACCGGGCCATTCGGGTTGGCACTTGCCGTGGTTCCAGTGGTGCTGCTCCTCATTTGCGCCGACGGCATGAGGCGGGGACGCAGGCTGGCTCTGGGGATTGCCATCGGCGTGCAGTTGGTTGTTGTGGCGTTGTCCACGATCTACCTTGGGCTCTTTGCCGGCATTCCCAGGCCAGCGGGTCGGCCCCATGGCGGAATGCTCAATTCTCCCGTGGTCCATATCATTCCCCTTGTTTTGGTCCCGTTGGCCTTGGCGTTACTCTTGTTCGCCTACCGGGGCCATTTCCGGGTGGAGACCTCGGATGTCCTCCGCCGGAAGGTCTTCTGGCTGGTCGGGCTAACCGGGGGAGCGCTGGGCCTGACGTATACGGTGGTGTGGTTCGCCTCAGGAGGATTGGTTCGCGACGGCGGACTGCTGGGTTTGGTGGCCGAACTCGCCCGGCAGTACCTGCCAGTCCCGCTTCCCGGTGTCTACCGAAAGGTCTTTGCTGAGCGGGACGTTGTGGAAGTGTTCCTGTTCTCCTATTCGGGAACCTTGTTTTGGTTTATAGCCCTTTTGGGTGTGTGGGTGTTGCTGATCCGTGGACACCACATAGGTGGGCTTGACCGTCAGTCGCGACAAGCCGCACGTTCCTTGGTGAAGCGGGGCGGAGACTCACTCTCATGGATGGCACTCTGGGAACCGAACAAGTACTGGTTCAGTTCCGAAGGTACCGGGGCAGTGGCCTACCAGCAGCACAGCAGCGTGGCGTTGACCTTGGCCGGGCCTATTGGCGCGCGCCGGCATCATGCCCATACAGCAGAGGGGTTTTTGGATTACTGCTCCCGGAACGCGTTGACGCCGTGCCTCTACTCTTGCACTGATGAACTGTGGCCCATGCTTCAAGCGCGCGGATTCCGGCGCGTTTCTGTCGCCCAGGAAACCCGGTTACGCATTAGGGATCTGGAGTTCAAGGGCAAGGAGTGGCAGAACGTCAGGACTTCACTGAACCGTGCCGCGAAGATGGGCATCACTGCCCGGTGGGGCCGTTACTCTGAACTGCAGCTTGGCGTGCGCGCCCAGGTGAGTGAGGTTTCAGAAGAATGGGCTGCCCAAAAGCGGATCCCTGAGATGGGCTTCACCATGGGTGGACTGGACGAGTTGGATGATGACGACGTCCTATGCTGCGTTGCCGTGGATGGGACCGGCTTTGTGCACGGCGTTACCAGTTGGCTTCCCGTATACGAGGACGGGGTGGTTGTTAGTTGGACGCTGGACTTCATGCGCAGGCGGGGCGATTCATTCCCGGGTGTCATGGAGTTCCTGATCGCCTCCGCAGTGCTGCACTTGCGCGATTCGGTGGAACTGATTTCCTTGTCCGGTTCCCCCTTAGCGCGCGAGGAAGGCGAAATCGAGCAGTCCCCTGAGGGATTGGCGGGCATCCTTGAAGTGGTGGGACAGGCCTTGGAACCGGTGTATGGATTCAGGTCCCTGGCATCCTTTAAGTCGAGATTCCAGCCCGAGTACAGAACGTTGTACATGTATTACCAAGACCCACTGCGTCTGCCTGCAATAGGGCGCGCCCTCAGCAAGGCTTACCTTCCAGGATTGTCAGTCCGGCATTCCGCCCGGCTACTCCGGAGTTTGGTTGGTTGAATTGTCAACACCTTTTCCCGGAAGCCATATGCGAATTTCTTCATGCTTACTAAAAGGCGGCCTGGGTGCTGTTCATTTGTGACCGACATTGGGCTTAAAGGCACGTTGACCCTGGCTCGAAAAGCCAGGGTCAACGTGTTTGTTGTTCCTGCGCGCGGCAGGGATCAACGTCTAAGACTAGACGACAGTAACGCCGGTTGCCTGGGGGCCCTTGGCTCCCTGACCGATCTCGAACTGAACGCGCTGGTTCTCATCGAGGGTCTTGAAGCCACCGGTCTGGATCTCGGAGTAGTGAACAAAAACGTCCCCATCCGCATCATCCGGGGTGATGAAGCCGAAGCCCTTTTCGGCGTTGAACCACTTGACGGTTCCCAGTGCCATGTATATCTCCTCATTGTGAAACATCAATCCGATACACCTCGTACCGGTTTTGTTACTCCGCGAGAAGACCTGAATATCATTCAAGCGCGGGGCTTGATTGATTCGCAGGAGCTTCACGCTCGCAACTGGTCTTGCGAGCATGAAAAACACCTACACAAAGACTGCTACAACACTTTCATGTGCTCTGCCGGAGGTCAACGGTCTTTTGGCTAATTCAGGAAAATTTTCGGTAAAAAGAAGGTAACGCAGGCTTCAGGAATTCACTGCGGCAACCACTGTCCATTGCGCATTACGCCTGTCAGTTCAAGATCGGCATTGGTGACAACCACATCGGCGCGCAGCCCCCGGCGCAGCCCGCCTATTTCATCAGAGAGTCCCAGGACTGCGGCCGGGACCGCCGTCGCCGAACAAACAGCGTCGGGAAGTCCGACGCCGGCCGCCACGGTTTTGCAGACAACATCGAGCAACGTGGAGGTGCCTCCCGCGATGGAACCGGTGGCGTCGAGGGTGGCCACCCCATCGCTGACCGTGACTGGCGACGGGCCGAGCATGTAGTTGCCATCCGACAAACCTGCCGCAGCCATGGAATCTGTGACCAGGACGATGTTTCCCGCCCCCACCAGCTGGAAGACAGTTGCTACCGTGCTTGGGTCCAGATGGGTTCCGTCGGCAATGAGTTCAACAACGGCCTTTCCCTCTTGAGCCATGCGCAAGCAGGCAGCAACCGGACCCGGCGAGCGGTGGTGCAGGGGTGGCATCCCATTAAAGAGGTGAGTAACGGTCGGTAGCGAGCTGACGCCGTCGAATCCTGCTGACTCAAGTCCCTCGCGGGCCGCAGCCAGCGATGCTGCGGCCGTGGCGTCGTCGCAATCCGTATGGCCCAAGGACGGAGTGACTCCGTGGGAAGTCATGAGGTCTACCAACGCGGCTGCGCCGGGAAGCTCAGGGGCGTAGGTCATGGTGGCCAATTTTCCGGCTGCAGCGCCCACCAGCTCATCCATGAGCTCCAAGTCGGGCTCCAGCAGATAGTCCGGATTCTGGGCGCCGCAGCGGGCGTGGGAAAGGAACGGACCCTCAAGATGGATGCCGGCCACGAGTCCCTCGTCCACGAGCTTCACGTAGAGCTCGATCCCACGGAGGAGGTCCTCACGGGGAGCGGTGACCATGCTGGCAAGGAACGTGGTAGTTCCGGAGCGATGAAGGAATTCCACGGCTTTGCGCGCGGAGGTTTCCTCACCTCCCGGGAAGTCCCCGCCATTTCCGCCATGGCAGTGCACATCCACAAGACCGGGAAGGAGGTAACTACCGCTGGGAATGCCCAGCTTGATGGCGCTTGCAAAACCGTCGAATTGTTCCGGATCGAAGCCGCTCGCCGGGCCGGCATAGGCGATCCTGTCGCCGTCCACGGCCACCAGGCCGTCCTCCACTACCTCGCCATCGCTGACAAGAGTTCCTTTGATGATCTGATGGCTCGGAGCAGAGGGAGAGGAAAGCGTTGCAGCAGTCATGGTTTTGATTCTAGTGGCCTGCGGCACAGACTCTCAGAAGGTGGGACTTTAGAAGAGCCGTGACTCGCTGTCATCCACACCGCGCATGGCATCGTAATCAAGGGTGACGCAATCTATCCCGCGATCGTTGGCCAGCACCTTCGCCTGGGGTTTGATCTGCTGCGCTGCGAAGATCCCACGCACCGGGGCCAGCAAGGGATCGCGGTTGAGGAGTTCAAGATAACGCGTCAGTTGCTCGACGCCGTCAATGTCCCCACGGCGTTTGAGCTCAATGGCGACCGTTGCGCCGTTTGAGTCCCGGGCCAGGATGTCTACGGGGCCTATTGCGGTGAAGTACTCGCGGCGGATCAGGGAGTAGCCGGACCCGAGCAGTTCGATTTGCTCAGCCAGGAGCCTCTGAAGATCCGCTTCTACGCCGTCCTTGATCAGGCCGGGGTCAACACCGAGCTCATGTGAAGTGTCGTGGAGTTGCTCGTAGATATTGATGATCAGGCGATCATCGGTCTTGGCAGACTGAACGGTCCATTGTTCAACCACGCCTTCCTCCACTTCGGTCTCCTCCGGTGAGGTCACCCGAAGCGTGGCAGGGGGACTCATCCAGTTCAGCGGCTTATAGGAGCCGCCGTCGGAATGAACCAACACCGAACCGTCCGCTTTGACCAGCAGGAGCCGGGTAGCGAGGGGCAAATGGGCCTTAAGACGGCCTACATAATCAACAGAACAACGGGCTATGACGAGTCGCACCCGCCCCACATTACCGTCTGGGACCGGATGGCTGGGGCAGAATGGAAGTATGCCCCGCTCCAACCGTCCTCGTCGCAACGCGTCCAGCGCACGCTCCGGCAACACCGGAGGGAAGTGGGCGGAACCAGCGCCGGAGCTGGACCTTGAGCGGGCACGAGCGGGGATAGCAAGGCGGGAGAGCGCTCCCGATGGTGACTGGATGGTGCGCACCATGACGGCCAAGAAGGCCGAAAAACAATACATCTGCCCTGGCTGCTCCACCGCAATCCTGCCCGGCATAGCGCACTTGGTGGTGTGGTCAGACAATCACCTCTTTGGCCAAGCTGCGGGCCTCGCGGAGCGCCGGCATTGGCATACCAACTGCTGGACATCGAGGACATACCGCTACCGCTGATTCGCTTAGGCTTGATTGCATGACTTTCGACCCCGCCTCGTTCGTTTTCACCCCACAGGACGCGCCCAGAGAAATCCGCGCTTCAACGGTCCTTCCCGCCGCGCGCGAAAATGTTGAATTCACCACAGAGGACGGCAAAGTTCTGCTGGGCGAGCTCGCGCTCCCGGCATCAGGGGAGATCGTGGCGACACTGATCACCCTCCACCCACTTCCCACGCACGGCGGATTCATGGATTCGCACGTATACCGCAAGGCTTCCTATAGGCTGCCGGCGCTGGCAGGCGTGGCGGTGCTTCGCTTCAATACGCGGGGGACTGCTTCGCCGCGTGGTACCAGCGATGGCCAGTTCGAGGAAGGTATTGGCGAGCGATACGACGTCGAGGCAGCCGTACGTTTCGCTGTGGAGCGCGGCCTTCCCAACCGCTGGCTGGTGGGCTGGTCCTTCGGTACTGAACTTGCCCTCATGTACGGAGCTGTGGAACCGGTGGTGCAGCAGATCGAAGGTGCTGTGCTGCTCTCCCCGCCCTTGCACCGTGCCACGGATGTCCACCTCAAGGAGTGGGCAGCCTCCGGGAAGCCCCTGACCGTCCTGGTTCCCGAGCACGACGACTACCTCCAGCCCGCTGAAGCAGCCCAGCGGTTCAGCCTTGTACCGCAGGCCCGGATGGTCGGCGTCGACGGCGCCAAGCACCTCTGGGTGGGCGAGAAGTACGCGGGGCGCGTCCTTGATGAAATCGTCGACGACGTCACTCCGGCAGGTGCGGGGGCGGACGGACTGCCCCGGGAGTGGGCTGGGCCGGTAGCGACTGCCTAGCTCGGCTGCGAACATTTGAGTTCATTACAGGTAATGCCCCTAAACCTCGCGTTTAGGGGCATTACCTGTATAAAAAATCGTTGGCGTGGGGGCGGATTAGTGCCTGTCTTGCCGGACGATGAAGACTTCCTTGATCAGCAGCATGATGGCCGCCGCAGTGGGAATAGCGATCAGCGCGCCGAGCACTCCCAGCAGGCTGCCACCGGCGATGACTGAGATCACTGCAACCGCGCCTGGCACGGCGACTGCCCGTTGCATGATGCGTGGCGAGATGAAGTAAGCCTCAAACTGCAGGTAGGCGAAGTAGGCGATCGCGTAGACCACCGCTGTCTGCCAGCCGGCAGTCAGAGCCACGAGGATGACCACGACGGCAGCGATCAGGCCGCCCACCAGTGGAATGAACGCCAGCAGGGCAACAACAAAGGCAAGAAGGACGCTGAACGGGACACCAAGGATGGTCATCAGGATGAAGGCGAAGATGGCATTCAAGAGGGCAACGCACACTTGGCCGATGACGTAGTTGCCCACTGAATCCGTGATCGCCTCCGACAGGGCCTCTACACGTGGGCGGCGGGAACGGGGTGCCAAGCGGTAGGCCCACTTCTTCATGGACGGCAGGGCAGCCAGGAAGTAAAGGCTTAGGACCAGGACGATCAGGGAACCGAAGAGGCCGTTTGCCACCGTGGATCCGAACCCAACCACACCGCCAAAGATGCCGCCCATTGCTTCGGGATCCTTGACGAACTTGTCCAGTTCGGTGGTGATGCGGTCCCGCACACCGAATTGGCTGTCAGCGCTGCGGAAGAAGTCTGAGTTGAGGAACTCCCGGATCCACTCGGGGGCCTGGCGGACGATTTCCGATACCTGCTCCACGATGGTGGGAATCAGTGTGGCGAAGAAGCCGGCCACTGCGAGCACCAAGGCGGAGACGGAGATGAGAATGCCGGCGGGCCGCGGAACTTTACGGGCTTCGAGCCAACGAACTACGGGATCGAGTCCCAACGCGATGAACAATGCGGCCACGATCCACAGGATCAGCTGGGTGGTGTTGCTTGCAATGTAGAACACGGCCAAGGCAATACCCACGCCGGCGGTACCCATGAATCCGACGTACACGGGGTGCTGGGAAGAGATCCGTGGTCCGGGGGCACCGAAGCCGTGATCGTCTTCGGGCCGGTAGCCATCGCTGTCTTGCTCGGAATCAGTCTCCGGTGGCATCTCAAACCGGACCCTGTTCCTGGCTCCTGGGATGGGCTGCCGCAGCCTGCGGCCGATGGCAGCCAGGCGCCCCGTGCGGACCGGAACCGTAGTGGCGGTGCCATCCGATGCAGTGGTGCCCGCGGAAGGGGAATTCATCGCGTTTGACCCTGACTCATCGTTTGGACGGGGCTCCATGTGGTCTTTCACGCGGTTTGGCTGCCTTTTCAGTGGTGGTACAGGGTGGACTTAGGCGTTGGAAGGCCCGGAAATCATGATCATCGCCACACTATCAGGAGCACCTAATGCCGCTTGGGCGGCGCGGTGGCGGGCTTTTGGGGATGTTGGGGAGATCACCTCGATCTGACTCTCTGATAACAAAACGGTTACCCTTGAAGTTCAACGACCGCTGATGATAGGTGATCCTGTGCGTTTGAAGACTGCAGCCTTGCTGGTGCTGCTGGGCCTGCTGACGATGCTGGCCGGTATTGGCCAGCTGACTTTTTGGGCCCCCGCTGAGACCGTGACGGCTTCGGTTCCGAGCGATACCAAAGCTGCCCCGCTGACCGTGATTGACCAAAAATTGATCGCACTCCATGACGGGCCAATGAAGGTCAAGATCCATGGTGAGGGCAACTTCATTGTTGCCACCGGGCGCCCGGACGACGTCGAAGCCTGGGTGGGTAAGACTGCCCACAACACGTTGACCGGCGTCTCCGCCGACCAGAAGTCCTTGGAAGTTACCTCCGCCGACGGCGAGGCCACTGCGCCCTCCCCGGCTGGATCCGATTTGTGGGTCAGCACCGAGGATGCCAGCGGCGATTTGGAATACACATGGAACCCGCCGGCTGATGGTGAGTGGTCGCTGCTGGTAGCCGGAGACGGCACCCAGCCTGCGCCGTCGTCGATCTCCATGACGTTCCCGAACAACGCCACCACTCCCTGGGCGGTGCCGCTGATTGTCCTCGGCATCATCATCATTCTGGTGGGAGCGGCGTTGCCGTTCATCGCCAAAGCCATGGCTAACCGAGGCAAGAACGGCGACGACGATCACCCGCGGGACGGCGGAGAAACCACCACGCTGCCGATCCAGTCTGAGAAGGCCCAGGCTGAAACAACCCAGCCTGAAACAACCCAGACACCAACAACTCAGTTGCCTGGTGCTGACGAGGGACGCCGCCGTGGTCCCGGAACTGAAGGCCCGGCCCTCCGAATCACCGCCCTTGCTGCAACGTTGGCCGCCGTCATGGTGGGCGGCACCGCGATCGCTGCGCAGGCCACTTCTTCTCCTGAACCGTCGTCCACCCCTTCGGCTTCAGCTCCTGCCGATGCTGGAACCCCGGTGATGCTGGAATCGCAGTTGCAACGGATCCTCGAGCAGGTAGCCAGCACCGTGGACGCTGCGGATGCGGCAAAAGACGCTGCAAAGCTGGCGCCCCGTGTGGACAAGATGGAACTGCAGATCCGGACCCAGAACTACAAGATCCGGTCCACGGTCTCCGCATATGAGCCACGGATGCCGGTCCGTGCCACCAAGCTCCAGAGCAGCGTCATCAGCAACGACCGCGACTGGCCCCGTACAGTGTTCGCCCTGACCCAGGGCGAAGGTAACGTTGTGCCGCAGGTCCTGACGCTCGTTCAGCTCTCACCCCGCGAAAACTACAAGTTGTGGGGTACTGCACCCCTTCAGCCCGGCACCAACTTCCCCTCCTTCCCGGTTCCGCGCAAGGGCACCGAGCCCGTACCCGCCAGCGACAGCACTGGACTGGCATACAGCGGTAACCAGGCATTGGAAATCCTGAGTGAGATGCTCACCAACCCGGAATCGCCTAACCGCAGCAAGCTTGCTGACGGACAGTCTTCCCCGTACATTGCCGGGGCACTGGCTTACCAGGCGGATACCGTGAAGAACGGCACCAGCGCCAACTTCAAGTTCACCCACACGCCAGTTACCAACCAGACCGTAGTCCTCCGGACTGCCGACGGCGGTGCAGTGGTGGTGGGGCGCTTGGACTTCGCTTTTGAAGGAACGCCCAAGGCGGCAGGTGACAAGCTGATCCTCGAAGACGATTCGGCAGTCTTTGCCGGCGGTAAGGAAACCACCACCGGCATGGTCCTCAACTTCGCCGAGTCAGTGGCCGTCTACATTCCTCCGGCAGGTTCAGCTGACCCCATGAAGCTGGTGGCAGCCACCCGCGGGCTGGTGGGAGCCAGCTTCAAGTAGGCATGCCCATGGCAGGGCAGCGGCTAGAGTGGACGGTATGAGTTCGCCCGGATACCGTCCCACTCCAGCCGCTGCCAGCCAGCTCAATCTTCGCGGCGCCGTTGACTTATCGTCACTGCGCCGCCCGGCCGCTCCGCCGGCCCCCAGCCCTTCGGCTTCAGCGGACGGTACGTCCCCGGCCGATGGGTCCGGCCAAGGCGCCGGGAACGGTAAGGCACCACTTCGCGTGGATGCCACCGAATCCAATTTTCAGGATCTGGTCCAATTGTCGGCCCAGATCCCCGTGCTCTTCCTCCTTTGGTCGCATTACGCGCCGGAGTCTCCTGCGGTCCTTGATGCAGCCGAGCGCGTGGTGGAGAGCTACGCGGGCCGCCTCGTTCTTGCGGCCGCGGATGTCGACGCTTTCCCTCAGCTGGCTCAGGCCTTCCAGGTTCAGGCTGTTCCCACGGCAGTGGCCGTGGTCAAGGGCCAGCCCGTCCCGCTGTTCCAGGGGCCCGCGGATGACGAGCAGATCCGAAACCTGGTGGAGGAACTCCTCAAGGTTGCAGCAGCCAACGGGGTTACCGGCAGCATAGGTGACGCCGCGGAGGCAGGGGAGAACGCCGAGCCCGCTCCGCTTCCGCCGCTGCACCAGGCCGCCATAGACGCCATAGAGGCCGGCGACTACGCCGGGGCCATGGCGGCCTATAAGCAGGCCCTTCTCGAACAGCCCGCAGACGCCGATGCGAAGGCTGGTTTGGCGCAGGTGGAGCTGATGGCACGGTTGGAGAGTCTTTCAGCGCCGGAGGCCGAGGCCATTCGCGAGCTCGCAGCGAAGGAACCTGAGAACATCGACGCTCAATTGACGGTTGCTGACCTGGATATCTCCGGCGGCCACATCGAAGATGCCTTCAAGCGCATCATTTCCTTCATTGGCAGGAACTTCGGTCCCGAGCGAGAGACGGCCCGCGTCCGCCTCCTAGATCTTTTTGAGGTTGTTGGTACCCAGGACGAGCGTGTAGCGAAGGCCCGTCAGGGCTTGGCGAGGGTCCTCTTCTAGTGCCGTCCGCACTGTTCAGTCCGCTCCAGCTACGATCACTGAGCATCGCCCACCGCGGTTGGGTGTCGCCCATGTGCCAGTACAGCTGCCATCCGGAGACCGGAGAAGGCGTCCCGAACGACTGGCACTTGATGCACTTGGGCTCCTTTGCGGCCGGAGGTGCAGCCTTGATCCTCACTGAAGCTGCTGCCGTGAACGCGGCCGGCAGAATCAGCCCGTTGGATGCCGGAATGTATACCGACGAGCAAGCTGCCGGCTGGGAACGGATCGTCTCTTTCATTCACCGCCATGGCGCTGTGGAGGCCAAGATTGGTGTCCAACTCGCCCACGCGGGGCGCAAGGCGTCCACGTATTGGCCCTTTGCTGATCGGTCCGGTTCTGTTCCGGAAAGCGACGGCGGTTGGGCCACCATGGGGCCGGGCACGGATCCATTTGATGGTTATGCTTCGCCGAAAGCGATGAGTGAAGAAGATATCCAGGCGGTGGTGTCCGACTTTGCTGCTGCCGCCAAGCGGGCAGTGGACTCTGGCTTCGATACCGTGGAGATCCACGGAGCCCATGGGTACCTTCTGCACCAGTTTCAAAGCCCGTTGATCAATACGCGGACGGACGGCTGGGGTGGGAGCGAGGAAGGCCGCAACAGGCTGATGCTGGCAGTGGTGGATGCGGTCAGGGCTGCCATTCCCGACTCCATGCCGCTTCTGCTCCGGATTTCGGCCTCGGATTGGGCGGAGGGCGGCGTTGATGTTGAGGCCTCGGTTCGCCTGGCCCGGGCCGCTGCCGAGCATGGCGTTGATCTTGTGGACGTCTCCAGCGGCGGTGCCGTTGCGCATCAGAAGATCAAGGCTGTGCCTGGCTATCAGGCGGGGTTCGCGCAACAGGTCAAGAACGACGCCGGTGTCCTCACCGGCGCGGTTGGCTTGCTCACCAACCCCACACAGGCCGAGGATATTGTTGCCAACGGTAGGGCTGACGCTGTTTTCATGGCGCGTGCGGCCTTGCGGGATCCGCACTGGTGGCTCAGGGCCGCCGACGAACTGGGCCACGATATTCCGTGGGTCCCGCAGTACCAGAGGGCCGTTCCCCGCCACGGCTTCTAGGACCCCCTCAGGTTTCTGCAGGCGAGGCTAGGCTGGGTTCATGACGGAACCACGCCATGAACCCACGTCCATATCCGAACCACCACAACAAGTTGGGCCACCCGTAGTACCCGCTCAGGCCAGCAATCAGGCAGGGGACGCTTCCGGGTCCGCGCCGCTGGCGGCCTTGTCCATCAGGGGCCTGGCCAAGCGGTTCGGCCAAAAGATAGCAGTCGACGGCGTCAGCCTGGAAGTACCGGCGGGCTCGTTTTACGGGATGGTCGGTCCCAACGGCGCAGGCAAGACCACCACGTTGTCCATGGCCACCGGACTGTTGCGTCCCGATTTTGGCACCGCCCTCATTCACGGGGTGGATGTCTGGGCGCGGCCGCTGGAGGCCAAGAAGCTCATGGGAGTCCTCCCTGATGGGGTGCGCCTGTTCGACCGCTTGACCGGTGAACAGCTGGTCACATATTCCGGATTGCTCCGAGGCATGGACCGCGAGGTGGTGGGCACCCGTGTCCCGGAACTGCTCGCAGCCCTCGACCTCCAAGCCGATGCCGGCACGCTGGTAGTTGATTACTCTGCCGGCATGACCAAGAAGATCGCCTTGGCTTCCGCGCTCATTCATGCCCCGCGCCTGCTCGTCCTCGACGAGCCCTTTGAATCAGTGGATCCGGTTTCAGCGGCCAACATCAGGGGCATCCTTGAGGGGTACGTGGCCTCCGGTGGCACCGTGATCGTTTCAAGCCACGTCATGGACCTTGTGCAGCGTATGTGCAGCCACGTAGCGGTGGTGGCCAGTGGTCGTGTTTTGGCGGCGGGCTCAGTGGACGAGGTCCGCGGTGGCTCCACGTTGGAAGAACGCTTCGTCCAATTGGTGGGCGGCGGACACCGGACGGAGGGACTGGAATGGTTGCGCACCTTCTAAGCCTCAAGTGGCGCCTGCTACTCAACGGGTTCAAGCGCAGCCCGTGGCAATTGGTGGGTATGGCCTTAGGGCTACTTTATGCGTTGGGATTGCTGGTCCTCCTGATTGGAGGCCTCATAGCACTGCGTTGGGCTGATCCTGAGATCGCCCACACTGTAGTGGTATTGGGTGGAGCGGCCGCTGTCCTGGGATGGGCCATCATTCCGCTCGTAGCCTCTGCGGCGGACATGACATTGGATCCCGCCCGATTCACCACCTTCGCCATTCCGCCAAGGCAACTTCTGACTGGTCTTGCCCTTGCAGGTTTCATCGGCATACCCGGGTTGGCTACCTTGCTGGCTGCGCTGGGTACGGTGGGAACCTGGTGGCGCAGCTTTCCTGCCGTGGCGGGCGCCTTGCTGGGTGCCGTGCTGGGGGCAGTAACGTGCATCGTCCTGTCAAAAGTGGTCACCACCGCGACGGCCGGCCTTGCTGCATCGCGGCGCTTCAAGGACGTCAGCAGCATCATTGTCTTTATTCCCCTGGTGCTGCTGGGGCCCATCATGTTGGGAATCATCGACGGCGTTCGTGGAAGCGCGGATTATCTGCCTGTGCTGGCCCGTGCTGTGTCCTGGACGCCCCTGGGCGCAGCATGGTCCTTGGGTGGCGATCTTGAAGCCGGCAATGTGGCCGCGGCAGGCCTCAAGTTCCTGATTGCTGCGGCAACTATTGCGGGACTTCTGTGGTGCTGGCATGTCCTCCTGCAGCGTGCCTTGGTGACGCCCCCGTACTCAGGAGGCTCGGCTAAGAAAGGTGGAAAGCTCGGATTGTTTGGGCTCCTGCCCGGAACGCCGACGGGTGCAGTGGCTGCCCGCGCTTTGGTCTATTGGATGAAGGATCCGCGGTATGCGGCATCGCTCGTCATTGTTCCCCTCTTCCCGGTCCTCTTCTTCTTTAGCGGCTCCCAGAGTGGGAGCTACGGCATGCTCATGATCCTTGGGCCGTTGACTGCTTTCGTTATGGCCTGGTCCATTTGCGCCGATGTCTCTTACGACAACACAGCCTTCGCACTCCACCTCGCGGCAGGCGTGCGTGGCCTTGATGACCGGCTCGGCCGGGCGTTGGCTTGCTTGGCCATTTCGCTTCCTGTGGTTCTCATCTTTACGGTAGGACCGCTTTTTGTCACCGGGGACTGGCAATGGCTACCGAATCTTCTGGGACTTTCCCTGGGCACTCTGTTTACCGGACTGGGGCTCTCCTCGGTCATCTCCGCGCGCTACAACATCGCAGTGCCTTTGCCCGGTGACAGCCCGTTCAAGAAGCCGCCGGGAAACGTCGCCCAGACGCTGGCGGTACAGGCCGTTGGCATGGGTCTTTTGGCTCTCCTGCTGGTTCCTGAGCTTGCACTGGTGGCTGTTCAGGCGTTTAGTGGTGCGCCTGAAGCAGGGTGGATCAACCTGGCGGTGGGTCCTTTGCTGGGCATCTTACTGTTCGTCATCGGTGTCAGGCTTGGTGGAAAATGGTTGGACGCCCGGGGCCCTGAGATGTTCGCCCAGCTGAGCGTGAACCGATAACCGCGTAACAACCGTGCCCGCAGGTGGGACATGGGATAACCTCGTTGTCAGATACCCCGACGACCACAACTAGAAAGGCCGTGACGATGGAAGTTGTCATTCTCCCTGGTACCAAGCAGATCGGGGCCCTCGCAGCCGATGCCATCGAATCTTTGGTCAGGCGTAAGCCCAATGCGGTACTGGGATTGGCAACGGGCTCGTCCCCACTGCCCATTTATGACGAATTAGCCAGCCGCTATGAAGCCGGGGGACTGGACTTCAGCCAGGCCCACGGCTTCGCGTTGGATGAATATGTAGGGCTTGAAGCCGGACATCCGGAGTCTTACCGTGAGGTCATCCGGCGTGAGTTCACCAATCGGGTGAACATCAAGCCGGAAAACGTGCACGGACCGGACGGTGCCGCGGAGGACCTCGAGGCCGCATGCCAGGCTTACGAGGACGCCATTAAGGCCGTGGGTGGGGTGGATCTGCAGATCCTGGGCGTCGGGACAGACGGGCACATCGGTTTTAACGAGCCCGGCTCCTCGTTGGCTTCGCGCACACGCATCAAAACGCTGATCGAGCAGACCAGAAAGGACAACGCCCGGTTCTTTGACCGCATTGATGACGTTCCCCACCATGTAGTCACCCAAGGACTCGGAACCATCATGGATGCCCGGCATGTGGTGTTGGTCGCAACGGGGGCCCAGAAAGCCCAGGCCGTCCGGGATTTCGTGGAGGGTCCAGTAGCCGCCGTTTGCGCTGCATCGATCCTCCAAATGCACCCGCATGCCACCATTTTGGTCGATGAGGCGGCCGCCTCATCGTTGAAATTGGCTGACTATTATCGGCACACGTACGACAACAAGCCGGAGTGGCAGGGACTCTAGACGGTAAGATGTTTGGCATGACTACGCTTCCTCCGGATCCATTCGAAAACGACCCCATGCGAGAGCTTTCCGGAGCCGGAACGTCCACTGCCACCATTGAGCGCGAAGAAACGCGCCAGGAAGTGGAGCCCGGCGACCGCGAGCGTTTCTCGCACTACGTCCGCAAGGAAAAGATCATGGAGTCGGCCCTGACCGGCGAGCCCGTCATTGCCCTGTGCGGCAAAGTATGGACGCCGGGACGCGATCCCAAGAAGTTCCCGGTGTGCCCGGAATGCAAGGAGATCTACGAAGGCCTCCGCCCAGGCAATGACGGCGGAAACAACGGCGGCCCAGGCAATTCCAAGTAGTGGGTGGGACAAGAACATACGCCTTAACTGATCGTCACCGGCTAACGGTCCGCTTCTGCGTGACCGCAAAGCCGGGGATGGTCGCCGCTGCCGGCAGGCTGGGGGAGTCAGCATGACAGAAACACTTTTTGGTGGACCTTCGCTGCCTCCGGCATACCCGGAACGTGCCGCATGGGGTACGGCTCCCAAACTCCGTGCGTGGCAGCAAGAAGCGCTGGATCTCTACATGAGCCGTAGCCCCAAGGACTTCCTTGCTGTGGCAACCCCCGGAGCCGGTAAGACGACCTTTGCGCTGCGCATCGCCACCACCCTGCTGGACAGCGGGGTGGTCAACCGGATCACGATCGTTGCCCCTACAGATCACTTGAAACGGCAGTGGGCGGACGCCGCGGCAAAAGTCGGGATCGCGATTGATCCCAACTTCAAGAACTCAGATGGCCAGCACGGCCGGGGTTTTGTTGGGGTGGCTGTTACGTACGCGCAGGTGGCCAGCAAGCCCATGTTGCATCGGGCGAAGACTGAAGCGGCCCGCACTCTGGTGATCCTGGATGAAATCCACCACGGTGGCGAAGCGTTGTCCTGGGGAGACGGTCTCCGGGAGGCTTTCGATCCCGCTGCACGGCGCTTGTCCTTGACCGGTACTCCCTTCCGTTCAGACACCTCTCCGATTCCCTTCGTTGAGTATGCCGAGGACCGCGATGGCATTCGCCGTTCCAAGGCTGACTACACCTATGGTTACGGCAACGCCCTGAGGGACCATGTGGTTCGTCCTGTCCTCTTCATGGCGTACTCGGGACAGATGCGCTGGCGCACCAGTGCTGGTGACGAGATGGCTGCGTCCCTGGGGGAGGCAGCTGTGACCAAGGACATTACGTCCCAAGCGTGGCGGACGGCACTGAACCCTACGGGGGAGTGGATTCCTGCCGTCCTTGCTGCTGCGGACAAACGGCTCGGCGAAGTCCGGCGCACCGTGCCCGACGCCGGTGGACTGGTCATTGCCACCGATCACGACGATGCCCGTGCCTATGCTGGCCAGCTGAAGAAGATCACGGGCCAGTCGCCCACGGTGATCCTTTCGGATGACTCCAAAGCTTCGAGCAAGATCGAGGATTTCTCTGCAGGGGATCAGCGCTGGATGGTGGCTGTCCGCATGGTGTCCGAAGGCGTGGACGTTCCGCGGCTGTCCGTGGGCGTTTATGCAACCTCAACCTCCACGCCACTGTTCTTTGCCCAGGCCGTTGGCCGCTTCGTGCGTGCCCGCAAAAGGGGAGAGACGGCGTCGGTCTTCCTGCCTTCTGTTCCGCCGCTGATGATCCTGGCCAACACCATGGAGGCCGAGCGCGACCACGCTTTGGACCGTCCGGAGAAGGACGACGACGGCCTTTTCAGCCCCGAAGAAAACCTGATGGCTGAGGCTAACCGGGAGGACAAAGCCTCGGACGAGCTCACCAAAGGCAAATTCGAGGCCTTGGATTCACAAGCCTCCTTCGACCGGGTGCTTTTCGATGGCGGCGAGTTCGGCACGGGTGCTGATATTGGGTCGGACGAAGAGCTGGACTTCCTTGGCATCCCGGGACTCCTGGACGCTGAGCAAGTGGGCACCTTGTTGCGTCAGAGGCAGCATGAACAGCAGTCACGCAAGAAGCGTCAGTCACCGTTGGCGGCTGCTGCTTCCCCGGCGATTCCCGATCACCGCATGCTGATGGATTTGCGCAATGAATTGGCAAAGAATGTCGCTGCCTGGTCGGCCCGCACCGGCACCCCTCACGGCGTGGTTCATACCAAGCTGCGTGAAGTGTGTGGTGGTCCGGCTGTGGCCCAAGCCAATGAGGAACAGTTGCAGGCCCGCCTGCGTAAGCTTCAGGATTGGTTCATCGGCAGGAAGTAGCTTGAACCGGGAAAACCATAGACGCGCAAGGGCGCCGCGATCGCGGCGCCCTTGCGGTGTTTGCGGCTATCTTTTGGCCTAGCTGCGTTCGACGGTCCAGCTGCGTTCGAGGGGCCTAGCTGCGTTCGACGGTCTAGTTGCGTTCGACGTCGACGCCGGCAGCTTCCATGTCGTCAAAGGCATCGCTGAGGTCCTCGGCGATGCCTGCCGTGAGGTCAGCGATCACCGTTGTGTTGTATCCGGCCTGCACGGCATCGAGGGCGGTAGCTTTCACGCAGTAGTCCGTTGCCAACCCCACCACCACAACGTCCTCCACGTCGTGGCTCTGCAGCCAGTCGTCCAGCCCGATCGCATCTTCGTCCAGCACCTCGGCAGGGGTGGTTCCAGCCTTGAGATCGCCAGTGGGGACGTCGTCTTCGGGAGCCAGGACTCCTTCAAAGCCGGAGTACGCCGCGGTGTACTGCCCTTTACGGAAGTAAGCCTGGATGTACTCAGGATCCAAGTCCTCGTGGAGTTCGGCGCCCTTGCTTCTGGCCCTGCAATGGGGCGGCCAGGAATTGACCATGTCCGGGTCCTCTGAAAAATGGTCGCCGGGCTCTATGTGCCAGTCCTGGGTGGCCAGGATGTGATCGAAGTGTTGCTGGTTGGCATCAACATATTCACTGATGGCACCGGCTACTGCAGCGCCTCCAGTGACTGCGAGGGTTCCACCCTCGCAAAAGTCATTTTGGACATCGACGATGATCAGGGCCCTGGACATCAGTTCTCCTCGTAAACGGTTGGGATGGCGGGCTCGCCGCGTTGCAGGCGGTTCACGACGGCGGGCAGCTCTGCCATGGTGGCTGCATGCCGTTCCCGCGCGCGGATGACACCTTCCGGTCCGGTCCACCCCGGCAGCACTTCGCCGTTCTTGACGAACTGGTGAAGGAGCTCGCGGTCATTGCCGTCATCTTCCGGGCGGTGGCCGATTCCAACCATTTCATGGGTGGCCCGTCCGCGCTCATTGAGTTTTCGGAGGGCGTATTTACGTCCACCCACGCTCACTTTGTTCTTGGCGGCCTTGGCAACGGAGATGAACTCGCCGGCGTCGTTGGTGCGGCTGACCAGCTTGTACACCATGCTGGCCGTAGGGGCGCCGGAGCCGGTGACCAGCGAGGTACCAACGCCGTAGGAGTCCACCGGAGCTGACTGGAGTGCCGCGATGGCGAACTCGTCGAGGTCCGATGTAACCACAATGCGGGTGTTGACGTTGCCTAGGTCATCCAGCATTTGCCGTACCCACTGCGCCTGGGCGATGAGGTCGCCGGAGTCCAGCCGGACAGCGCCGAGTTTGTCACCGGCGAGCTCGACGGCGGTACGCACCGCCGTCTCGACGTCATAGGTGTCCACCAGAAGCGACGTGCCGGGACCGAACGCCGCAATCTGGGCCTCGAATGCTTCACGCTCGGTGTCATGAAGGAGCGTAAAGGAGTGCGCGGCCGTGCCGACGGTCTTGATGCCATAGCGTCGGCCGGCTTCGAGGTTGGAGGTGCTGGCGAAGCCGGCAATGACGGCGGCGCGGGCTGCCGCCGTCGCCGATTCCTCCTGGGTGCGCCGGGAGCCCATCTCGATGCAGGGGCGAGTGCCGGCAGCCGAGGTCATTCTTGAGGCCGCTGAAGCAATGGCACTGTCGTGATTCAGGACCGAGAGGATGAAGGTTTCCAGGATGCATGCTTCGGCGAACGTGGATTCGACAATGAGGATGGGGGAGTTGGGGAAGTAGGCGTCGCCCTCGGCGTACCCCCAAATGTCGCCGCTGAATTTGTAGTCCGCAAGGTAATCCAGGGTTTCCTGGTTCACCACCTTGTTTTGTTCGAGGAAGGCAAGCTCGTCCTCACCGAACGTGAAGTCCGCGATGCCCTCCAGCAGGCGTCCCGTGCCGCCAACCACGCCATAGCGTCGGCCGTCCGGCAACCGCCTGGCGAAAGCTTCGAACACCGAGCGGCGGTGCGCCGCGCCCGAGTGCAAGGCTGCCTGAAGCATGGTCAGCTCGTAATGGTCTGTGTACAAGGAAGTTGCGGGGTGGTCCCACGACGTGGCTCTACTCACGAATTCACTCTAGTGCGAGCCGCCATAGAATGGACAGATGAGCCCTAGCGTTGCGTATGGCACGGATGTCGATGAGCGGACCAAAGCTGCAGAGCAGTCCGCCACCGATCTCCTGACCGCCCCTGATATCCCGTGGAACCTTGTGATCTGGAATGATCCCGTGAATCTGATGAGCTACGTGAGCTATGTCTTCCAGAGTTACTTCGGCTACTCCGAGTCCAAAGCCCACAAACTCATGATGGAGGTCCATAAGAAGGGCCGGTCCATTGTGGCCCATGGCAGTAAGGAACAAGTGGAGCAGCACGCGGTGGCCATGCATGGTTTTGGTCTGTGGGCCACGGTTGAAAAGGCCGCCAATGGCAACGAAACACCCGGGAAGGGCGGCCGTCAGCGTGGCTAAGGCATTCAAATACGGGCTCAAGGGCATCAGCGGATACCTGGAGCCGGCCGAGCGTGATCTCCTGCGCGGGTTACTGGACGACGTCATTTCCATGCTGGAGTCTGACATCCGGGAGAACGAAGATCCCCTGGCTGCGCTGATCGGCCTGGATATGGACGTCAAGCAACCCAGTGACCGCGCCCTGCTGCGTCTGTTGCCCAACGTCATGAAGGACGACGCCGACGGCTCGCTGGAGTTCCGCCAGCTCACCGAACGCTCTGTCCGGGAAAGCAAAATAGGCGCCCTGAGGGCTGCCGCCCTGGGCCTTGATAAGAACGAACTTGTTCTCACACCCGAGGACGCCACCCGTTGGTCCATGGCGTTGAACGACGTCCGGCTGGTGCTGGCCGAACGCTTGGACATTCGCGATGAAGCCGATGCCGAGCACATCCACAGCATGCAGGACTGGAGCCAGGCCGAGGACGTGGAAAGCTACCTGGCTTTGGTCTACAACTTCACCACATGGCTGCAGGAGTCGCTGGTGCAGGCGATGATGGCCGCAAGAGGGGCAAAACCCTGATCCTGGCGGCGGGTTGCTGCTGTTGCCCCGCAAAGAATCGGAGTGCCCTGTGACAAATCAGACACGAGGCGGAGAGCACAGGTAATGGCCGCACACCACGGGAAGCCTTATTCTCGAATAATTATGACTTCAGATACGGGTTCACCAAGCGGCGCGTCGGGCAATGACGCCACGATCGGCGACGACGAACTCCTTGGGACACGTCCAATCGGCATTTTCGATTCAGGCGTGGGTGGGCTCACGGTTGCGCGCTCCATCATCGACCAGCTTCCCAACGAATCAATCCTCTATGTGGGCGATACCGCCCACGGTCCTTACGGTCCGCTCCCCATCGCCGAGGTCCGCGCCAACGCGCTTGGGGTCATGGATGAACTCGTGGATTCCGGCGTCAAGTTATTGACCATCGCCTGCAATTCAGCCTCCGCTGCGGTGCTCCGTGATGCCAGGGAACGGTACACGGCCCGTTACGGCATCCCGGTCATCGAAGTCATCCAGCCTGCAGTCCGGCGTGCTGTCTCCTCTACAAGGTCGGGCAGGATCGGTGTGATTGGAACTTCCGCCACCGTGGGTTCCAGGGCCTACGAGGACACCTTCGCCGCTGCTCCGGACCTCACCATCACCTCCGTGGCTTGTCCGGCGTTCGTGGAATTTGTGGAAGCCGGCATTACCACCGGCCCCGATCTCCTGGCAGCCGCCAACGAGTACCTTGAGCCCCTCAAGGCTGCCGGCGTGGACACTGTGGTCCTGGGCTGCACCCACTACCCGCTGCTGACCGGCGTCATTTCATACGTCATGGGCGAGGACGTCACGCTGGTTTCCAGCGCCGAAGAAACGGCCAAGGACGTCTACCGGGCGCTCGTGACCCACGGCATCCAGCGGACGGACATGCGGGCACCCAGCCATGAATTCATAGCTACCGGGGACGCCAACCAGTTCGAAACCCTGGCCAGGCGCTTCCTTGGCCCCGAGGTCCTGTCCGTCAAGCACGTGGACCACGTGGCGGCCCAGTACCCCACGGGCAGCTTGGCCCGGATCACCCCGGAGATGCTCGAAGCTGCCCGGTCCGGGGCTGGGCTGTCCCGCCGCTCATACTTCGTTCAGCCGGAAAACGCGCTCAGCCGCGGGACCGGCACAACCATGGGACGTGACCTGTGAAGCTGACCATCGTGGGCTGCACGGGCTCCTTTCCGGGTCCAGGATCGCCGGCCTCTTGTTACTTGGTGACAGCTCATGACGGTGAGCGGGAGTGGAAAATTGTGATGGACCTGGGCAGCGGAGCTTTGGGTGCCATCCAGCGCTATACCGACCTCGAAGACATCGACGCGATCTTCCTGACGCACTTGCACCCGGACCACTGCATGGACCTCTGCGGGCTGCATGTGGCGGTCCGCTGGAAGCCGGGTGGCTGGGGCCGGGATCGCCTCCCGGTCTGGGGACCTGCAGCTACCGCGGACAGAATGGCTACGGCGTATGGGCTGGACCTGGATCCGGGCATGCACGAGGAATTCGACTTCACCGACTGGACGGAACTCAAGCCGGTTACGGTGGGTCCTTTCACGGTGACCGCATTTGCCGTCAACCACCCGGTAGATGAGGCCTACGCCTTGCGGGTTACCGCCACGGAACCGGGCAAGGATGGAATTGCTGTTACCAAGGTCCTGACATATTCGGGGGATACGGATTCCTGCCAAGGGCTTGAGGACGCCGCCAGGGGTTCGGACCTGTTTTTGTGTGAGGCTGCCTTTGAAGAAGGCAGGGACGATGACATCAAGGACGTCCACCTCACCGGCAAGCGTGCGGGTGAGGCTGCCATGAACGCAGGCGCCAAACGACTCCTGCTGACCCACATCCCTGTATGGACTTCGCAGACCAAGGTGCTCTCCGAGGCCAAACCGGTATTTCCCGGTGACGTCGCTGTCGCCGTGGCCGGAGTCCACTACACCATCTAGTTTTGGTGGCGTCAGTGATGCCGTTGGCTTGGCTAAGCTGGAACCATGACTTCTGAAGCTACAGCCACACCCGTTATCCGCGCCGACGGCCGCACGCCGGACCAACTGCGCCCCATAAGCATCACCCGCGGCTGGTCCAAGCAGGCCGAAGGTTCGGCGCTGATCGAGTTCGGCAATACCCGGGTTCTGTGCACGGCTTCACTGACCGAGGGTGTGCCCCGCTGGCTCAAGGGCGAAGGCCGCGGTTGGGTAACGGCTGAATACGCCATGCTTCCGCGTGCAACCAACACCCGTTCGGACCGCGAGTCGGTCAAGGGCAAGATCGGCGGACGCACCCACGAGATCTCGCGCCTGATTGGCCGCTCGCTGCGTTCCATCATCGACACCAAGGCGCTGGGCGAGAACACGATCGTTTTGGACTGCGATGTACTGCAGGCCGACGGCGGCACGCGCACCGCCGCGATCACCGGCGCCTACGTGGCGCTCGCGGAAGCCATCCGTTTCGCCCGCGAAAACAAGCTCATTGCCCGCAATGCAGAGCCTTTGGTGGACACCATTGCGGCTGTATCGGTTGGCATCATCGACGGCGTCCCCATGCTGGACCTCCCATACGTGGAAGATGTCCGTGCCGAGACGGACATGAACGTGGTAGTAACAGGCTCGGGCAAGTTCGTTGAAGTCCAGGGCACAGCCGAAGGCGCTCCCTTCGATCGTGACGAGCTCAATGCCCTGCTTGACCTCGCTCTTCTGGGTACCACCCAGTTGTCCGCCATTCAGCGCGAGACGCTGGCGGAAGCCCCGTGAGCAGCGCGCTGAGTCCGTCGGGGCCGCGTCTGGTCCTGGCTACGCACAACAAGGGCAAGTTGAAGGAACTTCGGGAACTGCTCCGGGGACAGGTTCCAGGACTCGACGTCGACAACCAGGTGGTGGACGCGGCTGCGGCAGGTGCCCCGGACGTTGCAGAGACCGGAGTGACCTTTGCCGAGAATTCGCTGCTTAAAGCCCGCGCGGTAGCAGAGGCGACTGGCCTGATATCCATTGCCGATGATTCCGGCCTTGCCGTTGACGTCCTGGGTGGTGCTCCGGGCATCTTCTCGGCGCGCTGGTCCGGAACGCACGGTGACGACATCGCTAACCTGAATCTGTTGCTGGCGCAACTCTCCGACGTTCCGGACGCATTCCGGGGGGCTGCGTTTGTTTGTGCCGCTGCCTTGGCCGTCCCGGGTTCTGACGGCATAGCCCACGAGACCGTGGAGTATGGCCAACTTGAGGGCACGCTCCTGCGTGAGCCCCGCGGCGACGGTGGCTTCGGCTATGACCCCGTGCTGCAACCAGCCGGGATGGACCGCAGCTGCGCCGAGCTTAGCTCGGAGGAGAAAAACGCCATCAGTCACCGCGGACAGGCATTCCGTGCCCTCTTACCGGCGATTGTTTCTGCCCTCTCAGAGGCCACAGCCACGTAGGTATCGTCTGAAGCTGCTCCCAAGAGAGCAGGCACCCCAACACAAAAGGCACCCCGCCAACGCGGGGTGCCTTTGCTGTACTTGGCGGTGGAGCGTTACTGCTCGCCGTGTTTGCCGCCCTCGTGCTCTTCGATGAATTCCTCCACGGGGTCCGTGCCTTCGGCTGCTGCCTTGCGCTTTGCCACGAATCCGCGGGCCACCTCAATGAAGATCGGGATGACGGAAATGAGGACGATGACGATGAAGATGATGTCGATGTTGTTACCGACCCATTCGAACTGGCCAAGCCAGGCGCCGAGCAAAGTCACGCCGCCGCCCCAGAGAACCGCGCCAATGACGTTGAAGAGGAAGAACTTGCGCTTGTCCATCTGGGCAACGCCCACAATCACAGGAACGAACGTGCGGATGATGGGAACAAACCGCGCCAGGATCAAGGCCTTGCCGCCGTGCTTTTCGAAGAACGCGTGGGCGCTCTCCACATTTTCCCGCTTGAACAGCCGCGAATCCGGCTTGTTGAAGATCGCCGGGCCGGCTTTGGATCCAATCAGATACCCGGTTTGATTGCCGAGGATCGCGGCAACGATGATCAGTGCGCACATGGCCCACAGGTTGAACTCAATGGCGCCGGTCGAGACCAGTAGGCCGGCCGTGAACAGCATGGAGTCTCCGGGTAGGAAGAATCCCACCAGGAGGCCTGTTTCCGCGAAAACTATTGCGCAGACCAAAAGGACCACCCACGGTCCCAAAGGCGAATCGCGGAGGAAGACGTCAGGGTTCAGCCAGTCCGGCAGGAACGAAGCCATAGGCGGCGAAACCGGGCCCGCGCCCCCGATCGTGGATACGGCAAGGTCGCTTATCGCAGAGAAGATCACCCATCAAGCCTACTTGACGGCCGTCGTCGAATCTTTCCCGGGGGCTCTTGACTCCTACCGTCGAGGTTATATGGTTAGTTACATGAGTAATGAACCAATGAGGCGGTGGTGCTCATGATCGATGACAGCAAGCCGATCTTTATGCAGATAGCCGAGCTCATCGAAAACGGAATCGTGGACGGCAGCATGGCTGAGGAATCGCAAGTGCCTTCCACCAATGAGTTCGCAGCATTCCACCGCATCAACCCCGCGACTGCCGCCAAAGGCGTCAACGTGCTGGTGGATTCTGGAATTCTCTACAAACGCAGGGGGATAGGGATGTTCGTTGCAACAGGAGCGCGCGCCCAGTTGGTAGCACGCCGCACCGAAGAGTTCTTCGAGCAGTACGTCAAGCCGCTGGCCTTGGAAGCCCGGAAGCTGGGCATCTCAACAGAGCAGCTGAATTCCATGATTGAACGCAGTTCCGGGCTTGACCCGGAAACCGGGACAGACAAGGAAAGGAGCGCGGCCCTGTGAACCAGACCATCGTCGAGGCCCGTAACCTGATCAAGCACTACAAAGACCTCAACGCCTTGGACGACGTCAACCTCAGCCTGTCCGCGAACCGTATCTACGGCCTGCTGGGACGTAACGGGGCAGGCAAAACTACGTTGATGTCCATCCTCACCGCCCAGGCTTTTGCCACTTCCGGCGAGGCCCTCGTTTTTGGTGAGAGCGCATATGAGAATGATGCAGTCCTGTCCCGGATCTGCTTCATCCGTGAGTCGCAGAAATACCCGGACGACTTTCAGCCGCAGCACGCCTTCCGCTCCGCTGCCCTCTTCTACAGGAACTGGGACCAGGGTCTCGCTGACCGCCTTGCCGAGGACTTCCAGCTTCCCGTCAAACGGCGCATCAAAAAGCTCTCACGTGGCCAACTGTCCGCCGTAGGAGTGATCATCGGTCTCGCCTCACGTGCTGAGCTGACATTCTTTGATGAGCCGTATTTGGGTCTCGACGCCGTGGCCCGGCAATTGTTCTACGACCGGCTGGTTGAGGACTACGCAGAGCACCCACGCACCATCATCCTTTCCTCCCACCTCATTGACGAAGTGGCTAATCTCTTGGAACACGTGGTGGTGATCGACAAAGGCCGGATCATCATGGATGCCGATGCCGAACAGATCCGCGGCTCCGCAGTCACCGTCTCCGGTTCCGCCGAGAAGGTTGACGCCTTCCTGGCAGGCCGTTCCATCCTGCACCGCGAAACACTAGGGTCTTTGGCCTCCGTGACAGTGGATGAGGTGCTCAGCGGCCGCGAACGCGCCCAAGCCCAGGAAATGGGCCTCGAACTATCGCCCGTATCCCTTCAGCAACTGGTGGTCCGCAAGACCATGGCTGGCGGTGCCGGCGCTTCAGCAACAAGTGGAGATTTTGCCAATGACACCTTGGAGGCAAGGCGATGAGCAGGACCGTAGCAGTTGCCCGGATGCAACTGATCAATAAGTGGACGTACATAGGATGGCCGCTGACCATCCTGGCAGCATCATTCATCATGTCGCTGGCCATCTTCGCCCTGATACCTGTCCAAGAGGGCAAGTACGGCGGCGGAAGCCAGGCGCCCATGTGGTACTTCCTGGTCCTGGGGATTCAGAGCATGACCCTCGTTTTCCCCTTCTCCCAAGGCTTGAGCATCAGCCGCCGGGCGTTTTACCTGGGAACCCTGAGCCTCTTCTCCCTGATCGCCCTGGGAATGACAGGGCTCTACCTGCTCGGTGGCGTCATCGAAAAGGCCACCAACGGATGGGGCGTCTACGGATACTTCTTCAGCATCCCCTGGGTAACGGACGGTCCCTGGTACTCCACGGCAGCCTTCTTCTTCGTAGTGATGATGTTCATGTTCATCGTCGGATTCTGGTTCGCCACCATTTACAAGAGGTGGGGTACAGGAGGCACCGTGGTCTCCACCGTGGGAACCGGACTGGTTCTGATCGGTATCGGCGCCCTCTCCACACTGCTCCAATGGTGGGAAAGCATAGGAACATGGTTTGCGCAGCAGACCCCACTGAGCCTGAGCGGCTGGGCGGCACTGCTATGCCTCGTACTGGCTGCCGGTTCCTACTCAACACTGCGCCGGGCAACGCCGTGATGTAGCGTTCGCCACAATATTGGCCGGAAGGGCCGCCCCGCCGCGCAAATCGGCAGGGGCGGCCTTTTCCGGCTGTAATCTTGTCCAGTGGCATTGGACTTTACGGCGATCGACTTTGAAACAGCCAACGGCTTCAGGGGGTCGCCCTGCTCAGTGGGCCTGAGCAAGGTCCGCAATGGAGTTGTGGTGGAAGAGGCATCCTGGCTGATGCGCCCGCCGGAAAACCACGACCACTTCGAGTTTCACAACACCCGCATTCACGGCATCCGTGCCCAGGACGTCGCGGGCCGCCCACGATTCGGAGAGCTATTCCCGGAAATCGGCGCCTTTATAGGGGGCGACATCCTCGCAGCCCATAACGCAGCCTTCGACCTCGGCGTTATCCGCTCAGGTCTGGAGGTCTCCGGGTTAGCCGGTCCGGCTTATGACTACGTGTGTACCGTGATGCTCTCCCGCCGCTGCTATTCATTGGTTTCCAACTCGCTGCCTTATGCCGCCGAGGAAGCCGGAGTGCCGCTGGTAAACCATCACGACGCCGCAGAAGACGCCCGTGCTTGTGCAGGCATCCTGGTGGACATCGCCCGGCGCAACAATGCCAACAGCATCGCCGAACTCTACCTCTCCCTCGGATTGAACCTGCCGAACCAGGCTGCCTTCGATCCCGCGCTGAGCCTGTCCAAAGCGACCCTGTCCGCGCTCGCGGCCCGGACGGGAAGTGCCGCTGAACGCGCAGTGGAAGTGGCCCTTGGCGGTCCCATGGGTTGGTCAGCCTGGCCGGAGGAAGGCCCCAATCCACTGCCAAATCCGGCCGCAGAACCCGGGCATCCACTGTTCGGCCAGACCGTGGTGTTCACCGGCGATCTCGCCATCACCAGGCCCGAGGCGAAGTCGCGGGCCGCGGACATGGGCGCCCGGCCGGAAAGCCGGGTTACTGCACGGACTACTGTGCTGATTGTCGGCGACGGTTTTGTTGCCGGCGACCTCCGTGCCGGCCGGCTCACAGGCAAAGCCAAGCGGGTCCTTGAACTTCACGCCAAGGGTCAGCAGATCGAGGTTGTCTCAGAAGGCGAGTTTCTCCAGATGGTGGGCGGCGCCTGAGTTGCCTGTGGGTCCCTGTCCTGCCTGTGGGTCCCTGAGTTGCCTGTGGTTCCCTGTCCTGCTTGTCATTCATAGTGCGCAACAATGCTTCCAGTCAGCGGAGCAGCGCTCCTAGCCTTGGTGTATGACCAAGCCAAGCCTTCCCCAAGCACCGGAGCACCCACGTACGGACTCTTCCGGCAGCAGGGGGGTTGATTGGCGGACTGTCTTCGCGTTTCCGAACCCCGTCAACGAGTACGCGGCCCGGATCACTGCCGGGCTGGTGGTGATACTGGCAGTCGCCACCCTGTTGACCGGCTGGGGGTGGGGTCTGATCGCGTTGGCAGTGGGCTTCTGGCTGCGGGTGCTGTTTGGTCCCCGGATTTCCCCTCTGGCGCTGCTGTCGGTCAAAGTCCTCGCGCCGCGGATCGGGCACGCCAAGTTGGTGGCCGGTCCTCCCAAGCGCTTCGCCCAAGGTATCGGGGCCGCCCTGACGAGTGCCGCCGTCGTGCTTTACTTGACTGGCTTCCAGCCGGCCGCGTGGGTACTGCTGGCCCTGTTGATCGTGGCGGCTGCGCTGGAGTCGTTCGTGGGGTTTTGCCTTGGCTGTGCCATCTTTGGATTCTTGCAGCGCCGGGGGCTCATTCCTGCTGACGTGTGCGAGGCCTGCAACAACATCGCCCTGCGGCCGTCGTAGAAAACATTCGGAATGGTAGAAGTTGCAGTACTCGTCAGCCTGTGGTCACGGCCAGCAAGCGCTCTGCCATGCCACGGATAACGTCCGGGGCTTCCAGCGCTTCCAGCCAGTCGGCCGGCAGGCAATCTTCACCGTAATAGGTGCCCAGGATGTTTCCGACAATGGATCCCGTGGAATCACTGTCGCCGCTGTGGTTGATGGCGAGGGCGATCGCGTCGCGGAAATGATCCACCGGTTCGCCTCCGCCGGTGGACAGCACCGCGTAAAGGGCGACGGCGAGCGCCTCCTCAGCCACCCAGCCTTCGCCGAGCGCTGCTGTCAGGTCTTCGGGCCCTAACACCGCAGGCTGCAAGGACAGCTGCAAGGCAGCCTCTAACCGTTCATTCAGTTCGGGCGCCTTGGTGGGCACGCCGTTGACGTAAGCGAGAGCCTCTGCAGCGGCACCGCGGATATCGCTGCCCGCCACGATGTTGTGGATCAGAAGGCTGAAGGCCGCGGCACTAAGCCGTGCCGATGGATGCCCGTGGGTCAGTGAGGCAGCGTCGGAGCTGAGCTTGTAGACGGCTTCGCGTGAGATGTGGGGGATCAGCCCGAACGGGGCCGAGCGCATCACGGTACCGCAACCCTTGGAATCGGGATTGACGGGTCGTGCCACAGTCCCCATGTCGCCGGTAGCAAGCCCGCTCATGCAGGCGTTGCCCGGTGCGCGACGGTGCCGCAGGACATCCTGGGTGTCGATCCACCGCGGCTGGGGTACCGGGGCGGAGGGAGGCAGCGCTACATCCTGGGTGCCAAGCCAGCGTAGGTAGGCCAACCACAGGCACGCGATCTCATCCGCGGCCACACCATCATTGGCCCATTCAAGCGCTTCGACGAGCCCGTCCACGGTGTAGAGCGTCATTTGAGTGTCGTCCGAGAAGTGGCTCCCGTCCTTGAGCTGGCCGAAGGACGTCAGGCCTCCACTACCGTAGCGGGCTCGGATCGCGGCAATGGACTCGAACTCCACTGCATAACCAAGGGAATCACCCAGCGCTCCGCCCACGAGCGAGCCATAAACCCGGGATGCGAAGGAAGGAACGGCGGGGGACGTAGGTTCAACACTCATGCCAGTAACTTACCCTGCCCACGAACCCCCGCTGATATGGTGGGGAAGCTGCACGGCACTGACCAAAAACTTGGAGAGACATTTTGCGTGAACCTGCGTGGCGACGGACAGGCAAGACTCCCGATTACAGGTTTTCCCTCGCCAACGAACGTACTTTTCTCGCGTGGATCCGCACGTCGCTGGCTTTATTGGCCGGAGCGGTTGCCGTTGACCAGCTGGCTCCGAACATTGCGCCCGCCCCAGTACGTCTGGTGCTCTGCGTTTTGCTTGCCCTGGTAGGGGCTGGCCTGGCTGGATTGTCATACCGCCGTTGGGGTCAGATGGAAGCTGCCATGCGCAACGACCAGGCGCTGCCGTTCTCCCGGGTCATGCTGTTCATGACCATCGTGGTGGCCGTTGCTGCTTTTGCCTTTGCAGTCCTGATCCTGGTGGCCCGATGAGCAGGAGCGCCTGGTAAGCGTGGAAGTACGTGATCCTGGCCTCCAGCCCGAGCGGACCACACTGGCGTGGCGCCGGACTTTGATCTCCCTGGTGGTGGTGGACTTGTTCATTTGGCGGAGTTGGCTGACGTCCGAGCCCACCAACGGCGACCTCGTCGCAGGCCTTCCAGGGCTTGATTACCAAGGGATCTGCGCCCTCATGGCAGCCGCAGCCACCATCGTGCTGGCCTCTGTGGTGTGGGTTCGCTCACGCCAACTCCATGCAGGTAACGAGGCAGCGTCGGCCCGGCTCGTGCTGGTCAGCACGGCGGCCGTGGTGGCTCTGGGCGCTACGGCAATCGCGGCTATTGCTTTGGGCGGCTAAGCTCGGAGGCAGGACTCAGCAACTGCCCAGACTGGGCTGGCAAAATGCCCAAGGGCCCAAGGGCCCAGCAGCCTGGGAGAACCCATGGCACACCATCGTGCAGCGCTATGCGGCAGGCCAAGCCTGCTTCCACACCAACCGTAAGGACTTCTTCGACATGACCTCTCCTGTGCAGGCCACTTCCGAACCCCAACCGGGTCTCATCGCCCGTTTGTCGGCTGAAGCCCTGGGATCGATGTTCGTTGTGGTTGCCGCAGTAGGTGTGGGGATCTTTTCCAACCCTGGTGGTGCGCCCTTGCCGGTGGCCCTGGCTACGGGCCTCACCGTGACCGTTGCCATGCTGGCCGTTGGCCACGTCTCCGGCGGTCACTTCAACCCCGTGATCACCCTGGGCAATCTGATTGCGGGTCGAATCAAGGCTGTTGCGGCTCTGGCCTATGTGGTGGCGCAGGTCATCGGCAGCGTCGTTGGTGCTGCCTTGATGTACTTCGTGGTGACCACCGTGCCGGTTCTCACGGATGCCAGGGCGGCCTTCGACGTCGTGGCTCCGGGCTTTGGACAGCATGCTTCCGCCCAAACACAGATGGCAGGAGTCCTGCTGGTTGAGGTCCTTGGTGCGGCATTGCTGGTGGCAGTGTTCCTGGGTGCGACCACCGGACGCCGGGCTGTTCCCGCCTTGGCCCCCTTCGCCGTTGGCCTTGCCATGGCTGTTTTGCTTCAGCTCGGCCAGGTCCTGGGCAACCTTCCCTTCAACCCGGCGCGGGCAACTGCCCAATCATTCTTCAGCTCATCCTGGGCGCTTGAGGGCCTGTGGCTCTTCTGGATCGCACCCCTGATGGGCGCTGCACTCGCCGGGCTCGCTTTCCGGGGCTTCAAGGGACTGTCGACGGTGGCCACTGCCGATGACTTCGCGGGAAGTACGGATGACGGAGTTAATGACTCCTTCGACGCGGACGAGGATCTCACCGCGAACGTCGAGGAAACCGGAGTGGAGGCTAAGCCGGGTGCGGCCAAAACAGATGCTGCACCGGTTCCGTCCGCTGCGGCGGCCAACAACGACGCCCGCGATTTCTTCGACGGCAAAAAGGGCAAATAGCCTCAGGGTTCGACGGCGGGCGGCTCGCCTCCGCTTTATTGTCGGTGCCCCCGGTTAGCTTGGAAATATGCGGTTACTTCATACATCGGACTGGCATCTGGGCCGGTCATTCCACGGCGTTGGCATGCTCGGGGCCCAGCGTAATTTTGTGGATCAGTTGGTGGCGTTCGTTGAGGCCAACTCGGTGGACGTCGTCCTCATAGCGGGCGACGTTTATGATCGCGCCCTGCCTGGACTGGATGTCGTCAAACTGCTCGATGATGCCCTGGTTCGGATCACCCAGGCCGGGGCGGGCGTTGTGCTCACCAGCGGCAATCACGACTCCGCCATCAGATTGGGTTTCGCGTCCCGCCTGTTGGAGCGTGGGGGAGTCCATCTTCGAACGCGCGTCGAGGAACTGGACGTTCCGGCTATGTACCCGTTGGGAGCAGGCGATGCCAGCGCGGGCCACATGGCAATCTACGGCGTTCCGTACCTTGAGCCCCGGCTCGTGGCGGAGCGCCTGGGCGTGGAGAACCCAAACCACTTCGACGTGACTCAAGAGGCAGTGGAACGCATCAGGAGTGACGTTGAGCGACGCCGCGAATCCGGCCCTGTTTATCCGGTGGTTCTGGCGCATACCTTTGCCAGCGGCGGTATAACGTCCGAGAGTGAGAGGGACCTCAGCATCGGTGGCTTGGGCGCGGTGCCGCTGGACCTGTTCGAGGGATTCACCTACACAGCGCTGGGCCACCTTCATGGACGGCAGCAACTTGCTGAAAATGTCCGCTACTCCGGATCGCCCCTGGCCTATTCGTTCTCTGAAGCAAAGCACCATAAGGGCGCTTGGCTGGTGGACATCGACGCCCAGGGCGGCATCGACGTTCAGGAAGTGACGTGGGACGCCCCCAAAGCCCTTGCTGTTTTGCGCGGAACACTGGATGACTTGCTCACCTCTGCAGAGCATTCTTGGGCCGAAAATGCTTACTGCCAGATCACATTGACCGACGCCACGCGTCCCGCGCAGGCCATGGAGACGCTGCGCACCCGATTCCCCGAGACATTGGTTCTTGCCTTCGATCCTGAGGGCGCCGAGGCCCGGGCAAAGACCAGCTATAGCAGCCGGCTTGCTGAGGCCACCGACGACCTTGGAGTCTGCTGCGGCTTCCTGGAACATGTCCGGGACCGTGGTGCCGGCGACGCCGAAGAGACGGCGCTTCGCGAAGCACTCGAGGCAGTTCGTTTGGAAGAGGCTGAACTGTGAGAATCCATCGCCTGGAGATCGAGGCCTTCGGCCCCTTCGCCACCGCCCAGAACATCGACTTCGACCTCCTGGGATCGCAGGGCCTCTTTCTGCTGAACGGTGCCACCGGGGCCGGCAAGACCAGCATCCTGGATGCTATTTGCTTCGCCTTATACGGAGCTGTGCCCGGCGCTCGCCAGGAAGGAAAGCGCCTTCGCAGCGATCACGCCGCGCCTGCGGTGGAACCACGCGTGGTGTGCGAGTTCTCGGCGCGGGGCCGGCGATTCGAAGTGACCAGGTCGCCGGCGTGGGAGCGCCCCAGCGCCCGGGGCCGTAAGGGCTTTACCACCCAGCAGGCGAAGACCCTCCTGAGGGAACGGGTGGCTGGAAGTTGGGAGGAGAAGTCCTCAAGGAACGACGAAGTGGGCGCTGAACTCTCCGACGTCCTGGGAATGGACAGGGAACAGTTCACCCGTGTGGTCATGCTCCCGCAAGGGGACTTCGCCGCTTTCCTTCGGTCCAAAGCGAACGACCGCCTGGAACTTTTGCAGAAACTGTTCGGTACGCAACGCTTTGAAGCTGTCGAACGCCATATCGCACGTCAGTCGGCCGAAGCCACCCGCGCTGTCCAGGAGAACGCATCCGAACTGAAGATGCTTCTTGACCGGGTTGCTGCAGAACGGGAGCAACTGGGACTGGAGCATTCCGAGGCTGATGATGCAGCTGCGGTTTCGGATGCCGGACTGGAGCCCGAAGCGTGGCTGGCCCGGGTGGAGGCTGAAGTAGACACCGAGTGGACGCGCCGGAAAAATGAGGCGGTTCAGGCTGAGTCATTCTCTTCCCGCCTTGCTGAACAGTTCCAGCAGGCGCAGGAAATGTCGCTGCGGCATAGCCGTCTTGGGGCCGCGATGCAGCGGAGGGTGCTCCTTGAAATGGCAGCGCCGCGCGCACTCGAGAACAGGGACATGCTGGGAAGGCACCGCAGGGCATCTGTCTTGAGCGGGCAGCTTGAAGCTGTTGATTCCTCGGCCCGCAAGTTTCAGTCCGCGGTGGCCGCCGTGGATGCCGTCCGGGAAAAGCTGAAGGCAGCCGGCCTTGACGCAGCCGAGCCCTCCGCAGCACTTGAAAACCTCAAGTCCATCCTCGCGGTTCTCCAAGCCAGGCTTCCCGACGAGAAGAGGCTGGAGGACATCGCTGCCCGGCTTGCAACCACGCGCGATCATCAGGCGGAGCAAGAGGCTGCTGCAGTTGAAGCCGAGGCCACGTTGGCCAGGCTTCGCGAGGAGTCGGCAGCGGTGAGTGGCCTGATGGAGCCCCTGGTCCCGGTGGCTGAGGCTCTCGTGGAGCTGGAACGGAAATCTGCTGCGGCCCGTGAGCTGGTGGATATTGTGTCCCGCCATGCCACGGCTGCCAAGGAGCTTGCAGCGATCACTGCCAAGCATGTCCATGCCCGGTCCATGTCACAGGACCACCGGCAGGAATGGCTTGATCTCCGGGAACTTCGCCTGGCCAATGCTGCAGGGGAGTTGGCGGCAGCCTTGGAGAGCGGTAAGCCCTGTGCTGTGTGCGGGAGCGAGGACCATCCGCGTCCCGCCGAAGCCGTGCAATCAGCCCTCTCCCTTGCCCAGGAAGAGGAAGAGGCCCGCAAGCGGTTCGAGACCAGCGAAAAAACTGTGGGAATCCTCGCGGAACAGGTTTCATCGGCCGCCCAGATTCTCGCCGGATTGGCAGCCCAGGGCGGATCGCTGGATGCCGATGAGGCAGAATCACAGCTGGTGTCCGCTCAAGCGGCCGCTTCAGGGGCCCGGGAAGCGTCCCGGACCTTGGCCGGGCTTCGGAGTAAACAGGATGCCATCACCGCGACGCTGGTTCAGGTTCAGGAGGAACACTCGGAACACTTGGGTGCAGCTGCCCAGTCGGCGTCAGCCATTGTGGTGCTTCAGGAGCAGTACGCTGCCTTGGAGAAGGACTTGGCCGGCTTGCGGGAAGAGTTCCCGAGCCTGCGAGATCGATTGACGGCTCTGGCGGACGAGCGCTCGCTCTTCCAGTTGGCTGCTGATGCAGAGCGGGAACGTGAACGCGCCGGGCAAGCCACAGCCGACGCTGCCGCAGCGCTCCACGGGGCCCTGCCTGAATCGGGATTTGCTTCGGCCGAGGAAGCGCGTCGTGAGCTTCTCCCTCCTGCCGATGTTGTGGGCTTGGAGAAAGACGTAGCTGATTTCGATCTTGAAACGGCACGCTTGGAGGAGTTGTTTGCGGGCGAGGACCTCGTCCTGGCAGCCAAGGAAGTTCATATCGGGGAGCTTCCCTTGCCCGAGCCGGAGCTTGCCGAGGCGAAGCTTCGGGTGCTCGCCGCTGCAGAGACTGCAAAGGCCGCCGCTCTGGCAGCAGCGTTGGCTGGGCGGTCTGCAGAGGCCGTTGCGCGTATCCGCGACGAATACGAGGCCTTGGCCCACGCCGGAACGGAGCCGCGCAATCACGCTCGCATCCTTGCCGAGCTTGCCGATACCGTCCGTGGTGCCGGTGACAACAACTATCGTATGAGCCTAAACGCCTACGTGCTGGCGGCCCGTTTGGAACAGGTTGCCCTCGCAGCTTCGGAGAGGCTGGTTGCCATGAGCGACGGCCGCTACACGCTGCAACACACTGACGCCCGCGCGGCGAGAAACCAGAAATCCGGCCTTGGGCTGGAAGTCGTGGATGAGTGGACCGGACAGCGGCGGGACACCTCCACCCTCTCCGGCGGTGAGTCCTTCATGGCTTCCTTGGCCTTGGCCCTTGGCCTGGCTGATGTGGTGCAGCAGGAAGCGGGCGGCGTGGACATTGAGACCCTGTTTGTGGATGAAGGATTCGGCAGCCTCGATGAGCAGGCGCTGGAGCAAGTGATGGACGCCTTGGAAGGTCTGCGCGACGGCGGCAGGGTGGTGGGATTGGTCAGCCACGTTGCAGAGATGAAGCAACGCATTCCGCATCAGCTCCAAGTCATCAAGGGTAGAAATGGATCCAGCGTGCGCATCGCCGAAGCAGTTCCGGTCTGACAAGTATCCGATAGACTTAACCCGTTACACCGGGTCGCGCGCATCGGGAGGAGGGACGATGCGCACTCTTTAGCGAACCCGGATTAATGGAAAAATCTTCTGTGGCCTCCCAGCCCACGTCATCGGCGCTCCCACGCACCTCACGTCTACCTGGCCGTTTCGCGCGGCTTCCGGAGCTTGCCGGCCCAGGTTTCCTGCCGCTCGGCCTTTTTGCGCGGCTTCCCCTCGCCATGCTGACCGTAGGCACCCTGACCCTGGTGACGGCCGTCAGTCATTCGTACGCGATCGGCGGCATGGCTGCCGGTGCTGTCGGAATTGGCTCGGCTTTAGGTGCGCCCGTCCTCGGCTCGTTGGCAGATCGGGCCGGGCAGCGCATCGTCCTGTTGGTGGCAGCGGTCATCAATACCTTGGCAGTAGCCGGACTGCTGGCTGCAGCCTACTTCACTCCCGGATATGGTTCCGTAGGCGATGCCGTGGCAGTCCTCGTAGCAGCCTTCCTTGCCGGTGCGAGTTGTCCCCAGGTGGGTCCCATGGCCAGGGTCCGCTGGATGGCCCTAACAACCCGAAACCTGGCAACCCGAAACCTGGCAACCCGAGACCTCTCCACCTCCGGTTCCCCGGCGGGCGGGAGCAGGAGCGTCGCGGCCAACCGGGCCGATCTGGACACTGCCCTTTCCTATGAGGGCACCGCTGATGAGGTCACCTTTGTTCTTGGCCCGGCATTGGTGGGGGTGTTGGCCAGCCTGGTGGCGCCATGGCTGCCGCTCGCCCTGGCCGCCGTCATGACCATCACGCTGGTGCCTGCTTTCGCCGTCCACCCCAGCCATCACGCAGTGGTGCCGGCGCCGCGGAAGACGACCACCGGCGTCGTGGGTCCAGGAGACCAGCCCGCCGACGCGACTCCGCAGCCGCGCAATCGCTGGGCCGGCGCCGTGGTGGCCGTGCCGGTGGCCGCAATGGTGTGCATGGGTACGTTCTTCGGTGCGACGCAGAACGCCCTAAGTGCTTTCTCCGCTCAGTACGCAACCGCTGAGATCGCTGGACTCCTCTACGCAGTGATGGGCCTTAGCTCAGCAGTGGCGGCACTGTCTGTGGCCTTCTGGCCGCAACGGTTCAAGCTGGCTTCGCGCTGGGTTGTTGCCGCACTGTCAATGACGGTTCTGTCCGTGTTGCTGCTACTTCCGGCCGGTATTTGGCCGATGGTCATTGTGTTGCTGATACTCGGAATCCCGGTGGGACCGGTCATGGTCACTGTCTTCAGCATCGGAGGCGTGGTAGCGCCGGCTGGCCGCATGGCCACAGTGATGACGGCGCTCGCCAGCGGAATCGTGGCCGGAACGGCGTTGGGCTCCTACCTGGCCGGGCAATTGGCGCAAACCCAGGGTCCGGGTGCGGCTTTCGTCGTTTCGATGGCAGCCGCAGCCGGCCTGCTGCTGCTCGGTGCGCTCACGTCCCTGGTGATGAATCGCCGCCCTCAGGCGTAGCTGCTAGGCGGCGTTGCGGTAGCCCGTGGGGGAGTTGCCAAAAGCCGCGCGGAAGATGCGGCTGAAGTGGGCAGCGTCGGTAAACCCCCACCGCGCAGCAATGGCAGTCACAGGACGATCGGCCAGCACGGGATCCCGAAGGTCCCGCCGGCACCTTTCGAGCCGGCGTTGCCGGATGGACGAAGCCACGGTGGTGCCGATCTCCTGGAAGAGATCATGAAGGTGCCGCGTGGAGATGTAGTGGGCAGCGGCGATGGTACCGGGCGAGAGCTCTGGATCACCGAGATTGGCCTCGATGTAGTCGTGGATGCGGCCCAGCAGCAGCAGGTGCGGATCCCGCCCCGTCTCGATCAGTTGATCGAGTTCGCCGTTGAAGAGCGTGGTCACCAGGTCCAATGCATTGTGAACTAACCGGAGCCCATTGGTTCCGGAAAGGGCCTCAAGGTTATCGGCCAGTTTCACCAGGAACGGGCTGATGAGTTCGCCCAGGCCGGCGTCGCCCGGAATACGCCGGGCCGTTACATGTCCCATGGCGTCGGCAGGCAAGTCCAGCAGAACGTGCGGGAACATGAGCACCAAAGTACGGAAGTCGTCGTCGAAGGTCAGCTGATAAGGACGGGATGTGTCGTAAATGGACAGATCGCCCGGACGCAGCACGGCCTCGCGGTGGTCCTGGAGCAAGCGGCCCGATCCAGCGAGCTGAATGCTGAGCTTGAAAAAGCGCCCCGTTGATTTGGCAATCAGCTCAGGCGTGCGCCGGACAGTGTGGGGCCCGGCCGTAATTTCCACCACGGAGATCTGCCCCAACACACGCGCGCGCATGATTCCGTGGAAGCCTGAACCCTGCACCGACGAACCGCTGGGACCGGACGCCAGCAGCGGTACAAAAGAGTTGGAGATCGCCTTGCTCCACTCCTGGAAGGACTCCGCCACAATGGTTTCCACGGTTGCGGGGCCCGTATCAGCCGCGACGGTCATCAAACTCCTTCTCCATGGCCCGCGGCGCCGCTGCCACTGGTGCCGGTGATGCCGGTTGCGCGGACGTGAGCTTGCCCACGATTCTACACCGGGCCGGGTCCGCCTCCTTGTCTGCGTGCAGCGACAAGCACCCTGCTGTGTGAGACAAGTCACGCGAGTGCCCTTCGATGGAAGATTGCCATTGACAGACATCGTGCCGCTAAATCTCCCACGGCACCGAGGCAGGAGCACACTATGAGCGTGGACAACCCCGTCAAGGGCAAGGTAGCCGGAGCCGTCAGCACCAAGAGGCGGCTCGGGGTACCGGCAGTAACCTTCATGATCATCGCAGCGTCGGCCCCGTTGACAGTGCTGGCAGGCGGAGTCACCACCACCTTCGCAGTCACCGGGGTCACCGGCGTTCCACTTTCCTTTCTGATCCTGGGCGCGATCCTGGCACTTTTCGCGGTGGGATACGCAGCAATGAGCAGATACGTCACCAACGCGGGGGCGTTTTATGCCTACATAGCGCAAGGTATCTCCAGGCCCGCTGGCGTGGGCGCGTCCCTGATTGCCCTCATGGCCTACAACCTGATGCAAGTGGGCATTTACGGGCTCTTCGGATTCACTGTTTCATCACTGCTGTCCGCAAGGCTGGGCCTCAGCGTTCCCTGGTGGATTCCCGTCCTGGTCTGCATCGCGATCGTCGGATGGCTCGGAGTAAATAGAGTTGACTTGTCCGCCAAGGTGCTCGGGGTATTGGTTGCCTTGGAATTCCTGGTGGTCATTGTGTACGACGTCATGAGCTTCGCTGTGGCGCCCGAGGGCATCAGCGCTGTGACCCTTAGCCCTGAAAGCCTGTTCGTTCCGGGAATCGGGGCAGTCCTCTCCTTCGGCATCGCCGCCTTCATGGGCTTTGAATCCGCCGCGATTTACGGTGAGGAATCCAAGGACCCCAAGCGCACAGTTGCCAGGGCGACCTTCGCGGCGGTAGGCATCATCGCAGTCTTCTATGCCGTCTCCGCCTGGGCCATGACCGTAGGCGCCGGGCCATCTGCGGTGATCCAAGCGGCAACCTCCAATGGCCCGGACATGATTTTCGCCTTCCTGGGCACGCATGGCGGGGTTCTGCTGAGCGACATCGCCCAACTCCTCTTTGTCACCAGCCTTTTCGCCGCACTTGTCAGCTTCCACAATGCCGTAGCGCGCTACTTCTTCTCCCTCGGCCGCGAGCGGGTCCTGCCTTCCGCACTGGCCAAGGTGCGGACCCACAGTGGCGCCCCGTTTGCCGGTTCACTGGCGCAGACGGTGATTGCCGCCATCGTCACGGTCGCGTTTGCCGTTGCGGGCGCGGGCTCCGAACTCGGTGAGCTGTACCCCGTGCTGACCATGTTCACTTGGCTCACCAACAGCGGCGCCCTGGGGCTCGTGTTGCTCATGACCGTGGTGTCGGTGGCCGTGATCGGGTTCTTCCGCCGGCAGCAGCACGGGGCCAGCCTGTGGGTGAGGGTCATCGCTCCAGGGTTGGGTTTCGTTCTCCTGGCAATCGTCCTTGTGCTCATCATGGCCAACTTCAACGTTCTGTTGGGTCAGACCGAGTCAACCGCCGCCACGTTTGTCCTGCCAGCCTTGGTGCTGTTGCCCGGAGCGGTTGGTGTCATCTGGGGACTGCGCCTGCGGCGCTCGCAGCCCGCCTTGTACGCGCGGATCGGTCACGGATCCGAAGACTGAAGGATTCAGGCCAGCTGGCTTTCAATCCTTGCGGCACTGGCTGCGAGCGCTTTGCCCACCTCGTCAGCGTCCTGGTCCAGGCGTATGTATACGACGGCGATTGCTGCCGGCCGTCCGCCTGGAACCCGGATGGGGGCTGCGATGGATGACAGGCCGGCGATGACTTCGTCGTGGCTGGTGGCGTAGCCAAGGCGGCGGGCTTCATGGGCTTCGGCGCGGTAGGGATTGGGGGCGCCGACTTGCTGCCACCGCTCTTCGGTCATGGTTGATTGAATGGCGATCCCCGGGGCGCCGGTGGCGATGGGGTGCCGGTTGCCTGGATGTTGGGCCAGGGCGGCGCCGGAGTGCCTGGGTTCAACGGTTACCAGGTTGACGCATTCCTGATGATCCCAGACTGCGACGAAAGCCGTCATGTGGAGAGTGTTTGCCAGTTGTGTGAGTTCGGGGAGTGCGGCCGTTTGCAGGCTTCGCGACACGCCGCGGGCCAGGACGGATAGCCCGGGGCCGGGTTGGACGCGTCCGGAGTCATCCCGCACCAGCAGCGAGTGGTCTTCAAGGGTCCGCAGGATTCGGTAGGCCACGGAGCGGTGAACGCCCAAGGCTTCGGTGAGTTCGGCAATGCTGAGTGGTCGCTCGGCTGCGGCGAGGATCTCCAGGGCGCGTATTCCGCGGGAAAGAGTTTGCGACGGCGGCACTTGGGTTGGCGCTTCCGGGGGGCCCTTGACGTCGCTGCGGGGGTTCATGGCCACCATTCTATGGTGGCCCACACCGCAGGGGTCTGTGCTTTGGCTCACAGCTTGTAGTATTCTTTCCTAACTGACCGTTCTGTCGGTTAATGCACGTCACGCGCCGACCAGACACTCTCACCCCACATGGAGTTCCAATGACCGCAACTTCCACCGTCGACTCTCCGTCGGGCCCCAGCAGCAAGCGCGAAGAACGCAGGGTCCTGGCCGGGACCTTGGTTGGCACCACCATTGAGTGGTACGACTTCTTCATCTTTGCCCAGCTCACGGCCACCTTGTTGGCCCCTTTGTTCCTCTCGCCGTTGGAAAAGTCCAACCCCGGCGTGGCCCAGCTTTTGTCCTTCGCCACGATCGGCATCAGCTTCCTGTTCCGTCCCCTCGGGGCCTTCGTCGCCGGACACCTGGGCGACAAGATGGGCCGCAAGGCCGTTCTTGTCATGACCCTGGTCATGATGGGTGCAGCCACAGCGCTGATCGGTGTCCTTCCCACTTACGAAACAATCGGGCTCTGGGCGCCGGTGCTGCTCATTCTCCTGCGGGTTATCCAGGGTTTCTCCGCCGGCGGCGAGTGGGGCGGAGCAGCCCTCATGGCTGTGGAGCACGCCCCGCTCAAGAAGCGTGGCCTCTTTGGTGCGTACCCCCAGATCGGTGTTCCCATCGGCATGATCCTGGCCACGGGCCTGTTGTTCTTCCTGCAGTCCGGGATGTCCAAGGAAGACTTCTCCGCGTGGGGCTGGCGTGTGCCGTTCCTGCTGTCAGTGGTGTTGATCGTGGTGGGCTACCTCATCCGGCGCGCTGTGGGTGAAAGCCCGGTGTTCAAGGAATTGGCCCAGCGCAAAGCGGAGAGCAAGGCACCCTTGGGCGAGCTTTTCCGTAAGAACAAGAAGGAAGTTGTTCTCGCCGCCCTGATTTTCATCGCCAATAACGCCGCAGGCTACCTGCTGATCGCATTCTTTATCTCCTACGCCACCAAGGCTTTGAAGATGCCGCTGCCGCCGGTCTTGCTGGCCACCACCATTGCCTCCTTCGGCTGGCTGATCTTCACCATGGTGGGCGGTTGGCTCTCGGACAAGATAGGACGCGTCAAGACGTTCCTGATCGGTTACGGACTGGTCTTCGCCTGGATGATTCCCATGTTCGTGCTGATCGATTCCAAGGACATTGTGCTCTACGGCATTGCCTTGTTTGTCCTCACCATCGGTTTGGGCCTGTCCTACGGTCCCATGTCAGCCATGTACGCAGAGATGTTCCCGGCTCAGGTCCGCTACTCCGGAATTTCCATCGGGTACGCCCTGGGCGCCATTCTGGGTGGTGCCTTTGCTCCGCTCATTGCCCAGGCACTTCTGGACACCACCAAGTGGTCCGGTTCGGTGGGCATTTACATCATGGTCCTTTGCGTGATCTCCGCCATTGGCGTGATTCTTGCCAAGGAAACCCGCGGCCGCCCGCTCGGGTACAGCGTTCACCATTAATCAACGCCTCCTAGAGGGCAGAAACGGGTGCGGTCCGCAGGGACCGCACCCGTTCCTTTTCGCGGGATCAACGCGGGATAAAAGTGGGGCACACGTGGCACAAAAGGACTCACGACGGCGGCAGCGGCCTTAGTTGGTGCCGTGACCTTCCAGCTGGCCAACGACGTCGGAGTCGGACAGCTGCTCGAAACGTTCGTAGAACGCCCCAACAGCATGGAACTTGCCCGGGGTGTGCAAGGCCATCACGAAGTCGCAGGCGCGGGCGAGGGATGTTGAGGCTTCCAACGAGGCAACAGGCACCGCGGCGATGACAGTTGCGGCGCCCTCGGCCCGGACCGCTTCAACGGCAGCGCGCATGGTGGCGCCGGTTGCGAGTCCGTCATCGGCCAGGACCACTGTCTTCCCGCGAAGATCGTGGTCGATTCCCGGGTAGCTTTGGGCCCGGCGGATCAGCTCGGCGCGTTCGCGGGCTTCCACAGCGTCCAGGGCGGACTGGGAGATACCGTGGGCCAGAATAAGCTCCTTCAGGGGCCTGTTGACCATCCTGAGGACGTCGCCCTGCGACCATGCCAGTGCCCCGAAAGCGGTCTCGCCACGGCCTGGAATCCCCAGCTTGCGGACCAGCAGGGCTCCGAAGGGCAGATACAGCTCCGCAGCTGCCGCGGCGGCAACCGGGACTCCGCCACGGGCCAAGCCCAGGACGATAGTCCCGGGCCGTTCCCTTAGCTGGGGGAGGCCTTCAGCCAGGCGTCGACCGGCTTCCGCACGGTCCCTGAAACGCATGCCCATTTGCTCCACTTCCACGTATTTCGTTGCCGGTCCAAGCCTACCGTCCACACCCTTGCCCGGTGACGCCGCCGCTGACAGCATGGCCTTGTGAATAAGCCCATTGGATATTGGATCAAGAGGCTCGATGCCGCATTGGAAATCCAGCTGGATGCCACTTTGGCCCGGATTAAACTCACCCGGCGCCAATGGCACACCTTGGGTGCCCTCTCAGAGGGTGCCATGTTGCCGGACCAGCTGGAGGAACTCCTCCAGCCCCTGTGGGGCAGCGATACCAGGCTGCGCGAGCGGGAGCTGGCGGCCTTGGTGGGACACGGGCTCATCACCATGATCGACAACAGACTGGCACTGAGCGAACGCGGCCGGGTGAAATACCACGAGGCTCAGCGGCTGCTGGAGGAAGCACGCCAGGACCTGTCCATGGGCATAGGTATTGACGAGTACGCCATGGCATTGAGCGTATTGGAGCGCATGAGCCTGAACGCCGAGCGCCTGACCCGTTGAGCCCTAGGCCCCGGGTTCACTAGACCCCCGTTTTCACGAGACCCAGAATTCACTAGACCCCGAGGAATTGAACGGCGGCTTCCTTGAAGGCCCGGCTGGTTATCACGTTGGTGTGGGTACGCCCGGGGATCACCAGAGTCTCCACCATGCTGCCCCGTTTTTCCGCAATGGAGGCGAGATCCGGCATGGTGGCTGCCCGCTCGTCTTTTTCCCCGGCGACCAGCAGCATGGGCATGTGCGGGGCGGCCTCGGCGGGATCGAACGGCTCTCCCTTGATGGCTTCGATGAGCGAGAACATGGCGAAGAGATTGTTGTTTGGAAGCATTTGAGCCATCTTCAGGAGGCCTGCTGTGGAGGCGTCCTCAACGGGAGTGCCGTCAGCCACGTGGCGCTGGGCCGCGGCGAGGTCAAAAGCGGCCAGCGGATCAGCCGAGCTGGGTCCGCCCAGGACGATCCGGTGCACCAGATCCGGTTGGGTTGCCCCGAACTCCCACGCCAAGCGTGACCCGAGCGAGTACCCAATGATGTCCAAGCCTGTGGAAGGTTCGCCGTCGCGCAGGGGCCGCGCACCGGCGTCGGTCACTATTTGGAGAAGATCGGCGCGGATGCGGCTGGGTGTATATGAGTCCAGGTCCTCGGGTGAATGGCTCCGGCCATGACCGGGCAGGTCAACAGTGATGACCCGCCGACCTGCGTCCTGGAGCGTGGTGATCCAGCCGCTGTCCACCCAGTTCAGTTTTGTTGAGGAGGAGAAGCCGTGAATCAGCAGGACTGGGCGCAAGCCTGCATCGTTTCCGGGCTCATGGAATTCCACGAACAGCCCGGGGTCAGTGCCCTCTACCGTGTGCTTGTGCTGTTCCATGGTGTGCCTGCCGGTCATCATGTCAGTCCTCATCGAGTACGGCGCTCAGGCGGACCCGGCGCTTGGGAGCTTCGTCCTTCGGAACAGTGCCCACGATCCCGGCAGTGTCATCCGGAACCTCGAACACGATCAGCGGCTCGCCAACGTTGATCGTATCGCCGGGCGCACCGTGAATACGCACCACTCTACCCGCCTGGGGGCTTGGTAATTCGAGGGCTGATTTGGTGGTTTCAAGCTCCACGATCGGCTGGTTGCGTTCCACCTGCTGACCAGGCTCCACGAGCCAGTCCAGAACGGTTGCCTCAATCAAGCCTTCGCCAAGATCGGGGAGCGGGAAGGAAATTTCAGCCACGGCGGTACTCCAGTACACGTTGGATCCCAAAGAGGATGCGGTCAATGTTGGGGATGTATTCGTCTTCCAGGTCCCCGGAGGGATAAGGCACATCGAAGCCGGTGACACGCTCCACCGGCGCCTTGAGTGTCGCAAAACAACTCTGCGTAATCAGTTGGGCCACTTCGGCGCCGAGGCCGGAGGTTAGCGGCGCTTCATGGACGACGACGGCGCGTCGCGTCTTGCCCACGGAAGTCGCCAATGCTTGGGCATCAATAGGCTTGAGCCAGCGCAGGTCCAACACTTCCACGTCTATGCCGTCTTCGGCTGCCAGCTCCGCAACCTGCAGGCAGCGGGCAACCATGGCACCCCACGCCACAAGAGTGAGGTGGCGTCCTTGCCTGGCCACGCGGGCGCCGGTGAGTCCGCCGGTGTAGGCAGTGCCGGCGTCGTGCGTTTCGGCGTCGGGCGTCTCGCCATCGCGCGTTTCCGGGCCGGACGCTGCCGTGTCCGCGTCCGCCGAAGCAACATCTACCGGCCCCTTCTGCCAGTAACGCGACTTTGGCTCCATGAAGATCACCGGATCCGGCCGTGAGGCTGCGTATTTCAACAGGTGGTAGGCGTCGTGCGGAGTGGACGGCGAGACCACTTTGAGTCCTGGAACGTGGGCGAAGAGTGCCTCCAGGCTTTCCCCGTGGTGTTCGGGTGCGCGAATACCGCCAAAGCTTGGCACGCGCAGTGTGATGGGCATCGGCATCGTGCCACGGCTGCGGTAGTTCATGCGAGCGATCTGGCACACGATCTGGTTGATGGCCGGGTAGGCAAAACCGTCGAACTGGACCTCAGGGATGGGGTGGAAGCCGGCCATGGCAAGGCCCACTGACATGCCGAGGATGCCGGACTCCGCGAGCGGAGTATCAAACACGCGGTCCTCGCCGTGCTTGGCCTGCAGGCCGTCCGTGATGCGGAAAACGCCGCCCAGCTGGCCGCAGTCTTCCCCGAAGATCACGGATTTGGGGTCCTCGGCAAGAATTTCATCAAGCGCGCGGTTGAGTGCTTGTTGCATGGACATCTGCTGAACAGCGGTCCCGGCAGCCTTGGCAGGGACGGTGTCAGTGTTGGCGTTGCTTGAGTTGATGTGCAGCTCGGTGATGGTCTCAGGCATGTTCTGACTCCTCGCGCCACGCGGTGGCCTGGGATTGAAGGGAGGGCGTTGGTTCCTGGAAGACCATGCTGAACATCTCGGACCCAGGACGCGGGCCAAGGTCTTCTATTCCCGCACGGACGGCTTCTTCTTCCTGTTCGGCCAGCCGCTGAGCCTCGGCGAAGAAGGCGGCGTCGGCCACACCCTCAGCGAGTAGTCGCTGCCTGAAGCGTTCGAGCGGGTCTTCGCCGGCATCGAGCCGTTCCTCGTCCAGGGTTCGGTAGCGGCCGGGGTCATCGGCGGTGGAGTGCGGTCCGCGGCGGTAGGTCATGGCCTCGATGACCACGGGACCATTCCCGGCGCGGGAGTGTGCGAAGGCCGAGCGGGTGGCTTGGTAAACGGCAACTACGTCATTGCCGTCCACTTGCAGGGAGGGAATTCCGTAACCGGCTGCACGGGCGGCCACCGAACCGCCGGCCACTTGGCGTTCCGTGGGGACCGAGATGGCCCAGCCATTGTTCTGGATGAAGAAGACCACGGGCGCCTTCATCACTGCGGCGAAGTTCATGGCTTCGTGGACGTCTCCCTGTGAGGACGCGCCATCGCCGAAGTACGTCATGGCGACGCCCGGCTCCGGTTCGCCGGAGAGGGTCTGGCCATGGGCCCAGCCCACTGCGTGCAGGACCGAGCCTGCCACCACGGCCTGTATCGGCGCGAAGCGGGACTCCAGCGGGTTATACATTCCACCGTGCCAAGTGGCCTTGTGCGTGGACATGTAACCCACCATGTCCAGGCCCATGGCGCGGGCTACGCCCATTTCACGGTACGTGGGGAAGACGAAGTCGCGAGTCCGGTCAACTGCGTAGCCGCTGCCAACTTGAGCGGCCTCCTGGCCGAGTTCCGGGGCGTAGCCAGGGATGATTCCTTGACGCTGCCAGGAAACGGCTGAGGTGTCGAGGTGCCGCACGGCTGCCATCAGCGTGTACAGCTCACGGAGCTGTTGGTGCGTGAGCTGGGCCGCGTCATCCTCGACGGCGGCCAGCACAGGATTGATAGTCATGGCTGTGACCCTAGTCACCGGATTGGCCCGTGCGCAATCAGCACAGCTCAAGCGGAACACTTTGTACAATTTGGGCACAAAGAGAAGCCCCACACAGAACAAACTGTGCAGGGCTTCTCTGTACTGATGCGCAGACGGTTACTCCACTCGAGTGGGCTGCTTGGCTGCTTTCGCCTTGGCATTGAGGAAGCAGCCGGCAGCGATGAGGAGGATCAGGACGAAGGTTCCGATCAACTGCCCGGCGCTTTCAGGGTTGGCGAAACCCACCACGAGGATCAGGCCCAGCAGGACCAGGCCCACGATGGTGAGGAAGGGGAAGCCTTTCATTCGCAGGGGCAACTCGGTGCCCTCCTTGTCAGCCCTGCGGCGCAGGATGAATTGGGACACGAGTGCCGTGCCCCAGACCACCAGGCACGTGGAACCCACCAGGTTCAACAGAGCAGGCAGGATTTTTTCCGGGAACAGCAGTTCCAGGACGGTGGCGATGAAGCCAAAGGCCACGGAGATTCCCACGGCGGCCACCGGAACCTTGGAGCCGTTCAGGCGTGAAAGGAAACGGGGAGCTTCGCCGCGTTCAGAAAGGGAAAAGATCATCCGTGAGGCGCCGTACAGGTTGGCGTTCAGCGCCGAAAGCAGGGCTACAACAGCCACCAGCGTAATGGCAGCCCCGGCGCCGGGAATGCCTGCTAGGTCCAGGACGCCGGCAAACGGAGACTTCAGGCCCTCGGAGCCCACGGGAAGAACGGCTGCGATCACGAAGACGGAGCCGATGTAGAAGACCAGGATGCGCCAAACTACGGTACGGATGGCCTTGCCCACGCTATGGGCAGGGTTCTCGGTTTCGGCGGCGGCAACGCTGACGATCTCTGTTCCACCAAAGGCGAAGATCACTACGAACAATGCTGCGGCGATGCCGCCGATGCCGTTGGGTGCGAAGTCGCCGAACGCGGAGAAGCCGGGGGAGGGGACGTTGGGCAGCCAGCCGAAGAGCAAGGCCGCTCCGATGAGGAGGAAGATCACGATCGCGGCCACCTTCAGGATGGCAAACCAGAACTCGAACTCGCCAAAGTTGCGGACTCCCACCAGATTGATGCCGGTGAACACCACCATGAAGACCAGTGCAAGGATCCACACCGGGATGACCGGCCAGATGGAGAACAGCAACCCGGCCGCTCCGAGGGCTTCGGCCGCGATGACCACCACCAACTGGAGCCACCAGAGCCAACCGATGGTTCCGCCGGCGGTCTTACCCATGGCTTTTTCTGCGTACACGGAAAACGCGCCGCTGTTGGGGTTCGCTGCCGCCATCTCGCCAAGGGCCCACATGACCAGGATGATCAAGGTGCCGGCTACGAGGTAGGAAATCAGCACTGCGGGACCGGCGGCCTGAACACCTGCGCCTGAGCCCAGGAAGAGGCCGGCGCCGATTGCGCTGCCGAGCCCCATCATGGTGAGTTGGCGCGGCTTGAGGGAGTGGCCGAGGCCGGATGTTGGGGCAGGAGCCGCGATGGACTTCGTTGTCATACGTGTCTACCTTCTATGGATTACATGCTGGTTTGGCATGTTGGCCTCATGGGCGCGGCACGCGGGCGTCGACGACGCAGCAAGAGCCGTGGAATAATTCTCGCAGTTTGTAAGATACATCACTTTTTGCAGTGGCGATGTGATGGGTAAGAATCCCCGGGGACAGGAACTTTGATGCTGGTCGATGCGCTTGATGCAAAAATTGTACGTTTCTTCACGGACTCACCGCGATCTTCCGTGCTTGAGGCCTCCCGCGTGCTCAGGGTTGCCAGGGCAACGGTGCAGTCCCGCATAGACAGAATGATCGAGAATGGCGTGATCGGATCCTGGGTTCCCCAACCGGACCCCGCCAACTTCGGCTTCCCCGTGGTGGCGTTCTGTTCAGTGACCATCACCCAGGAAATTGGCCACGATGCCATCATTCAAAGCCTCAGTGCCATCCCGGAAATCATCGAAGTCCACACGGTCACCGGCAACTCGGACTTGATGGTGAGGATTGCTGCGCGGTCCAATCCGGATATGCAGAGGGTCCTTGATGCCATGATCGCCACCAAATCCGTAGTCCGCTGCTCCTCGGTCATCGTTTTGAACAGTCACATCCAAGGCCGCACGCTGCCGCTGATGGAAGCGGCCGCCCGGACAGTGTGACGTAAAGCATTTTGCAAGGCGGGCGCAGAGTCGTACCATTAGTTCTAGTCAATGTGACTTTAACTAGCTCCCTCAGTCAGTGGGCGCTTTCCGGACGGCGATGAAGCGAGGTGAACGCCGTGAATACCAACTCAGCCAATGTCGCCGAGAGGCGGCTCGCACCGCCGTCGTTGGCAATTTCAACGGTGATTTTCGCCCTGCGCCCCAGCGAAACATCCGGTCGCCCCACGCTGTGGCTACCCCTGGTCCGCCGCATACGGGAGCCCTACAAGGACATGTGGGCGCTTCCTGGAGGACCCTTGGCCCATGACGAGTCCCTGCAGGACGCGGCCTCGCGGAACCTGCGCGACACCACCGGACTAACGCCCCACTACCTCGAGCAGCTGTACGCTTTTGGCGGCCTCCACAGATCGCCCACCCAAAGAGTGGTCTCAATCGTTTACTGGGCCCTGGTGCAACCCACCGAGGCAGCCCTGGCCGACGAATCAGAGAATGTACGGTGGTTCCGCGCGGACAGGCTCGGCGAGCTGGCATTCGACCACAACGCAATTGTGGATTACGCCTTGTGGCGGCTCCGCAACAAGATGGCCTACGGGTCGATCGCCTACCACCTGCTGGGAGAGTTCTTCACCCTCGCCCAGGTCCGCGAAGTCTACGAGGCCGTGCTGGATCGCCAGCTCGATCCCGCCAACTTCCGCAGGCACGTCAAGGCAACACCGGAAATCGAAGAAACCGGTCAATACCTGCAAGGCGGGAAACACCGCCCGCCACGTCTCTACCGCTTCACCGGCACGCCCGGCCTTGAGCCAGATAACAGGAGTACACCATGAGCAGCGTCAACACTGCCGTCCAGCTGATCACCCGTGAAGAAGCCGAGAAGGGCCTCTCCCGCGCGGGGTCCACGTGCAGCCCGGCCTTGGCGAGGGGCCCGTGGGAATACGATCTTGCCGAATCCCTCGCCAATGAGCCCGCCTATGGCCCGGGTGCTTCCAGCCAGGACGTAGCTCCCAAAGCAACACCCCGCCAGGGCCAGCTGCCTGAGGAGTACAAGAAAGCCACCGACGCCGAACTTGACGCCCGTATTCGGGCCGCCAAAGCCGCACTCGGGGACCGGGCCGTCATTTTGGGCCACTTCTACCAGCGCGATGAAGTGATTCAATATGCCGACTTCGTCGGCGACTCTTTCCAGCTCGCCAACGCTGCACTCACCAAGCCGGACGCCGAGGCGATCATCTTCTGCGGCGTCCACTTCATGGCCGAGACCGCTGACATCCTCTCCACTCCGGAGCAGGCGGTCATCCTGCCCAACCTTGCCGCGGGTTGCTCCATGGCTGATATGGCAGATGAAGACTCGGTGGAGGAATGCTGGGAGCAGCTCGAGGAAATCTTCGGCACGGAGCCGGACTCAGCCGGGCGCATGCCCGTCATCCCCGTTACCTACATGAACTCGTCAGCGGCACTAAAAGCATTCTGTGGCCGCAACGGCGGAATTGTCTGCACCTCCTCCAACGCCAAAGTAGTGCTGGAATGGGCCTTCGAACGCGGCCAGCGGGTCTTATTCTTCCCGGACCAGCACCTGGGCCGCAACACCGCCAAAGCCCTGGGCGTCCCGTTGGAGCAGATGCCCATGTGGAACCCGCGCAAGGAACTGGGTGGGAATGACGAACAAACACTCCTGGACTCCCGCGTCATCCTTTGGCACGGCTTCTGCTCCGTCCACAAGCGCTTCAACGTGGGCCAAATAGAAAAGGCCCGCCAGGACTTCCCGGGTGTGAACGTGATCGTCCACCCCGAATGCCCCATGGAGGTTGTGGACGCAGCTGACTCCGCCGGGTCCACGGACTTCATCAAAAAGGCCATCGCCGCTGCTACCGAGCCCACCACGTTCGCGATCGGCACCGAGATCAACATGGTGAACCGGCTCGCTGCCGAGAACCCGCAGCACACCATCTTCTGCCTGGACCCTGTCATCTGCCCCTGCTCCACCATGTACCGAATCCACCCCGGCTACCTCGCCTGGGTTTTGGAGGAACTCGTGGAAGGGCGGATCGTCAACCGCATCACCGTGGACGACTCCGTGCAGGAGAACGCCAAAGTTGCCCTGGAACGAATGCTTGCCGCCAAGCCTGCCTAAGCAGAGTCGTATCAGCAAGCCGCACCACTAAACCGCACCACCACTGACCGGGCACAGCATTTCCGGACTAGCCGAATAGAGCCTCACATGACTACAGCGAGCCAAACTGGCGGTCCTGCACCCCAGCGGCTGATCGTCGTCGGAAGCGGCATAGCGGGACTCTACGCAGCCCTGCTTGCCGCCGAAGCCGGCGCGGACGTGGTGCTATTGTCCAAAGGTGCCCTTGCCGAGAGCAACACCTACTATGCCCAAGGCGGGATTTCGGCGGTGCTGGACGAACCGGCCCCCGGCGACACCGTGGCAGCCCACATTGCGGACACCCTGAAAGCCGGGGCCGGCCATTGCAACGAAGAAGCTGTGCGGGTTTTGTGCACCGAGGCGCGGATGGACATCGCAGGGCTTGAACGGTTCGGCGTCCGCTTCGACCTGGACGACGACGGCGAGCCCGACTTGGGACTCGAAGCCGCCCACTCGGCCCCCCGCATCCTGCACGCCGGCGGCGACGCAACCGGCGCAGGAGTCGCGGCAGCACTGATTAGGGCTGTCCTGGACTTCCAAGCCGCAGGAAAAATCCAGGTCATCGGACACGCCCAGGTGACATCACTCGCTCTGGGCGGTGAACGGGGCGGCCAGGTGGTGGGAGCCAACTTTCTCCACGAAGGCCGCCACCTCGGCGTCCACGGTGACTCCGTCCTGCTCGCCACCGGGGGAGCCGGGCAACTCTTCGCCCAGACCACCAACCCTGCCGTGGCAACAGCAGACGGCTTGGCACTGGCATGGCGTGTAGGGGCCGCTGTGGCAGACCTGGAGTTCTTCCAATTCCATCCCACGTCCATGGTGCTTCCCCAAGCGGCCAAGGAAGCTGAGGGCAACAACGAGCCCCTGCTCATCTCCGAAGCAGTACGGGGCGAAGGGGCTGTCCTGCTCGATGCAAACGGTCAGCGATTCATGCCCGACTACCACCCCGACGCCGAACTGGCACCCCGGGACGTCGTGTCCCGCAGCATCGCCCTCCATTTGGCAAAGCTTGGAGATCCCAACGGTCACGTGTTCCTCGACGCCACCGTCATTGAAAAAGAACGAGGCCCGGGCTTCCTTGCCAAGCGCTTCCCCACGCTAAGTCAACGGACCCGACAAGCTGGGATCGACTGGACCACCGGGCTTGTCCCCGTGGCACCCGCGGCCCACTACTGGATGGGAGGGGTGGTGACCGACCTCCATGGCCGGACGACCGTTCCCGGGTTGCTCGCTGCCGGTGAGGTGGCCTGCACCGGCGTCCAGGGCGCCAACCGGCTGGCCAGTAACTCCCTGCTCGAAGGACTCGTTTTCGGGCGGCGGGCTGTTGAAGCGTTCCTTGGGGGCAGTTCCACAGGTCCCTTGGCGCCTGCCCTCGCGCCTCGTGCCGGCGATCGCCTCGCAAGCTCGGCGGCCGGTACGGGCGCTCACGCGACAACGGCGCTGTCGGGACCTCTGGAACTGCCGGTTGGTGACCTCGGACCGGGGTTGTCTGGTTCGCTGGAACTGCCGGTTGGTGACCTAGGCCCGGCGCTCTTGGGGTCGCTGCCTGCTCCTGTTTCGTGGGAGTTCGAGTCTTTGCCGGGGCCCGGGACTCGGGAAGTTTCCTTTGCTGGGGCGGGGGTTTTTTCGAGGGGGGCTTTGCGGCGGTTGATGACTGCCAAGGCCGGCGTGCTGCGTGACGGCACCTTGCTTCGTGAGGCTGGCCTGGCGTTGGCTGACTGGGCGGGGGATGTTCTTCCTTTGAATGTGCCGGAGTCATTGGACGTTCGGGAGCACGAGGATTCCAATCTGCTGTTGGCTGCCCAGTTGCTCGTCCATGCGGCCCGGGAGCGGCGGGAGTCGTTGGGGGCGCACTACCGCAGGGACAGCGTCAGCGAGCCAGCCGTCGTCGAAGATTTTGACAAGCGTTACACCATGAGCCGGAAAGTGAGCCTCGTCCATGACTAACCTGACCCTCCCCGCAGCCCCGGTCCGGGACATCCTGGAGCGGGCCTTTGCCGAGGACGCGCCCAGCGGCGATATCACCTCGCAGCTGCTCATCCCCGCCGACGCCCGCGCAACCGCAGTGTTGAACGCGCGCGTTCCCGGCGTCTTCAGCGGCGGTACCGTTTTCCGGGATGCCATGAAACTCGTAGACCCGGACACGGAAGTGGAACTGCTCCTGGCTGACGGTGAAGCGTTCGACGCCGGAACCCACCTCGCGCGGGTCAGCGGCAACGCCCGCTCAGTGCTCCTCGCTGAACGGGTGGGACTGAACCTGGTCCAACGGATGAGCGCCATTGCCACCAAAACCGCAGAATTCGTGGCCTTGGTTGAGGGCACCCGTGCCCGGATCACCGACACCCGCAAAACCACCCCCGGCCTTCGAGTGCTGGAACGCTACGCGGTTCGCTGCGGCGGAGGAGCAAACCACCGCTATAGTCTCTCCGACGCCGTTTTGGCTAAGGACAACCACTTGGCCGTCATGACCGGAGGTGACCCCGGAAAACTGACAGGGCTGCTCATTGCTGCCAAAGCCCAACTAGGACACACCACTCACTTCGAAGTAGAAGTGGACCGCGCCGAGCAGATCGAACCGGTTCTGGCGGCCGGCGTGGACACCATCATGCTGGACAACTTCTCCCTCGAGGAGCTCCGGGCAGGGGTCAAGCAAGTAGACGGACGCGCCATAGTGGAAGCCAGCGGCAACGTGAACATCACCACCGTTACGGGAATTGCTGCCGCAGGCGTGGACGTCATCTCCATTGGGGGACTGACCCACAGTGTGAGCGCCCTTGATCTGGGCCTGGACGTTGTCCTGGAAACAATGTGAGAATTCCGTGATCTTCCTCGACGCAGCAGCCACCACTCCCGTGCGGCGTGAAGCCCTCGAAGCAATGTGGCCCTATCTCAGCGGAGAGTTCGGCAACCCCTCCAGCCACCACAGCCTTGGAGAAGCGGCAGCCGCCGCGCTCGCAGAAGCCCGGTCCGGCGTCGCGAAAGTCCTGAACTGCCGCGCCGGGGAGGTGACGTTTACTTCCGGAGGAACGGAAGCGGACAACCTGGCCGTCAAAGGGATAGCACTGGCCAGGCGGGCGGCTGATCCCACGCTGAACCGTGTGGTGATCAGTGCGATCGAGCATCCGGCAGTGGAAGAATCCGCCCGTTACCTGGAGCGGGTGCATGGATTCACGGTGGACGTACTCCGCGTAGACAGCGAGGGCCTGGTTTCCGTTGATGGACTCCGGGAATTGGTGGGCCCACACACTGCCTTGGTGAGCATCATGTATGCCAACAATGAAGTTGGAACCGTCCAGCCCATCGCGGCCTTGGCAGCCGTGGCCCGGGAACATGGAGTTCCGTTCCACACTGACGCGGTGCAGGCAGCGGGGTGGCTGCCGCTGGATGTTAAAGCCCTTGGAGTGGACGCCTTGAGCATTTCCGGGCACAAACTTGGGGCTCCCAAAGGCTCCGGAGTCCTCTTCACGAAGGGCCGCCTGCGGTTGGAGCCGTTGGTCCACGGTGGGGGCCAAGAGAGGGCAAAGCGCTCAGGCACCGAAAATGTGGCCGGTGCCGTGGCACTCGCCACTGCGCTCAGCCTCTCGCATGCCGAGCAGCCTGATCAAGCAGCCCGTGTTTCCGGGCTAAGGGATCAGTTCATCCTGAAGATCCTGTCCACCGTACCGGATGCACTGCTCACCGGACACCGCAGCGAGCGGCTACCGTCAGTGGCGTCCTTCTGTTTTCCCGGCACCAGCGGAGAATCAGTGCTTCTTGAACTGGAGCGTCTGGGCGTGGTGTGTTCCAGTGGTTCGGCGTGCGCCGCAGGGTCAGATGCGCCTTCCCCCGTACTGGTGGCCCTTGGCATCGCACCTGAAACAGCCCAAACGGCCGTGCGCTTCAGCTTCGGGTCAACTGTCAGCGAGGCCGAACTGGAGGAAGCCGCCGCCGCCGTGGAAACCGCCGTCGGACGCGTCCGGAAGCTGGCTTCACCACCGCAAGGCTGACAACCAGCTAAATGGCAGGGGTAACCAGCTACCCGAACCCGGCGATCAGACGTGCCGTGCGCGCCTGAAAATCCAATGCCGCAACAAAGTAAACCGAACTGCGGTGGCCACGAAGCCGGATAATGTGGTGGTCCACAACTCATCGCTGACAGTGGCATCAGGCCGCAACAGATGCAGTACGCCCAAGCTCCCGCCGGTGATGATGAGTGCGATGACAATGACCAGGACGCCACTGAGGTGATCCTGTGCGCGCTTCTTGTGGCCCGTGATCTTGAACGTCAGTCTCCGGTTCAAAGCCGTGTTCATCAAGGATGTCACTATGAGGGCCACGGCGTTGGCAAGTTGAGGATCGATCCAGGGCCGGAGCACAGCGTACAGGGCAAGGGAACTGGCAGTGCATACGATTCCAACGCCAGTGAAGCGGATCAATTGCCGTACAACCGGGTATTTCAGGACACCGCGGTGCCGTTTGGGTCGTAGGCGGGGAGGCTTCTGCGGGGGAGACGGAGGCAGCTCAGTGGCTTCCGCAGCTATCTCCATGTCCTTAAGCCTGACACACTATGCGGACTGCTGTTCCCACGACGCGTAGGTGACCGGGTTGTGAAGCTCGCCTATCCCCTCCACTCGGCATGCAACGGAGTCTCCGGGCTGGATCCGTGCGCACTCAGCGGGAAAGCCCGTGAGGACCAGATCGCCAGGTTGCAAGGTCATGAATGAGGTCAGGTAGACCATGATCTCATCCACCTTCCAGCCGAGGTCCGCTGAACTTGCCGTCCTGAGGGCGCGTCCGTTGTGGACAATGCCGATCTCAAGGTCCGTCACATCCAACTCCGTGACAATCCACGGGCCCACCGGAGTGAAGGTGTCCTGGCTTTTAGCGCTGATCCAGAGCTCGTCGGTCTTTTGGAGATCGCGGGCTGAGACGTCATTGCCGATGGTGTAGCCGAGAATCGCCGAGCCCGCCGTTTCCATGGTCAGCCCCCGGGCGGTCCGTCCCACCACCACGGTCAGTTCAGCTTCCGGGTCCACGTAACCCACTGTGGAACTCAACTGGATGGCATCTCCGGGGCCGATCACACTGGACGCCGCCTTGTGGAACGCCTGGGGTGGCAGGTCCCTGCCGGGCTGGCCGGTGTTGTGAGCCATGCCGAAGACATTCACGGGAACTGATGGTGCCAGAAAGGTGAAATCATCCTGGCTGACTACTGCCCCACGCTCCCACCCTTCCCTGGCAGGGCTGTTGGCGTTTGCTCTGGACGCCGGGAATGGTGACCCCACCACGGTCCAGAGTTGGCCTTCCGCAGAGTCGAAATCCGGAGCATCGTTGGCAACGAAGAATTGCTCGTCCAGGGTCTCGTGGGCAACCGCCTGGCCGTTCACGGACTGGGACCTGACGGGCCGGACACGGGCGATGCGACGGAAAAGAGGCGAAGTCATGATGACATCCTACGTCCTCGCGAAGCCTGGTCCTGCGTTGCGAGGCCCGGTTAGCACGCTATGACGCGACGTAACCCTGGAGAGCGGGCCTCGCAACGTCAGTTCAGGGCTGCAGATCCGAAAGCAACACTGAACCGATCACACCACAGAACCACGGACTTCAATCCCTCAATGTCAGTTCCGGCTGGAAGCACGTAGTTGTGATTGCCGTGCGTGGCTTTGACCGCCCCGAGGTCCACGTAACGGCCGGACCTGTACTTGAACCAGTCACCGCCGGCTTCCAGGCTGCTCAACCAGACCTTAACGTCCGGGCCGTCACTGCTGGCCAGGTCCTCGAGCCGCACGATGTGGCTGCCATCGGGGAGCTTCACCAGGCGGGCCGTACCGCTGGTCTCATGCTCCTGGGACTGGAAGGTCCCCGAGCTGAGAATGAGCGGAGCCGGTGGAATCGCCGCCTGGGAAGGTGGCGCCGGGGGAGCGGTGGCAGAAGGCGGCTCGTTGGAGGCCGTCGTCGTGGGATCCGGCGCCTCCGCTAAAGCTGAAGTGATTGCCGGGTTTGGGGCGGGCAGTGCTTCGTAGACGCTGCTGCTGGTAAAGATGCGCCAGGGCTGAAAGAGCGCGCCCGCAACCACCATCAAGGAAAGGACCACAACGGCAATCACGGCGGCGAGCGGCTTGTGAGTCCGGATCATGCTCCGGAGTCTTTCCACGCCCCGCAGGTTGTTCATGATCCAAGGCTAGGCCTGGCGTAAACACAAGAGGGGCTTCATTGCTTACAGGACTATGACGCCTTGGCATGTGAACCGAACCGGACATGTGAACCGATCCGGACACGTGAACCGATCCGGACACGTGAACCGAATCGGACTCGTGAACCGCCCGGGACGAACCGCCGGGAGTAAAGGGCCGACGTCGGGTCATTGAACAGGAGCCGGGCTTAGAATCCGTTTCATGCGTCTGGCGATCATCGGGTTGGTTCTGCTCGTGGCTGGTGGGATCACCGTGGCCACGGGTGTCCTGCCTTGGCAGGAAGTTGCGGTCCTCGTAGACCGTGTGGCACCCATCCTCGGCTTCGTGGTGGCAATGACGGTGGTGACCGAGCTTGTCAGTGAAGCCGGGGCTTTCCATTGGATTGCCCGCCATGTACGCGGTTGGGGACGCGGGCGAAGCGTCCTGCTCTGGTTGCTGTTGGCCTTGCTCGCTACCTTGAGCACTGTCTTCCTGTCCTTGGATACGACGGCGGTCCTCCTCACCCCGGTGGTGGTCACGGTGGCACGTCAAGCGGGACTACCGGTCCTGCCTTTTGCACTGACCACTGTCTGGCTGGCCAATACGGCCAGTTTGCTGCTTCCGATCTCCAACCTGACCAACCTTTTGGCACAGCACAGCCTCGGTGGCATTAGTCCTGCCGAATTCGCCAAACTTATGTGGGCGCCGTCATTGGCCGCCATTGTGGTTCCGCTGGCATTCGTAGCAGTGGTTTTCCGGCGCGAACTGCGTAAAAGTTATGCGCTGGAATCCAGCCGGCCGGCCCAACCGCTCCCGTCCACGGCGGGCCCTGACAAAGTATTGCTTGTGGGCAGTGCAGTGGTGTTGTTGATGCTGCTTCCTGCGCTGATTTCCGGGGTGCCGATCTGGATTCCCGCTGGCGCGGCTGCACTGGTCCTGGTGGTCATGTTCGCCATCCGCCGGCCCAAGGTACTCAAGGTGACACTGATTCCGTGGTCGCTGCTGCTGTTCACCTGTGGACTCTTCCTGGTGGTGGAGGCGACCCAATACTTTGGTGCTTCACTTCTTCTGGGACAGATCGCCGGTGAAGGAAGCGGTTTTGTTGAGCTGCTGAGGTTGGCCATGACCGGGGCACTGGGATCCAACGTGGTCAACAACCTCCCCGCATATCTTCTGGCCGAACCTCTGGCAGGAAGCCCCCTACGAATGGCAGCACTGTTGGTGGGAGTCAATGCGGGGCCGCTCATCACCCCCTGGGCATCACTGGCCACCCTGTTGTGGCATGACCGATTGATGCGGATGAACGTGCTGATCAAGTGGAAGGGGTACGCGGTCTTCGGCCTGATGGTTGCACCGCTGACTATCCTGGCCGCTGTAGCAGCGCTCGCCGTTTTTGGCCCTGGCGGACTGTTGGGTTAGCCCAGGTAGAGCTCTCCTACGGGCACTTCTGCGGCAAGGCGGTTGGCTGGTCCAGCCAACGGGCACGCCCAGGCTTCGTTGTAAGCGCATGAAGGGTTGTAGGCGAAGTTGAAGTCCAGGATGAACTCCTGTTCAGGGCCGTCCCCGCGTGTCCCGTGGAAGGAACCCTTGACCGTGTCCAGCAGGTACCGCCCTGCTCCGTAGCTTCCGCCGTCTTTGCCGGCCGTTGCATCCCGGAAGGGGACAAAGATGCCACCCCCGTAGCTTCTGAGCCGCCACGCAGCCAAGGAACCCAGCCCGGGCAAGTCAAAGGTGCCGATCCTGGTGAAGGGCACCACGCCGTCCGTCCCCGTTTCCACCTTCATCTCTTGTCCGGCTCCTTCGGGCGTCAGGACCGCGTACCGGCGGAAGGAGGGGTCGTAGTCGGCAGTTCGCAGTCCGGAGAAAGAGGCCTTCATCTCAGGGGTGAGCGCTGAGGCAGGATGCGTGGCGAACATCAAGTCCCGTTCCTGGCGCCAGAAGACGTGGGCATCAAAAGGGTTGGTGGTTGCGAGTTGACGCACCTTGTCATAGAGGGCAAATGTCCGTAGACGCCAGTCGGCAATATCAACCGCTGACATGGCGGGGATATTGTCCTCGGAATAGTCCTGCTGATCGGGAGCCATACCCTCAGCCTAGCCCTGTGCGTGTCGCCGGACTGCCGCCTATAGGCTGTGGTCATGAACGGCATCTTCAAACTGCGCTGCACTCCCACGCGCTTTGCCGCGCTGGCCCTGGCTGTCACTGTCCTTGCCGGCGCTGCAGCCTGCTCTGCCGAAAACAAGGGCCCCCAAGTCAGTTCCACCGCCGGCTCCCAGCCGAACAGTTCAGAATCGGGTACCTCAACACCGGAAAGCACGACGACGGCAACGGACTCCGCGTCCGTCTCGCCGTCTGCCGCTCCCGGCGAAACATCAGGCGCAGGGGCGAGTGCTTCAGGCGGCCCTTCAGCAAGTGCGGTGGCAACTGCGGTGTCCTGGAAGACATATACGGATTCCGCCAAAACCGTCAGCTTCGAACTACCCCAGGAATGGATAGCTCAATCGGCCACCCCGGACACGGGCTCTATGGCCAACGCCGTGAAGGTGGAGGTTAAGGATGCCGAAGGGCGCTACATCGCTACACTTCAGACCGGTTTGCCGCCAGCCGGAACGGTTAACTGCACCGCCGGTCAGGCACGGCCCTATGTGGTGATCAGCAGCGTGCCCTTGGACATCCCTCACTCGGATGGTCCGGACACCATCGATCCGAGGGTGGTTTTCCGCGTGGTGCAGGGTTACAAGTTCTTTGGCTCCTACGGCATCACAAATATGGTGGCGGGTGCGGACGGCCAGTCTTGTGAGTTGCGGAACCGGGTTCAAGGCCCGTCCGGTAAGGGGGACATAACGTTCGGGGACGTCCCGGCCCTTCATGCTTTTGCCGCTGATGAGAAGGTGGCCCCGGCCAAGGCTTTCGACACTTTGGACTTGGCGGCAAAGTATGCGGTCCATGGTTCCGAATTCGCCAATGTCCAGCGGATGCTACTGTCTCTGAAGGTCAATCTGTAGCCCAGCGATTGACTGGTTCACCCACACGGCGGCGATGGGGACTGCCCGCCGCAACCCACCCCGGAGATTAATGGAACGCAATGTTGCTGCCTCGCTCGTATTCAAGACTGCAGCCAACACCAAGGTGGCCATGGCCATAGCAGTGGCCGGCAACCGCGGATACGAGTCTGTGGAAGAAAACCTGTCCATCACGTGCGATGGTGCCGAGGTTCCTTATGCCGAACTCAGCGACCACCACGGTGGGCGCTTTCACTACCTCGAATTCACTGAGCCAAGCGAGGTGAGCGTGGATTATCGGGCAACGGTTCATGGTTTGGGGGAGGCGGACACCCCCAGCCCAATGGAACTGATCCGTTACGTCAGGCCCAGCCGGTATGCGGAGTCGGACAGGCTGTTGCCTACTTCCTACGCCGAGTTTGGAGGCCTGCACGGTGCCGAACTGCTCCACGCAGTCCGCAACTGGGTCAACGCGGAACTTCGCTATGTCAGCGGGTCCTCGCGGGGCACTGATGGAGCAGTGGAAACACTGCTTCACCGAAAAGGTGTTTGCCGTGACTTCGCCCACCTGGCGATTGCCCTCTTGAGATCCAAGGACGTTCCGGCGCGCCTGGCTGCGGTTTATGCCCCCGGTTTGAGCCCTATGGACTTCCACGCTGTTGCTGAGGCACACATCAATGGAGCGTGGCACATTATTGACCCCACTGGCTTGGCTCCCAGGGAATCCATGCTGCGCATCACCGCTGGACGGGACTCTTCGGACACGGCATTCCTCTCGACCGTGGGCGGCAGCCTGACCCTGAAAACGCTCAAGGTCAGCGCCTCGGTCAACGGAGAGCTCCCGGTGGAGGACCCCCGGGAGCTCATCAGCTTGCGTTAGTGTCCGGCCACCGAAGCGCGGAGCTTCTCCGTCAGCCGCAGCAGCTCCTGCTGCTCGTTGGCCGTGAGGGCAGGTCCCACCAAGTTGGCGATGTCCCGCACATGTTCTCGACCGATTGTTTTTTGAAGCTCGCTCCCGGCTTCGGTGAGTGAGAGCAGGACTCCACGGCCGTCGTCGGGCGCTGCTGTTCGCTCCACCAATCCGCGTTTCTCCAGACGGTCCACCAAACGGCTCAAGCTGGACTGGCTCAGCAGGACTTTGTCATTGATTTCATTGAGCCGGAGTTGGCCCGAAGGGCATTTGGACAGGGTGAAGAGGACGTCGTATTCCTTGACAGGAAGCGTCTTGAACGCCGGTCCCGACTGGAGCTTCCGCATCACCGCCACCTGGGAGCGGAACAACGACTCCCAGGTTTCGGCGGCGAGGCGAACGGCGGAGGACGCCGAGGGGCTGGACATCAGGCGTCCTGCCCCGCAGCGCCGGCGCTAGCGGTTTCGCCGACCTTGGCTTCCAAGGCGGCGGCAACGCGTGAGGCGTGCGTCGGTGCGTCAGGCACGTGGGCAGGCTTCATGGCGGCGTACTCCTTGCGCAGCACCGGCAGAACTTCTTCACCGAAGAGGTCCAGCTGCTCCAGGACGGTCTTCAAGGGAAGGCCGGCGTGATCGATCAGGAACAGCTGCCGCTGATAGTCGCCGAAAGCTTCGCGGAAGGTCAAGGTCTTCTCAATGACCTCCTGGGGGCTGCCCACTGTCAGCGGCGTCTGGGAGGTGAAGTCCTCCAGGGACGGGCCGTGTCCATAGACCGGCGCATTGTCGAAGTACGGGCGGAACTCCTTCACGGCATCCTGGGAGTTCTTCCTCATGAAGAACTGGCCGCCAAGGCCAACAATTGCCTGGTCTGCCGTGCCGTGTCCGTAGTGCTCGTAGCGCTCACGGTACAGGCCAATCAGCTGCTGGTAGTGCTCCTTGGGCCAGAAGATGTTGTTGGCGAAGAAGCCGTCGCCATAGTAGGCGGCAACCTCGGCGATCTGCGGTGTGCGAATGGAGCCGTGCCAGACGAACGGTGCTACGTCGTCGAGCGGTCGCGGCGTGGACGTGAAGTTCTGCAGGGGCGTACGGAACTTGCCGGACCAGTTGACCGTATCCTCGTCCCACAGCTTGCGGAGCAAGTTGTAATTCTCAATGGCCAGCTCTATGCCATCCTGGATGTTCTTGCCGAACCAGGGGTATACCGGAGCTGTATTGCCTCGGCCGAGAACCAGGTCCACGCGCCCATCCGAGAGGTGCTGGAGCATGGCGAAGTCTTCGGCGATCTTCACCGGATCATTGGTGGTGATCAGGGTAGTAGCCGTGGACAACGTGATGCGCTCGGTCTGGGCGGCGATGTAGGCCAGCGTGGTGGTGGGGGAGGAGGAGAAGAAGGGCCGGTTGTGGTGCTCGCCGAGGGCGTAGACGTCCATGCCGATTTCTTCAACCTTTTTGGCGATGGCAACCGAGGCCTTGATGCGCTCGTTTTCGCTGGGCGTGCGGCCCGTGGTGGGGTCAGTGGTGATGTCACTGACGCTGAATACGCCGATCTGCATGATGTGCCTTTCTCCCTGCCCGAGGTCCCGGGCTCTGTAAACAGTGTACCTCAAACTAGATGCATTTGCATGTATCGATACCTGTAACAGGAGAGGCCCGGGAATTGTTCCCGGGCCTCTCTACCACTCTTTATTGGGCTGGACTGCCGCTATTCTGCAGGATTGTGGGCCGCGCGACGGCCCGTGACACGGGGAATCATGCCGGTGGTCCAGTCCTGGTAATCATCGGACCCCGCGGAGCCATTGCCGCCGTTAGAGCCACCGGGCGTAGCCGTGGGCTTGTCCTGCAAAGCTTTCTGCAGGTCCCTCTTCTCCCTGCGCCCCTCCACAAGTTTGTAGAGAACGGGAACCAGGACGAGCGTCAGTGCCGTGGACGAGACCAACCCGCCTATCACCACGATCGCCAAGGGCTGGGAGATGAAACCCCCGCCGCCTGTGAGCCCCAAAGCCATCGGAGTAAGGGCAAACACGGTGGCCAGCGCGGTCATCAGGATGGGACGGAGGCGTTGACGCGCACCGTGCGTAATGGCGTCCGCCACGTTCATGCCAGGACTGCCGTCATGTGGTTTGCGGTATTGGTTGATGAGGTCGATCAGCACAATGGCGTTGGTCACAACGATGCCCACCAGCATCAGCATGCCGATCAAGGACGGCAGGCCCAACGGCACGCCGGTCAGCAGCAGCAAGCCGACAGCACCTGTTGCGGCGAAGGGGACCGAGACCAGCAGGATCAACGGCTGGATCAGCGACTTGAAGGCGGCCACCATAATCACGTAGACGATCGCGATTGCTGCCAGGAGGGCCAGCCCCAGCTGCCGGAAGGACTCTGCCTGCTGAGTGGTGGCGCCACCGATTGCGGCTGTCACCCCGGCGGGCAATTGCACATCTGCCAGCCGCTCCTGTACCGCAGCACTCACACTGCCGAGATTTGATCCGGAAGGGGTTACGGTCACCCGGGCCGTTCGCTGTCCGTTACTGCTGGTGATCGAGACTGGCGTGTCCACCTGTTCGACGGAGGCAATCGACTGCAGCGGTAGGCCCCCGGCGGAGGTGGGCAGCTGGAGCGCACGGACTGCCGCGATGCTGGTGAAACGCGTGCCCTGGCCGATCTGCACGGGGTAGTCGTTAGTGTCGATCCTGACGGTGCCGGCTGGAACGGGGCTAACGGTGGAGGCGAGGAAGCCTCCCACCTGCTCCTCGGTCAAGCCCGCTGCCACGGCCTTGGCCCGGTCCACGCGGACCTGAACTACGGACTGCTTGGACGCCAGGTTAGTGGCCACTTCCGAGCTGCCAGGGACACCCTCCATGGCCTTGACCATGGCATCGCTTGCGGTCTGCAAGTCAGCTGAATTGGCTGCCTTGATGGTGATGTCCACCGTGGAGGACGTGCCGAAACCGCCCTGCTGGGATCCCACTGTGATCTTACCGGCAGCCCCCTGCAGCTTTGCGCGCACCTGGTCCTGGAGCTTGGTTTGATTGACCTTCTCGTCGGTGACAATGGTGAACGTCGAATTCGACGAACCTGTGGAGGTCAGTGCAGCGAACCCGGTCTGGGCATTACCGGAAGTGACCTGCACGTCCTTGATGCCGTCAATGCCTTTCAGGGAATCCTCGATTTTGGAGGCTTCATCGCTAGTGGCTTGGAGGCTGGTGCCGGCCGGAAGCACTTGGCGCACGGTCATGCTGTTCTCGCCTGAGCGGCCCAGCAGGTCAGTGGCCAGCAGCGGCGAGACGGCAAGGGTTGCCACCAGGATCACGGCTGCTGCCGACAACGTGATGACGGGGTGCTTTTGCGTCTTCTTCAGAATGGGAAGGTAACCGCGCTGGAGGCGGCTCCGTTCCTCCGCTTCCCGGGCTTTAGCGGCAGCGTCCTTGGATGCGGCTTGAGCCTGGGCGCCCTTGGCGGGGGAGGACAGGAACCAGTAAGCCAGCACAGGGACGATCGTCAGGGAAACCAACAGCGAAGATAGCAACGCGATGGTGACGGTCAAGGCAAAGGGCCGGAACAACTCACCTGCGAGGTCGCCTACGAAAGCGATGGGCAGGAAAACGGCCACGGTGGTGAGGGTTGAGGCAGTGATGGCCCCGGCAACTTCCCTGATGGACGTCATAATGGCCGTCAGCTTTTGTTCGCCGTAACTCAGATGGCGCTTGATGTTCTCAATCACCACGATCGAATCATCAACCACGCGCCCGATCGCAATGGTAAGGGCACCGAGGGTAAGGATATTCAGAGAATAGCCCGTGGCGGAGATGCCGATGAAGGTAATCAGCAGCGACAAAGGGATGGAAACAGCGGTAACCAACGTAGAGCGCACTGACATCAGGAAAACCAGGATCACGGCAACAGCAAAGCCCAGTCCGAGGAGACCTTCGGTGGTGAGGTCCTTGATGGACTTTTCAATGAAAGGAGCTTGGTCGAAGACCGGCGTGAAGGTGGCGTTGTTGCCCAGTTCCTCCTCCATGGGGCCGATGGCGTCCCTCACAGCGTGGGAAATAGCCACAGTATCGCCCTCAGGCTTTTTGGTGACGGACAAGGCCAGCGTGGGCTTTCCATTGGTACGCGTGATGGACGTGGCGGCGTCGTCCTCGATGCTGACGTCCGCTACAGCCCCGATGGTGGCTGCAGCCTTGGTCCCGGCCAAGGGGAGGCCCTTGATGATGTCCAGCGAGTCCACCGGGCTGCCGAGCTGGAGTGAGAGGGTCTTGCCTTCATCCTCAATGGTGCCCACTGGCACAAGGGTGCCGTTGTTTTTCAACGCGCTGCTGATGGACTGGACTGAGGCGCCCGTGCTCGCCAAGTCGGCAGGCCGGGGTTGGATCAGGATGTGCTGGCTGGACCCGCCGGTGACGTCGGCGCCACGGACGCCGTCGATCTTCTGCAAACGGGGGACGCTGAGCCGCAGGAGGTCGGCGTTCAGCTCGCTCAATGGTTTGTCCGAGGAAACGGCCAAGTAGACAATCGGGAAGTCGCTGATGTTGCCGGCGATCGACTGGGGTTCGACGTCGGCCGGCAGTACCCGTTTGGCGTTGGAGATGGCCCTGTCGATCTGGTTGCGCGCCCGGTCCAGATTGGAGCCGTACGTGAACACCATGGTGATCTGCGAAACCCCATTGCGGGACGTCGAGGTGGTGGACTCCAGCCCTTCAACGCTGTTCAATGCCGTCTCCAACGGCTGGCTCAATTGCTTGTCCACTACCTCCGGAGAAGCGCCCGGCATGGACGTCACAACAGTGATCTGGGGGAACTCGATCGAGGGAATGAGCTCCTGCTTGAGCGAGCCCATGGTGATCACGCCGAACACCGCTGCAAAAACGGTGATCAGCGCGATCAGGGCCCGGTTTCCCAGGGACAGTTTGGCCAAGCGGAACATTGCATTGACTCCTGCGGTCTACGTAACGATTCGACTGACGGGAACCGGCCGCAGCCCCGGGTGTGGCCTAGCTTTGGATGGCGTTGGCCACTTCCAGTTGCAGGGACCTTGCGGTGTTTGCTTCCAGTTCGGCGGCCAGGTCCGGATTCTCGTTGAGTTTGACGCCGTAGCCCGGCATCATGTCCTTGAGCTTGGACTGCCAGCCCTTGAAGTTCTTGGGGAAGGACTTCTGCAACAGTTCGATCATGATGGGCACAGCGGTGGACGCGCCCGGAGAAGCGCCCAGCAGTGCGCCAATGGAACCATCGCGGGAAGCAATGACTTCTGTGCCGAACTGCAGGACGCCACCCTTTTGCGGGTGCTTCTTGATGATCTGTACACGCTGACCGGCGGTGATCAGTTCCCAGTTGCCCCCGGCAGCTTCCGGGTAGTACTCCCGCAGCGCCTCAACCTTGGCTTCGTGCCGCTTGGCAACTTCCTTGATGAGGTAAGCAGTGAGGTCCATGTTGTCCTTGGCTACGGCCAGCATGGGAATGATGTTTCCCGGGCGGATGGACAACGGAAGGTCCAGGTAACTGGAGGTCTTCAGGAAGTTGGTGGAGAACCCCGCGTAAGGGCCAAAGAGGAGGGAACGCTTACCATCCACATAGCGGGTGTCCAGGTGGGGAACGGACATGGGCGGTGCGCCCACCGATGCCTGCCCGTAGACCTTCGCGCTGTGCTGGGAAGTGATGGCTTCGTCCGTGCACCGGAAGAATTGTCCGGAGACGGGGAATCCGCCGTAGCCCTTGCTTTCCGGAATGCCGGACGCCTGAAGCAGGTGCAGCGCGCCGCCGCCGGCCCCCACAAAGACGAACTTCGCATGGATGCGGCCATGTTCGCCGGACTTGGGATGCTTGATAGACAAGTCCCAACCTCCGCCCGCTGCGCGGTGGATGTTGGTGACATCGTGGCCGTAGTTGACCTCCGCGCCGCTGCCTTGCAGGTAGTCGGTCAGTTCCCGGGTCAAGGCGCCAAAGTCGACGTCGGTGCCCTCTGCCGCCCGGGTTGCGGCAACGCGCTGCTTGCGGTCGCGGCCCTTGACGATCAACGGGGCCCATTTGGCGATCCGGTCCTGGTCCTCGGTGTACTCCATGCTGCGGAACAGCGTGTTGGGCTTGAGGGCCTCATACCGGGTCTTGAGGAAGTTGGCGTGGTCATCGCCGATGACGAAGCTCATGTGCGGAACGGTGTTGATAAAGCCCTTGGGAGACCCTATGACCTTGCTATCGACGAGGTGGGACCAGAACTGACGGGACAGCTGGAACTGTTCGTTGATGTGCAGGGCCTTGGACGGGTCCACAGAACCGTCTTTTGCGGCAGGGGAGTAATTAAGCTCACAAAGCGCAGCATGGCCGGTGCCGGCGTTGTTCCACGGTCCGGAACTCTCGAGCCCTGCTTCGTCGAGTCGTTCGAACAGGGAGATGGTCCAGGTGGGTTCGAGTTGCTTGATGAACGCACCAAGGGTTGCACTCATGATTCCACCGCCAATAAGGACGACGTCGGCATGTTGAGTCTTGGAAATGAAGGTCACGATCAATCTCCGTTAGCGGCGGCACTGGCTGTCACAGAATATCCCCGCGCAGACCCAATACTGAAATTGCGGGGAATCGTCAAGGCTTTAAGCGGACGTTTGTGAAAACTTCGTTGAGGACCGGGGAAGCCGGGTAGCTTTCCACCTTGTCGGACAGAGCCAGCGCTGAGATGGGGAACGCGATGGGCACTGCTGGTACTGAGGCGGCGATCTCTGCATTGATGGCTTGGTATTGGGCATTGCGTTCATCCCCCTCAGGCATGGCCCGGGCGCGTTCTATCTTGTGGAACACCTCGGAGTCGGCGTATCCGAACTCGGCGCGGGTTTCGCCAAACAGGGGTCCCAGGAAGTTATCCGCGTCCGCGTAGGAACCATTCCAGCCCAGCAAGTGAAGGCCACGGTCACCGGGTGACTGAACCCGCTGGAGGTAGCCGTCTTCCCAATCGATGGGAACGGGTTTGATGTTGAAGCCAACCGCAACCAACTGGCGGCTGAGCTCGGCGTAGATTTTTTCCGGAGTGGGCATGTACGCCCTTGTGGCGTTCAGTGGGTAGTAGAACTTCAGCTCCTCGCCCTTGTAGCCGGCCTTCTTCAGAAGCTCTTTGGCCTTCTCCGGGTTGTAACCCAGGGACGGAGCGTTGTTATTGAAACCGCTGAGCTTGGGCGGCACAAATTGTGATGCCTGGGCCGTGTTGTCTATGAAGAACTTGCGGATCAAAGTTTCCTTGTCGATCGCCATCTCGATCGCTTGGCGGATCTCAGGCTTCTCCAAGGGTGCAACTGCCTGGTTGATGCCCAAATACATCACGGAGAAGGGGTCTCGCTGGATGATCTGGACGCCTTTTTTGACCAGCTGGTCAAAGGTTCCTGAGGTCACGAGGTCGTAGGCATCGATGTTGCCGTCCAGAAGCGCCTGTTGGCGTGACTCTGCACGGTCGTAAGGGATGAAGTTGATGGTTGCTATCTGGCCCCGTTTTCCCCAGTAGCCCTTGTAGCTGGTGAGAGTGATCTTTTTCTCATCCCACCCGGTGAATTCGTAGGGCCCCGTGCCAACAGGATGGCTGGCATAAGCGGACATGGCCTGGCCATTGCGTACCTGGTCAAGGTTGTTCGAGGTCTGCGCCTGCAGCGCAGCCGGGGAAGAAATCGCGAAGGCGGGCAGTGTCAGCGCCTGAAGGAATCCGGTGAAGGGCCGCGTGAGGTTGATCTGGACGTCGCCGGCTGAGACAACCTTGCAGTCTCTGAAGATGGAGAACACGGGTTGGTCCGAGTAAGCCTTGAAGACACTTTGGAACGAGATCCCAGGGGCCTGGTTCCGAAGGGTTTCGGGGAAGGTGAACCAGCGGTTGAAGTTGGCGCACACTGCGGTTGCATCAAGGACGGTGCCGTCGTGGAAGGTTACGCCGGAGCGCAGGGTGAAGTCGTAGCTGAGCCCGTTGTTGCTGTCTTTCCACTCCGTGGCCAGCAGGGGAGTGGTTTGCCCTGTTTCGCCATCCACACCGACGAGTCCTTCGAGGACCTGACGGGTCACACGGTACGACTCGGAATCTGCCGTCATGGCAGGATCAAGGCCCAACGGCATGGATGCCGTACCGAAATTGAAAGTTGCTGTTGGCTCAACGGCGTCCGAGCCCCCAGTGGAGGATGAAGGTGCCGGTCCAGGTGTTCCGGTACACCCCGCCAACCCCAAAGCCATCAAGGCAGCTCCGAACTGCATGCCCAGGCGCCGCATTTTGCTGCTTGCCACTCGTGTCCCCTCAAGCCGGTTGGAAGTGCTGTGGCCGGCTTCGGCCAGACCGCGCTCCAGTCTAGTTGAACGTCCTGAATGCCCTTCCCAGCGCATGCCCAGGAGTTCCCCGGCTGCTTGAGGAGAAAAATACCCCCGGTTCCTCAACCGGGGGTATTTATGGAACTGTGCGCAAGGGGGGACTTGAACCCCCACGCCCGAAGGCACAGGAACCTAAATCCTGCGTGTCTGCCAATTTCACCACTCGCGCTGGCAGGCAGCCGAACCGTCCGTAGGGACAGCCTCTGCCATATACCGGCCTCCAGTGTACCCGCTAGTTGTCCAGCTTGAGATCTCTCCGGAGTTTGGCAACGTGCCCTGTGGCACGGACGTTGTATTGGGCCAGCAGAATCTTCCCATCGGCATCAATCACAAAGGTGGATCGGATCAATCCCATGTAAGTGCGGCCGTAGTTCTTCTTCTCACCCCATGCTCCATAGGCTTCGGCTACGGTGTGGTCCTCGTCGGAGAGCAGCGGGAAGGTGAGCTGTTCTTCCTCGGTGAACTTCACAAGTGCTTTGACGGGGTCGGGGGAGACGCCCACCACTTCGTATCCAGCGGACTGTAGTGAACCCAGCGTGTCGCGGAAATCGCACGCTTCCTTGGTGCATCCGGGAGTGGAAGCCGCAGGGTAGAAATAGAGGATGATTTTGCGTCCCCGGAGGTTGGACAAGCCAACGCTTTTGCCGGTTTCATCCTGAAGAGTGAAGTCCGGGGCGATGTCTCCCGGGATAAGTCGTTCAGCCACAATATGCTCCTTGCACGTGTTCGCGATTATTCAGTTTAGGGGGAGAAGCCGCGTCAACACCGCTTCCACGCATATACTGTCGGCATGCCAGATATGGAGAGATGGCCCACCACCCGTTTGCTTTCGACAGCTGCGCGCCTGGTGGAAATCTCGTGGAACGAAAAATTGAAGTCCATCGGCCTTACCCACGCCGGTGTCATTGCCATGCAAGTGTTGGCTGCCAAGGGCGCCATCACACAGGCGGCTTTGGCGGAAGTTGCGCGGGTTAAGGCCCAAACCATGGGTACTACCCTCGCAAGGCTTGAACTGCACGGTCACGTCTCGCGGCAACGGAGCGATTCGGACCGTAGAAGCCACGTGGTAACCCTGACCGAAGCCGGTAATGCGGCCTTGGCTGAAGCGGTGAAACTCGAGCAGGATGTTTTGTCGCCCGTAGCAGTGGACACTGCGCGGCTGCGCGAGGAACTGACCGTGGTGGTCCGCGGCCTGGCCGGAATACCCGCGCCGGAACCCACCCCGGGGGCCGAAACGGAAGTACCCCAAAACTGAATCAGCAACGGGCAGGAGCCACCTTAGGGTGGCTCTGGCCTGTTAACTAAAGAAGCTCCGGATCGCATCAGCGATCCGGAGCTTCTTTAGTAGTGGTGCACCCCCCGGGACTCGAACCCGGAACCCATTGATTAAGAGTCAATTGCTCTGCCAGTTGAGCTAGAGGTGCAGTTATTGTTTTGGTTTTGAGGAATTCTTTTTCCTCGTTGACCTCCGCAACGACAAATAACTCTACACCACTTTTTCGTGATGACGGACCACTCATACCGCTAAGTGATTAAGCCCATGCGGATGCCCTTTTGAATCGCTGGTTAAACAAAGAAAGGCCTTGGAGTGGTAAACACTCCAAGGCCTTTTACTTGGTGCACCCCCCGGGACTCGAACCCGGAACCCATTGATTAAGAGTCAATTGCTCTGCCAGTTGAGCTAGAGGTGCAGCTGTTGATTTGGAACTCATCCGAGGAGCTTTACTTTCCCCGGCGATCTCCGCAACGACATGTAACTCTACACGATTTCCGCGGAAGTGTGAAATCCGTTGTTCACGGCTTCTTGCATCATGAAGGAACCCTCAAAATCAGCGCAAAGTCGGGGTTTCTGTTGTTGCTGATAGCCCAGAGCGTGCCATCAGGAGCTAGGGCCACATCCCTCAGGCGCCCATATTGGCCTGTGAAATAGGCCACTGGGGTGCCAGCGGCATCTCCCGTGAGCGGAATCGCCCAGAGTCGCTGACCACGAAGCGCCCCGGTGTAGGCAACGCCATCTACAATTTCCAGCCCACTGGGCGAGGCGTCGGAGGTTTTGGGCCAGACCACTTTCGCATCCATCAGGCCATCCCGGCCGGGCGAGCCGGTTACCGTGGGCCAACCGTAGTTGCCGCCAGGGATGATCAGGTTCAGCTCGTCATCCACGTCCGGACCAAATTCGCTGGCCCACAGGCGTCCGGCACTGTCCCACGCCAGTCCCTGCACATTTCGGTGCCCGTAGCTGTAGACGGGGTTGTCGCCGAATGGATTCCCCGGTGCGGGGCTGCCCTCGGGAGTGAGCCGGAGGATCTTCCCGCCCAGAGCTTTCGTGTCCTGGGGTTGCTCGCGTCGCTGAGAGTCGCCGGTCCCAACGTAGAGGAATCCATCGGGGCCGAAGCGGATCCTTCCACCGTTGTGCGTAGAGGCTTTGGGTATGCCGCTGAAGATCACTTCAGGCTCACCTAAAGCCAGCGTCCCACCTGCGTCTCCGGTCAGCCTCATGCGCGCTATCCGGTTGTCGCTGGAGGAGGTGAAGTACGCGTACAGCCAACGGTCCTTTGCAAAACCCGGGGAAAGGGCCAGTCCCAAAAGTCCTCCCTCGCCGCCGTGTTCCACGCCCGCCACTTCGCCCACCGTGGTGGCCTGGCCGTTGCGAATGCTTTTGATCCTGGCGGAGTCGCGCTCGGATACCACCGCTGTGCCGTCCGGCAGGAAGGCCACAGACCAAGGCAGTTGCAGTCCGACGTCGAGCTTTTGAACTAGCTCAGGCGTCTGTGGAGACCCTGGGGAGGTGCCTTGGCTCTCCAATGCCTCAGGCGTTGCTGCGGTCCCGGGGGAGGACGAACTCCCGGTGCATCCTGAAACAGCAAGTAGTGCCGCAAGCAGAAGGATTAGCGCAGCGGAGCGTGTCCTGGGCCCACGCCGCTCCGCAGGGCACCTACGTGAGAACGCGGCCGCTGAGTTCATTAACGCTCGTTTCCTGCCTCTATTGTCCGGCTAAAGCCCGCCAGACCGGACCCTGTCCGCCAGGCCAATACCTATTGCGGGCGGGCTAGTGCCTGTTGCGGCGGGGCGGCCGGAAACCGGCAGCTTCGGCGTGGGCCGAAGATTCGAACCACACATCGGCAGTTGCTTCTTCATAGCCCGCGGTGTCTTCGTCGTAGTAGGTCATGGCAGAAGCGCTGCCCTTGACCGGGTAGTCGTCGCCAGGTGCGCTGGAGGAGCCGGTGCCGTATGGGTGATCCACCGCCAGATGACCGGAACCTGCAGGGTCTTCGGCCGCGGCGGACTCAGCGCCCGGCAGTGTCGGGGAATGTGCATCCGTGTACTCGTGGTGATGCACGGGGGTGCCGCTGGCATCCGTCCAGGAAGATTCCCATTCGTCCTTGTCGGCAGAGGTGTTGTCCGCAGATACGTCATCTGCGCTTGCGCCACCTGCGCTTGCGTCCTCACCTGAGGCCTCAGGCGTGGCGGCAGAGGTTGCCGCCGGAGAACCCGAGTCCCAGTCGTCCACATCGCCGGCGTCGGCCGCGTGGATCTTTGCGTCCGTATCCACTACGGGTTCGTCCACTACGGGTTCTTCGATCCTCGGCTCGGCCACTGTGGGGGCGGCGATCACGGGTTCGGCCACGGTCAGTCCCGGTGTTGGTGCCGGCTCGAGGTCTGAAGCCACCACCGCCGGTGAATCGTCGACGGCGGTACGCGGCTCCGCGTCGGAATGGGCAGTGTCCGCGGTGGTGGGGGAGGCGCCGGGTGAAGCGTTGGAGTCGAGGGGCTCCGCGGGCGCAGGTTCCTCCGCGGGCGCAGGTTCCTCCGCTACGGGTTGTTGGGCCGTGGGCTCATTCACATCGGCTTCGCGTACGCGGGGTTCCTCGGTGGTGGGGCCGCTGCCCTCAGCGGCAGTCGCGCCCAGGTTGGTGACCCCGGCCAGGCCGGCCACACCTGCTGCAGCTGTAGCAGTCTCCGGCATGGACGCCGAGTTGGACGGCTCCATAGCCGCAGGGGCGGCCGTGGTGGTATCAGTTGTGGTTACCGTTGCTTTGTTGCTTGCGGTGGTCTTGTTGCGGTTCATTAGCCACCAAATAATCGCGACGACCAAAACAATGACAATGACCCAAATTATCCAGTCCATGGTGAAGGCCCTTCTGCTCACAGGGTTGCAGCTCGTGGTAATTCCGACGTTACGTGCCTGCTAATGGGCTGTCCAGCGTTTGACCTGCTGCTTCGCCTGAAATTATCAGCTTCCTGACCATGTGGGCACCGTGAAATATTCAGGACTGATAAATCACCGGAGTCGCCTAGTCTGGCTCCATGGACTTCAAAAGGCTGCAGATTCTGCGCGAATTAGCAGATCGGCAAAGTGTCGGCGCCACCGCCGAGGCCATGAACGTCACAGCCTCGGCCGTTTCGCAGCAGTTGAAAACACTTCAGGCTGAGATCGGCGTTGTCCTGGTGGAGAAAGTTGGCCGCGGCGTCCAGCTCACCGAGGCAGGACGGGCCATGGCAGCTGCGGCATCGGACATAGCTACGGCCATGGCCAGGGCTGAATCCACCATTGATACCTACCGTAAGGGCTGGCAAACCACGGTCTCTGCGGCATTCTTCCCCAGCGCCGCGGAGATGCTGCTACCGGGGGTGCTGCACCGGGTAGGGGCCGTGGACGGACTGAGTTTTGATGCTCATTTCGAAGATCCAGGTACCGCGCACTTCGCGCCCCTGGTAGCCGACTACGACATCGTCCTTGCACACAGCGTGGACGGGCCGGAAGTTTTTGCCAGGAGGGGACTGACGGTAGTCCCGCTGTTGGAGGAAGCACTGGACGTCGCTATGCCGGAAAACCATCCCTTGGCCGAGAAAGAGCGGCTAAGCCCGCAGGACGTGGTTGGCTACCCTTGGATCGGCGTTCCGGAAGGCTTTCCCTTTGATACTGTCCTTCGCCAGATCGAACTCCACGCCGGCAGGCAGGCGTTGAGGGGACAGCGATACCCGGATCTAAGGGTGCTCGAGGCCTTGGTGGTAGCCGGGCACGGCATCTGCCTTTTGCCTCGATACACTGCGCGGGCAAGTGCGCGCCGGGGGCTGGTCCTGCGGCCGCTCACGGGAGTCAAGGCCAGCAGAAGCATCGTGGCTCTTTCGCGTCAGGAGGTTGCGGCACGTGCCACAATCACCATCGTTTTGGACATGCTCAGGAGTGAGGCCGCGGCCATCGCCACGGAACTCACTGAGTCCTAGCAGCCAGCAGGTAATGGCGAGGCGGAACGGCGAGGAAACCGGATGATGAGCCGGCACTCTGTCGAGGTAGTCCCCGCAACATTCAAAAGTCCGCGCTTAACCCGGCGCGCAACAGCGCCGGCAGGTCTTCGGTGCACATAGACTTTGGACCATGAGTGACACCACCCAGAATGCGACAGAGAACACGCCGGACATCAAACCCCGCAGCCGGGTGGTGACCGATGGCATTCACGCAGCGCCCGCGCGTGGCATGTTCCGTGCGGTTGGCATGGGCGACGACGACTTCGCCAAGCCGCAGATTGGTGTCGCCAGTTCGTGGAATGAGATCACTCCCTGCAATCTTTCCCTGAACCGCCTCGCCCAAGGCGCCAAGGAAGGTGTCCATGCCGGTGGCGGGTTCCCCATGCAGTTTGGCACCATTTCCGTCTCGGACGGTATTTCCATGGGCCATGAGGGGATGCACTTCTCGCTGGTTTCCCGTGAGGTGATCGCTGATTCAGTGGAAACTGTCATGCAGGCCGAGCGGATCGACGGCTCAGTGCTCCTGGCAGGCTGCGACAAGTCCCTTCCAGGAATGCTCATGGCTGCTGCCCGCCTGGACCTTGCCTCGGTCTTCCTTTATGCCGGTTCCATCATGCCGGGCTGGGTCAAGCTTGAAGATGGCTCGGAGAAGGAAGTGACCCTGATCGACGCCTTCGAGGCCGTGGGTGCCTGCGCGGCCGGCAAAATGAGCATGGAAGACCTCACCAGGATTGAGAAAGCCATTTGTCCCGGTGAAGGTGCTTGTGGAGGCATGTACACCGCCAACACCATGGCCTGCATTGGCGAAGCCCTTGGCATGTCCCTGCCGGGTTCGGCCGCCCCGCCATCGGCAGACCGCCGTCGTGATGACTTCGCCCGCAAGTCCGGCGAAGCGGTGGTCAACTTGCTGCGCCTGGGCATCACCGCCCGGGACATCATGACTAAAAAGGCGTTCGAGAATGCCATCGCCGTCACCATGGCGTTCGGCGGTTCAACCAACGCTGTGTTGCACCTGCTCGCAATCGCCCGCGAGGCCGAAGTTGAGCTGACGCTGGAGGACTTCAACCGCATCGGCGACAAAATCCCGCACTTGGGGGACCTCAAGCCTTTTGGCCGCTACGTCATGACTGACGTGGACAAGATTGGTGGCGTCCCGGTCATCATGAAGGCACTGCTCGACGCCGGACTGCTGCACGGCGACTGCCTCACCGTTACAGGCAAGACACTCGCTGAAAACCTCGCCTCGATCAATCCGCCGGATCTGGACGGCAAGATCCTCCGCGCCCTGGATAATCCGATCCACAAGACCGGAGGCATCACCATCCTTCACGGTTCCATGGCTCCGGAGGGCGCCGTGGTTAAGAGCGCCGGCTTTGACGCTGACGTCTTTGAAGGCACGGCTCGCGTCTTTGAACGGGAGCAGGGAGCGCTCAGTGCGCTGGATAACGGGGAAATCAACAAGGGTGACGTTGTGGTCATCCGCTATGAAGGTCCCAAGGGTGGACCGGGCATGCGCGAAATGCTGGCCATCACCGGCGCCATCAAGGGTGCAGGCCTGGGCAAGGATGTCTTGTTGCTGACCGACGGCCGCTTCTCCGGAGGTACAACAGGTCTGTGCATCGGGCACGTTGCCCCTGAAGCCGTCGACGCCGGGCCCATCGCCTTCGTGAAAGACGGTGACCGCATTCGTGTGGATATTGCCGCCCGATCCTTCGACCTCCTGGTGGACGAGGCCGAGCTCGAAGCCCGCAAAGAGGGCTGGGAGCCGCTTCCTGCTAAGTTCACCAAGGGTGTCCTGGCCAAGTATGCAAAGCTGGTCCACAGTGCCTCCACGGGGGCCTACTGCGGGTAGTTCCTGCCGTGGACTCCGACCATTGCGAGACGGTCGGAGTCCGGCAGGCGGACATCACTGTCCAAATAGTGAGATACGGTAGTGGTCAATTGACACGTATCTCACTTAGAGGGAACACTGAACGCATGATCACATTCGTTACCGTCGGCGTAGTCGTCCTTACCAAGCGCGTGGCTTAGCCCGACTGGTAACGAACCGTCACGCGCAAACCCCTCGAAGAGCCGGAAGGCTGAGGGGTTTTTTTATTCCCCAAGCAAGACCCATCTATTGAAGATCCACAAAGGAAGAGTCCGATGAGCAAAGGATCGCCGATCAGCCCCTCGCTGATGGCTGCAAAGTCCGCTGGAGCCCACAAAGCTCCGGAAAAGGTCGACCGTACGGCTGAGGCCGTCGTGGTCGACGCTGCTGCACCTCTCTCTCCTGTACTTGGGCCGAACACCGTTGTACCCCCAACGGTGATGTCCGGCTCGCAAGCAATTGTCCGTTCGCTCGAAGAACTCGGCGTGGATGATATTTTCGGTTTGCCCGGTGGCGCGATCCTGCCCACCTACGACCCCTTGATGGCCTCCAGGATGAATCACATCCTGGTCCGTCACGAACAGGGAGCCGGCCACGCCGCGCAAGGCTACGCCATGGTTACCGGACGGGTTGGCGTTTGCATCGCCACCTCGGGACCCGGTGCCACCAACCTCGTTACCGCCATCATGGACGCCCACATGGACTCCGTGCCGATGGTGGCCATCACCGGCCAGGTCTCCAGCGGAGTCATCGGCACCGATGCCTTCCAGGAAGCGGACATCGTGGGAATCACGATGCCCATCACCAAGCACTCCTTCCTTGTCACGGACCCCAATGACATTCCGCATGTCATGGCTGAGGCTTTCCACTTGGCGTCCACCGGCCGTCCGGGCCCTGTCCTGGTGGATATCGCCAAGGACGCCCAGGTAGGCCAGATGACCTTCTCCTGGCCGCCGAAGGTGGATTTGCCCGGCTACCGTCCCGTGGTGCGGGGCCATAACAAGCAGGTCCGTGAAGCTGCCAAGCTGATTGCTGCCTCCAGCAAGCCCGTGCTCTACGTGGGCGGCGGTGTGGTCAAGGGCCACGCATCCGCTGAACTCATGGAACTGGCGTTGGCTACCGGAGCCCCCGTAGTGACTACCTTGATGGCACGCGGCGCCTTCCCTGATTCGCACCCGCAGCACGTGGGCATGCCCGGCATGCACGGTGCCGTCTCCGCTGTTACCGCCCTGCAGCAGGCTGATCTCCTGATCACCCTCGGAGCCAGGTTTGATGATCGCGTTACCGGTGTCCTGAAGACCTTTGCACCGTTCGCCAAGGTGATCCACGCTGACATCGATCCTGCGGAAATCTCCAAGAACCGCACCGCCGACGTCCCGATTGTTGGTTCGGTCAAGGAAATCATCCCGGAGCTCACCGAGGCCGTGAAGGCCCAATTCGAACAAAGTGGTACTCCGGACCTGGACTCCTGGTGGGCCTTCCTGGGCAATCTCCGGGACACCTACCCCCTGGGATGGACCGAGCCTGAAGACGGCCTCTCCGCACCGCAGCGCGTCATCAAACGCATCGGTGAGCTGACGGGGCCCGAAGGCATTTATGTAGCCGGTGTAGGCCAGCACCAGATGTGGGCCGCGCAGTTCATCAAGTACGAGCGTCCGCACGCCTGGCTGAACTCAGGTGGTGCAGGAACCATGGGATACTCGGTTCCGGCAGCGATGGGCGCCAAGGTTGGTGAGCCGGACCGCGTGGTGTGGGCTATTGACGGTGACGGATGTTTCCAGATGACAAATCAGGAACTCGCCACCTGCGCCATCAACAACATCCCCATCAAGGTCGCCATCATCAACAACTCCTCGCTGGGCATGGTCCGCCAATGGCAGACGTTGTTCTACGAGGGCCGCTACTCAAACACGGATCTGAACACCGGCCACGACACCGTCCGCATCCCGGACTTCGTGAAACTGGCTGATGCCTACGGTTGCGCAGCACTGCGTTGTGAGCGCGATGAAGACATCGATGCCACCATCCAAAAGGCGCTCGAAATCAACGACCGCCCGGTGGTGATCGACTTCGTCGTCAGCCCCAACTCGATGGTATGGCCCATGGTGCCTTCGGGCGTCAGCAATGACCAGATCCAGGTTGCCCGCAACATGACCCCGGAATGGGAAGAGGAGGACTAGGCATGACCCGTCACACACTGTCCGTTCTGGTAGAAGACAAGCCCGGCGTGCTGACCCGCGTGGCCAGCCTCTTCGCCCGGCGCGCGTTCAACATCAATTCCCTGGCCGTGGGACCCACAGAGGTACCAGGTATGTCCCGCATGACGGTGGTCGTCGACGCCGACGGCGACCTCATTGAGCAGGTCACCAAACAGCTCAACAAGTTGGTCAACGTGATCAAGATTGTTGAGCTGACTTCCGAATCTTCCGTACAACGTGACCACATCCTGGTCAAAGTACGTGCGGATGCCGCGACACGTCTGCAGGTTACCCAGGCTGCAGACCTGTTCCGTGCAGCAGTCGTCGACGTGTCCACAGACTCGTTGGTCATTGAGGCAACCGGTACCCCCGAGAAGCTCGCAGCGCTGTTGTCAGTGCTCGAGCCGTTCGGCATCCGTGAAATCGTGCAGTCCGGCACCTTGGCCGTTGGACGGGGATCCCGCTCCATGAGTGACAGGGCGCTCCGTTCGGCGTGAATCGCCTGCGCGTAGTGCCCAGTACCGCAGCACCACTTTCAATATCTAAAAAAACCACTCAAGAGGAGTTACGCAAGTGACTGAAATGTTCTACGACGACGACGCAGACCTGTCGATCATCCAGGGCCGCAAGGTAGCAATTGTCGGCTACGGCTCGCAGGGCCACGCCCACGCACTGAACCTGCGCGATTCCGGCGTCGAGGTTGTTATTGCGCTGAAGGACGGCTCAAAGTCGGCCGCTAAGGCAGAGGACGCTGGCTTCACCGTAAAGAACGTCGCGGACGCCGCCGAATGGGCAGACGTCATCATGATCCTCGCACCGGACCAGCACCAGCGTTCGATCTTCAACGACTCCATCAAGGACAAGCTGACCGAAGGCAAGGCTCTGGCCTTCGCTCACGGCTTCAACATCCGCTTCGGCTACATCGAAGCTCCGGCCGGCGTTGACGTCATCCTGATCGCCCCGAAGGCTCCGGGCCACACCGTGCGCCGCGAATTCGAAGCCGGCCGCGGTATCCCGGACATCATCGCTGTTGAGCAGGACGCTTCCGGTGCCGCTTGGGACTTGGCAAAGTCCTACGCAAAGGCAATCGGCGGTACCCGCGCCGGTGTCATCAAGACCACCTTCACCGAAGAGACCGAGACCGACCTCTTCGGCGAGCAGTCCGTACTTTGCGGCGGCGTTTCCCAGCTCGTTCAGTACGGCTTCGAAACCCTGACCGAAGCCGGCTACCAGCCGCAGATCGCCTACTTCGAGGTTCTTCATGAGCTCAAGCTCATCGTCGACCTCATGTGGGAAGGTGGCATTGCCAAGCAGCGCTGGAGCGTTTCGGACACCGCAGAGTACGGCGACTACGTCTCCGGCCCCCGCGTTATCACCCCCGAGGTGAAGGAAAACATGAAGGCTGTCCTCGCCGACATCCAGAACGGTGCCTTCGCCAAGCGCTTCATCGACGACCAGGACAACGGCGGTGCCGAGTTCAAGGAACTCCGCGCCAAGGCGGAGCAGCACCCCATCGAAGAGGTTGGCCGCGAACTGCGCTCACTCTTCTCCTGGCAGCAGCAGGATGCCGACTACGTCGAAGGTTCCGCAGCCCGCTGATCCTTCGGTGCGGTACTAACACGCCTTGCACCTAGACGCCCGTCCGGTCACCATGGCCGGGCGGGCGTCTTCGCGTAAGATCCACCGTTTCTCCACCGAATTGCCCAGCCCATTGTGCTGTGAACTTCTTCACAACCCCCGCCGGCCCGGCCGTAACATCCCTCCCCGGCGCCGGAATCCCCGCCCGGATTCGATATTCTGGGCTGGTCCCGGCGCCTTGCCCCGGGCCACGCATCCGCTCCTTGTCCAGTTCTGTCCCAAAAGTTGTCCAAAGTAAGGTGCCTCCCCGTGTCAGCCAGCAAACCCGTCGTTCTCCTCGCCGAGGAACTTTCGCCCGCCACAGTTGAGGCATTGGGCCCGGACTTTGAAATCCGACAGACCGACGGTGCCGACCGTTCCCAGCTGCTGTCCGCCATTGCCGACGTCGATGCCATCCTGGTGCGCTCGGCAACCCAAGTGGACGCCGAAGCGATCGCTGCGGCGAAGAACCTCAAGGTCATCGCCCGTGCAGGCGTGGGCCTGGACAACGTGGACATCAAGTCCGCAACGCAGGCGGGCGTCATGGTGGTCAACGCCCCGACGTCCAACATCGTCTCTGCCGCAGAGCTCACTGTGGGGCACATCCTCAGCCTTGCCCGCCACATTCCGCAGGCCAGCTCTGCGCTGAAGAACGGTGAGTGGAAGCGCTCGAAGTACACGGGAATCGAACTCTTCGAAAAGAAGATCGGCATCATCGGACTTGGACGCATCGGCGCCTTGGTGGCCGCACGCCTCCAAGGCTTCGAAACCGAGATCCTCGCCTACGACCCCTACATCACCTCGGCCCGCGCAGCTCAGTTGGGTGTCAAGCTGGTCACGCTGGATGAGCTCCTGCAAAATTCGGACTTCATCACCATCCACATGCCCAAGACGCCGGAAACGGTAGGCATGCTGGGGGCTGACGCGTTCCGCAAGATGAAGGAAACTGCCTACGTTATCAACGTCGCACGTGGCGGCCTTGTGGACGAGGAAGCCCTGTACATCGCCCTGAAGGAGGGCCAGATCGCCGGTGCAGGCGTGGACGTCTTCGTCAAGGAGCCGAGCACCGACCTCCCGTTCTTCGAGCTGGACAACGTCATTGTTACTCCCCACCTCGGTGCATCCACCGATGAGGCTCAGGAGAAGGCCGGCGTTTCGGTTGCCAAGTCCGTACGCCTCGCCCTCGCCGGCGAGCTGGTTCCGGATGCAGTGAACGTTGCCGGCGGGGTTATTGCTCCGGACGTGCGCCCCGGCATCCCCCTGATTGAGAAGCTGGGCCGGATCTTCACTGCCCTGACCCATGCTTCCCTGACCCAGATCGACGTCGAGGTCGCTGGCGAGATTGCGGCCCTTGATGTCAAGGTGCTTGAGCTGGCCGCACTGAAGGGCGTCTTTGCCGATGTCGTCACCGAGCAGGTCTCCTATGTGAATGCGCCGGTCATTGCCGAGCAGCGAGGCATCAACACCCGCCTCATCACCACGGCGGACGCTGAGGACTACCGCAACGTCCTGACCATTCGAGGTGCGCTGAGCGATGGTTCCCAGATCTCCGTTGCAGGAACCCTGACGGGTCCCAAGCAGGTTGAGAAGCTTGTGGGCGTTAACGGTTATGACGTTGAAATTCCCATTAGCGAACACCTTGTGGTGGTTGCCTATGCAGACCGCCCAGGCGTAATCGGTACTATCGGCCACATTCTGGGCATGAACAACATCAATATTGGCGGTATGCAGGTGGCGCGCCAGACTGAAGGCGGCCAGGTCCTGGCACTGCTGACCATCGACAGCTCGGTTCCCCAGCAGGTACTTGAAGCCATCAAGGCCGGCATCGGCGCAGACATGGTTCGCGAAGTAGACCTGGAGGACTAGCACTGATTCTTGTCAGCTAGTTCGCGTGCCGGCGACACACCTTGGCACGCAGCAGTGGCCGGTCTGCTTACAATGGCTGGGTCCGCCGAACCGGACCCGGCAGCAGGCCGGCCACAACTTTTTGCACATACCGCCCGGTATCCCTCTGTGTCTTTTGAGGAATCACGCAGCGTGTGTGCGCGCCCGCAATCAAGGTCTCAGGGAGCCCAATGAACGCCGTCCAAAGGTTCATCAGAAGCCGTGTGCTGCTGCTGACCGCGGCCATTTTGATCGTCGCCATGTGCTTGTCTGTCCTCGTCCAAAGTCAGTCGCAGGCTGCTTTGAACAGGACTGTGGATGAGAACTCGCGGGGACTCTACGACATCCTGGTCCAGGCAAAGCCTGACCCGTCCCAAGATGGTGACGGCGGTGCATTGATCCAGCCGGAAATCGCCAACGGCCAGGGCGGCATCAGTTTTGAACAGCTGGAGAAGATCCGGGGCATGGGCCAAACGGCTGTTGCAGCGCCCATCAGCCTCGTTTCGCGTGTTTCGCAGAACCTTGAAGCGCCGCGCCTGAACGCCATGGACTACTTGGGCTACAACGCCGGACTAGCTGGAGCGATCACTGCCGGGGACCCGTCCGCCATGGACGCCAACAAATGGCCTGCCGCTGAATCCGTGCTGTCCGATTCACCCAAGAAGTACCGTCTGACCGCTTCCGCCACGAGCTCTGACGGGGTTAATCAGCAAACGCTCTTCAAGACCAGCGCCGAAGGTACTTTGGGTAAGGGACGCCTGATCCAGGAAAAGGCAGCAGGCGGCACCAACGTTCGGATCGCAGGTCCTGACGGTGAGACCGGAGTTAAGTTCCCGGCCCCCGCGCTGGGTTCGGAGCACAATCTCTTCAATCTCTCCGTAGCACTTCCCCTGGCTCCCGAGGTGACGGAGTCGGTGGTCGCCGTTGATCCCGCCGCTGAGCGTGCATTGCTGGGCACAGCAGGAGACTTCCTGGCACCGTTGGAAAAAGCTCCTCCCGCGGACGCACGCGATGCCGGCGCAATCGGACGCCATTTCGAAAGTCTTTTCACTACCGGCCTGAGCATGGACCAGTTGGAAGAGGGACCGGACTTCCTTGGCGTCAAGCTCAAGTACTGGGCGCCGCTCATGACGCAGTACCAGCAAGCCAAGCGCGACGGTTTGCTCACTGACGATTCCCAGGCCATCCCGCTGATTGTCCGTTCCGGCACCTCGCTCGACCTGCAGTACTCGGTGAAGATCGAGGAACTGGACGCCAGCGGCAAGGTAGTCAAAGATGTTGGCACCGTAACGCGGTCCCTGGACAAGGACTACCTCCCGTTCGTCTCCAAGTCCCCGTTCGCCCTGGAATGGCCGGGATCTACTGACCACAGCCATTTGCTGGGCAGCACAGCCTCCTTCAGCCAGGGTTTGTACAACCCGGCCACGTGGAGCACAGCATTCGCCGCGGCTCCGAAGTACAAGGATGGTGACGACGCCGCCAACGGAGCAACGGAAAAGAGCGCCACGCCGGGGGATTGGGTTACGGTCAACCGACTGCCTGAGAAGTCCTCCTTCGGCGCACCCGTGGATCAGACCCAGCGCAAGCCGGTTGACGAGCGTTCTTACCGGGAAGACCTGGAGACGGGCAAGAAGCCGGCTACGCCGCTGCCCATGGTGTACGGCACTTTCGATCCAGCCGCGGTGAAATCCGCAGCCGGTGACATCAATAAGCTGCCCTTGGGCGGCTACGATCCCACTCCCATGACCCTGAGCAAGGACGCTGAGGGCAAGACTGTGGAGGGTACGGAACTGAAGCCGTCCCTGAGCGCTACAGGACTGGTCAGCCAGTCTGCCGGGGCCATCACCGACTACTACGGACTGGCAGCAGCGCGTGGTTATGACACCAACTCCGATGTCATCGACGCCATCCGCGTCAAGGCCTCAGCCGCCGGTAACTGGAAGACGGCACAGCCCGAGGTTGAGAAGCTCGCCGCCCAGATCCGCGAGCTCGGCCTTGAGGCCACAGTGGTGGCTGGCTCTGCTCGTGAAGACGCCAACATCTTTGTTCCCGGCTACAGCAAGGACGACGCCGGGAAGGAATCTCCGCTGGGCACCGTCAAGCAGTCGTGGGTGCGGCAGGATGCAGCCGATGCTGTGTCCGGCTCCCTGACCGGAACCAACATCACGCTGCTGTTCCTCACGCTCCTTGGGGCCACGCTTCTGACCGGTGCTTCCACCGTGAGTTATATCCGCCAACGCCGGAGTGAAGCCGGAATTCTCCGGGCCATGGGTTGGACGCAGAAACGTATCCGCTCATGGGTGCTGGAAGAGTTCGCCGTGGGTGCCGCTGCCCTTGCTGCAGCGGGTCTTGTCCTGAGCTTGCTGAGCTGGAACATAGCCACCGTGATCGTTTCGGTGACCATGCTTGTCATCTACAGTGGTGCCGCCTTGCTGGCCGCCCAGCAGCTGCGCCACCGTGTTGTGATCGACCAGGAACCGCAGCATGATGAACGCCTGGTAACTGTGGACTCGCCCCTGACTTTTGCCAACAGGCAACTGACCACCAACCGGTTCAACTCCATTTCCCTGGCTGTGGCAGTGGGCGTGTTCGGTGCTGCCGTGGGTGCCCTCATCGCACTCCTGATCGACATTCCCAGGGCTGCGGGCGCCAGTGCCCTCAGTGGACTGGCAGCAGCTAGCATCGCTCTGCCAAGTGTGATCCTGGGTGTGTTCGGGGTGGTTGTTGGCCTGCTCCTGACCTTGGTGACCGGCAGGTTCGAACTCCACGCCAAGCGTGAGTACCTGGGCACCCTGCGGGCCATGGGCTGGAACCCGGACATGCTTGGACAGGTTCGCTTCTTCGAAAACGCTCTTGTGGGCACAGTGGCACTTCCCCTGGGTGTCCTTGGCGCCTTGGGACTTGGACTGCTCCTTGCCCCCTACGCGGCTCTTTGGGCCGGGCTGGCCGGTTTGCTGGCCGTAATTTGCTGGATTCCGATTGCAACGAAAGTAGTCAAATGACTGACAACCTCAACCCCGAGCTGGCGGCCACCCCGGAACCCGCGGAAGAGTCATTGCAGACCCGTGCCAACACCATCGTGAGGGCCACGGATCACGCGACACCCCTGGAACTGAGCCGGGTCACCATTCACTATGGTGGTGACAAGGGCGGTGCCGAGGAAGTGGACGTCGTTGACGACTTCAACCTGACCCTCCACTCGGGCGAAATGCACTGTATCGCTGGGCGAAGTGGTTCCGGTAAGACCAGTATCCTGACGGTGAGCGCCGGACTGACACTTCCGACGTCGGGAAAGGTCTTCTGGGAGGGCCAGGCGCTGGACACCATGGGCGAGGACGAGATCGCAGACCGCCGCCGGGCACTGATCGGTTACGTGGACCAGGGCGGCGCCTTGATTGACGGCATGAGCGCATTGGAAAACGTGTTGCTTCCTGCCGTGCCCGACGGCGAGGTGGAACAGCGTACGGAGATGGCCAAGGACCTTTTGGACCTGGTGGGCCTGGGACGGCGCATGCGTCACCGCCCCGCCCAGCTTTCCGGTGGTGAACGGCAGCGTGTGGCAATTGCCCGGGCCCTGATCCTGGGAACCCGCGTTCTGGTGGTTGATGAACCCACGGCAAGCCTTGACCGTGCGGCTGCCAACCGGATCATCGGCATTCTCAAGGACACCACCAGCGATGGCATTGCTGTTCTGGTTGCTTCCCACGACCATGAGCTTGTCCGGCTCAGCGATACGCTGACCGAACTTAACTAAGCTATTCCACCCCAAAAAAAGGTAACTTCTTAGAGTGACGTCTCCAGAGAAATCCCCGTTCTACATCACCACCGCAATCAGCTACCCCAACGGCGTGCCGCATATCGGCCACGCTTACGAGGTCATTGCCACTGATGCCATGGCACGTTTTAAGCGCCTGGATGGTCATGAAGTTTTCTTCATGACCGGAACGGACGAGCACGGACTCAAGATGCAGCAGTCAGCTGAGAAGGAAGGCATCACTGCCAAGCAGCTCGCTGACCGCAACTCTGCAGCCTTCCAGCAGATGAGCCGGGACCTGGGAATCTCCCATGACCGCTTCATCCGTACTACGGACCAGGACCACTACGCCGCTTCCCAGGCCATCTGGAAGAAGATGGAAGCCAACGGTGATATTTACCTTTCCAAGTACGAGGGCTGGTACTCCGTCCGGGACGAGGCATATTACGTCGAGGACGACACCGTGGTGAAGGAGGACGGCCTCCGGTACTCCAAGGAGACGGACACCTTGGTCACCTGGACCGCCGAGGAAAGCTACTTCTTCAGGCTCTCCAACTACCAGGAAAAGCTCCTGGCCCTTTATGAGGAGCAGCCTGAGTTCGGTGCGCCACAATCCCGGTTCAACGAAGTCATCAGCTTCGTCCGGCGTGGTTTGGAAGATCTTTCCATCAGCCGCACCACCTTTGACTGGGGCGTTCCCGTGCCGGGCGATGAGAAGCACGTCATGTACGTCTGGGTTGATGCACTGACCAATTACCTCACCGGTGTGGGCTACCCGGACGTGGATTCGGAATCCTTCAAGAAGTTCTGGCCGGCAGATGTCCACGTGATCGGCAAGGACATCTCGCGCTTCCACGCCATCTACTGGCCCGCATTCCTCATGAGTGCCGGCCTGGAACTGCCCCAGCGCGTCATGATCCATGGCTTCCTCACCAACAACGGTGTGAAGATGTCCAAGTCCCTGGGCAACGTTGTGGCACCCCAGGATTTCGTAGCCCAGTACGGTCTGGACCAGTGCCGATACTTCTTCCTCCGGGAAGTTCCCTTCGGTGCCGACGGCAACTACAACCATGAGGCAATCGTGGGCCGCATGAATTCGGACCTCGCCAACAACTTCGGCAACCTCGCCCAGCGTTCGTTGTCCATGGTGGCCAAGAACTGTGAAGGCAAGGTCCCCGTACCCGGCGAGTTCACGGCTGAAGACAACGCTTTGCTGGCGCAGGCCGCCGAGTTGTTGGAGACTGCCCGTTCTGCGTTCGACAAGCAGGAGTTCAGCCGCGCCCTGGAAGCGATTTGGACCGTGCTAGGCGATACCAATGCCTACTTCGCCGAACAGGCTCCGTGGGTGCTGCGGAAGACGGATATGGACCGTATGAACACAGTCCTCTACGTCACGCTGGAGGTTGTCCGCATCGTGGCGATCCTGGCGCAACCGGTTATGCCGTCGTCGTCCGCGAAGCTCTTGGAGGTCCTCGGCCAGCCCGAAGGCGAGCCCCGCCAATTCGCGGCCATCGCAACGCCGATCGTCGCCGGCACGGTACTGCCGTCACCCGCGCCGATCTTCCCGCGGTACGAAGAGCCAGCCGAGGCATAAACGCTCTAGCACAAACCTGCCCTCAACGGGAATCGCTCTCTCACATCCAACCGGTCCGCCGGAAGGACGTGAGAGAGCGATTCTGTTTAAGGGTGTTTATGTGGGAGATGTCCGGGGCTTAGGCGGTGGCCAATCCCTCAACCGGTGACAGGCGAGCCGCACGCCGGGCAGGAACAACCGACGCCAGGAGTCCGGCCACCACGGCAACCCCGAAGACTGCCGCCAACTGAAGCCAAGGCACTGCCGGGACCACTGTGGCGATGCCTCCCAGAGCTGCCTGCGCTCCGAGCCAGCCGTAAACGATGCCCAAGCCAGCCCCGAGGATTGCAGCGACTCCTGCAACGAGGACGGCCTCGATGGCCAGCATCCCGCGCAGTTGGCCCTTGGTAAGACCCAGGGCACGCAGCAATGAGTTCTCACGCGTCCTTTCAAGCACCGAAAGGGACAAGGTATTGGCCACGCCTATCAGTGCGATCACCACGGCCACACCGAGCAGTCCTGTGACCACCAGCAGGAGGACATCGATGATGCTGTTGAACGTGATGCGCTCGATTGCCGCCCCGCTGACAGTGCGCTCGTGCACCCCCAGTGCCGCAGCAATCTCCTTCTGGATGGCCTGGACCCTATCTGCTGAGACGGAGTCATCCAGCTTCACCCACACCATGCCAGGTGTTCCAGGCAGGGCCTTGGAGGGGAGGCTGGCACTTTCCACGAACGGCGGCACGTGGCGCGTACGCAGCACCTTGGCATCGAGCGACACACTGCCGGCCGCCGTCACGATGTTCGCAGTACCTTCCGGGGAGTCTTCGGGGAGGTACACCGTGCCCGGACTTGGCTTGAGGTTGTTGTCGCGCAACACCGACGCGGCGTCGGCAGCCGTGAGGCTGTAAACCGTGCTGCCGCCCTCGGGCGTGGTGTCATCTTTCAGGGTTCCCGCCGCTTGGAGCAGGACCGCAGCGCTGACGCCGTCGAGCGCCTTGATCCGGGAGACAGCATCCCCAGGATCGCGTCCGCCGTCCACCGCGGTCAGCGCGGACAGGTCCACCGGGTAGTTCTCGGCCAAGGTGTCGTTGAACGCGTGCCGGGAGGTGGCTGCTCCGGTCATCATGAGCGACACCAACGTGACGCCGATCAGCAGCGCGGCCGCCGTTGCGGAGGTTCGGGCAGGGTTGCGCGTGGCGTTGACTGCAGCCAGCTTGCCCGGAACACCGGCCGGTGCAGCCAGGCGGCCTGCCATGGCCACCACTGAGGGGATGAAGAGAGTGGAACATAGCAGGATGCCTACGAACGAGGCCGCACCACCGAGCAACGCCACCAGCAAGGAGACGTTCATGCTGCCCACGACCAACAGGACGGCTCCGCCCACCAGGGTAAGCAAACCCAGAACCAAGCGCACTCTGCCCCGGCGGTTGCTTACGGAGGCGTCCTCGGCCGGGCGGAGGGCGGCAAGAGGCGCGACGGCGGTCGCTGCCTTGGCGGGCACCAGCGCCGCCACCACGGTCAGCAACGTTCCAGCCACGAGCCCGGCAATAATGGCCGACGGCGGAATGGCGAGAGTCGCGAACGCTTGGTCCGGCTGCGACTTGGCCCAGGCTATTAATGCGGTCATCAAGCCCGTGGCGGCCAGGACGCCCAAGACCGAGGAAACGAATCCGACCACGAGTGCCTCCAGCATGACCGATCCGCGGATCTGCGCCCGGCCGGCCCCGAGACAGCGAAGTAGGGCCAGCTCCCGGGTCCTTTGTGCCACCAGGACGGAGAAGGTATTTGCCACCACCAAGGTGGAGACGAGGATAGCGACACCGGCAAATGCCAGCAATACAACAGTCAGTTGGTCCTGCCCGGCACTGAGCATAGCCACCGTGGAGGTTACTTTTTCCTGAGCTGTTTCCAATACTGGTTCAACGGTGCCGGCGGCCTCCATGCGGTGGGTGATAAACTCCTTGGCCGCAGCCACGTTTTCCCCGTTCTTGAGCGCGAACTGAAGGCCCGAGAACCCGGCTCCCGCATCCTGGACCGCGTTCAGCACTGACTCAGGAGCAAGCAACTGCGCCGCCGAGGAGGAGAAAGGATCATTGGTGGCCTGGATCAGGCCGGTAATGGTCACTTTGGCATTCTTCACCGGCCCCGCACCGTGGAGTTCCAGCGTGCTTCCAACGGAGAGGCCCAAATGCTCCGCAGTTTTCACGTCGATTGCTGCCTCCAAGCCATGCGAGGGCATGGAACCCGAGGAAAGAACGGCACCTTCCAAGGACGCGGGGGCCACGTTGCGGAGCCGCCCGTACTGCTCGCCACCGCCAGCCTCGAAAGTCACGTAGGTGGAGCGCTCGGCATAACTGTCCTGGACCGCCGGCGAAGAAGCAGCAGCATCCACCGCGGCCTGGGTCAACGCTTCGCCGTTCTTGGAGCTAGCCACGAGGTCCGCGTGTCGGTACGCCTCTCCGAGGCTGGCACCCAGGGAAGCGTTGGTGCTCGCTCCCACCATGAGTGTGGAGGAGAGGAACATGACGGATAACATGACGGCGAGGCCGATCGCAACGAACCGCCTGAAATGTGTTGTCAATTGGGAAAGGGCAACACGCAACATGCCTCAGGCCCCCAGCTTGCCGAGGGCGGCCAGGACGGGCTCTGCAGTGGGGTGGTGGATCTCGCCCACCAGGCCGCCGTCGCTCATCAGCACCACCCGGTCCGCGTAGCTGGCCGCCACAGGATCGTGCGTGACCATGATAATGGTTTGCCCCATCTCCTGGCTGCTCCGACGCAGAAGGGCCAGGACTTCTCCGCCCGCCTTCGAATCCAGGTTGCCGGTAGGCTCATCGCCGAACACGACGTCGGGACGCGTCAACAGCGCACGGGCAACGGCCACGCGCTGCTGCTGACCGCCTGAGAGTTCGTGTGGCCGGTGCTTTAAACGGTCCTTGAGCCCCAGCGTGCTGACCACGGTTTCCAACCACCCGGCGTCGGCGGTGGTGCCCGCCAACGCGAGCGGCAGCGTGATGTTCTGCTCGGCCGTCAACGTGGGCACCAGGTTGAAGGCTTGGAAGACAAACCCGATCCGTTCCCTCCGGAGCGCCGTCAACTGACGATCATTGAGCCCGGTGAGCTCCGTTCCGCCCAGCACGATGCGTCCGGAATCGGCAATATCCAATCCTGCCAGGCAGTGCATCAGCGTGGACTTGCCCGAGCCGGACGGGCCCATGATCGCCGTGAACTTTCCAGCGTCGAAACTCACCGAGACTTTATTGAGGGCAGTGACGCTGGTATCAGCCCGGCCGTAACTCTTGGTTAGCTCATAGGCCTCTACAGCCGGCCGGGCCTGGGCTCCGCCTGAATCTTCGGGCCGGCGGGATCCTGACGGGTGGGGGAGGGGCGTGAATGTTGTCATGGTTCCACGCTATGTTTCGGCCATACCTTGAGGGATCGGGCCGCAGTCCCATTATCCGGGGGCCTTGCTCATACCGTGGTCTGACGTAGCCGCTTCCTACACCCCGGGGGCCACAACGCCGGTCTCATAGGCAATAACCACAATCTGAACACGGTCCCGTGCGCCGAGTTTGGCCAGGATATGGCCCACATGGGTCTTTACGGTGGCCTCGGACAGGAACAGCCCCGCCGCAATTTCCGGATTGGACTGACCTTGGGCAATCAGTTGGAACACCTCGCGCTCGCGGGTGGTTAGGCGCTCCACCGCGGCAGCATGCTCAGTCTGCTCAGGGGTTTGAGTCCTCAGGAGCGGTGCCACGTGATCGAGTAGTCGTCGTGTGGTGGACGGGGCAATGACGGCGTCGCCCCGGTAGACGGTGCGGATGGCCTCCAACAGTTCCTCCGGGGGTGCGTCTTTGAGGAGGAATCCACTGGCGCCTGCCTGGATGGCAGCCAAGGCGTACTCATCGAGGTCAAAGGTGGTGAGCACTACAATCTTGATCTCGGCCCGTTGAGAGCCGGTGGGCTGCGCCGCAGCCTGTTCCAGAATGCGGCGGGTTGCTTCAATTCCGTCCATTCCTGGCATGCGGACGTCCATCAGAACCACGTCGGCGGCGGTGGCGCTCAATGCCTGGACTGCCTCGATCCCGTTTCCTGCCTCTGCAACAACCTCAAGGTCCGGCTGGGAATTGATCAGCATGCCAAATCCGGAGCGGACCAAGTGCTGGTCATCAACCAGCGCCACCCGAATGGGCACAGAAATTTCAGACATGGCTAAGCCTCCGAATAGGGAATGAACGCGGACACGCGGAAACCGCCGCCCTGGACCGGGCCTGCGGTCAAAGAACCATCGTAAAGGGAGACCCGCTCGCCCATTCCAGTCAGCCCGTTACCGCCGCCTGCTGCGGGCGGATCAGCAGCGGCGCCCCGCCCGTCGTCGACGATGTCCAGTTGCAGTCCCCGGGCCTGCCAGGTAAGGGTGACGCCCGCCGTCGCTTTAGGCCCGGCATGCTTCATGACGTTGGTCAGGGCTTCCTGGACGATCCGGTAAGCCGTAAGTTCAGCGCCGGCGGGGAGGGACCTGCGGGGTACGCCACTCTGTTCGAACGCAACCTGCAGCGTGGCGGCACGGAAGCCGAGGAGAAGTTCATCCAGGTCCGAAAGCCGGGGTTGCGGACGTGTGGGGGAGTCCTCGTCAGAGCGAAGGACCCCCAGAAGCCTTCTCATCTCACCCAAGGAATCCCGGCCCGTGGCTGCGATGGTGGCCAGGGCTTCGGTAGCCAGTTCCGGTTTGGCCGCTGCTGCGTATCGTGCTCCGTCGGCCTGGGTAATAATGACGGACAGCGAGTGGGCCACGATGTCATGCATCTCCCGGGCAATATGTGAACGTTCGTCTGCCGCAGCAAGTTGCCTTTCCTGCATCTGCTCCACCTCGAGTCTCCTGGTGCGGTCCTCAAGTGCTTGCAGCTGCAGCCGGCGGACGCGCGTGAGGTCTCCCAGTGTCCAACTGACCAACACCAGCATCCAGATCAACACCGTGTAGAGCGCACCGATGGTCAGGCCCATGATTCCTGACTCGGCGGTGCTGGAGTACTCGCGCGTGGTCAGCATGATGCCGCCCACCATGCCGGCCACCAGCACCGTGCGGCTTGCCCAGGCCGGCCCGTAGGCGGCGGTGGCGTAGATGACAAGGGGGACCGCGATCTGGCCCGCCACCGGTTCCGCGCCCACGGCCCACTGTATGAGACACACCAGAATCACGACGCCGGCCGCAACAGCCGGGCGGGTGCGCCGCCATGCGAGTGGCAGCAGGAGGCTGCATGAGAGGACGAAGAGCCCGGGCTGGGCGGCCAGGAGGTAGACGGGGCCGAACAGAAGTATCAGCAGGGAAGTGGCCGTCATGTCCACTTTGAAGCGGTTGATCCGGAACCATTCGTATATTGCGTGCCTTCTGTCCACGCTTAGACTCTATGCGCAGGGTGGCGGTGCGGGCATCATGCCGTGGTCTGACATACTGCCCTCCCGAGTGTTCGCAGAGTGAGACGATTTTGACCAGCATGTGGATTGCTTGGCTAGATAGACGTATGAGTGCATCGTCCATCAATCTCGCTGTCATCCCCGGCGATGGCATTGGCCCGGAGGTCATTGCCGAAGCTGTCAAGGTCCTGGAAAAAGCTGTCGCCACAGAAGGCGTCTCCCTTGAACTGACCAACTACAAGCTCGGTGCCCAGCACTGGCTTGAGACAGGTGAGACCCTCCCGGACGAGGTCTTGGCAGACCTGCGCACCCGCGATGCCATTCTCTTCGGCGCAGTGGGCGCCGAACCCGGTGATACCCGCATCCCTTCGGGCATCATCGAACGCGAGATGCTGCTCAAGCTCCGCTTCAGCCTGGACCACTATGTGAACCTGCGCCCATCCCGCCTGTACGGAACCGTGGGCAGCCCCTTGGCGAATCCGGGCACCATCGATTTCATCGTGGTCCGCGAAGGCACCGAGGGTCCCTATGTGGGCAACGGCGGCACCTTGCGTGGCGGCACTCCCCACGAGGTTGCCACGGAGGTTTCCCTCAACACCGCCCACGGCGTTGAGCGTGTGGTCCGCGATGCCTTCCGCCGGGCCAATGAACGCCCGCGCAAGCATGTCACGCTCGTCCACAAGCACAACGTGCTGGTTTTCGCCGGTCACTTGTGGAAGCGAACCGTTGAAGCAGTGGCCCAGGAATTCCCCGAGGTCACCCACGACTACCTGCACATTGATGCCGCCACCATCTTCATGGTGACCGATCCTTCCCGCTTCGATGTCATCGTCACCGACAACCTCTTCGGAGACATCCTCACCGACCTCGCCGCTGCCGTCACCGGTGGCATCGGCCTGGCGGCCTCGGGCAACATCAACATGGACCGCACAGCACCTTCCATGTTTGAACCCGTCCACGGCTCCGCACCGGATATCGCCGGACAGCAGAAAGCCGATCCCACCGCGGCCATCCTCTCCGCAGTGCTTCTCCTGGACCACCTTGGCTACACCACGGCGGCCCGCAAGATCGAGGCGGCAGTGGTCGCCGACGTCGAGAGCCGCACCGGCGAGCCACGCAGCACAGCTGCCATTGGCGACGCCATTGCGGCCGCACTTTAGGCCCAATACTCAGGCGTAAGCTTGTGTTGAATTATTTACCTGCTTCCCTGGTCCATCGCTGAACCACACCCTGTTTTTGGGATCCGGTTCGCCCTGCCAGGTAGCTGACTGTGGAGGAAACATGACTCAGACTGCCCATGGCGTCGAATTCAGCCAGCAGCTTTCGGAAACCCCGAAGTCTGCTGAGGAGCGTGCAGCCGTCCTGGCGAACCCAGGCTTCGGCGACTACTTCACCGACCACACCGCCGTCGTCGACTACAAAGTTGACGCCGATGGCAATGGCGGTTGGCAGAATGCCCGGATCGAACCTTATGGACCCATTTCCCTGGACCCGTCGGCCGCCGTCCTGCATTACGGCCAGGAGATCTTCGAAGGACTCAAGGCCTACCGCCACGCTGACGGTTCCGTCTGGACGTTCCGCCCCGAAGCCAACGCTGCGCGCCTGAACAAGTCGGCTCGCCGCCTGGCTCTTCCGGAGCTCCCCGAAGAGTACTTCCTCGGAGCTATCCGCGAACTCGTCCAGGCTGACAAGGAATGGGTTCCTTCCGGCGACGGCGAGGCCCTGTACCTGCGTCCGTTCATGATCGCCACCGAGGCATTCCTGGGTGTCCGTGCCGCCCGCGAGGTGTCTTTCCGCGTCATCGCTTCCCCTGCCGGTAACTACTTTGGCGGCGAGCTCAAGCCCGTCTCCATCTGGATCTCCCGCGAATACGCCCGCGCCGGCCGTGGTGGAACCGGTGCAGCCAAGTGCGGTGGCAACTACGCCGCCTCGCTGATTGCCCAGCAGGAAGCCGAAGCCAATGGCTGCAAGCAGGTGCTGTTCCTGGACCACTTCAACGATGACGCCGTGGAAGAACTCGGCGGCATGAACGTCTTCTTCGTCATGAAGGATGGCTCGCTGGTCACTCCCGCACTCAGCGGCACCATCCTGGAAGGCGTCACCCGCATGTCCGTTATCCAGGTGGCCAAGGACATGGGCCGGGAGGTCTCCGAGCGCAAGATCACCTTGGATGAGTGGCGCGAGGGCGTTGCTTCAGGCGAGATCGCCGAGGTCTTCGCTTGTGGCACGGCAGCCGTGATCACACCCATTGGAGTACTCAAGGACGCCACCGAGTTCATCGGTGCCGAAGATGCCAAGGCGGGCGAGACCACCATGGCTATCCGCGAGCAGCTCCTGGGCATCCAGACCGGCGCCGTAGAGGACCGCCATGGCTGGCTGACCCGCTTGGTCTAACAGTCCTTGCACCACTGAAACGCACGACGGCGGTCCTGCCCTTTGGTCACAAGGCGGCAGGGCCGCTGTTCTGCTTTCCGGACGCTCTACCACTTCCCTCGGGTTCCTGCCGGAGGCTGTCCAACCTTCCCAGGGACGTGATTGGGCGGTGGTGGGAAGGGCTAGGGATGCGAGACAGGATCGGAAGAGGTGTCAAGATGGAACGGTGACTTCAGAATCAATGGCGAATTCCGGCACTTCACCGGTCAACGAATCATCTTCCCTGCAGCGCAGCAGCGAACTCACTAGCTTACGGCTGGCCCCGAACCCTGGCCCTATGAGCCTGGAGGGTACCAACTCGTATGTCATCAGTACCCCTGGTTCGTCGAACGTGGCAGTGGTGGACCCAGGGCCGGAGGACGAACACCACTTGGCCGCATTGGCCTCGGCAGGTGTTGTGGACGTTGTCCTCATTACTCACCGGCATGCGGACCATACTGAGGCCTCAGCGCGTTTTCACCAGATCACTGGGGCGCCGGTTCGCGCTGCGATGCCGGAGCATTGCCATGGAGGTGAGCCCTTGACGGATGGCGAAGTCCTGACGGCAGGGGGCGTGGAAATCCGCGTCGTCGCCACTCCTGGCCACACCTCGGACTCCCTTTGCTTCCACCTGCCCGACGACGGGCCTACCGGCTCCGTCCTCACGGGCGATACCATCCTGGGTCGCGGAACCACTGTCCTGGACTATCCGGATGGCAAGCTGGGGGATTACCTGGCGAGCTTGGACCGGTTGGAGGCGCTGGGCGGTGCCACCCTCCTCCCGGCCCATGGGCCTGTGCTCCCGGCGTTGGACGCCAAGTGCCGTGAATACCGGGCGCACCGTGAGCAAAGGCTGGACCAGATCAGGGCAGCGCTGGAGAACCTGGGACAGGACGCCTCAATCGCGGCGGTCACCGATGCCGTGTATCCCAACGTCGACCCTTCCGTCAGGTGGGCGGCTGAGACATCAGTGGCAGCCCAGTTGGATTACCTTCGGAACTGACCGCTGACTGTAGGCTTGAGCCCATGCGTATCGCCCGGTTTGTAGTTGATTCTGATCCCCTATACGGCGTTGTTGAAGGCGAGTCCGGCAGTGAGGAAATCACTGTCATCAATGGCGACCCCTTCTTCAACGGCGTGGAACGTACCCACGTGAAGCACAAGCTTGAAGATGTGCGGCTTCTTGCGCCGATCATTCCCCGGAGCAAGGTGATCGGTGTTGGCCGGAACTTCGCCGAGCACGCTGCGGAACTCGGCAACGAGGTTCCCCAGCAGCCGCTGCTGTTCCTCAAGCCCAACACCTCGGTGATCGGCCCGAACGATCCCATCATCCTTCCTGAGTTCTCTGAGGAGGTCTCGTTCGAAGCTGAGCTGTGCGTAGTCATTGGCCGTATCTGCAAGGACGTGCCGGAAGAGCGCGCGGATGACGTCATCTTCGGTTATACCTGCGGCAACGACCTCACGGCCCGCGATGTCCAGAAGACGGATCTCCAGTGGGCACGCGCCAAGGGGTTCGACACGTCGGCGCCGCTGGGTCCGTGGATCGAAACCGAACTCGACCATGAGGACCTGTCCATCCAAGGCCGGCTCAACGGTGAACTCCGCCAGGACGGCAGCACCAACCAGATGATCCGCGGCGTGCGCGAGCTCGTCTCGATTGTCTCCCATGCTTTTACCTTGCTCCCGGGCGACGTCATCATGACCGGCACCCCGGCCGGCGTCGGGCTTGTCAGTGAAGGCGACCGCTTTGAGGTGGAGATCGAAGGCATTGGCCGGCTTTCAAACCCGGTGGTCCGCCGCTAGGCGACCAACTACATACAGGACCCCGACGGCGTCACTCGCCTTGTCCATGAAAGGCGAGTGACGCCGTCGGGCGCGTCAGGCCGGGAAACTACGCCGCCTCAAAGCGGTAAAGTTGGAACCACTATGACTACTGCTTCTGCGTCGAACGCTGCCTCCAGTGCCATCCCTGCCGTCAACGCCGAGACTCCGGTCCGCGTCCGCTTCTGCCCGTCACCCACGGGAACTCCGCACGTTGGCCTGATCCGCACCGCCCTGTTCAACTGGGCCTATGCGCGCCACACCGGTGGCAAGTTGGTCTTCCGCATTGAAGACACTGACTCTGCCCGTGACAGCGAGGAGAGCTACCACCAGTTGTTGGATGCCCTCAAGTGGCTCGGCATCAACTGGGATGAGGGCGTGGAAGTGGGCGGCCCCCACGAGCCGTACCGGCAGTCGCAGCGCGGCGAGATCTACCAGGACGTGATCGCAAAGCTCAAGGTCGGCGGACACGTTTACGAGTCCTACTCCACACCTGATGAGATTGAAGCCCGCCACAAGGCGGCAGGGCGCGACCCGAAGCTGGGCTACGACGGTTTTGACCGCCATCTGACCGATGAGCAGCTGGCCCAGTTCAGGGCCGAAGGCCGCGAAGCGGTGCTGCGTCTACGCATGCCTGACGAGGACCTGACCTTCAACGACCTGGTCCGCGGTGAGATCACCTTCAAGGCCGGCTCGGTTCCCGACTTTGCCGTGGTCCGTGCCAACGGTGCCCCGCTGTACACGCTGGTGAACCCGGTGGATGACGCGCTCATGGGGATCACCCACGTCCTGCGCGGTGAGGACCTTCTGAGCTCCACACCGCGCCAGATTGCGCTGTACCGGGCTCTCTACGCGATTGGCGTGGCGGAATACATGCCGGAGTTCGGACACTTGCCCTACGTCATGGGCCAGGGCAACAAGAAGCTTTCCAAGCGCGATCCCGAGTCAAGCCTGTTCCTGCACCGCGAGCGTGGCTTCATTCCCGAAGGCCTGCTGAACTACCTCTCGCTGCTGGGCTGGTCCCTGAGCGCTGATGAGGACATTTTCACCGTGGAGCAGCTCGTGGCCAACTTCGACATCCACGACGTCCTGGGCAACCCGGCGCGTTTCGATATCAAGAAGGCCGAAGCCATCAATGGAACCCACGTGCGGATGCTCGCACCGGAGGACTTCAAGGAGCGGCTGGTTCCTTACCTGCGTGCTGCCGGTTTTGTGGGGGAGATCCTCACTCCGCGTCAGGAAGAAATCCTGGCCGAGGCGGCTCCGCTGGTCCAGGAACGCATCACGCTTTTGGGCGAAGCTCCCGAGATGCTGGCCTTCCTGTTCAAGGCTGATGACGCCATTGATGTTGCCGAGGATGCCCGTAAGGGCCTTCCACAGAACCTTGAAGAAGTACTCGATGCTGCCGTGGCGGCACTGGAGCCGATTGGGGAGTGGACGGCGGAGAACATCCAAACCGCACTCAAGCAGGCTCTTGTAGAGGACTTGGGCATCAAGCCGCGTGCGGCCTTCGGCCCGGTGCGAACGGCCATTTCCGGCCGCCGGATTTCTCCGCCGCTTTTTGAGTCGATGGTAATCCTTGGCAAGGATTCCTCGCTGGCCCGCGTCCGCGCCTTCCGCGGCTAGCAGCGGCACCAGTCATGGCGATTGCACACTCTTTCGGCACTATCCGCGGTGTCCTCTTCGACATCGATGACACCTTGGTGGACCTTGAGTACGCCATGACCACGGCGCTGCGCGATGTCAGTGAACATCTCCTGCCCGGCCTGGACCAGGCCGGGTGGGTGAAGTTCGGACGCATCTTCACCCACGAGACCACCCATTTCTATGACCGTTACCTGGCCGGGGAGCTGACGTTCAACGAACAGCGTCTGCTTCGCGGCAGGGCTGCCTTGGGGCACTTTGGCGTAGAGCTTCAGGATGGCGAGGCGGCCCAAGCCTGGGTGGCCGAGTATCACCAGCGCCAGACGGCGTACGTGCGGGCCTTTGAGGACGTTGAAGGTGTTCTCGATGCCCTTGATGATGCCGGTATTCCCTACGGCGCCGTGAGCAACAATGTGCATGACTATCAGCGCGCCAAGCTGGACGGCGCTGGCCTTGCGAGGATCAAGGTCCTCGTTGGCACGGATACGGTGGGGGTACCAAAGCCGGATCCGGCGATCTACCTCGAAGGCGTGCGCCTGCTGGGGACGGAGCCCGGGGAAACCTTGTACGTCGGTGACAACAGGCTCCTTGATGCCGATGGTGCAACGGCTGCAGGCTTGATTGGTGTGTGGCTTAACAGGACCGGGGAAGTTGTGGACGAGTTCACCGGAACCCAGGTGGATTCCTTGTCGCGGCTGCTCGTAACGGCTCCCACGGCGGCGTGAGGATCCTGTGATGCAGGTAACGGCTTTCCGATTTGTGCAGGTGGCAAGACTCCGGTAGAGTCATTACTCGTGCTGAGGGGCACGGAGGGAAAAGCTGAGGGAAACCAAAGCGAGGAACTCCGGTCCGAAAGCCACTTTGGGATATGGTGTAATTGGCAACACTACGGTTTCTGGTACCGTCATTCTAGGTTCGAGTCCTGGTATCCCAGCTCTGAAAATCCGCGTAAATACGCTGGAAATTCGGATGTTCCACATCGCTGAGTCGATTTGGAACGGAGCTGAAAGTGTGAAATACTCATTCAGCTTGATCGCCGGAAACGGTGATGAAAAGTGCAAGGCCCCATCGTATAGCGGCCTAGTACGCTGCCCTCTCACGGCGGTAACGCGGGTTCGAATCCCGCTGGGGTCACCAACGAATCCCCCGGAACCACGGTTCCGGGGGATTTCTTTTTTGCCTGGATTTGACGTCTCTGCTTGCGCCGCCCCTGCCACGGGGATTGGGCTGGCATGATGATGCTGTGACCGCAAATGATGAAAGAGATACCCAAGCCGCCAAAGGGGCGGCGGCCGCCGTCGAAACTTTGGAAGCGGCCCGGGCAGAACTTGCGGCCACAACGCTTCCGCTCGCCGCGCCGGAGGTCCGTGAGGCCCGTCAGTGGATTCGTGAGTCCTTGGCGCAGTTGGACGACTACGTAATTCCCCGATACCGGAGCTTGGATGCTCCGTTGCTGGCGGTTGTGGGTGGCTCCACTGGCGCGGGAAAGTCCACCCTGGTCAACGCGCTGGTGGGCTACCCTGTGACCCGCGCCGGCGCCATCAGGCCCACCACCCGCCAGCCCATCCTCCTCCATCATCCGTTGGACGCCGAGTGGTTTGCGGGCCAGAGGATACTTCCCGGCCTGAACCGTATCCAGGGCAAAGTTTCAGCGAGTCCATTGCCGGCCCACCAAGCCGGCGCTGCGCCCGACGCTCAGGCCATCACGTCATTGGTTCTGGTGGGTCATGAAACAGTGCCCCTGGGGATAGCGCTCCTGGATGCTCCCGACGTCGACTCGATCTCCGATGACAACCGCCGCCTCGCCGGTCAACTGCTTGCCGCCGCTGACCTGTGGGTGTTCGTCACCACTGCCAACCGCTACGCCGACGCCGTGCCGTGGCGGCTGCTCCTTGATGCGGCGTCCCGGGACATCACCGTGGCCGTGGTCCTGGACCGTGTTCCGGCTGCCGATGAAGAGGAAGTCAGAACTGACCTTCAGGCAATGCTGGACCGCCAGGGGCTGGCTGAGGCAAAGCTCTTTGTGGTCCCGGAAAGTGACTTGGATGAATTCGGAATGCTGCCGGCGGAGTCCGTCATGCCCCTGCGTCAGTGGCTTTCAGCCCTGGCCGCCGATGCAGCCGGACGGGCCGATGTGGCCAGGCGAACACTCAACGGCGCCGTCAAAGCTGTCAGCGTCCGGATGGAGGGAATCGCTGGCGCCGCTGCCGCGCAGGACGCCACCGCCCATGAACTGAAGGCTACATGCGCCGTTGAGTACGAACGGGCGCTCACACGCATTCTGGAGGCAACGAAGGACGGCGCCCTGCTCCGAGGTGAAGTGCTGGCACGGTGGCAGGACTTCGTGGGTACAGGGGAGTTCTTCCGGGCGCTTGAGCAGAACATCGGCCGGATGCGGGACCGCCTGGGGGCTTATTTTCGGGGCGAGCCCGCTCCAGCTGTAAAGGTTGAAACTGCCATTGAGACAGGCTTGCAGGCGGTGATCCTGGACGAGGCAGCCAATGCCGCCGAAAACGTGGACCAGCGTTGGCGTTCCGATGCCGCCGGCCGGGACCTCCTCGGCTCGGAAGACCTTTCCGGAACCAGCGAAGGCTTCGACGCCAAGGCAGCAGCCGCCATTCGAGCCTGGCAGGAAGGACTGATGGAGATGATCCGCACCCAGGGCCAGGGAAAAAGAACCCAGGCCAGGTGGTTGTCTTTCGGAGTCAACGGGCTCGGTGCCGCGCTCATGGTGGTGGTGTTCTCCATGACTGCAGGCCTGAGTGGCTTGGAAATAGGTATTGCAGGCGGGACGGCCGTGGTTGGACAGCGGCTACTGGAGGCGGTCTTCGGTGAAGATGCCGTGCGTCGGCTCGCCCAACAGGCAAGGGAAGACCTGCATACTCAATGCCAAAGACTCCTGGACGATGAGAAGGAGCGGTTCCTTGCCCTCCTTGAAGCGGCCCATCCAGAGTCCGGAGATCACCTCGCGCGCTATGCCGACGCCTTGCGCCGCCTGGCAGGGGCAGCATGAGCCGTCACGGGCAGGTTCGCGAGTCCTCAGCGCTGCAGCGCCGGCTTGAGTCCCTCAACACCGCACGGGAGCTGGCAGAAGGCGTCCTCCCGGATCCGGAGTTGCAGTCCGTCTACGAGGTGTTGGAGCGCGCCACCTCACGTCGGTCGCTGTCGGCAGAACACACGGTGGTGGGGTTCTTCGGGGCAACAGGCAGCGGAAAATCCTCCTTGTTCAACGCTGTCTCGGATAGCAGTCTCGCAACTGCCACTGCGCGGCGTCCCACCACATCTGCGCCTTTGGCGGGCATTTGGGGTGTGGAAGGCAGCGGTCCATTGCTTGACTGGTTGGACGTCAAAGAGCGGCATAGCCTGCCACCGGTTCCGGGGCTGGCGGATGAGCACACGGGCCTGGTGCTGCTGGACCTGCCGGACTTCGATTCCACAAGGGTGGAAAACCGGGAGATCGTTCAACGCATGGTGGGCATGGTGGATGTCCTGGTGTGGGTTCTGGATCCGCAAAAATACGCCGACGCTGCAGTACACAATGACTTCCTCCGCCCCATGGCCTCCCACGGAGCTGTCACTTTGGTTGTCCTGAACCAGGTGGACAAACTCAGCGCAGCCGACGCGGGCGCCGTCATGGAATCCCTGGAAGGGATCCTTGCGCGGGACGGACTGGGCAAGATCCGGGTCCTGGGCGCCTCGGCGCTAACGGGCGACGGCGTTGACGCCCTCCGCGGGGCCATCAGGAAGGTGGTGGTTCAGCGGCAAGCGACCACAGAGCGCCTGGCAGCGGACGTCGCTAAAGCGGCCGGGGAACTTGCCAAGGTCTCCGGCGAAGGCGAAGCCGAGGGCGTCAAGGGAGAAGCGAAAGCCCGCCTTGCGTCTGAATTGTCGACGGCGGCAAACGTCCCCGTGGTGGTGGATGCAGTCCAGAAATCATTCAGCAGGGAGTCGGCCAAGAGGACAGGCTGGCCCGTCACGCGGTGGCTTTTGCGCTTCCGGCCCGACCCCTTACGGCGTTTGAATCTGGGCAGGGCCGACACCAGTCCGGAGGTGAACAGGACATCCCTGCCGCCAGCCGGCGCGCCCGAGCGTGCGCGGACGGATGCCGCCGTCAGGGAATTTGCCGACGAGGCTTCTACCGGAGCCCCGGGTCCTTGGCGTGCAGCTATCCGCAGTGCTGCAAGGGACGGCAGGGAGGGGCTGCCCGACGCGCTCGATCAAGCCATCGCAGGCACTGACCTGTTGGCGGGAAAACGTCCGCTGTGGTGGGGACTTTTCAATGCCCTCCAATGGTTGGCGCTACTCCTCGCGGCAGGGGGTTTGGGCTGGTTGGGTGTGCTGGCCGCACTCGGTTATTTTCAAATGCCGGTGCCGGAGGTGCCGCGAACTGAAGGTTGGCCGTGGCCCACCTTGATGGTTGCCGGGGGAGTGGTGCTGGGCATAGCCCTTGCCATTACTGGGAGGATTCTTGGCGGTTGGGCTGCCCGGGCCAGGGCATCGAGGGCAGGAAAACGGTTAAGGGCCGCCGTTGCAGGGGTGGCCGAGCAGCGGATCGTGGAGCCCGTCGAAGTGGAAATTACCCGCTTGAAGGCGTTCAACGCAGCGCTGAAAGGCGCCCGTTCCGGCTAAAGCTCCGGCCGGGTGCGTCAATGAGTTCACAGAATAGAGTGCCGCGTTCACGGATTAGAGTGCCGCGGCTGCGTCCCGGACTTTGATGAGGGTGCGCAGATTCCTCGTGGTTGTGCTGGCTTTGTACCGCGCTTTGGAGGAGAGCTTACTGAAGGGGCTGTCCAGCGTTCCCCCGGCTGGGGCCAACCACGCTGAAGCTTCAGGGCCAAGCCGCACTTGCTCCACGCCGCCAAGATCCTCTCCGGCGTTGAAGAGTTCATCGAGCATGGCTGCATCGGAGGCAAGGGTGATGTAGCTGTGAGTGGATTTGTCGTCCGCGGGGTAGGGGCACGCGTCAACCAACTCGCCAACCCTGGCGGCGGTGAGGACAACCACCCATGCGTCATAACCGAATGCTTTACGGAGACACGTCTCGAACTGCTTCTTTACGTCCCCGGCGCCGAGCTCGCTCTGAAGAACCACGTTGCCGCTGGCCAGGAGCGTCTTTACCTTGGTGAAAGGGTAGTCCTTGAGGGCGGCTGTCAGATCGGCCATCTTGATGTTGATGCCGCCTACGTTGACGCCGCGGAGGAACACGGCGTAGCTGGTGGGGCTAGTCATTGTTTTTGCGAAGAGCTTCGGTCAATACCCGGGCGGCGTTGCAAACAACCTCGGCGTGGAGCCTGCCCGGCTGGCGGGTGAGGCGCTCAATCGGACCTGAAATCGAGACGGCCGCAATGACCCTGCCGGACGGTCCGCGAACGGGGGCCGATACCGAGGCGACCCCAGGCTCGCGTTCGCCGAGGCTCTGACCCCAGCCCCGGCGTCGTACACCTGCCAGTACGGTGGGCGTGAAGCGGGCGTTTTGCAGGCCTTCAAGCAGGCGGTCGTGGTCTTCCCAGGCCAGGAGGACTTGGGCAGCAGAGCCGGCTTTCATGGATAGCTGGGTGCCCACGGGAATGGTGTCCCGCAAGCCGATGGGGCGTTCGGCTGAGGCGACGCAAACGCGCCAGTCGCCTTGGCGGCGGAAAATCTGGGCGCTCTCGCCTGTGGCGTCCCGGAGCTGAATGAGAACGGGGCCGGCAGAGGCAATGAGCCGGTCTTCGCCGGCGGCCGAGGCGAGCTCCACCAAGCGGCTGCCCAGAACGAATCGTCCTTGGATGTCGCGACTCACCAGGCGGTGGTGAACCAAAGCCAGGGCGAGCCGGTGAACTGTAGGCCGTGCGAGGCCCGTTGCCGCTACAAGTTGCGCGAGAGTGGTGGGCCCTGCCTCAAGAGCGTCGAGTACTTGGGCCGCTTTATCAATGACACCGACTCCACTAGAATTGTCCATGTAATGATATTGCCGTCTCAATATCTGAGATGCAAGTTGTTTCGCTGGCCTATTTTGGCGCCTGGCTGCTTCAGTGGAACAAGAACAACGCAACAAGCCAATCGCAGTGAAGGGAGCAAGGCCGTGGGAAAGACACTGGCCGAGAAAGTCTGGGACGCGCACATTGTGCGCAAGGGTGAGGGCGAAGGAGCCAACGCCCAGCCTGACCTTCTCTTCATAGACCTGCACCTCGTCCACGAGGTAACGTCCCCGCAGGCCTTTGAAGGACTGCGTTTGGCTGGCCGCGGCCTGCGACGCGTGGACCTGACCATTGCCACGGAGGACCACAACACTCCAACGCTGGACATCGACAAGCCCATTGCCGATCTCACCAGCCGCACCCAGATTGAAACGCTGCGCGCCAACTGCAAGGAATTCGGCGTCCGCCTGCACTCTCTGGGCGACAAAGAGCAGGGCATTGTCCACGTGGTGGGCCCGCAGCTCGGACTGACCCAGCCGGGCATGACTGTTGTCTGCGGCGACTCCCATACCTCCACCCATGGTGCTTTCGGCGCCTTGGCCATGGGCATCGGAACCTCCGAAGTTGAGCACGTCATGGCCACGCAGACGTTGTCCCTGAAGCCGTTCAAAACCATGGCTATCAACGTCGAAGGGACCTTGCGTCCCGGTGTCACGGCCAAGGACATCATCCTCGCCGTCATCGCCAAGATCGGTACCGGCGGAGGCCAGGGCTACGTTCTCGAATATCGTGGCTCGGCTATCCGAGCATTGTCCATGGATGCCCGCATGACCATCTGCAACATGTCCATCGAGGCTGGCGCCCGCGCAGGCATGGTGGCCCCGGACCAGATCACCTACGACTACATGCAGGGCCGCCCCCACGCTCCGGAAGGCGCAGATTGGGATGCCGCGGTGGAGTATTGGAACACGCTGAACACCGACGCCGACGCTACCTTCGACGTCGAAGTTGACCTGGACGCTGACACCCTGGAGCCCTTCGTGACCTGGGGAACCAACCCGGGCCAAGGCGTTTCCCTCTCCGCCAAGGTGCCCTCGCCGGAGGACTTCGGCGACGAAAACGCGAAGGCAGCAGCCGAGCGCGCCTTGCAGTACATGGGCCTGGAGGCTGGCACCCCCATGAAGGACATCCGTGTGGACACGGTCTTCCTGGGATCCTGCACCAACTCCCGCATTGAGGATCTGCGTGCTGCTGCGGACATCATTCGTGGCCGTGAGAAGGACCCGGACATCCGCATGCTGGTTGTCCCTGGTTCGGCCCGTGTCCGGCTGGAGGCCGAAGCGGAGGGCCTGGACAAGGTTTTCAAGGACTTCGGCGCTGAATGGCGCTTCGCCGGATGCTCGATGTGCCTGGGCATGAACCCGGATCAGCTGGAACCGGGAGAGCGGTGCGCGTCAACGTCCAACCGCAACTTTGAAGGACGCCAGGGCAAGGGCGGCCGCACGCACCTGGTGTCGCCTGTAGTGGCCGCAGCCACGGCTGTCCGTGGCACGCTGAGCTCGCCGTCGGACCTTGAGTCCGCATCCACCGGCACTCTGACCGGAATCGCAGTCTAGGAGGATCCCATGGAAGCATTTACTACCCACACCGGCATCGGCGTTCCGCTGCGCCAGTCCAACGTGGACACCGATCAGATCATCCCCGCGGTTTACCTCAAGCGCATCACCCGCACAGGCTTCGAGGACGCCCTGTTTGCCGCCTGGCGCAAGGACGAGTCCTTCATCCTGAACCAGGCACCGTTCAACGCCGGATCCGTCTTGGTGGCCGGACCCGATTTCGGTACCGGCTCATCCCGCGAACACGCTGTCTGGGCGTTGAAGGACTACGGTTTCAAAGCCGTGCTGTCCTCACGTTTTGCTGACATCTTCCGCGGGAACTCCGGCAAGCAGGGACTCCTCGCCGCGCAGGTGGCGCAGGACGACATCGAGCTGATCTGGAAGGTTCTGGAGAACGCCCCCGGAACTGAGATCAAGGTGGACCTGGTCTCTAAAACCGTTGAGTGCGGCAATGTGGTGGCTCCGTTTGAGATTGACGACTACACGCGGTGGCGCCTCCTGGAAGGCCTGGACGACATCGGCCTGACGCTCCAGCATGAAGAGGACATCACGGCCTACGAGGCTACGCGCCCGTCTTTCAAGCCCAGGACGCTGCCCGCGAAAGTTGATGCGCAGTAGGCCCTAAAAATAGACAGCAAACTTGCAGTGTAAGGACCGGCGGGCCCCTTCGGGAGGGTCGGCCGGTCCTTTTTCTGCTGTGTATTTCCCGTGCCTGATCAGCGGTGCGTTGGGCGGTTCCATTTCGGATCGGTAAAGCGAGCTTCTATGCTTAGCTGGAGCCTTTGTAAGTTTGGGGGGCGAGTAGTCGTGAGGAAACCGGTATAGATGAGTAGTGTTCTGACAATCCGCGGTGGCGTCCCGTTGACCGGACGAGTGACCGTTCGCGGTGCCAAGAACCTGGTGCCCAAGGCCATGGTGGCGGCGTTGCTGGGCAGCGAACCATCGGTGCTGAGGAACGTGCCGGAAATCAAGGATGTTGAGGTTGTCACCAGCCTGCTGCAGTTGCATGGAGTGACTGTTGTGAAGGATCCCGTGTCTGGCGATCTCACCCTGGATCCCAAGGATGCAAAGACAGCCTCCAGTACGGCAATTGATGCCCACGCCGGTGATTCGAGGATTCCCATCCTGCTGTGCGGACCCCTGATCCACGCGATCGGTGAGGCCTTCATTCCGGACCTGGGCGGCTGCAAGATCGGCGACAGGCCGATCGATTACCACCTGAACGTCCTGCGGCAGTTCGGAGCCGTGGTGGAAAAGCGGCCCGGTGGCATCCACATCTCCGCCCCTAACGGCCTTCATGGAGCCAAAATTTCGCTGCCCTACCCCTCGGTGGGTGCCACCGAACAGGTGTTGCTCAGTGCAACGCGCGCGGAAGGCATCACAGAGCTCATTGGCGCAGCCACGGAACCTGAAATCATTGATCTCATTGCGGTGCTTCAGAAGATGGGCGCCATCATCAGCGTTCAGACAGACCGGACCATCCGGATTGAAGGCGTGAAGGACTTGCGTGGTTATAACCACCGGGCGCTGCCTGACCGCAATGAATCCGCGTCCTGGGCTTCGGCCGCTTTGGTGACCCGCGGGGACATCTTTGTTGAGGGTGCTTCGCAGCGGGACATGATGACGTTCCTCAATACCTACCGCAAGGTTGGTGGCGGTATGGACATTGGCGACGACGGAATCCGCTTCTACCATCAGGGCGGTAAACTCACTCCGTTGGTCCTGGAAACGGACGTCCACCCCGGCTTCATGACCGACTGGCAGCAGCCACTGGTGGTTGCCCTCACCCAGGCTGAGGGCGTCTCGATCGTCCACGAGACCGTCTATGAAAACCGTTTCGGTTTCACCGAGGCTCTCGCGCGGATGGGTGCAAACATTCAAGTTCACCGGGAATGCCTGGGCAGCGTTCCCTGCCGTTTTGGACAGCGGAACTTCCTGCATTCGGCAGTGATTTCAGGTCCGACTCCGCTCAGGGGCACGGACATTGACATCCCTGACCTCCGGGGAGGTTTCAGCCACCTCATTGCAGCCCTTGCCGCTACGGGAACCTCGCGCGTGACGGGCATCGACATCATCAACCGCGGTTACGAACGCTTCACCGAGAAACTGGCTGGCCTCGGCGCCGATTTCGATATCACTACCACCAAGTAGCGGGGGCTCCTTTGAAGGAATCGGCCAAGAGCCGTGCAACGTTCATACTGCTGGCCGGTCTGGCGCGGCCGCTGATGAACCTCCTCGTCTCCAAGAGGTGGGACGGTGTGGAGAACCTTCCACCCGGAGGCTTCATCGCCGTACCCAATCACTGCACCGAGATAGACCCCATTGTGATCGGACACATGGTCTACAACCAGAAGCGGCCCCCTCACTTCCTAGCGAAAACCGGACTGTTCAAGGTTCCCGTGCTGGGAGCACTGCTCCATGCCACACGCCAAATTCCGGTTGAACGCTCGACGGCGGGAGCGAACCGTTCGCTTCAAGTCGCCAAAGAGGTAGTGGACGCCGGCGGTGCCATCATCATTTATCCCGAGGGAACTTTGACTCGGGACCCTGATTTATGGCCGATGAAGGGTCACACAGGTGCGGCGAGGCTCGCCCTTCAGACCGGCGCTCCCGTGGTGCCCATGGCGCACTGGGGCGCGCAGGAAGTTTTCCCGCGCTATGCCAAGCGATTCCACATCTTCCCCCGCAAGACGGTACGGGTGCTCGTTGGTAAGCCCGTAGACCTCACCGCATTCGCCGAGCGTCCCATGGACCGTGCAACGCTGACCGAGGCGACTGACGTCATCATGGACGCCATCACCGAGCTTCTTGAAAAACTGCGTGGACAAGCGGCTCCTGCTGAGCGTTGGGATCCCGCTGTCCACAAACAGTCCAAGCACGGCCGCTTCACGCAGGACGGATCCGCTGAGGGCAACGAAGGGGCTGACGGCAAGTGACCGCTGTGGACGCTTCCATTGACACGCCGGACATTGTGGCGGTTCTGGGCGCGGGATCCTGGGGAACCACCTTTGCCAAGGTTTTGGCAGATGCCGCTGCGGCCACCGGGTCTGAACGGAGCATCCGGATCTGGGGACGCCGGCCCGAAGTAGTGGAGCAGATCAACTCTTTGCACCGCAACGGCCAATACCTTAAAGACATTGAGCTCCCACCCTCCGTCACGGCTTCTACGGATGTGGAGGAAGTGCTCAAGGACGCCACGTTGGTTGTCCTTGCTGTGCCTGCCCAATCCTTGAGGCCACAGCTGGGGCAGTGGAAGCCGTTCCTTGCCCCGGACGCTGTGGTGGTCTCCTTGATGAAGGGGCTGGAACTGGGCACGGATGCCAGGATGAGCGAAGTGATCGCCCAGGAGTTGGGCCTTCCGGCATCGCGGGTAGCAGTGGTCTCCGGCCCCAACCTGGCGATGGAGATCGCCCGTGAACAACCCACAGCCTCCGTGGTTGCCTGCAGTGATGCGGATACCGCCGCTGCCATAGCGCTGTGCTGCACGGCGCCGTACTTCCGTCCCTACACCAGCACTGACGTGGTTGGCGTCGAAATTGGGGGGATCGTCAAGAACGTGATCGCCCTGGCTGTAGGTATTTGCGAAGGCAAGCAGATGGGGGATAACACCAAGGCCTCGGTCATTACGCGCGGCCTTGCGGAGACGTCCCGCCTGGCGCTGGCTCTTGGCGGAGAAGCTCATACCATGGCGGGCCTGGCCGGGCTCGGGGACCTCGTTGCCACGTGCTCCTCAGCTCTCTCACGTAACCACACCGCCGGCAGGCTGCTGGGCGAAGGTCTTAGCCTTGAGCAGGTTGCCGAACACATGACGCAGACAGCGGAGGGCATCAAGTCCGGCCCTGCTGTGCATGAGCTGGCCGGCAAGCTAGATGTTGAAATGCCTATCACGGCTGCCGTTGTGGCCGTCCTTGAAGGCAGAATGTCCGTTGATGACCTGGGGCCGAGATTACTGGCCCGGGCACTGAAGTCCGAAGGCGACTACTGATGGTGATTGACCAATCCACTCCCGGGACGGGCCGACCCCGTGTAGCGATTCTCTTTGGGGGGCGTTCCAGCGAACACGCCGTTAGCTGCGTCACCGCCGCTGGTGTCATGGGGGCGATCGATAAAGACAAGTACGAGGTAATACCGATCGGTATCGCCAAATCGGGGCAGTGGGTCCTTGCTTCAGCTGACACCAGTGATTGGTCCCTGAGCTCGGCCGCCCTTCCCGAGGTGCCGACGTCGGAGAAGACCGTTACTTTGGCGGAGGTGGGTGGCGAGCATCAGCTCATCGTGACCGAGCCCAATGCCGTCCCCCTGGAACTGGGGTCAGTGGACGTCGTCTTTCCGCTGCTGCATGGACCGTGGGGCGAGGACGGTACCGTCCAAGGCCTGCTGGAACTCTCAGACACCCGCTATGTTGGCGCGGGCGTTCTTGCCTCGGCCGTGGGGATGGACAAGCACTTCATGAAGGTGGTGTTTGAATCCGCTGGGCTGAGCGTGGGCCCCTACGTGACAGTCACTGATCGCGATTGGATCACTGACCCCGAGGCTGTTCGGAAGCGGGTGGACAAACTAGGGTTCCCTGTGTTCGTCAAGCCTGCCCGCGCAGGTTCGTCCATGGGCATTTCCAAAGTGGACGCGATCGAGGAGTTGGACACAGCGATCGAGGAAGCCCGCCGTCACGACTTGAAGCTGGTTATTGAAGCCGGCATTGTGGGCCGCGAGATCGAGTGCGCGGTCCTTCAGGGCCGTGGCACGGACACCCCCCGTACGTCCATGCCCGGTGAGATTTCCGTGGCTGCCGGCGAGCACCAGTTCTATGACTTTGCTGCCAAATATGTAGAGGAGGGCGCAGCGGCGCTAAGCTGCCCGGCGGATATGCCGGACGAGGCAATCGCCAGGGTGCGGGAACTGGCCGCTGTGGCATTTGACGCCGTGGGAGCAGAAGGCCTTAGCCGTGTGGACTTTTTCTACACACCGGCAGGGGAACTGATCATCAATGAGATCAATACCATGCCGGGCTTTACGCCCAAGAGCATGTACCCCCAGATGTGGTCCGCTTCGGGCCTGGCCTATGGGGATCTGATCGATGAGCTGATCCATTTGGCACTGACCCGAAAGACCGGGCTGCGCTAGCGCTACTTACTGGTGGGCAGGTTCTGGAGATCTTCCTGGCCAACGCACTTTCCTGTTGCCTTGATCTTGCCCACCGCAGCGGCCAGTTCTGTCAGCACGGTTGCCGAACTAATATTGGCTGCCTCAAGTTTGACCGGATCAATAAGTATCTCCGTGGCTGGCTCGCGGCCGAACGTGGTCAGGGTGTACACCGGATCGCCTTCCTTGATGACCCAGTCGATGTCATTGACGCTCACGCAACGGTCCGTGGTGGGGCCCGGAACGTTCACGCCGCAGCGGAGAATGACCTGTGAAGGATCTCCCCAGGCAGCTGTGGCCTGACTGTTTGTTTTCCGGAGGGCAGCATCACCGATCTGATCGGGTAAGGCAACCATCATGGGGGCGCAGGCGGGATTGGCGGCATCTCCGGCGGCTGTGACGTCCACTGCGGGGGCACAAGCCGATAAGGCGGCCACGGCGGCGGAGGCCACGGCTAGGGTCAGAGCAGTCCGGCGCAGGGTCTTTCGGTGCATTCATCCAGCCTATCCCGCGGGCGCCGGCTGGAAGATTCGAGTTGCCAGGGTCACATTGACGCTGGAAGCCTCAGCGCCAGTGCCGCATTATTCTGTCGGGGGATCGCGATACCGTATGTCAGTGCCCGGAGAAGTGTTGAGAGTCATGTCCAGCGTCGTGTCCAGCGAAGAATCGAGTGCAGTGCCAGAACACCAGTTGACTGTCCAAGACCTTTCGGAGTCCGAGCTCCTGGCCCGGATCTTCCCGAGGTTGCACCGCAGCCCCGGCGTTTTGTTGGGACCGGGCGACGACGCTGCCCTGATCGCAGCACCGGACGGGCGGGCACTCATTTCCATCGACACCCAAACGCAGGACCAGGACTTCAGGCTCACGTGGCCCAACGGCTACAGCACCACCGGATACGACGTCGGCTGGAAAGCCGCGGCGCAGAACCTCAGCGATATCAACGCCATGGGCGGGAGCGCCACGAGCCTCGTAGTCAGTCTCACCCTGCCACCGCACACGCCTGTCGAATGGGTTGAGGCCTTCGCCGATGGCCTCACCGCAGCGATCGTAGGCTTGGGCGCCGCGGACTGCTCCGTGGCAGGCGGAGACTTAGGCAGGGGCCGTGAGCTCGCGGTGACTGTGGCCGTAGTCGGAACGCTTGGCGGGGCCGCGCCAGTATTGAGGTCCGGGGCAACCCCCGGGGACATCGTGGCGGTTTCGGGGACGTTGGGAAGGGCTGCTGCCGGTTGGGCCTTGCTGGAAAGCGAGATACCACTGGAGAGCTTGTCTCCCGTGATGCGCGGGCTGGTTGAGAACCAGTGCCGGCCGCTGCCACCACTGGCGGCGGGTCCTTTGGCTGCGGGTGCGGGAGCCACGGCCATGCTGGACATTTCCGATGGCCTGATGCGTGACGGGAACCGAATGGCCGAAGCCAGCAGCGTGGTCCTGGATTTCGATCCTGCAGCCTTGGAGAAATTTGCAACCCCCTTGGAACCTGCCGCCACGTTGCTTGGCAAGGAAGCCATGCGATGGGTGCTTGGTGGGGGAGAAGACCATGGTTTGCTGGCCACGTTCCCGGCAAATATTCAGCTACCGCAGGGCTTCACTGCGATAGGCTCGGTGCAAGCCGTTGTCGAGCCGCCAGGCAGTGGCGTCCGGATATCCGGGCAAACTGCTGACACCGTTGGATGGGATCACTTTGCAGACTAAGATCGCCGCGAATGCGCACGCCATGAAACGTTGGCTCGGCAAGGCGGAGGTGGTCCTCGGTAACCACAGTGATCGCCTGAACGCGATTAACATCTTTCCTGTCGCCGATGGAGATACCGGAACAAACCTCTACCTCACCGTCCGGGCGGCAGCCGCTGCCGTGGGAGGAACCACTGCCGACGCTGCTGAAACCGGCCATGACGTTGGGGCCTTGCTGTCCCGCGCCGGGCAGGCGGCCATGGAACAGGCCAGGGGCAACTCAGGCACGCTTTTTGCCGTCTTCCTTTGCGCCGCTGCGGAACCACTGAGCGGGAAGTCCCGTCTCAGCGCCCCATTGCTGGCCACAGCGCTGAACAGGGCACAGATCAGGGCCTGGTCAGCGTTGAGTGAGCCAGTAGCGGGCACCATGCTTTCAGTCCTGGAAGCGGCCGCACATGCTGCGCAGGCAGTGGATGCATCCCAGAGTGGCGATGACAGCAACCACGCCCTGGGGCTTTCGCTCGACGCCGTGGTTGAAGCCGCTTACCAGGCAGTTGTCCGGACCGAGGACGAGCTCGCGCAACTGCAGGAAGCGCGTGTTGTCGATGCCGGCGGTGTTGGCATGCTGTTGGTTCTCGATTGCCTTCGCGCTGCTGTCCTGGGTGAAGAACTTCAGGACGAACTGCTCGATGGCCTCCATGGCTACAAGCTGCAGGACCCCCACATTCATGAGCGCATGCCGGCCGATGACGGTGTGGAAGTCATGTGCACCATCAGCTTGTCTCCCTTGAATGCGGCCATCCTCCGGCAACGCCTGGATGAGATGGGTGAATCCGTGATCATGAGCCAGGTTGGCGGCGCGCAGAGCAATGATGATGATGACGACGAATCCGGCGTGGAAGTCAGTTACAGGTGGCGCGTTCATGTCCATGTTCCCGATCCTGAGCCAGCTGTTGCCCTGATCCGTTCCTTGGGTGAACCGACGGACATTGCAGTTAGCCAGTTGGCGGTCCCCCGGGAGCACGGCCAGGTGCCGGCTGCGCAGGAACTCTCTGCCGGCACAACTGGCAGCTTCAACGGATCCTTCCCTGTTCCAGGCCAGTCACGGCATGAACTCTGAGCTGGAACTGCCACTCGAAAGGCGGATCGGGAAGCGCTCCGCGGCAGTCATTGATAAGCACTTAGGGCTCAAAACCACCGGAGCTTTGCTGAACTATTTCCCCCGCAGATACCTGAGCCGCGGTGAACTAACACCCATCAGCAACCTGCCGCTGGATGAGGAAGTCACGCTCATTGCCAGGGTGCTTTCAAACAGCACACGCCAGATGCGGGCGCGGCGTGGTTCGATCACCGATGTGGTGGTCACTGACGAGGCCGGTGGCAGCGGTGTGCCGGGCACGCTGAAGGTCAGCTTCTTCAACGGATTCCGGGCCAAGGCAGAACTCTTGGCAGGGCGTCGGGCCATGTTCTCGGGCAAGGTATCACGGTATGGCGGTTCCCTTGGCCTGACCAACCCTGACTTCCTCTTGTTGGACGAGGACCCTGAATCAGAGGGTTCCGTTGATCCCGAGAAACTCGCGGCCATGCCTATCCCCGTCTATCCCGCAACAGCTAAACTGACCAGTTGGTCCATTCACAAGGTCATCACGTCCTTGCTCCAGACCATGGACCTTGATGACCTCCAAGATCCACTTCCAGCGGAAATTGTCCAAAGGGATGGTTTGCTGAGTGTGGCTGAGGCATACCGTTTGATCCATTCCCCGGAGATTGCCAAAGACTACCAACGTGCGCAGGAGCGTTTCCGGTACCAGGAAGCCTTGGTTCTCCAAACGGCCTTGGCCCGGCGGCGTGCCCAGCTTGCAGCGGAGGAAGCCACGGCTCGCCGTCTTCGCAAGGACGGACTGCTGAGCACGTTCGATCAAAACCTGCCTTTTAGGCTCACCGCCGGACAAGCCGCCGTCGGGAAGACGCTGGCTGAAGAGCTGGGGCGTGACTCGCCCATGAACAGGCTGCTTCAAGGGGAGGTGGGCTCAGGAAAGACGATTGTGGCCTTACGCGCCATGCTGCAGGTAGTAGACGCCGGCGGTCAGGCTGCGCTCCTGGCCCCCACGGAAGTGTTGGCGGCCCAACATTTCCATTCCATTCGTAAAACCCTGGGACCCCTGGCTCGCGACCATATCTTTGGCGGCGCGGGCATGCTCGGTGGCGATGCCGCCCAGGAAGCAGTGCAAGTGACACTCTTGACCGGTTCCATGCCCACGGCTGCACGCAAACAGGCCATGCTGGATGCAGCCTCCGGCAATGCGGGCATTGTCATTGGTACCCATGCTTTGTTGAGCGATAAAACCAGCTTCCAGGACCTTGGGCTCATTGTGGTCGATGAGCAGCACCGCTTTGGCGTGGAGCAGCGCGACGCACTCCGGGCGAAGGCCCAGAGGCCGCCACATTTGCTGGTCATGACAGCTACGCCAATTCCGCGCACTGTGGCTATGACCGTTTTCGGGGACCTGGAAACATCCATCCTTGATGAGCTCCCGGCTGGCCGGGCACCGATTTCCACCCATGTGGTGGGTCTGGCGGAAAATCCTGGCTGGGTGGACCGCATCTGGAAGCGTTCGCGTGAAGAAGTGGACGCCGGACATCAGGTTTACGTGGTGTGTCCCAAGATCGGCTCGGACGACGACGGTGACTTCAGCCCGGGGGAAGCGGAACCAAGTGACGCGGACCTTGCGGACGAAGGCCCGGCACGGGAGTTGGCATCGGTCACCGCGGTGGTCGATGCCCTACACCAGGAGCCAGCCTTGGTTGGCGTCCCAGTGGCACCGCTGCACGGCCGGCAGGATCCACAGTTGAAGACCGAGACCATGGCTTCCTTCGCCTCGAACAACACTAAGATCTTGGTCTCCACAACCGTCATTGAGGTGGGGGTGGACGTCCACAACGCCACCCTCATGGTGATTCTCGATGCCGACCGGTTTGGTATCTCGCAACTCCACCAGCTGCGCGGCCGGGTGGGGCGCGGGGGATTGCCTGGAACGTGCCTGCTGGTGACAACATTGGAGCCCGGTCACCCGAGTCGCAGGCGACTGGATGCCGTTGCTTCAACAACCGACGGTTTTGAGCTGTCCCAGGAAGACCTGAAGCTGCGAAGGGAAGGGGATATTCTGGGTGCTTCGCAATCCGGCGGGCGCTCCACCCTCAAGCTGCTCCGCGTTCTGGAACACGAACACATCATCGCCCGTGCCCGCGCCGATGCCCAGAACCTGGTTTCCGAGGACGCGGAGCTTGGTCATCAGCCGGCACTGGCCGCAGCAATCGACGAATATTTGAACCCTGAGAAGGAGGCGTTCCTTGAACGCGGTTAGAGATCCCCGGTTGCCGTTGGCCGGAGAGTGCCTGTGAGCCGGATTATCGCCGGAGTCGGGGGTGGTAACCCGCTGACCAGCGTGCCGGGAACGGCCACGCGTCCCACCACGGACAGGGTCAAAGAGGCGTTGTTTTCCCGTTTGGAGTCCTTGGCGGTCATCGACGACGCCCGCGTCCTGGACCTCTATGCAGGTTCCGGATCCCTTGGCATCGAAAGCGCCAGCCGAGGTGCCCGGAGCGTGGACCTGGTGGAGTTTGATGCCAAGGCGAGTGAGGTCTGCCAGCGCAATGCGGACCTGGTGAACCAGCTGTTAGACGGTAAGAGGGTGTCTGTGCACCGTTCAAAGGTGGAGTCATTCTTGGAACGTGCCGGCAGCTCAGAGATGTGGGACTTGGTATTCCTCGATCCGCCGTACCCCTTGGACGAGCCGGCGTTGGGGGCGGTGTTGGAGAAATTGGCACCCCATGTGGACGCAGGGGCGGTGGTGGTAGTGGAACGGAGCTCCCGGAGCCCGGAACCGGCATGGCCTGACTCCTTGGAGTGTTTCTCCGACAAGAAGTACGGCGAGACCAAGCTCTGGTTCGCTGAGCCGGCCTGATTGGCCGAACCCGGGCCTAGTCCGAGATGGTGTCCAGTTCCACCCCGGTGAGGACTGCTGCGGGATGCGGGCCTCGGGCTAGCAATTGTGCCGTCCATTCCGGAGGCCAGGGGCTGCGGGTTCCTACCAGGACGATGTTGCCCGGGTAGCGTCCGGCGAACATTCCTGTTTCAGCAACGGCCGCGACGTCGGCCATGGCCTCACGCAATGCGGCCACTTGGCTTCGCACCAGGGTCAATGCAGGTTCGTCGCCCACATTGATGATCAGAACACCCTCCGGGCGCAGCCGCGCCGCCGCTTCCTCATAGAATTCGCGGCAGGCAATGTGGGCGGGCGCGTCCGGGCCGGAGAAGATGTCCAGAATTACGACGTCGAACATCACCTCGGCGGGCAGTTCGGCTAAAGAATCACGGGCGTCGCCGATGTGCGTGGTTAATGTGGTGCCCGGGGGCATGGGCAGCTTTTGCAGAACGAAATCAAGAAGTTCCCGCTCCAGCTCAACGGCGTATTGTTCAGACCCGGGGCGGGTGGCCTGGATGTAGCGGGCCAAGGTGAGGGCTCCTGCGCCCAGGTGGAGAGCGTTGATGGCTATTCCGGGCTCGGCCGCCAAGTCAACCACGTGCCCTATCCTGCGCAGATATTCGTAGAAGATATCCGCAGGTTGGGTCAGGTTCACATGGGATTGTTCGGCACCGCCGATGCTAAGAATGAACCCGCCTTCAACGAGGGTGTCGGCCTCTATGGTTGCGTGCTGTCCGGTGGCCCTGAGGAAGCGGCTTCCCTGGTGCTCGCCTGAACCCACGGCGTTCAGAGCTTTTCCTTCAGGGTGGCAAGGCGGCCCGCTGCTTCTTGCAGGAGATCAGTCTTTTTGCAGAAAGCGAACCTCAGCATGCTGCGCGTACGCTCGGCTCCTTCGGGGTGGCAAAACACCGGTACGGGGATAGCCGCGACTCCAACGAGCCCCGGCAGGCGTCGGGCGAGATCCACGGAATCGAGGATGCCCAGTGGAGCCGTGTCAACGTTGATGAAGTAGGTGCCGCTGGGGTTGTACACACCGAACCCAGCAGCTCGCAGGCCCGCGGCCAGGATGTCTCGTTTGTGCCCGAGGGTAGCAGCAATTCCCGTGTAGAACTCATCCGGAAGGCCCAGTCCCACGGCGATGGCGCTCTGGAAGGGCGTTCCCGAGCTGTAGGTCAGGAACTGCTTGACCGTGCGAACTGCAGCGACCAAATGTTCCGGACCGCTGAGCCAGCCAATTTTCCAGCCGGTAAAGGAGAAGGTCTTACCTGCGGAGGAAATGGTGATGGTGCGCTCGGCGGCGCCGGGCAGCGACGCAATGGGGATGTGGGTCACCCCGAAGGTGAGGTGTTCATAGACTTCGTCGCTGACAATGATGGCACCGTATTTTGCTGCCAGTTCCACGATCTTGGCCAAGACGGAACGCGGAAAGACGGCCCCTGTGGGGTTATGTGGATTATTCAGCAGCACAACCCTGGTGCGGTTGCTGAATGAGTTTTCCAAAGCCGCAGGATCGGGCATGAAGTCCGGTGCCAGCAGGGGAGCCGTGACATGGGTTGCTCCGGCCAGGCCAATGATGGCGCCATAGGAGTCGTAGAAGGGCTCAAAGGTCAGGACTTCGTCGCCCGGCTGGATGAAGGCGAGCAGCGTGGCTGCGATGGCCTCCGTGGCGCCCGTTGTGACAAGGACTTCAGTGTCCGGATCGGGGTTCAACCCGTAGAAGCGATGCTGGTGTCCCGCGATCGCTTCCCTGAGTACTGGGAGGCCTTTACCGGGAGCGTACTGGTTGGCGCCGGCGTCGATGGCGGCCCTGGCCGCTGCCTTGATCTCTGCGGGGCCGTCTTCGTCAGGAAACCCCTGGCCCAAATTGATGGCACCGGTGGACAACGCCAAGGTGGTCATTTCCTCGAAGATGGTCACTCCGAGGTTTCCGTCGGGGGAGAGCAGGTTGGCTCCTGTGGCGGCCCTTTGCCAGGGCGCTGATCCCGGGCCTCCGGGGGAGGCTGCGCTTAAATTCAGGGAAGAGCTGTTGCCTGCGGATGCCATGTCAGCCATGGTATCCCGGCGAAGTCATGGGGTAGGTTCGTCTCATGAGACGCGCGGTATGCCCTGGATCCTTTGACCCCATCCACAACGGACATCTCGAAGTCATCGCCCGGGCTGCGGGCCTGTTCGACGAAGTCATCGTTGCCGTGTCCACCAATTACGCCAAGAAGTACAGGTTTAGCCTGGAGGACCGGATGGAGATGGCCCGGGAAACACTGGCTTCCTTGCGCGGCATCATTGTGGAGCCCATGGGTGAGGGTTTGCTGGCTGAGTACTGCCGCCATAGGGGTGTTTCGGCAATAGTCAAGGGGCTGCGTTCATCCTCTGACTTCGATTATGAGCTGCCGATGGCCACCATGAACCGCCAGCTCACCGGCGTCGAAACTGTTTTCCTGCCTGCAGAGGCGCACTACCTGCACCTCTCTTCAACCTTGATCAAGGAGATCAACGTCCTCGGCGGGGACATCTCCGATTTCGTCCCAAAATCTGTGCTGAAAAGGCTCCTTGCAGGCGAGCCGCCAGCAGAACAGTCACGCAAGGGGTAGGCTTGAGCGGTACCTTGCGCCCAAGCGCTGAGTCCCCACCCTGAATCCACCGCGTATTTACCTGCGCCCCGGAGTCGGTTTGAGTCCTCAAGCGTGATCAGGCTAAGATGGTACGTCGGTCATATGTTCTACAGGAGTTCTCATTAAGCGAGATGCAAGTTCGCCCTTGGCGCTGGTAGTCAAGGACCTCGGACGTAGTCCGGGGACCATGCGGACACTCAACGAGCATGTACCTGCACCAAGTGACCTTGGTGTGGCGCTCATTGGCGTAAAGGAAGGCTCGGATATCGAGCTGGATCTTCGTCTTGAGGCCGTACACGAAGGAATTCTGGTATCTGGAACCGTAGTCGTAGAAGTTACCGGCGAATGCGGTCGATGCCTGGATCCCCTTGCGTATGACCTTGAGGTCAATGTGCAAGAACTTTTCTTCTATGAAGGTGCTGAGCTTTCAGGTGAAGAAGACGATGAAGAGCAACGTCGAGTCGAGTACGATCTGATCGATCTTGAGCCGGTGTTGCGGGACGCAGTTGTCACTATGCTGCCGTTCCAGCCGGTGTGCCGGGAAGACTGCCAGGGTCTGTGTTCCGAATGCGGAGCGCGCCTGGAAGACGAGCCGGGGCACCACCACGAGGTCATTGACCCTCGCTGGGCTGCCCTAGCTGATCTGGCTAAGACTGACCGGCAAACCGATTAGTAAGTGTTCGTCTAAGAGAGAAATGAGATAGCCGTGGCTGTTCCCAAGCGGAAAATGTCTCGCGCAAATACACGCGCCCGCCGTGCCCAGTGGAAGGCAACTGCCCCCAACTTGGTCAAGACCATCGAAAACGGTCAGGTTACTTACAGCCTGCCGCACCAGGCAAAGGTCGTTACTGACTCTGCCGGCACCGCGCTGTTCCTTGAATACAAGGGCCGCAAGGTCGCAGACGCCTAATCTGCCGTACAGGCTGACTAAGGATGTCTTCAACTGAAGAGCTTCTGAAGCGTCTCGGTGTCTCGATTGACACCGAGACGCTTCGTCTTGCTCTGACACATCGCTCATATGCGTATGAGAACGGCGGGATTCCCACCAACGAGCGCCTCGAGTTCCTCGGCGACTCCATTTTGGGATTCTCTGTGACCGATTCTCTGTACCGTGAGAACCCCACACTGCCTGAAGGTGAGCTGGCTAAGCGACGTTCCGCCGTCGTAAGTACGCGTGCCCTGGCCGGAATCGGCCGGGAGATCGGCGTTGGCGAGTTCATCTACCTTGGGCAGGGTGAGAAGCTAACCGATGGCAAGAACAAGGCCTCCATTCTTGCTGACACCATGGAAGCCCTGATCGGTGCCACGTACCTGTCCAATGATATTGAGACAGCACGCCAACTGGTGATGCGCTTGGTGGGCCCGCTCCTGAAGGACGCCGGTGCGCTGGGCGCAGGAACTGACTGGAAGACCAGCATCCAGGAGCTAACGGCGAGCCGCCAACTGGGTGCGATCCACTATGCCGTGGAAGGCTCCGGGCCGGATCACGCCAGGACGTTCGAGGCTGTGCTGAATATTGGCGGTACACCGTACGGCCGGGGCTCGGGTCATTCCAAGAAAGAAGCCGAGCAGGAAGCTGCCGCTGACGCGTGGCGTGCTCTGGCTGCCTTGGACGCTTCCGCCGCTGGCCCCACCTCCACGTAAGCCTGCATGCCTGAACTTCCCGAAGTAGAAGTAGTCCGTCGAGGCTTGGCCCGTTGGGTCCGCGGACGCAGCGTTACCGGTGTTGAGGTACTGGATCCGCGTTCAATCCGACGGCATTCGTTGGGAACCGAGGATTTCATAGGGAACCTTGAACATGCCACGGTGACTGACGTTGTGCGGCGCGGAAAATTTCTCTGGATGCCCTTGGTGATGCCTGCCTCGGTGGGTCCGTATCCTGAATCTGAAGACGGTCAGGAGACCCTCCCGAGGGTGGCGCTGATGGCGCATCTGGGTATGAGCGGCCAATTGCTGATGCAGGATCCCGCGGTTGCCGATGAAAAGCACCTCAAAGTCAGAATAAGCCTCAGCCCAGTGGCTGGTATGCCCGAGCAATTACGGTTCGTTGACCAGAGAATTTTCGGCGGCCTTTTTGTGACGTCAATGGTGCCGACGGCGGACGGCGGCCCTGGAGGTTTGGGTGAAACGCCTCTGCCTGAGATCGCGGAGGAAGCATCCCACATAGCCAGGGATCCGCTGGACCCTTTCTTTTCTTTCGATGCCTTTTATCGGAAAGTTAAGAGCCGGAAGACCGGCCTGAAGCGTGCCCTCCTGGATCAGTCCGTGATTTCCGGGATCGGCAATATTTATGCCGACGAGGCCTTATGGCGTGCCCGCCTCCACTACGCAAGGGCCACGGACACCCTCCGCAGGGCCGATGCCGAACGCTTGGTCGAGGCCGTGAAGGACGTCATGAATGCTGCCCTTGACGCCGGCGGGACGAGTTTCGATTCCCTGTACGTCAACGTCAACGGGGATTCAGGGTACTTTGCCCGTTCCCTGAATGCATACGGGCGTGCGGGTGAATTGTGCAGCCGTTGCGAGGCCATGGGCCTGCAAAGCATCATCAAGCGGGAACAATTTATGAACCGTTCCTCCTACACCTGCCCGGTGTGCCAACCACGCCCGCGGAATGGACGTTGGTAGGGCCAAAACTGTTCCGGAATCGGGGCGGCAATGGCAGACTGTCCCCATGAACAGCTTGGCGCGTGAAATCGCCATCGCGAGGACGAACGCCACCACAAAGCGGGTGGCGTCAGTTCTACCCGCCGTGCCGGTTTGCCACCCCTTCTTGGACTCAACCGTCCCGGGCACGCCATGATGGCGCGGCGGTTGGTGATCGCAGGCATTTGCCTTGCTGTGCTGATTGCCGCCGTCGCGATTGTTCTTGACCAAATGTCTGGAAAACCCGTGCCTTCCGCCCAAAGCGCGTCTTCCCTTTCTCCCTCCGCAAGTTCCAGCGCAACGTCTTCAGCAGGACCAAGTTTGGGCGGCGCCGGTAGTCCCACGTCCGGTAGTTCGACGTCGAACCCTGGAAGCGGCGGGAAGGGTGACGGCGCCACGGTTGAAGGCGGTGCCAGCGGTGGCGGCGGCCAGTCCACAGCCAAACCTCTTGAAGTCTTGCCGCCGGTAACCGCTACTCCCACAGGTTTGCCTGAGCCTTCTGCGCCGGCGCCGTTGATTACCGGTTCCTTGCCGAAGCCGGGAAGCGCTGAAGGTGAGGTGGTGGATGGTTGGCCCGCCGGGGTTCTGACGTTGCCCGAAGGCACAACAATCGGCTCCACCTCGGTCTCTACCTCAGGTGATGTCCTGCAGGTTGCCGCAGATGGCATCATTGCCAAACCACAGGCGGAGGTCCTGGCCTCATTCCGGGAGTCGCTGGTGTCCCACGGGTTCTGGTCCGAGGCCGCTCCGGCACTGGATGGGGCGATGGCCGAGCGCTTCGTGAGGGCCACGGATACGGTCACAGTTTCGGTGAGCACCACGGGAACAGGGAACTCACGCTTCCAACTTTTGGGCAGCCTGCATACGGTGGCGGACTAGGGGCAGCGATGTACATTTCACTCTCTGACCGCGGAAGACGGGACAAGCGGGAGGGACCACGAACGGCACTGGCGAGCGAAGTGCCGTTCCGTTTGTCTCCGGTGATCCTGTGGTTGGGCATTGTGAGTATGGTCACCGACGTTTCCTCGGAGTCCGTGACTGCCATCCTTCCCCTCTATGTAACCGGCTTCCTGGGCTTATCCACCATTGCCTTTGGGTTCATCGATGGAATCAACCAAGGCGCCAGTGCCATAGTCAGGATCGCCGCTGGCTGGGCGGCCGACCGCAGTGGCCACCCTAAACGAATCGCACTTGCCGGCTATGGCTTATCCATGGTTGCCAGGATCGGTTTTCTTTTCGCCGGGGGGTTCTGGGCCATCACAGCCATAGTGGCCGGTGACAGGATAGGGAAAGGCATTCGCACTGCTCCGCGGGATGCCCTCATTTCGGTAACGGCACAGCCCCAACATTTGGCCCGGTCTTTCGGTGTTCACAGGATGTTGGACAACATCGGTGCGGCGGCGGGGCCGCTGATTGCCTTCTTTGTCCTGCTGATGATTCCCAATGGTTTCAGCACGGTGTTTGTGGTTTCACTGGCCTTCGCGGTGATTGGTGTTGCCGTTCTGGCCTTGGTGGTGCCGGACCTTAAGGCCCGCAGCCTTCAAGGCGCGGAACAACGTGAGGGCAGGCGGCTGTTTGCATTTTCCTGGAGCCATTTGAGGGAACCGGGGCTGGGGAAGCTGCTGATTGCCGCGGGACTCCTGGGTTTGGTCACCATCGGCGACGGGTTCATTTACCTTGTGCTTCAGGCGCGTGATTCCTTTGCGGTCCAGTGGTTTCCGCTGCTGTTCGTGGGAACCAACGTGGTCTTCCTGGCATTCGCCATTCCGCTTGGCAGGCTCGCGGACCGGGTGGGAAAAATCCCGGTGTTCGTGGGCGGACACGTGGCTTTGTTGGCAACGTATCTGATCGCCGCGGCACCGTTCGGAGGGCTTTGGGGCACTCTGGGATGCTTGATTCTTCTGGGTGCGTTTTATGCGGCCACTGATGGAGTGCTGGCGGCCCTGGCCAGCCAACTCACCCCACCCGGAAAGCTTGCTACAGGTATCGCCTCCGCTCAGACCGTGGTTGCACTGACCAGGATGGTGGCGTCGGCGGGTTTTGGCGTCCTTTGGTACGCCATCGGTGCGTCGACTGCCATGGTGGTGGCCGGTGGGCTGCTCGCATGCGTTGTTGTGGTTGTCGCCTTCATTCTGCGCGGCGCCCGGGTTGCACCGGCAGAGAACTCCAGCGTGGGCTCATGAGCGGAGTGCTTGCTGGCAGTAAGTTGCGTTGGGGCGTCCTCCTTGCCGTTACTGCGGTGGTGTTGGCGGCGGCCGGGATCTACGCGGTGGGGGCGTATCAACGCTTTGAAGAAAGCCGGGCCGCGGCATCGTCCGTGGGTATCACGGCTAGTCAGCCACTTCCGGCCGGGCCCTTCATCTTGTTCCGGAATACCGCGTCCGGCCAAGGGTATGGAAACGCCGCCACCGTCCCGTTGTCCGCTCCCGGTGGCTCCCGGTCCGTGAGTGAACAGCAATGTGACCGTGTCTATGGGACGCCCCAGGAAGTGGTGTGCCTGAAGACAAACCGGGGACTGGTGACGGCTTTTGAAGCTGCTGTTCTGGACCGCAATTGGCAGCAGCAACGGGCCTGGCCGGTCCCGGGGATCCCCAGCAGGACGCGCATCAGCCCTGACGGTTCAATGATCGCCACAACGGTTTTCGTCTCAGGCCACTCCTATGCTGCCGCCGGATTTTCGACTGCCACTGAGGTCAGCTTTCCGGACGGTACCTCCGTGAATTTGGAGGACTTCGCGTTGATGGTGAACGGGGAGCGTCTTCTTGCCACGGACAGGAACATTTGGGGTGTGACGTTCGCACCTGGTCAGCGTGATGTTTTCTACGCAACGGCCGCGTCCTCCGGACGGATCTGGCTGGTACGGGGGAGTCTGTCCACGAAAACCCTCACCGCCGTCCATGACCATGTGGAGTGTCCGTCCATCTCACCGGACGGCACAAGGATCGCGTATAAGAAGAACGACGGCGGGGCGCTGGCAGCCCATTGGAACGTCGCAGTGTTGGACCTCGCTTCGGGACAGGAAACTGTGCTTTCAGAGCAGCGCAGCGTTGATGACCAGGTTGAGTGGCTGGATGATCAAAACCTTCTCTACGGCTTGGCTGACGAAACCTCTGAGGGAGACAGCAACATCTGGAAGCTGGGAACTGTTCCGGGTTCGCAGCCCAGCTTGTTCATCGCCCATGCTTGGTCGCCCAGCGTCATTCGCTGAGGGCCCTATTCGCGAGTAGGGCCCCGTTTGCAACGGGGCCCTACTGATTTGACGAGTGTGGCCAATCCTTAGCAGACCCGCAGCAACCCGCAGAGCAGCCCTGTTTGCGTGGGGCTCGGGGTTGGAGTCGCTGTTGGGCTGGGTGTGGGAGTCGGCGTGGCGGTGGTCGTCGCCGTCGGGCCAGGTGACGGCGCGGCTGTGGCAGTGGGGGCGGTGGTCGCCAAAGGCGCGGCTTGTTGCTGGGCCGGAGCCGTGGTGGAGTACACCACGTCTACGAAGTAGTTCGTGGCATTCCAGGAACTGGTGGGCATGACACCTCCGGAACCATAGCGATACCGCCCGTTGTTCGGACCCGTCGCCGTAAAGACTCCGCTGGTCCACGTCTGGTTGAAGAACCCTGATGTGGAGGAGTATCTGCCATTCGGCGCCCGGTAGGACACCACGTAGGTCTGACCGGTTGCCAATGCCACTGGTGTGGCCAGTGTGGCTGTTTGCCAACCCGTGGCCGTCTCGTTGGTGAACGTCACTTGGGCAAGACGGGTGCCCGCCGAGTTCCAGAGTGAACCAACATGGGTTCCGGTGTTTCCGGTTCCCTTGTAGAACCGGATGCCGGTCACATTGCCTGCCTGGGACACTGTGAAGGCGGTGCCCAACTCCACGGAGAGGAAGTCGGAGTTGGCGGCCACTTGTGGAACCAGCGATCCAAAGATCGTCGATAGCTGTACCGCTGGCGCAGCCGTGGTGAACTGCCACGTCGTTGCCGGGAACGCTTGCCCCTGCTGGGACACAATGTTGCTCACACTTGCCGTAATGACTGTGCTGGCGGGGAGGGCGGCGGAGGGTGTGAACGTCACGCTCCGGCCATCGGCCGAAAGGGATGCAGTTCCGGCAATCGGGCTGCCATTGGCGGTCAGCGTGAAGGAGGCGCCGGACTGTATTGATGACGAGAAAGTAATGGCCGGCTTGACGTCTGCCGGTATGCCCGTAGCACCCGGCGCCGGAACCTGCTCCGTGACAGTCAGAGGCGGCGCGGTCACCGTGAAGACCAGGTCCACCAGGTAATTGGTGGTGGAGGAAGCATTCGGGAAGTCGCCGTTGTAGGCGAAGGCCCCGGAATCGGAGGCCGCGCGCAAGGGTCCGCTCGTCAGGCCGGCACCGAATCCGCCGGAACTGTAGGAGTACTTTCCTGTGGGAGATTTATAGGCCACCACATACTCTGTATCCGCCTCGATGTTCACGGGCTGGCTGAAGGACGCTGTTTGCCAGCCCGTGCTTGATTCATTGGCAAAAGAGACCGATGCCAGGAGTTGTCCGGTGCTTGTGTACAGCGAGCCGGTATGGGTTCCGGTGTTACCGGCTGCCTTGTAGAACCGTACGCCGGTGACTTGCCCGGCAGTGTCGCTGGCAAACCGGACACCCAGGGATAGCGGCACGCCGTCGTCAGCGTTCGGTGTCGTCGGAGTCACGGTGTCCTGGAAAAGCGTGCAGGGACAAACCCCGGGTGTCCGTGGGGCGGGGACGGTGGTAAACGCCCAGCTGCCACCGCTTGACATCGGCTGACCGGACACGGAGGACGCGGTGACCGTGGCCGTGTACGAGGTTCCTGCGGCCAACGGAGCAGCAGGAGTGAACGTGACCTTGCGGGTGGCCTGATCGTACGTGGTGGCCCCCGATACCGAGGCTCCACCGCTGGTCTTAAGCACCAGAGTGACGCTGGAGGCCACCGCAGCCTCGGACAGTACCGCGCTGACAGTAGAGCTCAGGGGAACACTGGCAGCGTTGGGTAGCGGCGACTGCGAACCTACCGTGAACGGTGGGTTGGGTACGTTGACCACTACATCCACCAGATAGCTGCTGGTGGAACGGGACGACGCAAAATCACCACTGTATGTATAGGCGCCCGCATCAGATGCAGCCCTGAGCGGGCCCACGCTCATCCCGGAACCGAAGCCATTCGCGGTGGCCGAATAGGTGCCAGTCAGTGATTTGTAGGAAACGATGTAGTCCGTGTTCGCGGCCATTTGAATTGGTTGGCTGAACATCGCAGTTTGCCAGCCGGAGGAGCTTTCATTGGTGAATGCGACTGTTGCCAGTTGCTGTCCGGTGGCTGAGTACAGCGCTCCATTATGGGTGCCGGTGTTGTTGGCCGACTTGTAGAAGCGGATACCCAGCACTTCACCGGCCGAAACACTGGAGAACCTCACTCCAAGGGTCAGGGGCACGCCTTCGCGTAGTTCGGCGATGCCGGGGGTGACCGAGTCGTCGAAGAGGCTGCAAGGGCATGCTCCCGGGACGGGCAACGTTGCTGCCGTGGTAAATGTCCAGGTTCCGCCGGCCGTAACGGGACCACCTACTGAATCAGTACCAGCCAACGTAGCAGTGAACTGGGTGCTGAACGCCAAATTGTTCGTAGGCGTGAAAGTGGCCCGGCGCGTGGCCGCATCATAGGCCGTGGTCCCTGCAACAGGCCCCGACGGCGACTGAAGGGTCAGCTGAACACTGGACGCGGTGACGGGCTTGGAGAAGACTGCACTGACTTTTGTGGTGACCGGGACGCTGGAGGATGAGGGAATCGGCGTTTGGCCGGTCACGGTCATGGGCGAGTTGTCCACTGTGCTGAAAACGGCGTCGGCAAAGTAATTGCCGCCATTGAAACTCGTTGTGGGGAAGCCTTGGGATGTGCCATATACGCCGGCAGGTTCGGCCCCGAAACCACCAGCGACCTTCAGGGGCGCGTCATCGAAGCCAAAACTTGCCCACTGGTGGTCCTTGGTGGCGTAGTGACCGTTCGGTGCCCAGTAGGAGACCGTGTACTTTTGGCCCGCCGCAACTGGAACAGCCTGGGCGAACAAAGCGGTCTGCCAACCCGAAGCTGTCTCATTAGTGAAGGTGACCGTGGCAAGGCGCTCGCCGGTAGAGCTCCACAGCGATCCTGTGTGAGTTCCCGTGTTGGCCGTGCTCTTGTAGAAACGGACGCCGGTGATGAAGCCATCAACGGAGGGAGTGAAGCGCAGGCCCATTTCATAGGCGCCTCCATCCCCTGAATCCTTGACAGTGGGAACTGCCTGGCCGAAGACGCTATACGGCCCGCTAAGGGTCAGGTTCCTGGTGGTGGCGGCCCCGGTATTGGCGCTGTCATCAATCGCGCGGGCTTGGATAGTGGCCGTTGCAAGGCCTTTTTGAATGTACGTGTAGGTCCAGTTCTGTTTGCCTTGGGCAGGGTGCCACGTGCTGCCGCCGTCGGTGGAAACTTCCACTCCGGCTACAACGCCGCCAACGTCAGCGGCGGTGCCTGTGACCGTGACGGTGCTTCCGTGGGCCACTGTTGCCGCGTTGGCCGGTGCGGAGATGGTGGTGGTGGGCTTAGTGGTATCCGTACTTGCCGCCGCCGCAACCAGGCCTGCAGCCCGCGTCGCAGGCTGGGCACCCATGTCTGCCAGGAGGTTGACCTGCGCCTGCCTCATGCGGACATCGGCAGGTGCGCCATCGCCGTCGTGCTCTTGGTCCAGTCCCCACGTCCATTGGACACTTCCTGCGGAAAAGACCAAAGCGCCACTTGCTGCCCGGTATAGCGTCACGTTGTGGGTGGTGCTTCCCGGGGCCACCGTGTTGCCATAATCCTGGAGATATTCAGGGACGCTTCCCACCGTGGTGGAGAGCCGAATCAGTCCAGCGGGTCGGAATCCGTTATCCAGGTCTTCATTGGATTCATATCCCACAGTGTGCGGTGCAAGGGCAGCTGATGTGCCGGTGGCCAAGGAAGCCAAGGAGGTGTTCCGCCACAGCCGGGTCTTTCCCTCGTCCGCGTTCACGGTGACCGGGAGATCCGAGTGGTTGGACATGTACAGGGTTCCCGTCAGCCCGTTCTCCGGCAAGCCGGCGCCATTGGCTTGCGAAGCGAAACGCGGATCCCGCCATGTACCGGTCCACTGGGTGCTGGGGTCGATCTTGGCGTTGCCCCAGGTTTCCTTGTAGCACGTCAATGTCCTATTAGCTGCGCCGTCTACCGCGGAAGGCTCGAACCTGGTGCGCCAATACATCTCATTGCCGGAAAGGAACTGCAAATTTACCCCGGCGTCACGGGCAGCGGTGACATTGGCCCGCTGCGGTCCGGACCAGTACTCATCATGTCCTACGGACAGGAAGACTTTGTGGTTCAGCAGTTCTGCGCCATTGCTGTTCGTATCGAGGCCGCTGATGTAGCTGACGTCGTAGCCGTTCTGCTCAAGGAAACGAACCATGGGGTACTCGTTGGAGAAGTAGAAGTCCCGGCCTCCGGGACCGCTGCGGGTTACCACGGGCCGGTTGTAACTGACCTTGTAGGCTCTACCGTTTGCCGCACCTTGGTAGAAGTCCGAGCCGCCGTAGGAGTTGTAGGCCTGCCAGGTTTGGTCTGCGGTTTGGAACACCACCGCCGAACGGTTGCCGTCATTGCGAACAATGAAGGTGATGTGGCTCTTGGCTCCGGTGTCAGGCCGGGTAAGGAGGGCAATGTAGACGCCGGAAACAGCTGTTGCCGGTACCTGCCACGTAGCCGACACGGCCCAGGTTCCGCAGTCGTAAAGTTCGGTGGTCACATCACTTCGGCAAGCAGGCTGCGTCTGCCTGAAGGCAGACGGGGTCACATCAGCGATCTTCCGGGCCCCATTGCCGCCGTACCAGCCAGTGCGGTAGATCGCGATGGTGTAGCTAAGGGCTTTGGTGTCTACCTTGAACCGGATTGGCTGGCCGGCATTTACGCTGATATCGGTGGAGAAACCCTGGATGCTGTCATCTCCAGCGCCACTGATGTCCCACTCCGACGGCGGACTTCCGGGCTTGGAGTTCTCACACACCACGGCGTTGACTACCGGATCGCAGGGACCCGCCGCTACCGCGGCAGGTGCGGTGAGCGGCAAGAGGGCCGCCACCATGGCAAGCACCAGGGGCACAAGAAAGCCCTTGAAGACCCGCTGCGGTTGGGTAGCTGAAGGACCGGGCATGAGAACTCCTGGAGTGGTACGCCGATTGCTAAGACGAGGCCACGCAGTCAAAGCGCCGCCCCTGCTTGCCGCTCCCCAGCCAGGGTCAAACCAAGATCTTCAGTTGTAAGTACAAGGGCACCTGGATAGATGTTCCGAAGATCGGGACCGGACCCGGCCTTGGGCCGAACTGAAAGTTCAAGCCGAAGCCGGGTCACAGGAACGAATCCGCCAAGTAACCCTTGGCAGGAGTGTAGGGGTGCGGCATGCCACCCGCAAGGGCTTCCGCCTTCAGATCCGCAGATTTCGCACAAACAGCAGTAGATTTAGTGGATACAGAAACCCGGGCCACCCAGGAGATCCGAAGCGCCTTGCACCTGAAAAGTTTGACTGTCCGAGGATTTAAGTCGTTCGCGTCGGCCACCACCTTCGACTTTGAGCCCGGTGTCACCGCTGTGGTCGGTCCCAATGGATCGGGTAAGTCCAACGTGGTGGATGCCTTGGCTTGGGTCATGGGGGAGCAGGGTGCCAAGACTCTCCGCGGCGGCAAAATGGAAGACGTCATTTTCGCTGGTACCTCGGGCCGACCACCCCTGGGCCGCGCACACGTGGCGCTGACCATTGATAACGCGGACAATGCACTTCCCATCGAGTACAGCGAAGTAACCATCTCCCGGACGCTGTTCCGAACGGGCGGGTCGGAGTACGCCATCAACGGTGCGCCGTGCAGGCTCCTGGATATTCAGGAACTCCTCTCCGATTCCGGCTTGGGCCGTGAAATGCACGTCATCGTGGGACAAGGCCAACTGGACCGTGTACTGCACGCAACACCCGAGGACCGCCGCGGATTCATAGAAGAAGCTGCAGGTATCCTCAAGCACCGTCGCCGCAAGGAAAAAACAGTCCGCAAGCTCGAGGCCATGCAGGCGAACCTCGCGCGCCTAGGCGACCTCACCGCGGAGATACGGCGTCAGTTGACTCCTTTGGGCAAGCAGGCGGAGATAGCCCGCCGCGCCCAGACGGTCCAGTTCGACGTCCGGGACGCCCGCGCCCGGTTGTTGGCCGATGACCTCGTTCAATTGACCACCACCCTGGAGAAGGACGTGGCGGATGAAGCAGCCCTCAAGGAGCGGCGCAAGGTGGTTGAATCAGGCCTCGCCACGGGCAGGCACCGCCAAGCAGCCCTTGAGCAGCAAGCCGCCGAGGCCACTCCCCGCCTGAACGCCGCACGCGAGAACTGGTACCAGCTTTCAGCGAACCGGGAACGGCTCCGCTCGCTCGGCTCGCTTGCTGCCGAACGCAGACGGCTCTTGGGTTCCGCCGAGGCCTCCCCGGACACCGGCCGCGACCCCGAGCAGCTTGAACGCCAGGCGGCCCGGGTCCGTGAGGAGCAGGCAACCCTGGAACACGACATCCTCGCCAAACAGGCGGCCCTGCTGGAAGCCACCGTCTTGAAGGACTCAGCCGAGGCGCTCGCGGCTGCCGAGGATAAGCGCTTGACCGCAATGTTGCGCGCAGCCGCGGACCGTAGGGAGGGGCTCGCCAGATTGGCAGGCCAGGTAGCCGCTGCCAGATCCCGGGCTGAAGCTGCCGAGGCCGAGCGTGGCCGCATCAGGGAGTCCTTGGCTGCTGGTGAAGAACGCCGCCGCAAGGCCCAGAGCGAATTTACTGCCCTTGAGACGCAAGTGGCCGGAGTGGAGGACGGCGAAGAAAGCCTCGACGCTGATTATGAGAGTGCCAGCGAGCTACTTGATGCGGTCCTTAATGAGATTGAGGATCTTCAGGCTGCTGAAAGGGAAGCTGTCCGCGAACGCGATGCTCTGACGGCGCGGCGAGACGCTCTTCAGTTGGGACTCAACAGGAAGGACGGATCCGGAAGCCTGTTGACCACTGAGGGCGTCCTTGGGCCCTTGGCTGCACTTGTCACCATAGAGCCAGGGTGTGAGGCCGCTGTTGCTGCAGCGTTGGGCAGCGCCTCGGATGCGTTGGTGGTTGCTGATGTGAGCAGTGCCGTGGGTGCCATCCGCCGGTTGAAGGATAACGACGGCGGACGGGCAGCACTGCTTCTGGCCGGGAGTGGCGCCGCCGGCGAAGACACCCGTGGAAGCCTTGAGCTTCCTGCCGGGAGTCGTTGGGCAGCTGATGTTGTCAGCATTTCTGAACCGGCCGCTCAAGGCGTGTTGGAGCTCTTGGCGATGACCGTCGTCGTCGACGATCTGAAGGCTGCCGAAGACCTTATTTCCCAACATCCCGGCCTCAAGGCTGTCACTCGTGAGGGTGACGTCCTCACCGCCCTGACCATGACGGGTGGCTCGGCCAACGCGCCATCGCTGCTGGAAGTCCAGGCTGCGGTTGACGACGCCGTTGCCCGGCTTCAGGAGGTAACTGCGCGTTTGGAGCGTGGACGGTTCGCCCTGGCCGGCGCTCAATCACGCCGTGCCGAAGCCCAGGACCGTGCCGACGCCGCCTTGGAGCGGTTGCACGAATCCGATGCCCGCCTTGCCGCCGTGGCTGAGCGCTTGGGACATCTGAACTCTGTCCTTCGTAGTGCTGTGGGCGAAAGCGAAAGGCTCGCGACGTCCATGGCCAAGGCTGAAGCCAACATCGCAGAAGCCCAACTTGACCTTGAGGTGGCCGCGGAACGCCTTGCCGCGGCTCAGGAAGCTCCGGATGAGGAGCCCTCCACCGATCAGCGGGACGAACTTGCTGCCCGGGCCAGGAATTCCAGGGCAGCAGAGACCGAAGCGAGGCTTGCCCTCCGGACTTCCGAGGAACAGTTGGGAGCCATCAGCAACAGGGCTGCCTCACTTGAACGGGCAGCAGCTACTGAGCGGCGTGCCCGTGAAGAAGCCGCCCGCCGGGCACAGCGCCGCCGCGCACAGGCACAGCGTGCCTCAGCTGTTGCCTCAGCCGTGGAGCAAACCCTACGGTTCATTGACGTCTCAGTGGATGTGGCCGCCCACGAGCGCGACCTCGCAGAACAACAGCGTGAGCAGCTGGAGAAGGAACTCTCAGCGGTCCGATCCGGCAATGATTCCTTGGCGCGGGAGTTGGCCGAGCTGACAGACTCGGTTCACAGGGATGAGATGGCCCGGACACAGCAGCGGCTCCGCATTGAGGCCGCCGAAGCCAAGTCCATTGAAGAGCTGGGACTATCCGCCGAGCAACTCATTTCAGATTATGGTCCCGATCAGCCGGTTCCTTTGCCCGCTGGAAACGCCACGGATAAATGGGCCGAACTCAGGGCACCCGTTGATGAGGACGGCGAGGCCATCATTGAGGGGATTCCCTTTGTCCGGGCGGAGCAGGAGAAGCGGCTGAGGAAGGCCGAGCGCGAGCTCGCAGCTCTTGGCAAGGTTAACCCGCTGGCGCTTGAGGAGTTCGCTGCGCTGGAAGAGCGGCACCAGTTCCTGAGCTCGCAGCTGGAGGACCTCAAGTCCAGCCGCAAGGACTTGCTGGACATCATCAAAGAAGTGGACAACCGCGTCCAGCAGGTTTTCACCGAGGCATTTGCTGACACGTCAGCCCAGTTCGATCACGTTTTCGCCAGGTTGTTCCCCGGAGGGGAGGGGCGGCTGGTACTGACGGACCCCGATGACATGCTGACCACCGGGATTGACGTCGAAGCCCGTCCGGCAGGCAAGAAGATCAAGCGCCTGTCCCTGCTCTCCGGAGGGGAACGCTCCCTCACAGCGGTGGCTTTGCTGGTGGCCATTTTCAAAGCCCGTCCTTCGCCGTTCTATGTGATGGACGAGGTAGAGGCGGCGTTGGATGACACCAACCTGGGCCGGCTCATCACCATCTTTGAAGAACTTCGTGAGTCCAGCCAATTGATTGTCATTACCCACCAGAAGCGCACCATGGAAGTCGCAGACGCGCTTTACGGAGTGACCATGAGGGGCGACGGCGTCTCAACGGTCATCAGCCAGAGGCTCGGTGCCGGGGCATAGCTTTATGAGAAGGTAGGGGAGTGAACGATTTCCTACCCATAATTCTGTCCATTCTCGCTGCGCTCGTAGTGGTCGGCGGACTCGTGCCGGTACTGTTGAAAGCCCGTAAGTCCGGTGCCAAGTACCCCGGAACACGTGATGCAAACGATCCCGTCCAGTCATCGGCAGCAGGCGGCGGAACCCTTGTGGAGGACCGCCCGGACGCGGTGAACGCTCCGTCTCCCACCTTCGATGGAACCGTTGAGGATACAGACGTCCCGGATGACGCCGCCGGGCTCGAAACCATCGCCATTGACACCCCTGCACCGGTGGAGGGCAGGCTCACCCGCCTCAGGGCCCGCCTGATCAAGTCCAACAACATTCTGGGCAAGGGCCTGCTGGCACTTTTGTCGGGTGACAAGATCGACGAAAACGTGTGGGACGAGGTTGAAGAAACCCTTCTGCTGGCTGATCTTGGCACCGAACCCACCATGCAGCTGGTCGATGCCCTGCGTGAGCGCGTCAAGGTGCTTGGCACCCGGAGCCCGGAGGACGTCAAAGCGATGCTCCGTGAGGAGCTCATCAAGCTGGTTGACCCTGGCATGGACCGTTCCTTGAACGTGGAGCGCAAGGGTGATCGTCCCGCCGTCGTGCTTGTTGTTGGCGTGAACGGCGTGGGTAAGACCACCACCGTGGGCAAACTTGCGCGTGTGCTGGTGGCTGAAGACAAGGATGTCCTTTTGGGCGCCGCAGATACTTTCCGCGCCGCTGCTGCCGAGCAGTTGGCCACATGGGGACAGCGGGTTGGCGTCCCCACAGTGAAGTCCGACATCGACGGCGCGGACCCCGCCTCGGTGGCTTACGAGGCAGTTAAAGCAGGCATCGACCAGGAAGTCGATGTGGTGATGGTGGACACGGCAGGACGTCTGCAAAACAAGACCGGGCTGATGGACGAGCTCGGCAAGGTCAAGCGCGTCATTGAGAAGCTTGCAGAAGTGGATGAGGTCCTGCTGGTCCTGGACGCCACTACCGGGCAGAACGGATTGAACCAGGCCCGCGTTTTCGCTGAGGTGGTGAACATCACGGGCATCGTGCTGACCAAACTGGATGGAACCGCCAAAGGCGGGATCGTGGTGGCCATCCAAAAGTCACTGGGTGTTCCGGTGAAGCTCATCGGCCTGGGCGAAGGCCCGGATGACCTCGCACCGTTCGATGCCGAAAGCTTTGTGGACGCACTCCTTAACTAGCCCAAGGCTCCTGGCTGACCGGTGGTTGGTGGCGATCTGAAGATTCAGATCGCCACCAACCACCGGTCAGTTTTTGGTTTTAAGGGGTTCCCGCGCCGGGAGCCACGCGATTGAGGTAACCAGCAGCACCGCACCCGTCATGCCGAATGCCCAGCCGTAGCCGAGCACATCGGCCAAAAGCCCTGCCACGATGGGGCCGACGATGGCGCCTGTGTCCGCGGCCATCTGGAAAACGGCGAGGACCTTGCCGCCGGATCGTCCGCGGCCGATCACATCGGCCACGGCGGCCTGCTGCGCCGGGCCCAGAAGGCCAGAGCCGAAACCTGCAACGGCGGAAGCCACCAAAAATCCTGGCAGGTCCGTTGTCAGCCCGATGACGCCCGTAGCTGCGCCTGTGATGAGCAGTCCGGGGATCAGTAGAGGTTTACGTCCCCAGGCATCGGCAAGCCGGCCACTGAACGTCAAAGCCAGGGCGTTGCCTACGGCAAAGATGGCCAGCGCCCAGGCAGCGGTCTCAGGGGCGGACCGCAGGACTGCAACGGCGAACAACGGGATGGTGGCCATCCTGACACCGAACGTTACCCAGCCGTTCCCGAAACTGGAGAAAATGGCGGCACGGTATGCGGAATCGGCCAAGGCTTCCTTGAGGCTCATGGCGGGGACCGAGGCAGCATCTTCGGCAGCGGTACCCTCTCCGCTGAGCATGGTCCGCACCACCAAAGCGGCTACCAACAATGCTCCAGCGTAGGCAAGGAACGGTACCCGTAGGCCGAAACCTGCCAGCAGACCTCCCACTACCGGCCCCAGGACGCTTCCGATCAGGAATGCTGAGGCGTAGGCGCCGGATACCCGGCCCCGGCGTTCCGGTGGTGCCAGGCGGATCAACAATCCCATGGCAGCAACGGTAAACATCACCGAGCCGGCCCCGCCCAGGCCACGGAAGATCAACAGTTGCCAATAGTCCTGGGCGAAGGCACACGCCGCCGTGGACAGTGCCACGATCAACAACCCTGAGACGTAGACGTTCCGCTCGCCGAACCGTCCGATCAAAGCACCGCCGGCAGGAGCGAAGACCAGTCGCATGAACGCGAAGATACTCACAATGACCGCCGCGGCAGTAGCACCTACGTCGAAGGTGGTGGCAAACTGCGGCAGAACCGGGGCCACCAGGCCGAAACCGAGCGCGATCAGGAACGCCGCGGCCAACATCACCTTGATATCGCGCGGAAGGGGATTCTTCTCCGGCCTGATCCTTGGGGCTTTGACGGATCTGGGCAACTCGGTCATACGGGATTGGTCCTTCAGTGTGGTTTGCCGGTGGTGCTTCCGGGGCTGTTGAGGTTCATGTGGTCAGAAAACGGGTATTTTCGGTGAAGTCCGACGCCTGAAACATATCCGTAACACCGCAGATATGCACCATTTACGTTGGGGAGGTTGTTGTAACCAGCCCGCAATGTAAAACCTGCGCAGGTGAAACACGGCGGCACAAAACTCTTAAGCAGGACGCAAACGGCGTCAGGACAGCGGGTGAACCGCAGATCTAGCAAGAGAGGAACGTGCACCATGGAACTTACCGCAGGTCACGTATGGGTCATGGTGGCGGCGGCGCTTGTGCTGTTCATGACACCTGGTCTGGCATTTTTCTACGGCGGCATGACACGCGCCAAGGCAGCCTTGAACATGATGATGATGAGCTTCATCTCCATCGGCATCGTGGGCGTCGTTTGGGTGCTGTGGGGCGCATCAATGAGTTCCGGTGAAGGCTTCATGCAGATTGTAGGCAACCCGTTTGCTTCCTTCGGCTTGGCCGGAGTTGAAACCACACCCGATGCCATGATCAAGATCGGCTACGCGGCAACGTTTGCCATCATCACCGTGGCGCTGATCAGCGGTGCGATAGCTGACCGCGCCAAGTTCGGTGCATGGAGCATCTTCGTTCCCGTGTGGGTCACGCTGGTTTACTGCCCGTTGGCCTACATGGTGTGGGGTGGCGGCCTGTTCGGACCGGAAGGTGCGATCGGCAAGGCCCTCGGACCGGCAATCGACTTTGCCGGCGGCACGGTAGTGCACATCAACGCAGGTGTGGCTGCACTGGTCCTGGTTCTCATCATCGGTAACCGTCGGGGCTTCGGCAAGGACCCCAACCACCGCCCCCACAACATCCCGTTTGTGATGCTCGGTGCTGCAGTTCTCTGGTTCGGCTGGTTCGGTTTCAACGGCGGAGCAGCAACCACCGCTGAGCAGGCAGGCTTGATCTGGATCAACACGTTGGCCGCTCCTGCAGCAGCTATGATCGGCTGGCTCATCACCGAACGTATTCGTGACGGCCACCCGACCTCCCTGGGCGCAGCATCCGGTGTAGTAGCCGGTCTGGTAGCCATCACCCCCGCCTGTGCAAACGTGGACCCAATCGGCGCCCTCGGTCTGGGTGTAGTTGCCGGTGTTGCCTCTGCCCTTGCAGTGGGCCTGAAGTTCCGTTGGGGCTTTGATGACTCCCTGGACGTTGTAGGCGTCCACCTCGTCTCCGGCATCATCGGCACCGTGGCCCTTGGGTTCATCGCCAAGTCCACCGACGGTGTGGGCGGCGGTCTCTTCTACGGCGGCGGCATGACCCAGATGTGGGCACAGCTTGCAGCGGCCGGCATCGCTATCGCTTTCTCGGCCATCATGACGGCCATCATTGCCTTCGCCATCCACAAGACCATGGGCTTCAGGGTCTCCACTGAGCAGGAAAACGTTGGCGTGGACCTGAGCCTCCACGCTGAGACCGCCTACGAGTTCGGCGTCAATGGCCACGGTGGCAGCTTCCAGCCGCTGCACAACGCAGTGACAGGAAAGTCTGAATCAACTGAAGCGAAGGCCCCCGCAGAAGGCAAGGAGAGTGTCCAGGCATGAAGCTCATCACAGCGATCGTCCGTCCCGAAAAGCTTGAAGCAGTCCGGGAAGGCCTCGAAGCGTACGGGGTCCAGGGCCTGACGGTCAGCGCGGCCAGCGGCTACGGCCGCCAGCGAGGCTACACCGAGGTGTACCGGGGCGCAGAGTACAACGTGGATCTGCTGCCGAAGATCCGCATCGAAGTCCTTGCCACGGACGAGCAGGCAGATGACATCCTGGATGTCCTCATTGCCAGCTCAAACACAGGCCGTGCCGGTGACGGCAAAGTCTGGACCATGGATGTTTACGAAGCTGTCCGGGTCAGGACAGGGGAACGCGGCTCCGCCGCAATCTGAGTCCATCACCGAATACAAGCGGGCCGGGTACCAGCAAGGTACCCGGCCCGCTTCGGCGTGCTGGCTTAATCTAACGCCCGATCTTAATCTAACGCCCGACGGCGGTGGGCCAGTCGGCCGGGCCTGTACTGCCGGCGTCGTACTCTTCCAGCGGGACGTCACCGGAATCCCAGGCGCGCAGAACAGGCTCGATGATCCGCCAGCAGTCCTCGGCGGTATCGCCGCGGACCGAGAGCAAGGGGTCGCCATTGAGGATGCCTTCAAGCACTTCACCGTAGGGGAGCATGCCGGGAGCGTTGAGCTGGGCTACCAGGCTTGCCCGGTCCAGGCTGAAGATATCACCGGGTCCGTTCACGTCGACGTCAAGTTCCAGGACGTCCGGGCCGAATCCGATGCGCAGCTGGTTGGGGGAGTCCACGCCGGAAAATCCCTGGGGAAGGTGGGGGACCGGCCGGAAGGTGATGACGGCTTCCTTGCGCCTGCGTCCTATGGCCTTTCCGGAGCGGAGGATGAACGGGACTCCCTTCCACCGCCAGTTATCGATCTCCACCCGTACTTCTGCCAAAGTTTCGGTATTGCGTGAGGGGTCTACGCCCTCCTCGGCAGCGTAGTCGGGCACCTCACGGTCGCCCAGCTTCCCGGCCGTGTACCGGGCACGGCGTGTGGAGTCGGTGAACGGGGCTTTGATGCTGCTGGCCCGCAGCACAGTGGCCACGGCATCGCGCAGGTCCCGCTCCTCAATGGTGGCCGGGGCGTCGATCGCAAGAAAGGCCATGATGTGCAGGAGATGGCTCTGGATCATGTCGCGAAGCGCGCCCGCAGTGTCGTAATACCGTGCCCTTCCCTCAAGCGCGAGGTCCTCATCAAAGATGACCTCAACCTTCTCTATGTGATCCCGGTTCCACACCGGTTCCAGGAATCTGTTGGCGAACCGGAGCCCCAAAATGTTCAACACGGTGGCTTTGCCCAGGAAGTGGTCCACCCGGTGAATGTGATCCTCGGGAACCAGGGCAGCGAGTGTCTTGTTGAGCTCGTGCGCAGATTCTGTCCCTGAGCCGAACGGTTTTTCCATCACCAAGCGCGTTCCTGGGGGCAGTTGGTCCCGGCGGAGGACCTCGCAGGCCTTCTGGCTCACGTGCGGCGGCAGGGCGAAGTACACGGCCACCGGTCCTTCCAACCGGGCCAGCAGCTCGGCCAGAGGGCCATCAGCAGTGACATCCACTTGGTAGTATTCGGTGTTCGCAGCCACCTCGGACACGTCAGCGCGCCCCTCGGCGTCGGCGGAGCTTAACGCCGAGGCGAAGGCTCCGTTGACCCGTTCCTGCCATTGTTCCGGGGACCAGGGATCGGAGCCTGCCCCTACCAAACGGAGGCCCGGGGCCCGGCCGGATGCCAGGAGTCCTGCCAGTCCGGGCAGAAGAAGTCTGCCAGTCAGGTCCCCGGACGCGCCGAGGATGAGCAACGTTTTTACAGATGTTTTGCTGGTCACTGTGCCAGCATGCCATCTTGCAGGTGCGACTTGGTACCCTAGATAGTCGAGTCCCGTAGTCGATTAAGGTTTGTTGGCTGAGGCACATTTGCCGGGGCAAGAATGATCAGGACTATGGCGTGCCGTATTGGCCGCCATTCGCAGACCATCGAAAGAAGTGCACGGCGCGTGTTCAATTCACTCTCTGACCGGTTGACAGCAACCTTCAAGAACCTTCGTGGCAAGGGCCGCCTCACCGAGGCTGATGTCGATGCCACCGTTCGTGAGATCCGCCGCGCCTTGCTGGATGCGGACGTTGCAGTATCGGTAGTCCGCGAGTTTACCGGCCGCATCCGGGAACGCGCCTTGGGCGCCGAAGTCTCGGGAGCCTTGAACCCGAGCCAGCAGATCGTCAAGATCGTCAACGAGGAACTCAAGGAGATCCTTGGTGGCGAGACCCGCCGGATCCGTCTTGCCAAGAACGGCCCCACCATCATCATGCTGGCCGGCCTTCAAGGTGCCGGTAAGACCACCCTTGCAGGCAAGCTGTCCAAGTGGCTCAAGTCCCAGGGTCACAGCCCCATGCTGGTGGCCTGTGATCTCCAGCGGCCCAACGCCGTCACCCAGCTCCAGGTTGTTGGCCAGCGCGCGGGCGTCCCCGTGTTCGCTCCGCACCCCGGTGCTACCTCTGAGCTAGAACACCCTGCCGGAGACCCGGTGGCTGTAGCCAAGGCCGGTGTCGAGGAAGCGCGCCAGAAGCTGCACGACGTCGTGATTGTTGACACCGCCGGACGCCTCGGCGTCGATGCCGAGATGATGGACCAGGCCCGCCGCATCCGGCAGGCGATCATCCCCAACGAAGTCCTGTTCGTGATCGACTCCATGATCGGCCAGGACGCCGTCAATACGGCCATGGCGTTCGATGAAGGCGTCAACTTCACGGGCATCGTGCTCTCCAAGCTCGACGGCGATGCCCGCGGTGGTGCCGCGCTCTCTGTTGCATCCGTTACCGGTAAGCCGGTGATGTTCGCCTCCACCGGTGAGGGTCTGGATGACTTCGAGCTCTTCCACCCGGACCGTATGGCCTCCCGCATCCTGGACATGGGTGACGTGCTCACCCTGATCGAGCAGGCTGAGAAGGCGTGGGACAAGGACGAAGCTGCCAGGATGGCGAAGAAATTCGCTGACCAGGAAGACTTCACCCTGGACGACTTCCTCGCCCAGATGCAGCAGATCCGCAACATGGGCTCCATGAAGAAGATGCTCATGATGATGCCGGGTGCGCAGAACATCCGCCAGCAGTTGGAGAACTTCGACGAAAAAGAGATCGACCGCGTCGAAGCAATCGTCCGCTCCATGACTCCTCACGAGCGTGTTGCTCCCAAGATCATCAACGGTTCACGCCGTGCACGCATCGCCAAGGGTTCAGGTGTCCATGTCTCCGAGGTCAATGGCCTGCTGGAGCGGTTCGCCCAGGCGCAGAAGATGATGAAGAAGCTGGCCCAGGGTGGCGGCATGCCGGGTATGCCCGGGATGCCGGGCCTCGGCGGTCCCGGTGGCGGACGCAAGAACGGTAAAAACGCTCCCAAGAAGAAGGCCCGCTCCGGTAACCCGGCCAAAGCGGCACAGGAATTGCGCGATGCCGAGGCTAAGCGTGCCAACGCGGCCTCGGCAGCTCCCACCGGAGCAGCTTTCGGCCAGGGCGCGGCAGACTTCGATCCGTCATCCCTGAACCTTCCCAAGGGCTTTGACAAGTTCCTCGGCAAGTAGCCACTGGCCGGCATCCCAGCTGTGCCGCAGTTGGGATGTCGGAGCCGTGGCATAGGGTGAATCAATGCACAAGCAGCGCGTAGTCTTCGTCCACGGTCTGGGCAGTTTCGGTGCTGCTGCGTGGCCGAAGCAACATGGCATGGCGCTTGCTTATGACGCCCTGTTCCTCCGGCGTCACGGCTTTGATGCCTTGGCGGAACCTCTGGCATCGGACGTCGAGGCAGATGTCGGAATACTGCTCAACGCGCTGGCTGATTCTGGCGGCGGTCACATTGTGGCTCACGAGCAAGGCGCAATTTCGGCCATGCTGGCAGCCATCCAACGGCCTGACCTGGTGTACTCCCTCACGCTGGTGGAGCCCGCCTGTCTCTCGCTGACGGCCGAGCTCCCGGCAACGGCGTCTCACCGGACACTCATGGAACCCCTTTTTAACGTCCGCGCGCAGCTCAACGACGCCGACTATCAGCGTGAGTACTTCCGCCGGGCCTTTTCTGCCGAAACCGGGGGACTGGACACTCCTGAAGAACGCCGTTCCGCGCGCAGGCTCCGTCTCCAGGCACCGCCGTGGGAAGCTCCGCTGCACATAGTCCCGGGGGTGCCCACGTTGGTCCTCACCGGCGGATGGGAGCCTCTTTATGAGGAGATCGCGGGCTATCTCCAAGAAACCGGTGCCCTCCGCCGCGTTGCAGCGGGCGGACACCGGCCCCAGGATTCAGTCGACGGCGATCACATCATCCGTGCGTTTGTTGCCGATGTTGGGCGTGCCAGGTCAGTTCAGGCTTCCTGAACCGCCCGTGCCTTGGCTGGCAGGAACTTGGCCTGCAGGGACCTGAAGTTCCGGCAGGTAGACCTTTCCACCGGAAGCCATGAACTCCTCGCTCTTTTGGCGCATCCCGCTATACAGTCCGGCGATGGCCTCCTGCGATTCCGCCGAGCCGTACTCGTCCCGGATGTCCTGGCTGATGCGCATGGAGCAGAACTTGGGGCCGCACATGGAGCAGAAGTGGGCGGTTTTTGCCGGTTCCGCAGGCAGCGTCTCGTCGTGGAAGGCTTCTGCCGTGACAGGGTCCAAGGACAAAGCGAATTGGTCCCGCCAGCGGAATTCGAACCGCGCCTTGGAGAGAGCATCGTCACGTTGGTGGGCTCCCGGATGCCCTTTGGCGAGGTCGGCTGCGTGGGCTGCGATTTTGTAGGTGATCACACCAGTCTTGACGTCATCTTTGTTGGGCAGGCCCAAGTGCTCCTTGGGCGTGACATAGCAGAGCATCGCGGTGCCATAGCGGGCGATTTCGGTGGCACCTATTGCTGAGGTGATGTGGTCATAGCCGGGGGCGATGTCGGTAACGAGCGGTCCCAGGGTGTAAAACGGTGCACCCTTGCAGAGTTCCTGCTGGCGCTCAACGTTTTCCCGCACCAAGTGGAACGGTATGTGGCCTGGCCCTTCAACCATGACTTGGACATCGAATTCCCACGCCCGTTGGGTCAGCTCAGCCAGCGTATCCAGTTCCGCGAACTGCGCGGCGTCGTTGGCGTCTGCAATTGAGCCAGGACGCAGCCCGTCGCCCAGCGAGAAGGCGACGTCGTACTGGGCGAAGATTTCGCAAAGTTCATCAAAGTGCGTGTAGAGGAAGTTCTCCTGGTGATGTGCCAGGCACCACCCGGCCATGATGGAACCGCCGCGGGACACAATGCCGGTGACCCTGTTGGCGGTCAACGGTACATACCGGAGCAGGACTCCGGCATGGATGGTCATGTAATCCACTCCTTGCTCGCACTGCTCGATCACCGTGTCCCGGAAGATCTCCCACGTGAGCTTGTTGGCCTCGCCGTTGACCTTTTCCAGGGCTTGGTAGATGGGGACTGTGCCGATCGGTACGGGCGAATTGCGGATGATCCACTCGCGCGTGGTGTGGATGTCATCTCCCGTGGAGAGGTCCATCACCGTGTCAGCACCCCACTGAGCGGCCCATTGCAGTTTGTCCACTTCTTCGGAGATGGAACTGGTAACGGCCGAGTTGCCTATGTTGGCGTTGATTTTGACCAGGAACGCCTTGCCTATGATCATTGGCTCGGATTCGGGATGGTTGATGTTGTTGGGGATGATCGCCCGTCCCGCTGCCACTTCGCTGCGGACCAGCTCAACGTCGCAGTTCTCCCGCAACGCGACGAACTGCATCTCCGGCGTGATGGTTCCCTGCCGTGCGTAGTGCATCTGGGTAACGGTGTTACCTTCGACGGCGCGGCGGGGCACCGGCCGTGCCCCCTTCCACTCCGCCGAGGCTGCCCCGCGGCGTAGGGCGGACTTGCCGTCGTCGAGCAGGTTTCGTTCGCGTCCCGTGTAGGCCTCAGTGTCGTTGCGGGCGTGAATCCATGCCGAACGGAAGGGCTCCAGCCCCACCACGGGGTCGCTGCCAGGTCCAGCGGTGCGGTACACCTGCAAGGGCGGGTTGGCTTGACCATTGGGGGAGGGCTCCAAAGCAATTTCCGTGACCGGGACCCGGATTCCGTTCTCCCGATCTTCCAGCCAAGCCAGGGAGTGGGATTTTAGCGATTGCGTGACAGCTTCCACCGTGTTTTGGGTAGGGCTGTGCTGTGTTTCTGTGGTGCTCAAGGGAATACTCACTTCCTTCGCCGGCATTACCCGGACAGGTTCAACGGTCGCAGACTGCATCAGTCCGATCTCAGCCCCTGCAAGGGCTCCCGTGTGGTCGTAGACGAAGCTACCACAGCTCCGAACAGGCACCCAGTTACATCCATTCGGCGGGTTCTTCCGCACGGTCCCGGCTACGCTTTTGCCATGGCCAACATCATCGAATTCAGCGGACCTGTGCTCGTCTCGGCGGACGAAGAGCGTCACGGGCTATGGTCTGTGGAGGGCAAACTGACGTTTGAACGTCCCTCTGCTGCGCCGCACAGGGTGTTGGACGGCTGGGTCCTGCCGGGCTTGGTTGACGCGCACTGCCACATTGGACTTGGCCAAGGCGGTGCAGTAGACGAGGCAACCACCCTTGCGCAAGCGAACGCGGATCTGGAGTCCGGAACCCTGTTGATCCGCGATTGCGGCTCACCCAGCGACACCCGCTGGGTACAGCGCCGGACTGATTTGCCGCGCTTGATCCGTGCAGGACGGCATATTGCTCGAAAACGCCGCTACCTCCGCGGCCTGGGCCATGAGGTAGAGCCGGAGGATCTTGTGGAAACCGTGCGAAAAGAGGCCCGCGACGGCGATGGCTGGGTAAAACTCGTAGGCGACTGGATTGATCGTGGCGTCGGAGATCTTGCGGCCTCGTTCCCGGCCAAGGTGGTCAAGGATGCTGTAGCGGCTGCCCATGATGAAGGTGCCCGGGTTACTGCGCACTGCTTCGCGGAGGACACCATTGATGACATGCTGGACGCCGGTATCGACTCCATCGAACACGCCACGGGCCTGCTCCCGAGGCACCTCCCGCGACTTGTGGAGCAGTCAGTGCCTATTGTTCCAACACTGGTCAACATCGCTACCTTCCCGGACATAGCCGCGCAGGCAGCGCCGAAGTTTCCGCAGTACACGGACCACATGCTCAGTCTTTGGGAGCGGCGGCGTGAGCGGGTGTTGGAAGCGTTTGAGGCAGGTGTTTCCATTTACACAGGTACCGATGCCGGCAGTGTTATCAAGCACGGCCGGATTGCCGATGAAATGAAGGAACTGCACGACGCCGGCCTGCCGCCGGCAGCGGTGCTTAACGCTGCCGCGTGGGGCGCCCGGGAGTGGCTGGGAGCCGAGGGCATCAGCGAAGGCGCCAGTGCCGACGTCGTGCTCTGCAGTGAAGATCCGAGGCGCGAGGTGGGGACTGTCGCCGACCTTAAGCACGTTGTTCTTCGCGGCGCTGTGATGCGTTAGGAATAAATTGAAGCTTCAAGTAATTTAGATAGGTAAGAAGGTGCCGAAGGGCGGCCGCCTCAAAACCAGGAGCTTCACATGACTTCATCATCCAGCCAGGATCTTCTGCCTGCCGAACTGACCATGGGCACCGTCATGCTCAAGGTGGGCGACATGAAGGTCATGAGTGATTACTATCAGCGTGCCCTTGGGCTGGACATTGTGGCCGAGCAGGATGGTGGGCTGTACCTGGGCCGCGTGGGCAAGCCTGTGGTTCATCTCGCTCCGGCGGCCGGGCTCCACATTCCCGGGCGGGGCGAGGCGGGACTCTTCCACACCGCCATCCTGTTTGAGGATCAGCCTTCCCTGGCGGCGACCATTGCTACTGCCGCAGAATACGAGCCCCGCGCCTTCGCCGGCAGCGCCGACCACCTGGTCAGCGAAGCCTTCTACTTCACAGACCCTGAAGGTAACGGGATCGAGCTTTACTACGACAAGCCCCGCGAGCTCTGGCAGTGGGACGGCAAGAATGTGGTCATGGATAATGTGGCGCTGCCTCCGCAGCGTTTCCTCCAGCAGCACTTGAGTGAAGCCGCCGTGACGGGCCAGCGCGCGGCTGCAGCCGGAATTGGACACATTCACCTCCAGGTGGGGGACGTGGAGACGGCGCAGAAGTTCTACGTGGAAACACTGGGCTTCGAGCGGACTGCAGGCTGGCATGGCCAGGCATTGTTCGTTTCCGCGGGCGGCTACCACCACCACATGGCCATGAACGTTTGGAACAGCCGTGGAGCAGGTCCAAGGAAGGACACTCTGGGCTTGGGTGAAGTGCTGATCGAAGTCCCTGGCAGTGATGACGTAGCTGCGCTGGCTGATCGCCTCAAGGCATCAGGGGTGCAGAACCATCACACGGGAGCCGAGCTCCGCTTTGAAGATCCCTGGCGCAATAAGCTCCGGGTTGCTGTCCGGTAACCCCGTTGCCTCCAAGGTGGCCGCGCCATCAGCCGCGCCATCAAGGGTGCCCCCGCGCCGGCCGGGCTGCATTAGGCTGGAAGGAGACGGCCCGGAGCCTATCGGATTCCGTGCCGCCGACCCGCCAGCACGAATGAATGAGAGTACTCTCCATGGGCTTTGCCGAAATCTTTGTAGCCACCCACGCTGAAGCGCTCAAGCGGGCCGCGGCCCTGGACAAGGGGGCGGATGTTTCCGGCCCCGCTGTGCGAATAGACGGCATTACAGACTACGAAGTAGAACAGTTGGGTGATCTCGCAGGGCAGGCCGTGCATGCTGCCGGAGCTGACTATGAGCTCGCTCTGGTGGACGTCACCAGTGACGCCCTCCTTGGAGTTCCTGAAGCCATGGTGAGGGCGCTTGCTGAGCTTCTCACCTATGAAAGTGAAGGCGACGCCAACGTCCTCGATGATGTTGCCTCCGCCTGGGCTGCGCAGGACGATATGCCGTTCGACGCCCCGCAATCACGGCAGTACGTCCAGCAGTTGGCGGCCCTGGCCACCGATGTGGAGAAGGCGGAACGCGCAGGGCTTTACGTCTGGTCCGAATAAGCGCGGCCCGGCCCGAATCCGGGGCCCTCCGCCAGCGGAGTGAGCAAGAACACGCCGCTCCGCGTAGCCGAAGTCGTATTTACTTCGGGCATCTGGCACAATAGACAGGTACTCGATCGATGCGGCCCCTCTCTCCGTACTCGTGTCTTGTCCTTCGAACCGTCCAGTATGGCCCGCCCCACGGGTGCAGAACGTCGGGTTCAACCTCGTTTCAGAAACAGGAGTGACCACAAAAGTGGCCGTAAAGATTCGCCTTAAGCGCTTCGGTAAGATGCGCGCACCGTACTACCGCATCGTCGTCATGGATGCCCGCGCCAAGCGCGATGGCCGTGCCATTGAAGAAATCGGCAAGTACCACCCCACCGAAGAGCCGTCGTACATCGAGGTCGCTTCCGAGCGCGCCCAGTACTGGCTGTCCGTTGGTGCCCAGCCCACCGAGCAGGTTGCCGCGATCCTCAAGATCACCGGTGACTGGCAGAAGTTCAAGGGCCTGCCGGGCCAGGAAGGCACCCTGAAGACCAAAGCTCCGAAGGAAGCCTTCGTAGCCCCGGAGAAGGGTTCCGTCATCATTCCGGAAGCCATCACCAAGAAGGCCAAGAAGGACGAAGCCGAAGCTCCGGCCGAGGCTGAAGCAGAGACCACCGAGGCTGAGTAAGTTGCTGGCAGAAGCGCTCGAGCACTTGGTCCGCGGGATCGTTGACAGCCCTGAGGATGTCAAGGTCAGTGCCAAGAACAACCGCCGCGGGGAATCCCTCGAGGTGCGCGTTCACCAGGAGGACCTCGGACGGGTGATCGGCCGTCAAGGACGCACCGCACGCGCACTGCGCACTGTGGTAGCTGCCTTGGCCGGTGGCGAGCAGGTCAGGGTCGACGTCGTCGACACCGACCGTCGCCGGTAACGCGCTCAGCACTACTTGTCTTCAAATCCGGCCCCTTCACCGAATATGGTGAAGGGGCCGGATTGCTTTATCCACAATGACCTGCTGTTGCTGCAACGCGGCACCGGCACAAGAAGAATTCAGAGGAACCCATGCAGCTCCAGGTGGCCCGGATCGGCAAACCCCACGGCATTCGCGGCGAGGTTACGGTGCAGGTACTTACCGATGCCCCTTCGGAACGCTTCGTCGCAGGAACCGAGTTCGTGGTGGAGCCGGCCTCCGCCGGCCCCTTGACCATCCGCAGCGCCCGGTGGAACAAGGACATTCTCTTGCTCGGCTTTGACGAAATTGCCGATCGCAACGCCGCTGAGGTCATCCGCGGAGCGAAGTTGTTCATCGAAACCGAGGAACTCGACGACGAAGACGACGACGAAGGCTGGTATGAGCACGAGCTGGTTGGCCTGGAAGCCAGGGTGGGACCCCAAGCAGTGGGCACGGTATCAGCGCTCACAACCCTCCCTGTTCAGGATCTGTTGACCGTCAAGACGCCGGACGGCAAGGAAATCCTCATACCTTTCGTTGACGAAATCGTTCCCGAGGTCAACGTCGAGGACGGCTACATCCTCATTACACCGCCGTCGGGCCTTTTCGAGATCAATGACGAGAACTCCAAGGAGCCCAAGGACGGCGCCGGGGATGATGCCTGAATGAGGATCGATGTCATCAGTATCTTTCCGGACTACCTTGCGCCGCTGGAGCTTTCGCTCATAGGCAAGGCCCGGCAGGACGGGTTACTGGAGTTGAACGTCCATGACCTGCGAACCTTCACCACGGACAGGCACAGGACCGTGGATGACACCCCATATGGTGGCGGAGCCGGCATGGTCATGAAGCCGGAGCCGTGGGCGCAGGCCTTGGAATCCGTAGCCACGGCGCGTGAGGGCTCAAAGCCAGTCCTGATTGTGCCCTCGCCGGCGGGGGAGCGGTTCAACCAAGCCCTGGCTTTTGAGCTCGCCGAGGAAGAGCAATTGGTCTTCGCGTGCGGTCGCTACGAAGGCATCGATGAGCGCGTCATTGACTGGGCGCGGGACCATTTCACGGTTCGGCCAGTGAGCCTGGGCGACTACGTCCTCAACGGGGGTGAGGTTGCAGTCCTGGCCATGGTGGAGGCAATCGGACGCCTTCTGCCAGGCGTGGTAGGCAATCCGGAGTCCCTAGTGGAAGAGTCCCACTCGGACGGCCTCCTGGAATATCCCGTTTACACCAAGCCTTCCGCGTGGCGGGACCATGACGTCCCTGCGATCCTCCTCAGCGGCAACCACGGCAAGATTGCCCAGTGGCGGCGCCATGAGCAGTTCCGCCGGACGGCCGAGCGCAGGCCGGACCTCATGGACGGGTTCGACGCCGGTGTCTTGAGTCGCGCAGACCGTCAGGCCCTCGCGGACCTCGGGTACGACGTCGTGGATGGTCGCCTCCGCGCCAAACCCGGCAGTGCGGCCGGAAACTGAGGCGGCTGCCGCCGTCGAGAAGTTTCGAAAAACGCCGCTCAGTTGGCTGGATGGTTGCCACTATGGCAGAATTAACCCTTGTGTCTACTGGGCTGACACCTGCCACAGGGGGAGTTCAGCCAACAGTCGGACAACCCGGTGACGCCAATGAGTGGCGGAGCCGGACACTAAGAAACTTCGGCGGAGATTTCCGGTAGGCCTTCGTGCCCCGGGCTTGTCTGCCGTAACCCAAAGTGAATGACCTGTGGCGTTCACCAGGAGTGGATTAATGCATATCCTCGATAGCGTAGATGCAGCCTCGCTGCGTAACGATGTTCCGGAGTTCCGCGCGGGCGACACCCTCAAGGTTCACGTCAACATCATCGAAGGCAAGAACTCCCGTGTCCAGGTATTCCAGGGCTTCGTCCTGGGCCGCCAGGGTGACGGCGTTCGCGAAACCTTCACCGTGCGCAAGGTTTCCTTCGGTGTCGGCGTAGAGCGTACCTTCCCGGTACACTCCCCGATCATCGACAAGATCGAGGTCGTCACCAAGGGTGACGTCCGCCGCGCCAAGCTTTACTACATGCGCGCACTGCGCGGTAAGGCTGCGAAGATCAAGGAAAAGCGCGACTTCGCCAAGTAAGTCCTCCGACTTATGTAACGGGTCCAGGATTCGTGCCCGGTTGTTCCGGAGCAATCCGCAACGCAACAGGGATACGAATCATGGAAACATCAGAACGCCAGCCCCGGAAACAGGGCTGGCGTTTTGTTTTGCTCGCACTGGTCCTTGCCATCGCGATCAGCGGCTTGGTCCGCTCCCTTTGGCTGGATGTCTACTACATCCCGTCCGAGTCAATGGAGCCCCTCCTCGAAGAAGGCGACCGTATCCTCGTCTCGCGGACTGCCTTCAACACAGAGCCGATTCGACGCGGGGACGTAGTGGTCTTCGATGGCCGCGGCTCCTTTGCCCCCTTGAGCAGTGGGCAAGGGCCATTCGTTGACGCGGTGTCCGCTGCGAGCCAGTGGTTCGGACTCACCGGCAGTGACACCACATACGTGAAGCGTGTCATGGGGGTCGCGGGCGACCACATCCAGTGCTGCGATGCCGCCGGGAAGCTCACGGTGAATGGTCAGCTTCTTGAGGAACCCTACTTGTATCCAGGGGATGAACCCAGCACGCAGAAATTCGACGTGATCGTCCCCGAAGGCCGGCTGTGGCTGATGGGTGACCACCGTTCACGCTCCGCTGACTCGAGGGGACTGCTTGGCGCCCCCGGGGGCGGCATGGTTCCGGTTGATCGGGTTTTGGGTCGACCGGTCCGGATCGTCTGGCCACTTGATAGATTTGCAGAAGTGCCTCGCGCAGCGCAGGCCGAAACATCACCGAAGAACGGACAGTAAATGCCGGACAAAGCTCCAGAGAACCCCGAGCGGTACGAGGATGGCGCCCGGATCTCGGATGAGACGGCCAGTGCAGCCGGAACGGTTGAGGCCAATCGCAAGGATTCAGAGGGTGGATCCCATGCAGCTGAGAAACCGCGCAGGAATCCGGTACTCGTTTGGGTCAAGGAAATCGTCACAGTCATAGCCATAGCGCTGGTGCTGTCCTTCCTCCTCAAGACGTTCCTGTTCAGGGCTTTCTGGATACCGTCAGAGTCCATGGAGAGCACACTGGACGTGAACGACCGCATCTTCATCAACCTCCTGGTGCCAGGCCCGTTCGATCTATCCCGCGGCGATGTTGTGGTGTTCAAAGACTCTCAATCGTGGCTTCCTCCCCTTGCGCCGAAGCCTGCCGGGCCCATGGACTGGGTAGGAGACAGCCTGGAGTTCGTCGGCCTGGCTCCTGATAACACTGATCAACATTTGGTCAAGCGCGTCATCGGCCTCCCGGGGGACCATGTCTCCTGTTGCGACGCTGAGGGCCGCCTTTCGATCAATGGCGTGCCGGTGGACGAGACCTACATCAACCCTGCGGAGAAGCCGCAGCCTAAGCCTTTCGATATTGTTGTTCCTGAGGGGAAAGTGTGGGTTATGGGAGACAACCGTAACCACTCCGAAGACTCCCGAATGCATCAGGGAGTCAACGGCGGGTTTATCAATATTGAGGATGTAGAAGGCAAAGCCACGGTCATTGCCTGGCCGATCAACCGCTGGACCATCCTCGATAACTATCAGGACGTTTTCCGCGACGTGCCTCAAGGCACTCCGGCAAAGTAAGGCATCCCGGGCAACGTCATGGCATCAGCGGCTACTGGCTCCAAAGGCACGTCCACTGCCAAGGGCCAAACAACGACCAAAACTGCATCCACGCCCAAGGCCAAATCCACCGCCAAGACTAAGTCCACGGCGAAGGCCAAATCCACTGCGAAAACAAAGTCCACGGCGAAGGCCAAGAGCCCCGTGGGTTTCCCTACCCTTGACGTTGAACGGACCTTCCTGGCGTCCGGCGCGCGCTTGTTGGCTGGAGTGGACGAGGTAGGACGGGGTGCCCTGGCGGGACCGGTGAGTGTTGGTATTGCTGTGGTGAACCTGGAGGAACATGGCCTGCTGGCCGACGTTCGGGACAGCAAGTTACTCAAACCCGAGGACCGCGACAGGTTGGAACCCCTTGTGCGCCAATGGGCTGTTGCTTCCGCTGTGGGGCACGCATCCTCACAGGAGATAGATGACATTGGCATCATCGCAGCACTGCGTCTGGCCGGCACCCGCGCATGGTTTGAGATTCTAGGCGGCGGTATCACCCCCGACGTCGTTTTATTGGACGGCAGCCATAATTGGTTGTCGCCGGACGTTCAAGCGTCTCTTTTTGAAACGTCCGATTCCGGGCCGTGGTGCGAGGCACCCGTGCATACACGGGTCAAGGCGGATATGAGCTGCCTCAGTGTTGCCGCTGCAAGTGTCCTGGCCAAAGTTGCCCGGGACCGGATCATGGTGGACCTGCATTCGGAAATGCCCACTTACGGCTGGAACGTGAACAAGGGCTATGCTACTTCTGCCCACCGGGACGTCATCAGGGTGCAGGGACCCAGCGTCCATCACCGGACGAGCTGGAACCTCACCGGGCCCGGTCTGGCCTGATAGTCGTGCTCTGCAGCCGGCCTGATGGCACGTGCGGCCCAGGATGGCACTTGCTGCCCGGCTGATAGTGCAAGATGGAACTATGAGCGCCGAGGACCTTGAGAACTATGAAACCGACATGGAGCTTCAGCTCTACCGTGAGTACCGGGACGTTGTTGGTCTGTTCAGCTACGTAGTGGAAACCGAGCGGCGTTTCTATCTTGCCAATCACGTGGACCTGCAGGCCCGCAGCGCGGATGGCGAAGTCTATTTTGACCTCACCTTGCAGGATGCCTGGGTTTGGGACGTCTACCGCTCTGCCCGCTTCGTCAAAAACGTCCGGGTCATTACGTTCAAGGACGTCAATGTCGAGGAACTGCCTCGCAACGAGGACCTGTCTTTGCCGAAGGATGGCGGACTTGGTGACTTGGGAGACCTCGGCAATTGACCCAGGCGTTTCATGTAAAGAGTCTTCCTCCACAGCCCTGATTTATTCAGCTTTACCCACATAGCCTTCCGAGCCACTGCCGCCACCCTCCGCCAGCCTGAAAGCTTAGGTGTGGAGGTGGTAATCGTGAGAGCAAAAGACCTGCTTGGCCGTAATGGTGAAGAGCTGGCGGCGCATTTCCTGGAAAGCCAGGGAATGCGGATCATCGATCGCAATTGGCGGTGCCCGGACGGTGAGATTGACATCGTGGCGATCGACCATGACACGTTGGTTGTGGCCGAGGTAAAAACCCGGAAGAGCGTGGACTACGGTCACCCGTTTGAAGCGGTGGGGGCGGCCAAGCTGGCGCGTCTGCATCGGCTCTCATTGTCCTGGTGCCGCGAGCACGAGCTCAACGCCCTGCCAAGGCGGATCGACGTCGTGTCCGTCATCCACAGTGGTGCTGGTGAGCCTCAGTTGGATCATTTGCGCGGTGTTGGCTGATGGGTGTGGGTCGCAGCTACTGCGTTGCCTTGGTGGGACTCAACGGCTACATCGTTGAGGTCGAGGCTGATATCGGTCAGACTCTCCCCAACTTCGTCATTCTGGGACTACCGGATGCGGCTTTAAACGAAGCTAAGGAGCGCATTAGGTCGGCTGCCCAGAATTCGGGAATTCCCCTCAGCCGGCGGAAGATCACAGCCAACCTGATCCCGGCTTCTTTACCCAAGCGGGGCTCCGGATTCGACCTCGCAATCACCATGGCCGTGCTGCGTGCAGCAGATGACATCAGGGAAATCGATGGAACTGTCTTCATCGCCGAGCTGGGGCTGGATGGAAGGTTACGGCCCGTTCGGGGCATCCTTCCAGCCGTGATGGCGGCAGTACGGGCCGGCTACCCTGAGGTGGTGGTGGCCGAGGCCAATGCGGCCGAGGCCTCACTGGTGCCGGGAGCAAAGGTCAGAGGCTATAAAACTCTTGCCAGGCTTGCGTTCGACTTTGGTGCGAACCCCAAGGATCTGGCCCTCGACTACAACCCCGTGGACGTAGAAGGTCCTGATGAAGACTCGGACAGAGCTCTCCTGACGCCGGACCTCTGCGATGTGTCAGGACAAGCTGAAGCGCGCCGGGCCTTGGAAGTGGCGGCCGCCGGTGGACACCACATGTTGCTTACCGGCCCTCCCGGGGCTGGTAAGACGATGTTGGCTGAGCGCTTACCTGGCCTGCTCCCGGATTTGGGAGATACCGCCGCCATGGAGGTGACGGCCATCCATTCCTTAGCGGCGGTGCAGTCATCGGCCGTGCAGCTGATTCGAAGGCCCCCTTTTGAGAATCCCCACCATACGGCCACCTCTGCTGCCATCATCGGCGGAGGCTCAGGACTTCCCAGGCCGGGTGCCGCTTCGCGTGCGCATCGTGGTGTCTTGTTCCTGGACGAAGCTCCCGAGTACGAGCGCCGGGTTTTGGACGCCCTCCGCCAGCCTCTGGAGAGCGGGGAATTGGTCATTCACCGCTCGGCAGGGACCGCAGCGTACCCGGCCAGATTCCAGCTCATCCTCGCCGCGAATCCCTGTCCATGCGGCAAGGCGTCCGGGAAGGGCATGGATTGCACCTGCACTGCCTTGATGAGGCGAAGATATTTCGGCCGCATCTCAGGTCCGCTGATGGACCGAGTGGACATCCAGTTACAGGTTGAGCGGGTGTCCCTGGCTGACTTTGGTCAGGCAGGTCAGGAGGAAGATACACGCATTGTTGCTGCACGCGTGTTGGCAGCCAGGCAGCGCCAAAGTGACCGTTTGTTGGGTATGGGGCATGAGACCAATTCACAGGTGCCCGGACGGGCACTGCGTGGGGAGCTGCGGCTGGCACCGGGAACCACCCGCATTCTGGACACTGCGCTTGAGCGGGGCACCCTCACTGCACGCGGATACGACCGCGTCCTCCGGCTGGCTTGGACGCTGGCAGACCTGGAGTGTAGGGATGCTCCGGACATAGATCACATTGGCCAAGCTTTGGGACTGCGTCAGGCAGCGGCTGCGAGATGAGTCATATTCAAGCGAAAGGATCCACGGCCATGGCTGATTTGGGGAAGCAGGATAAGGAACGGATTGCCAGGGCGGCACTGGCCAGGCTCATGGAGCCACAGGACTCAGTGGGCCTGGCCTTGGTAAGGGCGGCGGGCGTGGTGGATGCCCTGGGTATTGCCACCGGCGAGCTGGGAGCCGGTCCGCACCTGGAACGTGAGATCTCTGACTTGCTGGTAGATGGAGGAGGGCCGAGGTCCTGGGCAGGTTTGCCGGCAAGCCTTCAGCGATGGAGGCCCCGTGTCAGGGACCTTGCTCCGGACCGGGACTTGGAGACCATGAAACGGCTCGGCGGTAGGTTGCTCATTCCCGGCGACGAGCTTTGGCCGCAGCAGCTGGAAGCCCTTGGCCTCCAGGAGCCGCTTTGCTTGTGGTGGAGGGGACAGGAGCAGCCACTGCCTGAAAGTGCGCAAGCGATAGCCCTTGTGGGCTCCCGGGACAGCACCAATTACGGCGCTTCCGTCACGGGCGACCTCGCTTATGGCCTGGCACAGCGCGGATACACTGTGATTTCGGGCGGGGCGTATGGCATTGACGCCCACGCCCATAGAGGAGCCCTGAGCGGCGGAGTCGCCAGAGTGCCTACCATCGCGGTCATGGCCGGAGGTGTGGACCGCTTCTACCCATCGGGCAATGAAGATCTACTGAGGGCTGTATCCACCCAAGGGGCCGTCATCTCGGAGGTTCCACCCGGGTCCGCGCCCACTCGCTACAGATTCCTGCAAAGAAACCGGATCATTGCGGCGTTGGCGTCAGTGACCGTGGTTGTAGAAGCCCGCTGGCGATCCGGAGCATTGAATACCGCCCATCATGCTGAGAGCATCGGAAGAGTTGTTGCCGCGGTGCCCGGTTCCATTCACAGTGCCAACTCGGCGGGCTGCCACAGGCTGCTACGGGACGGGGGAGCTGTGTGCGTCACGGACGTTGGTGAAATCGCCGAACTTGCCGGCACCATCGGCGAGGTCACTGGTGAGGAGAAGGATGGCAGCGCCGCCGTGCATGATGGACTGTCCCTGGAAGACCTTATTCTTCTGGATGCATTGCCGCTCCGGTCAACGAGTTCGGTGGAAAAGTTGACGGTGGTTGCCGGGCTCAGCGTTGATGCTGTCCGCGCTGGCCTGGGCCGGCTGGGATTGCTTGGGTTGGCCACCTCCGAACGGGGCGCCTGGAAACGCGCCAAAACTCCATAGTCCTTCGGGAGGAAACCATGTTGTTACGCCAGCTTTGTGCTCTTGGCTGGCACAGTGGAAAGGGTGGACCGACAACCATTACCAGCACCCCTTCAAAATGCAGTTGAGGGATTTCGGCGCTATCTGGAAGGTGAACGGGCCAGGTCTGCACACACAGTGCGTGCATATCTGTCCGACGTTGAGAGCCTTCTGGCTTTCGCGGTGTCGGAGGGCGTCCAGGACCTCTCACAGCTGGAGTTGGGATCGCTGCGGCGTTGGCTCGGATCGCAGAGTGAATCGGGCATGGCTCGGGCCACGCTGGCGCGCCGGGCCGCTACGGCCCGGTCGTTTACCGGCTGGGCGCTCCGGGAGGAACTGATCGCTACGGACCCGGCAGTTCGGCTTCAGGCACCAAAGCGGGATAAGTCCCTGCCGGGCGTCCTTCACCAACAGCAAGTTACCCGGATGGTGGATGACCTTAACACGGCCGCTGCTGACGGTGGGCCACTTGCCTTGCGTGATCGGGCAATGGTGGAACTCCTCTATGCCACTGGAGTCCGGGTGGGCGAACTAGCGGGGCTGGACATAGATGACCTTGATCCGGATCGGCGCACATTGCGAGTGCTGGGTAAGGGCAACAAGGAACGTACTGTTCCGTTTGGTGTACCTGCGGCAGTGGCTGTGGATGACTGGCTCAGGCGAGGCAGGCCAGCGGTAGTGACTGCTGCCAGCGGGCCGGCGTTATTCCTGGGCGCCCGCGGTAACAGGGTGGATCCGCGCCAAATCCGGACGGTGGTCAGCGAGCTGCTGCAGGCTTTGGGGGATACCTCTGCCACAGGGCCGCACGCGCTCAGGCATAGCGCGGCCACCCATTTGCTGGATGGAGGAGCGGATCTGCGCGCTGTGCAGGAAATTCTTGGGCATAGCAGCCTGGCAACCACGCAGATCTATACGCACGTATCCGTGGATAGGCTCAGGAAAAGCTATCAGCAAGCGCACCCACGGGCCTGAAGGTGAACCTTGGGTGCCCCACTGGCGGAAACAGTCAGGGTACGGCAAAATGAAAGCACCATGGGGAAACCTTCAATGCAAGCTTGAGGGTTAAAACTGTGTCATTATCGTGGTTAATGCACACATCACCACGTGCTCACGGAACCATGGAGTACCGCACAACTGAATAGCCTGCAGGGCCCAAAGCAGCAAGGCATCCGGCAGCAACAGCAAACATCCAGGCAGAGGTCGTTGGGGAAGACGTACCTACAGCTATGGAGGATGGAATGTCTGTTGCAACAACCCGCGGTGTCTTGTTCGTACACTCGGCCCCTACGGCGCTTTGCCCGCACGTTGAGTGGGCCATTGGATCGGTCGTAGACAAGCGGACCGATCTTGAGTGGACCCCGCAACCTGCGGCACCGGGAATGTTCCGGGCAGAGTTGTCTTGGACGGGAGCTCCCGGTACCGGGGCTCAATTGGCGTCCGCTCTGAGGGGCTGGGCGCACTTGCGTTATGAGGTGACGGAGGAGCCCAGCCAAGGGGTGGATGGCGCTCGGTGGTCGCATACCCCTGAGTTGGGTATCTTCCATGCCGTCACTGATGTGCACGGGAACATCATGGTGACCGAAGACCGGATTCGCTACGCATATGAGTCCGGAGCAGGTGACCCTTCGGCCGTTTACCACGAACTCTCCTTGGCGCTGGGTGAGGCCTGGGATGAAGAACTTGAACCCTTCCGCCATGCCGCTGAAGGTGCTCCGGTGCGCTGGCTGCACCAGGTCGGCTAAGAGCCCCGCAGTCTCCGGCCTAAAGAGCGGCCACTCCCATAGCAATGAGAAGGGCCCCACCAACAGGTGGGGCCCTTCTCATGTCTGGTTGAGACGGAAGCGGAAAACTTAGACGTTCCTCACTGCGATCACGGCGTTGTGGCCGCCGAAGCCGAAGGAGTTGCTCAGTGCCACAATGTCCCCGGTGGGAAGATCGCGAACGCTCGTAACTACGTCCAAGGGGATCTCAGGATCCTGGTTTTCGAGGTTGATGGTGACCGGGGCCTTGCGTTCGTACACGGCAAGTACGGTCAGTACAGCTTCAACAGCCCCTGAAGCCCCCAAGAGGTGGCCCATCTGAGACTTGGTAGCGGAGACCGCTACGTTCTCAACCTGGGTCCCCAGTGCGGCGCGCAGGGCTGTGTACTCGGGCTTGTCACCTACAGGTGTTGAGGTGGCGTGCGCGTTGACGTGCACCACGTCCTCAGCCTGGATCCGGCCGTCGAACATTGCTGCCTTCAATGCGCGGGTGGCACCCAGGCCCTCGGGGTCCGGTGCTGTGATGTGATAGGCGTCGGCGGTCACGGAGGTACCTGCGAGTTCGGCGTAGATCCGTGCTCCACGGGCGATCGCGTGTTCCTCGGCTTCAAGGACCAAGGCTCCGGCGCCCTCACCCATCACAAAGCCGTCACGGTCGCGGTCGTAGGGGCGGGAGGCGCGTTCGGGATCGTCATTGCGACGGGACAACGCCTGCATTGAGGAGAATGCTGCCATGGGCATCGGGTGAATTGCTGCTTCAGCACCACCGCAGACCACTACGTCAGCTTTGCCCGAGCGGATGAGATCCAGGCCGAGGTGCATGGCTTCAGTGCCGGATGCGCAGGCTGAAACGGGAGTGTGTGCGCCAGCACGTGCGCCGAGGTCAAGGCTGACCGCAGCTGCCACGCCGTTGGGCATAAGCATGGGAACGGTCATGGGCAACACTCTGCGGGGGCCTTTTTCCCGGAGGGTGTCCCAGGCATCCAGAAGAGTCCAGACGCCGCCTATGCCGGTGGCGAAGGCCACGGCAAGCCGGTCGTGGTCGATCTCCTCAATGCCGGCATCAGACCACGCCTCGCGGGCGGCGATGACACCAAACTGTGTGGAAGGGTCCATGCGCTTTGCTTCAACGCGGCTCAGGACCTCCATAGCCGGCGTGGAGGCGCGGGCAGCAAAGTGGACGGGGAGGTCGTATTTGGCCACCCACTCGTCGCCGAGCGTGTGGGCCCCTGAGACCCCTTTCAGCGCGTTCTGCCACATTGTGGGTACGTCGCCGCCGATGGGAGTGGTGGCCCCCAGACCGGTTATGACTACTTTGCGTGCCATGCGATCACTCTCTGTCGGATAGCCGTCCCGCAGGCGCGTGGCGCAGGGGGAGGCAGAAAAATCTGTGGGTGTTACTGCTGCTGTGCCGGGTGTATGGATGGAAATCCGCGCCCGGCACAGCTGGTGTCAGGACTAGGCCTGTGCGTTGGCGATGAAGCTGACAGCGTCGCCGACGGTCTTAAGGTTCTTGACCTCTTCGTCCGGGATGCGGACGCCGAACTTCTCTTCAGCGTTGACGACGATGGTCATCATGGAGATGGAGTCGATGTCCAGGTCCTCGGTGAAGGACTTGTCCAGCTCCACGGCTTCGGTGGCCAGACCGGTTTCTTCGTTGACGATTTCAGCCAGGCCGGCCAGGATCTCTTCGTTGCTAGCCATTGTTGGCTCCTTTTCTTGTTGGACCGGCTACTGCCGGAAAGGGGTGCAAACCGCGGATTGCGGCTTGGGTTTGTAAGTCGTATTCAGTTCTCTGACGCAGCGGGAGGGTCCGGGCTACGGCAGAACTACTACCTGGGCGCCGAAGACCAGTCCGGCGCCGAACCCGATCTGCAGGGCCAGGCCGCCGCTCAGCTCAGGGTTTTCCTGAAGCAAGCGGTGTGTTGCCAGCGGGATGGATGCCGCGGACGTGTTGCCCGCTTGGGCGATGTCGCGGCCGATGACAACAGATTCGGGAAGCTTGAGCTTCTTGACCATCTCGTCGATGATCCTCATGTTCGCTTGGTGAGGAACGAAGGCAGCGAGGTCGCTGGCTTCAATTCCAGCAGCATCCAGGGCTTGCTGGGCAACCTTGGCCATTTCCCAAACCGCCCAGCGGAACACGGTCTGGCCATCCTGCCGAAGGGTGGGCCAAACGTCCTGTGTTGCAGAGAGAATAGCGGGATCGTCGATCTCGTCGGAGTGACGGGCGGATTCGCCGAGCTTCTTGACGTCCTCAAGTGAGTGGGTCATGCCAATGGCGTCCCACTTGCTGCCGTCCGAGCCCCACACCGAGGGACCGATTCCAGGGGTGTCGGAAGGGCCAACCACCACAGCACCGGCGCCATCGCCAAGGAGGAACGAGATGGTGCGTTCGTGGTTGTCGATCACATCCGAAAGCTTCTCGGCGCCGACGACCAGGACGTACTGGGCTGCGCCGGAGCGGACCAGCGCGTCTGCCTGGGCCACGCCGTAGCAGTAACCGGCGCAGGCGGCCGAGATGTCAAAGGCGGGTGCCGGCGTCGCGCCCAAACGGTCGGTGAGTGCCGCAGCAGCCGACGGCGTCGCGTACGGGTGCGTCACGGTGGAGACGATGACGGCGCCCAGCTGGGACGCTTCAATTCCGGCCTGCTGAAGCGCTTCGCGTGCAGCACCTTCTGCCATGTCGATCACGCTGACGTCAGCAGCGGCACGGTGGCGGGTGATGATTCCGGTGCGCTGGCGGATCCATTCGTCCGAGGAATCGATCCACTGGCAGACGTCCTCGTTGGTGACGATGACGTCCGGGCGGTAGGCGCCGATGCCCAGGATGCGGGCATTCTCGTTGACAACGGCCTTGTTCAACACGGGCGTGCTCATGCCTGTCCTTCCAGTTCTGCGAAGAGCGCCAGAGCCGCGGACAGATCATCCGGGGTCTTGACTGCAACTGTCTTCACGCCCGGCATGCCCCGCTTGGCCAAGCCGGCGAGCGTACCTGCCGGTGCGAGTTCGATGACGCCCGTAACGCCGCGCGCAACCAGCGTTTCCATGCACTGGTCCCAGCGGACGGGTCGGGAAACCTGGGCGATCAAACTTTCGACGGCGGCAGTCCCTTCCGTTACTTCCTTGCCGTCGTAGTTGGACAACAGAGGAACGGCAGGGTTCTGCGGCGACAGGGACGGCTTGAGGGCTTCAAGGGAGCTGACAGCCGGTGCCATGTGGGACGTGTGAAAAGCGCCGGCAACCTTCAGTGGGATGACGCGCGCCTTGGCCGGTGGGTTCTCAGCCAAAGCCTTGAGCTGTTCAAACGTTCCTGCGGCTACCGTCTGTCCGGCTCCGTTGACGTTGGCTGGAGTGGCGCCGGCAGCCTCAATGGCGGCCAGGACCTCGGCGGGGTCTCCGCCCACAACGGCGCTCATGCCAGTGGGGGTAACGGCTGCCGCTGCGGCCATGCTGTTGGCGCGTTCCCGAACGAACGTCATGGCCTCGGCCTCGGTGAGGACGCCAGCGAGTGCCGATGCCGTAATTTCGCCAACGGAATGTCCTGCAAGGATGACGGGGAGGGTATTGAGTTCCACATCGAACAAGGACTTCGCTGCCACCAGGCCGGCAGCGACGATCAGGGGTTGCGCTACGGCAGTGTCCTTGATGGTCTCTTCATCGGATGTGGTCCCGTGGGCCTTGAGGTCAATGCCTGCGATTTCGCTGAGAGTGGCCAATTGGCCTTCGACGGAGGGGAGTTCCAGCCAAGGGGCCAAAAATCCGGGGGTCTGGGAGCCCTGTCCAGGGCAGACGATTGCAAGCACGTATCCAGCTTTCCAAATTGCCACGTGATCCACTGGTGTTTTGGTACACCAAGCTCACTGGGTCAGTTTGTAGGAAGTCTACAACGGTTCAGTTCTGCGAACGCGACGCGTGACGTTCGGTGGCAGCTTTTGGTTGAGCCGAAAGGCGGCCTACCACCAACGCCGTTTGCAGCACAAACGCCTCACGGGGGAGGAGCGGATCCCAGCCTGTTACGTCGCAGACACGCTTCAAACGGTAGCGCACAGTATTGGCATGGACGAACAATTCGCGCGCCGTTGCCTCCAGTGAGTGGCCGAGTTCCAAATACGTCCCCAAGGTCTCTACCAGGCCGTTGGAGGCGGCTAGGAGGGGACGGTAAATGTTCTTGATGAGGGATCTGCGGGCGGCATCGTCACCTGAAACAACACGCTCCGGAAGGAGATCGTCAGCGGCAACGGGCCGTGGTGCCGAAGGCCACGCACGGGCTGCAGTGAGCCCTGCGAAGGCTGCTTGGGCGGAACCGCTCGCCTCCAGCAAGGAGCTCGCTTCGGGCCCGTAGACTACCGCTCCGGGAGCGAAGAGCTCACTGAGCTTGACGTAGGCGGTGTCACGGTCCTGCACGCCTCCAAGGATGAGAATGAGGCGGTCGCCTTGAATTCCCACCAACGCGTCCTCTGCGAAACGGCCGGCCGTCCGGCGTAGTTCGCTCACGTAGCTGGCACTTGGCTCTGAGGGTGAGTTTCCCACCATGACAGTGAAGCGCTCCTGCGCTTTCCAGCCCAAAGCCGCGATCCTGGATCTGAGGGCATCTGTATTCTCGCCGCGCAAAATTGCGTCAACGATCAACGCTTCAAGGCGTGTGTCCCAGGAACCCCGGGATTCGGCGGCCCGTGCATAAACATCGGCAGCTGCGAAGGCGACTTCCCGCGAATATCGTAAAACTGCTTCGCGGAGAGAGGGCTGATCCGATTCCGGCGCGATGACCGGCACCTGATCCTCCACCACTTCCACCACTATCCGGATGAGCTGGAGCGCCTTTTGCAAGCTGATGGAGCGGGTCAGTTCAGTGGGGGCGTTGCCAAATACATCGGTAAGAATCCACGACGGCGAACTGGGCCGTTCGTACCATGTCACGAAGGCTGCGATGCCGTTCTGGGCCACCAGGCCCAGCGCGGAGCGTTCATCGGAGCTCAAGCGGCCATACCAAGGCAATGATTTCTCAAGTTGGCGCATGGTGCTGGTGGATAGCTGACCCACGTTGGCACGGAGCTGCCGGAGGGTTTCGGCCTTTTCCGGTGACAATGCCTGGGGTGCTGCCTTGCGCTTGGTGGTGGTTTTGCTCGGCTCTGCCATGGAACGAGCATACGGCCCATCACGGACAACCTCCATTTGTGAGAAGGCTACAACTGGCGTTGTTGCGGGTCACGTCCTTGGGGTCCTGCCCAAACCTGCTTGGAGCGCCCGTCTACCCGCTTAACGCCCGACGGCGGCCCTCACCTTCAGGTGAAAGCCGCCGATCGGTTTATTGCTGGCGTTACAGCTGTTTGCAGGAGTTATCCCACAATCAGTTAGGCGTCGCCGCCTGCTCCGCCGGTGGTGCCGGCGTTGACATCCAGGAGCCGGTACTTCTCGATTGCCTTTTCCAACGCACCCGCTTCAACTTCTCCCTTGGCGGCGAGGAGTTGGAGGGTTTTGGCGACGATGGAGTGGGTGTCGTTTTTGAAGTAGCGGCGTGCGGCTTGGCGGGTGTCGGAGAAGCCGAAGCCGTCTGCTCCGAGGGAGGCGAAGTCGTTGGGGAGGTATTGG